>HLSNC_1000024_pt1 | contig 259724 bp, 200 predicted proteins | sample HotLakmetagenome_2_FD_14041 | JGI IMG/M metagenome (IMG submission 14041)
ATCCATGATACGCGAGGCCGCCGAGCTGTTGGCGCTGATGGACTGCGAAAGGGTTACTTCGCGCAGGGTCAGCGACGACTGGGTTACCCCGATGTCGTTGACACGATCGGCCATGTTTTCAATTGCTTCATCAATAGCACTAAGGAATACCCGGAAGTCCGAACTTTCAGCGTTCGCAAATGTTATACTACCAGACGTATTGGCCCCAATATTCCCACTTGTAGCTAATGTCGCACCAACCGATGTTATCGTTATAGTGCCTGCTGTGGCACCTAGTTCAGCATCGGCTGTAGGGTTACCTTCACCGGCACCGTTAAACAAGGTAAACACGTTAACTGCGTTAATGGTTGTTTCAACAGTATCTTCGGCTCGTTCACCCACCTGGAAGGTCAGCGTAAGACCACCGGTATTGACGCCACCATTTCCTTTGAGAAGGTCATAGTCCTGAAACACCGTTTGATTGGCTACTTCGTTGATGTCGTTACCCAGTGCAGTAATTTGTTCTGCAATGAATTCACGCTCTACGTCCCCGAGGGTATCGTTGGAAGCCTGGGTGGCCAGGGCTTTCATTTCGATGAGCTGATCCATGACGGTATCAAAGCTGGACTCGGCTATGTCGAGTACACTTTTTGCGTCACCGACGTTCGACAGGGCCTGATCCAGTCCTGCTACCCGCGCGTTAAGCTTGGTAGCGATGGAGTAGCCGGCTGCATCATCTTCGGCGCGGTTAATGCGCAAACCGGTCGACATCCGCATTTGGTTGTCGGCCATGTTTCTGTTAATTCTGTTGAGCGATAACTGCGAATCCAATGACTGGATGTTCGTGTTCACTCTGTTGATATCACCAAAACTTGACATGATAATCTCCCCAGATTGAGGTTAGTGTAGGTTTGTTGTGTCCGTTAGGGAGGTTATCGCCCGCAAAAAACCACTCTTTAGAAAAAAGTTGAGGTTTTTCTGAGGAAATAAAAAAAGGAGCCGATGTTAACCAGCTCCCGGGGTGCTCCGCAAAGAAAAAGCCCCGGCAGTGTTACACCACCGAGGCTTTTGCGTTGTTAGGCTGACTGCTGAATCAGGGAACGGACTAACCCTTTTCCTGCAGCAGCCTTTATCGAGTCTCTATTTGCTTGATCTTCCAGAGGATGCTCACCGATCAGCAACTGTAAACCGGTGCCTTGGAGAATTTGAGCCGTTTTAAGAAGAAGCTGTTTTGGTAAGCATCCTTCTGATCGGCAAAACAGACGCTGAGAGGTTTTGGGAATCAGGGACGTACCCTGTCTGGGAATTCCATTGGCACTCTCGTCGGCAGACGATCACCGCCTGATTGCTCAGGCGGCATCCCGTCCTGCTTTATTAGTTTCCGAGGAATCCGAGTACGGATTGCGGACCGTTGTTGGCCTGGGCCATGGCGGAGACAGCGGTTTGCTGGAGGATCTGGAGTCGGACAGACTCACTTTGTTCCTTGGCAAAGTCGGTATCCATGATCCGGCTGGCTGCCGAGCTGTTGGCTGTGACGGCTTGTGAGAGGGTCACTTCCCGCAGGCTCAGTGACGACTGGGTTACCCCGATCTGGTTCACGCGGTCGGCCATGGCTTCGATGGCGTCATCGATGGCGCCCAGGAAGTTCCGGTAGTCTACAGATTCAGCGTTGGTAAAGGTGAAGGCTCCCTGGTCACTTCCGCTGGTTGCCACTACAATGTTGGCTATGGTTGCAACCGCACCGTTTTCATCTACACCCTCAACGGCACCGCCTGCGCCCGTTTCAAACAGGGAAGCTACGTTTACAGCAGAGATGTTGGTACTGATGGTATCTTCAGCACGTTCGCCTACCTGGAAGGTCAGGGTGAAGTCGCCGGTGAAGGTAGAGTCACCCGCACCGTCTAGTGCGCCATCCAGCAGGTTGTAATCCTGAAATACGGTCTGGGATGAAATCTCGTTGATGTCGTTGCCCAGGGCAGTAATCTGATCAGCAATAAAGTTGCGTTCTGCGGCTCCGAGGGTATCGTTGGCAGCCTGGGTGGCCAGGGCTTTCATCTCGATGAGCTGATCCATAACGGTATCGAAGCTGGACTCAGCGATGTCCAGGACGGACTTGGCGTCGCCTACGTTTGACAGGGCCTGATCCAATCCTGCAACCCGTGCATTAAGTTTAGATGCAATCGAGTAACCGGCCGCATCGTCTTCGGCGCGGTTGATTCGCATACCGGTCGACATGCGAAGTTGATTTTCCGCAATCCCTTTGTTGATGCGGTTCAGTGATAAGCGAGAGTCCAGAGCCTGAACGTTCGTGTTAATTCTGTTGATATCTCCAAAGCTAGACATGATGTTTCTCCAAAGCATTTGTTATTGTTGAAGACCGTAACCGAAAGCGGCGGCTGCGATCTGTAAGAGTTATCGCACCGATTTCCCGGACTTTAAAAAAAAGATGCGGGCAGCGGTCTCGTTACGCTCTTTTCGTGCGATGGGACGTTGAAAAATGGCCCTATAGGGCTTCAGGGGGCTGTTTTTGATTCAAGAAACCTCGAAAAAATTATTCAAAAACAATATGTTGGAGCAGGAAACGACGATGGAAAACTTTTCCGCGAGGGTATTTTTGTCCGGATTTTTGTCCTGAAATAATGGCGGAGGCGGATCGGCCTGAAACGTGTTATGGTTGCCGGCTTTTTCCACGACTCGTATTGATCCGGTTTACAGGTATCTGAGGATCACACAACCTTACCCTCCTGTACGAACTGTGATGGTCAGTTCAGAGAAGCCTGGCCTGGCGCAGCAGTGGGCCAACAGCCGAAGGGGAAGTTACCTGGCAGTTTGGTTTACCCGGGATGGATTGACATTTACTTGCCAGGGTTTAAAAAATAAAAAACGGTGAGCCCCGCCTGCTTTGGAGAAAATCCAATCAGGACAGAGCCCACCGAAAGGGTTTGTGTTGTAGTAACCGTTGTATATTCTGTGTGGTTCGTCTCGCCGGATGCCAGGTCAGGTCTGGGTCATCTGTATGCGTTGAAGAATCCTGCTGTATCGTTGCCACCGGGGTGGCCGGATGGTCAGATTTGCTAACCGAAGGTTTAAGAAAGGAGTGCTGCCCGGTAATCAGGCAGCACTCCGTACGTCAGGTTTATCCGAGGAATCCGAGTACGGATTGCGGACCGTTATTGGCCTGGGCCATGGCGGAGATAGCGGTTTGCTGGAGAATCTGGAGTCGGACAGACTCACTTTGTTCCTTGGCAAAATCGGTATCCATGATCCGGCTGGCGGCCGAACTGTTGGCTGTAACGGATTGCGAAAGGGTTACTTCCCTCAGGGTCAATGAAGATTGGGTTACCCCGATCTCATTTACACGGTCGGCCATAGCCTCAATGGCATCATCAATGGCACTCATGAATACCCGGAAATCAGCACTTTCCACGTCATTTGCGAAGGTTAACGTTCCCGCTGTTCCCGCACCGATGTCACCGGCGCCTGTTACCACGGCAGTTCCGTCGGTAGTGATGGTGATAGCACCCGTTGTGGCTCCCAACTGGTAGTCTCCCGCTACGCTGCCTTCACCAGCGCCGCCAAACAGCTCAAATACGTTGACCGCACTGATGCTGGTTTCGATGGTGTCTTCGGCACGTTCGCCCACCTGGAAGGTGAGGGTAAAGGCGCCGGTATTCCCACCCTCGTCACCGCTCAGCAGGTTGTAATCCTGGAATACGGTCTGGGCAGCGATTTCATTGATATCCTTGCCCAAAGCTGAAATCTGGGTGGCGATGAAATTCCGCTCGGTTTGTCCGAGGGTGTCGTTGGCAGCCTGGGTAGCCAGGGCTTTCATTTCTATGAGCTGATCCATGACGGTATCAAAGCTCGATTCGGCGATGTCCAGGACGGACTTGGCGTCGCCTACGTTTGACAGGGCCTGATCCAAACCTGCAACCCGTGCATTAAGTTTAGATGCGATCGAGTAACCTGCTGCATCGTCTTCGGCGCGGTTAATCCGCATACCGGTCGACATTCTGAGCTGGTTTTCCGCAATCCCTTTATTGATGCGGTTCAGTGATAAGCGAGAGTCCAGAGCCTGAACGTTCGTATTAATTCTGTTGATGTCTCCAAAGCTAGACATGATGTTTCTCCAAAGCGTTAGTTAATGTTTAAGACCGTAACCGAAAGCGGCGGCTGCGATCTGAAACAGTTATCGCTCGGATTTCCCGACCTTTAAAAAAAAGTTTATCCGGGATGCCTGCATTGGAGAAGTAGACCCACAAAATCGGCTTTTAGTGCGCATGGGGACTGTTTTTTGTTGCGAAAAAAAAGTTCGCGGGGGAGTTGAATCATCATTTCTCAGGGGTTTCGCAGGTAATTCCGCTGGCAGAAATATTTTCCGGAGGAGCGCTTCGGTCCCGCAGATCGGGGTGAATCGGAGGGCTGCAGGTATGCAGGGACCGTGCACTGGAGGACAAGCCGCGGCGGGGTTTAAAGGGACCGCAGACAAGACGGCGGGTGTGCAGGCCGGGGACTACAGAGCATGACAGCATGACAACTGCCGGGCTGGTGTAAAAGAGACCGGCCCGCGTTCGTGGCGTATCCATCAGGACCCAAAAGCGGCCCAAAACCGGATACCCAGACTAATCGATCAGCTTGAGCGATTTCAGCTCGTCCATGAGCTTGTCTTTGTGCAGGGGCTTGGTCAGGTAGCCATCGCACAGCTCAAAGTAGGCATCGCGCACACTGGAGAGCTTGTCTACGGCCGTGGTCATGATAATTTTCACACCCCCGCTGGGCCGGGTATTGTTGTCTTGCTCAATGGCGCGGATTTGTTTGAGTACATCGTGACCGTTCAGCTCGGGCATCATGATGTCCAGGCAGATGAGATCGTAGGGTTTGCCTGATTTCAGGGCCGTATTGAACTCGTGAACACCCTGCAGGCCGTTATTGGCAACCGTGGTTTCCCCGATGTTCTTGAGCATATGCTGCATCAGGGTCCGGGAGGTGTAATCGTCTTCGATGATAAGAATATTCAGGGAGGGTGTTGGTTCTTCGTTCATTTCAGTGGGTTCAGAATCGATGTATGAGTGCAAAAAGAACGGATGCTTCGGTTTGGTACAGATTTCCATTGCCGGACTGGTGCCGGGCCGACTGCCGGAAAGGATGTTCAATCCACTGATATGCTGCAAACCCTGGTACTAAGGTTTGAAAACTGATCCGTTTACCGGAATACAGTTCACACAGCAGTTCTGTAACTCACCTCACAAGCCTATGCTCTCAAATTAGAGATTTCTAACGTTATCGGAAACAGGTCTGGAAAACTTAACGAGTTTTTACTACGAACCGGTTTCGCTTTTCATTTGCTCCAGTTCGCTGCTGACCGGAATCTGATCGGTATATCGGGTGACATTTGAGGCTTCTTCGGCACAATTGGAGCAGATCTGATAGTTGCCCACTTTGAACACATCCCGGGCGTAGCGCGACAGATAGGCACCGCAGTATTCGCACTCTTCTACCGTGTATCGTACATGGGCATTGTACACGGTTTTCATGGGCTTGACGGCCGATTTATGGGAGGGTCGGGTGTAGGTGTTTTTCAGATAGGTGTTAATCCGGCCGATGTTGTTCAGGAAAATGGGATACTTCTCTTCGGATACCAGGATGACATATTCCTCGTGGCGGTCATATTTCAGGGCGAGGAGGGTATGATCCATGAATTCAGCCTGAAACATGAAGGTTTTGTCATTTACCTTGACCATGAGCGTGCGTTCTCCGATGATTTCCCATCGACCTTCCCGGGCTGTGTCTTTCTGGTGGATGATGACCTTGCCGCTGGGTCGGAACAGGTAAATGGTTTTGTCTTTGATCTGTTCGCTGAAAAGCACCCAGGTGGTATCGGTCAGTACCCCCATTTCGCCGAGTCGCAGGCTGAAACAACGCACCTTGGGCAGTACCTGCACTGCATACGAACGCAGGTCGGAGCCGGGAGCGTACTCTTTCTTAAAGATAGACCAGGAGAACATGGGTTTGGTTGACGTGAAAATGCATTCTCATGTACGTGCAGTTATCGGCACGATGGACAGAGAATTAATGTAACCGCATAAAGTATGCCAAACAATGTGTTCTCAACTGAAAGTGAATACCGTTTTCATGGCAACGGAAATCCGGATTTCCGTATTCTCACGTCTCGCAGATGCCGGGCGGAGTCCGTTTCTGTCGTGGCTAAGAAGGCAATTACGCCAGTCAGGCGTCGGACGGGGCCGGGGAGGCACCAGCGGGGGTGTTCCCGTAGTACCGGTTCCGGCAAAATAGCCGGTCGGCATCGGACTCATTCAGCGTTGATGTCCAGCTCGGTTATAGTAAGGATGCCGCCAATGATTGCGTCAGCCTCGAAACTGGCCACCCAGATGTCAAACCGTCCCGACTGGTACCCGGAGAGCAGTACCTGAGGATTCAGGGTGTAGTCGGCCGCGTCGTCATTGCATATCCATTCCCCTGATGGGGTGTTGATCACCAGCACGGCGTCTTCACCGGGTGTCTCCGCCTCGAAGATAATGCGCAGATTTTCGGTGGTACCATCCCAATTGAGTTTGAAATCCGGATTGGTTGTGGCATAACCCCGGCACCCGGCCATGGCTGCATTGCTTTCGCCGAGGCTCACAAATCCGCCGGCAGCTACAGCCACCGTGTAGGGGTCCGGTGAAAAACCCGAACGAAGTTCAACCGATCCGTACGAGGGATCGGCCGTGAAATCAAGCAGGTTATCGCCGGATCCGGATGAGGTCGCCCCGCCAGACATTTCCGATACCCAGTCATAGTCGCCCGGATTGAGAGGATATTCCGTGACGATGAGCATACCGCTGATGTAGTCGCCCTCGCCCAGACTGCCCACCCAGATGTCATACTGGCCCGGGGCAGGATCATCCAGCACCACCATCGGATCCAGGGAGCCGCTCATGGCGTCATCGTTGCACACCCAGCTTCCGTCCGGCATATTGATAATCAGCGTACCATCTTCCATGCCCGACTCGGATTCAAACAGAATGCGCAGCTCGTCGCTGCTGCCCGACCAGGTGATGCGGTAATCCGGGGATGCTGCCGCCCAACCCATGCATGCACCGGGGAGGTAGGAAGCGTTCACAGCGCCGCCGGATGTCACGGAGGCCGTATGAGGGTCCGGTTCAAAGTTGGCCTGCAGGCGGACCTCGCCGTAATTGGGTGAACCTGTGAAGTTCAGCTGACCCGATTGTGCCTGAAGTAGCAGGGCTGAGCTGCTGATGATGAGCATGGCCGCAACCAGGGTGCTGCCAGGATTTTTTGGTTGTGACAACATAGATATTCTCCTAAAAAAAGTGATTGCATTGAAAAGCGTAGTACCCCTGTTCTGATGTAACCGGGCAGAAGTGCATAATTGGTAACACGATGCTGCTGGGTGGTGTCGTTGTATTGTACATTCACCACTTTCTAGTCAGGAGGGCTGCCTTATCACCATGTGTAGTACCATCCACTTACACAACCATACATTTACGCCTAAGTGCATACAGAACAAACGCAAGCTAAGGTATAATTCAGAAAAGTCAATCTTGTTTTTTGCCTTCGGAGAAACCAAAACGGCATAACCCTGACTCCGGTTCATACAGCAGGGCACACAGCGCGCCGGTTTCCTCGTCGGTGAACTGCAGCCGGACCTGTTTCATCAGCTCGATTTCCTGGATTTCGTGGGGCTGGATTTCCAGTCCTGCAAGCAGGCTGGCGGGCAGGGAGCGCAGCTCATTCAGCCGGGTATTCAGAAAGTCAAGGTACTCAATAGAGGGTTTCCCATCGCGCATCCAGTTAATCATAAGACTGTATACGATGTGGGCACAGTAGGAGAGCTGTTCGGCAAGTTCCGGGGCGATGTGGCGGGAATCGGTATGCCGGGCGAAGATATACAGCTTGACAGCCTGCTCGAAGAATCGTTGGTCGTGGCCGGAAAGACGCAGCTGTTCTGTGTACTCCGGCACGGCGGGTGCCGTGGGGCCAAACCATTTGGAAAGCCATGAAAGCATGGGTATCAGGGGGTTGCGGGTGTATGAAGATTGCGATTTTCAAACATATATTCAGCAATTCGTTGATTATATTAAAAATACTGAATGAAAACGGCATAACCCTCACGAATAGCAATCTTACAGGTAATGCCGGATCCTTTTCCAGAGTCTGTATCGTCGAAATTTGCAATCTGAACAGCCGGTTCCGGTAACCTGTTACGTGTCGTATGCGCCTGCAAACCCGATTTATCCTGTTTCTCGCCGTCATACTCCTGGCCGTTGGCCTTACGGTGTGGTATGGGGTACGACCCGGTTATGAGGATGCTGTTCTGGACGAGCGCGTGACCATCATGGCCGAGCAGCAGCGCGAACGTATTGAACTGGCCGAACATGCGCTGAAAATCTGGATTGGTGCGTTGCTGGAGGTCCAGAAAAACCTGATTGAATTCGGAGATGTGAACCAGACCCGGTTGCTGTTCAGTGGATTTTCATCCCTCGCTCCGGAAATTATCGGGTTACGGCTCATTGAGCAGACTACCGGGGAGTTTGTGGAGTTCCGGGCTGCGGGTTCCGACGTTATGCCGGACGGCCAGGCACTGAATCCCCGTCCTTTGGGTACATTCCGAAACCGGTTCGACCCCTCGGAAACCCAGAACATGTTCTTGTCGTGGTCGGGTACATCCGGGTACGCGGCACTCATTTCCGTATTTACCCTGGGAAACGATACCTATCGACTGGTGGCCTATTTCGACAGTGGTGAGATCGAATACCTTCTTCTGAGTCACACCCTGGGAATCCCGGCCCAGGCGGTGCTCTGGTTTGATGGCAGCGGCGATGGTTTTAGTCGCTCAGGCCAGTTGCCGGGCATGCAGCCACCCATTGAACCCGTGACGCGTTACCGCGAGGCGGATGTAGACGGCAGGGCCAGCATCGTTCTTTCCTCACCGGTGCCCTCGCTGAATGCCCAGCACGTCATTTATGCTGAAAAATCATCAATTTATGGTCCGGTTCGCCGGCTTTTTTCCCACAGTTTGCTGGTATTGTTCATGGCCTTTTTTGCCCTATCTCTGGGTTCCGTGGCCATGTTTCATCAGCTCACCCTTCCCATCCGACGGTTTATTGAAGATATTCAGCCGTTTAAAGCCTACGATTTTACCCGACCAGTGCGTACCGCTGCCATCCCGGAATTACGGGACATCAGTGTGAAGCTGGAAGAGATTCGCGGGCAGCTGGCGTATTATCAGCGGATCAATGTGGAAAAAGTGATCATGAATCAGGAAAGTCTGAGCCTCATGATGGAGTACTCATCCGACCCGATTGCGGTTTTTGATGCTGAGAGCCAGTTTACGTTCCGGAATACCCGGTTTGTGGATTTGTTTTTGCATGGCGGTGAGCCGGCGCCGGGCTCCGTGCCCGAATTTCAGCGTTCGGCTCTGTATACGGAAGTGAAGGTTGATGACCCGGCTGAATATCGGGTCAGACCTCTGGTGGTTCGCAATGAAGGACGGGAAATCCGGTTTGTGGATGAGGATGAAGACAAAGCGTATTTCTACAACCAGCAGAGTATCTCGGTTTACAACGAAGAAGGCGATTTGCTGGGCGGACTGCTGCTGCTCTACGATCTCACCCGGGAGCGGGAGCTGGATCAGCTTCGTAATGATATGATCAACATCATTGTGCATGAGCTTAAAAATCCGATTGCAGGTATTCAGGGGCTCACATCGGCCCTGCTGGACGACCCTGACTTTGAAGAAGAGGAACTCCATGAGATTTATCGGCTTATTGATCAGAGCTCGCAGTCGCTGCAGGAGCTTGTAGAGCGTTTTCTGCAGGTTTCCCGGCTGCAGTCCAACCTCGCCCACATTGATAAGAGCCCGATTTACATGCCGGAAATTGTACGTCAGGTAGCCGCTGAGATGAAGATCCTGCTGAGTGAAAAAGCATTGAAATTCCGGGTGGATATCGACGAAAACATTGAAAATGTGAGCGGATCTTATGAGCTGATGCTGGATGTGGTGCGTAACCTGCTGTCAAATGCAATAAAATACGGTGGTCGTGATCGCACTATTGATGTCTCGCTGAAACTTGATACCTTTGGATATGGACAGGCCGATGTGGTTTTCAGTGTTACCGATTACGGCTACGGCATCGCTGAGGAGCATCGCGAGAAGATTTTCAAGAAGTTTTACCGGATTAAAGAGTATGATCTGGAGAAAGGAACCGGGCTGGGGCTGCCGCATGTGCGGGAAATAATACGTCTGCACGATGGAACAATCACCGTAGATTCGAATCCGGATATCGGATCCCGGTTTACGGTCAGGCTTCCGTACAAGCCCCTGACGGATGCAAACGCATAACTACAGGGAACGATGAAACTTTTAGTATGGCTGGCAGTGATTTCGGGTATTGCTGTCGCAGGTGTAAATACGGCATATTCACAAAACGTGAACAACGTGGCGGACAGCCTGAACTTTCCGGCGTCCCAGTTGTCTGAAGCCGCGGCCCGCTACGCCGGGGCCGCTCAAAACTGGCCAGTACTGAGCAGTCTCGCCGAGTATGATGCCCAGACCAATCGCTTTACCATTCTGCCTTCCAACTTGGAGACGCTGGCACAGTTCAGCACGGCATGGTCGCAGCTGGAGGCCAGCCGGACCCGCTTTTCTCAGCTGATTCTGGAAGGAGGGCGCGTCTTTGCCGCTGAAGAGCTGGTTGTAATCGACTCTCTTTTTGCCCGGCACCGGCGTCTGGTCAGCGAAGCCAATATCCCGGAGAGTATCCGTCTGAGCGGAACTATCGATGAGCGTGTGCAGGAGGTCAATGATCTGATCGAAACCCGGCGCAAGGCCGACATCGAAGCGCGTCTGGAACAAAAAACCGGTCAGGTTGACCGCCGGGAAGGACTGCTGGCTGAGTGGAATCCTGCCGCAACCGGTGAACTTTTTGTCCGGGAAGACGGTATCCGTACCGGTCAGGAGTCGCAGGCCCAGCTTGTGTTTCTGGATGGAAGCGATGTTGTGCTCTATGAAAATACCACGGCGGTTATCCGGCAATCGCAGGTAGACCGGCTTACCAATCGCTCCGAGGTTGATATTGAGCTTTCGGGTGGTGGGCTGCTCACCCGGCTTTCGGCCGCTGCCCGCAACCAGTCGGAGTACAGCCTGAACGCCGGCTCAGCTACCACAGACATCCGCTCGGGGAACTTCTGGGCTGAAACGGCCTCCGAAGACCGCGTTACCATGTCGAATTTTGACGGTGAGGTGACCGTCAGGGCCGAAGCCGGACAGGTACTGCTGCAGGAAAACGAGGGTACCATCGTCATCCGCGGCAGGGAGCCATCCGACCCTATCCGACTGCTCACGGCCCCGCAGCACGGCTGGAGCAGTCCGGACTCGGTTATATATAATGATGAAATTGATTTGACCTGGCAGGAAGTAAACGGCGCCTCCTATTACGAGGTAGATATGGCCCCGAGCCGGACCTTCGATGCGGGCCTTCGCACGGTACGGACTTCCGGAACCGTGGCGGCCCTGACCGGTATTCCCGTTGGAATCAGCTACCTGCAGATCCGGGCCTTCGACCAGAACGGACTTCGTGGCAACAATACCGCCCCGCTCCGGCTTCTTCGCATCGCTACAGACGCACCTCCGCCCATCATATTGGATCAGCGTGACCGACAGGTTATTTATACCTATGAACAGGATTTCCGACTCACGGGAACCACCCAGCCCGATGTGCGTCTGCTGGTGAATGGGAGTGATGTGCAGGTCGATATCAGCGGCCGGTTTGCTGCTCCCCTTACCGTGGAGGATGAACGAAGTGTCCGGATTCAGGCGATTGATCCGGCCGGGAATACCCGTGAGGTGACGCAGAAAATACAGTATATTGACACGGGACGCCTGTTCGATTTATCATGGTCGGTTCCTGTAACCGGAAACCAGGTAACCCGGACACCCCGGATTCTGATCAGTGGTTCGGCCTGGCCGTTCATGCGGGTTGAAATTCAGGCTGGCGACCAGCGCTGGCAGATGCCCGTGGGTTCAACCGGGCAATGGAGCCGGCAAATTTCCCCCGGCAACGCCGATTCCATAATCATTACGTTCAAAGATCGCTCCAGCGGCGAGACCATCGCCGAGCAGTCCTTCGAGTTAAACTAAGTCTTACTATTTATCCCACCATGGCGAATTTCACCTCACCTGCGGCGGTCTGTTCATCCAGTCAGCCGACCCGCGCGGTCCGGCATGCCCGTCTGAACCCTGACCAAAATCAATCTAACCGACCGGGAACGGGTGCGGTCCGGCCCGGCCGCATGGTCCAGCCTGCAATGCATCAGGCTGGTGTACGGAACAACGCCACCGCTAAGCGCCGGTTGCTTGCCCACAGCCTTGTAGCGGCTGTGATGGGGATGATTTTATGCATTCCGCCCTCTGTCATCGCCCAGGAAGTATACTTTTCGATTTCAGGTCGGTCTACCACCATTACCTCCGGCGACCGGACCAACCAGTACGACTACTGGTTTCGTCCGGCCGAAGGGGTGCAGAATCCCCGGCCTGCTACGGTTGAAGTATTTGACGCCGGGCTGGGAGGCTTTGCCGATGTACTCCAGGGCCAGCCCAGCACGGTAACCACATTTCAGCTGTATCCTTTCGACAGCCTCTATGAGCTGGATCGTCGTGCCATTACCCCGTCGGAATCAGCGGCAACGGCCCTTGAGTCGGTATCAGCCGCAGCGGAAGACCGCTTTCTGAACCGGTGGGTGCCGTTTTTTCAGCTCGGGGAGTCGGGCAGTGTCAACGGATTCATCGTACGGGTACGTACCGATGACGGCAATGATGTGAACGATTTCAAGCTGAGGATTACCGGTCCCGGCGCAGAAGACTGGGAGCTTATCACCCTTAACCTTGCCGTAGGTTTGTATCAGTCGGGCCCCAACAACCGGTTTCAGTTCAGACCGCTCTGGTCGGACTCGCCGCCTCCGCTGCTTCGGGTAGACGGACAGGAAGACAGCCAGGTCTATCTGATGGATGCCTTCGGCGAAACCCATCCCCTTTTCGAGCAGTGGACAGATTTTCAGCTGAATCGCTATGGAAAACCCAATTCCTGGGCCGTGGAAATGACCGGATCCAGCATGCGGGTCAATAACCGGGTGCTGATGGGCGTGAACGAGATCGTACCCTTTGTCTACGATCCCATTATTCTGAACGAGACTACGGCAGGCACCCCGGATATCACCCAGGTGCCGGGCGATGAGTGCCTGGTGTACGGTCTGGAAGCAGGGTACCGGGGTTTTTCCCTGAATGTAGATGAAGCTCAGTGGGAGATCGACGATACCCGCTACACCGGTGCATCTTTCCGTCACACCTTCAGCGATTATGGCCGATATGCGTATCAGGTGCTGGTACCCACGCGGGGCCGGCATGTGCCTGAGTTTGTGGCAGCTTCCGGTGAGCTCCTGGTAAACACCCCGCCCTTTGCCCAGGTTAATAATTACCGACCGATTGTGGCGCCCGGGGAGCGGATTACCCTGGATGCGAGTATGTCGTACGATCCCGAAGGCCGCGACCTGCGCTACCAGTGGTTTGTGAACGATGACCTGCGTGGCAACACCCCTACCTTCACCTTTTCCACCAGCGTGTCTGGTCGTTTTAACGTCCGGCTGGTGTTAAGCGATAATGAGTCCAACGCCAGCTGTACCCAGACCGTAGAATTCCTGCCCATTGTGGTCAACACCCAGCCCTACGCCGAAATCCGTTATGAGACGGTCGTTGCCCGAGGCGTGGAAAGTCCGGTTACGGTGGTCAACGCTCTGGATGCCGACGGTGACCAGTTAACGTTCACCTGGGAGGGAAGCGGTGTGCAGGAACCGGCTTCCGGTACGGAAACCACGGTACGGCATACCGAGCCGGGAAGCTACAGCCTGATGCTTCGGGTAAACGATAACTCCGGCACTGACAACGCGGAGTACACCACCGAAGTTCGCTATAAAATCAACGCCGCTCCGGTACCTGCCTTCGATATTCCCACCTATCTGGCCCCGGAGCAGGTGCTCACCCTGGATGCCGGTGCAAGCAGCGATCCCGACGGCGATGAACTGGCCTATTCCTGGGAGCTTTCCGACGGCCGACAGCTCAGCGGTCCTGTCCAGGAGGTCAGCTTCTCCACCCCCGGCACCTACACCATTACCCTTACGGCCAACGACGGTGAACAGGTTGACAACTCCGTTCAAACGCTCGCGCGTGAAGTGATTGTGAACGCCGCTCCGGAGCCCCGCATTGCGGCCACCGATTTCACCAACAATCCCATCGTCACCTTTGACGCAAGCGGCAGCACCGATGCCGATCAGCAAATTGAAGCCTACGAGTGGGACTTTGGCGACGGCAACACCTCCACCGGGTCCGTCCCGACCCATACCTATACCCGGCACGGCACCTACACCGTCACCCTTACCGTTGACGACGGTACCAACGTGCCCAACAGCCGGCAAAGCACAACCCACCAGATTCGGGTAAACAAAAACCCCGTGGCACAGGCCACCGCCCCTGCCATTGTTGCGCCCGGACAACCCATAGCCCTTGACGCTTCCGCCAGCACCGATCCTGACGGCGACCCCCTCCGCTTTTCATGGTCGCACAACGGCACGGAAATCGGTTCCGATGCCCGCACCGAATACACCATCAACCAGCCGGGACTACACAACCTGAATGTCACGGTACGTGATGATACGCCCTTCGAAGACGCCTCAGACAACGCTTCGGTAACCGTGCGGGTAAACCACGCTCCCGTGATTGCCTACCAGACGGATCCCGTGGTTACCGCTCCGGGACAAACCACCATCTTTGATGCGACCTCCACCTACGATACCGACAACGAAAACCTGGATATCCGATGGGAATTCAGTGACGGTATTTCGTTGGACGGAGCTTCAGTGCAACGGGAATTCGGTGAAGCGGGCGAGGTGTACTTTACCATCATCGCAGACGACGGCGAGGGTCTTTCTAACTCCGTTACCACCCAAACGGGCAGTATTCGCGTAAACCAGGAGCCGGTACTGGTCACCGAAACCCGCATCCGGTCCAACGATATGACGGTGCTTCTTGACGCATCCGAGAGTTATGATCCGGACGGAGACAACTTGCGCTACACCTGGACCCTCCCCGACGGGCAAACCCGAACCGGATCGGCATTCCGCTGGACAGCGCCCGAGCCCGGTGTACATTCCATCAGCCTCCGCATTGATGATACCGAGGACCTTTCCAACAGTCGGGTGACCGAGCGTATCGAAATCCTGATTAACCGCGCACCGGTAGCCGTAGTAGATGAGGTGATTGAGTCGTGTACCGACCAGGTCATCATCTTCTCCGGAGCCCGAAGCTTTGACCCCGACGGCGACAGCTTCCAGACCCTGTGGGATTTCGGCGATGGGAACACCAGCAACGAACCCAATCCGGTACACAGCTACGCCGATCCCGGTCGCTACACGGCAAGTATCACCCTGGATGATGGTTTCAATGAAACCCCCGCCCGCCGACAGATTCCCGTCATCATTGAAGGCTCCCCGCAGGCCCGTATTCAGGGCAGTGAATTCACCGTCTGCGCCAACAGTCCGATCACCTTTGACGGCAGCGGCAGCACCGATCCCAACGGCATGATCGGTTCCTATAGCTGGGACTTCGGAGACATGAACTCCGCAGTGGGCGAGAAAACCACCCATTTGTTCACCCGTCCCGGAACCTACCGTGTCACCCTGACCATAACCGGATCGGGTACGGGCAACTGTCCGAATATCAGTCAGGCCACCGCCCTGGTAACCGTGGTAGCTGCACCGATGGCACAATTCGAGGTCCCCTCCGTAGTTGCCCCGGGCCAGACCATCACCCTGGACGGCTCACAGAGCGAGTCGGAAGATACCATTACCAGCACCCGATGGACGGTTCGCAAAGACGGTGAGGAGGTTGCCGCCCTGACCGGGATGCGCAATACCTACACCCCGCAGGAGCCGGGCCGCTATGAAATCGAGCTGGTGATTAACACCGATAACCAGGCCGGATGCAGTCTGAACAGCCTTACCCGTGTAGTCCGGGTCAATGCGGCTCCACAACTCAGCTGGAACCTGCCCGAGCAACATCCCCGTCACCGGCCGTTCCGGTTGTCGGCCGAGGGTTCCGCTGATCCCGACGGCTACATCGGTCGGTTTACCTGGCTGTTCAACGGAGAGGAAATCGGCGAGGGACTCACCGTTCCCATGCCGGTCGGCGAGTTTGGTACGCACCGGGTTGAGCTGATTGCCCGTGACGATGCCGGGGTAGGTAACAGCGAGGTACGCCTTTCGGGCGAGGTACTGGTGAGTCCGGCTCCGGAGCCGGAATTTACGCTGCCGGACGTGGTGTATGCCGGGGAGGAGGTGACGGTGCAGGCGGCCGATGTGGCGGACAGGGCCGGGAACGCGGTCGTGTCTGCGTGGGTGGTCAACGGCGGGGAGCTGGACGGGGATGATGCGCGCGTGGAGGACGGGGGCCGCAGCCTTCGGTTTACGGCCCGCGGAGCCCGCTACGATATTACGCTGAGCCAGGATAACGGGCTTGGGTTGTCGAATTCGGTGGCGTCGGTGCGCAGGGTGCTGAATGTGCGCGGTGTTCCGGTGCCGCGGGTGGCTTTGCCCCAGGTGGTGGTGGCCGGAACGGCGATCAGCGCCGAGGAGCTTTCGCTGCCGGATGGGTTTGTGTTGCTGGACTCCGGGGGATGGGGTGCGGGGCAGGTGTTTACGCCGGGGGAGGCGCTGGTAGGTGAGGGGCTCCCTGCGGGGCTGACGGGTGCTTCTGTTTGGGTTGCCGGGGAGGCGGACGGGAGCAACGCCGGGGATGAAACGGCCCGGCTGTTTGTAGGATGGCAGCCTCGGGGTGAGGATACTCCGGTGCTGGCAGTGTACGGCTTCGAAGTCCCAATGCTGCCCGCGCTGCAGGCCAACGCCGATCGTATCGATGTATCCGCCACGTATAATCCGGTTAACAGCACCGTTCTGGTTCGGGCTCCGCAACTTAATCGTCCTGCCGATGCCGCCGTTACCTTTACCTGGCAACGTTCCGGCTCCGGCGAGACCCTCGCCCGGGGCAGCTCCGCGCAGCTGCCGGTCCGACAGGGCGTGAACACCTTCGAACTTATTATCCGTGATAACGACCGCGTTACGGGTCGTGACGACCTCATCCTGCCGGTTACCGTGACGGTTGAATGATCCACACCCAAGCTATCCCCAAACCCCGTTTTTATATGAGGAATGAGGCCGGCACCCCGGCCTTTTTCCCCCGAATCAGTATCCATGAATCAACTTAAATTTATCCCCGATTTCCGCCAGTCGGAGGAGCTCATCGAGGAACTTCGGAACGTCGGAACAGTGAAACGCTACAGGAAAGGCGATATCCTGCTGAATGAACATGCCACCATTGCCAGTGTCCCCATCGTGCTGTCAGGCAGTCTGAAGGTATTTCAGTCAGACGATGACATCCGTGAAATGCTGCTGTACTACCTGAAGGCCGGCGAGACCTGCATTATGTCGGTCCTGGGCGGACTTTTCAACGAGGTCAGCAAAATTCGTGTGGAGTGCGATGAGGACGCTGAAATCCTGATGGTTCCGGTCACCCGACTCGGTCCGCTGCTGCAGGAGCATCCCGCCTGGACCCATTTCATATTCCGGATCTATCACCAGCGTTTCGAGGAGCTGCTGGATGTGATTAATGCTGTGGCGTTCAAGAAAATGGACCAACGGATGGCTGAACTGCTGGAAAAAATGGCGACCGCAGCGGGGAAGAAAACGATTGCTATCACCCACGAGGAGCTGGCAAATGCGCTGGGGACGGCCCGGGTGGTGGTCTCCCGACTGCTCAAGCAAATGGAGAAAGAGGGATTGGTTAAACTCAGCCGGAATCAGATTACGCTGTTGTAACGCGCCAAATTTTTCATCCGGCGTACGGTCTTTTTTGCCGGAGTACTATCGTTTTCCCGACTACCACTTTTTCAACCGGCGCACGTTTTTTTACCGGTGTAACACCTTTTCACAGGAGCACCGCCTTTTCATCCGGTCACTAAAAAAAATCACGAATGTAACTTAAGTGACGGAACGGGGTTTCCAGGGGTTGTAGCTTTACGTCAGAATGTAGAATCACAAAGCTAAACAACACCATAGAAGCTATGTCTGCTGAAACCGTTTCAAAATCTTTTTCCGAGCTGATCAAAGGCGATACCCCCGTGCTGGTCGATTTTTATGCCGACTGGTGTATGCCCTGTAAAATGATGACGCCGATTCTTCAGGAAGTGAAGTCGCGCATGGGCGACGCCCTCCAGATTATTAAAATTGATGCCGAAAAAAATCCCGCTGCTTCCATTCAGTATCAGGTGCGCGGAATTCCCACGCTCATCCTGTTTAAAAATGGTCACATCCTCTGGCAGCAGGCCGGGGTAGTGCAGGCCAGTCAACTGGAAGCGATTATAAAACAAAAAGTTGCCGATTATGAGCTCGTTTGATGAACACAGCTATGCCGTGAACCTGAAATGGTCGGGAGGTCGCAAGGGGGTACTCTCCTCGCCGGACCTGACCGAAACCATTGAAGTGGCCACCCCGCCTGAGTTCGATGGGGGCGTTGCCGGCGTTTGGTCGCCCGAGCACCTGTATACGGCCTCGGTGGTCAGCTGTCTGCTCACCTCGTTTCTGGCCATAGCCGAATATTCCAAATTTCCGTTTGAGGACCTTCAGATTGAAAGTGAAGGGGTCATGCGTAAGGTTGACGGGAAGTTTATCATGGAAAAAGTGATACTCCGACCGGTACTGACCGTGGCCGATGCCGCTCAGGAGGCAAAAGGTATACGACTGCTGGAAAAAGCTGAGCATATCTGTTTGATTTCAAGATCCATTAAATCAGAAATTCAATTTGAACCCCGTGTGGTGACGGGGTAAAACCGGTACAGAGGCTGGTCCCAGGGAGGGGTGTGGTGTTGTTGTTGTAACCCTCCCCGTTTGACATACGGCACGGTCTTCGGATGCATCTGTTCTCCTGCAGATCGCTATCCACCGGTTGTGATGCCCGTCTGCAGGCCGGCGTGACCTGCACGGGCATCCGATTCTTAGTAGTGAAGGTGAAAACAGTAAGCCATCGGGTGTAGTAGCCCGGTGGCTTTTTTTATTTAGCTGATGCAGGAGAGGGCCGGGAACCAGGCTGATAGATTAGCGTGGCTTTTTTTATTTAGTTGATGCCGGAAATGGTCGAGAACCTAACCGATAGATTAGGACTGAAGCTGGATGCGTAGTATTTTCTGTACGGATCCACTATTTGACTTTATGGGGAATTAATGCAGGTCGATGTGTCACTTTACAGCAGTTTTTTAGAGCAGGCCCCCTTCGGTTTTATGCTTCTTGAGCCTTTGTATGAAAACGAGGTTGTGACGGACGCCCGTTTTCTGAGCTGTAACAGGTCCATGCTGGATATTTTTGGCAAATCGCCGGACACCGATTTGACCGGGCAACGATTCAGAGCTATGATTCCGGCTATTGATGACAAGGCGAAAGTCGATTTTTTCGGACTTTGTACGCAGGTACTTCGGGACAAAAAAATCAGTAAGTCCACCGAATACTCGCGCTACACCCATCGCTGGTTGAAAACCGACATCGTTCCGATAGACAACGGCACTCTTGCGGTGTCCATTTACGATGTGACTGACCAGTATGGTGAGCTCAGCGAAGCGCGGGATATGCTGGCCCGTACCGGCCGAATAGCCCGGGTAGGCGGCTGGGAAAAAGATCTGGTCAACAACCGTGATTACTGGTCGGAAGTAACCAGGGAAATCCATGAAGTACCGCCTGACTTCGATGCCAACTCCGTTCCGCGATTTCATTTTTATGACCGGGGAGAGAACCACGCAGCCCTGGTTCAGGCCGTCAATCATTCGTATGCTACCGGTGAGCCTTTTGACGTGCAGACCCGCATTATAACCGCCAGGGGCAATAAACGATGGGTTCGCGTACTGGGTTACCCTACCCTCAAAGACGGCAAACCGGTGTATGTACACGGCATTTTTCAGGATATTACCGAGCAGAAAGAGCAGCAGCTGCTTCTGGAGCGGAACGGTGCGTTTCAGCAGCTGATTGCCGAGACCTCGGCTTCCCTGATTAATGTAACCAATGAGAACTTCGATGCGAAGGTAGACTCCATCCTGCAGCGGTTCGGACGATTTTTCAACGCCGACCGCAGCTATCTGTTCCGTTACAATGAAGACTGTACAGTGGCAACTAACACCCATGAATGGGTGGAAGATGGTATTGAGCCCCAAATCCACAATTTGCAGGACCTCAGTGCGGAGTACATTCCCTGGTGGACAAGTAAGCTTACCCAGAACTACCCGGTGTTTTTTCATGATATTGATACCATGCCAGCTGAGGCTTCCATGGAATATCAGATTCTAAAAGAGCAGGATATCAAGTCGATTTTGGTAGTCCCCATTTTCCTGCGGGGTATCACGCTCGGATTCTTCGGCTTTGATGCCGTCAGGGACTACCGGACCTGGTTTGAAGACGACATCAGCAAGCTCCGGCTGGTTGCCACCATGCTCAGTGACGCTATAGATAAGGTTCGCATTGACCGGGAGCTGATTGAGGCCAAGGACCGCGCCGTGGCGGCAAGCAAGGCAAAATCACAGTTTCTGGCTAATATGAGTCATGAAATCCGAACACCACTGAACGGAGTGATCGGCTACACCGAGCTGCTGTTTGATACCACGCTCAACGAGCGGCAATACCGCTACCTGGAAACGGTGAAAATCTCCGCGCAGTCGCTGCTGAATATTGTCAACGATATCCTCGACTTTTCCAAGATTGAAGCCGGTAAGCTGGACCTGGATCCGGTTCCTGCGGATGTTCACGAGCTGGCCGACAAAGCCCTGCTTATGTTCAAATATCAGGCTTCCAGAAAGCAGCTGGATCTGGTGCTGGACGTGGATGAAACCACGGATTTCAATGTGGTTGTGGATCCCCATCGCCTCAATCAGGTCATTCTGAACCTGGTAAGCAATGCCGTCAAATTTACTGATGAGGGGTCGGTCACCCTCGCACTGAAGCTGGATGAACTCCCCAGCGGAATGGGCAGACTCCGGGTTTCCGTGCACGATACAGGGATTGGTATTGCCCCGCAGGCCCGGGAAAATCTGTTCAAGGCATTCAGTCAGGCCGACGGGTCCACAACGCGTCGTTTTGGAGGAACCGGACTGGGATTGGTCATCTCCAACCTGCTGGTTGGCAAGATGGGCGGTGAGATTGGCATCCGTTCCGAGCCGGGCAAGGGCTCAGAATTTTTCTTCTCCATCGATGTACCCCTGGTACGCGGTCACCGTCACAGCGTTCATAAAAAAGATATGGTGAAGACCCGCACAGGCAGTACTGGCCTGAGTTTTATACCCTCACCCACCATTCTGATTGCCGAAGATATCCCGTTGAACGCCAATCTGATCCGGCTTGTGCTGAACAAGCTTATCCCGGATGCACATATCCTGATGGCCGAAAATGGGAAAATCGCCGTGGATATAGCGATGAACAATCCGGTGGATGTGATCCTGATGGATGTTCATATGCCCGAAATGGACGGTCTTGAGGCCACGCGTACCCTTCGGAGTCGTAATCATGATGCCGTAATCATTGCGCTGACCGCCGGCGTTGTGGCGGAAGACAAGGAGCGTTGTATGGATGCGGGAATGGATGATTTTCTGGCTAAACCTGTGCAACAAGATGTGGTAGCTAAGATGTTGTATAAGTATATTGGTGCCTAGAACCACATTCTACCACTAATTCTATACTTATGGCTTATCGTCGGACCGACCGGATGCAGCAGCGGGTGGATGAGCGGCGGCAGTCTATCCTGCATGCAGCTGAAAAACTATTTGCCGAGAAGGGGTTTGAGTCGACCACCATGAAGGATATTACCCGGGCTGCGGGTACTTCTATCGGTAATCTGTATTTCTATTTTCCCAACAAAGACGATCTGATGATGCGTCTGATTGAGTCGGTCATCAACCGAATCTGGGACCATGAGTTTGATCCGGGGGAGTATAATCTGACCATCAATCCCCTCACCCATGAGGCGGTTGACGATTACCTGAAAATTCAGGCATTCTTTGCCAATGAGTCCTTCGCCCGGAACATGCTCAACATTGTACCGCATAAACTCTTCCGAAAACACATCCTCCGCTTTATGGAGCAGATGTCGCGCCGGCGGTACGACAGTTACGGTGAGCGTTTTGTGTACATGGATCAGGATATGGTGCTGGCCTACCATCTGGGTGGTTTGCTCACGGTGCTGGAACGGGTTCTGATCGGCGAACTGGATCGTACTCCCCATGAAATCGGTATGTTCCTTGCCGAAAGCAAGCTCCAGATCCGGGGGTTGTCGCGCGAGGAGATAGCCGTTATTTTGGAGGAGATGGAACAGACACTGAAGGTGGTCCTGACCCATCTTTGATGGGTGCCCCTGCTGTGCCAGCCTGTATAGGGGATGCAGCAGACCACATTTTCACCCAAAATAATCACGTTTTGTGAACATTGCGGGGTTCAAAAGTCATGGCTGCCGGTCTGAACCTGCGCGACATTCGCGGCGATGCTTTAATACGATGTCGGTTTTGACGGAAGATGTACGCTACATAAAGAGAAGGATTCACGTGCGCCAACAGCCCTCCCGATGCGCTGTTATTGCGGGGTTGCGGTGTCTGCCGGATGGCGGCCGGTGCAAAGGGCGACTGTTCAATCGGATCACAGCGTCTGTACCGTGCCTGTATTTTAACGAGTTGCAATATGGATAATGATACCTGGACACGCGCTTCGGCGTTGTTCGATGAGCTTTACGAATTACCTGAAGCCGACCGGATTTCCTACCTGAAGAAACTGGCACAAACCGACCCTGCGTTGTATCGCCGTCTTACGGAAATCATGCGCTTCGAAAAGGCCGGCGGATCGTTTCTGGGCGATGAAGCCCTCAGCCGCTATGGCGACTTCATCGGTGATCTGGTAGGACAACTGGACGACCCGGTACCTATGGAGGGTCGGCTTATTGGCAGCTACCGCATCATCCGGCAGGCAGGTTACGGAGGAATGGGGGCCGTTTACCTGGCTGAACGCTCTGACGGTGCCTTTGATCGTCGCGTGGCCCTCAAATTCATCCGGACCGAACTGCAGCAGACTACCCTGATTGAACGGTTTAAGCGCGAGCAGCGTATCCAGGCCAGCTTGCAGCACGAGGCCATTCCACGCCTGTACGATGCCGGTACCGATGAGCACGGAACTCCCTACATCGTCATGGATTATGTAGAGGGTGAACCGGTAACCGAATATGTTCGCCGGAAACAGCTGCCACCGGCAAAAATCCTGGATCTCTTTGCACGGATCTGTGATGTCATCCACTTCGCCCATCAGAACCTGATTATTCACCGCGACCTGAAACCCTCCAATATTTACATCACACCCGATGGAGACATCAAACTGCTCGATTTCGGTATCGCCACCCTGGCCGACCCGGATTCCGGTGAGGGTCACGTACGTACCGGCCTGAATTTCTTTTCACTCACGTATGCCTCGCCCGAACAGATCAGCGGTCGGCCGGTGACTACAGCCACCGACACGTATGCCCTGGGTGTGCTGCTTTATGTGCTGTTAAGCGGGAAGGTTCCCTATACCACAGAGGATAAAACCCCGGCTGCTATCCAGCAGGTTATCTGTGAAGACCCCGTTGTACCGCCGAGCAGGAAGGTGGATGAAGAAAAAACGGGCGAGGTAGTCGGTGGGGAACCGATACGGCGGTTTGCGGTAACGGCACGGCAGCTGCGCGGCGATCTGGACACCATCGTACTGAAAGCCCTGGAAAAAGAACCGTCACGGCGCTACTTATCGGTACAGGCCATGGCCGATGATATCCGCCGTTACCTGAATAACGAACCCATCCAGGCCCGTCCACCCGGCTACCTGTATACGTTAGGCAAGTTTCTGCGCCGCAATGCCGCCGCCGCTGCAACAGCGGCGCTGGTATTTTTGATGCTGCTTTCCGGTTTTATCTACCACTCCGTTACCGTAAGTGCCGAACGGGATATTGCCCGGAATGAGGCTGCGAAGTTTGAGCAGATGGCCGGTTTTCTGGTTGACTTGCTGGACTACGATGAAATGGCCGTGCCACCGGAGGAGGCTACCGTCGCCAATCTGCTGCAAGCCGGTACCCTTAAGCTCTCCACGGGATTGCAGGATAATCCCGAAGTGCGTGCGGAGCTGTTGCTGGCGGTGGGTCGTTCATTTCTGAGCCTGGGCGATAATCAGCAGGCCCTTGATATGATATCCGAAGGCGTGGCTATTATGCAGGAGCGGGGCGGCGGATACGCGCTCACACTCGGCGAAGCCCTGACCGAACTGGCGGAAGTGCAGCATCATACCGGAAATCCGGCCAGTCTTGAAACCATTGACGAAGCCCTGCTGCTCACGGAACAAGAGCATGGTCGGGTGTCTGAACCCCATGCCCGGGCCCTGCACCGCAAGGGCTGGTATCTGTACCGGCTGGAAGAGGGCAATGAAGAAAACCGCGACCGGGCAGCGCTGTACTTCGCTGCCTATCTGGGGATTATGCATTCTCTGTTTGATTACAGCGATGAGCAATACGCCCTCGCCCTGATCGAATACGCATCGCTTAAAGCAGACTATGCCGATCGAATGGCGTTATATGAGGTCGCAAAGGGACTGGTAGAGGCCCGCGAGGGGCGTTATCACTACCGGGTGGCCAATATCTACGATTCTATGGCCCTTGACACCCGGTTTGAAGACCCGGAGCTGAGTATTTCGTATTTCCGGGAGGCAATGGAAATCTATACCTCGCTTTATGGCGATAATCACTACCGCACCATAAACACCCAGACGAATATGAGTTCGGCGCTTCGTAGGGCCGGAAGAAATGAGGAGGCGATTGAGGTACTGCAACGTTCGGTGGACGGTGCGAAACGACTTTATCAACCGGGTAGTGTTCGTATAGCGGATCAGCAGTTCTGGCTGGCCAATGCATGGATGGTTGCCGGTGATCTGGAGAAATCGGGCCGGCTTTTTGGCGAAGCGCTGCGTGTGTACGATGTGAATTATGAGCCGGGCAGCCAGAAACCGGAGCTGGCCCGAACGCTGGCAGGCCAGATTATGATGAATACGGGCAGGCCGGATGAGGGTCGGGCTATGATTGAACAGTCCATAGCCAATACCATTGCCCTGCACGGGGAAGACCATAGTATGGTTCGCTTCTCACGGGGCCGGCTGCCGGACTAACGCTCCACTGAGGGTGCCTGTTAAGGACTGATTTCCACGATGCAGTTGTGAAGCTTGCGTGGGGTAAGCGTTGATTGCTGCGGAATCTGCGCGGGGTTTATTGAGCGCATCAAACCGGTCAGGTCGCGTTGCGTATGTTGCCCTGGTTGCTTCGCTCAGGGTAATTCCTTCTGCAGACGACCGTGCAGCCAGGCCCGGGCTTTGATCCAGTCGCGGTTCACGGTTCGTGAAGATACATTCAGGCTTTGGGCCGTTTCCTCCAGGGTGAGCCCGGCGTAAAAGCGAAGTTCCACAATTTTAGCCAATCGTTCGTCTACATCCTGAAGTTCGGTGAGCGCTGCGTCGATATCGATGAGCTCGGTTGCCTGCTTTTCAACGGCCATCGTACGTTCATCGATGGGCACTTTCTCCGGGTTGTTGCCCCGCTTGGCGGCCAGTCGTTTGCGGGCGTGGTCGGTGAGTACCTGTCGCATAGCCCGGGCGGCAATGGCGTAGAAATGCCCGCGATCCTGCCAGTCGGTATCGGAAACGGCTACCAGCTTGAAAAACACCTCGTGTACCAGGTCGGTTTTGCTGAGGGTATGGTCAGGACCTTCACGGTTTAACTGATTGCGGGCAATGAGAAGGAGATTATCATAGACGATGTCAAAAAGCAGCTTTGTGGCATGCTCATCGCCCGAGCGCAATCCGTGGAGCAGTTGCGTAACCTCAGTTTGGATATGGGATGAAGCTGATTCCATAAATATATTGATATCCGGCCGGTCATCCGGATCCACAAGTACAACGGTCGATAATGGTGAGTGTACACGCTGGGGAGACACGTAAATACCCCGGCATCAGACGAACGGTTTATAGTAGACTGTTCCCCCGAAGGTATCTTGTAATGAAATACCCCTTCATAAAAACGAACGTCTAACATGGGCAACTAAACCCAAAAATGCAAGTGTCTTCACGCTGGAATTGGGTTCGGTCTCCGTGTTGCCTTAGCAACGGTTTGTTACAGTTTTCATAGAATCTGTCAGCATTAGAGTATTCGTTTTATCTTGTTGGTTCTAAATGAATCTTCCTATGAAATCCAGAGCCGTTTTGCTGATAATCCTGCTGGTGGTATGGATGCCTGCCCTGGCATCGACCCTGCCGGAGGTATACCTCAGTGAAGTGATGTCTTCTAACAGGACGGTACTGGCTGACGATGACGGAGACTATACAGACTGGATTGAACTCCACAACCGAAGCAGTGTGCCGGTTAATCTGGAAGGGTTCGGTCTGAGCGATGATTTCGGGGAACCCTTTAAATGGGCGTTTCCCGCGGTTACCCTGGGACCGGGTGATTACCTGCTCGTCCGGGCGTCCGGCAAGAACCGTATACATCCCGATTCCACCCTGCATACCAACTTTGCCCTGGCATCTGAGGGTGAGGAAGTTGTGCTGACCCGACCAGACGGAGTGCGCTCGGATGTGCTCCTGCCTACGGCGATACCCGCTGATGTTTCCTATGGCCGGAGCCCAACCGGCGGATCTGCCTGGGTTTTTTTCAGTGAACCCACACCGGGCGCTGCCAACACCACTCCGACTGCTTCACAGGTACTAAGTCCGCCGGTATTTTCGCATGACAGCGGCTTCTATAACACCGGATTTAATCTAACGTTGTCGCACCCGGACCCTGAAGTACAGATTATTTACACATTGGATGGGTCCGAACCCGGGGAACAGGCGCTGCAGGGTATTCCATATCGCTACAAAACCAGCTATAACCGGTTTGCAAATGAAGAAACGGGGATCATCGTGGAAGATACGTTACGATCTTACATGTACACGCAGCCCCTGACCATTGAAGACCGCACACCGGAACCGAACCGGTTCAGTATGATTCCATCCACCTGGGATGCGGATCCGTTTTACCTGCCGGACACTCCCGTGAGTAAAGCTGCTGTTATCCGGGCAATCGCCTATAAGCCCGGCGCACTGCCAAGTAAAATTATCACCCGCAGCTACTTTGTCATTCCCCAAAATGAACGTTCCCATCTTCCCGTAATTTCCCTCGTGACGGATCCTTCGGGCTTGTTCGATTATGACGATGGAATTTATGTACCCGGGGTTGATTTTGATCAGTGGCGCAGCGAGAATCCCGATGAAACCGCTGAATCAAATACAGCGGCGAATTATCACCGCAGAGGGCAGGATGCAGAACGAAACGGCTACATGAGTTTCTTCGAACCGGATAACCCTGCCGTTGCCATCGAGCAGGAAACCGGTATACGTATCCACGGATTTACTGCCCGGCGAAATCCCAATAAATCTTTAAGGCTCTATGCCCGGGGACGTTACGGAGATGAGGTCTTCAATTATCCATTTTTTAGCGGTGTCCCGGGAGAAACGCACCGTCGCCTGATTCTCCGGAATGCAGGTCAGGACTTTCGTTATGCCTATCTGCGTGACGCTTTGGCGCAGAGCCTGGTTTCCCATATGCGTTTTGATACCCAGGCCTACCGACCTGCAGTTTTGTATATAAATGGTGAATATTGGGGTATTCATGATATCAGAGAACGTCTTGACAGACATTATCTGGGAATTCAATATGGGCTTGATTCCGATAACCTGGATATCAATGAAACCAACTTTGTACCGGTTGACGGAGATGTTGTCCATTATTTCAACACCATTCAGTACATGTTGGATCACGACCTGGCTGCTGACGAACACTACGAGTATATCACTACCCGTCTGGATCCGCAGAATTTCATGGATTATCAGATTGCACAGATGTTTGTGCAAAATCTGGACTGGCCGGGCAGTAACGTTCAATACTGGCGTTTGCGGACGGACCAATATAAGCCGAATCGACCGTACGGTCATGATGGCCGATGGCGATGGCTGATGTATGATATGGACCGTACTATGACGTTGTACCCTGACATAGACCAGGACTGGACATTCAATACCCTCGCCTACGCCACAGCCGAAAATAGTGATAGCTGGCAGAATCCGCCATGGGCTACCCTGATACTCCGAAGCTTGCTGAAAAATGAAGGCTTTCGCCATGAGTTTATCAATCGATACACCGATCAGCTGAACACGGCCTTTACAGCAGCACGTTTTTCTTCATTGCTGGATCAGCTCACCGCGGGTATCCGACCTGAAATGCCCGCGCACCTGTCGCGGTGGAGATATGTCATTGAATCTATGTCTGCATGGGAACAGGAACTAAACCGTGTCCGTGAATTTGGTGTGAACCGGCCTGCCATGGTCTTCGGGCATCTTCAGGAGTTTTTCAATCTGGGCGATTTATATACGGTGACGGTTTCTGCTGCCAACAACCATCAGGGTCTTGTAAAACTCAACAGCATGTACCTTGCCGAAAATACCCCGGGTGTGGTTTTCCAGCTTAACGAATGGTCGGGCAGGTACTTTGGAGATGTTCCTGTTCAGCTTTCAGCGCAGCCGCATGAGGGGTATGTATTTTCCCACTGGATGATTAACGGAGAACGATGGGATCAGGAGAGCCTGAGTTTGTCCTTGCAGTCCGATACCCATATTACGGCATATTTCAGCGATAAGGTCGCTGAGCCGGCTCCTGAAAACCAACTGGTTCACTACTTCCTCTTCCAAAACCTGCCCAATGATACCCCGCTTAAAAGTATAGCCAGTGTATATTCTGACGACACCGCGGGCAGTCCCTCGTTGTTTTTCAGCTCCAGCCTCGCCGGATACCCCTTTGATGCAGCGCATCCCTCCTGGCGAACCGCCTCCATGGAGCGCCGAAATCAACCAACGCCGCTGAACTACCGGCCTGAAGGAAACGGCGGAATATCGTACGAACAGGCTGGCAGCATTCGTGCTTTGCAGGTCCGGCAACCATTCCGTACCGATGGACTTGAAAATACGCTGATTTTACACCTGCCCACTACCGGTTTTGATGATCCGGTGCTGACTTTTGCGGCTAAAGACGAAGATGCCGGAGCGTACGGACTTTACATAGATTACGCCGTTGATTTCGAAACCCGGTCAACCATCGATGGTCGCGTTGATACCGTACATACCTGGACCGACGCAGGGCTGGTGTCAACAGATCGGTATAAATCGCTGCTCAACAATACCTACCAGCTTTTTTCGGTCGATTTCAGCGAGATTGAGCAGGCCGCGCAGAACCCGCATTTCAGAGTCAGAATCCGGTTCGACGTGCAGGACGCTTCCCTCGCTAATGGCGACCGGGTCACATTCAACAACATCGCCCTGGACGCCGTCCCGGTATCGGTATCGGCTCCGGTACTGGCAACAGACCTGCCGGAAGCCTTCTCGCTGGGTCAGAACTATCCCAACCCGTTCAATCCACTGACCACCATCCCCTTTACACTCACTGAATCGGCCCCGGTCCGGCTCGAAGTCTATAACACCATCGGCCAGCGTGTTGCCGTTCTTCGCAACGAGGTGCTGCCGGCGGGCTGGCATGAAGTCCGCTTTGACGCCACGGGACTGAGCAGCGGCGTGTATGTTTACCGACTGGAATCGGCCGGGCAGGTTCAGACACGTAAACTTCTCCTGATCCGTTAAGTGCGATGCAAACCAAATGAGCTATGCGTAGAAAACCATCTGCTTTTCCCCTGCCTGCGGTCGTCGCCCTGCTTGCCGGAGTCCTCATGTTGAGCTCATGCTCTGAGCGCTACCTCAGCACCGTTTACCTCACCGAGTCCGATGAACTGCTGCGCCTGCATGGCAGACCCTATACCGGTGTTGCCTTCACTGAAGGACCTGACGGACAGCTTCTGTCTGAAATCCGCTATCGCGATGGCATCCCACACGGAAGCTGGAAGGAATGGCACGAAAACGGGCAGTTATACCAACAGGTTACCATGGAGGCGGGTCGCAGACACGGTTTGCTAGAGGCCTGGTATCCATCCGGAGCCATGCAAGTCCGCTCTAACTGGCAACAGGGAAACCTCCACGGGCTGTACGAGGCATGGCACGAAAACCAGACGTTGTTTACGCAGGGGGTCTACGCCGAAGGACTTCGCACCGGCGAGTTCACTGAATTTAATTCGGACGGACAGCTCACCCGACAGGCCGGCTACGAAAACGGCCTCCTTCATGGTTCCGTGAACACATGGTATGACGACGGGACGCTTCGCAGTACGGCCACCTACCAGAACGGTCTGAAGCATGGGGTTTACGATGCGTTCAATGCACAGGGTCAGCTGGTCCGGCAAACCAACTACGAGCACGGCCTGCGCCAGGGACTGCAGCAACAGTGGTATGACGACGGAACCCTCCGCCAGACCGGTCAATTTGAGCAAGATCTGGAGGAAGGGCTCTTCGAACTATTCTCTCCGGAAGGTCAGCTTCAGCAGCGGGTCGTCTATCAGGCCGGGCAGGTACTATCCGAAGAAACGCTCGACACCAGCCTGGCAATCTTGCAGCAGGAGGAGGACGGACTTCACACAGATGGTGTTTTCCGTGAGTTTGATGAAAACGATGTGCTGGTTCGCCAGGTCCGTTTTCAGGATGGACACATGCACGGGTTGTATGAAATATGGCATTCCAACGGCACCATCCGGCTTACAGGGACCTATGAGCAGGGTAACCGGGAAGGACTGTTTGAATATTTCAATGCTGACGGACAGCTCATCAAACAGGAGCGCTACCTCAACGGACTGTTGCATGGCGAATCTGCCGAGTGGCACGATAACGGTACACTCCGGCTGCAGGGTTCGTTTATATCGGGCTTACGCGAGGGATATTTCGAGGAGTTTGATGAAAACAGTCGTCTTATCCGTAAAACACAATACCGTAACGGACAGAAGAACGGGTCACTCGAAGAATGGCACCCCAATGGAAATATTCGCCTCCTCGGGACGTATCGGCGTGATTTACGCGAGGGCGACTTCGACGAATTCAGCCGCAGCGGCGAGTTTATCCGCCAGACTCAGTACCTGAATGGCCGGCGTTCTATGCGCGCCGGTTATGCTGATAACCAGCTGCATGGATCTCTGGAGACCTGGTACCCAAATGGTAACCGAAAAACCGTGGCCCGGTTTGAGCAGGGGCTTCAGCATGGTTTATACGAAGAGTGGTTTGAAAACGGGGTACTTCATATCCGGGCTACCTATCAAAATGGTGAACTTAACGGTACATATGAACAGTGGAATCCCAGAGGAGAGCTGGTACGAATGAGGGTGTACCGCAATGGGGAGCCTGAGCCCTGATTGCGGCAGACGGGATCGTTTTATAGAAGAATCTAATTTTTTTATGGGGAGCCACCAAGTAGCTTGAGATACGTGTAGACATTAAGAAATAAGCACCCTTTTTTAGAGCCATTTAGCAGAATAACCAACGTTTTTTGTTGTTAGGGAGTGCTCCAGTGGAACATGTTCAGTCAATCCGGGAGCCTCATGGTACACCCGCTGTGTCAATAATTATAGATTTGTAATCAAAGGTTCGTGTGGCTTCACCCGATGGAACCCCCTCCGTTATGGAAAATCCTGCTTCAGTTTATCCGGTTAGCAGCAACGAGATTGATTCTCGTTATGAAATCCATACCGCACATTATCTCAAACTTGCAGTAGGATTTTTCTCCCTTATGCTGACGCTGACCAGCATACTGGATATACTGTTTCTGGGTTCTGCATCACTGCCTTTTATAGCAAGCCGAATTGCTGTGGCAATACTGGTGCCGTTGATCTGGTATAAAACCCGCAACAGCGAAACCCTTCGTTTTCACTGTATTCATGCAGCATTACTGCTCAGTCTTGTGCATACGCTTTGGATAACCGGCTCTTTATCACACGGCACCGGACTGTTCTACCTTCACCTCATGGCAGCAGTCTACCTGTTAACCCCCGTGTTTGTTCTGTGGGGTACAGGACATATGTTGTTTCAATGGAGTGTTGCTGCTGTGTTTATACTCATATTCTCCCTGCTGATTCCGCATTCCGTGGAGGTTTATCTGCAGGGAGGACTCGTTCTGCTGTTCACCACTGCTGCGGGGGTGCTGATACCGCGTATAGCCCGACCATTTCGCAGGGAGGTTGCCCTGACGCGCATTCTGCTTGAAAAAGGGGTGATTAAACCGGAAAAAGTATCCCATGGCGGGATGGATGAGGCCGCTGAAAGCAACGCTGAAAATCGAAATGACAAACCATTGTCTGCCCGGTCCGACCCGCAGGGTCGTCCCCGTTTTATAACCTTCGAGGAAGCGTATTCACGACGGGTGAAAACCGACACTGCTGACCTGGAACGGGTCGATTTGTCAGAGCTGGTGAGCCAGGTGCTTAAAGATGTGCGCCAGAAGTCAATATCCAACGATGTCAGAATTAAACTGATTCGCCCCGGAAACGGACTCATGGTCCGGGTGCATCCGGAAAACACGCAAAAAGCACTACTAAATTTGTGCGATGAACTTATTTCCAAAGCGGCCGGCAGATCTATTCAGGTAATGACAGAGGCCAATGAATACCTCGTTCTCATCCACGTCGTCGTGTCAGATACAGGCATTGCGGCCGATGACTTTGCGGCCTTGAGTGCAGCTCTGGACGAGCTGGCTCCCGGGCTGGAGCCGTACACCGAGCTGAAACCGATAGGTGTACTTGAGGCGGTTGCCCATCTGCACCAAATGCGGGCCACGTTGCTGCACACGCGATCCGATGAGGGCGTGTATTACGTACGATTTGCATTTCCTTTTGTAATTCCGGCTAAATCAGCGAAGGTATGAGACAGGCTGTGCCGTTTACCGGAATCACGATAACCCTGTTTCTGATTTACTCAGGCCTGGAATATCGTATATCCGATACGCTTCTCAGTGTGGTTGATACCTCGTTTACCCTGCTGCTCTTGGCGACGTTTATTTATGTGGTTTTACGATGGGTATCTGAGCGAAGACCAGAGCAGATTGGGTACATGGCCGTTTGCTGGACGGGTCTTATGTTTCTGGATGCCCATTTTGTTCCCCTGGGCGTTCTCATGTTCCCGGTACTCTTTTTTTTAGCCGTGAACCAGGCAATGGGCAGTATAAACCGTATCCCGGAACCGGCCGAACGGGATCCGAAGCCCGTAGTCTCTGTAACTTCATCCTGCCTGAATGGCGACATCCCACTGGAATGGCCGGCTGTCAAACCTGTTCTTAAGTCCATCGGCTTGTTTCTGGTATTCCCCGGCGTGGTCTTTTTGGGTTATACGGCGATTAAAACCGGCTTCGTCTGGATTTCGCCGGAGTTCTGGTCGTTACCCGATCCGGATACCGTAACCGCAGCAGGTCACCAGCCTCCATTGGAGGCCTCTGTGTTACCGGTCATGCTGATCTCTGACGGATTTCCAATGGAGATCACCCCTCGTCTGGTCGCTTTCCTTTTTGTGGCATGGATTGCGTTGTGGCAGCTCGGATCGCGACCGTTGCTTTTTTATGTGAGTGCAGCCCCGTTCCTGTCGCTCCTCATAGCTGCGGTCGGGCAGTCTGATAACGGTCATGTTACAGCACCTGATCTGATACTGGCTGCATCGGTGCTCACCACACTTCTGGTAGCCGGTACTATGTCTGGTGGGTTGGTCCGATGGAGCGTGGTTTCGGCCCTGATCGTATCAATGGGGTTCCCGTTGTCTTCCGTGTTTCAGGAGTCCCTGCAAATAAACCAGTCAATCCGGCAACCAGTTATCATACCGGAGGCTGCCGCGGAGGCAACCGAGCGGCTGGAACAGTCAGAGGCTGCATCCGGTGTCGACCAAACCCATGTTCCCGACGTTGCGGATAGTCCCGTGGAAACACCACTACCCGAACCGGTTTACACGGTCAGCTGGAACGAAAGTGACCGGTATTATTTCGAAGTGAAGGTTGTCAACAGCACCGGAAGCCTGGCGCTGAGAAATTATCAGCGCTTGCTCGATCAGGATGAATCCGGCCGGGTCACGCTTATTCCCCAGTATCGTGAAGGTCGTTTTGTGCGATGGCTGGTGGGTGTGGGACAGTACACCACCTACTGGGACGCGGCCAATGCAATACGGGCTGCCGGGGGGGATCAGGCCCTGGAGGAAGCTTTCATCGTACTGCATCACTACACAGATTTCAGGGTCTTTGGTGACGCCCCGGATTATAATCCATCAGCGCAGGGCTATACCCTGCTGTTGGGCACCGTTACGTCGCATACGCAAGCAGAAATGGTTGCAGACGCATGGAATCAGATCGGATTCAACCAGGTACGGATTATAGCTATCCCTTCCGGGAGTCGATACCAAATCGTAACCGGCAGATACAACGATCAGACCGAAGTGAGTATGCTGGCTGAATATGTCACCCGCAAATCGGGTATTGATGTCCGGCCCGTTCCCTTGCCCGACTAAATGCAACATCCGGATTCTTTACATCTATCGGTTAAAACGCCTCTTTCCCTGCCAGATACCAGGTGGAGTGAGACAAAATGGGCTCTGGTACTAAACACAAATACGCACTTCAGAACAGAAAACACGTTGTTCAAAAACACAAGGCGCCTAAAAAATTAGGGTTTTCCAAAAAATACTGTGACCGCGTGATATCGCCGTAATCTTGCGGCAGTTAACACCATCAGCCTACGCAACTATGAAATCTTCAGATCAACCGGCAGGAAGCAGAGCCGAAATGGCCCGCACGGCGGCCAGGGCCGGCATATTTTACGATGAAATCTCGGTGAGTACCGATGAAATCAATCGTGAAATGCGTGTCCAGAGCCGGCATTACCTGAACTTGCTCATCTGGACCACCCTTTTCCTGTATCCGCTGTTCACGTTTCTGGACTATCTGTACATCGAGCCCTATTGGCTGGAGATGCTCACAGCCCGTATTATTCTGCTCGCCGGGGTATACATCCTGTACGACTACAGCTCCCGATCAGACCGGTGGTTGCTCGCACCGGTACACCTTCTTCTCACGGGTATCACCTTACAGATGGTTGGGTTTGCCCTTTTTGCACCCCTTACGGCGTTTTACTACTACATGGTTGCCTGGTCGCTGTGCTTTGTAGCCATCAACCTGGCCATGCTCTGGCAGCCCTACAACGGTCTGCTTCAGCTCTTCATCGCCGTGGGTGCCTTCATCGGATTAAATCTGACCTACAGCCCACATCCCATCAGTCTGCTGGTTGAATATGGTGGGATGTTCTTTTTTGTCACCGCTACCCTATCCCTGTTCATTCCCGCCGTACGCTATGAGTATGAGTCGCGCAAGGTATCGGCCGATATCTTCCGCAAGAAAGCCAACCTCAGACTGGAGCAACAGGTTGCTGAGATTGTCCGGCAGAAAGAACTTCTTGAGCAGAAAAGTGCCGAATTGAAGCGATTCAACGACCAGAAAACGCGTCATCTGAATATTTCTACCCACGGAATCAAGAACCCGGTCAACGGAATTCTGGGACTGCTGGAGTTGATGAAAATTCAATATGGCGATGCGTTGCCGGAAGAGATTCGCTCCATGCATGAGGATATGGAACAGGCGGCTACGCACATTAATGAAGTGGTAGATCAGTATCTGGACGTGCAAACCATCGAACACGATAACGAACCCCTCGCGCTTCAACGTACGGATATGCTGCACGTAATCGATACCGCGGTGGCTGCGGTCAAAACGGAAGCGGACGACCGATACATTACCGTGAGTTATCTGAAACCCTCCCGTGAACTGCCGGTCATGGCGCATGAATCCTACCTGAAACAATCGGTTACGGGGTTGCTTAAATATGCGGTACTCCTGTCGCAAAATAACAGCGAACTGAAGGTACTGGTGGAGCAGGAGGGACATAAGGTCCGTTGTCACATTTCCCAGGCTGCTACTACGGTGGAGTACAAGGAACTTGACGAAATGTTCAACCGTCTGGAAACGCTCACCGAACAGGGTAAATCCGCCAAGAGCAGCACCGGAGTTGGGTTGTCGCTCTCCCGACAGCTGCTCAGGCGTATGCAGGCTACACTGTACTACTCCAGCAACAAACAAACCGGCCTTTATTTTCTTGTGGAATTCAATTATGCCAACTTATCTGACTATCATGAAATCACCTATTAATACCCGCAGCTTTCCTGACGTATTCACCGGCAGCCGGTCACCCGGAAGGATGATAGGGCTGTTTGTAACCATGGTTTTGGTTTTGGTTACGGCAACACCGCTGCAGGCCCAGCCGGAATCGTTACCGTTTACGGCCTATGATTACAACGATGTGATTCTGACCGGTCGTTCTTCTACGGCAACCTATTTTTTCCGGGTTCCTTCCGACATTGACCTGGCCAACAGTTACATTACCCTGCAGCTGGGGTGGTCTGAGGTGCTCATGATGAACCGGTCATTTGTATCGGTCAGGGTCAATGATATGCCGGTCACGTCACGCAGACTTTCATCCGACCCGGGTACGCTTCGTGTTCCACTGGCCGGAACCCTACTTCCGGAGGATAACTTCGTGAAACTGGAGATTGGAACCGATGTGACCATTACCGATGATCGCTGTGAAGATGTGCTGTTCAATACCATGTGGGTGACCATTTCGGGCAGATCGACCCTCCATGTACGTCGGACCGGTGCGGTGGCCGAACCTACCATCGCTTCCTTCGTTCCAACGATTCGCTATATCGGCATACCAGACAACCCGTCTCTGGTTGATATGGAAACCGCTGTCTGGCTGAAGGCATTTCTGGATAAAACCTGGGGGAACCAGTCGGCCGAAATTACCACCTATGCCGAGGCGATACGGCAACCGTCCGGCAGTGTATTGCTGGGTATGAACGGAGTGATACCGGATTCCCTGGTCAACCGCTTAACGCAGTCGCAGCCACAGGGTCAGGGTCTGCTTGAGCTAATCCGCCGGCAGTACCGGGATGGTCAGAGCATCCGTCGTTATCGCCATCTGATTGTGACCGGCAGGGACTCAACCGGGTATAAAAATGCGGTCAACGCCCTGCTCGACCGTAACCAGGTGAGTACGGCTTTTGGCAGTTATCTGAGTGTGGCCAGCGCCGTTGCCCCGTATGAGGTGCGTTCGCAGTACCGTAATCGCACGCTGACCCTGCGCGACCTGGGGGCTCCTGACGTAGCCCTGCAGGGGATAGGCTCCCAGCAGGTAGAATATAACTTCTCACTGAATGATTTCGGCTACCTGCCCGAAAATATTGATATGGTTCTGAATGCCAGATACAGCAGTATTGATCCGGAAGACCGTGGCATATTGAATGTGTATATCAACGACTTCCTGCAGTCCAGTCAGCGCCTGGATCAGAGTGGTTATCTGAGCCATCAGCTCCGTTTTCGGCGCGATCAGCTTCAACCCTTCAACACCATTACCGTTGAGTTCGTGTACTATCCTCCGCAGATGAGTTGTGAAAGCGTCACCGCCGACTTCTCTGCCCGCGTGGATACGCGGCAATCGGTGCTTAACGGTGGCAGGGAATATCAGCCGGAACCCTTATCGTTTCATCACTTCCCCACGGTTTTTTATCACCCTGAAACCACCCTGCTCATCGACCGTGCCCCGGCTCTCCGGACGTTGAATGCCGTGGCCCGAACCGTGGCTTTTCTGAATACCAACGTGCAGGAGCGGATGCTGCTGTTTCCGCGCATTTACTATCAAAACGAGGTGGATCGCCAATTCCTTCGTTCCCGCCCCGTAATAGGATTCGGCGTGGGCGGCAGTACATTAACCTCCCATTTCGATGGGGCTATGGTACGTTCCGGGGAGACCTTCCGGATTCAGTCAGAGGGTCTGGGTCGGGAGTTATTCGCTACAGCCGACACGGCCAACGTTGGCATCGCACAAATCTTCCTCGAAAATGCTCAGCCAGTACTATTGTTGACCGCAATGGGAGGGCGTTCACGTGCCGGCCACGAATATATCGCCTCGGTGATTTCCGATCAGCGTTTCCGCCTTACCAACAATCTGGGCATCGCCAACCATGAAACTCACCACTTGTTCAACATCAACGAATACACGGGAGTGACCGGAGGCGATGGCACCACTACCTGGCAATATTGGTTCGACCGTTTCGGGTTTGTGCTCTTACTGGCCGTCTTGTTGCTGCTGGTCTTTGGCTACCTGGCTATCCGGCGATCGGTACTGGAAGCCCGTAAACAGTTTCAGTGATGGCCCTATGAATGCAAGACCGTATACAGGCAGGCGCAACAACTATCCGTGCGATGCGGCTGTTAACCGATGCTGGATCAAGAGCAGCGTAAGCTATGGAGCAGTATCCTGCCCGCATCGCAGTCATCCGGAATCGCCCGGACAGGCGGAGGTCAGCCCACCGTCAGTGGCTATGCGGTCTGTAGTCATGATCGGGTTTGCTATAATTTTTACGCTGTTGAGCGCCGTTTCATCGCTGAAAGCCAGTGGATTTCCCAAACAGCCGGGCGAGGTCACCCTTATTCTGAATCATTACCGCTATCTGGCCTCCCGATTCTGGGATAATGACCTGAATCTGCAGCGCTACGGTTCGGACGGGTCGTACCGCAGTGCTACCACCAAACTGTTTGTGGAAGCGGGCATCGATGGAAACCTCACCCTGTTCGGTTCAGTTCCGTATGCCACTGCCGTCTACGAAGACGCATTTTCCAGAGCCGATACCCGCAGTTTTACCGATGCCGAGGTCGGGGCCCGGTACCGTATCCGCCGCGGACCGGACGCTGCGTACCACCTGAGTATACAGGGCATGGTTCTGGTACCCTTGTACCGCGATGGACTCAATCCGGTTCCGGGATACCGCAAACCCGGCCTGGATGCACGAATTATGCTGGCCGGGGGGTATGAACTGGCTGGTCGACCTGCATTCTATTCTGCTGATACCGGATTTCGTCTGTACCCCGGTTCCGACATCCTGCAATGGGTGTATACTCTGGCAGGCGGTCTTACGCTGGCTCCCCAATGGCAGCTGTTGTATGAGCTGAGCGGCACGGCCTCGCGCAGCAGCGGCAACGTTTTTACCCCCGAGAATATCCTGCTCAATACAGACTTCTTCTCTCACAAGGCCGGTATCGGGCTGATGTGGAAGCCGGTTGAACAATTCGGGGTTATCGGGACCTTCTACACCGACTATGCCGGTCGACAGTCAGCCCTGGGCAGGGCATTTAACCTGAGTTTACTGGTATTTATTTAACCATGGATATTCAATACCGAGGCGATATTTACCAGTTTCTGGTTGCCAACGAGCTGGTTGGCGAATATCAGCTGGAGCAAATACGCTTCACGGCCGATTTTCATGATATTTCCCCGATAAAATCGGTTTTAAACTATGGTTTTGCCGTTCGCAAGGACTATGAATTCAAGCTCAAAGAGGCCGAAGACATCACGTTTACGGATGTCAGGAGCATAGAATTTGAAACACCTCTCACCGAGCTGTTTGACATTCAATGGCTGAACCGTAGGGTAGTGGCACCCCTGCGCACGCACGGCGGCAAGATTACCGTTGCCATGTGCGATCCCTTCGACTACGACTCATTGCTGGAGATTGAGCGTATCAGCGGACTCAAAGCCGATCCCGTATACGCCTCTGACCTGGATGTAATGTGGGTTATGCATAAACACTACGGCATTCCCAACGTTAAACGAGCCGTTTTTGAGCTGGCCGACAAAGACCGGGAGCGCTCGGCCCTTATCTCCTTCACCGAAACACAGCTGCTGATCATTTTTCTGCTTATAGCGGCAACCATCGTGCTGCTCTTTTTCTTTCCGGTAGCCACCATTGTGACCGTGAATGCAGCCATTGGTCTGATTTTTTTCGGATCGGTGTTCTTTAAATTTTTGCTGGCGTTACTGGGCAGCCAGGTCGAAACCAAAACTGTTGTCACCCGCGATGAAGTGCTGGCCCTCAATGAAGACGAGCTCCCCACCTACACCATCCAGCTCCCCGTATACAAAGAAAGTGAGGTGGTAACCAAGCTGGTCGGGAATATCAAGAACATTGATTACCCACGCCACCTCCTGGATGTCAAGCTGCTGGTGGAGGAAGATGACGATGTTACCCTGGATGCATTGCGTAATCTGGACATTCCGGGCGTATTTGAACCCCTGATTATACCTCATCATCAGCCTAAGACGAAACCCAAGGCCTGCAACTACGGGTTATATTACACCAGGGCTCAGATGCTGACCATTTACGATGCCGAAGATATCCCGGACAGTGATCAGCTGAAACGTGCCGTGGCCCTGTTTGCCAAGCTTCCCGAGGAGTACGTCATTATTCAGTGCTGTCTGAATTATTATAATCGGGGCGAAAATGCCCTTACCCGCATGTTCACCATGGAGTATTCCGGATGGTTCGATTACATGCTGCCCGGGCTCCATATGCTCAAAGTTCCCATCCCCCTGGGGGGTACCAGTAACCATTTCAAGTTTGACACCCTGATGGAACTGGGCGGGTGGGATCCGTTCAATGTAACCGAAGACGCCGACCTGGGCATACGGACCTATGCACGCGGGTATAAGGTAGGGGTGCTGGATTCCACTACCTACGAGGAGGCCAACAAGGCGCCCGGCAACTGGATACGGCAACGCTCGCGCTGGATCAAGGGATACATGCAGACCTGGCTGGTACACATGCGCCACCCCGTTGAACTCATCCGGACCATTGGCTGGAAAGGGTTCTTCGGCTTTCAGCTGTTTATCGGTGGTACCTTCATGACGTTTCTGCTGTACCCCATCCTGTTGGCCCTGTTTATCATCTACCTGGTATTCACCCCGGACTTTTATGGCCTGTTTTTTCCCGATTTCGTGATGGGGATCTCCATTATCAACCTCATGCTGGGCAATGCTCTGATTATCTACGTGAACATGATGGCTGTTTTCAAGCGGAAATACTTCGACCTGATTTTCTTCGCCCTGTTCAACCCTGTGTACTGGCTCATGCACTCCATCAGCGCCTACAAGGGGCTATGGCAGCTGATTACCCGTCCGTTCTATTGGGAAAAAACCACACACGGACTCACCTCGCACAAAACTCCCAAGCAATGAAATACAGCGCCTTAACAGGAAGTATACTTGCGATGGTACTGGCGGCTGTGTATGTCAACCTGGGATGGTGGATGCAGCAGGAGGGGTTTTTCAGTTCGGAGGCCCTTTTCTATGTGGCCAAGGCCGATATGTTTTATTCCGGAATTGTACCCCGGCTGGCTGTATTCGGGGTCACCTTTCCGCTGTTGCCGTTCCAGGCGGTACTGGTACTATTCCCCCTTACCGGACTGTTTACCCCCGTGGTTGCGTCCGCTCTGGGGATGGCCTTTTTATTCCGGTTTCTGTGGTCAGTTGCCGAAAAACGCGGGATGGAATGGGGCTGGAAGCTGGGTTTACTTGTAATATTTCTGGCCAATCCCGGATTTTTATATGCCGCCATGTCTGGTCAAAGCATTTACCTGCTGCTCATCTTTTTCAGTGGCTTTCTGTACTACATGCTTACCTATCTGGATGAGCCTTCTACCTTTTCCATAGCCATGGCAGGCGTTTTCTACACCGGAATTATTTTTGTGCAATTCAGCTATGTCTGGATTTTCGTGTTCATACTGCCGGTTCTGCTGTTGATATCCCTGCGAGGCGTGGAGGTGGAGTCGGTCCGGAATCAGCTGACCCTGGAAATACTCTTTGACGACAGCTACCGACGAAACCTGTTCGTGCGCAAGGTGCTGGCAACGTCTTTTCTTTTACTGATTCTGCCCGCTGGCGCACTGGCATTGTATATGTACTACAATCACCTTTTTGCCGGCTACAGTATGTTCTTCCTGAACAGTGCCTCGGTAAATGCGGAGCTTATCTCAAGCCGCTCCATTGAGTCGGTTCCCGGAATTCAGCAGTATTACTTTTTCTCTTTGTCGAATCTCGATTTTGCTTTGCTCCTGCTCACGGCGGTCCCCTTCGCAACCCTGTTGCTGATCACCAGTCTGAAAGATCCGCTGAAGGTGTACATTCTGTCAATACCGCTGCTGATTGTCTTTTTCCATCTGAGTCGGGAGAACATCGCCATTGTCAACATGCCTTTATTTATGCTCGTCGGGATATCCGTTATTACGGCGGCGCCCATGATGCAACAGCAGTATGTATCACGCAGGAATATTGGACGTATCTTTCTGCTACTCAGTCTTCTTTCGGTTTATTTCAACTATACCTATATGGCCAGCTCCACCCATACCTCTGAGCGTGAATTTGTTCAGGTGGCTTTGGGTGGAGGCGTATCAGGGACAACGCTTGCGGATCAGGAAGTGGCCCGCTGGCTTCGCAGCCACACCGGAACAGATAAGCGGGTGATGGCCGATGACGCTACAACCTACAGAGTTATTGCTTTTCACGGCAGGTCGGAGGAGTTTGTATTGCCGATGGAAAACGATTTTATTACCTATTTATCGAATCCCGAGATGGCCTCTTATATCCTGGTTCCAGCCGCAGAGAATATGTTTCGACGCTTTGATTTGCTCTACAATCAGTTGAGCGCTGTGCAGGACGGGGCTTTGAGCGGCGCTTATACCGAGGTCTTCCGAAATGATGCCTGGGTGGTATTTGCTACAAATTCTGAGTGGTCGGTACGAGGTCAGAGAGCCTGGTAAGTCGTCAGGCTGACGTTGTGAATTTAGTGATAATTTCATCGATTTTGGCAACACGATAGGGTTTGAGCACGACATCGGTGATGCCACTGGATATGTTCCGTTCGTCTTTTACAGCGTCATTATCAGCTGTCACAGCTACAATCGGAACCGTTTCCATTCCGGGTATTTTCCTGATCCGGCGGGTTGTTTCGAATCCGTCCATAAGGGGCATGTTCACATCCATAAAGATGAGGTCAACCTTTTCCTCCTCGAGGATTTTGAGTGCCTGAAATCCGTCCCAGGCAGTCAATACCTCATGGCCTTTGAGCTTGGTCATTGCAGTTAGAACGCGTACGTTCACCCGATCATCTTCAACAATCAGAATTCTCATGTTTACCTTTAATTATGGCATAACTCAACCAGACACAACACTGGAAATATTCCCGTCCCCGGATAAATTTTATGGTATTTCCAGTCACACAGCAGGAAAGCCGGAAGAACACAGAACGCATCTTACACCGGCAGGTTGTCAACCCCTGTTTAGTGTAGACAGTTAAACTGTTATGGCATTTTTTTTGATACAAGGCAGTATCTGCTGATACTACCAGTATAAAATATTTTTTCACAACAAATTAAATGTAAGTAATCTGAAAACCGGTAAACAATTACAATAAATTAATGTAAAGTTTAGCGTAATACGTTTTAAAAAAGTCGGGCAGCGTAACGGGGCAGAGCACACAGCTGTATGACGGTATGCGGTGGTCAAAGGGGTGTTAAGTCCACCTCATGAGGGCCCGGCGTGGTTAATCTTCAGAAGGGTATGAGATGGTCAAAGGGGGCCGATACCTGTCACTGTGCTTGCGAGCGCATTGTCACGGACCGCCCTCTCCCTGCCCGGTCATTGATAGAGATCAGGCAGATCATTTTCAAGCCAGATCATCGGGTGGGACACGAACTTGATGAAGTCACCGGTTGCCGGATGACCGGGGTACGGAACGTAGAAATGGTCGGCCCGACTGTCACTATTATTGGCGTTACGCCAGACCAGTACCCAGGCTATTCTGCGGGTTACCTCGTTATGGTCAATTGCACGCAGCAGTTGGTTGGTATACCAGGTCGTATCCGAAAGCATGGTATATTCGCCGGTCTCCGTCAGGGCCGGGATTTTGCCTCGTTTCTCGGCTTCCGTCACCAGCCATTCCAGGTGGGCTGCCATGCGTTCAACGCCGTCTTCATCGCCATAGCCACCCCAGGTTGTATAGTAATCATCGAAACCCAGCACATCGGTGTAGGCATCGCCGGGGTACCACTCCCAGTACTGCTCCGGGCTCACCAGCTCGCTCAGCGAGTTCGGTGAGTAAGCCCACAAAATATGATTAAGCTGGTGTACATCGCGCAGGTAGGTCACGGTAAACCGGTAAAGCTCTTTATATGCCTCCGGCGAGGTGTGTGGCGAACCCCACCAGAACCAGGATCCGTTCATTTCGTGCCAGGGTCGAAGAATGATGGGTATGGGATGAGGCCCTGCTGTGGGAGTTGTTGCAGGTACGATGTCGGTTGAACGACCGGCATCGGAATATCCGGGTTGCAGGGTTGCGGCTTGCGCAGTTGAGGCGTGCTGAAGATTGGTAATGGTGTCGGCGGGCATGCCGGATGACGAACCATCGGTTTCCCAAAAATCAGGGTTGGTTCTTTGTACTTCGATGTCACCAGGGGCAGTTGTCAGTTCACGGATGAAATCGGCCGCCTTGTCCAGATTCCGAAGCAGGATGTGGTGATGGCTTCCGCCGGGGAGTATGTTGTGTACGGGTCTTTCCCCGGGGGCAACGTCCCAGGCATCACCGCCGGTCAGGGGATTATCCATGTGCCAGCTCAGCGTACTGACCCCGCCCCGGGCGTGTACTTCGCGGATGAAGTGCTGCATCTGCTCGAAGGCTATCCCATCCAGGTTGGTCGCACCGCCTCGTTCAATGCCGCCCAGGTCCCATCCGTACACGGCCGGGTATGAACCTGCAACCTCGAGTACGTCCGACCTGCCTGCCTCGTTCATCCAGTAGACCCCGTAGGCCAGAGCGTCCTGGTGGCCAAAAAGGGTGTTACTAATGCGTACCTGGTTCAGGTTGCGGAAAAGAGCCTTTGTTTGCGTTGTGGCGAGGGGGTCGGAGGGCGAGATTAGCATGGTTGCGGAATCCGGATCTGTTGCGCTGACCGTTGCCGGTGCACCTGCCGTTCCATGCTTGTCGCTATACGACTCGTGGGTAGATTCGCCGGCCTCTCTGCTGACCGTCGCCTGACCCTGCCAGGACGGCGACCGGTCCGACGGGCTGCATCCGCTCAGCAGTATCCAAACCACCAGACCAAGCCTGCCCATGGTGCGCGGCGCGAAGGTCCAAAACCGCCTGCATCCGCTCAGCAGTATCCAAACCACCAGACCAAGCCTGCCCGTGGTGCGCGGCGCGAAGGTCCAAAACCGCCTGCATCCGCTAAGCAGCATCCAAACCACCAGACCAGGCCTGCCCGTGGTGCGCGGCACGAAGGTCCAAAACCGCCTGCATCCATAGAGTCGGTTGTATTCTTTCATTAGTAGAATCATCGGGTAGTTTACGCTCTACAATTTTGACGGTCGGTCCATTGTGAGTTTAAAATACATTATAACCAAAATGAGGAGCAGTGTAACCGCATTGGCCAGAATAATTGGCAGTTCACCCAATCTGATGCCGTAAATCAGCCACATGGTTACCCCAAAGGCGAGAATGGAGAACATACGCAGCGACAAATCCTTCGCCGACTTAGCCTTCCAGGTTTTGATTACCTGCGGTAAAAACGCAATGGTGGTGCATACAGCAGCCAGCATTCCGATGAGCGTTGTGAACGTGAATTCCATGAAGTATCGTAAATGGTGAAAACACAAGTTACCGTATTTTCAAGGTGAAAACATGCGTGATGGATTTTGAAAAAACATCGCGCACAATCAGCGCGCAGAAATCGGGTTGATTCAGCGTATTCAAACCGTGGTTACCTGCTGTAGTGATGATCCGGCGAATATCCGGAGCAGTCTCCGCGATGAGTGGGAGCGGAGTTGTTAATTAAAATAAGACCGAGTAGAAATTGACTATTCGAATACCAGGAATGAACTCGTTGTATCTTTTCCAAAGGCGAGAATCTCCTCATGGTGTCTCAGAAGAATGGATAAGATTTCTTCTGTGCTGCAATTCCCTTTCTTGACCCAGATAAACTTTGGCGGATGTCCGTAAACAAAACTTCGCTGATGAAAATCAGAATCCTTAGACACAATGGCGAATCCTTCCTGTCTGGCATAATCCCAAATAGCGGTATCGGAAGCATTATCCAGACCGATTTCAAGTACATGCACGGATTCCGGAAATTGAAGACTCACCTTTTCAACGATTCGGTGAGAGATATTTTGGTCGAACAGCAGTTTCAAGCCGATATTTTGGTCAGTTCCCGTTCACGGTTCGCTGCAAAAGCAATACAAGCGCGGATGTCATCTGCGGTGAGTTGTGGAAAATCGACCAGGATTTCCTCAGCAGACATACCGGAGGCCAAATATTCCAGAACGTCATACACAGTTATTCTCATGCCTCGAATACAAGGCTTACCACCACGCTTGTCCGCCTCAATAGTAATGTATTTTTTGTAATCCATACGTGTAATATAGTCTGAGATGATACCTTATACAAGCAACGCTCAAGTGGCCGGTATAATTGGCAGTTCACCCAATCTGATGCCGTAAATCAGCCACATGGTTACGCCAAAGGCGAGAATGGAGAACATACGCAGCGACAAATCCTTCGCCGACTTAGCCTTCCAGGTTTTGATTACCTGGGGTAAAAACGCAATGGTGATGCATACAGCAGCCAGCATTCTGATGAGCGTTGTGAACGTGAATTCCATGAAGTATCGTAAATGGTGAAAACACAAGTTACCGTATTTTGGAAGTGAATACGTGCGTAATAGATTTTGAAAAAACATCGCGCACAATCAGCGCGCAGAAATCGGGTTGGTTCAGAATATTCAATCCGTGTTTACCTACTACAATGATGATCCGGCGAATATCCGGAACAGTCCCGAGATGGGAGGGGGCGGACTCATGGACATCGGGTGCTACTGTATTTCGTTGTCCCGTTTTTTGTACGGTGAAGAGCCCAATAGTGTCAGTGGCAGGATGGATATATTGCCAGAGCTGGGGGTTGACTGGAAGGCTTCCGGGATCCTCACTTTTGGTGACAAGACGGCCACCTTCACCTGTTCAACCCGTCTGCAAAACTATCAACGCGTTGTTGTTTTCGGCACCGGGGGTGTGATTGAGCTGGAAAGGCCATTCAACCCGCCGCCGGATCAACCGATGCACATCCACATCACCAAAAACGGCGTGCGCAAAACCCTGGTAACCGAGGCTGTGGACCAGTACCGGCTTCAGGTCGATGCATTCTGCCGTTCGATTCTGGATAACACCCCGGTGCCAACGCCACTGGAAGATGCCCTTGCCAATATGAAGGTCATAGACGCTATGTTCAAAAGTAGCAAGGCACACACTGTGTAGACCCCGTGTGTACCCCGGACGAACACGACCTATTTAAACGAAAAAACCCCGCACCCGTAAGTTATTGGGATGCAGGGCTTTATCAAGTACACCCGCCAAGATTCGAACAATCTAAGCATCTTATAGTCAAAAATGCCAAAACCCTACGCTATTATGCTTATAAAGCCAATTGTTGTTTTAAATAAGCATATCTTAACACAGGATAATGTATATTTTGTTGGTACCTACGTTGGTACCTATTCCGAAACAGCAATCTATACTGAAAATCATGTACAATGGTATCACATTCAGGCTTTTCTTGCTTAAGCGTAAACGCAAAAGCAATGGTGAAATGCCGGTCTATTTGCGCATAACAAAAGACAGGAAGTACAGAATTGTTTCAACTGGTGTTTCAGTACCTGAAAAGCAATGGAATGAATCCAGTCAAACAGTACGCAAAAGCCACCCCCGGCACAGCAGTATCAATGCCCGGCTTGATGATATCCTTGCGACAGCAAAAGAAACGGTCTGGGATATGCCTGATGAAAAGAAAAGCATCACGGAAGTGAAAAGTGCACTTTCAGCATCCGGTACGGCCCTCGATTTTTTCGGGTACGCTAATGCCTTCTGCGATTCCCTGATTCAAAGCAAGCGGATATCAGCCTATAAAAACACTAAGGTAACTTTGCGATTCTTTACCAGCTATTTGGGTAAGGGGTATGTGCCTTTTGATGAAATTACAGCCGACACATTGCACGGCTTTCAGAACTTCTTACAGGAGCCCCGAATGATAACCGTGAACGGTGAAAAAGTTAAGAAGCACGGCAATAAAGCCAATACGGTTTACAATCACTTCAAGAACCTGAAGCGTATTTTTAAACAAGCTCTTCTGGATGACGTGATCAACACGAACCCATTCCTGAAATTCAAGCCTATACAGAAGCAGCGCACCGACAAAGCCCGGCTATACTATAAGCAGGTCCAGGGGATTGAAACTCTTGATTTACCACCTGGTTCATGGCTTGATGTTACACGGGATGCCTTCATGTTTAGTTTCTACAACGCCGGTATCCGCTTTGGAGATATTGCACGGCTTCAATGGAAGCATATTATAGACGGTCGATTGAAATACAACATGAGCAAAACAGGCACCGGTAAGAATATCCACCTACTAAAACCAGCCCTTACCATACTGGACAAGTACAGACCGGTAACCCCGGACAAAGAAGAGTTTCTGTTTCCTATCCTTGATGCCGGGCTTGATTACTCGGATGAAGTATTTCTGAAGGCACAGATATCCAGCAAGAATGTAATCGTAAACAGGAACCTAAAAATACTGGCAGGGCTGGCAGGGATTGAAGAAAACGTATCCTTTCATGTTGCCCGGCATAGCTTCGCAGACTATGCACGTACTTCAGGTATGGATATTTACAATATCAGCAAAGCGTTGGGCCATGCCGATATCACAATTACGCAGGCGTACCTCAAGAGCTTCGATGAGACAAGCCTCGATACTGAAATGGAAAAGTTATTCAACAACGGATTGTAATCATGGTATCTTCTGAACTATACGACAAAAAACTTGAACAGGATTTAAGGAGCCTTCTTAGCAATGTAAAACCTGATTATCCTGTCCAAATTTTTCTCCAAGATTCCAGATACCAACTTGAAGCTCTAAATACATTAGAAAGTGATGCTGTTAATCAAATACTGGAATGGGCTGAATCAGTTTTAGATATCATCCAAGCGTCCTTTAGCCCCAACCAAGTTAACTTTGAATACGCAAATAAGAGAATTAAAAGCTCCGTTTCGGTTACTGCTGTGGAATCAGTTACAGCCGCTCTTATAGAAGACCGTCTTTTTGGAAGTGATAAATTAAAAGACTTGGGAGTTTATGGAAATGATTACCATAAGGTAATATTCAATCTTATTTGGCCAGCGCTACCGGATGATCTGACTGATCAAAAATTAGTCTACTTTATAGCAGCATATAGATTAAAGCTAAAAGTCCTGAAAAATGCTACTGGGGTACCACCTGGTGAAAAGCGGATAAATGAAATCATTAAAAACGTCATTGATTCACACACTTGTAGAAAGCCAGACTTGCTAAAAGTTTTCTTAACCGAATACGGTAAACAGAAACAAGAGGAGGGCAAAAGGAGTTGGATTACTTCAGATAAGAAGGATGCTCTATTCAGAAAGAGTGTATTAAATAGTTTAGATTTCAAGGAAATGGAGACTATAAAGAAAAATGAGGCAGCGAACAGTACATACAAATCATGGATGAAATGGTATGACGTTGAAGAAAGTAAGTACGAAAAAAATAACAGCTGACATATATTTTGCACTATTTTACATATTGGTAAGTTCTTTTAAGATGATAAAAGTTTGAACTTGGTGAAATAAGCCATAGCCCTGTATAAGTTTTGGTAAAACAGAATCCAAAACTAACGCTATTCGATATGCAAGCTTATATTCCCACAAAATCTGAACTCGATTCAGTTGTATCACAAGCTGTTGAACGGGCAATGCGGCAACTCGTTCCTGAACTTATCCACAAGGCTACGCGGAAAGAATACTTTACGAAACAAGAGGTTAAAGAACTTACCGGTTGGAGTGATGGATCGCTACAACACCTTCGTGATACCAGGCAAATCCCATTTGTGAAGCATGGAAAAAAAATCCTCTACCCTTATGATGGTATGATGGAGTTTTTTGAAAAATGTCACATCAAACCGATTAGGTAAGCGGCCAATCAAGGAAGACACACAAGATTGAGCCACTTAATCAAAGTACAAGGAGGTTTTGATGACTGGATGGATAAAGCTTCAACGGTCAATAATAGAATGGGAGTGGTACGATGACATACCAGTTAAGGTACTGTTTATCCATCTACTCCTTACGTGCAACCATAAACCACAAAAATGGAGAGGCTTGCATATTGATAGGGGACAACTTTACACCTCTATTGCTCACCTTGCCAAAGATACCTCACTATCAATCAAACAAGTTAGGCGAGCACTCGAGAAACTTGAGTTAACTGGTGAAGTGCGTAAAGAAGAGGCAAAAGGAAGGGCAAGTAAAGGCACCCTATTAACAGTTTGTAATTACAACACTTACCAAGGCGAGCATACCGCAGAGGGCAAGCAAAAGAGCTTTGAAGCGGCTGTAAATGGGCTGTATGAGGTCAGTCAAAGGGCAACTAACAATAATGATAATAATGTAATACATACACAGTCCGAAGACACAGTCTCTGGGACAATCCTGCAAGCTCCAACATCCACAGATGGGCTACACATACCAACCATACAGCAGTGCATAGAAGTTGCTAAAATGCACGGCCATGAGCCTGGTTATGGGGAGTCTTACTTCTACATGCGTGACTCAAAATCTTGGACTGTTCTCAGGGGCAAAGGACCGAACGCACAGTTTACGAATATTCGCAACTGGCGTAGTGACTATGTCAATTGCTACAATCAAGGGATTCTCAAGTTAAGTACCGAGGGGAAAAAGAAGGGAGGAGTAATTGATGAAGGCTCTTGGTAATTCCGTCCATAGTGACCTTGTGCCTCCGTTTAACGAAGAGCTCGAGTTCTATGTTCTAATGGGGTGTATGTTATCCGATTCGGTTGCAGAATTAGTGATGATATCGACCGGGGAGAATCACTTTTTCGATACAAGAAATAAAGCTCTATATAAAGCTATTCGTCGCGCCTGGGATACGAATAAAAACTGTGACATGACTTTGGTAGTTGCCAACTTGAGAGAAGACGAAACGTTGGATTCAGTTGGTGGATCAGCTTACCTCGAGAAATCTCTAACCTTGGGCATACACGATGGTATAGTAGAACAAAGTTTGTATCAATTACAAGGGCAATATCTGAGAAGAGAGGTAGTCTACAAAACAGCGGAACTGTCCGTAAAAGCCCGAGAGATGGACGGTTACGATGCGGTTGATGCTTTAGCGACAATGATATCTTCTATCAATAGTAGCTCCACACATCACGTGGCTGAAAGAGGTGATTTAATGTTGAAGCGACTAAGAAGTGCCCCACTATCACCAAAACTTCTTCTTGGTATACCAAGGCTTGACGAGGGAATATATCGCGATTGTGGATTATACCGAGGGCAAGTAGAAATCACGATAGCTGATAGCTCCCATGGCAAAACAACTTACGCCATGTTCAAAGCAATACAGCTGCTTAAGCAGGGCTACCGAGTAGCGTGGTTTCAACTTGAAGATAGTCCAAGAAAAACACTTGAACGAATTGAAATGGTAGATTCGGGATTACTTCTAAACTTTTATATAACATCCAGAAATCGAGAGATAGAAGACATAAAGCGTGAAATACGTGTTTTAAAGCGAAAGCATGAAATAGACTATGTGGTGATTGACTACATACAAAATGTCGAGTCAAAGAATCAGAAGTTGCGGCATGAGGTTACCGAGTACGTAAGCAAAGAACTAACCAAACTTATGGAAGAGCTGCAGATAGTCGGACACCTTCTATCACAGGTTACCATTGACACCAGATTGAGAAAAGGTTGGCAACTGGAACCAAGATTGAATGACGTGAGGCAAAGCCAACAGATAAAGCAGGATGCACACTTAATGACATCTGTTTTTCGACCATTTGTAATAGCAGATTTGATCGATACTGGGAACGATGCCGCGCTGGACTGGAATGGCAATCGAATTGACAAAAGGTCAGTATACATCAAGCAGCAAAAGGTCAGAGATGGTGAACTTCAACACAGACGGCTCCACATGATTCACAAGGACATGGGACTCGTAATTGCGAATTAGAACCTGAACCTAAAAACTATAGTCGAAGAATGGAAAACATTGAACAAAAATTAGCAGTAGTTACAAACTACAAAAGACCTGCAATTATAAAGGGTTTGGGGAAGAAAAGCGGAGATAAATTATTAGCTAACCATTTATGGGAACGACTGTATCTGAGTTGGATAATTTATCGTGATATTGACAAACTCTCAAATCTTGCGCTATGGTTTAAAGGCAGACACCCGCAAAAAGAGTCGACATGTATCATACCAGTACTAATCCATTTCGAGCTACTCATGGGTTTAAATGTGATGACTGATACAGAATACAATAAGACGCTCGATACATTGATACCTCATGATGCCACAATAGACTTATGAGTATTGACCATACGAGAATCCACAATAATTGAATTACCGTAACGAAACGTAACTTTTGCATTGATTTGCAGAGCTGCATAACCATATAACGGATTTGTCTATGACGCCAAAAGAAAAGCAATTCATCCAGGAATACACGGTAGACTTTTGTGGGGCAAAGGCCGCTGAAAGGTCTGGTTACACCAAAAAACGAGCAAAGGTTACCGCTCACGAGCTTCTGCAGAAAAGAACCATTCGAGACGCCATCAATAAACGCCTTGATGAAATGTCGATGCAGTCTGAAGAGGCTACTGCGCGACTCTCAGATATTGCCAGAGCTTCACTACAGCCATTTCTGAAATTCGATACGAAGGGTAACTTTACCATCGATATTACTTCCGATGAAGCTCTCACGAAGCTGCATACCATAAAAAAACTCCGGCAACGGACCCGAACAACGCCGGACGGAGTAGTAATTCAGGAGGTGGAGATTGAGCTTCATGATGCCCTAAAAGCGTTGGATAGGATGCTGAAATTCCATGGAAAGTACGACGCGAATCACAAAGAAGATCTTGGGAATAGTCTTTCCTACCATCTCGACCGTGTCAACGAAGCTATTGCACGTAAAATAGCTTCAAGTACATCAGGGTCCAAATTTGCCAAGTATAAAGAATGATCAACGCTATGAATTCGAATTAGGTTAAGTTTTTTGTCCTTGCAAGCTTCGTATTGTTTTCCGAGATTGCCAAGGACTGCATTGGCTCTCCATCCTATGTGATCAGGTAATACCCTGCAGTCACTATATGTCATTAGCACCTGGACTGTCTCATTCATCAAGAGCATTCCACTAAGCTGCACCCACATAAAAGTACCGAGATGTTCAAGGTTAACGACCGCGTTCAAGAGATAGCTAATCCACAGAATAAAGGCATCATAGATGGAGTTCTCGGCGGGGATGGATCCAGCCAAATGGTCAGAATTACCTACACAGCAGGTCGTACCGGCACAAGTATGCTTCGCGCTGATGAACTCACTTTCCAGCAAGAAGAAACGGATCCATGGGCAAACCTCGGGAATTCCAGTTTCTACAGCTACAACGATTTTGTACTGAACACGATCTACCACAAGATCCAGAACACCGTTGATAATACCATCTCCAGCCTGAAAGCCTCAAAAACGCTATTCAAACCCCACCAGTTTATTCCCCTGGTAAAGTTGCTCAACTACCAGCAAAAAAGACTGCTCATTGCCGATGAGGTTGGGCTCGGAAAAACCATCGAGGCTGGTCATATTCTGCTTGAACTCTATGCCAGAGGGCTCATATCAAAAGTGCTGGTTATTTGCACAAAGACCCTTATCCCGAAGTGGGAACAGGAAATGCAGGAAAAATTCGGATTTCCATTTCAGGAGTTTGATGCAAAGCAGCTAATTAAAACTTTCTCGCTACAGATGCCCCCGGATGAATTCTTCGGGGTAATTAACTATGACAAATTTTCTGCAAATAAAAATCTTCGAAAATTCACGAATGAACTGAATACACAATTTGATCTGATCATTTGTGATGAGGTTCAGGCGATACGAAATCGGGAAACCAAGCGATACAAAGCTATTGAGCCGCTCATCACCAACGCCAGTCATGTAGTGTTCCTTTCGGCTACTCCTATAAATAACAAGATTGACGACTTGTTCAATTTATTAAAACTCCTCGATCCCGTCCGGTATTTCAATAGTGAAAATTTTGAGAATGACGTCAGTATTAACAGACCGTTTATACGGGCCCAGAACGAACTAAGCAGGGGAGCCAATGCCCGTGATGTACTGGAAGAACTTCTTGACTCAACCGTAACAAAGAAGTTCTCCTACGGTGACTATTCACGACCTGAAACTGCTTTACTGAGCGATTTACTCAAAGATGATCCATTGTTTAATCGTGTCATTAGTCGTATGCAATCCGGCGATAGTTCCATTAAAAACAGGGTTCTTATTCAGAGAGATTTGGCCGAATTGAACTCCATCAACTACCTGTTCAGTCGTACTAAAAAGAAAGACGTTGAAGGGGTTTCAGCAATACGAAACCCATACAAGGCGTTGGTACGAATCACTCCGGAAGAAGCCGCCACAATGCAACGGGAAGAGCATGCATTGTATATGGAATATAACGCAGTAGCTGCCGACGATAAAAACCACCATAGCCGTACATTACCTATACTTACGCTATCCCGAACTATGGCCAGCTGTTTGCCAGCTTATCTGAAAAAACGAGGGAAAGGCTGGCCCCAAACAGATAGCAAATTCGATGAATTCAATAAAATCATCCAAGAGGTGGTCGTAAAGAAGCAGAACAAGATTATCGTCTTTGCCGAGTTCAAGGAAACGCTGTACTACCTCGCTCATCGCCTGCAAGACCAAGGCCTCAAAACAGCCGTCATTACCGGTGACAACCCCAAAGAGCGCTCCGCTCTGCTCAGTCAGTTTCAGCATGATGCTGAAACCCGCGTGTTACTGGCCTCCCGCGTAGGTACCGAGGGCATCGATTTACAATTCTGCGATGCCATGGTAAACTACGACTTGCCCTGGAACCCCATGGTCTTGGAACAGCGCATCGGTAGAATCGACCGTATCGGTCAGGAATCGGACATCATCCATATCTACAACATGGTAGTTCACGGGTCCATTGAGGAAGAGGTATACGACCGGCTTCTGATGAAAATCCGCATTTTCGAGGAAAGCATAGGCGTACTGGAAGCCATTCTGTCTGACGAAGGTGAGTCTAATCCCTTTGAAGAAATTGAAGCGCTGGAAAGAAAACTATACAGCCAAAAACTGACCCCACAGCAGATTAAAGACCAGCTCGACCAACACGCAGCGGCATTAGTCAATCAGCGGGAGAATATAAAAGTACTTGAGACTGAATTGACCGATGCGATGGTGCAAGACCATTACTTCCGGGACGAAATCAACAAAATAGTTCAGAACGAACGATATGTAACCCCATCCAATCTGGTAAACTATGTTGAGGGACTCATCAGGCATGAATTTACCCAGATAAACATTGTTCATCGTTCCGACAGCGAAATGATATTACAGTTGGACAAACATGTCGTTGAACGACTGGAATACTACCTTAAAGATGTCACCCGTTCTGCCCCAACGCGTTTAAAACAGCAGCTTCAACTCATGCTGCACGATTTTCTCATAGAACTACACAGGCAAAAACAACTACACCTGTGCTTTGACAGTGAAAAAGCCTTTCATAACCGTACCCTGCATTATGTGAGTCCTTACCATCCACTGGTATACGCGGCCACGCAGGTGTTCAAAGACAAAGAAATAAATTTATACAACGCCTTCAATTTCAAGATCGAACGAGACGGCATACAGGATTTCACCCTTAATCATGGACTTTACCTCCTCGCATTAAACGAGCTGGAAATAGAAAAACAGTGGTTAGGTCAACGGCGTACCCAGCAGCTACTCATCCCCTTCGTCTCTGACCTTAATAGTGACGAACCCATCATCCTATCGGATGAAGATGCTGAAATGCTATTCAAGCACTGCCAAACGAGCAAGCCCTCATTGAGTGACCCCATGCCTATACCGCCTGAAGCTGCCGATGCGCTACGTTACGCATCAGCCTTGGCTCTGGAAAAGAAACGCAAAGAAGTCGAACAGGAGGAACGTATCCGATTGGAATCCGCACGTGGGCGGTACGCTCGTCAATTCGAGGAGTTCTATGACTGGCAAATGGAGGTACGGGATAAGCGCATCATGCAAAAAGCAGGTATCGAGACCATTCTACGCGCTGAAATCGACAAGCTCCAAAAAGAGCTGGATGACAAAATGGCGTTATTGAAAGCATCCCAAATAAGTACCCGGATGAGCGAACGTATTGTAGCCCTCGTGGAGGTCGTATGAGCGGATCAACATTCCCCATATCAATAGGACTTGATTTCGGAACCTACCAGACGAAAGCCTGTGTGCGCTTCAAACGGGCAGCCAATATGCCGGCTGAGTATCACTTTGTTCCGCTGAATCCTCTGGCTGATGGCTTAGACGCCCACCTTTTGCCTTCCGTGATTTCCGAAACAGCAGACGAACACTTCATCTATGGACGTCAGCTCGATGATGCGCGTTTCACGTTCAGTTTCTTTAAAATAGCGTCTGCCGAAGACGAAGAGTTTAGACTTGACATCAAGGCTTCGCAACCCAAATACGACCCCAGCCGCTTTAAACCCTATACCCCCGAATTCCTGGCCGTTGTGTATCTGGCCGATGTCATCAGAAAGATAAAAGGGTACATCGTCAACGATCTTAAACCTGGGAAGCAAAAAACGGAGCGGAAAGGTTTTTTAGCGCGGTTTCAGGCATCTCAAGATGAGAGTCTTACCTATGAGTGGACCATACAGATGGGAGTGCCAACCGAGTATCAGCAGCGCTATAATGCACTGCGAAAGCGCAAGTTTCAGCAGATACTCTACATGGCTTTAGAGCTGTCTGAAATTACCGGAATTGAAACATGGACTGCCGGGGAACTGCAGCTTGAGGTGGACCGCATATTCGAGAACCTGCTTACCGCTTTCAATCTCAAGAGTGTTCGTGAAGTCGATCAACGCGACTGGAATGCACTTCTTGATACTAAACGTATTTCGGTTTTTCCTGAAACTGCAGCTGGATTACACTTCCTGGTAAGGACCAATAAACTAACCAAAGACAAATACTACCTCGCACTGGATATCGGCGGAGGCAGTACGGATGTATCATTCTTCAAAGTAGAGGCAAACAACACATTCACCTACCTTGCCTCCAAATCGGTGATGGTTGCATCCAACGACATAGGTTTACAGATGTTCGGGGCTGATATGCGATTAACCGACCTTCGCGAGAAGTTGCTAAAAAACCTGAGCAAGCCCGGCATTCAACGAAGTAAAACCTACACGAAGGCCTTTAACTGGGTTCAACAGAATATCAACCGGCAGGTCTACCGGATGTTCAACAGTCAGGTATATTTTCGTTCACAAAAGCTCAACGCCACTGCCATCTACAAAGACACCTATTGCTATATTTACGGAGGTGGAGCACTTATGCCCATTGCAGACCCGAATCCAGAACGCTATCTGCAACGGATACTCATTCATGATAATGGTGTACGCGACAGCTTCACGGCCGAACAAACACATGTACATGTGCAACCCATTCGAGAGTTACAGATATCCGAAAGCGTGCACCCGGCAAACTGGCAGCAAAAGATGGACTTTCTGATCGTTCCACTTGGCTTATCGCTGGCGATGTCAGACGAAATCACTACCCAACTGACGGAAGACTTCTACCGCAAAGAAGACCTCAAAACACCGACCGGCCTGTTTGATGTCAGTGCGGCAAGGTGGGTGTAGTTCAGATCATCACGGTAATGGTATAATTCGTATTCCTGTTACCGTTCTAAGGTAAAGACACCTTCGATTTCACCAAAATACACCAGGATAGATTGCTATATTGGAGGCTAACCACGTGAAAGTATCAGGTCATATCGCGTCGCCTCAGTATCACTTTTTGACATAGACCATTTACTATTTTACAAGCGCTTAAACCGTACTATTGAAACCTGTATCCGTACACCTTAGTCAAAGATGAAGCCTGAAACCTACAGCATGGCCTTTTCCACTGGCGGACTCTTCCATGCAGAGTCGGTCAAGCTGTGTACACGGTATCTTGAAGTCAAAGATTGGGATATAGTTCGAATACAAACGATCGAATCCAACCTTCTGCAAACCCGCACCGCAACATCATTGAAACGCGTATATCGCGAAGTCTTCTCCCGATTAGTTACATTACGTGAGGAAGAACTTGAATTTTTGGCTCTTGCAAATGAAACCGACCAGGCTTACCTGATTTGGATTTCTATTTGCAGGCGTTACCCATTCATTGCAGAATTTGCAAGCGAAGTACTGAGAGAACGCTACCTTTCTTTAAAAACCGACCTCCATCATGAAGACTTCGACTCGTTTTTTAATCGCAAATCACAGTGGCATCCTGAGATCGAAAGAATAACCCCAATGACACGCAGTAAACTGCGCCAGGTCCTGTTTAAAATGCTCCGGGAGGCGGGTCTTCTAAGCACAGATAATATTATTCTACCATCTATGATGAGCAACAATTTACTTGAATTAATACGTCAGCAAAGACCAGAAGAACTGTCATTCTTTCCTATATTCGATTACAATCTTTAGCGGAGTCTTACCTTGACAAACATTTCTGAAAATAAACCAATAAAAGAGCGATTTGAGCATCTGCTAAACGTACTTTCAAGCAACCGCTTCTTGAAAATGGAGGGACTTGGAAACGAAGTGCCTTTTTTCATTTGTCCATTCAAACCGGAAGAAGCCGTTGATATGTCACGCGTCCAGCGCCAACTAAAAAACCGTCTCCATCAGCAGGGTATCCGGGTCATCGACATCAACCTGTACGATCTTACTATTGAATTGTTGAAAGAACGTCAAATTTGGGACCAGATTATTACAGAGGAAGCGACCTACGAAAAAGCGGAATTATTCGAATTACTTCAGGGGGTTCTGGACTCCGAAACACATGTAGTCCCTGCTATAGCAGCAAAGCTAAACACCGAAGAGTATGAAATGTTGTTTTTGACCGGGGTCGGTGAAGTTTTTCCCTATATCAGATCCCATAACATTCTGAACAACTTACAAAGTACTGCAAAAGACAAACCAACCGTAATGTTCTTTCCCGGGGGCTATAACCATTCGCTTGAAGCCGGGGCCTCACTCAATCTATTCGGGAGACTGCAAGACGATAAATACTATCGCGCCTTTAATATCTATCATTACGAAGTTTAACCTATCAAGACACGATGACGCTGAACTCAATTTTTACAAAACCCGTTGACCGCCCCATCGAGGGAGTCATTAAAGCCGATGATAACGCAAGCCTGCGTTTAGAAGTTGAAGAGTACGTGCTCACGAATGAAGTAGAACAGCGCCTGGAAGCTTTCCTCGGAGCATATACTTCCGCAAAAGACGTAAACGGCGCCTGGCTGTCCGGATTTTTCGGTTCCGGGAAATCCCATTTACTTAAGATGCTGGCGCTACTACTTGAAAACAAAGAACTGGATGGTGTACCGGCACTCGACATCTTTTTAACCAAGTGCGGTGACAATGAAATTCTACGTGGTGAACTCAGAAGAGCGGCGGCTATTCCATCAAGAAGCATCCTTTTCAACATCGATCAAAAAGCGGATGTAATCAGTAAAACGCAGACCGATGCCCTGCTGGCTGTTTTTGTAAAAGTCTTTGATGAAACCTGCGGCTATTACGGTAAACAAGGTCATATCGCACAATTCGAACGAGATCTGGACAGTCGGGGACTCTACGCTTCATTTATGGCAGAATATGAGTCTGTAGCAGGAAAACCCTGGCAGCGGGGCCGTGAGCAAGCACTGCTGGAGTCAACAAACATCGCCAAAGCCTATGCCCGCGTATCCGGTTCCGAGGAAAGTGAAGCCATAGGTATTCTGGACTGCTACCGTAAAGACTACCGCGTATCTATCGAAGATTTTGCTGAAAAGGTTAATGCTTACATCAATCAACAAGGAACCGATTTTCGCTTGAATTTCTTTGTTGATGAGGTTGGTCAATATATCGCGGATAATGTCAAATTGATGACCAATCTGCAAACGGTCGCGGAAAGTCTTGCTACCAAATGTAAAGGACGCTCGTGGATTGTGGTCACTTCCCAGGAAGACCTTGACAGCGTGATAGGGCAAGGAGGATCGCACAGCACCAATGACTTCTCTAAAATTAAAGCACGATTTGCCTGCGAAACCGGCAGAAGTCCCGGTCGGATGAAACTCACCAGCAAAAATGTGGATGAAGTCATTCAAAAGCGCCTTCTGTCAAAAACAGAACTGGGAGTTGCGAAACTACAAACGTTGTATTCGGAACAATCCAATAATTTCAAAACCCTGTTCGGATTTTCAGACGGTTCACGAGAGTACAAGAACTTCCAGGATGTAGATCACTTCGTAGCAAGCTACCCGTTTGTACCCTACCAGTTTGCGTTGTTTCAGTCTGCCATACAGAATTTGTCACAACACAATGCATTCGAGGGGAAGCACAGCTCGGTAGGAGAACGCTCTATGCTGGGAGTTTTTCAGCAGGTAGCCATCCACATTGGTAACCATGCAATTGGTGAACTGGCAACCTTCGACCTCATGTTTGAAGGTATTCGAACCGCTCTGAAGGCCAATATTCAAAGAGCCGTGCTTCAGGCTGAAAATCATCTGAACAACCCCTTTGCCGTTCGTCTGCTTAAAGTGCTTTTTCTGGTTAAATATGTAAATGAGTTCAAGCCAACGCTACGCAACCTGTGTATTCTCATGCTGGATGGCTTCAGTAAGGATATTCCAGCTTTAAAAAAACAGGTAGAACAAGCCTTAAACCTGCTTGAACAGCAAACCTATATCCAGCGGAATGGCGATTTATTTGGCTTTCTGACCGACGAAGAAAAAGACGTTGAACAGGAAATCAAAAACACGGAGGTCGATGCCAGCGATGTAGCCAATGAACTTGAAAAGATCATTTTTGATCACGTTATCAAACACAACAAAATCCGGTACACCGAAAACGGACAGGATTACCCTTTTTCAAAGAAACTGGACGACCGCCTGCACGGCAAAGAATATGAACTGGCTATTCATGTAATAAGTCCATTTCATGAAAACGCAGATAAGGAAGACACCCTGCGAATGCAAACCATGGGCCGTGACGAACTGCTGGTCATACTTCCACCGGATGAACGCTTGGTACGGGACCTGCTAATGTACAAACGTACCGAAAAGTATGTGCGACAAACGTTTTCTTCCACACAACAGGATGCCGTACGACGGATACTCACCGACAAAGGCTTCCAGAACCAGGAACGCTATGCGGAGCTTAAAACACGTGTAAAGATCCTGTTAAGTAAGGCCCAGCTTCTGGTGGCAGGAGCGGATATTGAAACCGGCTCTGAAGATCCGCAAACCCGAATTCTGAAAGGGTTTTATGAACTGATAGCGCGTACCTACCCTAACTTGCGGATGCTACGAGGCATAACGTACACAGAGAATGATATTACAAAATGTCTGAAATACGCTGATGACGGGCTCTTTGGAAATGATGCTGCTACAGTACCAGAATCGGAACAGGAATTATTCGCCTTTATTCAAAGCAATAGTAGGGGCGGTGTTCGCACCACGCTCAAAGGGCTGTTAGAGAAGTTTGAACGTAAACCCTACGGTTGGCCCTATGCTGCTGTACTATGTACTCTGGCCAAAATATGCGCCCGGGGGAAAGTGGAAGTACGCTCAGATGGAAACCTGCTCGAAGAATCGGTACTGGAACGGGCGCTGCGAAACACCCACGGACATAGTAACGTGGTACTGGATCCTCAAATGGAATTTACAGCATCGCAAATCCGTGCCCTTAAAGAGTTCTATGAAGACTTCTTCGACACGCCCCCCCACTCAAACGAAGCCAAAGCGCTTGGAAAAGACACCGCCGCAGCATTGGTACAGCTTATCCAGGAACTACGGATTCTGGTGGCCGAAACCTCGCAATACCCATTCCTGCGAGCATTGAATCCCGTCATTACCAAACTGGAAACCCACCAAGGCAAACCGTATACTTGGTTTTTGACCGAATTTAGCAGAGAACATGATACCTTGCTGGATTTGAAAGAATCGGTTGTGGACCCTATCCGTACGTTCATGAGCGGTCCTCAAAAAGCAATTTACGACGAGGCCAGGGCCTTCATGCAGAAACAGGAGGCTAACTTCTCCTACATCGGTGAGGAATACCCCAATGCAACCAACGAAGAAACACCCGATGCGAATACTCCTGCGGCTCTGGGAGAGGCCCTGAACGACCCCACTTGCTTCAAAGGTGACCGTATGCAGCAAGTTCGCAATCAGGTGGTAACGTTACAAAAAATGATCGGATCCCAGTTGGAGCGTGAGATTTCCAACGCCAAAAACTCCATTGATCTACTGAAAGATCGGCTTTGTGGTATGGATGAGTTTGGTATGCTCAGTGAATCGCAAAAAAAGGAGCTGCTACATCCCTTTGATCAGTTTCGCACGCAAATTGCAGACCAAACATTAATTGCAGTAATACGGGATACACGGCGACGTTTTGAGGAATCCGAGTACCAACGTTTGTTGTCGCGGATGACCACCTGGGCCCAGACTACCCCAGAACACGAACCCATACCCGATCAACCGGCTAACACGCAGGCTGACGATTTGGGTTCATCAGCAAACCGGCCATCCCAGACCATAGCACCCATCCAGTACGTCCCAAGTCGCTCCTTACGGGTAACCTTCGACAAAGCCTGGCTGGCTGACGAGTCCGACGTAGAGCGCTATCTGAACTCCATGCGTGATGCACTACTGGATGAAATCCGCAAAGGGAAAAGGATTCAAATATGATTGAGCGTCTTGAACTGAGAAACCTCACGGTCTTCACCGGCCTGAAACAGGAGCTGCCAGTGGGCAAAGCATCACGCCGCTGGGTCCAGGCCCTGGCCACAAGCTGTCATGTCGTAAATCTGGACAAATGGAATGAAAACTTCCCCAAGTGGCCGGTAACCCGCCTGGCCGTTGCAGCCCCGGAGGAGCCTAAATAGATGGAAACAGCAAAACTAAAAAAATTCGCCCAGTTCGCCCGGCGCAGCTTGCTGGAGCAGGTCTCTGCCAAACTGAAGCTGGTGCTCGCAGATAACAGCGCCGCCCGGCGTGAACGTGCCGAGGCCGTCAAAAAGCTCGAAGAGGCGATCAAGGGGCACGGCAAGGAACAGGTCATCGAACGGGTGGCCTACATCTGGTTCAACCGCTTCTGCGCCCTGCGCTTCATGGACGTGAACCGCTACACCCGCATCGGCGTGGTGTCGCCCTCAGAGGGACAGTTCCAGCCTGAGATTCTGGCCGAGGCCAAGATGGGCCACATCGATGAAGAGATGGTCCACGACAAGGTCCGTCAGCAGATCTTCGCACTGCTCGATGGCAAAGCGCCCAGTCGCGACCCGCAGGGCGAGGCCTACCGCCTGTTGGTGGTGGCCGCCTGCAACTACTGGAACAAGGCCATGCCGTTCCTGTTCCAGCGCATCGACGACTACACCGAACTGCTGATGCCCGACGATCTGCTCTCGGGCAACTCCATCCTTGCCTATACCCGCGAGGCGATGACACCGGATGCCTGCGAGGATGTCGAGGTGATCGGCTGGCTCTACCAGTTCTACATCTCCGAGAAGAAGGACGAGGTGTTCGACGGCCTGAAGAAGAACAAGAAGATCACGCCCGAGAACATTCCCGCCGCCACCCAGCTCTTCACCCCGCACTGGATCGTCCGTTACCTGGTGGAAAACTCCCTCGGCCGTCTGTGGCTGCTCAACCGCCCTGGCTCAAAGCTGGTTGAGCGAATGGATTACTACATCAAGCCCGAACAGGCCGAATCGGACTTTCTGCGCATCGCCAAGCCGGAAGAGATCAAGATTTGCGACCCGGCCTGCGGCTCCGGCCACATGCTCACCTATGCCTTTGACCTGCTCTATGCCATCTACGAGGAGGAGGGCTACGAGCCTGCCGAGATCCCGGAGAAGATCCTCACGAACAATCTCTACGGTATCGAGATAGACGAACGCGCCGGGGAGCTGGCGGCCTTTGCCCTCACCATGAAGGCCCGCGCAAAGCAGCGCCGGTTCTTCAACAAGGGCGTCAAGCCGAACATCTGCGTGCTGGAGAACGTCCACTTCGACGGCAATGAGTTGAAGGATTACATGGATTTTGTCGGGCGCGACCTGTTCACCGCGCCACTGCAAACCACCCTGCGCCAGTTCGAAGAGGCCGACAACTTCGGGTCCCTGATCCAGCCGGATGTCACCGACGTGGACGGCATGCTCAGGATTCTGGAATCAAAAAACGTCTCCGGGCAGATGTTTATCAGCATGACCCATCAGAAGGTGCTACAGGCCCTGCGGCAGGCCGATTACCTGAGCCCGAAATACCATGTAGTGATTGCCAATCCGCCGTATAAGAAAAAGGCGGATTTAAATGACAATCTTCAAGCTTGGCTTGAAAACAGTTTCGTTGACGGCAAGTACGACTTATACCAAGCCTTTATCCTCCGAAACGCCAAACTTGCCGTTGGTGATGGGTATGTAGCGATGATCACGATGCAAGGCTGGATGTTCGCACCAAGGTACGAGGCGATCCGTTCTAACATCCTGACTAATTGCAGCATCCTTTCTATGGCGCAATTAGGTGAAAGGGCATTTGACTCTATCGGTGGAGAGGTTGTTTCAACGACTGCGTTTGTTCTGTCAAATAATCGAAACCCAAGCCTAAAAGGCCAATTTATAAGATTAACTGAAGGGAAAAATGAAGACGAGAAGAACCGGGCTCTATTAAGTGCCGCCAAAAATCCTAAAAGCGACATTAGATTCTCTGCTAGCGACGATGATTTTCTAATAATCCCCGGGCAACCTCTAGTTTTTTGGGCCTCAGAACAAGTCCGTTTAGCATTTCATAATTACCCCACCATCTCTGAATATATTGTGACGCGTGAGGGACTCACAACTGGCAGCAATGCTCTATTTCTTCGTGAATGGCACGAAGTATCTCAGAGCGAAGTGGCATATGGAATGGCCAACGAAGCTTCAGCTCAAGAGTCGAAAAAAAGGTGGTTTCCTTATGTGAAGGGTGGTGGATCACGCCGATGGTATGGAAACTTTGAACACTTTGTTAATTGGTTTGATGATGGAGTCGAACTAAAGAATTTCAAAGATGAAAAAACAGGGCGGATCAGGTCCCATAACTACAATGGTATCTATGGGTTTAGAGCAGGGTTTACTTGGTCTGGCATTTCCAGCAATGACTTTGCTGTTAGAGATGTTCCGGTCGGCTTCATGTTCGATGCCAAAGGCCCGATGGGGTTTGTAAACAGCTCTGTTTCTTGTGAAGTAATTGAAGCATTTCTGAACAGCAAGGTATCGAGTAGTTTCCTGCGAATGCTAGCGCCAACCCTGGATTTCAAATTATCGCATGTGCTTAGCTTGCCATTAAAGCAGGTTGACGACCCTGAACTTTCAGGCCGTACAAAGAAAAACGTGTATTTGGCAAAAGCAGATTGGGACTCTTACGAAACATCTTGGGACTTCACCAGCCTGCCGCTGCTGAATCCCGACTACCACCAGCCAAGCTTAAAGGCCACCTACCAGAAGCTCCGTTCCCACTGGAGCGAGATGACGCTGGAGATGCAGCGGCTGGAGGAAGAGAACAACCGGATCTTCATCGAGGCATACGGCCTGCAGGATGAGCTGACTCCCGAGGTGCCGCTCAACGAGATCACCCTGACCTGCAACCCGCACTACCGCTACGGCAACGACAAGAGCGAGGACGAGCTGGAGGCACTGCTGCTGGCCGACACCATGCGCGAGCTGGTCTCCTATGCCGTGGGCTGCATGTTTGGCCGCTATGCGCTGGACAAGCCGGGGCTGATCCTGGCCAACCAGGGCGAGACCATCGAGGACTACCTGAAGCAGGTCCCGGAGCCGAGTTTTCCGGCCGATGACGACAACGTCATCCCCATGCTCGACGGAGACTGGTTCACCGACGACATCGCCGAGCGCTTCCGCAAGTTCCTGCGCGTGGCCTTTGGCGAGGAGCACTACGAGGAAAACCTCCGGTTCGTCGAACAGGGGCTGAACATCAAGGGCAAGCGCAACTACGGCATCCGCGACTACTTCCTCGGCGAGTTCTACACCGACCATGTGAAGCGCTACAAGAAGCGCCCCATCTACTGGCTGTTCTCCAGCCCCAAGGGCAGCTTCAATGCGCTGATCTACATACACCGTTACCGCCCGGATACGGTCAGCGTGGTGCTTAACGACTATCTGCGCGAGTTCCGCACCAAGCTCACCTCGCACAAGAATCACCTGGAGGCGGTCAGCATCAGCGCCAGCAGCAGCCAGGGCGAGAAGACTAAGGCCCTGAAGGAGATCGAGAAGATCACCAAGATGATTTCCGAGTTGGAAGAGTACGAGCGCGAGGTGCTGTACCCGCTTGCCACCGAGCAGGTGGAGATCGACCTCGACGACGGTGTGAAGGTCAACTACCCCAAACTCGGCGCGGCCTTGAAGAAGATACCGGGCTTGGAGGCCAGGGAGGACTGATGGGCGAAAAGAATCGTATAGATAAAGAGCTGCACTCCCTATTAACCGATTTAATTACAGATTGGGAAAATGAGATTGTGGAATTCAAACAGGCTGGTAAAGATTATTCCACAGATAAAATTGGCGAGTACTTTTCTGCCCTATCCAATGAAGCAAATTTGCGAAATATGGAAAAAGCCTGGCTGGTTTTTGGTGTTGATAACAAGAAAAGGGATGTGATTGGTAGTGATTACAGGGAGAATCATGAACGGCTACAGAGTACTAAAATGCAGATTGCCGAGAATACAGAACCAAGTATCACATTTCGCAATATTCATGAGCTAATATTGAGTGAGGGTAGAGTAATTTTGTTCGAAATCCCCCCGGCTCCTCGAGGCATGCCTATTGCATGGAAAGGACATTATTACGCCCGTGCTGGAGAAAGCCTAACCAGTCTCGGCTTAGACAAACAGGATGAAATTCGCCAGCAAACGCGTTTACTGGATTGGTCGGCTCAAATTGTAGCCGAGGCAACAACCTCCAATCTTGACGAAAAAGCATTACTAAAGGCACGTGAGTTCTTTGCCAAAAAGCATTCGAATCGATTGAATCCTGAAGAGGTAATGCAATGGCCTTTGGAGACTTTTCTTGATCGAGCCAAACTCACCTTTGATGGAAAGTTAACCCGTACATCATTACTCTTGTTGGGTAAGCCGGAGTCTTCATATTTCTTGAGCCCATATCCGGCACAAATAACCTGGAAGTTGGAGGGGCCAGAAAAAGCGTACGAACATTTCGGTCCCCCATTTTTGCTAAACACCTCGGAACTATATCGGAAGATTCGAAATATTCAGTTACGATTGCTGCCGGATGATCAGTTACTGCCGGTCGAGGTTTCAAAATATGACCAACGTATTGTACTTGAAGCCCTACATAATTGCATTGCTCATCAAGACTACTCCCGAAACGGCAGAATAGTTGTTACAGAAACCCCCGACCGTTTAATTTTTGAGAATGAAGGAGCATTTTTTGAGGGTCGTCCAGAAGACTACATGACAGGTGAATTAACGCCTCGACGTTACCGTAACCCATTTCTTGCGCAAGCTATGGTCGAGCTTAATATGATTGATACCATGGGTTACGGCATCCACACGATTCACAAGGGACAGGCACAGCGCTACTTGCCTATGCCAGACTATGATTTGAGTGACCCATATTCTGTGAAAATGACGGTCTATGGCGGTTTGGTCGATCCGGCTTACAGCCGTCTTCTCATTCAGAAAACAGATTTGTCTTTGGAAAAGATATTGGCATTGGATCGCGTCCAAAAACGACTGCCGCTCAATGATGATGTAATAAAGAAATTACGACGTGATGGTTTAATTGAGGGTAGAAAACCCAATTTCCATGTGTCCGCTTCCGTTGCCAAGGTAACTGCGAGCAAAGCGGATTATATCAAAATGCGTGCTCAGGACGACGATTATTACTGCAAGCTAATAACCGATTATCTGAAAGAGTTTGGTCAAGCTTCCCGTTCGGAAATTGATAAACTCTTGGAAAAAAAATTAAGCGATGCCTTGGATGCTGCTCAAAAGTCGAATAAGGTTGCAAATATACTAACCAAACTTAGGCGACGGGGTACTATTGTCAATAAGGGCTCAAAAAAAAGTCCTGTCTGGCAACTTGTGGGGTAAAATGCAGAATAAACGTCGAGATTTGCCGAATAAATTACGATGGAACCTTCATTTATATATATGAATAACAAGTATTTAATGGATTGTTGTTTTTATTCTGCATGGTATTCGTGCAGAATAAAAACGGTTGTCGAATCGCGATTAAAGGCCGGTGAATTATGAGTGACCGTATGGCAAAAGCTCTTGAAAAACTCTTTGAGAAGCATCGTATCGTACTTTGGTATGATGCAAAACAGGAGTTACGCAATGAATTTGACGCCGTTGATCTTCAGCAAGTCGAGAAACTGGAACTTACCAATAACCAGTTTGGTGTCAAGTATAGGATATTGCGTGAGCAACCGGAACAGAAATTTCTGCTGTATCATGAGGGTCCACAGCCCGCGGACCTGGATAACTGGCTGCTTGATGTACAACTTGCGCATGGTGAGTTTCGCACCGACCAGGCCGCTATCTGGCTTTCCGAGTTGGAGTTGGGAATCGAATTCGTAGAGATTGTAGAGAAACATCCCGAGTTTTTTCATGCAGCAAAGCGCCGGGAAGACCTCAAGAAGCTGCTCAAAAATGATGACACCGTAGGATTGGTGCGTCTGAAAATGTTGGCCGTTTGTTCAGCCGCAGAGGCGCGTATTGATACCATAACGGAAAACTTGCTTGAAGACCTCGCTGAAGAACGGGATGAAAAGATAAAGCTCATCGAACGGTGTCGTCTGGATGATTTCCTGTGGCAACAATTGGGCCGACAGTATGGCTACCAATCGGATGAACCAAGTGTACGCGATTTTTGCATCGAGCTGTTCAAGTCGTGCTACGCCATGGGTACAGACGGGGATATAAAATTGTCTGGCGACGCCCTGGTTTTTTTGAAACGCTGGAAAGATAGTCGCCGGCATCAGCAATCGTTCGAGCGTTTGTCTGCTGAATGTGCTACAGTATTGGCTATTGAGCAGGATCTTTCTGAGCGTGATTTCAGGGAATTGCTTGAATTGGATTATTTCCGGCTGATTGATCAAAAAATTATCAGCGATTTGGTGCGGGCGGTTGGAAGCAAGACCGTCTCTCAAGGTGACGTACAAGGATGGATCCGGCAACGTCGGCGGGGGTATTGGTATGACGACTTCGATCATCTCTATGAGGCTATCGATTATGCCGCATCATTTATCCAAGTGCTCAGCGAAGTCCGATTAACCATGGAAAGTTTCACCGATGGGGTACAATTGTATACCCTGCACTGGCATCAGATTGATCAGCTCTACCGCAAGTTTACCTATCACGTGCGAATGTCGGGTCAGGCGTCATTGATGGCAAGTCTTGCTGATCAGATTGAAAACCTGTATTCAAATAACTACCTGCTCAAACTGGGTGATCAGTTTCAGCAGTACGTGGATACCTGTGATGCGTGGGACGCTCAGCCTGTGGTGAGCCAGAACAAGTTCTTTCAACATTGGGTACAGCCCTACCTGGACCAACAGGTGAAGGTGTGTGTGATTATATCAGACGCGATGCGCTATGAAATTGGAAAAGAACTTTTAAGTCTGGTTCGTCAGGAAGACAAGTTCGGTGCTGAACTGGAGCCGATGCTTTCGATGCTTCCCAGCTACACCCAGCTGGGTATGGCGGCGTTACTCCCAAATCAAACGCTTACCATCGCTGACAACGACTCGGGTACAGTGCTGGTAGACCAACTGCCCTCACAGGGTAAAACCAATCGCCAGAAAATATTGGCCCAATTACTTGGGAGTCGGGCCGTAGTGTGCAAGTCCGATGAGTTAATGGCGATGAAAGGCGATGAGAGTCGCGAACTTGTACGCGATCATGATGTCATTTATGTGTATCACAACCGTATCGATGCTACCGGCGATAAACGAGAGACCGAAGAACGTGTCTTTGAAGCCGTTGAGGAATCGTTCGGCGACATAATAAAGTTGATAAAAAAGCTCACCAATGCCAATGCCAGCAACATTTTGGTAACGGCCGACCACGGATTCATCTACCAGAACCGCGCTATTGATGATAGTGACTTTTCGGGTGTTGAAGCCGAGGGAGACCAGATACTGTACCGGGATCGAAGGTTTATATTGGGTAAAGGTCTGGAAAAGAAACCAAGTCTGCATTCCTTCACCAGTGCCCAATTGGGGCTGTCCGGTGCCATGGAAATCCAGGTCCCAAAATCAATTAATCGTCTTCGTTTAAAGGGCTCCGGAAGCCGATTTGTACATGGCGGTGCTACACTGCAGGAAGTTGTAATTCCGGTTGTTAAGATTCGGAAAAAACGGTTGAGTGACGTCAACATGGTTGACGTGGAGATTATTCGTGGAGCCAACACCGTGATTACTTCGGGTCAGTTTGCTGTAACGTTATATCAGACATCACCGGCTACCGACAAAGTACAAATGCGTAAACTTCGGGCAGGGATTTTCAATGAAAATGAGGAGCTTATATCCGACAGCCATGAAGTGAATTTTGACCTCACATCCGAAAATCCCAGAGACCGGGAAGTAAAAGTTCGTTTTATTCTGTCCAGAAAAGCAGACGAATCGAATGGTCGTGAAGTTATACTACGCCTTGAAGAAAAACATGCCGGCACTACCCACTACAAAGAGTATAAATCGTTGAGGTACACCATACGTCGCTCGTTTACCAGTGATTTTGACCTTTAAAATAGTATCCAATGAACCAGCTTGATCAAAAAATTAACACTCATTTTGCCGGGCTTGTAGTTCGTAAAGATCTGGTAAAAACCGTCAAAGGTAATGCGATTGTGCCATCGTATGTGTTGGAATACCTGCTGGGTCAATACTGTGCGACCAGTGACGAGGAAACCATCCAAACGGGTATAGAGACGGTGAAAGAGATTCTGGCGAAACATTATGTACACCGGAATGAGGCCGGCCTGGTACGCTCGAATATTAAAGAAAAAGGTCGGTACAAGGTCATTGATAAAATCAGTGTTGACCTTAATGACAAGAAAGATGTGTATCAGGCTCAGTTTTCCAACCTGGGTATCAAAGAAGTATTGGTGGACTCGGGTACCGTAAAAAAACACCCAAAATTATTGGTAGGCGGAGTTTGGTGTATTGCCGATTTGGAGTATGAGTTTACGGAAGATAAGGGTGTTAGTCCGTGGGTTTTATCGTCATTAAAGCCCATACAATTATCCTATTTCGACTTTGCGCGTTATCTTGAATTGCGCAAGCAGTTTACAACGGAAGAATGGATTGACCTGTTGATCCAGAGCATTGGATTTAATCCCGAATTGTTCGGTCGGCGCAGTAAGCTCACGCAATTAATACGCCTAATTCCCTACTGCGAACGCAATTACAATCTGATTGAATTGGGGCCGAAGGGGACTGGAAAATCCCATATTTATTCCGAGTTCTCCCCTCACGGAATTTTAATATCCGGTGGTGAAGTAACCGTCCCCAAACTCTTTGTGAACAACTCCTCCGGGAAAATCGGGTTGGTTGGATATTGGGATTGTGTAGCTTTCGATGAATTTGCCGGAAAGCAGAAACGTGTAGATAAGGCTTTGGTAGACATCATGAAAAACTACATGGCCAATAAGACATTCTCGCGTGGGGTAGAAACCCTGGGTGCAGAAGCGTCTATGGTATTTGTGGGTAATACCCGGCACACGGTTCCTTATATGCTCAAACACTCGGACCTGTTTTACGAGCTTCCGGACAAGTTCTATGACTCTGCATTCTTGGACCGTATTCATTTTTACATACCCGGTTGGGAGGTTGATATCATCCGTGGTGAAATGTTCTCTGCGGGCTATGGTTTTGTGGTGGACTATTTAGCTGAAATTCTCAGGTCTATGCGGAATCAGGATTATTCTGATCAGTACAAAGACTACTTCACCTTATCGAGTGATATTTCAACACGCGATAGAGACGGCATCAACAAGACGTTCTCCGGACTGATGAAAATCTTGTTTCCGCATGGGGGAGCTACGAAGGAAGAAGTAGAAGAAGTATTGCGTTTCGCAATCGAAGGTCGTAAACGGGTCAAAGATCAGCTCATGCGAATAGACACGACCTACGGCGAAGTGCGCTTCACCTATGAAGATGGTACCGGAAATGTCAAACAGGTTAAAACCCTGGAAGAGACGGAATATCCGGGTTTCTACAACAAAGTCGTTCTATCGGGAGATGATGGTGAAGAGCACGAAGCAACGACATCAACCTCTGCACAACTGGAACTTGAGGTTCCGGTGGCTATTACTGCGGAGCTTCAAGAGAAACATCTGACCATTCAGGAAAATCAGAGAGGTGTTACCTACGACACGCTGTTTGGTCCATACCTCACAGGTGCAACCAAAATTACAGTCACTGACCCGTATATACGCTTGTTCTATCAAATGCGGAATTTTATGGAATTTCTTGAAACAGTGGCCAAGAACAAAGCGGCCGACCAGGAAATGACGGTCGAATTACTCACCGTAGAAGACGAGTTTAAAGGGGATCAGCAGAAAGAAAACCTTGATAAAATGAAAGAAGCTGCCAGTGCGGTAGGCATTACCTTCACGTGGTGTTATGATTCTGCTGGCACCATCCATGCTCGCCACATTGTTACGGATACCGGTTGGAAAATATCCCTGGATCGTGGCTTGGATATTTTCCAGCACTATGAAATGAACGACACCTTCACCTTTGCCAATCGCTTGCAGCAATATAGACCCTGCAAAGCCTTTGAAGTTACCTACATCCGTTGGAGTACAGGTGGTACTGCTAGTTAATAGCACATGCTCCTATCTTGTTTTTTCTTGGAACATCCCGATTACTGGCACAAAATTACACAACCAGTTGCATTAAGCCCTACTACCGGGACCGGTTCTTAGAGTTGTCTGATATCGCCAATGCCCGTGGACGGAATTGGTTCAGAGATACGATTGGAAAGCATCTAAACGACCAGGCAAGCTAATCACGCTGTTGTTACATAGCTTTAAAAGCACTCACTGGTAGAAGTATGTGAAAGGGCAGGTCTCTGCAAATTCAAGAGCAAAACGAGATTTTGTTGGTACCTACGTTGGTACCTATGGCATAAAAAAAGCCCGTAACCAATTGTAAATAAATAGGTTACGGGCTTTATCAAGTACACCCGCCAAGATTCGAACTTGGAACCGCCTGATTCGTAGTCAGGTACTCTATCCAGTTGAGCTACGGGTGCATTTTTTCAAGATTTGAAATATACGAAGTTCATGGCTTGAGGTCAACATGCATGTGCGAAAACAGGTGGATTCCAACACCGGCTACCGGGTACGATCTTCCGTTTTGCTGTAATATGGTATAGCACAGTACGCTTCCGTTTATCTGGGTGCGAATTGCTGTCCATCCATCTCCCGCACATTTCGATTCGGTCATTAATTCGTTTTCTGCATGCACACCACGCGCCTGCGGTCATCGTGCAATACCTTAAATCCAAACTCTTCGGCAATCCAGTTGAAGGTTTCGTGATGATAAAAACACACATGCGTTTCATCACGGGTGTAGTACCATCGGCCGAAACGGGACAAATCGGTCCATTGTTCGGTCATGACGGCCAGTAACCCTCCCGCAGCAAGCAGGCCGTTTATGTGACGGAGCGACTCTGCCGGTCGATGAAAATGCTCAAAAGTTTCGGTGCAGGTAATCAGGTCAAACAACCCCTCCGGTTTCTCAGGGGCATAAATGGGGTCATACAAGCTGCACGATATTCCCAAATCCCCGAGTACCACCGGCATGGCCGGACCCGGACCACTCCCATAGTCGAGCGCGCGCATCCCGGGGTGGAGGAAATCTCCTATGGGAGCTATAGCCCGGCGTAAAAAGGACTGATATCCCGGGTCATCGCTCTCGTTGTTGTGCGTTTCGTATCGAAGACGCTCCTCCTCCCGATTCGGATAGGATGCCCCGGTGTAATAGACCAGCCAGCAGGTCGGACACCATCGAAACGGACGGCCGTCTGCAGAGACCAGGCCGGCGGCGCTCTCATGCCCTGTGTCACCGGGCCCTGATGGCCGATCCGGAGGTCGAGTGATCCGGTCAGCGGAAACCAGCCCGGTGAGGTTACTATCCCGCGACAGACCAGCCGCTGACGTTCGTTCGGGGCGGCCGGAGGCCGGATCAGCGCCGGGTTCTGTGGTACATAAGGGACAATGCATGGAGGGGTGAAAGTTGGGAATGGTTGGCAGGTAATAATTTACTGCACCAGGCGGTCGGTCAACGGTATTGGAGGGATTAAACACATCGCTGCAATCAAGGGAGCTTGCACGTGAGTGATTTTCTGAATCGGGGACGGCGTAACCGGGTGAATTTTAATTCATTTAAAACTATCTGCCATCAAAAAGCGTTACCTTTGAAGCTATAACATACGAAAACCAACCCACGCAGCCCACAATCTGCCCGGGTTTATCTATCCCGATGTACCTCCGTACCCTATGAAAACCGTAATCAAAATACTGGCCGTCATCACCATCATCGCACTCTTCGCCGTCATGTTCATCGACATGCGCAAGGGCGGGAGTGAAGTATCCGGCAATCCCGACTACCTGACGACCATCGAAAACGCCAGTTTTGTAGCTATTGAAGACGGCGAAACCCGCATCAACGTATCCGATTTTGAAGGCAAACTGGTGCTGGTCGATTTCTGGGAGACCTGGTGTGTGCCCTGTCTGAACAGTATGCCCACCTTCCAGCAAATCCTGGATGAATATCCTGATCAATTTGTGGTGCTGGCAGTCTCACCGGGATGGAGCGATGAAATGGAAGACGTTCGTGAGTTTAAGTCGAACCACGAGTATTCCTTTATCTATGTGTACGATGACAACGAGGTATCAACCGCCCTGGAAATATCAGGAATCCCCTACAAAGTGTTCATCGGTCCGGACGGAAAATACATCAGCACCGAAATGGGAACCGGCGGTCACGAGCGCGATTATAACAAAATTGTTGCCATGCTTCAGGAACACCTGGGCGTCGCCTCGCGTTAAGTTTACCATCAATTCAGGCCGTACAGCATTGGGAAAACCCGCATTTCGTCGTAACTTAATGCGCTAATTTTATTCATTTTATATAAGCATTCATGATTGAAGAAAAAGTTTTGGATTACAAAGTAAAAGATATTTCCCTGGCCGACTGGGGTCGAAAGGAAATCACCCTTGCCGAGGCGGAAATGCCCGGCCTGATGGCACTGCGCGAGGAATACGGCCCGAAGCAACCGCTGAAAGGTGCGCGCATCGCCGGTTGCCTCCACATGACCATCCAGACTGCGGTGCTCATTGAAACCCTGGTTGAACTCGGCGCTGAAGTCCGCTGGTCGTCCTGTAATATTTTCTCTACCCAGGACCACGCCGCTGCCGCCATTGCCGCCGCCGGAATCCCCGTGTTTGCCTGGAAAGGTATGAGCGAGCCCGAGTACGAGTGGTGCATCGAACAAACCCTGTTCTTCGGCAGCGAAGACCGTCCGCTGAATATGATTCTGGATGACGGAGGCGACCTGACCAACGTTGTTCTGGACCAGTACCCCGAGCTGGCCAAGGCCATCAAGGGTATTTCCGAGGAGACCACCACCGGTGTGCTCCGACTCTACGAGCGTATGAAAAAAGGTACCCTGCCTGTGCCGGCTATCAACGTGAACGATTCGGTCACCAAGTCCAAATTCGACAATAAATACGGTTGCCGTGAGTCCTGCGTGGATGCTATCCGTCGTGCCACGGACATTATGATTGCCGGTAAAGTAGCTGTTGTAGGCGGTTTTGGCGATGTGGGCAAGGGCTCCGCTGAATCACTGCGCGGCGCCGGTGCCCGTGTTATTGTTACCGAAATTGACCCGATCTGCGCCCTGCAGGCATCCATGGAAGGTTTCGAAGTCAAGCCCATGATGGAAGCCGTTAAGGAAGCCGACATCTTAGTGACCGCAACAGGGAACAAGAATATCATTACCGGAGCGCATTTCCGACTGATGAAAGACAAGGCGATTGTTGCCAATATCGGCCACTTCGATAATGAAATCGATGTGAAATGGCTGAACGAAAACTTTGGCGATACGAAAGATACGATCAAGCCGCAGGTGGATAAATACACGGTTGACGGCAAGGATATCATCCTGCTGGCCGAAGGTCGGCTGGTGAATCTGGGCTGTGCTACCGGTCATCCAAGTTTTGTGATGTCGGCCAGCTTTACCAACCAGACTATCGCTCAGATTGAGCTTTGGAACAACGTAGACCAGTACGAGAACAAAGTCTACACACTGCCCAAGCATCTGGATGAGCAGGTAGCCCGACTCCACCTGGCCAAACTGGGTGTGGTGCTGGATGAGCTGAGTCCGGATCAGGCCGAGTATATCGGTGTTGATCCACAAGGTCCGTTCAAGCCGGATTACTACCGCTACTAAAAAACGCCGGTTTGCAGAAGATTCCGGCTGTATTTACAAGGCCTGGCTCACATTTGTGGGTCAGGCCTTTTTTTTGCGCCGGTTCCCGCCTGCGGGACGATGTTTCCCGCGTCAGAATGCAGTGTACTGAAATGCCCCACCCGTGCTCCGGTCTGGGGGATTGTTTTCGTCTTGCCTCGTACCGTCAGCGATGAGCCCTGCAGTGCGTGCCTGGTCGCGGGTGGTCACATCTACCGTATTTGCTGCCATTTCCTTCCGAAATTCACCCTGCTATTCATTATATTCCACGATTGAACTGCGGGCGGCTGGCCGAAAGTCGCACTTCCAGCCGTTGTGCCCCGGCACTTCGGCGTTGATATACACCTTCACCTAAGTGGATATTTTTTATGGCAACTACCGATAAGGATTCAACTAAACAGACCGGACTGCTGGGTCGGGCACTGGATTTCATCGAATGGGCCGGTAACAAGCTCCCCGATCCGGCCATGCTCTTCCTCGGACTCATGCTGCTGGTCTGGATTTTCTCCGCCCTTCTTTCGCCCATCGATTTCGGGGAGATTGACCCACGGAACGGGCAGGAGCTTCAGGTTACCAACCTGCTCACCGGAGAGCGACTGGCCTTGTTTCTGACCTCGATGGTTTCGGTGTTTATGAACTTTGCTCCATTGGGTGTGGTCCTGGTAGCCATGCTGGGGATTGGTATTGCCGAACATTCCGGTTACATCAACGTGGGACTGAAAAAATTACTCGGATTTACGCCACGGGCACTCCTCACGCCCATGCTTATTCTGGTTGCCATCGTCTCACACACGGCGGCGGATGCAGGATATGTGCTGGTAATTCCGCTGGGAGGTGTGATTTTCTATGCAGCCGGCCGGCATCCGCTGGCGGGTATTGCAGCCGCCTTTGCCGGGGTTTCCGGTGGATTTTCGGCGAATTTTATTCCATCCGGCATCGATCCCCTCCTGCAAAGCTTTACCCAGGAAGCCGCCCAGCTGGTTAATCCGGAGATGTTATTGAATCCGTTGAATAACTGGGGTTTTACGGCCGCATCGTCTATTCTGATCGTCCTGGTGGGCTGGTACATCACCGACAAGATTGTGGAACCCCGGCTGCAGGGCGTGAAGGTTGAACCCGCAGATGGCGAAGAGCTGCCTACGATGGAAGATGTTTCTGCGAAGGAGTCGAGAGCGTTTTGGTTTGCGACCCTCGGCATGATGGGCTTTCTCGGACTCCTGGTGCTATGGGCCTTTCCGGGCGACTCCCCCCTGCGGGATCCGGACGGAGAACTGACTACCTTCGCCGCACCGCTGATGCGCTCCATCGTCCCGATTATCTTCCTGGTAACCGCGGTGCCCGGTATAATTTATGGCTATGCTGCCGGGGTGTTTACGTCCAGCAAAGATATGATTTCAACGATGACCAAGGCCATGCAGAGTATGGGCTATTATATGGTTATGGCGTTTTTCTGTGCGTTGTTTATCGATGCTTTCGGTCAGTCGAATATCGGCATCCTGATTGCCTTGAAAGGAGCCAACTTTCTGGAAGCCTTGCAGTTACCTGGTCAGGCAACCATCGTCGGTATCATCTTTCTTTCGGCTTTTGTGAACCTGCTGGTCGGTTCGGCTTCGGCGAAGTGGGCGTTGATTGCACCCATTTTTGTGCCCATGCTCATGCAATTGGGAATTTCGCCTGACCTTACCCAGGCTGCCTACCGTGTGGGCGATTCGGTGTCTAATATTATTACCCCGCTCCTGCCGTACTTTCCGCTGATTGTGGTCTTTTGTCAGCGCTACGTGAAGTCGACCGGAATCGGGACGCTGGTATCTATGATGTTGCCCTATTCGGTAATTTTCCTGGTTACCTGGACGCTTTTTCTGCTGGCCTACTGGGCGCTGGGCATACCCCTCGGGCTGCAGTCCAGCTACGTGTACCCGTAAGAGCGTTTCTAAGGTTTAGTCACACGCCCCGATTTACTTGGAGTATGTGACCGTAACGCTGTACTTCAACAACAAAAAAGCCGGTCAATGCCGGCTTTTTTGATTCAGGTGTTCGATTAGTTCAGGATGTGTGCGATTCCCGGCAAAATCGGATGACAGCCGCCGGTTGATGACGGGAGATGCTCTGAGGGTCATCCGGCTGTTCCGCCAGGCGACGTTATTTGCCGTAATGGTCATGCGGCATCTCCGCCAGGCGACGTTAGTTGCCGTGAGGGTCATGCGGCATCTCTGCCAGGCGATGTTAGTTGCTGAAGCTTTGAAGTGCAGCGTCTACAGCACGTTAAACCGGTTGCCCCGGGTGTGAATGAAGATATCGCCCTTCAGTACATTCTGCTCCAGATTCAGACCGAATTCCCGGTTCCAGCGGGCGGCGATTTCGCGCTCGGGCCTCCTGCAGGAATCGTCCAGAATGACCGTGGCGTCCTCGTGTAATCGGTTACTGAAAAACGGGAGGGCCGGGTAGCGGGAATGTGAAATGTGGCTTTCATTGGCAGGAGGGCCATCAACAAAGAGGAGGTCGATCGGTTCGGGGCTCAGACAGCTTTTCAGGGTTTCCTCGTCGTACCAGTTGGCCTCGCCCGACCAGCCCGACTGGGTTGGGGACAGCGGAGCGTGAATCAGCTCCACGCAAGACAGCGTGTCATTGGCTTTGAGCTGGGTGCGCAGAATGTCCAGCCATTGCGCGTTATGGTCGACCGAACAAAACCGGGTTTTCATACCACTGGATTTAATCATGCTGGCTATCAGCAATGTCGAAATCCCGCTGCCACATTCCACAACGTGGGTTCGCTGGTGCATAATGATATCGTTGAGCAGGTAAACCAGCGCCGTTGGCCGTATGGCCGCACCCGACCACGGAATGTAATCGCTGTAGAGGTTACGCAGGTGAGCCAGGCAGCGAATGTCAACTACTTCCAGGACAATATCGCGGAGGATGCCTTTTTTGAATGCGTGGATCATAGTAATTTGTAATAGGTGAAGAGCATGCACAGACCCATACGCGGGCAATGTTGCGGTTGCCTGCGCTATGCATCAACCCGCTCAACTTGCCAGACGATAAGACCTTGCTGTAACGCCGAAAAAGATAAAAAACTAAACAGCAAATCTGTAAACAATCTGGATTGATCCATTTTAATGCTGTTAACTTCGTATGTTTTCCACGGATGCAGCCACGGATGCAGCCACGGATGCAGGCCGGGTTCACCGCGGATTTTGTAGACTCCGGTACCGGTCGATCCGGAATGGGTGTTACCACGCAAACTTTCATTGCATGAAAATCTTACTCATCGAAGACCATACCCCGCTTCAGCAACAGATTCAGCAGATGCTGGACCGGCAGGGCTACGTTTGCGAAACCGCCTCCAGCCTGCCAGAGGCTCTGGAGAAGTCGACTGTCTACGATTATGACCTGCTCATAGTAGACCTGAATCTGCCCGGCGGATCCGGTCTGGAGGTGGTGCGCCGAATGAAACAGAGCAAACCCCAGACGGCCATTATGATTATCTCGGCCAGGGATGCCGTCAACGACCGTATCGAAGGCCTCGATCTGGGGGCCGATGACTACATTTCCAAGCCTTTCGATATGGCAGAGCTCATGGCCCGTATCAAGTCGCTGCTTCGCCGATACCGTTTTGACGGTCGCCAATCTCTGCAAATCGGCGGTATTATCATCGATACCCAAAAACAGGAGGTGACCGTTGCGCATAATCTGCTGGACCTGACCAAAACCGAGTATAAGTTATTGCTGTTTTTCGCCTCCAATCCGGGTCGGGTTCTGACCCGGGAAGGTATGGCCGAGCACGTGTGGGGCGATCATATGGATGTTGCTGACTCCTTCGATTTCATTTACTCCCACATCAAAAATCTCCGGAAGAAGCTCCGGCAGGCAGGTGCCGAAGACCCCATTAAAGTGGTCTACGGGGTAGGCTACAAGCTGGAAATACCCTAACCTCAGGTTATAACGTGTACCTTCCGCCTGCCATAAATTCCGTCATAACGCCTGAGATAAAGCCCACCGTTTATCCGGTCATAACGCATGCCATAACGTCCGTCGTAAATCCCGTCATTAAGCCTGCGATAAATCCCGCCGTAACGTCCGTCATAACGTCTGTCGTAAAGCCCACCGTAACGTCCGTCGTAAATCCCGTCATAAAGCCTGTCTTGGTCTGCCCCCCTCCGGGTCATGAAGGTGAATTCAATCAGAAGAACGTATCATGAAACTCATCCGAAAAACCATCAATCAAATTGGCCTGGCCCTGCTTCCGGTCATGATTGTGGGAACGGTATTTATCAACTACACCATCCGGTGGATTGCCTATCAGGAAGCCGATGAATACCTGACGTATGAAATGGAACGGATGGAGCGTGATTTTGAGCGGACAGGCGTTCTGCCCGAGGTTCAGGGGGTCAGCGAGCTGATTGAAGGCAGTCTGCTGGTGACAGAACCCGTATTTACAGACACCTTGCTGCAAATCTACCCGGATATTGAACCCGAACGCTACCGTGAGCTCCGCTTTGTTCTGGAATCGGGTGGCCGCCCCAATAAGGGTACAGTCATTCTCCGACAGATTACCCTGAGTAAAGGCGAAATCGCCAAGGGATCGGTTTTTATTACGATGGGATTACTGCTGCTCATGACCCTGACCATTCTGGTGGTCGTCAACATTCAGACTGAACGCATCTGGTCGCCTTTCTTCCGCACATTGCATAAACTCGGGAGCTACCGGGTTCAGGAAGAAGCTCCGGTTTTTGACGCATCGGATGTGCACGAATTTCATATGCTTAACCAGACGTTGAACGCCATGCTTCAGAAGATGTCCGGCGACTACCAGCGGGTCAAGGAGTTCAATGAAAATATCTCGCACGAGCTGCAGACGCACCTTGCCGTTGTCAAGACCACTACCGAAGAGCTGATCAATGAGTATGCCGGCAATGAAGTGGTTCTGGATCAGGCGCGAAGGGCCTATGTTGCGGCCACCAAGCTCTCCCATATTCACAAGTCGTTGCTGCTGCTCAGTAAAATCGGAAATAAGGAGTTTGATGACACCTCTCTGGTCCGACCTATGGTCATTATTCAGCAGGCTCTCGAAGAGTTCGGGGAGCTTATCCAGCTTCGGAACATCCGGATTGACACGGAGCTGCAGGACAACCGGGTTCGTATGGATTATGGTCTGGCTGTGGTGCTCATCACCAATCTGATCAAAAATGCCGTCAAACATAATCTTGACGGCGGACTCATCCGGGTCAGTTATACCGGAACCATGCTGGAGGTGGTGAATACCGGCAGGCTCTACACGGGTGACCCCCGGAATTTACTGCAGCGTTTTATACGCGGAGATGATGGCAATACAGGGTTGGGACTGGCCATTGCCCGGCAGATTTGTGAAACCTACCATTTTACTTTAAACTACCTCGTTCAGGAAAATCTGCATATGGTCCGCATTGATTTTGGTGTGGATTCTACAGAAAACCTACAGATTTGAACCGTAGTTTGCCACCATAATATGCCCGTACACTGTTCTCGGGCTGGTAATCGTGGCGCGGGAGCAAGCGAATCAGAACTGAACGTAATTCATGTTACATCGCATCGGCAACACCCCTTTATTTCATTCTGAGTTTCTTAGTCAATTGGCGGGATGTTCTGTCTACATCAAGGCAGATTATCTTAACCCCGGTATGTCATCCAAGGATCGTCCGGCTCTGTACATGATACAGTGTGCTGAAAAAGACGGTCTGCTCCATCCGGGTGATACCGTAGTTGAGGCGAGCAGCGGCAATACGGCAATCGGACTTGCCATGCTGTGTAAATCGAGGGGATATAAAAGTCATTTTTTTATCAGCAAGAAGTGCTCCGAAGAAAAGCGTGAAATTCTGCGCCTGTATGATGCTGAACTCACCGAGTGCCCTTCCTCCGGAGATATGAACGATCCCGATTCCACACTTGGTCGGGCTGCCGCTTATGTGCGAAATACCCCGGGGACGTTCTTCTGCAATCAGTATTTCAATGACGCCAACAGTCTGGCCCACATGGAGACTACCGGACCGGAAGTTTGGAAACAGACGCGGGGTGAGGTTACGCATTTTATAGCCGGACTGGGAACCGGAGGAACTATCACGGGAACCGGTCGCTATCTGAAATCCATGCGTGAGGAGGTGCAGATCATCGGCGTTGAACCGGTAGGATCCGTTTTACAGGAATACTACCGCTCGGGGGTTCCCGGCTCACCCGGCCCCTACCAGATTGAGGGCATCGGAAGGTCATTTTTGCCCGGAAATCTGGATGTTGCCTATGTCAGTGATATCTGGCAGATACACGATCACCAGGCAGTTGAGGCGGCGTACTGGCTGAAAGACAAAACCGGATTTCTTGCCGGATTCTCCAGCGCGGCTGTTACCGGTTCGTTTCTGCAGCGTAAAGACACCTTCGCCCCGACCGACCACGTGGTACTGTTTTTTGCCGATCACGGCTCGCGCTATCTGAGCAAATTGTACAATAAGGAGTGGCTCAAGGCCAATATCAAACCGCACGGAGAGGTCTATGCATAAACCCGTCATCGAACAAACCCCGGAGTTCGCCGGTTACAACGATCTGGCCCTGGTTCTGGCCTGGCCTGACGTCACAGCCCGTGGTGATGAGCGCTGGTATATGTGGCTTAAAAAAATGGGCATCGTCAAAAACCTGAATTTTAAAGTCGGGCATGCGGCCATTATTCTGATCAGCAGAGACAGCGGCGAGGCCTGCTACTACGACTTCGGTCGTTACATCACGCCCCGTGGCTATGGCCGGGCCCGCAGTGCTTTTACCGATCCCGCACTCCGGCTGCATACCGTTTGTCAGGTGGAAGGTGCGGGCGACGAAACCCGGGTTGTCAACCTGCCTGAATTGCTGGAAGAGCTGGAAGCCAACAACGTGTACACCCATGGCGACGGTGTTTTATACTGCTCCCTCGCGCCACACATTTCCTTTTATAAGGCCCGGCTGTCGGCCGATGCCCAGTGTCTGGAAGGCTGCGTTATCTACAGTGCTTTTGCCAAGGGAAATAACAACTGTTCACGTTTTGTGGAGCAGGTACTTAAAGCAGGTCTTCCTGAGGGCTCTGTTATGCGCTGGCAGGTCGATTTCCCCGAAACCTTTGTAGCCAGTCCGATCAGTAATGTGATCAACGCCCGTAAAGACCACCTCACATACACCTACCGAAACGGTGAACTTCGCACCTTCCCGATGGGCCGTATTGAATCGCTACGCTTCTTCCTGCGTCAGGTTTCAGCCAACTTTTTCTGGGGCGATTACCTGTCGCTCAGTGACGACAGCAATCCCGGTTATGTTGCCGAACCCCGGATTCGTCCTGCAGGCGTGCCGACTACGGCGCAGTGGCTTGGCGGAGTGGGCGAGGGAGGCTGGCATGAACTCATCCGCGAAAGTGAAAAATGTGTTATCTTGAAACGATACACGGTACGGGGGGAGCTGGATTTTGACGTGGAGGTGCGTCAGTCGACCGGACCGGCTTTCAATCCCGGGGAACCTTACCGGTTTGTCTATGATACGCATGCCATGAAGGCAACCATCGAACAAAATGGGCAAAAACTTTGTTTCGAGACCGTAGCAAGCCATAATTCGGCTGTCAACACATCTATAACAGAAATTCATTATGCATCATAACATACTTAAAGCGAAAATCCACACTGTACGGGTTACCGAGGCCAACGTGAAGTACAAGGGATCCATTACTATTGACGAGGACCTGCTGGATGCGGCCAAAATTAAAAAGTACGAGCAGCTCTATATCAACAATGCATCGAACGGCTCGCGTATCATGACCTACGTGCTTCCCGGCAAGCGCGGAAGCGGTGAGGTGTGCATGAACGGTGGGGCCGCCCTGCACGCCAAGGAAGGCGATATTGTTCACGTGCTGGCATTTTGCTCCCTTTCCGATGAGGAGCTGGACAAGCATATTCCTCTGGTTGTGTTCACTGATGAGAACAACCACATCGAATCGATAGAAGAATACCTGTAGGAATTACGGCATTTTTTCGAAAACCCCGGCCAGAAACTCAATATGGGCGTTGAGGTCTGCCTCTATGAGTTCTGCGCCGCGGGAAATATCTTCGCGGCTCACATTGGCAGCGAACTTCTTGTCTTTCAGCTTTTTTGTAACGGATTTGGCTTTCATGCCCGTGAATCCGTCGGGTCGCATCAGGGAAACCGCATGCATGAATCCGCTGAGTTCGTCACAGGCAAAAAGGTAACGCTCGATTTCAGATTCCGGCTGCTTTCCCGTACGTTCCGGTGCATGGGCTTTTATTGCCAGTAAAGCGGCCTGGCTCAGACCGGTTTGGGGCAGCACATGCTCAAGGGCGTAATTCGGGTGTTCATCAGGATACTTTTCCCAGTCCAGGTCGTGCAGCAGGCCGGCCAGCCACCATTCCTGCACCGTAGCCTCGTTATGCCCCAGCTTCTGTGCGCAGGCCTGCATTGCCGTGGCCACCATCCGGCAGTGATGTTGCAGGTTGGGAGTTTCAATCCACTCGGTGAGTAATTTTCCCGCCTGTTCGGGTGTAATCATACGATTCAGAATCTGTTTAGAATTTGTCTTTACCTTATCTGCGAAAAGTAAACAGCCTGCAACTAAATACACAGTTTATTATGAAATCCGGAAACCTGCTTTTTTTATTTACCGCACTGATGTTGGTATTTGCTCCATGGGTTGTTCATGCCCGTCAGCCCCTTACGCTATCATCCAACAACGAGGCATCTGCGAAAGCCGCAACCTCGACGGCTGAGGGACCTTCTTCAGCGATGAATTCCCTTGCGGAGGCCGATGCACCCGCAGCGGTATACTCCCCTGGCGCAGATAGCCTGGGGATTGTACTCGATCTGCTGGATGACGACATCCGGTTTCCCACCCTTCCTTACTATACCTACGGTTCCGGACTGGGCATTACCTCGCCGGACAGTACCTTCCGGATGAACATCCGTTTCAGAATGCAGAACCGGTCGACCCTCAATCTGAATGATGGTCGGGACGATACCGTGGAAGGCGTGGTTCGTCGACTCCGACTCCGGTTTGACGGGTTTGTTGGGAACCCCAAATTCTTGTACGCCATTCAGTTATCCTTTTCACCCGGCGATGTGGGAACCCTGCGCGATGGGGATGGCATTAACATTATTCGTGATGCCATGTTCTTTTACCGGCCGAATCCAAGAATCAACCTCGGATTTGGTCAGACCAAGCTTCCCGGGAACCGGCAGCGGCTGAACTCATCCGGTGCACTCCAGCTGACCGACCGAAGTATCAACAACGCCCGGTTCACCATCGACCGTGACTACGGGGTGCATGCCTACTACCTCAATGAGTACGATGATGCCTTCTCGTGGAACATCAAAACGGCGGTGAGTACGGGTAATGGTCGGAACTGGACCCGCAATCTGAGCACCGACCTGGCGTATACCGGTCGGGTAGAGGTGATGCCTTTTGGTGAAATGGGCATGTTTTTCGAGGGCGACATCCGCCGGAATCAAACCCCGAAGCTGTTGTTGTCGGCCACCTATCATCTCAATCAGGGCGCGCAGCGCACCGGGGGGCAGACCGGCGGGAGTCTGTTTGATACCCGGGATCTGACCTCGTTCTTTTTTGACGGGATGTTCAAGTATCAGGGGTTTTCTGCCATGTACGCCTATATGCTGCGGTCGGTTGACGGCACGGCCATAACGGCGGAGTTCCCGGATCAGATGATGCTCAGCAACCTGGCTCCGGACCTCATCATGCCGGCGGTGGGCTCGTACAGCGCCGTGTTTGCCGGTGACGGTCACGATGTGCAGCTGAGTTACCTGTTTCGGTCGAACTATGAGTTGATTACCCGTTATTCCGTGCAGACCGTACTGCGCGATGTAGCGGCGGTGTATCCGGACCGCAATCAGCTGAGTTTCGGGGTGACCCGCTACATCTGGGAGCATTCGCTGAAGCTGCAGGGCGAGGTCACCCGTACCCGGTCTGACTGGCGCTTTGGTAACCAGCCTGATCGTGAAGACTGGTACCTGCGCTTTCAGGTGGAGATCGGTATCTGATTGCAGTGCTGTTCGGGAGACGAACAGCTTTTTTTCGCAAACGATGTCCGCTTTTTGAAATCCGTGCCTGTGGTAGGTTGCTGCCAAAGGTGCAGCAACCTACCTGCCGGAACCTCCCGCATAAATTTATAGCCCGCCTCGATGCGGTTTTTTTATGGAGCTAATTATGCTAAAAAACTCTTTATAAGGCTATTGACATATTTTGCTTAACAGATATTATCAACAATATGGCTAATTTTAACTGGTTATAAATAAAGACTAATATATCTTATATCTATTGTCACTGACATCGCTCATCGTTATATTGGTATTGTAAAAAATATTTAAATGCACCCGGGTGTATCCGGATCGGACGCTTCCGTCTGGCCTTAGGCGGTTTATTATTCCTGCGTCAGCGGTCTGCTACACACAATAATCGATAGTATTGTCATGGCACGTCTGACTGAAATCATCAAGCGTATTCTGCCGCCGCCCAACTGGCGCTTACCGGTTCTCATACTGACCGGGGCCTTCTCCGGACTCACGATTTATGCACTGGTTGTTTCCAACGCAATCAGTTATATGTCGGACTCGCCTGAAACCTGTGTAAACTGCCACGTAATGGCTCCGCAGTATGCCACCTGGTTTCATAGTTCCCATCGCGAGCATGCTACCTGTAACGATTGCCACGTCCCACAGACCAATGTGGTGGAACATTACTATTTCAAGGCCAAAGACGGGCTGCGACATGCCACTATTTTTACCCTGCGAACCGAACCCGATGTCATCATTATGCACGAGCCGGGCCGAAGAGTGGTACAGGCGAACTGCCAGCGCTGCCATGACGACCTGAATCATCAGGTGGTGGCCGGGCACACCAGCTTTGACGAAGCCAAACAGGGGCAGGGACCGGTCTGCTGGGACTGTCACCGCGATGTTCCACATGGTACGGTACGCAGTGCGGGATCGGTGCCTGATGGCTTTGTTCCCTTACCCGATTCCCCCATGCCGGAATGGCTCCGGAATCTCACCAACCCACATTAATCCATCGGGTAGAAGGGGTTGCATGAACCGCCTGCTGCACACTCCACTTCCCGCATCAGCATAAAAAAGCACAAGAAGAAATTAGTATTAACGCTGCACTAAACACCTGAAAAACAACTATTATGAAATCCCTCGGAAATATTATTCAAGAAAAACCCTGGTTGGGATGGGCTATCTTTCTGGCCACGATGCTGGTCGTCTTCCTGCTGGGTGTGTTCACCTATACCATCGTAGAACGCCGTACCGAAGCCCAGTTCACGCAGATTCGAACCACCGATCTGGACTCGCTGGAGCCACGTGCGGAAGCCTGGGGCCGGTACTTTCCACGGCAATTCGGCACCTATGCTCAGATGGCGGATACCTCCTTCCGGAGTAAACACCTGGGTTCCCAGCGGCGCGACCTGCTCCAGGAAAATCCACAGTTCGTGATTCTGTTTGCCGGTTATGCCTTCTCGCGCGATTATAACCTGTCGCGCGGCCACACCTATTCGATTCAGGATGTACGGGCCTCGCTGCGAACCGGCGCTCCGATGAATCCCGGTGACGGTCCGATGCCGGCTACCTGCTGGACGTGTAAGTCGCCCGATGTGGCCCGCGTCATGGAAGAGCACGGTCCGGACGGCTTCTACTCCATGATGCTGTCGGAAACCGGCGCCGAGGTGGTTAATCCCATCAACTGTGCCAGCTGCCACGATCCGGAAACCATGACCCTGCGTATCACCTTGCCGGCCCTGGCCGAAACCTACGACCGACTCGGTATCAATATTGAAGAAGCTTCCCATCAGGAGATGCGGAATCTGACCTGCGCCCAGTGCCATGTAGAATATTACTTCGGAGAAAACAACTACCTGACTTTCCCCTGGGACAATGGTACTACCGCCGAAGAAATGGCTGAATACTACGACAACATGGGCTTCGCCGACTGGATTCACCCGCTCAGCAAAGCACCCATGATTAAGGCCCAGCACCCGGATTATGAAGTCTTCATGCAGGGGATTCACTACCAGCGGGGTGTTTCCTGTGCCGACTGTCATATGCCCTATAAATCCGAAGGCGGGGTAAAATTCACAGACCACCGCATTCAGAGTCCGCTCAATAACATCTCCAATTCCTGCCAGACCTGCCACCGCGAAAGCGAGCAGGAACTGATTCGCAATGTCATCGACCGGCAGGATATGGTCAAAGAAGTACGCGTGAAACTGGAAGAGATTCTGGTGGAGGTGCATCTCACGGCTGAATATGCCTGGAATATGGGTGCTACCGATGACCAGATGCGTGACGCCCTCCATCTGGTACGCCATGCCCAATGGCGATGGGACTATGCGGCGGCCACCCACGGTGGTTCCTTCCATGCGCCTCTGGAGTTGACCCGTACCATCGGTGACGGGTTGGATCTGGCGCACCGTGCCCATCGTGAAATCATGCAGGTACTGTTCGAACTGGGTCATACCGGTCCTGTTCCCTTGCCCGATGTTTCCAGCAAGCAGCTTGCACAGGCGTATCTGGGCATCGATCTGGAAGACTGGCGCGCCCGTAAGGACGTATTTCTGGACGAGGTGGTTCCGCAATGGCTCAGCGAAGCCGCGGCACGCCACGACCGATGGGATGAACTGCGCAACGATCCTGAATTTGAAGGAAGATATATCTTTGAGGACTAACCGTTATGAATTCAGCACCAACATCCGGCTCCGGCAAACCTATCTGGGTTAAACCCTGGGGGTATGCCGAGGGTTGGTTTATCTGTCTGGCCCTGCTCATTACCGGTTTTTCCCTGCAGCTCACCATCGGCGGACTGGACCCGCAGACGCTTTCCTGGCCTTTGAATGCGTACCTCGGGGGCGGAATTACGCTCTTGCTGGTGGTGTTGTGGTCGTTTGCGCGAAATTTGGAAATCGTCCGCTGGCTGGCCAGGGCCCCGGCGGCCATTACTTCCATCGCCCTGATTACTTTTCTGGTATTGCTCATGGGGTTTACCCTGCAGGGCAGCCAGGGTAATCCGGTCTGGGTTCAGAAACTCGGTCTAAACCACATGACCCGCTCATGGCCGTTTCTGTTTGGAATCGCCTTTTTTACGGCCTCATTGGGCATGGCCACCCTGAAACGACTGCTCCCGTTCAGGGGTCGGAACATCGGTTTCTTTCTGAATCATGCCGGGTTGTACATCGCCCTGCTGGCCGGAATTCTCGGCGCAGCCGATTTGCAGCGTATAACCATGGATCTGCGTCCCGGAGAGGTGGTCTGGGTTGGAACTGATCAGCGCGGACAGCTGCGTGAACTACCCGTAGCCCTGCAGCTGTACAGTTTCAACATGGAAGAGTTCAATCCGAAAATGACGGTTGTTACCTCCGATTCCGCCCGAATGGTAGATGGCATCGAAACGCAGATGTTCGAAATCACGAAAGGTGCACGGGGAACCATCGCCGGACTGGACATCGAAGTGCTGGAATATTATCCGCTGGCTATGGCGTTTGATGGTCGATACGAGCCGGTAAACGAACACGGTGCTGCTCCGGCGGCATTGGTACGGGCAAGGTCGGGCCAGGGACGCTCCATCGAGGGGTGGATCTCCAGCGGCAGTTTTATGCTGACGCACATGTTCCTGCCCATTGACAGCACCTATGCGGTGGCTATGACCATTCCGGGTTCAGCCTCCTACAGTTCCGATGTGGCTGTTTACACGGCTTCCGGTGATGTTTTTGATACCCGCATCGAGGTGAACAAGCCCGTCAGCGCCGAGGGCTGGAAACTGTATCAGTACAGTTATGACCAGCGTTTCGGCCGGTACTCCCAGCTTTCGGTGATTGAGCTGATACGCGACCCCTGGCTGCCGGTGGTCTATACCGGAATTTTCATGCTTTTACTGGGATCGGTCTACCTGATGTTCCTGGGCAAGGCCCCGCTTCCGGCGGAAGACACTGAAACCGGGCAGGAAGCGCAGGTTCATGATGAAGGTGCATTCGCTATGCTTGTAGAAGAAGACGCGGTATCAACCAATCCGCAGAAAAAAGCCGTAACCCCCACGTATGAATCGGAGCTCGTATCATGATGAACCTCGACCCAACTCCCTATAAAGCCCTGGCCATCGGTATGTGGGCCCTGGGCATGTTCCTGTTTCTGAGTGCCGGAAAGCGTCGTACGGTAACCCTGCTGGCCCACGCCACCTTCCTGTCCGGCATCCTGGTACTGGCCGGATTTACCTGGATGTTGTGGATGGATCTGGGCAGACCGCCCATGCGTACCCTCGGAGAAACCCGGCTTTGGTATGCCCTGTTCCTGCCGGCTATTGGGTATACGACCTACATCCGATGGAATTACAAATGGATTCTGCACTACAGCGGGGTGATGGCCATTGTCTTTCTGATGATTAATCTGATGCGGCCCGGTGTGTACGACCGCGACCTCATGCCTGCCCTGCAAAGCATATGGTTTGTGCCCCATGTGATTGTGTACATGTTTGCCTATGCCGTGCTGGCCGTTTCGGCAATTGTAGCTGTGAAAGGGCTCTGGCTGTACTATTTCGAGAAACAGGCCTTGTCGCTGAGCCGATTTCTGCCCGTTCTCGGACCGGAAACCGATGCGGACGGTAAGGTCGTTCCCTGGTCCATGCAGCTGGCCGATAATCTGGTCTACATCGGCCTTGGATTTCTTACCCTGGGACTGCTTTTCGGGGCGCTCTGGGGCAAAGAAGCCTGGGGTCACTACTGGATGTGGGATCCCAAGGAAACATGGGCTTTCCTCACCTGGATTATGTACCTGGCCTATGTGCACTACCGGCATCATCGTCCGCGGCAGGTTGTAGGTCCGCTCTGGGTGCTGTCTATGGCCTTCATCGTGCTGATGATCTGCTGGTTTGGGGTGAATTACCTGCCTTCAGCGGCCAATAGTGTGCATACGTACACCGGTTAAAGGTCATTCCACCGGTCTTTAGGTGCCCCGTTTGCTGGTACGGTCCACGGTTCTTAGGTGCCCCGTTTGCTGGTGCAGCCCGGCGTACCGGTTGCCGGACCAATACGCGAATGGCTCCTGACCAGGGGGCGTCAACATTGGAAAAAAATCTACTACTTCGCAGATCCGTCAGGAATTCTGTCAACAAGCATCACTATCCGTTAACTACTCATGATACCTACGCACGCAACACCTCTAACCAGCGCCGCCATCGCCCTGGCAGCCCTCATCGCAGTACTCTCAACCGTTACAGACAGCATCGCCCAGCAATTCACCGCCGACCTGGAGATTCGTCCCCGGCTGGAAGTTCGTAACGGATTCAAAACCCCCATCCTGGAAGGGCAAAATCCGGCGGCGTTTGTGGAACAACGCTCGCGTCTGGCGCTCAATTTCACGGATTCGCCTATTGCGGTTCGACTGGTGATGCAGGATGTGCGCATCTGGGGCAACCACGGACAGATTTATAAAACCGAAGCCAATCTGAGCAATGTGTACGAAGCCTGGGCGCAGTATGCATTCAACGAGGCCTGGCTGGTGCGATTCGGCCGGATGCAGCTCAACTATGACAACGCCCGTTTTCTGGGTAATCTGGACTGGGCCCAGCAGGGTCGCTCCCACGATGCCCTGTTATTTCGCCATACCTTGACACCCCTGCGCATCACCGTCGATGTCGCCCTGACCTGGAACCAGGCCGGTTTTGCCGAGCCTGCCAGGCTTATCGACAATTTTTATCCCCTTGGGGCCGCCAACAATAAAACCATGCAGTTTATCTGGGTGAACAAGCAATACGATGAAGCCTCGGTAAGTGTGCTGCTGCACAACGACGGCCGTCAGTTGGCCGATGAAAGTATGGCCTGGATGCAGACAATGGGAACCTTCATGCAATATCGTCTCGGTGAGTACAATGTGCAGGGCGAGGGATACTATCAAACCGGGGACGATGCGGCCGGTAACGAAACGGCTGCCTGGCTGGTCGGGCTGGAATCCACCCGCAAACTGGATGATCTGACCCTGGGGCTGGGACTGGATATTTCATCGGGGTCGGAATCGGGTTCCACCTCGAACAACTCCTTTATGCCCTTGTATGGCACCAATCATAAGTTTTATGGATTTATGGACTATTTTCACGTAGGCAATGCCTTTCGCCAGCCCGGAGGCGGTTTTGACGTAGGACTGGTGGATGTATTTCAGAAGCTCAGCTGGTCGGCCCGCGCTGATCTGACCCTGGCGCTGCACGTGCATCAGTTCATGGCCCATCGCGACGTAGTGGATGCCGGCACGGGCCAGACGCTGGATTCGTATTTGGGCACCGAGCTGGATTTTGTAGCGACCTGGCGTCCGGCCCCGTCGGCTTCCTTCGTTTTCGGGTATTCCATTATGTTGCAGACCGATACCATGAATGCTGTGAAAGGCGCGGTGAATCCGCAGGCGCACCAAAGCTGGGCCTTTGTGATGCTTCGTGTCGCTCCGCGCGTGTTCTCAAATCAGTAGTGTGTCTTGTCGGATACCGATGAACCTGTAATAAACCACGGTTTTATGGTTACAGATGATGATTACCACCGGTGCGTAATTGAGCCGGTGTAACAGCGGATTGATGTACGGTATTCAGCTTGGTGACTCCCGGATGAATACATTGTATGGGTTCTCTTGCAGCGTTTGATGTCTGGTCTGCGTACCTACAGGTATACCCATCACCAAACCTCAACTTCCTGATCATGAAACCTACACCACCCGACCTGTGCAGCCACCGTTCAACGCTGCTCATGCTTTCTGGAGTCCTATTCCTGTTGCTGTCTGTATTCACGCTGGCATCCTGTGATATCAGTGATGCGAATAAGGCCGACGAAGTTCCCGAACCATTTGAGTTCAGCCTCAGCCCCCAGTCGGCCGAGGTGATTGAAGAAAATAACCGCTTCGGGGTGTCCTTCTACATGGAAGCCGCTTCCGGCAACCTCCAGAAAAACCTGATGCTCTCGCCCCTGAGCGCGTCGGCGGCCCTCACCATGCTGCTTAATGGCGCGGAAGGACAGACCTACACGCAGATTCGCGACATGCTCGGGTATCCTGCCGACCTGGATATTGCCGATATCAACCGTGTGTACCGCGACCTCGTGAAACAGCTGCTCGAAGCCGACAAAACCGTGAAGTTGAGTCTGGCCAACAGCGTGTTTTATCACCACGTATTCGATGTCAAGCCTGCCTTCACCGACGCATTGAAAGCAGAATTTGATGCTCTGGTACAGGACCTCGATTTTAGTGATCCCCGTTCGGTGGATGTGATCAATCAATGGGCATCGGATAACACCAACGGCCTTATCGAAAGCGTGCTAAATGAGCTAACGCCCGACCTGGTGATGGTGCTCATGAATGCGATTTACTACAAGGGCGACTGGACCAACAAATTTGATGAGAGTGCTACGCAGGACCGAACGTTTACGTTTTTGGATGGTTCTACCGCACAGGTTCCGACTATGTCGGGTGAGGTGACCGCGCGTTACACGTCCGGCGAGGGATACCGCGTTGTGGAGCTTCCGTATGGTCGACGCAACTTTTCCATGGTCATTGTGATTCCCGATGATCATGCGTTTGAATCCTTCATGAACGCCTTCGACGGCGAGGAGTGGCTGGAGGTTACCCGCAGGCTTGGTAATACCAACGAATGGATGGCTGCGGATGTGTACCTGCCCAAATTCAAGTACCGCACAAACAGTTTCTTCCTGAATGAAACCCTGCAGAATTTGGGTATGCAACAGGCCTTTGAGGGAGGAGCGGCCGATTTTTCAGCCTTGTCGGACACGCCGGTATTCGTAGGCTTCGTGAAGCAGGACTCCTACATCGACGTGAACGAAGAAGGTACGGAGGCCGCGGCCATTACGACCATAGGGATCCGGGTTGAAAGTGTGGGACCCGAACCGACAAAGCCGACCTTCGTCATCGACCGGCCATTCCTGTACGGAATTCGTGAGCGAACGACCAACACCTTGCTGTTTATGGGACATGTGGTTGATCCCCGCACTGAATAATGTACGCAAAGCATCCCTCCGCAGTACGCAACTATTGCTCCTGATCGCTGCCGGCAGTAGGTTATGCATCATAAACAATGCACCAGATATCGACTAAACCACCCCATTGAACCCCGATCAGGAGTTAATCGACGGATGCCGGGAACGGTCCCCAAAGCACCAGAAAGACCTTTTTACAAGGTACTATGCCTTTGCTATGTCGGTTTGCCTGCGTTATGCCTTCCATCGGGAGGAGGCGCTGGAAATGGTAAATGATGCCTTCATGAAAGTATTCGAACATATCGATCGATACGACTCCGAACGGCCCTTCAAAGCCTGGTTTCGTCGCATTTTGGTGAACACTGCGCTCGACCATTACCGCGCTGCGCGCCGGTATCATACACACATGCTTACCGATCAGGATGTACCCGAAACCGAATATCAGGCAACCCAGGAGCTGCAGCTCAACGCCGAAGACATCATCCGATTATTCGACCAGCTGCCACCCATGCAACGCCTGGTCTTCAACCTTTTTGAGGTAGAAGGATATAGTCACGATGAAATCGGCGGACTGCTCGACATCTCGCCGGGCACATCGCGTTCGAATCTGACCCGCGCCCGGCAACGGCTGCAATATTTGTACATCAACCAATTCGGAGGGCGATCATGAAACCGTTCGATGAGCGTTTTGCCGACTCGGTGCGGGAGGTCTTTGATGCCTACCATGAGGAGGTTGATCCGGCAGCGTTGGCTCGACTGGAGCAGTCGCTGAACAGGGGTGCTGCGAGGTTTCCGGGTTGGATGCGGATGGCGGCCGGGCTCGTACTGGCTTTGGGCGTTCTGGCTGTGATGGGGTATTACGGATTGGATTGGCGGGAGGGAGGCGCTCCGGGAGGCGGTGTTGCGAGTGGTGTTGCAGGTCCTAACGAAACGGTCACGAGCGGCGCTGCTCCGAATGGCGCTGTGGTTCCGGAAAGTACAGTATCCGGTGGTACTGCTTCGGATGGTACTGTCTCGAGCGAATCGGTTCCGAATGGCGCTGTGGTTCCGGAAAGTGCGGTATCAGGAGGCGATGTTGGAAGTAGCTCTGTCTCGGGTGGTACTGTTCCGGCTGGTTCTGCGCCGGACGAAACGGTCACGAATAGCACCGTCACGGATGCTCCCCCGGGTAGTCCGGACCATGTGGCGCAGTTATTTGCAGCGCAGGACGATTCCCTCGATGAATCCCTCCATCCTGAAAATGACCTTACACAAAATCTGCATCCCGTACAGGCAGATCCCCAACGTGATGATGCAATTGCACAGGGCCACCGTTCCGTGCCGACCGATACTCTTCGCGAAAACATCATCGCTCAGAATCTGCATCCAGCAACAACCGACACGCTTCGCGAGGCACCGGCCGAAGCCGACATCCCTCAAAACGAATATCCGCTCACCGAAGGCCCTCTCCGAACAGCGTTAGCTGCTGCCCCTCCCGAAAGCTATGAAACCCACGAGCTGCGCTCACCAGGGTCTGCATCCCGCAACCGCGCCTCCCTCGTGATGGGGACCAACACCACGCATACCGCTCAAGGTGGTACCGATGGAATCGGGTTCACAGCCGGAGCCTTGCGTCACTGGCAGATCACCCGTCGCATCAGCCTTTCCACCGGCGGACTCCTCGCGTATAATCAGTTCGCAACCGCCAATCCGGATGTGGATCAGCAAGTCAGTGCTATTCCATCGCGTGCCGGCGAAGTTAATGCCCGCATTACCACCGAAACACGCTATAATTTGCTGGCTTTTGAAATCCCGCTGCAGGGAGTTTTCGAGGTGTATCGTCAGGCAGGACGGGGACTATCCATTGCCGCCGGGGTTTCATCTATGGTCTACCTGAACGAGTCGTCGGTGGCGGAGGGATTCCGATACGGAGGGGAGGTGTTAGCCGGTACCGAAGGCAGCGTCTGGACCAACGCATCGGTAGAAAGCTACGAAACTCGCAGTACGACAGGGGCTTTTCAACGGGTGGATGCCGGCCGGCTGCTGAACGTGTCGGTCATGTACGCGTTTCGTCCCGGACGAAATGCCATTGCCATTGAGCTTTTCACGAAACATCCGCTGGGCGACCTCACCAGCAGCGATATCAGTTTCGGCATGACGGGCGTCACGCTGCGTTACGGGGTTTGGTAAATTCCCGTAACTTACCCGTGACATCATCCATCCTATTCACGCCCAAGCCTGCTGCTATGAAACCATCCCAAGCTGCTCCCATCGAAATCGACATCTGGTCTGACGTCGTTTGTCCGTTTTGCTACATCGACCGTACCGACTATCTGGTGGATGTTGCCGCACAGGCGGGACTCGACCAGGCCGTCATCCGGGAAGCCCTGGGGGATGCAGCCCTCGAAAAAGAGATTGATGCCGATAGTATGACCGCACAACGACTCGGGATCCAGGGGGTTCCGTTCTTCGTGGTGAATCAGAAGTATGCGGTTTCGGGAGCCCAGCCAATATCGATTTTTATGCAGGTCCTGGAGAAAGTTAGGGACGAGATGAAACCCGTAACCGTGGCCGGAACCGACGGGGACGTGTGCGGTCCGGACGGGGTGTGTTAAAGGACATACGGTCTGGTGTGCCGGGCGCGCTTATTGGTTAGATAGTGTGCTGAGCAGGTAGACGGTCAGTACTCATTGCGCTCAGACTCAGGCAGTTTGGTGACGCTTTTTGTCCCGCAATGTTTTTGATCTACCAGTTAGTTCATAGGTTTTATTGAGTGCTTCCTGTTGCACGCTGAAATGCCGGGCTAGTATCCGAATGATATCCCTGGACATATATTTCTTGTAGTTCAGAATTTCAGACATATAGCTTTTCCCGACGCCCGCTATTTCAGCCAGTTGATTTTGTGACAAGCCATTTGTTTCCATCAGTTGCTTTAAAAAAGTAACGGGATCTATCGTTGCTTCGCTGCTATCCTGCTTATCCCAGGTTTTGATTAGCAGTGTGAGCAGTTCAATTTCATCCTGATTATGTACAGACTCACCTTCCTCAACCAGCAGGGTCTCTAATGTTTTACAGTAGGTGTAATACTGTTCGATGTCTTTTATTACGCTGTATTTTAAGTCGCTCATGGTTTTCTATACATAGTTTTGAAAATTTTCAGCTTCAAACTGTTCCCCTCTTTTACATAGCTCCGTGTACTCGGCATGCGTACCAATCCAGCTAACGAAAGGAAATACATTGTTCACACCAAAATGATATGAGCATATAACACGATACTTATTCCCTCCTACGTCAAATACAATCTTACGACTGCTTTGACCCAAAAAGTATGCCGAATTAAACGTCTTCTTAACATCTTCCGGGAATTTCCAGTCTGCATTTTTTATTGTGAAAATCCAATTTGCGAAAGCGTTAGCAGAGGGGGCATGTTTCTGTGCGAATTTTCGAATCGTAACTTCCTTGATTAGGTTAACGCGCATAGTGTTATGATAAATGTACGAAAATGTACGCCAATTGCGAACATGTGTAATGTATGTACATTTTTGCTTACATCAAATGTCCCTCGAAATGTATAGTTTTAAAAAATGGTTTGGCAGCGAAGTTGAGCAGGTTCTAACCAAATGGGAAACGGAAGAGACTGCTATATCAACGATCGCGACCCCCAAAACACCTAACACAGGAAGCCATGAACTATGCATACATCCTTCTTTTATCGGCATTGATGGTGTGCGTTGATGTGACCACGGCATCCGTCAACCGTAACGGCATTACATCCGAAACAGCACCCGACTCCGACCCCAACCCCACCGAAATCATCCGCAACATGGAAGAAGCCATGCGCGGCGAGCGACAATACGCGGAAATGACCATGACCATTGAACGTCCCCGCTACAGCCGCGAAGTTTCCATGCGCTCCTGGCACATGGGCACCGACCACTCCCTCATCATCATTACTGCACCTGCGCGCGATCAGGGTACGGCTTTCCTGATGCGCGGCAACGACATCTGGAATTACGACCCCCGAATAGACCGCACCACGCGATTACCCTCGTCGATGATGGCACAATCCTGGATGGGATCCGACTTTACCAACGACGACCTCGTACGTGAGTCCGACCCGGTGAGGGATTTCGAACACCGTCTGCTGCGCACCGAAACCTACAACGGTCAGCAAGCCTACGTGATAGAACTCATCCCCAAACCTGACACCCCGGTAGTATGGGGCAAAGTGCTGATGTGGGTCGCCGCGGAGGACTACATTCAGCTGCGTATCGAAAATTACGATCAGCGCGACCATCGGGTCACCACCATGGAAATGGACGAAATCAAGTCCTTCGGCAACCGGCGGGTACCGACCCGCATCACCGTAACACCCGCCGGGAAGTCGAACGAACGCACCATCCTCACCCAACATACCATCGACTTTGACGTCGACCTCGACGCCTCCTTTTTCTCGCGTGCCAACATGCAGCGCATGCGTCCTTAACCCGGATAACACCTGAAATCCGGATAGCTGCCTACACCGGACATAAACCCTAAAATCTCCCACAACCCGAAATAATCCAAACCCGGAGATGGCCGGAAAATTCGGCCATCCACTTACACACACCCAACGCACATCGCCATGATGTACCTCAAACTCGCCTGGCGAAACCTCTGGCGTAACCGTCGCCGCACCCTCATCACCGCCGGTGATGGAGATGAACAACACCGCGGTATTCATGCCGTTGGATGTGGCCCAGTTTCTGCTCTCCGCCGAAGACCATATCACCGCCCTGCTCATCAATCCCTCGCAGGCGCGCCAGACCGACGCCGTGGCCGCATCGCTGCGCCGCGAACTGGACGGCACCGAGCTGGTGGTGTACACCTGGCCCGAATTGCTGCCCGAAATCCTGGATCTCATGGAGATGGATATGGCCATGCCCCGGCTGCTGGCGGTCATCTTGTACATCGTGATTGGATTTGGCTTCTGGGGCACGGTGCTCACTATGACCATGGAGCGCCTTCGCGAGTTTGGCGTGCTGCTTTCGGTGGGCATGAAACGCGGCAGCTTGTCGATGGTGATACTGCTGGAGACCCTGTTTATCAGCAGTATCGGTGCCGTCGGCGGCATCGCCCTTTCATGGACCATCCTCAAGCTGATTGATCCGATTCACCTGACGGGCAGTTCCGCTGAAACCGTGCTGGAAATGGGTTTCGATCCGGTCATTCCCATGTCGTTCGCGCCCGATTTGTTCTATACCCAGGCGTTTTTTGTCTTCCTGATTGCCGTGGTGGTCTTCCTGTTTCCGCTGCTTAAAATCTACCGTTTAAACGTATTGGAGGCCGCACGATCATGAAAACCCTCTTTATTTTATCATGGAGAAACATCTGGAGGAAGCCCGCCCGCAGCGGCGTACTGCTGGCTGCCATCACGGTCGGGCTCTGGGCCGGCGTGGTTACCGTCGGTATGATCAACGGCATGATGCAGCAACGGGTAAACTACCTCATCGAGAGCGAAATCACCCATGTTCAGGTGCATAATCCCGGGTTTTTGTCGGAAGGCTTTGCCCGACTCTACGTGCCCGACGGGTGATTACCATGGTGGATGGGGCCGTTAGCGAGGACGAAACCAGGGAAATCGAGCACCATGGCAGGTAAAACAACGACAACCGGTCACTTCGTACGGATGCCGGCCTTGACGCGGTCGCTGCCCCTGTTTATGCTGCTGCTCCTGTTCGCATCCGCCTCGCCCTCCGTTGCGCAGCTTTCCGAACATATCCGGTTCAGCGGCTACGTTCAGGGCAGTCCGGTGCGCATCGCCGCCGAAATGCCGGGCGCGGCCTCCGATGGAATCTGGTGGGAGTACCGCCTCCAGAAACGACTGAATCTGGCGTATGTGTCTGACAGCGGATTCAGCATGCACTGGCAGATGCGAACCCGTCTGTTTGCCGGCGATCTGGTACGCGATGTTCCGGGTTATGCGGGGTTGATCGACACCGATACCGGACTGGTGAACGCATCGTGGATGGTTGCCCGGCGCGATTCCTGGTTTTTGCATCACATTCCCGATCGCTTTTATGCCGAGTGGGACCGTGGCGACTGGAACATACGCGTAGGCCGACAGCGCGTGAACTGGGGTGTGAACCTCATCAGCAACCCGAACGACCTGTTTAATCAGTACTCCTTCTACGATTTTGATTATCCCGAGCGACCGGGCAGTGGTGCGGTGCGGGTACAGCGTTTTTTGGGGTTTAATTCCCGCATGGAGGTGGCTGTGCGTCCGGCAAGCGACCTGGAACAGAGCGTAGCGGCATTCTTGTATGCGTTTGGTGCCCGTGGTTATGACATTCAGCTGATGGGAGGGTATTATAGGGAGCGTTTCGTGGCTGGAGCCGGATTTGCGTGTGATTTCCGGGGAGCCGGAATCAAGGGTGAGCTCAGTTATTACAGCGGGCGCGAGGGGGTTTCATCCGCGTACATTGCTGCGGTTTCGGTTGAATACATGTTTCGGAGCGGGATGTTTGGCGTGATCGAGGCGTTGTACAATCATCGGGGTGGCACGGACGATTTCATGCTTTTCGGAGCCACCCTCGCGCCGGATAACCCTTCATTGACCCGCTATCAGCTCACATCCCAGGTACGCTACGCGCTACATCCGTTGGTGGATGGGTCCCTGGCGGCCATCTGGTACCCCGATGAAAAGGGGGCGTTTGTGAGTCCGGCCGTTATAGGGTCGGTCGCACAAAATCTGGATGTTCAGGTGCTCGGACAGTGGTTTGCGGGCAGCGGCGACTCCATATTCTCAAACTCGGGACGGGTATTTACGGCTTCGATTACGTGGAGCTTTTGAGCCTTGAGGTTGTCATCTTCACCTGTTTCAAATGGTGCAGAGTTTGAGTGAGGTTGTCATCTTCACCTGTTTCAAATGGTGCAGAGTTTGAGTGAGGTTGTCATCTTCACCTGTTTCAAACGGTGCAGAGTTTGGATGGGGTTGGCTATGGTGACCAGGACGACACTCAGACTGAATATTTATGGAGCTTGATTCATCAATGGGTTGACAGTGTTAAATTTCTGATTATAATGAGAGTTACATAGGGTACACCTCTTCAGTACGCATCCCCTAAAACGGATCGCCTGAACGTCCCCGCTGCAAGCAAGGGTTTTTACCCTTGCATCCGGTTGCAAGGCACTCACACTCCAGTTATGGGTACGCAACTGCAACCCCATAAGCATGCCATCATACGTCAATAGATTCAAAATAAAGGAACACCATGACCATTCAGGATATTCTCAGTCGAAAAGGTACGGTCATTTACCATGTAACACCCGCCAATACGGTATATGAAGCAATCGAGAAAATGGCGGAGTATAATGTGGGAGCGCTTGTAGTGCTGGATGGAGACCGATTGTGTGGAATAGTCTCTGAACGCGACTATCGGAATAAGATTATCTTAAAGGGTCGAGCTTCACGCGAAACCAAGGTAAGTGAAATTATGACCGATCGCGTGATTTGCTTAGGCCCTCAGCACAGTGTTGACCACGGTCTTAACATCATGACGCAAAAGAAAATCCGGCACCTTCCCGTACTGGATGACAGCCAGAAACTGGTGGGAGTTGTCTCCATCGGTGACCTGGTTAAGGCCACCATCGAACAGAAAAATCTTGAAATCGAGGACCTTAAAGGCTACATTTTTGGCGGGTATCCGGGATAGGTTTTGATTAAAACCACCATGAAAACATATTCTTTTCTAGTACTCTTCGGTTTACTGCTTTTCCCGGTAGTCACCTACTCACAGGTACCTGACATAGAGCAGGGTGATACAGTCCAACAACCCGCTTGTCCGCCCTACAGCGAAAAAGCTCACGAACGTTTAAAACGGTTTGTAGCAAGCTCGTTGAGGGGGTTACAATTGAGGGCATTACTAACTATCAGTAGTGCACTATAATTTCGGTACGGCTTATTTCTATAACTGAATTCTTTGCAAAGAGTGATTTAAGCTCAACCAAGTTCTTGGCGAATAAAGTAATCAATTCATTGTTGGTAATGTTACCTGTCGAAACAATCAACAGTCTGGATGGTTTTCCTGATAAAATATAATTGTCCAAAAAATCACTGTCTTTCGAAATCACTATGCGACTTTGCTCCTCGGCTATCTTAATGATGTATCCATCGGACGACCTATTTTGATCGGGAAGCTCGATCGTATGCATAGCATTCAGACCTTTGGATTTCAAGAAATCCGAGAGTCTTTTCGGAAGTTGGGCGTCTACCAGAACGTTCACAAAGCTACTCGTTGAAACGATTTAGTTTGCGTTAGCCTAGCGGCATATTCCAAGCAAGCCAAAAGATCATCGTTCTCTAGATCGGGATAATCGTCCAAAATTTCTTGGTGAGTCATTCCAGAGGCCATAAGCTCTAGCAGCATATCCACCGAATAGCGTAATCCACGGACAGTGGGTTTTCCGTGGTAAATATCCGGTTTGCGACTAATTCGAGCTAATAAACTTGTAGGTTTCATAAAATTCTCCATTCTCCTTTTAATCAAAATACAGAATAACGCTCGTTGCTACAATGTTGATTGTGCAATCTAAACCCCCACTTTTATAATGGTTGCCAGCGAGAGTTGGGTCGAAATCGGCTTATTTTATATATAAACGTGTTGGTTGTTCGTAGCGAATGAATGGGTGTTCTATCCATCTGTTTGACTTGCCGCTAAGGGCACCCCCTATTTCAGCAGCTGTCGGGCGGCCGTTTGTACCGGGTCCCAAACGGGGGAAAATGGCGGGGCGTACGATAGGTCGGCAAAGGCGAGGTCGTGGGCGGTGAGGTTGGCCATGATCGCCGTGGCTACGGTATCTATGCGTTTGCCCGACCCCGGCATCCCGATGATTTGTCCGCCAAGAAGCCGGCCCGTGTCGGCCTCCGCCGTCAATTTAACGGTAATGCGATCGCTGCCGGGATAATATCCCGATCGCGTTCGACTCTTAATCATGGCCACTTCCACATCCATGCCCAGCTCCCGCGCTTCCCGCTCGCTCAGTCCGGTTCGGGCAATTTCAAGCTCGTTGAATTTGGTAATCGCTGTGCCCAGTACCCCCGGAAATACCGCATTCCCGCCGCTGATGTTGGTGCCGGCAACAACGCCGTGTTTATTGGCAATCGTGCCCAGGGCAATGGCTACCTGTCTGCCCGAAATCCGGTGAAACGACTCGGCACAATCGCCCGCTGCCCATACGTTCGGCGCCGACGTTTCCATCCGTTGATTCACGTGTATCGCTCCGCCTGCACCCAGTGCGATGCCCGCCAGTTCCGTGAGACGGGCGTTGGGCTTCACGCCGAGTCCCATCACAACCACATCGGCCGCAATGGGACCTTTATCGGTGATGACGGACTCGATTTCGCCATCGTCATTCGATGTAAAGCCGACCAGTTTCTCCTCCAGACGTACCTCCACCCCGGCCTCGCGCATGAACGGGGGAATGAGCCCGGCCATGTCGGCATCCATCGTCGTCATTACCTGCGCTGCCATATCGATGAGGGTGGTTCGAAGTCCGCGCCGCAGAAAGGCCTCCGCCATTTCGAGTCCGATATACCCTCCACCCACCACCACCGCGTTTCGGGGTTTACGCCCATCCAGCCAATTCCACACATCGATGCCCGATTGCAGGCTGCTGAGGCTGAAAACACCCGGCGTGTTGATACCATCGATGGGAGGGCGGATGGGGGAGGCGCCGGTGGCGATGAGCAGGTCGCCGTACGGTTGGTCGAACGTCTCGCCGGTGGCGAGGTTGTGCACGGTTACGGTTTTGGCCCCGGTGTTTATGGCGGTGACTTCGTGACCCGTGCGCGCATCAATGGCATGTTTTTCGCGAAATTCCTCGGGCGTGCGGGCGATGAGCTTCCCGGAGGTGCTGATTTCCCCGGCGATGTAATAGGGCATGCCGCATGCGGCGTAGGAGGTATGGCGACCTTTTTCAAAAACGATGATGGGGCGGTCGGATTGGGTGCGTCGCACGCGTGAGGCGGCGCTCATTCCGGCGGCATCTCCACCAATTACAACGAGGGTGTGATCAGGCATGGGTGAGTTTGAATGGATAGTTACATTGAACTGGATTGTAAACTTTTCAGTTTATTCTGTAGATTATTAATATATCAAAACAATGAGATGTACATGTCAAATCAATTCCTCGAAATAGAAACATCTGCGCTAAAGCTTAATAGTAAAGATCGTGCCAGGTTAGCTTCCCGGCTGTTACGTAGTTTGGAAAAACGCGGTGATGCTCGAATAGAGCAGGCATGGACCGAAGTAGCCATCCGAAGGAAAAAAGAGGTTGAGTCGGGTACCGTTAATCGTGTTGGTGTTGATGATGTCCTTGAAAATGCTCGGAAGTTGGTGTCTGGATGAGTAGGAAATAAATTACTAACTGGATTTTGTTGCTAACTAGGTCAACACCCGGACTTCGCCGTAACTGGCCTCAATTTTCCCTGCTGGTGCTCATCAACGCCTTCGTCGGCGGCATGGTCGGTCTTGAGCGCACCATCCTCCCGGAGATCGCCGAAACGGAGTTCGGTATCGCGGCACGTTCCGCCATCTTCTCCTTCATTGTGGTGTTCGGCATCACAAAAGCCCTCGCTAATTATGTTGCCGGACGGTTTGCCCAGCAGTATGGGCGCAAAAATATGCTCATTTTAGGATGGATTTTTGGCATTCCCGTACCTTTTATGCTGATGTGGGCACCCGACTGGAACTGGATTGTGGCCGCTAACGTGCTGTTGGGGATTAATCAGGGACTGGCCTGGTCGGCCAACGTTATTATGAAAATCGATCTGGCCGGACAAAAAGACCGGGGACTGGCCATGGGGCTCAACGAATTTGCCGGGTATCTTGCCGTTGCCATTGTGGCATTTCTCACCGGGTGGATCGCCACGGAGTTTGGATTGCGTCCGTATCCGTTCTATTTGGGCATTGGTCTGGCCGTGGCCGGACTGTTGATGTCGATTTTCCTGGTTCGCGATACGGCAGCTTTTGTGCAGCACGAGGCGTCCTCAACCAGCATGCAGCCCAGGGGTGAACGCATCTTCTGGAATGTCAGCTGGGGAGACCGCAATCTGCAGGCGGTATCGCAGGCGGGGATGTTCACCAATTTCAAAGATGGGATGGCCTGGGGGGTATTCCCCTTGCTGCTCATGGCATCGGGACTCAGTCTTGCGCAAACCGGCATCGTGGTGGCTGTATATCCCGCTTTTTGGGGCTTACTGCAAATCGCCACCGGAAAGTTATCAGATTTCACAGGACGGAAGGCGATGTTGTGGAGCGGATTGTTCGTTCAAGGCGCGAGTCTCATTGGTTTTAGTCTGGTATCTCCTTCTGCTTCCGTGTTTGCCTCCGGCGGACTCTTTTGGATGTACCTCATCCTGGCGGCATTGCTTGGAACCGGCACTGCCATGGTTTATCCAACGTTTCTGGCCGCAATCGGCGACCTCACCCATCCTGTCGACCGCGCGGAAAGTGTAGGCGTTTTTCGATTGTGGAGGGATGGAGGCTATGCGCTGGGGGCTATTTTTGCCGGGGTCATAGCCGACAGGGCAGGGCTCGAACTGACCGTCTTGTTTACGGGGGTTTTGGTGCTGTTTTCGGGAGCGTGGTTGTTGGTGCGGTATCGGGGGTAGTGCTTATAGCCTGGATTTTCTGTTATGAACAAGTGAAAACTTCCCCTCACTACCTGCGTTTGTAATCAATGATTCCAGCTTGAGAGAGCTTCTCTGATTGCCTCTGTTAGTAGCCTCACACAAAAAGGCTGGTTTCCACAAAAAAAGTTTAACAGTCCGAACCTCTGTAAATCGACCATTCCTGCGTGATTGTGGGATTCGTCTTTGTTTTTGTTATGAGGCGATTCACCGTTAAGAAAATCAAGACGGCTACGTTGAACAGTGAGGCTGAGGGTTCTGCCAGCAGAGGCCTGCTTTCCCATAACTCCCCAGCCTCACTATCTCCCATCAGAAGCTATAGCCTACCGTTACATACACATTTCTGCCCGGCTCGTAGATGGGTTGGCCAACCCCGGCGATGTTCCGGCTCAAATGCTCATAGTAGGCGACATCGAACAGGTTCTGTACCCCGCCTACGATGCGCAGGTTGCTCCAGGCCGACTGCGCACCGGCCGACGATGGCCTGACCACCAGCTGCATGTCTACCCGTGTGAACGCCTCGGACGGCAGCTCCCCGAAACTGGCCGATACCCGGTCCTGGGCGCGAACATGCCTTACCGATACCTCGGGCTGAATCCGCCCCTCCCAGAGGGTCGCTCCAAGATGATAGCGCAGGTCGAGGGGGGCAATTTCAGGCAGGGCTTCATCGGTCTCCAGATTTTGCCCATAGGTCCAGGCCAGCTGTGCGCCGTGGCTGAGATGACGGCCCAGAAGCTGGTTCAGGCTCACCTCGACCCCCGCAATCCAGGCACGGTCTACGTTGACGTAACGTCGCACGCCCGGAGCCGTTGCCATGCGCGGGGCCAGATCGGGATCAATACGCGAAGTGATGTAATCGGTGATGAGCGACTGAAACAGGTTCACCTCGGCACGAAGTGTGGGCGCGTTCCAGCTCGTGATGACATCAATCTGATGGTTGACCTCCTGGGTCAGCGACGGATTGCCCAGCATTTCGTAGGGGTCGAGGCCGACGGGGAAGAAATTGATATACCGTTCGGTAATGCCGGCGCTGCGTACCGACCGACCGGCCCAGATTCCGGTTTCCAACGCTTCATTCCAGCTGCGAATGATGCCCGCACTCACCGATGGATTCAGCTGGGTGACGGTCAGATCCGTGTTCACGCTCAGAAACCGCTCGTCAGGGTCGAGCGCTTCGGCGTGGTTTACATCCAGCCGCGCGGCGATTACATAGCGATAGCTGCCGGCGGATTGCTGCATTTCAGCGAAGAGTCCTGCTGTATGGATGCGGCTTTTCTGCCAGGCATTGTCCAACAGCGTTCGACCTGCCATCGGTCCCATGAGCATTTCCCGCTCGCGGACTCCCTCGGCCTGTTCACTACGGAAGTCGATGCCCAGGTAGGTTGTTCCGCCGCGGGGCAGGTTCATCTGGGCTTCGGTGCGGGCGCCAAAGTTCAGGGTTTCAGCCTGGGTACCGGCGTTGACCGTGCGCGGGTTGAGGTCGCGCAGCTCGTTGCTCATGAAATGGTCCACGTAGGAGAACCAGATGTTGGCTTCCAGATGGTGGAGAAGCCCGCTATGGGAGGCGGATGTGGGAGCTGCCTGTGGTGAGGCACCGGCAGTGTGGTTGCCGCCAGCGACAAGGCTGCCGCCACGCGCCCGGTCTTGATCCCCGGAATGGGAGGCGTGTGACGTGGGAGTGTATTGCCAGGTCAGGTTCCCCAGCCAGGTTTCATCAGAAATCAGGTCCATGGGCAGGGAAGCAAATTCGGTGTTGCTGGCAACGTTCCGCTGCAGGCTCAGGTCAGCCCGGTGAGCGGGCGATGGATTCACGGCGGCTTTCAGGCCGTAGCTTCCACGCTCATAGGCCGCGGCGATATCCCGTCCCCGGCCGTCGGTGTAGGAATCGGCCTCCGACCACGACCCGAACAGCGAGACGTCGCTCCGGGCGGTTCGCACGCCGGTGACGGCTTCGTAGCGGTAGACCGCATTGTTGCTTTCCGTACTGGCTGAAAGCCGGCCATAGGGAGTGAGCTGCTCGGTGAAATCGGGTTCGGCCGAGATAAAATTGATGGTTCCGCCGAAACCGTTGCCGTAGCGAAGGGCGTACGGACCTTTAAGCACTTCCACCCGTTCTACCATATTCATGGCTACTTGCGAGGTGGGTGGATCCATGCGATTCGGGCAAGCGGCAGAGGCACTCATACTCCCGTCAATCACTACATTCAGTTGATCGTATTTGAACCCGCGAAGCACCGGGTCGTACCCGTAACCTCCGCCTTTGCGCACGCCCGAGAAGGCAGCCAGGTTCTGCAGAAAAGACCCCGCATCGTGGGAGAGTTTATCGCCGGTGTCCAGGTCGAGTACGGTGCGCGACTGCTCGCCGGGTCGCACCGAAACCACGGTAACCGGCTGCATCTGGGTGGTGCGCTCCCTCCACAGCAGGGATCCCGTTGTTGCGACCTGCCGGATCTCCTCGTTGGACAGGGTGCGCGAGCCGTAGCTCACATGCGAGAGCTCCAGCAGGGTTTCATCGCGCAGGGTCAGCTGGATGCGACCGTCCTGGGTGGTGCTGCCTTGCTGGTTTCCGTAGCGATACAGCACGTGCGCCACGGGTTGGCTGGTGGCTTCATTGCGCACAACGAATGCGAGGGCTTCATCCTCCGACTGCGTTGCGGCCTTGAGGTTTGTCGCCGGAACAAGAACGGCGCCGAGGAATAAAAGAGATAAAAATGTCTTAATAATAGCTGATTGCATGGTTAAACTAATTTTAGTGAGCGCGATGCATGCGCTGTATGTACAGCGCATGACGCGATTTGGTAACGGCATGATGTTACGCCAACTCCCCATCGGTGAGGTTCCCCACCCGATATTACGGTTTGGTACAGGAATTTATCCGGTGGACCCCAGTACCGGCAAGATTGGGGGATGGGTGTGCCTGCATCTGTTTTCGGCGCTGCATACTACACGGAGTCACCGCGCAGTAATTCGGGACAGCCCGTCGTATTGCAGGATTCAATCCATCACATCTGGCAGGAAGGGAGTGGCAATTGCGCGCGTGGAGGCCGTTACGCGCGCGGAGGATGGAAAATCTCCGCGACAAGCTCCTCGGAGGGTGGTGTTTCATGGCCGGTCCATGCACCCTCATGCTCCTTTTTCCGGGGCTGTAGTGCGGCCATCGACTCCGGGAGAGTGGCCGTCAGCGAACGAGACTGCTCCAGCAGGGTGGCCAGAGGCACGCTGTCCGGTTCCGGATTGTTCCGGGCTTCCAGCTGGGCCGTCAGATAGCAGGTACCCCCGCAATCGGATTCGGCAACATCCCGCTCAACACACATTGTACGGGCGATGTAGGCCTCGTTCAGCTTCCATGACGCAACAATCACCAGGTCGCTGAATACGACGGACAGCAGGGATACCATCCAGAGGGCCGTAACGGTGTTTCGCAGATTCATACGCTGAAAATACCCATTTATAAGCTGACAAATGCAACAAAATTGCATTGTGTGTACTAATATCAAGATAGGGGTAACTCATAAATAAGACAATAATATCTTAAATAAAAACGATGCTGCGCTATGTACTCACAGTGCTGCACCGGTTAAGGCGAGACAAAAATGCATTGCGGGTTGCGTTTTTGTGTGTATCGATTTAGTTTATACGTATAGATAAAACATATACGTATAAAGATGGCTACAGGAAAGAAATTAACGCTGTACGTTGATGAGAATCTAATTCAGCGAGTTAAAGAATATGCTCAGCAGGAAGGTGTCTCGGTTTCAGAACTGGTGGGTAATTATTTCACGGAAATCACCACAAAAAACACCCGTGTTTCTGCAGTCATTTCTCCGGAAATTCAGGCTTTAGTTGGTGCTGCTTCCCCGGATGTTCCTCCCGATGGAAGAACTTATGCACGTGAACAGCGGGCCCGTCGCAATGTATCTGTTACAGACCCGGATCCAAAGGGAGTATGATAATATAACAACGAGCCAACAGCGGTTGCCATTGATTGAAAGGCTCATAGAATGGTCTGATATAGTTTTGAAAAAGTTGTTTATTGGTACCAATATTGTGCTGGATGTTCTGCAAAACAGAGAGCCGAATGTGGTTCATTCAGCCAGGGTATTACAGCTTGCCCGGGAGGGGCGGGTCGCATTGTATGCTACATCCGAGTGTATTTCAACCAGCTGGTACGTGCTCGCACGGGGAGGGAATAAAGCTGAGGCAAGGCAACATCTCCGTGTACTTATTGAAATCATCCGTATCGTGCCCGTATCGCATCGGGCGGTTGCGTTGGCACTGTCATCTGACTTCAGTGATATAGAAGACGCTATTCTCCATTATACGGCCCTGGAGCTTGGAGACATCGATGCAATTGTCACGGGAAACCTTCGTGATTTCAAAAACTCCGTGTTGCCTGTATTGCATCCATCTAAGGTAGTGGTCTGACGAAGTCCGGCGCTAAAGCGTGCCCCTGCACCCGGGTTTTCATCGAAACTGCCCTATGCCGTCACCCCCAGTGCTTTTTCAACGGCCGGTTTCACTTCAGTAGCAAACAACTCGATAGATCGCAGCATCTTCTTGTGCGGTACACTGCCCACGCTCATCTGCAGCAGGAAGCGGTCGTGCCCGAAGACTTCGTGCTGAAACAGGATTTTATCAATGACCTGCTGCGGACTCCCCACCACATTGGCGCCCCGAAGCGTAGTGGAGGCGTCAAATTGTGCGCGCGACATCGGACCCCAGCCGCGCTCCCGACCAATTTTGTCCATGGTGGTTTTGAACGCCGGAAATGCAAGGTCGGAGGCTTCCTGCGAGGTATCGGCGATGAATCCGTGGGAGTTGATACTGAGTCGCTGCCGGGGATGTCCGCCCTCCTCGGCGCCCCGACGGTGCAACTCGGCCATGCCTTTGAACTGCTCCGGATACCCACCGATGATGGCTATGGCCATGGGGAGTCCCAGGTATCCGGCCCGGTAGGCCGACTGCGGAGTGCCTCCCACGGCAATCCACAGGGGTATTTTTTCCTGAAGCGGCTGTGGAAACACACCGCGACCGTCAATCGGGGGACGATGCTTTCCTTTCCAGTCGATGATCGTGTTTTCCCGCAGAGCCATCAGCAGCTGCAACTTCTCGGCAAAAATTTCATCGTAGTCATTCAGGTCTTGTCCGAACAGCGGGAAGGATTCAATAAACGAGCCCCGACCGGCAATGATTTCGGCCCGACCGCCGCTGAGCTGGTCGATGGTGGCAAATTGCTGGTACACCCGAACCGGATCTTCACTGCCCAGCACGGTCACGGCACTGCTCAGCCGGATGTTCCGGGTGCGCGCGGCGATGGCGGCCAGCAGGGTTGACGGCGAGGAAGCCACGTATTCCTCCCGGTGGTGCTCCCCGATAGCATACATCGCCAGTCCGGCCTGATCGGCCAGTTCGGCTTCTTCCAGCATATTGGCGATTCGTTGGCGGGTGCTCAGGATTTCGCCGCCGGGCAGCGGGGTGTTTTCAACGAAGGTGTACAGTCCGAGTTCCATATGGGTTGGGTTTCACATTTTGTGTTGTATTTCACACGGAAAATACCAAATAGTTGTTTAAACAACAAATAGCTTGCTTGGGAATGCCGTGCTCATCGCATCACGCAGCGGTCTTTTCAGCAGCGCGCCAGCAGTTCGTCGATTTTCTTACTCACGGAAGTCCGGTTTTTGGCCGATGTCATCCATCGCGGCAGTCGACTCCCAAGGCTGCGATTGCGGTTTTCCTGTCCGTTTCGTTCGCGCAGGGACGCTTCCACGTGGGCTTTGATAAACAGGAGGTGACTGCGATTGTAGGCCCAGAGCAGTTCACCCTCGAACGGTGTGGTCAGCCATAGGGGGAGTTCGAAAAAGGGGTCTGCCGCCCCGCCCATGCCGAAAACCCGTCCGGTGACCGTCCGTCGGGAGGTCTGATACAGTACAGTCTTCGGGGTTTCCCGGAGGGTTTTGCTGTAGCCGCATCCGGCGCAGATTACCCGTACACGCTGTTCATCATCGGCAGCCTGGCGCAGCGGTGCGGCCTTGACGATGGCTTTCCCTTCGCAAGACGGACATACCACCAGCACATCCTCGTTCAGGAAATCGTCTAAGGTTGTGTTGTAGCTGTCTTTAGCGCGATTGGACATAATGTAGAAAAGTCCGGTTTGAAATTAGTAAGACCCGTTGCTAAATGTGCCCGGGACTAATCGGCAGGTCAACGGTTATACAGGTTCCCGGGCCGGGTGCAGTCTCCACCGTAAGTTCTCCCATATGCATTGTCAGGTTTGGCAATGGGGGGTGTGCGCAAACCAGGGTGATGTAGTTTCGGACATGAATTATTCCTGCTAATAACGATTGAACAGAGCTATAATAACCGACCCAACCTGCAGATGCAACTGTGAGATCTGGTGACTTGGATCCAGGCTTCCTTTCAAACCACTCTTTTTTTAATATCTCCTGAAACCATTACATCGGAGGAGTTAGTACTGATTGAATAGAATGACTCTGTTTTGTTGACGCTGCATTTCACCATAAAGCCAAGTACAAGTGGTACGAGGGAAAATATTTTTTGACTGCAGAGACCTTCGCAAAATCCAATTTCTGCTATATTCCTGTATTCACACTACGAATATCCAAAGTGCAGGAGTTTACACCATGTATGTTTATCTGAACGGATCCTTTCAGCAGGCCGATGAGGCTCGAATTTCACCCATGGACCGTGGATTTTTATTCGGGGATGGTATTTACGAGGTTACCCGGGTTATTAATGGCCACCTTTTTCGCCTGGAAGACCACCTCGCCCGAATGGATCAGGGACTGGCCGGACTGGGCATAGAACTGGATGCCGATGAGCGTGCGCGTATTCCCGAATTGCATCAGGAGATCCTCGAAAAAAACAATCTGACGGAGGGTCAGGCCACGGTATACCTGCAGATTTCCCGGGGAACAGCGTTCCCGAGAACCCATGGATTTCCGCTGCCCCCGGTTAAACCGACGGTTTTTTTATCGGCTGCAGCCTTTGTTCCCCATACCGGACTGCATGACAGCGGTATCAGTGCCATTACCATCAGTGATGTACGATGGTCGCGCTGCAATCTGAAAACGGTGAACCTCCTGCCGAATGTACTGGCTACCAACGAAGCGACCAAAGCGGGGGTTGGCACTGCATTGATGGTGCGTGACGGCGTGCTCACCGAGTCGCCCAATGCGAATGTGTTCGGAGTCATAGACGGGGTGCTCTACACCTATCCGGTATCCCACTACATCCTGAACGGCATCACCCGCATGACGGTCGTTGAAATGGCGCGCGACCTGGGTATTCCGCTGCGCGAGGTGGCCATACGTGATACGGAGGTCTCCCGCCTCAGCGAGCTGTTTGTATCCGGTACTACCACGGACGTGCAACCGATTGTGACGCTGGACGGAGCCCCGGTGGGCGACGGCCGGCGCGGCCCCGTAGCCAAAGCGCTGCAGGATGAGCTGCTGAAACGTTTTGATCGGGGGTACTGATACCCACCGGGTGACCTTTGACGCCTCAGGACTGGCCTCGGGCCTCTACGTGGTCCGTCTCCGCCACGAGTCAGGCGCGGCGCACTCCATGCCGGTCCTTTTTATGAAGTGAAATTCCGGCGAGTTGCTATCTTTCATCCATGAATCTGGATGCCCTATTTAATGAGATTGTAGACCTGTACGCCACAGATGCCGGCGTCATGGGGTGCTATGTATCGGGCAGTGCCTCCTACGGGGGCATGACCGATGAGTCGGATGTGGACTTCTACGTGCTCACCTCCGACTATCACGGCTTTCTGGAGCGAATTCACGGCGCCCGACGGGTGGAGGTGCGATGGAGAACCTACGATGAAATCACCCTGGATATCTCCCGGGGCGGTCCGTATGTGTATCAGCTGATGGACGCCACGCCCGTGCGCGATCCGGCCGGTACGGTTGACGAGCTTATCACCGACGCACGCGAGCGTTTTGCATCATTCTCACACAGCGCTGCCACCATCAAGGATGTACATTTCAGGGTAGGCGAAGCCCGCATGAAACTGCGCTCGGCTATACGCACCGAAAATACCGGCCTGCAGGCGTATTTATGCGGCATCTACACCGAGTTGCTGCTGGATGCCGTTTTTGTAATGGTGAATAAACCGGTGGCGAGGGGGACTACGGCCTGGCGGTGGCTGCACCAGCTGCCCGGACTCACCCCGGAAGGACTGGCCCATCTCACAGAGCTCTTTCAGCGACCGCTGGACGACCGGGCGCCTATGATGGAGGCGTATCTGAATCAGCTGCACGGAGCCTTGACCGCCAAATTGAAGCGCTAAACGACGATGGTCAGTTGTACACCACCCGTGCGGTGTCGGTTTAAGGCTGAAAATCCTCGCGCGGAACCACCCTGCCGTCCGGAGTGATGGTTTCATTGGGTCGCGGTCTGACCATCGGGAAGCTGTGAACCGGCACACTCTCGTCACGGTCGCGCGGCAGGTAGTGATTGTGATTGCCATGCGGTACTATGATGTACTCATCCGGATTGAAAATGCGATTGGCATCGATAATCACAATGGATGCAATGACTGCGGCAAGGGCCACAAAGATGATTCTGCGCTTTTTGGATAGGGTCATGACAGTACAGTGTGAGTCAGCATATGTTTAGTTAAAGGTACGATTTTACCCGAAATATTGCCGGATGTTCGTACAGTCTCGTGCAATCGTATCGCCGGACACGCCCCCGCTCCATCGGCAGAACCCGCAGCGGTTCCTTTAAGCCGTTATCCATCGCCGGCAGCCCGGTCTTATAAAAGCTCCCAGGTCGCTTCCCATCGCCGGCGTATTATCCAAAGCAGCAGATTCAACCGCTAAGCCGGATGCCCGGCGGCTGCCTATCCCTGCATCATCCTTCCGGAGTAGCATTCACCCGCTCAATATGGGTGTCCGTAATCACAATGCGACCCTCTTTGTACAACCGGCCGATGGCCTGCTTGAAGGTTTTTTTGCTCATCTGCAGGCGATTCCGGATTTCATCGGGATCGCTTTTGTCATGCAGCAGCAGCACTCCGCCCTCCTCGTCCAACGCCTCCAGGATTTTCCCAGCTTTGGGCTCAATTTTACGGTACCCCACCGGACGGAGGGTTACGTCCAGGTTCACGTCTTCGCGAATGGTCTGAATGTATCCGGTGCGTTCCTCGCCACTGTGCACCGGCTCAAAGATATCATTGTGGTAGACCAGTCCCTTGTGCTTACCCTCGATGATTACGTTGTAGCCGAGGTCGGTTTTCTTCCAGATAATCAGGGAAACCTGCTGTCCTTCCGCCAGGGACAGATCGGTATTTTGCAGGTGGCGGTCGATGCGGGCTGTGGCAGCAAGCCGATCGGTTTTATCGTCGATGTACAGGTGGACCAGGTACTTGCCTCCCTCCACCATTTTCACGGTCTGTTCCCGGTAGGGTACGAAGAGATCTTTGTCGAGTCCCCATTTCAGCCAGGCACCCCGCTCGTCCACATTGCGGGCCTCCAGGCGGGCGAAGCCGCCCAGGGTAATCAGGGGTTCCTGCAGGGTGGCGGTAAGGCGCTCTTCGTTGTCCTTGTAGACAAAAACCCGCAGGAGGTCGCCGGGTTTGGGGACTTTCGGCGTGAGTCGTTTCGGCAGCAGGATGCGACGGGCGCGGCGTTCTTCTTCGGTCCGTTCTTCGTCCGGATCGGGTTCCGGTATGTCCGGATTGATGAGAAAGTAGCCAAAATCGCTGATTTCATCCACTTTTAGAATCTGGTACTGGCCGAGGTGAAACATGCGGGAGCGCCTTTTTTGGATTAAATACGTAACTTCACTTAAAATATAGCGGTATTTGCCAATCATCGTCCCAAAAACATCCCATCATGCCATCATTAGACGTAGTAAACCAGATAGACCTTCAGGAAGTCGATAACGCCATCAACAATACCATCAAGGAAATCCAGACCCGGTACGACTTCCGTGATTCGCGCACGGAGGTGGAATTTAACAAGAAAAATAAAGTCATTTCGGTGGTTACCGAAGACAATATGAAGGTCAAGGCCGTCAAGGAAATGCTCACCGCCAACTTCGTGAAGCGGAATCTGAGTCACAAGTCCATCGATTTTCAGGAGCCCGAGGGGACCTCGCACGGCGGACTCAAATTCAACGTGCTGCTGAAGGAAGGTATCAGCCGGGATAACGCCAAAATCATCATTAAGCTGATTAAGGATACCAAGCTCAAAGTCCAGGCATCCATCCACGACGATAAAGTCCGGGTTACCGGCAAGAAAATAGACGATTTACAGGCGGTGATGGCGATGCTCCGCAAGGAGAATCTGGAAATTCCGGTGCAGTTCGAGAATATGAAATCCTGAGGGTGCTGCTGCTGGTCTGCCTCGGCCCGGCAAGCCGGTGTTTTTTTCTTGTTAACATAACCTTTACACGACGGTAGTATTCCGCTAATACAGCAGGGCGATCTTACGGGTGTTTACCATCCACCTTCAGATTTGCCCTACATGACTTCCAATCAGCTATCCTCACTGGCTCACTTTCTCCAGTCCCGACCAACCCCGTTGCACGAGGATGTGGAAGGATACGTTTATCCGGTCTATGGCGATGTCAAATACCTGAAATTCGCCATTGCCTCCATCGAATCGCTCCGTCGGTACGATGCGCACAGACCGGTGGCTCTGGCCTGCGAACCCCAGCACGAGGCTCTGCTGCGCCGACTGGACATCCGTCATCTGGTGGATGATATCGTGTTTCTGGAGCCGGAACACCGATCGATTACCGGATTCAAGCACAATGTGCATCGCTATGCCCGGTATGACCGCACGCTGTTCCTGGATGCAGACATGATTTTCTGTCGCAAACCCGACGATTTGTGGACCGCGCTGAGGGCGTACCGGTTTACCGCAACGGGAAGCCTGAGTTCCGATCCCTTTTTTGGCGGTCCCAAGGGATTGGGCGTGCTCAAAGATATTCTGCTGCAACGACGTCGTACCACACTGTCCCGCTTTGGACTGACCTATCTGAACCGGGTCCAGTCTGGCGTGATGTATGTGCGGGACAGGGAGCTGGCCCAACAGGTCTGCACGAAGGCGGCCTGGTTTCTGGACAACATGCACCTCACACATTTTCAGAGCCGGCTGAAGGAAAAAGGTCGTACGGAGGAATCGTGCGAGTGGTCGCTGGCCATGGCGATGTCGGACCTGGATGTACCGGTCTTCCCGTGGATTAACGGACACACCAGCGCGCAGATGGACTACATCGCCGATTTGACTACCCATGATCACAATTTTGAGCAGGTTTCCTGCCGACTATATACCTCGCCGCTGGTGCATGCACTTCGGGGCATAAGAGCCGTTGAATTGCGCAGGGTGCTGACCCGTCTGCTGGGCATTTTCCCCGGCAAAGACGAATATATGGAAGTTACACCCGTGCTCCTGCATTTTGGATGGCTGCATGAAAAGCAACCCTTTTACCGGTTTGCCGATGAGGTCTGGCTTCGGATTCTCTCAGACGAACAGCATGTCACACGAAAGGTACTGGATGAGGATGCGGTGCTGGTTCCTGCCGTGGGGTGAGGTCTGCACTTTCAGACGTTTTTAGAACGCGATGGCTGTTCCACTCTGAATTTTCGTTCTAGCCCGCCAACCCGGACACTATAGCTGCCGTTTTCTAGTACCGGCTCACCGTGCCCGTTCGGGTAGGTCAGCATTTCGGGGGTGAACCGGAAGGTGACGGTGGCCGACTCGCCCGCGGGCAGTGATACTTTTTCGAAGTGCCTGAGCTCCTTTACCGGTCGGGATACTTTTCCGTGGTGGGTGGAAGTGAACCAGAGTACGGTTTCTATGCCATCGCGGTTACCCGTATTGGAGACGGTGACGGTTCCCGTAATTTCATCACCGGGAAGGGCTTTGGTGGTGCTCAGTCGAAGGTTACTGTAGGCGAATGTGGTATAGCTCAGACCGAAACCGAAGGGGAAAAGCGAGGCTGTGGTGTTGCCCTGAATGATGTGATTGGCCACGTCCGGATCAAAGAAATACAGATTGCTTCGCTTGTGGTTGTAGGTCAGATGATGGTTCGGGCTCATAGGGTAGGAGAAGGGCAGGCGCCCTGCGGGGTTGTGCCGGCCACTCAGAATACCTGCTATGGCCTCTGGGCCTTCGGGACCCGGAAGGCCGGCAAAAAGCACGGCATCTGCCAGGTCAATGATGTGGTGGATGAGCCGGGGTCGACCTTCAATCAAGACCATGACCATTGGGGCATTGCTGTGGCAACGAACCTCTCTGATAGCGGCGGTTTCGGCGGCAGGTAGATGCAGGTCGTTGATGTTGCCCACAAACTCACAATAGGGCTCCTCGCCTCCGGCGTAGATCAGCAGGTCACACCCTTTAAGATTCTGTTCAAACTGTTTGCGGCTTTTACCGGTAACTGGTGTTGGCTTGAGCGTCGTGCTGTTTATGGCTGTTCCATCGTGCAGATGGAGATGTGATGTTTGCGGGTCCTTTTTCGGCTGCGTATCCACCGGTACATCCAGATGCACAATTTCAGCGTCCGGAAACTCCTGCTGCAGCGCGGTAAATACGGTGGCCATATCCCCGGGGAATCGGTCTTCATCGCCACCCTGCCAGGCCAGCGTCCAGCCCCCGCATAGGTTACGACGGCTTCGGACTGCCATGCCGAAGACACCAATTTTCCGGGGTTTAATCACCGGAAGCGTTTCTTTTTCGTTTTTGAGTAAAACAATGGAGTCGCGGGCGGCTTCGGAGGCTTTTGCCCGGTTGGCGGCAGACCCGATGCGGTGCAGGCGATCTTTGCGCGGGAAAGGGTGTTCAAAAAGGCCCAGTTCGAACTTCAGGGTGAGGATGCGGCGCACGGAGGCATCGATACGCGCCGTGCTGACCCGACCTTCCTCAACCAGTTCCTGCAGGGCGGTGTTGAATTTGAGATGGAGCGGAGTCATGCTCATGTCGATTCCGGCCTTTATGGCATCGAAGGTAGCTTCTTTGAAATTGGCCGCCGTGTAGTGGAAGTCGACCAGCTTGCCGATGTCATCCCAGTCTGTGACGATGACGCCTTCAAAGCCCATTTGCTCCCGTAAGAGATTGGTCAGAATTTCCCGGGATGCGTGCACGGGTATGCCGTTGATTTCGCCGCTGTTGACCATGATGGTTTTCAGACCGGCGTCAATGGCTTTCTGAAAAGACGGGCGGTGGAATTCGTGGATTTCCTGCATGGACAGGCTGGCCGGAGTACGATCCCATCCGGATGCGGGGTTGGAGTATCCCAGAAAATGCTTGGCTGTGGCAGCAACGCGATACGGTGAGGTTTCGGGGTGGTTCTGCATGCCATCCACAAATGCTGCACCGAGGAGCCCGGCGAGGTAAGGGTCTTCCCCGTAAGTTTCGTAAAATCGTGCCCAAAGTGGATTCACGCCGAGGTCGAGCACCGGGGCAAACACCCAGTGATGGCCCAGGTCGGCGCATTCCAGCGCGGTGACGGCACCGGTGTTGCGGGCGTGCTCCGGATTGAATGTAGCACCCAGATTGATGCCTTGGGGGAAGATGGTGGAATGCTGCAGATAGGTAGCGCCGTGGATATGGTCGATGCCGTATAGGATGGGAATTCCAAGTCGGGACTCCTCCATCGCAATGCGGGTTAAGGGTTCCATAAAAGCGTACCAGTCAGCCGCGTCAACCGCCTCGCCATTCAGAAACGAACCAATATGATGGTTGCGGATAAGATGCCGGGCCCTACCGGCATCCAGCCGGATGTCGCGCTGTTTGCCTGTTGTGTTGATCAGCGTAATGTCCAGCTGGGTCATCTGGCCGATTTTTTCGTAGGTTGTCATCCGACCCAGAAGATCATCGGCGCGCTCACTGACGGGCAGGGTTGGGTTTTTGTAGGGGGCGTTGGCCGGCGGCTTTCCGGCGGTGGTCTTTTGACCTGTCATTGGGCAATCAGGTCAGGGATTTATAGTGGTTTTTAAAAGTTCGGGTCAGTTCGGTGGAACTTTCCCTGACGGTAAGTGATACCGGTACCAGGCTCATGTACCCGGTTTGATGGGCTGGACTATCCTGGGAGAGTTTTTCGGTAATAACCTCAATGACCTTACGACCAAGCAGCTCATAGGAGGTATGAACTGATGAAATGGTGGGAGTGTACAGGTCGCAGGTAGGCAGGTCATCAAACCCAACAACGGCCACTTCCCCGGGGATATTTACTCCATCGCGGATAGCGCTGTGCATGAAGCCGATGGTGGTTCCGTCGTTACTGCAAAATATGGCATCCGGTTTGACGACCGATTTTTTATAGAACTCATAAGCCTCTTTTCCACGCTGTATGGAATAGTCGCCATTGAATTCCCAGACCAGATTCAGCTGTGGAGAAGCCTGTATATAATCGATGAAGCCGTTTTTCCGGAGCATGGCTTCGGATTTGTTGAAAGGTCCCTGCACAATACCGAGGTTTCTGTACCCCAGTTCTTCAAAATGCTGAGCAACCAGATGTCCTCCCCGGTAGTTGTCAAAGGTAATCGTATCAAAGACCGGATTTGCAATGGGTGCGATGGATATAACCGGAAAATCTGCCGGTATGGACGCCAGCATCGTTGTGTAATCAGACGAGGTATAGTCGGGCAGGAAAATAACAGCGGCATCATAATGACGTCGTTTCAGGCTGGCAAGGATCTTGGCAGGGGTTGATGAGCGATGGCTCACACTGATCAGACTCATGCGGGTATTGGTGCGTTCGGTTGCCAGATCGAATCCTTCAAAAAGTGAAGCAAAGAACTCACCGGTATAATGGCGGGTCACCAGGGCAATGTTGATATTTTCGCGCAGTTCGATGGGGGTGTTCTGTGCAGCCAGCGGATAATTCAGGCGATGTGCGCTTTCAAAAACAAGGCGTTCGTTTTCCTTGCTGATTTTCCCGCTTCGGGTAAGAGCCCGCGAAACCGTGGAAATAGAAAGACCGGAATCTTCCGCAATATCTTTTAAGGTGACTTTTTTAATCATGTGGATACCTGCCGATGTAGATGTCCGGTGACACGAAAAACGAAGGGTCTTTCCGGATAATGTTGGGGATGAAAAATATTTTCACACAAACTAACAAGGAAGTGTGCAGACTTGCAAGTGAAAACTACCGATTGTGAAAAATATTTTCACAACAGTGAAAACAAAACTCATTTGCGGGGATTTTCAAAAGTCGTTTTACAGGCTATATGGGCTAAAAAAATAAATATAAATCTGTCAAACAATAAATAAATAAGGTTAAATCAATATTTATATAAATAAAAAAACACAATTCGGGATTTTTGACTTTTTGTTCATCGGTGCGGTGGGTTGTGGCGGCCGGGGAAAAGAGGGAAAAAAAATCTTACAAATAGGAAAAATATTTGCATTAGTGTTTACGGTAAGTTAATTTGGAAGCGATTCCAATATCAATCACTAACACACCTTGTTATGAAACAAAACGTACAACGCGCAGCTTTGATGTTTTTCGTTGCACTGGGTTTCGTCTTTACCGGCGTAACCAGTACAGCGCAGGCTCAGACGGCTGACAACATCCTCATCAATGGCGATTTTGCCAGCGGTGAACTGGCTCCCTGGACCAATTTCCAGGCTGAAAATGTAAACGCATCGTTCAATATAGTTGACGGCGAGGTAGCCGTAACCGGAATTTCCGGAGCAGGCGGTGCCGTCTGGCATATTCAGCTCAACCAAATTCTCACTCAACAGCAAATAGATGCACTCACAATCGGGCAGGCATATAAGGTATCATTTGATGCCCGCTCCAACGTGGCAGAACGGCAGGTCAGACTGTTCTTCGGTGAGAACAACGGCAACTTTGCTGTGCAGTCGGAGCGTAATGTAGAACTGACCACTACCATGGAAACGTACGAAGTTACCTTCACGCTTTCCGCCAAATATCCTGAAATGAAAGTAGGCTTCGAAATGGGGCTCAGCAACGATGATGTCTACATTGACAACGTTGTTCTGACTGAAACCGAAGCTGTTGCCAGCGGTCTGGATCTTCCTGTTACATTTGAAGACGCCGATCTGAACTATGCATTGGCCGATTTCGGTGGAAATTTCTCCGAGATTATTACCGATCCTACCGATTCCGGAAACCTGGTGGTAAGCAGCACCAAAGGAACATCAGGTGTGCCTTCAGAGGGTTGGGCTGGTGCGACGGTTGGTGAGCCTTCCGGCTTTGCCACGCCTATTCCGTTCAGCTCCGGCAACACCACGATGAGTGTTCGTGTATGGTCGCCCGTGGCTGATATTCCCGTACGTCTCAAGGTTGAAAACTCCAATGACAACACGATGACAGTTGAAACTGAGGCCCGCACCACCGTTGCAGGTGAGTGGGAAACGCTTGTTTTCAATTTCGCTTCCCAGGCTTCCGGTACCGCAGCACTGAATTTTGCCAGTACCTATAATAAAGCCTCCATTTTCTTCGATTTTAATACACCAGGCACCGGACAAACCTACTACTGGGATGATATGGTCTTTGGCGGAGAGGGTTCCGCTACCGGACCGGCTGCTCCGGAAGGATTTGCCGCAGACGGTGCTCCTGCCGCAGTACCGATGAATCCCGGTGATATATTCCTGGCTGTAGGACCCAATAACGTTGGTCAGGGTGGAATTGAATACCGTCTTTTCTACGCCCCGGAAGCCGATAATGTAGAAGATCCGCTCACAGCCACAGAATATAGCTTCGGCACCACTGCCGGTGATGGCGGCGGTGTTGCAGCATTCGGATTTGTACTCGGCGGTCTTGAGCCTGCTACTTCGTACACGTTTTGGCTGTACCAGTATGATACGAATGCAGAGGAATACTCTGCGCCGGCAGCTGTTACGGCTACTACGGCCGGTGATGGTGACGGCGGAGATAACGGCGGTGGTGATGGCGGGGATGATACCAACACGTTGGACCTGCCCGTAACTTTTGAAGACACCGAGCAGGACTACAAACTGGCCGACTTCGGCGGTGCAGCTTCTGAAATTGTTGAAGATCCCACCAATAGCGCCAATCGTGTTGTTCGAACCGTTAAGGGTACTGATGCAGCACCATCTGAAGGATGGGCCGGAACAACCGTGGGTGAAGATGAGGGACCAGATGGTTTTGCAAACGCCATTCCATTCGATCAGCAGAATACTACCATGAGCCTTCGGGTATGGTCACCAACGGCTGATATCCCGGTTCGCTTAAAAGTGGAAAATTCGGATGACCCAACTGTAACTGTTGAAACGGAAGCACGCACCACTGTTGCCGGTGAATGGGAAACCCTTACATTTGATTTTGCCAATCAGGCAGCAGGTACCGCGGCACTCAATCTTGCCAGCCGCTATAACAAAGCCTCCGTCTTCTTTGATTTCAACACACCGGGTACGGGTGAAACCTACTACTGGGATGACATGACCTTCGGTGGAGAAGCGGCAGTTACTGCTCCTGGTACCCCGATTGGCTTCCAGGCCAGCAATACCATTGGCGAGACCCCCGTTGGTGCCGGTGAAGCCTTCCTGGCTGCCGGCCCGAATAATGCTGAGCAGGCCAATATTGTTTACCGTCTGTTCTACGCCAAGACCGCTGACGCTCTGGAAAACCCACTCGAGGGAACCGAATATGAGTTTGGTACCACCGCAGGAGATGGCGACGGAAACGCAGCTTTCGGGTTTATCATCGCAAGTCTGGATCCGGCAACGGAATACAACTTCTGGTTGTATCAATACGATACTGAAACAGAGCTGATTTCTGAGCCTGCTCTTGCAACGGTAGTATCCGGCGGAGAAGGAACCAGCGTTGATGATCTCACAGGAATGCCTGTAGAGTTCGCACTCAGCCAGAACTTCCCGAATCCGTTCAACCCGACTACCAGTATCCGGTTTGACCTCCCCGAAAGCGGACAGGTTCAACTGGAAGTATTCAACATGATGGGTCAGCGTGTAGCAACCCTCGTGAATGAAACCCGCCCGGCCGGCAGCCATTCGGTAACCTTCGATGCAAGTGCCCTCTCCAGTGGCATGTATCTGTATCGTCTCCAGGCTGGCAACAATACTATGATGAAGAAAATGACACTCATCAAGTAATGATTGTTAGGGTTCGTGCCTCGACCGGCTAATTACCGGAGTGGTACGAACCCTTTTTTTTCTCTCGACGGAACTTTAGCGACTTCCATACCATCTATTAACCAATCCACAGTTATGAGAAGAGTGAAACACTATTTGAGTTTGCTGAGCATACTGCTATGTATCTCAGTTACCGCGTCTGCCCAGACAGATCGCGTGATTGTACAGGAAAATGCGGACGGATGGAGGTTGCTCGTAGACGGAGAACCTCTTATGGTCAATGGTATGAACTGGGATTATTTCCCGATTGGTACCAATTATGATTACAATTTCTGGGGACAACCCGACAGCTTTATCAAAAACGCCCTCGACTATGAAATGGGGCTGCTCCAAAATATGGGAGTGAACGCCATCCGTGTTTACACGGGGATCACTCCACGATGGGTCGAATATATTTATGATAATTATGGCATTTATACCATGCTAAACCATTCGTTTGGTCGCTACGGGGTAATGCTGGAAGATGGCTGGATGGCCAACACCGAGTATTCCGATCCCCGCGTTCAGGAACTGCTGATCAGCGAAGTGACCGCTATGGTTGAAGAGTTCCGCGGTACCCGCGGATTACTTCTGTACCTGCTGGGTAACGAGAACAACTACGGCCTTTTCTGGGGCGGCGCTGAAACCGAAGATATCCCGATAGAAGACCGGAACTCAACAATTCGTGCAACAGCGATGTACCAGCTGTTCAACGAAGGCGCACTGGCCATGAAAGCCATCGACCAGGATCGGCCGATAGCCATGGCTAACGGTGACCTGCTGTTCATGGATCTGGTGGTTCGTTACGCACCCGATATTGATATTTTCGGCGCTAACGTGTACCGTGGTGAAACCTTCACCGATTTATACGACCGCGTAGCTGCCGAGTACGGGAAGCCGGTATTGCTTACCGAATTTGGTTCTGATGCCTTCAACGCCCGGACCAATCAGGAAGACCAGCTGATGCAGGCCTACTACAAACATCGCAACTGGTTGGATATTTACCAGAACGCAGCAGGTATGGGTCGCGCCGACAACTCCATCGGTGGATTTACATTCCAGTGGAGCGACGGTTGGTGGAAACTCGGACAAACCGAAGATCTGGATGTTCATAACACCGGCGCTTCCTGGGCCAACGGCGGGTACCCTATCGACTTTGTGGCCGGACAGAACAACATGAACGAAGAGTGGTTTGGTATCATGGCCAAAGGCCCGACCGATGCAGCAGGTCATTTCGAACTTTTCCCCCGGGCTGCTTACTACGTACTCAAACGAGCCCATCAGCTGGATGTATACGCACCCGGAACCACCCTCGAGAGCGTTACACAGTATTTTGAAGATATCAACATAATGGACGCCGTGCTCCAGGCACGGGGTGATCGTGCAGCACAGCAGGTACAGCGTCTCTCCGGTATCCGTCTGAGCCGGTTTACATCGGAGTTTACCACCTTTAATACCGGTGGCGACCTGATTACAACCCCCGATGCAGCCGATCCAAATACCCGACAATTCCCGGACGAACAGGGTTTTGATCACATGCAGTCATTTTACATCGGTGTGGAAGCAGAACCCGCTCCGAATATGCGTGCCGAAGTTCAGTTTAATGTGCTTGGTAACGTAGCTCAAAACCCTATCGATGAGATCTTCTATGAAAACCGGGGTCGACAGCTGGAAGTAAACACCCCCGAAGGCATTGCAACCCTGCAGGATATCAACCGGGTGATGGTGTACAATGCCAGCTACAGCTGGACACACCAGCACTTTGACCTGACCGGATTCTACCGTACAGGTCGGTACCACTGGGGCTATGAAGGGGATTTCTTTGGATTGTATCCGGAAGCTAACTATGGCGATCAGATTGATGTGTATAATGGTATCGCACCATTTGGTTTCGAAGCAGCCGGACGTGGTAAATATCAAGGACTGAAATTCGCATTTGGACCGCAGTTATGGTGGGGTGCCAACCCGGCATTCCTGCTGAAGTACCGGTTCCAGCCGGGTGTATGGGATATGGCCGCTATTTACCATGAAGACGTTGCCAAGCAAGGTCAGGCTGAAAGCTCCTTTGCTATTCCCCAGCCGAAAACTCGTCGTTTAACCTTTGCAGCCGGCAGAGACTTCGGTTCTTTGGGACTGGAAGCGGGTGTGATCTGGGCGGGTCAGCCGCTGAACGGTCGTGAATTTCAACTCATGCGTGAGAATGCAGATGGTTCCCAAACCGTCTACTTAGACGAAATAAAGCCCGAAGATAACTGGGGTGGAAAGCTTAAACTTACCCTGCAGCGAGGTAATTTTAACTGGTATGCACAGTCTGCGGTAATGGGACTGGTAGCTCAGGGGGGGTACGACCAAACCATGACCTTTACCGGATGGCAACTTAAGGACACCGGCAGTGGAAACCAGTACAACGTTTTGAGTGGTTTCGCCTACCAGTTAGGTAATATTCAGATTGCACCCAACTTCTTATGGCAGCAACCCATTGAGGGTCCTGTTACACCAGAAGCCGGTGGCGCTGCCCGACCAAGAAACATCCTCGACGACCCATTTGTAGTTCGTGCCAATCGCGAGATGATGGCTGGTGAGCTTCTGATAACCTTTGATCCGACACCCGCTACCTATATGTTCGATTGGAACAATGATTATCGCGAAGATTCGCCATTTGCGGCCAGTATCGGTTTGGTATACCGTCATCTGCCTACCACCCAGGATGCTGCCATTGGTATTCTGCCTGATGGTCGTACCACATTCGCATTTCCCGGTGCACCACCTGCACAGGATCTGTGGGAGGTTCACGCCAGGATTGTATCTCGTATCAGCCCTGATCTGGGTATGATAGCCCGTATTTACGGCGGAGATGCGCAGGCCAACGGAAGTGATCCGCGAACTGTAACACGATTTGGCGGCGACTTCCGGATGATTTACAAAAACATCATGCTGAACTCTTTCGCTCGTGTGAACGACTGGGGACCCTATGACTATCACCGTGATTTCAACCAAACCTTCCCCCTGCAATTAATGGCCGATGTGTCCATGTCGCTTGGTGAGCAGGATTGGTTTAATATGCCGCGAACCCGTCTTGGCGTACGCGGTACGTACCGAACCCTGGATCAATATTCACCACGGTATGCGCCTGCATACATGCTGGATCCGAGCGGTATGCTTGTACCCGATCCTACGGCCCCCGGCTTCGGGAATGGCAATGAGTGGGAGTTTAGAACCTACATTCAGATCAACATATAAGGAACTAAACGTATGTCAATCAGCATGAAGAATTTAGCATCAAACACTATGAAACGAGTCCTGGCCGCCGGCGTTGTGCTTTTGGTCACCGTAACCGCATGTGAGCGGTCGGTAGACGGATTGTCGCAACCAGACCTCACCGCTAACCCGGAGGTCTTCATCAACAGTTTCAGTCCCGGACTGGAATACTATCCGTATGAAGGCTCCCTGAACAATGCATTTTCGGTGGATACTGATAACAAAGTTGGCAATCGTGGCGCCTCTATGCGCTTCGATATACCTAATGTCGGAGATCCGAACGGTGCATTTGCAGGCGCCATCTTCCGAGATGATTTTGGCGGCCGGAACCTTACTTCCTATAATGCGCTCACCTTTTATGCTAAGGCAACACGAGGTGGATCTATCAACGATATCGGTTTCGGACAGGACTTCCTGGGAAACCAGTATGAAGTATCCCGAAAAAATCTGCAGCTTACCACCAACTGGCGTAAGTATGTGATTCCGATTCCGGATGCATCCGTACTGGACGAAAGCCGCGGACTGTTCTGGTATTCGGAAGGTCCTGAAGATGGAGAAGGGTACACCTTCTGGATTGATGACCTGAAATACGAGGCTATTGAAAACATGGCACAACCTCGTCCATCCATTTTCAACGGTGAAGCAGTAACGCAAACTGCATTTATCGGCTCGAGTACACGGGTTACCGGTCTGGGGTACACTATCAATCAGGCTGATGGCCAGGATGTGACGATTGTACCATCTTCAGCGTACTTCACCTTCAGCAGCTCCAATCCTGATGTTGCAACGGTAGATGTGACCGGACAAGTCAGTGTGGTTGGAACCGGAGAGGCTGAAATTACCGCATCGCTGGCAGGCAATGTTGCCACGGGATCACTCACAGTTGAATCGCAGGGCGAATTCGTTTCTGCACCAACACCAACCCGTGATCCTGCCAACGTCATTTCCATCTTCAGTAATGCCTATGATAATGTGGGTGTTGACTTCTACAACGGGTTCTACGAGCCGTTCCAGACTACTACATCCAACGACTTTGAAGTCAATGGAGACAACATTCTGGCCTACGAAAACTTCAACTTTGTAGGTATTGAGTTCCGCACCAATGTACCATCCATTGACGGAACCAATATGACGCACCTTACCATGGATGTGTTCGTTCCAAATGAAGTACCGGTTGGATCTTCCCTGCTGGCCCGTATTGTGAACAATGTAGGTGGCGGCGAAACATCGGCTACAGCCACTATCTTCCAGAATATTGGTAGTCCCCGACTGGTTTCCGGTCAGTGGGTAACGCTGGTTGTTGACATCCGCGGCATGGCTGACCGGTCTAATCTCGGGCAGATTATTCTTGCCGCAGATGGCGATAATAATATAGCCTTCAGAGGTCAGACGCTCTGGGTAGATAACATCTACCTATACAACGCCGATGCGGCGAACTAATCAGCTCTAACGCACTAAACGATGAAAAGAAAACTGATTTCGTTGTGCACATTTTGTATCGCTGCAACCCTCACATGGGGTTGCGGCGATCAGAATGAACCGGAAGAAAAATTCACAAACCTGGTCTGGTCTGATGAATTTAATACGGACGGACCCGTTGACCCTGAGCGGTGGATATTTGATATCGGTACCGGAGCTGAAATTGGCCTCCCGGGCTGGGGAAATCAGGAGCAGCAATACTACACCGACCGACCTGAAAACATTAAGGTAGAAGGTGGAATGCTGCATATTACGGCCCGCAGGGAGTCTTTCAACGGATCTAACTTCACTTCAGCTAAAATTCTTACCAGAGGCCTGTTCGAAACAACCTTTGGTCGATTCGAGGCCAGTATAAAACTCCCCTTTGGTCAGGGTATTTGGCCGGCGTTCTGGTTGCTTGGTAACGACTCCAACGGTACCGTTATCTGGCCGCAGATTGGTGAAATCGATATCATGGAATACCGTGGACAGCAACCAACCGTAATTCATGGAAGTATCCACGGACCCGGCTACTCAGCCGGTAATGCCGTAACGGATTCCTACCAACTCAACAATGCGCGATTCGACACCAAATTTCACGTATTTGCCGTTGAGTGGGGACCAGATTACATCGATTTCTACGTTGATGATGAGCTCTACAATACCATTACTCCCGCTGACGTCGGCAGTAACGAGTGGGTATTTAATGACAACACGTTCTATATCATTCTGAATATTGCCGTGGGCGGTACCTTTGTAGGCCCTCCCGATGACGGCACCCCTTTCCCCCAGACCATGTTGGTCGACTATGTGCGGGTCTATTCAGAGTAACATACGGGTGATACACTAGTGCTGTATTTACCTGTCAAGTGTCCGTATAACACCAAAACGTTTCTATTACCTTGTCTATCTCAACCGAACTTCACCTGAACGAAAAGTGGTTTAAAATTTCAGACCACGACCGTATGCGTCCGTTTTTTATGAGCATCGTCAGTGACTCCAATCACTGGATGTTCATTTCCAGTAACGGCGGGCTGACCGCGGGTCGGAAAAACAGTGAATATGCACTGTTTCCCTATTATACGGACGATAAAATCACCGAGTCGGCCGATATCACAGGAAGTAAAACCATTTTCCAGGTACGACTTGGAAACGAAACCGTTATTTGGGAGCCTTTTTCCGATCGCTTCACCGGGCAACACAGAATCACCAGAAATCTGAGTAAAAACCTCCTCGGCAATAAAATAATGTTTGAGGAAGTCAATCATGATCTGGGGCTGACTTTCCGGTACACCTGGCAGTCCAGCGCTATGTATGGCTTCGTTCGCACGGCTGAATTGCGCAATGAGTCCGGCACTACCCGCAATGTTACCGTTCTGGATGGGCTGCAGAATCTCATGCCCTATGGCGTTGAGCCTGATATGCAGACTGCATCCAGCAATCTGGCCGATGCCTATAAACGCAGCGAAAAACTGGCCGAATCAGGTCTGGGTATTTACGCCCTGAGCGCTATCATTGTAGATAAGGCCGAGCCAAGCGAAGCACTTAAAGCCAATGTGGTATGGTCGAACGGACTGGAAAACCCCCGATACCTGCTCTCATCCCTCCAGCTCAACGCCTTCCGGCGTCACCAGCCCATTACCCCGGAAACGGATATAAAGGGTGAGAAGGGGGCCTACTTTCTGCATGCATCGGTTTCCCTGACAGACGGCGAAGCAAAAAGCTGGGACATTGTAGCCAATGTAAATCAAAATCATGCTCAGGTTGTGGCGCTGCACGAACGCATCCGCCAGCAACCCGCGGAGCTGATGGACGAGGTTCGTTCTGACGTAGACCGGGGAAGTCAGGCGCTGGCCCGACTTATATCCGGAGCCGATGGTTTCCGTAAATCCGGTGACCCGCTCAAAGATGCTCGTCATTACTCCAATGTGCTCTTCAACATAATGCGTGGAGGCACCTTTGATCATAACTATACCATTGAAAAGGCCGATTTAAACGCGTATCTGTCTAACGCCAGCAAGCCTGTTGCCGAACGTAACCGGGAATTCCTGCAGGAACTTGGTGATGTGCTGGACAAGCAAACCCTGTTCTCCAGCCTCGAAGGTTGTGATGACCCGGACCTGTATCGGCTCTGCAAGGAATATCTGCCGCTTAAGTTTAGCCGACGTCACGGTGACCCGAGCCGGCCATGGAATAAATTCTCCATCAACACCAATAGCGAAGTTGATGGGTCCAAAATTCTGGACTATGAAGGTAACTGGAGGGATATATTCCAAAACTGGGAAGCCCTCGTACATTCCTATCCGGAATTCATTGAAGGGATGATTTTCAAGTTCCTGAACACCTCCACGTTTGAAGGATATAACCCCTACCGCGTGACCAAAGGTGGGTTCGACTGGGAAACCATCGAGCCGGATAATCCGTGGTCGTACATCGGTTACTGGGGGGATCATCAGATTATCTATCTGCTCAAATTCCTGGAGTTTTACCGTCAGTATGAACCCCATGCTCTGGAAGGGCTCTTCGATAAGTCGTATTTCGTTTATGCTAATGTCCCATATCGCATCAAGCCCTATGATGACATTGCAAGGGATCCGAAAAACACGATCGACTTTGATGAGCCTCTGGACCACGCCATTCGTGAGCGCGTAGCCCTGGAGGGTGCAGACGGTGCGTTGATTCGTCGTCGCGACGGACACATCCACCGGGTAAATTTTATGGAAAAAGTACTGGTTACAGTACTGGCCAAGGTATCTAATTTCATACCGGAAGGCGGAATCTGGATGAACACCCAACGACCGGAATGGAACGATGCCAACAATGCCCTTGTGGGTAACGGGGTGTCTATGGTCACACTGTACTATCTGCGCCGGTTCCTCAAATTTTTTGAACAAACCCTCAGTGACGCAAGTCTGCAGGAAGTACCGGTATCTGAAGAAGTGCATACACTATTTACGCAGATTCTCACGGCGCTCACCTCGCACACCAGTATTCTGGAAGATGGATTTGACGATGCATCCCGCAAGATGATAACCGATGCCCTCGGAACTGCCGGCAGCGATTATCGGATTGCTGTGTATGAACAAAGCTTCAGCGGTAATACCACGTTGCTGACCATCGAAGAACTGCGGAGTTTTGTGGAGATTTCCCTGAAGTATCTGGAGCAATCTATAGATGCCAACCGCCGTGATGATCATCTGTATCACAGCTATAACATCATGACCATGAATCCGGACGGGATCGCAATTGCGCATCTCAGTGAAATGCTGGAGGGTCAGGTAGCGGTACTCAGCTCCGGATATCTGACCTCGGAGCAGAGCTCGCGTCTGCTGGATGCCTTGCGCAGCAGCGCCCTGTACCGCCCTGATCAGAACAGCTATATGCTGTATCCCAACAAGGAACTCCCCCGTTTTCTGCAGAAAAATACCATGGAGGAGTCGGCCGTTGCCGGATCGCCTCTGCTCAAGAAGCTTGTTGCCGATGGTAATCTGCAGCTGATTACCCGGGATGTACGCGGGGCATTTCATTTTAACGGGAACTTCCGCAACGCAGCCGATGTGAAGGAAGCGCTGGAAGCACTCCGGCTGAAGGGGTATGCCAATCTGGTTGAAACCGACACGCAGTATGTGCTCAATCTGTTTGAGCAGGTGTTCAATCACAAAGCTTTCACCGGCAGGTCGGGTACCTTCTTTGCCTATGAAGGACTGGGCTCTATCTATTGGCACATGGTTTCCAAACTGCATCTGGCTGTTCAGGAAGTCTGCCTGAAAGCCCAGGCTGAGCACTACCACTGTACCGAAAGTCTGCTCCGACACTTCCAGGAAATCGGAGAGGGCATCGGCGTGCATAAGTCGCCCGAACTATACGGAGCTTTCCCAACCGACCCTTACTCGCACACACCGCAGCACCGTGGTGCACAACAACCCGGCATGACCGGACAGGTTAAAGAAGACATCCTGGTGAGTCTGGGCGAGTTGGGCGTTCACATTGCCGGCGGGAAACTGGCTTTCAGACCCACCCTGCTGCGCAAGGCTGAATTTACGCGGGAAGCCGGGAAACTCGATTATGTGAACTTGCACCAGCAAAACGACACATTGACCCTGCCTGAGCGATCATTGTGTTTCACCTGCTGTCAGGTTCCCGTAGTCTATACCATCGGTGCCGAAGATACCATTACCGTAACCACTGCCAGCGGGCAGCAAACCTATTCAGGATTAATCCTGGATGAATCGCAGAGCAATGCCGTGTTCAACCGTACCGGCGAAATCAGGAACATACAGGTCACCCTCCGGGAGGACCACCTCATCTAAAATCAAGGTCGTCATGAAATATGTATCCATAATACTGTCTCTTACCGCGCTTTTTATGCTTTCTTGTGTGCAATCACCCCGTCACGATTTCTCCAACGTCGGGAAAACAGCGGAGGAAATCCTCGGGGATCCGGCCTATCAGGCCATTTCCTTTGGTGCTTACCGGGAAAATACCCGCGACATCCAGCCTACCATTCCCCAGCTAAAGGATGACCTCCGTATCCTGCATGCCATGGGAATCCGCCTGCTTCGCACCTACAACGTATACCTGGCCGAAGCCACCAACCTGCTCAAAGCCATCCGCGAAATCAAGGAAGAAGATCCCGATTTCGAAATGTATCTGATGCTGGGCGCATGGATTGACGCCCAGAATGCATGGACCGACGAACCCGAGCGTATCCGCGACGTAGATGCACCCCGCAACAAACAGGAAATTGACCGTGCCGTAGAGCTGGCCCAGGAATACCCTGACATCGTCAAGATTATTGCTGTGGGTAACGAAGCGATGGTCCACTGGGCGGCCGAATACTATGTGGAGCCTTCCATTATTTTACGATGGGTACGTCACTTGCAGGATCTTAAGGTTCAGGGTGAGCTCCCCGAAAGCCTCTGGATTACCACCTCCGATAACTTCGCATCCTGGGGCGGCGGCGGCGAGGAATACCACAACGAGGATCTGAACGACCTCATCCGCGAGGTCGATTTTATCTCCATGCATACCTATCCCATGCATGACACCCATTACAATCCGCTTTTCTGGGGTGTTCCGGAGAGCGAAGCCGGACTCAGTGATCTGGAAAAAGTACACTCTGCCATGATCCGTTCGCGCGACTACGCCATCAATCAGTTCCAAAGCGTGGTAGACTATATGGAGAGCCTGGGTGTAGACAAACCCGTACATATCGGAGAAACCGGCTGGGCCACCATATCCAATGAAAAATACGGCGAGGGCGGAGCTCAGGCTATTGATGAGTACAAATCGGGTCTGTATTACAAACACATCCGGGAGTGGTCGAACGAAAATAATATCACGGTCTTCTATTTCGAGGCCTTTGATGAGCCCTGGAAAGATGCCGCTAATCCAATGGGATCTGAAAACCATTTCGGGCTGATCAACCTGCAGGCTCAGGCCAAATATCCTATCTGGGAGTATGTGGATGCGGGGGTATTTGATGGTCTTACCCGCGACGGCATGCCTGTAACCAAAACGTATAATGGCGACCTGGACTCCCTGCTTCAGGATGTACTGGTGCCGCCAACCGACGCTGAAATTCGTCGTCGTCTGGCCGAGAGAGAATAATCTGTAGCTGAAATCCCAACCTGAAATCTGAATTGTAGCCGAATGAATCCACAGGGCTTCTGCGACTGTGCCCTCCACAAACACCTTAAATCACCACCACATGTCTGAATATGTAACTCCAGCCAAAGACAGAGTACCGTTTTTGCAAAAAGCGGCTTTTGGCTCCGGTCATCTCGTCAATAATCTGCTTCCCGGCGCCCTGGGCGTATTTTCTTTCTTTCTGCTTACCGCATTTGGAATGGACCCGTTTCTGGCCGGTTTGCTGGGCGGTCTGCCTCGTCTGTTTGATGCCGTAACCGATCCCATCATGGGCTACATCACGGATAATACGAAGTCGCGTTTTGGCAGACGCCGACCGTATATTTTCATCGGTGCCATCGCCAGTGGACTGTTATTTATCGCTCTGTGGCAATTGGATCCGGACAATTCCCAATCGTACAATTTCTGGTACTTTCTGATATTCTCCCTCATCTACCTGATCGGAAACACCACATTCTCCACCCCGCTGATCGGTCTTGGGTACGAAATGACCTCGGACTACAACGAACGGACCCGTCTGATGGGTTTTTCCCAGACCATCGGACAGATTGCCTGGATGATTGTACCCTGGTTCTGGGTGCTGATTGCTAATCCTGATCTGTTTGAAACCCAGGCACAAGGCGTGCATCAACTGGCCGTAGTAGTTGGTGGAGCCTGTATCATCCTCGGTATTATGCCGGCTATTTTCTGTAAGGAAGTAGACCAGAAGAACCTGAGTAATCGTGCTGATCTCAGCTTTAAATCGGCGTTTATAAATTTGGTGAAACTGGCCAAGAGTATGGCCCTCATCGCACGAAACAAGCCGTTTGCCCGACTTTGTGGTGCTACCTTTTTGGTGTTCAACGGATTTCAGATGGTAGCTTCATTCAGCTATTTCATCATCGTTTTTCACATGTTTCAGGGCGATTATGGTGCCGCGGGTAACTGGCCGGCCTGGTTCTCAACCATCAGTGCTGTTGCTACAGCGTTTCTGATTATTCCCGTAGTTACCTGGATGTCTAATAAGTGGGGCAAGCGCAATGCCTTTATCGTTTCCACTATACTTTCCATAATCGGTTATCTGCTCAAATGGTGGGGATTCAGTCCGGAAAATCCCTGGCTAATTTTCATGCCGGTACCGTTTATGGTATTTGGTCTCGGTGGTCTTTTCACCCTGATGATGAGTATGACAGCCGATGTGTGTGATCTCGATGAACTTCGTAATGGTATGCCCCGCAAGGAAGGCATGTTCGGGGCTATTTACTGGTGGATGGTTAAGTTAGGGCAGGGAATTGCTCTGGTTTTGGGTGGTCTGGTCTTGAAACTGGTCGGCTTCGACCAGAACCTGGCCATGCAGTCTGTAGAGACCATGACCAGTCTCCGGTTGGCCGATATAATCATTCCGTCACTTACAGCCGCACTGGCCATCTGGGTCATGTGGGGATATGACCTTACTGAAGAAAAAGCACGCAGAATCAAAGCGGAACTGGTAAGTCGCCGCGGAGAACTTTAAAAAATAAATCAATCGAAATACATCCATGTCATTCCGTCAAGAAAATTATCTTAACTACAAGGCGATTGAATCGCTTTCCGGCAACAGCTTCCTGAAAAGCAAATCGGACGTTGAAATCCGGGATCTCTTCCGTGAAATTATGGCTGATGGAGTCTTTGGATTCTGTTTTAGTCTCTACGAGGAAGGGCAAAAACCCAGCGATGTGATTACCGAGGAGCAAATCCGCCGTCGACTGGCCATCCTGAAACCCCACACCCAATGGGTGCGATCATTTTCCTGCATCGAGGGTAACGAACATATTCCGCGTGTGGCAAAGGAAATGGGGATGAAAACCCTGGTAGGGGCCTGGTTGAGCAGCGATGCGGAGAAGAACCGGGAAGAAATTGATGCCCTGATTGCCCTGGCTAACGATGGTTTGGTGGATGTTGCAGCCGTTGGGAACGAGGTACTTTACCGTAAAGATCTCAGCGAAGAAGAGCTGCTGACCTACATTGCAGAGGTCAGGGAAGCACTGCCGGATATTCCGGTGGGTTATGTTGACGCTTACTACGAATTTGTGACCCGACCCGCTATTGCGGACGCCTGCGATATCATCCTTACGAATTGCTACCCATACTGGGAGGGAACACCCATCGAGTACGGATACGACCATATGCGGCACATGTTTGATCTTGCTGCCCAGGCCGGAAAAGGGAAACCCGTTATGATTACCGAAACCGGATGGCCCAGCCAGGGTGAAGCCCTCGGCGGAGCGGTTCCTACGCACGCCAATGCATTGAATTACTTCATCAATACCCAGTTATGGTCGGCCAAGGCAGACATACCGGTATTCTACTTCGCATCGTTTGATGAAGACTGGAAGAAGGGTGCCGAGGGTGAAGTAGGTGCGTATTGGGGAATCTGGGACAGCAAGGGGAACCTGAAATTCTAAGCCTTGCTCAATGTTCGGGCAAATTGATACTACCCATTGTCTGAATACAAAGCATGGTTGATTAATTACCATCCATAACATAAAGAGAGAGAGCCTTGCGCTTTACTCCCTGGTCGGCTCTCCAATTGTTGGGGTTGCCGGCCGGGGTTATTTTTTTAGTGGTACACAACAATGTGAACCGTTACCGAAATTTAATTCAGGAACATCGTGACCAATACCATCTACCAAAAGTTCCAGCTCCAGCCCGGAAGGGCCATCTGCTATTCCGGCTATCGGGAAGGACAGTACCCCGGTGGCGAACATCCATCCTACGAGCAGGTTCTGGAAGATCTGCTGCTGCTCAAACCGCACTGGTTGTACCTGCGCATGTACGATGTGGATGAGCACGCCAAAACGGTACTTGAGGTAATTCGGCAGGAGAAACTCCCCTTCAAGGTCATGCTCGGGGCCTACATCGAGGCTGAGATGAATAATTTTAACTGTCCCTGGGGCGGCGGTGTGTACTCTGAAGAACAGCTGCAGGCCAATGTGGACCTCAATTCCGGGAAAATCGACAGGCTCATAGCCTGGGCGAATGAATATCCCGACATTGTAATGTCGCTGTCGGTGGGGAATGAGGCCTGTGTGGAGTGGACCGACCATTATGTGCATGAAAACAGCGTGCTGGAGTATGTTCGCCGTGTGAAAGCGGGGGCAAAACAGCCCGTCACGTTCTGCGAAAACTACGTCCCCTGGCTGTACAAGCTGGAAAAGCTGGCCGCGGAGGTGGATTTCATCTCCATCCATACCTATCCCGTCTGGGAGTACAAGCACATTGACGAGGGACTGGACTACACCAAAGAGAATTACTATGCCGTGTCCAACAAATATCCGGATACCCCGGTAGTTATTACCGAAGCCGGCTGGGCCACCAATTCCAATGGTCGGGGTATTGATCCGGAGAATGTGAACGAAACCTATCAGAACATTTACTTTGAAAAGCTGGAGGCCTGGACCCGCTCCGAGGGTATCATGTCGTTCTTCTTTGAGGCCTTCGATGAAGACTGGAAAGGCTCACCCGAGCCTCTCGAGCCTGAAAAGCACTGGGGAGTATTTCACATTGACAGAACCCCGAAAATGGCCGTGCAGAAACTCTACGCTAAGATTCGGTCGAACACCTCTGTATAGTAATTCGGGTAGGGATTGGTTTGGTGTGCGGATTTGAGTTGTCACGACTGCGCAGACGGACCGTAGTCCTTTTTCGTATTGAGCCATCGCCGGAATCAATAGCTCAACAGATCACGCCGAAACAGAGGAAATTAAGATACCTTAAGCCGGCATTGCTTTCTTACAGCAATTTACTTGATGGTGTGCGTGGATTTAGCCAACTTGTGCTAACCTTTTGTCAATCAATCCACGCACCACCATGAACATCTTGATTATGCTGCTTTTTGCCAGTATGGCCGCGGGAAATCCCGACGACTACCGCGGATCTGAGCCCCAATCGGCCCAAAACCATGCCCGGGAACATCACACCGAAGGCCACCATCCATCCGATGGCAATGCTTCGGATAACCAGACACCAGAGCAGATCGGTTCAGCGCAGCGCGATGCTTCTTCCGGTGGCCAAGGCTACGGCCCAACATGGAATCCCTCAGCCCAACACGCGTCCGATAATCCCACACCGGAGGCGCTTCCGCACCGCTTTTATGAAGCCTTTGAGCGTTTCGCCGACAGCACCATCACCGACCGCTTTTTCAAACAGGCCGACATCGACCCGCTCATTAATCAACTCCGTGACCACCCCGATTTTACCGTTCAGCAGGAGGGCGTTTCGGTTCAGGGACGGCCCATTTATCTCGTAAAGTGGGGCAATGGTCCGAAAACGGTCTTTATGTGGTCGCAGATGCATGGCAACGAACCTACCGCCACCATGGCCCTGATGGATGTGTTCAACTTCCTGGCTGCCGGGGAGGATGAATTTGACGATGAACGCCGGGAATGGTCGCAGGAGCTGACCCTGCTTTTCATGCCCATGGTGAATCCCGATGGCGCCGAGGTGTATCAACGCAGAAACGCGCTGGATGTAGACCTGAACCGGGATGCGCTCAGGCTGTCGAGTCCGGAGTCGGTACTGCTCAAGGGCGTGCGCGATCGGTACAACGCCCTGTTCGGATTCAACCTTCACGACCAGAGCGTATTCTACGGCACCGATACCGCCCAGGACCCCGTAGCCATCGCTTTTCTTGCGCCGGCCTACAACGTTGAAAAAGAAACCAACGAAGTGCGTGAGCGCGCCAAACGCCTCATCGGCGCCCTGCACCGCGACCTCCGCGACTACATTCCCGGTCAGGTTGCCCGGTACGACGATACCTTCGAGCCCCGCGCCTTCGGCGACAACATGCAGCGATGGGGCACCTCCACCATACTGATTGAATCGGGCGGTTTCCGGGAAGATACCGAAAAGCAGTACCTGCGCAAGCTGCATTTCATGATGCTGCTCAGTTCATTCACCTACATCGCCCGCGACGAATATGCCGATGTGGACCTGCAGGAGTATCTGGATTTACCCATGAACCGGTTCAACGGCGTATTCGGATATGTACTTCGAAACGGTAGCGTTGTGCCGGACGCTCAGGTTACAGCGCAGTCATCCACTGTCGGACATCGAGACCGGCAGTCGGGATCCTCCGGGAGTCCGTCGCGTACGGGAACACCAGCTTCGGATAGGGCCGCATCCGAACAAGGGGGTACAGACCGAACGCCGGCATCCAACGCCGCTACAGGGCCATCCTCCGCAGCCATATCATTCAAGCTGGATCTGGCCTTCCGCGCCCAGGAAGTGCTGAATCAACGTGCTGAGCTGGATCGTTACAGCTGGCGTTTATCGGATGTGGGCGATGTTTCCACCTTTGGCTCTTACGATGAATTCAACGCAGAGGGCTTCGAAATTCGCAACATGAAGGTCTATCCGGAGATCTTTGCGAGTCTCGACGTTTTGCTGGAACAAGACTGGCGGCGACTGCTTCGTCAGGGATTCGGGTATTTCCGTGTATATGCCCTTGAGCCGGATCGTGTGCAGCGCGAGGCCCAGAATTTGCCATTTCGTGTACTTCTTGAGAATGAATTGCCTCCGGTGTTCCCGGGCATTGGCGGCGATCCGGCCTTATCGTTACAGCACGAGGACGGTCGGCACTATGTTTTTGCCAACGGGACGTTGTTCCCTGTTCAAAACGCAGACTAACAAGGTTTTTATGATTCAATTCAAGTCCCCCTCCGACCGGAAAAACCTGCTTGATCGATTCCGGAAGCTTACGCCAGATACAGCACCGGCGTTTGGCCTGATGACGGCTCAGCACATGGTGGAGCATGTTTGCCTGACGTTCTCGATGTCTAATGGTCGGATGGAGATTGCCCAGACGACTCCCGAACGACTGGCCAACATCACCAAGCGAAGGTTACTGGAGTCGGACATGGCCTTTCCGAAGGGTTTCAAAGCTCCTATTTTGCCTGAAAACGAAACCCTGCCGTATCAGTATGAGAGCCTGAATGCGGCCATCGACGCGCTGGAAGAGGAAATCGATGCCTTTGAAGGGTGGTTCCAACACTACCCCGGCTCACGACCGGTCCATCCGGTAATGGGTCCCCTGACGTACGACGAGTGGCAGGTCTTCCACAGCAAGCATCTCACGCACCACCTCGAACAGTTTGGGGTGTAATCTGGTTTCTGTTAACGTTCGAAAAATGTAGGAAGCTTACACTGGTTAATAGCTGAAAGCCACGAAGTGAAACGCGTTGTTATGGAGCGTACAATAAGGGCTTGATTTGCATTGGGGTTTAGCTCACTTCAAACCCAGAAAGTACCCGACCTATTATACCGCACCCTTAAGAAGTGATTTAATCTCGCTGAGCTCGTCTTTTTTCGATTCTCTTTCCTCTTCAAGGTCGTAATCGTCTTGTAATCCAAGCCAAAACTTCGCGGATACGCCAAAATACTTACTCAACCGCAACGCCGTATCTGCGGTTATACGGCGTTTACCTTTTATGATCTGCGAGAGCCGTGTTTGTGGGATGTTCAAATCCTTCGACAACCTGTATGCCGATACGCCCAGTGGCTCTAGAAACTCATAGAGCAAAACCTCTCCAGGATGTACATTCGATAACTTTTCCATAATTTCTGCCTTTTAGTGATAATCCATGATTTCTACCTCACTGGCGTTACCTTCACTCCATTTGAAGACAATGCGCCATTTTTTGTTGATTCGGATACTGTAAAATCCATTCAGATTACCCGACAATTTTTCAAGCCTATTCGAAGGGGGAACCGTCAAATCACTGATAGTTTGTGCGTTGTTGAGCATGCGTAATTTCCTGCGACCAACATTTTGGATGTCCAAAGGCATATTCTTTACCCTTTTACCAAGCCAAATATGCTCCGGCTGTTTTGATCCGAAAGATATGATCATAACTTCATGCGTTAGTAACGCAAAAGATAAGCAATTATTTGGATCAACCCTAATACCACGTTAATATATACCAGCGTTTTGGGGGAATTTACTGAAAATGATGGCGGAAGGGAGAAGCAAATAGGATCGGGTTATAACGCTCCATAACGACCCAGCGTTTAAGCGGCGAGCCGACTTGTTAAAATTAAGGCTGGGAACCCTAAGCGAGTCCGCATGAACCGCGTGTTAAGTAACAACACCATAGTTCAGTATGGTTTAAAATGTTCGAATAATTCGAATATTGTGTATTTTATACCGCATACCATAACAAATACATTCCTATGGCAAACCCAACGACCACGGATCAAGACCTCGCTAAACGTTCTCTAAAGAGCTTCCGCAAGCTATCAAAGCTCTATAAGAACAACGCTAATTCTATTGAATTTGCCGTTGCACAGGATGGAACGGCATTTCAACTTCCAGTAGCTGCGTTAGACAGTATCGAAACAATACTAAAAAACCTCGCAGAAGGAAAGACCTCTGAAATCATCAGTGAAACTCAATACCTGACCACCCAACAAGCCGCCGATTATCTGGACGTTTCACGACCATTTGTCGTTCGGTTATTGGAGTCCGGGAAAATACCCTTTAAAAAAGTAGGCCGTCATCGCCGAGTCTTGTTCTCCGAGCTTAAAAACTATGAAGAGAAGCAGCAACAGATTGCCTTGCAAAAACTCAAGAAGCTTACCGACGAGTCCCAGCGTCTAAACTTGTACTAACCGTCCATGCGTAAAACTGTTGTCTTGGATGCGTGTGTGTTGTATTCGGCGTCACTTCGAGATTTTCTGCTTCACTTAGCCCAGCAGAAACTTTACAAACCCCGTTGGAGCGATCGTATCAATGATGAATGGATTCATAATGTACTTAAAAACCGCCCAGATTTATCTGAACATAGTTTTCACAGGCTACGCGTATTAATGGATGAAGCCTTCCCAAATGCAAATGTAAAGGACTATGACCATTTTATGGGAGGGTTAAGTTTACCTGATCAGGGTGATAATCATGTGCTGGCAGCTGCGATAAAGGCTAAAGCCGATTTTATTGTAACCTTCAATATCAAAGATTTTCCCTCTAAGGAGTTGATAACACACGCTTTAAAATCAATACACCCGGATGAGTTTTTGACTTCACTAATCAAAGAATCACCGGTTAAAGCCACTCAAGCTTTTTTAAATCAGGTAGAGCACCTGAATAACCCCTCAATTCCTGCAACCAAATTATTGGACACATTTAGAAAGAACAATATTCAAAACTCAGCTAACCTTCTCGAAAACCTGCTATAAGTGTATTGTTTTGTTACTTAACGGCCTTCGTTTTGTGCTGCAGGGGATGCCAACTTTGCAAAAGTATCGAAATCAGCACCTGTCAGCACGAGCTGAAAGCCACGAAGTGAAAACGTTGTTATATTTCTCTTTTACTGGATTTCTAGCTTTACCTTTCGCCCTAAAGCTCGAGCGTATTTTCGTAATGTAGACAAACGGATGTCATCGGCATGGTTCTCCATGCGCGAGATTACCGATTTTGTCGTGTTCAACTTATTGGCCACCTCTTGTTGGGTAATGCCCAAATCTTCACGTGCTTGGCGTAATATGACACCAATCTTGAAGTTCAAGTAGCCTTCTTCAAAGTTTTCAGCAAACTCTGGACTTTCCGCTTTTTTCTTTTCGATAAATCGTTCTAAATCGTCACCCATGATCTTTCCTCCTGAAATAATCGCGTTTTCGTTCTTCGGCAAGTTTAATTTCCTGTTGAGGTACTTTGTTGGTCTTTTTTTGCAAATCCATTGGTCGCGACTATGAGTTCACTACCGTCGAAAAAACATAATAGCCGGAACGTATTCGAACCCAAAGTAGCCCTTATTTCCCAAATATCGTCAGTATTGGTCAGCTTTTTAAGGTATTGAGCGGGAACCGGATTAACTTCTCTTACTGTTCTCAACACCCACGCTATCTTCTTTGACGTCTTATCTGGAAGACTTTCTAAGAAAGATTGCACCGGGCATTTTCCATTTTCGCTGTGATAGAAGTTTATTTTCCGCATTTAATAAGTTAGCATAAATGCGAACATCTATCAAGCCCAGCAATCACCTTACCCGGATCTCTTGGAGCGAATCGTGGGATTAAGGTGTTTTTCCAAGTAATTTTCTAATGCCAGGACCCAATGAATTTTAGACGTATCTGTTAGTACAATGAAAAAAATCAACGCCTCTGGATTACTTGCGAGTGAGTACATTTGAACCACATCGTTCTTGGTATTATCTCGAATGTGCTGCAAAGCACGAACTCTGGCATTGGTGTTATGCTTGCCAACCTTAATGACTTGATGCTCGTCTGTGTAGTGAATATAAACTCCAGCTTTGTTCGCTCTGGGATCAGAATTATTTAGAGCATGAAGTGTTTTGATTTCCAAGAATTCGAAATTCCTGGAAATATCACCGAGCTCAACACCAACAACTTTGTATAATTTACTCAGAAATTTGTGCATGTTGATTCAGAGAAATATAACGGTCTGGCAAATAAGCGGCGCGGCTAAGTCCTTGAATGTAAGAAACTAAACACTAACGCGTCCGCTTGATTTGCATTGTTATGTTGCACCGGTATTCATTGTTTAGCGAAAAACTCCCAAACCAACCGAGCACCTTCCACATCACGATTCTGCCTGCCAATGGTTGGATGGTTAATTGATGGCATAGTATGTCCGCCACCATCGACTTTGCAGTAATGGACATCCGCACCGTCTGAAGCCGATGAGTAATATTCACATATGACAACGCTACCATCATCAGGGTCAAGATCTTCAAACTCGGTGATTATTGGATTTGATGAATCTGCCTGGTTGACTTCAATCCAGTAGTCCCGGGTCGATTCAGATGATAATACCTCGCCTCGGCCACCTATAATGCTGCCTCCCTCATATAGCATGAACGGATCTTCAGTTCCGTTAACGATGATCATAGGTACAGGTGTAGTTGCTTCCGCGCATTCTGTAGGGTCAGGCAGGTTCGCGATAAATGCACCGCCCGCAATAAATTTGTCAGGATATTCTGTTGCCAGCCTGTACGTCATCATCCCACCATTTGATGCACCTGTTGCAAACACTCGATTCAAATTAAGTGTAATTGATTCATGCGCAAACCGGCCGGCAGCCCAATCCAGCATCGAAACGATGAACCCGGCATCATCGGCATCCGGATTGCCCTGGGTTTGGGGCCGACAATCATTCCAGCTCTGATTATCTCCTGTCGGTGAACCGGTGTTGTTATTGGTACCATTGGGCACCATCAACAAAAATCCTTCCTCTTCTGCAATTTGCTGCCACTCCTGCGTTCCTCCGGCATTGGGACGAAAAAGCTTGTCCATGCTTTGTGTTCCGCCATGAAGCAGAATAACTACTTCCGCATTTTCTGATATAGACTCAGGAATATAAAAACGAAACACACGACTCATATCTCCATGTTCAATACTTGTCTCGTGCCAGCCAGAGTTCAAGTCCTCTGCATCAGATGGTATAATACCAGAGCTATTGCAACCAAGCAGAGTCATACTAATGATCACGTAAAATAAAATAATCTTTGCTGAATTCATGTTTACGGACGGATTCCTATATGCAACATAACGCCTTTCGGTTTGTGCGGCAGGGGCTAAAAGTTCTACTAAGGCTTGTAACTCAGCACCTGTCCGCACGAAACCGTTGTTATGTTGCAGTTTAGACCTGTTTATGAATTTTTATCCGACTTATTTCAGTAGCATCATTTTGCCAGTGATAATCTGACCACTGACCTGTAGCCTATACACGTAAATTCCCGATGCCAGATTTGCGCCGTTAAAGGCCACTTCATGGACACCCGCTCGAACCGAACCATTGACAAGCTCTGACACTTGTCGCCCCAAAACATCAAATACGGCAAGCCTTACCTGACCATCTTCCGGGATGCTGTACCGGATTACCGCATTCGGGTTGAATGGATTGGGATAAGCTCCAACCTGGACAATGTCGGAAATTTGTTTCTCTTTGCCATGCTGCTCAGCAATAGGATCGGGCACACTATTAAGGTAAATACCAGCAAGTACTTGCGCTGTTTGGGTCAATTCATCATCGGGGTGATTTCTTAACAATTGACTTAAATATGAGGTTGCCTTCTCGAAATTTTGCTCCACTTCGAGGTAGTAGGTAAACAGATTATACTGTGCCAGTAGATTATGAACAGAATCGTACGATGAAAATTCGGCCAACGAAAGCAAGTGATTCCGGCCAATTTCATAATCTGATTCAAGCATGGCGTTATTTGCCAGCAAACGCACCGCATAGGGCCAGAGGGGATCCGATTGGCCGGTTGTGGACTGAGAATGTAGATACGCCGTCAATTCGGCTTGCAATGTTTGACGCGGCCCCTCAGAAGCCAAGCCCTGCATTTGTCTGTGTACGAGGGCGTTGTAACCAATCAAAGCTAATGGAGCAAACGAAGATTGACGATCATTTTCAATGTAGCTTTTTAAAACTGATAAACCCTGTTCTATCTCACCGCCCATGCTCACACGCATTGCCGTCAAAAGTTCTTCAGGGACGCGAGTATGATTATCGGTGTCATCGTACCTATTGGAAGTACTATTGCCAGCAATCATTTTCTGGTAGTAAGGTGGATTCGGGTCGGTGCTAAGTGTATTATTCGAGGTCACCCAGGATGTACCGTCCATGGAGTTGCCCGGTCCACCTTCCCAGTAGTTTCTGTCTGCCCACACGCCGGAGTTGTTTTCCGCCCGGATATGGGGCATGTCGGTTTCGTAGAAACTATTGTATCCGCCATCGGCGGAATAACCCATAAATACGTATGCCCCGTTTTGTGCCTTGAGCATCGGACCAGCACCATAGGCGATTACGTTATACCCTTCGAATCCCGGGGATTCGGCAAAGCTTGGCCAGCCGTCATTGATCAGCACCTGATTGCCGCCGTTTCCCGCAAACACACTGGTGGTAACCCACAGGTTAGAGGAATTTAGAAACAGACCGCGCGCCGTATTGTAGCGGACTTTGTTCCCGTCGTGTTCTGCCGTAGTAGACACATAGTCGGCGTTCATCCCATAGGTATTATTCTCAATGATATTTCCAGAAACGGAAGCATTGGACTGGTACAACCACATTCCAATCGTATTATCTTCAATTACGTTATCTGTAATCAGGACATTCGTACCAGTGGATGTCAGATGAACGCCGGTCCCGTTGTCGGAAATCACATTGTCATGTATATTAATTGAGGTGCTGGAACCGGTCGCCCAAATGCCGGTCGTCGCATTCTTAATGGTAGAGTAAGAAATAGTACCGGAAGAACCAGAATTGAATTTAATACCGTTATTGGATGGAGTAACAAAATCAAAAGTAACTCCATTAGCTATCAACTCTCCATTTACAATGAAGTCTGAATTGTTAGTAAACGTTATGGAGGATCCAGGGGTGATAGTTAATAGATCAGTTGCCTCTACAGTGTAAGTGGAAGTAATATTCATATTACCACTCCAAACATCACCAGAAAGCTTACCAACAGCGGTGTAATCAATTCTTGCATTTGACGGAGAAGCCGGATAATAGGTATTGATTGATTGTCCCGCAGAATTGGTTCCAATCCAGTAAACAAATGTTTCATAATAAAACCCAGACTTAGTTACACTGGTGATATTTACCCATGGCACTTGCATATTTGGATTTGCGCCACTCCAACCTTTTGTAGTTTGATCCCGGATCCAAACTACAGGTGGTTCATCAAAATAATTGGAAAAACTCGTAAAGCCGGTAATTTTATACGTTCTGACACCGTAGTAGACACCTGTTGCCAGAGTCCCCATCCCCCGGTAAAATGTATGGGTATGGTTGTTCCAAAACAATGTCGAACTGCCTCCATACGCAGTGCCGTGTTCTACGATATTAGGTGGGCTGATCAATTTTAAAGCTTCGTAAGCATTGACGCGTCCATAGCCGTAGTCATTAGTAAAATTATGAGCACCCATTCCACTGACTTTATCCGCTGTCACTCGAATAGTATTTCGAATGTCATCATGGGTCAGGTTCAAGCCCAAATCTCTGCTTTGCGAGAGGATCAGGCCTGCTACCCCCGAAACGACAGGAGCCGCTGCCGAAGTGCCACTGAACGAACCATCCTGATTGTTTCTATAGGTGGAATAATAACTGACTCCCGGGGCTACAACATCAATGTGGCTTCCTGAATTAGAGAAAGAAGCTTTAAAGTCTGATTGACTGGAGGCTCCAACAGCTATTGTCCAGGGAAACCCGGCCGGGTAATTCACGGTTTGATTTCCGTCATTGCCCATAGCTGCTACTACTAAAATACCACTAAGATATGCATTATAGGTTGCCTGGGTGACAGGATTATTGATAAATGTGCTGTACCAGTTTCCCGAAACACCTTGTCCGCCTAAGCTCAGGTTAATGATATTGGCTCCATTTTGTCTTGCCCAATCCACCCCTGCAGCTACTTTGCTGTGAGGGGCACCTCCCATGGACCAGCCAAACGGATCCCACCAAGGCGAACTGGTGTGAGCGACCTTCACAGGCATAATTTTTGCATCCCACATGACTCCGGCTACTTGCTGGTTATTGTCTGTAATCGCACCAATAATACCGGCTACAGCTGTCCCATGATTGGCGAATCCATACTGTGAAGGGATGTCGTCCATTGGGTTGGAATCGTTATCGGCTACATCATACCCCTGGATGATCCGGCTGCGGTTGCCCGGATCCAGATCCGAGTGGGTGTAATCGACCCCGCCATCAATTACGGCAATAATCACATCACTTCTTCCGGTATTCATCTCCCAAGCCTGTGGAGCATGAATATCTTTTCCGGGATTGGCCCAGTTATACAGCCCCCACTGATTATTTGATTGAAAACGGGGGTCATTAGGAAAAACTTGCTGCGGATACATCAGGAATTCCGGTGAGGCCGCTTCCACACCTGGCAATTCCATCAATTGTTCGGCAAAACGGAGGGTGTTAACCGTATCGGCAACCCAGATGGTATACCAGCGAGACAGATCAAGCAGGATGACAGGCTCTCCGTTTATTCTTGAAGTTGTCAGGGTATCTCTTGCTTCGAAATGCCGGAATATTTTTTCTCCCCGGGCGAACCCGTGCCCGGACAGTAACGCTCTTAATTCGAATATCTCTATTTCCTCAGGATAGATATCTTGCCTGTTTACCTGCAGTGTTTCCTGCTTAAACTTGATGTTGATTACGCCTGGCACAGGGGTATCCGCTTTGGTCTGAGCCATTGCGATACCGGAAATGAGCACAAGAGAGGTCGCAAGCAGTCCCATGTTGGCACGCAGAATTATATATATCTACGTTGTTTTTCGGTATTTTGCTTTGTTTTCATGTTGTATCTCCTGTAAGAGGTTATGGTTCTGATCGTTAGTTAGAGCATTCCCTTCGGGAATACGGCGTTCGAGGGAGGAGGCCTCTGCATGGCCTCCTCCCGTTTTTAAAATTTATTCATTTAATTTTTTGTCATTTAAAATTTCCTATCTGTAGTACCAGCATTCCGCTTGTAATTGTAGTTTTTTTGTTCAAACTTGTTGATAGCATAGCTCCTATACCCAAAAAACGACCCGTTTTTATCAGAATTTGAGCTTCCAACGGAACGGATATTACCACCAGTCTTTCCTGATCACCTGCTACCTGTTCATGCCACCAAAGGCTTCCGAGACCCGCCGAGGCAGATAGCGATAGAATGGATACGTTTGAAGAATATCCCCAATTCATACTCACTTCATTCATTCCTGTAATTCTGTTTACTTGGGGTACGCCGGGGTCAACACCTGCTCGGTCAGAGACGATATAACGCAGACCAATAACACCATACGCTGAAAAATAGTGAGCGCTGACAATCCCGGTAACACCCCTGAAATTTTCTGCCCCGGAATGGCCGATACCCAATTTCAACCAGGTTTGTGTTCCAGTTCGTTCATCGGTTAAACCCTGAGCCTTTAATGGTTGAACCATCAAAAAAACAATAAAAATAGAGATCAATTTGCAAAGATATTTTTTTGAGTTCATATGTATTATATATTGCGTTTCATCTTCAAATGTTAACTGTTTCAATCTAGTTAATTAGACTGCAACATAACGGCCTTTGGTTTAAGCGGCGAGCCTATTGCATTAAGTTAAAGACTTTGTTCTTTTAAGCAAACTCCCAAGCCCATCAAAACCTAGTAGGCGAGACCGCTTGAAACCATTGTTAGTGTGCGCGAAATAGCAGTAAAATTATTATTTTGAACAAATTATTAAATTTATTAGTATAGTGCAGCATGTCTTAACCCCATAAAATACAATAATAAATAGAAGAAATTATGGATACTAGTATGTTTCGTCGAATACTACTTGGCTTATCAGTTGTAATGATTATGTCAACTGGGTTTGTTTTCACAACACCGACTGAAGCAAACTGTGCTTCATGTACATGTGCTGAGAGAATCAACTGGTTGGGCCAGTGCCGCGGAGAAACTATACGCCTATGTAAAGGTGGACAAAATTGTACTTCCTGCGGTGACGTGACAATAATACAACCTTAGATAAATCACATAATGCGATTTAAACTACTAACATACTTAGTGGTAGTCGTATCAGTTACGACTACCGCTGAGTACCATTTAAACTACTCGCTTGTAAGCGAAATTCGAGAAGTTGTATATAATCCATATGATATGTGGACGATTGATGAATCATACGCCATAGTGAACGATTTGGCGGATAAACAAGAACCTATTAAGCTTATTGATATAGTGGAGGGGTATACGATTAAGTCCCTGAGAGTTGGACAGGGACCAGGTGAAGTAAGCCCAACGCAATACAAAAGAGTTACAAAGTTTTCAGATAACAGTATTCTACTATTCGACGCTGGAAATCAAAGACTAACAAAATATGGCTCAAATCTCGAGTATTTATACGACCTAAGTGGATCTGCTTTAAGCAACAGAATCTACCAAGCTGGTTTAGTAAATGATTCTACACTTATCTTAATCGATAATGGAGAAAGTTTTATACGAGGCTATCGGTTTAACTCAAAGTACGTGAACGAATCTGATATTCTATTTGAAATATCAACGGATGACTATTCTGAATTAAATGATTTTAAAAACTTTGCTTTGTTACAAGCGATGTTCATTTCTAATTCTAACAATGCCATATACTTAAGCAATGAATTTGCTTCATTCATAATTGCGCTTGATGAAAATGGTATCAAGTGGATTTCGAATATACCCAATGGATTTAATCTACCGGTTGCTGATTCTGAGAATTTGGGTTATATGATGCCTCGTATTGGAAGTCATCCTGAAGGAAGTCGTGGAATATATTATCACAATGATTTTGTATTTATGCATTTTCATGGTGAGACAATTTCACGATTGGAGCAAATGAGATATACTTTTAACTTCGATGCATTGCTGGAGAAAATGAAACATACTTCAAAACTGATGGTGTTTGAAGCGGAAACGGGAGAATTTATTGGTGAGTTTTTGTTACCTGAACATGCGCGCAATATCGGGTTCGTCGGTGAAAAACTTCTGTTGATAAATTCACTAGATCATGCAGGAAATATTAGAGTATATGAAAGGAAATGATAAAGCACACTAACTCATTATTGAGTAGCAAGATGGTTAATAAGTATTATTTTCGCAACTTAATTGTTCCCGTTATTCCATAAGTGCATATTCCTTGTGTATAGTGAATAATTTGCACTATAAATGAACCGGGACTTGGTTATTCAACGTTTGAATCGCCCGACTTCTGTAGGAAAAAGTACCCGGTACCTGACCTCGTGACCGGAATCCGCCGACTCCATCGTTCACCATTTAAAATGACCTGATCACTTTCCACTATCGGATTTCTTTATGATTCAACGTCATGTGAACTAAATGAAAATAGGATGTACATCGGTATACCTGCAGAAACATGCACATATCTCACACTAAAAGTGGGTGGATAGTACTTCATATTTACAGATATTTATCACGAGCTGCCTGACGTAACCTGATTTTGGGTATGCTCACTAGTTTGATCACTTGCCAGAGTTTGGCAACACTCATGAGTCAGGTGTCATGTCTGCTCGTACGAGTTAACCACCATCGTACATTTGACCATAACTTCATCTTGATTCCCAACTGATGCTACTTGACCGTCCCGTTACAGCGCTGATGCTCGTGCTGGCAACATTTATCTTCGGATGGATTGCCCTGCAAAGCTTGTCTGTGGATCTCCTGCCGGATGTCGACCGCCCATCGCTATTGGTGCAAACCGAGTGGTCGGGCGCTTCAGCCCGTGAGGTCGAAACACGCATCAACGAACCCCTCGAAGCGGTTATGAGCACCATTCCCGGCATCAGCAGTGTGCACAGTTTCGCCCGGCAAGGACAAAGCATTATTGCCCTGAATTTCGACTGGGGACGCGATATGAACCTCGCTTTCCTCAACACCCGCGAAAAACTGGATCAGGTTCGCATGATGCTGCCCGAACAGGCCGGTCGACCTCGCCTGATTTACACAACTCCCGCCGATGAACCCGTTGCTGTGCTTTCGATTACCGCCTCCGGTCAGCCCGATCCCGATTTCGCAACCCGCCTCAACCTGAAACGCTGGTCCGAGCACGTGTTAACCCGTCGGCTCGAGCAGCAGGAGGGTATCGCTCAGGCCGTTCTGGTCGGAGCCGTTGTTCCGGAGGTACACATCCGCTTTCGTCAGGCCGACATCGACCAATACGGACTCTCCATAGCCCAAATCCGCGAGGTTATTCGTCAGGCGAACGTGTTCTCGGCTTCAGGAGAGCTGCGCGACGGATGGTATCGCTATTCGCTTTCCATCCAAAGCCGTATTCAGTCCATCGACGATATCCGGATGCTGGCGGTGACCCGCCTCACCGACACCCAACGCATCCTCCGCCTCCACGAAATCGCCGATGTGTATCTGGATGAGCAGGACCCCACATCGTTCTCCTTATATAATGGGAGCCAGGTTTTAACGGTGCTCGTGAAAAAGGATTACGGCAGCAACACGGTTCGGGTGTTCGAATCGCTCGGTCCGCTGATTGAAGAAATCACCGGGCAATATCCGGGCATACAGGTGGAAATCCTGCAGGAAAACGCCTCATATGTAAAGAATACAATCCAAAACCTGCTGCAAACCCTGGCTTACGGAGGCATCCTCGCTTTCATCGTGCTGTTCGTGTTTCTGAACGATCCCAGGATGCCGTTTACGATCGGAATTGCCATTCCCGCCAGTATTTTCCTCACCTTTTTCGTGATGTATCTGTTCGGTATTCAGCTGAACATCATATCGCTGAGCGGACTCACGCTGGGAATCGGGCTGCTGGTGGACAATGCGATTGTGGTGCTGGAAAACATCAATCGATATCGCAAGTACGGACATGATATTCGGGAGTCAGCCCACCGCGGAACCCGGGAAATCGCCCTTGCCGTGACGGCTTCTACATTCACAACGATATCGGTCTTTTTGCCCCTGCTGTTTCTGGGTGGATTTGAAGGCGCCATATTTCGAGATCAGGCCTTCACTCTGTCGGTAAGCTTACTGGCTTCGCTGCTGCTAGCGCTTGGGATTATCCCCGTGATGGTGGTTTCGTTTCAGAAGCGGTCTGCGAGGCAGAAAAGTGTAGCGCCCCCCGTTAAACAGGATGAAAGTTTTGCCGAAGATCCAGTCAGTATGCACGATAGAGCCCTTGCCGAAGGTTCAGACCCTAATTCAGATGCAGCAGCAAGCCGTTCACACAAGGAAGATGCAGGTTTCACAGTTGATGGGAAAGCGAACCCTGACGAAAAACGGAACGTTTTCGCTCGTGGACTCAACCGGGTTCAACGCCTCTACGAGGGATTGCTGCAGTTAGCGCTGGGTCGGCCTGCGCTGGTCTTGGTTTCTACCCTTATTCCGGGAATTCTTGCCGGATGGATGTTCTGGCAGCTGCCGAAAGCCATGCTCCCCGAAGGCGAGCCGGATCGTGTGCAATACCGGGTGAGTCTGCCCGGGAACACCTCCCTGCTTACGCTGCAGCAAGCGGCGCGGGACCTCTCCCTCGATTTGGCTGCGGTGTTGGAATCAGCGCCTCCAACCCGCGGCATTCTGGTCATGGGAGGCTACACCGATCAGACCAACCTGAGTCGCATCGCGCGGGAAGGACTCAACAAATTCACCATTCAAATTGCCGTTCCGCCCGGATACAGGGCCACCGACATCGATCAACTGATGAGCGAGCGCATTGCATCGCAGTCCGGCTGGACGCTCGAGCGACTCGAAGGCGACAGCGCACTTGGCACACTAACCGGCGGGAACACCGATCCCGTCATCCTGCAATTTGTGGGCACGGACCGGGTATTCAGCGAAAGAGTGGCAGAAGCCATGATGGAGTGGTTGCCCGCCCGAATCCCGGGAAGCACCCTGCATAAGCAATATCCCGAAGTGGTCGATACCTGGCATATTCGGTTCAACAGCGCCCGGTTGCTGCAACTCGGACTCACCGAGAATCAGGTGATCGATTTCCTCGAGTCCCGCGCGCGGGGTAATCTGGTCACCGAATGGAATCGGGAAGATGAAAGCATAGCCATTCGCCTGTTCAGCGACCGCGAATCCTTTGTGGATCCCCAGTCGCTGGTCATGTCCGCCGGCGGACGCAACATCCCGCTTCGCGAACTCCTGGCCATTGAACAGGTTCAGGAGCCCGAACAGCTCGAACGCGCCGGTCAGGCCGCGGTGCTCAGTTACCGCACCGGATTCACCCTGGCCGACTGGTGGTTCAACGGCCGCGAAATTCGCGATGCCGTGCGGGAATTCACCCGCGAAACCGGCATCGAAGTGCGCATCGCAGGATCGGCACTCATGGTGGACCGCCTCCTGCGCGACATGCTCCGACTTTTGGGCATCAGCCTCATCCTTATATACATCATTCTGGCCGTTCAGTACGAAAGCCTGCGTTATCCTGCACTGATTCTGGTCGCTGTGCCCTTCGCCTGGATCGGCTCCCTGTTTTTACTGTACATATTGGGAGGAAGCCTGAACATGCTCTCCTTCATGGGGCTGCTCATTCTCACCGGTATTGCGGTAAACGATGCCATTTTGAAGGTGGATTTCATGCGAAGGTACCTGGAGGAGTCCGGCGATCTGAGTCAGGCCATCATCCAGGCCGGGAAACATCGATTTCGACCGGTTTTGATGACTACCATGACCACCATTTTGGGACTTTTGCCCATGCTCATTCCCTTCGGCGACGGATATGAATTTCGTCAGGCCCTGGCTACGGCGCTTATCGGCGGGATGTTCACCTCGACATTGCTCACCTTATTTGTCATTCCGGTACTGTTCCGGATTGTGAATCGGAACCACCCATTTTCAGCTCAACCATCAGAACATTTATGATACTTCCAATATTTATCGCGCCAACGTCGTCTGCAGGATGTTTGAACCTTGGCGAAAATGACCATTACTATGGTGCAAGGGTACGAAGCACTCGGGTGATGAGTCGACGGATGAAGCCGACGAGCCACTTGTTGATGATGATTTCAGCACTGTTTATACTGGCTGGCTGCAGCCGTGAGGATAGCGAAGCGTCAACCCGTGAACGACCACAGGGCATTGAAATCCGTCCGGATGTGGTCTTCGTGAAAACGGACGGCGAGCCCATTCACCGCTACCTCGAAAGTACCGGTATTGTTGAGGCGGCCCGGGAGCTCCCCATCCAATCGCGCCTCAGCGGATTCATCGACCGACATCAGATTCATGAGGGGATGAGGGTAAGCGCCGGCGACACCCTGCTGCGCATAGCGGATGAGGAATGGCAGCTGCGCTACAGGGAGGCGCTGAACACCCGGCTCAAAGCCGAGCAGGAGTATCGCATTGAACGCGAGCTGCGGTCCCGATCGGCCCGCAACGGCGAGGGGGAGCTCAGCGAGCGCGAGGATCGTATGCTTCGCCAACAGACCGGACTGCTTCAGGCTGAAATCGCCTACGAACGCGCCGCACTGGACCTCAGCTATACCGTTTTTCAGGCACCCTTTTCCGGGGAAATCCACACTCCACTGAATTTGTCGGCAGGCGCATTTATTGGTCCGGGAAACGAGCTCGGAAAGCTGCTTGATCACCGCACCGTGCTGGTGCGTTTCGATGTACTCGAGTCGGAACTGGCCTCCGTGCGTGAAGGTATGACCGTTGAACTCACCACAGCCGACGGCAGGACTCTGAACGGTCGGATACGCACCATCTCGCCCATGGTGAACCGGGACCGAAAAACCGGGCAAATACTGGTTGAAGTGGCGAATTCCGATCGACTGCTAAAGACCGGCATGACCGTAAACGGTCGAATTCTAACCGAAACACGGTCCGGCGTACTGCGTGCTCCCCGAAGCGTGCTCCTTGAGCGCGATGGCCGGCACCTGGTCTTCCGTCTCCGCGGGTCGATGGTCGAGTGGATTTACGTGTCGCCGGAGATGATTACGCCGGAGTATATCCTGTTGAACGAATCCGTTTTCACCGCCGGCGACACCCTCGCCTTCGACCGACACTTTGCGCTCAGTCACCAACAGCGCGTGAATGTCAGAATGATGAACTGAATGCAACAGCCTGCACCTACGCAGGATCTGTTGCATGCGCAGGTTCAACGCTGCAACGATTGATCTCATTACATCCGGGTTTTGTACCATCCATGAGTTTTTTTCAACGACGATACCTGATTTCCCTGTTCTACCTGCTGGTGGCGACCATCGGGGTGGTATCGTGGATGCATATTCCCATGGAGCTGGCGCCCGACGCGCAGCTGCCTTCCCTTACGGTCACTCATAGCTGGGGCAGTACCTCACCGGAAGTCATGGAGCAGGAGGTCACGCGCAAGGTAGAGCAGGCCGCATCCCGATTGCGTGACGTTGAAAACATCACCTCCACCACCCGTGAGGGATATTCATCGGTAACCATTCGATTCCGCCGCGATGCACCCGTTGACTTCAGGTCGATCGAGCTGCAGGAGGATCTGTACGCCCTCCGTGAAACCCTGCCCTCCAGCGTGGTACAGCAACCGATTTCCCGCTCCGTGCCTGCCGAGCTGCAGGCCATGCAAACGTTTCTGGTATACTCCCTGCACGGCGATATACCCCGGCGCAACCTGCTGGAACTGGCCCGGCAACGCATACGACTGCCGCTTATGGGTCTTGACGGACTGTCCGGTGTGCAACTGGACGGCGTGCGCGAACCGGCGTTGACCGTCGTTTTTGATACCCGTCAGCTGGAACTTCTGGGATTACGTCCGGCCGAGATACTGAGCCAGGTGAACCGTAGTCTGAACTGGCATTCCGCCGGCTTCACGGAGCAGTCGTCGCAACGCTACGCCTTGCTCGTTCCCCCGCAGTTCACCTCCATACAAGACATTGAGCAGCAGCGTATTGTGCTGCCCGGATCTCAGCGACAGCTGGTTCTGGGCGACATCGCACGCGTCGAGGTTCGCGACTATCCCGATTTTCAGCGAAGGCGCATCAACGGGAATCCGGCGCTGACCCTACAATTTGAAAAAGAACCCGGCGCCGATGCCCTCTCGCTCTCCGAAACCATACAGTCCCGCATAGCACAGATACAGGCGGAACTCCCCGAAGGCATCACACTCCGGCTCGAGCAGGACAACACCGAACAGCTGCGCCGGCAACTGGTCGAGCTCCGGACACAGTCCCTGTACAGCCTGCTCGCTGTGTTTTTGGTGCTTTTGCTGTTCATTCGCCGGTTCAGGGCGCCTGTGATCATTCTGGGCAGCATCCTGTTCAGCATCCTTATCAGTATCAGTCTGCTGCAACTGACGGGACTCACCATCAACATCCTCACCCTGGCCGGACTCACCGTTGCCATCGGGATGATCATCGACAATGCCGTGGTGGTCTTCGAAATCGTGAATCCGGGTCTGCCCGAGGGCAGGGATGCGCGTGTTCGCCACCTGCGCGAGCACATCCCCAGGGCCATCGTGCCGGTCATGGGCAGTACCCTCACCACCATCGGTATTTTCATCCCCCTCATTTTTGCCCTGGAGGCGAACCGTGCCGTGCTCATGCCTCTGGGTACCGCCTTGTCCTTCACTCTGCTGGCTTCGGTACTCGTATCGCTCACCTGGATTCCCTACGCCCTGATCTGGCTGGTTCCGGCCGGCATCAAAGAGCGGGTGACCTTCAACGACATCCGCAAGGGTGGCATCTTCCGAAAAATCAATCTGTTGCGCATATTCTACTGGCGTCGTCGTCTGCGATGGCTGCTGGTTGGTGCCGTAGTGCTGACCATTGGCATCCCGACCTTCGCCATTCCCGAACCGATGGATCGTCCGGCCAGCGCTGAAACCGGGACATCGTTTGGGGAGACGACATCCCGCTGGATGAAATCCATCACCAGGCCCTATTTCGAGAATCGCAGCGCGATTGATCCATGGATTGGCGGCATCAGCTACCGGTTTTTCAAGAAGACCTACTTCGGCGAGCCCTGGGGATTTTCAACCGGAGAGACGGTTTTCGTGAGCATCAACACGCCACAGGGCACCCCCCTCGACGAGATCGACACCATCGCGCGGAATTTCGAGGTGGTTGCCGAGCCCTATGCCGAGTATTTCGACTACTACGAAACCCGGGTGTCCGAGCAATTCGGAGCACGACTCATCTTCTATCTGAAACCGGAGTCCCTCATGCAGCCCGACCCATATCTATTCTACGCCGAAGCGGCGTACCTGGCCGCCCGAACGGGCAACTCCCGTATCTCGGTTACCGGACTGGGTGATTCTTTTTTCAGTGGCGGGGGCAGCAGTGTGAACTCCACCATAACACTGCGCGGGTATTCCTACCTGGAACTTGAGCAAACCGCCCGCCGGCTACAGGAGAGACTGGAACAAAACCGCCGCGTTCAAAATGTGGACATCAATCAGACCGGATTCTGGGGCAGAAGCGATATGAAGCAGTATTCGCTTGGGCTGGATGACCTGGAAATTCAGGCCAGGGGACTCGACCGCAGATCGGTACTGGATGCCATTCAAGTGGACATCAACCCTGAGAATACGTTTGGCCGGGTCGAGTTTCAGGGCCAGCAAATGTACCTGATGGGCACCGGTCCGCGTGCATCCACCTATTGGATGGAGTTTCAGGACCGGCCGAGGCAGTATGGCCAGACGATGTTTACCATGGACGAAATCGCGACGCTGGAACTTCGCGATGTGATGAGCGACATCCGCCGGGAAGACCAGGCCTATACACGGGGCATATCCTACGATTTTTTGGGTCCAAACCCGATGGCGAGGCAATTTCGGGATGATGTACTCGCCACCTTCCCGTTGCCCATCGGCGTTCAGGTACAGGAACCCACGTTTTGGTCGTTCGGGACCCGGGAATCGAGTCAGAATATGATGCTCATCCTGCTGATGGCCCTGCTCACTGTGTGGATGATCGTGTCGGCCCTGCTGGAAAAGTGGCTGGATCCGCTGTGGGTGATTGTTTCGGTGCCGCTGGCCCTGTTGGGCGTGATGAGCGGCGTACTCTTTCACGAATTGAACTTCGCTCAGGGTGCCATCGCGGGCACATTGCTCAGTGTGGGGGTGGTGGTGAACAACGCGATCCTCTTGATGCACGAAAAAGAGCGCCTGCGAAAAGGGGGTGTTTTCGGGCTGCGAAGCTGGGTTTACGTGTACAGGGCGCGATTTCGGGCCATTATCATCACCTCGCTGACCACCGTAGCCGGACTGTTTCCCCTCATCCTGTTTGGCTCGGATCCGGTGTGGACCAGCCTGGCGGTTGTAGTAAGCTGGGGACTGGGATTCTCCACGGTCCTGTTGCTTGTGATGACGGGTATGTTCGGCAGATAACCTGCGGCCGGGGAGCGTCCCCGGTTTGGGTGAGCAGGTAGTCAATCGCGGCGAGATAACCTGCGGCCGGGGAGCGTCCCCGGTTTGGGTGAGCAGGTAGTCAATCGCGGTGAGATAACCTGCGACCGGGGGAGCGTCCCCCTACTTAACCAGCATCATCGTACGGGAATCCACTCCGGTACCGTTTACTTCAAGACGATACAGGTATAATCCGCTGCTCAGTCCCGCGGCGTTGAACGACAAACCGTGGCTGCCGGGTGTGTGAAGGGTTGCCGCACTTTCAAATACCTGCTGACCCAGCACGTTGAAAATGCGAACCTGAACCACGGAGGACTCGTGAACGGTGTACCGTATGGTTGTGGACGGGTTGAACGGGTTGGGATAGTTCCCTGTCAGCTCGGCCCGGACTGCCATCGCAGTTCCCGTCCATTCAACGGATGTTGGCGAGCCCACAAGGGGTGAGCGCCAGTAGCCGGCTTTGGGTTGAATTCCCATGATGTACCCGTTGCTGGCCAGCATCAGGTTGGGACGGAAGGGCATGAGCGGGTGACCCTCCACCAGCGACCATGAATCGCCTGCTGAGGTAATCTCAAACAGGCCGGTTTCGCCCGGTTCGGGTGTGATGGAAGCACGGGCGTCGTTGTAGGTGTACAGAACATCGTCAATCTGTACCAGTCCGTGCGTGCGGCGCGAGAAGGTGTTGGTTGTCGGAAGGCCATCGTGCCAGGTGACCCAGGTGTCCCCGTCATCGGTACTTTTCATGATGGTGTGACCGAAATCGTCACTGCTCGACATGAACAGCGCGCCGTCGAAGGAAAACAGAACTACCCGCGAGCCCTGGTCGATCCGGGTCCAGTTCTGGCCCTCATCGTCACTACGCAGGAATCCACGCTCACTGCTTAGGTACCATTTGTTGTTGTGAACCACGGTTTTGGCCCCTTTGAAATACGGCGCCCGGGAGAGCGCGCCGGAGGGGATGTCATGGGTCACTTCCTGCCAGGTAGCCCCCGCATCGGTGCTGCGGTGCAGGGTGGTTCCGGTGAAAAAGATGCCGAACGATTCAATCTGTCGAATGCCGCCTACAATGAGCCAGGTGTCATCAAAGGCATGCATCGTTATCGGCACGATGTCGCCAAGGGTAGTCATTTCCGAGAAGGAGGTACTATCCAGGGTGGCAGCGGTGGTGCCGGGGGCACTGATTACCGCGCGGTCCTGATTGAACAGCACGATACGCTCGCCCAGCAGGTCTATGCGATGAGCACCGGCGTTGGTCGAGTTGATAGAAAAACCGATGTCCCGCATATCCAGCCGGCGGATCCAGGCGTTGGTTTCATGGCTGTAGGTGGAAACCCGACCGGAATGCTGTGCGATGAGTCCACCGTCAAAGGCGAAGGTGTCAAAAATGTTGACTTCCCCCAGGGGAATGTCAATGAGCCGGGGTTCGCCCTCACCGTGGTTGGGGTACAGGTATAGCCCGGAGGTGGAGCCAACCAGTACACGGTCGCCGGGGAGGGGCTCAATGAAGGTGGTCACGCCGTTCGGACGGGTGTTTTCGGTGGTGATTTCCTGCCAGCTGCTGCCCTGATCGGTGGATTTCATGATGCCGTTGGCGGCCAGAGCCAGGATGTGGTCGTCTGAAATGTATACAAATTTCGGTCCGCCGGCGTTGCCGGAGTAGAAGTTCCCCTCCGGCAGGGTCCAGCCTGAGAGGTTGGCATCGGAATAGGCCACCCCGTTGTTGCCTCCGGCATTGGTGGTGATCAGTACCCGTTCGCCGATTTTCAGGAAGTCGGTTGCGCCCACGAAGCTGATGGAGGGGATGGGATTTTCCGGAATGTTGGTCCAGGTATCCCCATGGTCGGTACTGAATCGGATGTTGGAATCAATGCTGGCCATGAGGGTGTCGCCCAGGGCGCGGATTCCGTTGCCGGCCGCTCCGTTGAAAGGCGATTCAGCCCAGGCCGTGCCGCCTTCCTCCACATAACGGATGAAATCGTTGCCCAGAGGGAGGGCTATGAGCCGGTTTCCGGAGACCACCATCTCGCGTGCCAGGTAGGTGGTAATGCCGAAAAAGGTGGGCAGACCGGCATTGAATTTTTCCCAGGTAGTCCCGCCGTCGGCCGAGCGCAGCATGCGGTGTTCGCTGTTGGTTGACAGGTACAGGTAACCGTCGAATTCGGCGAGGGCGCGCGGGGATATTTCTGTGGCAGGGAGCCCGTCGCTGAGAATTTCCCAGGTTTGTCCCTCATCGACCGAGCGCAGCAGAAAGGTCTCGTGGGCGATGAACCAGTGCCCGTTGTGTTCGATGAAGTCGTGGATGGTGCCCCCGTCGGCCGGGCCGCCGGTGAAGGTGTATTGGGCGGAGGTCAGCCGGGGAAGGATGAGCAACACGGTCAGAAGCAGAGCACGTAGCATAGCGTCACAGATTTGGGTACGATTGGGTTAGATTACACCCGTAAATACCTCAAAAATGGCTACAAACGGAATACTCCGAACGGAGTAAATGCTGAGTGCCTCCGTGTTGGCGGGTTGCAGCTACGTGCTTTCAATGGTCGTTGTGTACAGTCCGGTGGTGCCTTTGCAGGGATATTGAGCATTGGCGACTCAGTGGCCGGGTGTTTCCAGACCATCGACTTCAGCCCGGATACCTCCACCAATTTACTACGTTACCTCATCTCAGCCAGGAAAGTGCTCCTCGTACATCTTGAGTATGTAGTTTTTCGGCGGGAGCATCAGAATGATATGAAACGCCATGTAGGCCAGGGGCAGGAAGGTACCCCACATCAGGTTATTTACATGGGTGTATCCGTCGAGGGCGCCCATCAGAAAACTGACGGCTCCCAATAACGCGGCACCCTCGATGATAGCCAGCTGCACCAGCATACCGGTTCGGATATTGTTAACCACTAGGTAGGGATCGGTGATACCGGCGTTGGGTTTGGCCATTTTTTTGAACAGAAATCGTCCAAGAGGTATGGATGCGGCAAAATAGAGGAGTGTCAGCTGGGCGAGTGTGCGTGCCAGGTGACCGTCATTAAAGGCATCGGCCGGAGGGATTTCTGCACTGAGGTGCATGAAATAAGCGATACCATACATGAATCCCACACCCATCAGGAAGGACAGGGCGATGATGGTGAGTCCCTGGTTGATTTGAGGCTCAATGGCTGCAGCGATATCGTTTTTATTCATTGCGATGTGGGTTGTTCTGAAAAAAGTGGATGGTGACAGGGTCGCGACCGCTGTTTTGCATGGAAATCTCTGGAAAATATGACCTTCCGGGCGGGAGATGGAATCGGGAGACGTCCGGGTTGTACTCCGGTTTTGCGTCAGACACCAACTGCGGATCACCCGCACCAGCGCGCAAGCAGCATTTCGTCGTGATAACGGAGCCGGTCGTACGACCGGCACGTACCTTCATGCAACCCGCACTTCTACTGTAAAATACATAAGAAATGACTGGCAGGGAAAGCGCCGGGAATGATTCCTGTACTTCCGGCCGGAAAAGCTGTATATTTAAAATGTCCAATCTTTGACAACAAACAAGGTTGGGGGTGCTGGCAAAACTGGCTGAGAACATACCCCATATTACCTGATCCGGATAATGCCGGCGAAGGGAAACCGGTACAGACCCGTTCAATTTCGAACGTATGTGCTTGTTTGCTCGCTGCAGTTACCTGTCAGGGCCACCTGAAACCCATCCGGCTGCGGCGAAAATCAACATCGTTAGGTGCCCGGAAGGATGCCGGCTATCGCCGATATGTTTCAGTGTACCGCCCCGCACAGCCCTGCTCCGCAACCAGCGCTACCGTCTGCTCAACATCGCCATGTATGCTGCATCTCCTCTAAAATCACTTAAAGGAGAATTATGCATATGCAATTTCAAACAATCCTCGCTCACTTCGATCCGCTCCGCAGACAACCCGTTATCACCGCAGAAAGCTCATTGCAACGGACCTGCCACGACGAGACAACGGGACATTCACGAGCAAATTATAACCGTTCGCTGAAACGATATTTCGGTATACTTGCCGTAATGTTCATCATGCCGCTCTGGCTGCACGCGCAGTCCGTGGAAGGACTGGTTCGTGACGCCCAGACCCGACAAGCCCTGGAGGGTGCTACGGTGTATCATCCTGAATCGGGCTCAGGAGCCGTAACTGGGAGTGATGGCCGGTTTCAGCTCGACCTGTCCGACTGGTTCAGGTCGCTTGGGCGTGACGGCAGTATTGACACCGAAATACAGGTATCCTTCCTCGGTTATCGACGAAATAACGTTGATGTACGCGTTCCGCAGCGCACCGATATATCCGTGTCGCTGTTGCCGGAGACCTTTGTAACTTCCGAGGTGTTTGTCACCGCCCAGCGCGTTGACGACTCGGTGCCCATGACCTACTCCAACGTCAACCGCGATGAAATCGACCGACGGGACGCTGCTCGTGACGTGCCGTTCCTGTTGCTGCACACCCCCTCGGTAGTCAGCACCTCTGACGCCGGCGCCGGGGTTGGCTACACGGGCCTGCGGATCCGCGGCGTTGACGACACCCGTATCAACGTAACTATCAACGGAATCCCTCTGAATGACGCGGAGTCGCACGGCGTATTCTGGGTCAACATGCCCGACTTCGCCAGCTCGGTGGGAAGCATGCAGGTACAGCGCGGTGTAGGCACCTCCACCAACGGTCCGTCCGCCTTCGGAGCCACGCTCAACCTGCAGACCGGTGCCCTGCAAACCGAACCCCACGCCCGGTCAACCCTGTCGCTGGGCAGTTTCAACACCCAGCGTTATAACCTGGAACTGGGTACCGGCCTGCTGAACAACGGCTGGACGGTGGAAGGTCGCCTCTCACAGATTACCTCCGATGGCTTCATCGACCGGGCTGAATCAGACCTGAGCTCCTGGTACCTGTCGGCCTCGCGCTACGGCACCAACGATCTGCTCAAAATCGTGGCCTTCTCCGGCAGTGAGCGCACCTACCAGGCCTGGAACGGCGTTCCCGAAGCCCGCATCCGCGGCGATGTGGCCGGGATGAACTTCTATGCCGACCAGCACGGACTCAGCGAGGCCGAACGTTCACGCCTGCTCAACGCCGATGCACGCACCTACAACATGTTCACCTACGACAACCAGATCGACCGCTACGCGCAGTCGCATTACCAGCTGCACTACTCGCGACGCCTGGCCGACAACTGGAGCGCCAATGCCTCGCTGCACCTGACCCGCGGGAAAGGCTATTTCGAGGAATTCCGTGAGAACGACCGGTTTTCATCGTACGGTCTCCCGTCGCCCAGCATCGGAGGTGAGACCATCAGCCGAACCGACATCGTGCGTCGCCGCTGGCTGGACAACTGGTTCTACGGCATCGTGCTTTCCAGCGAGTACAACCTCACCGAAGCCCTGCAGCTGACCTTCGGAGGCGGGTACAATGAGTACGATGGCGACCACTTCGGCGAGGTGATCTGGGCCAGGGTTTTCCCCGGCACGCCCGGCAATGCCGCGACCGACATCAACGCGGATGTGCGGCATCGCTACTATGACAACAACGGGCTCAAGCGTGATTTCAACGCCTATACCAAAGCCAATCTGCGGCTCACCGATGCCCTGAGTGTGTATGGGGATGTACAGCTGCGCACCATTAACTACACGTTTTTAGGTCCGGTCATTGACAACGACGGCAACCGTCAGGACCTCGACCAGACCGTAGATTACGCCTTCTTCAATCCCAAAGCCGGACTGGTATACCGACTTGGCGAAGGGCAGCGGCTTTACGGATCCTTTGCCGTTTCCAGCAAAGAGCCGGTCCGGCGGGAACTCACCCGAACCTCGCCCGAATCGCGCCCGACCCACGAAACCTTGTTCAACTGGGAGGCCGGGTATCGTATCGACCGGTCGCAGTGGTTCAGCGGAGTAAACCTCTATTACATGGACTACGATAATCAGCTCATCCTTACCGGTCAGCTCAACGATGTGGGTGCCGCGGTGCGAACCAACGTGAAAGACAGCTACCGGGCCGGCATCGAGCTGGAGGGGGGCTGGCAGTTCACACGGGCCTTGCAGGCGGTGGGGAATCTGACCTTCAGCCGGAACATCATCCCCGGGTTCACCGAATTCATCGATACCAGTGATGAGAACTGGAATCCGCTGCCGCAGACCGAAGTGCGCTACACCGACACGCCCATCGCCCTTTCGCCGGATGTGGTCGGTTCGGTCACCCTGCGCTACACCCGGGGCGGGTTGCAGGCCGACCTGATCAGCAAGTACGTTTCCCGGCAGTACCTGGACAACAGCGGACTCACCTCGCGCTCCATCGATCCGTACTTTGTAAACGATCTGATCATCGGATATCAGTTCAGTGACCGGAGTTTCGCCCGGAACATCGAGCTGAATCTGCATGTGATGAATGTACTGGATGTCAGCTACGAAGCCAACGGGTACACCTACGCCTGGATTACCGGGCAGCAGGAAAATCGGTTCAATTTTCTGTACCCGCAGGCCGGTCGACACTTCACAGCCCAGGTTCGGGTAGGGTTTTAAATCGGGGACTGGTGATGTTGTATATTCAGCATACACACCTAATCTGATTCCCTATGTCTAAGCATGCCCTCATTTTCGGAAGTACCGGTTTAATCGGAACTCAGCTGCTGCACGAGCTGGCCAACGGCGCGGTTTCGTCGCCATCAACCCCTATGCCTGCCCGGAGTGCTGAATCGGGTCGGGCCGGGGATGCTGGCGATGATCCATCCCCTGACTCCGGCAGTACCCCTGCCGGAGAAGAGGGCGATGCACCTGCAGGGTTGTTCGATGTGGTCACCCTCGTGAACCGTCGGCCGCACCCCGACCAGGCCCTGATTGCCCGGCATCCCAACATCTCCGAGCGCCTGTTCGATTTTAAGGATTGGTCGGCTCTAGGTGACTTGTTTACCCCGCATACCCGTGTGTTTATCGCGCTGGGAACTACCCGTAAGAAAACCCCCGATGAGGCGCAGTACCAGCACATCGACCGCGATCTGCCCATTGCTATTGCGAAGTCGGCTCATGCAGGAGGGTGTGCCTCACTCCAGGTGGTTTCAGCCATCGGGGCCGATGCCGCCTCACGGGTGTTTTATAATCGTACGAAGGGTGAGATGGAGGAGGGGGTTAAGCAGGCTTTTCCATCCGGTCCCGTCTTATTTTACCAACCGGGACTGCTGTTGGGTCCGCGCGCTGAAAACAGAACCGGTGAGCGTATTGGTGAGTGGATTTTCGCGATGGCCGATCCCTTCCTGCGCGGAAGTACCTCGAAATACCGCTCTGTTCACGCACGCGATGTGGCCCGGGCCATGATTTTTGCTGCATCCCGCGAGGTGCCATCGGCTATTGTGCATTATGATACCATGCTCAGCTGGAGCAAGGCGCTGGATGGGTAGTAGTCTGGTGATGGGGGCGTTTTCTCTGAGGGGTGGACTGCTTCCGGTTCTGGTGGGACGGTTACCGGTGTTAGGGACTGTTTCCGTTGTTGGGTATACTATATTCTGGTAGGGAGCTGATCTTTACGATCATCTTTACAAACTATAAAAAAGCATAAATCGTCGGAAAGCGGTAGTTTTGGCACGCAGGCACGCAGGCACGCAGGCACGCAGGCACGCAGGCACGCAGGCACGCAGGCACGCAGGCACGCAGGCTCGCCCATAGACCTTTTGTCAGCTCTGCAAGCCAAAACCATCCCAACAACGGGCAGGAAAAAACCAGTCCCGTTGACTACATTCATTCAAAACCACAGGAGACCCCCATGCATCAGATTGCCTTCGCCCAGGGAGACGGAATCGGACCCGAAATTATGGACGCAACCCGCAGAATTCTGGACGCGGCCGAATCTCCTCTTGACTGGCATGAAATTGCCATCGGCGAAAAAGTGTATCTGAGCGGTGAAACCAGCGGTATTGACGCCGCCTCCTGGGATGTGCTCCGCCGTTGCGGGGTTTTCCTGAAAGCCCCCATCACCACCCCGCGTGGCGACGGCTACAAAAGCCTGAACGTAACCCTGCGCAAGACCCTCGGTCTGTTTGCCAACGTCCGACCCTGCCGAAGTTTTCATCCCTTCGTACCCACCCGTCATCCCGACCTCGACCTGGTGGTGGTTCGTGAAAACGAGGAAGATCTCTATGCAGGAATCGAGCATCAGCAAACCGATGAGGTGGTGCAGTGCCTCAAGCTCATAACCCGTCCCGGCTCGGAAAAAATTGTGCGCTATGCATTCGAATACGCCCGGGTCTACGGCCGAAAAAAAGTGAGCTGCTTTACCAAAGACAATATCATGAAACTGACCGACGGCCTCTTCCTGAAAGTCTTCAAGGAAATCGCCGCCGAGTACCCGGATATTGAAAGCGACAGCTGGATTATCGACATTGGCGCCGCCCGTATTGCCGATACCCCGGAACGCTTTGACGTGGTAGTCATGCCCAACCTGTACGGCGATATCGTATCGGATATCACGGCCCAGCTCACCGGATCGGTCGGTATTGCCGGCTCGGCCAACATCGGGGAAACCTTCGCCATGTTCGAGGCCATCCACGGCTCGGCTCCCGACATCGCCGGAAAAAATATTGCCAACCCATCCGGACTCCTTCGCGCAGCCATCATGATGCTGCATCACCTGGGCGAGCAGCATACCGCAGACAAGATTAAAAATGCCTGGCTGTGTACACTGGAAAACCGGATCTACACCGAAGATATCTTTCAGTCGGGACAGAATGCTGAACGTGTCGGAACCCGCGCCTTCGCCGATGCCGTGATTGAGCAGCTGGGTAATGAACCGAAAACCTTCCGGCCCACACGACACTCCAGCGAGGTCAAAATGACCATCCAGCCGTATAAACGTCGGCCGGCCCGAGAGAAAACCCTGGATGGGGTCGATGTATTCATCCACTGGTCGGGCAAGAATGTGGACGACCTGGCTGCCAGGATTGCCACACTGCACCCGGAGTTCAAACTGCTCATGATTACCAACCGCGGGGTCAAGGTCTGGCCGAACGGGTTCGAGGAAACCTTCTGTACCGACCACTGGCGATGCCGATTTGAGAAAACCGCGGACGCGATTTCCAATACGGATGTAGCCCAACTGCTTTCGCTGATGGCTGAAAACGGGGTGGATTTCATAAAAACAGAGCATCTGTACCGCTTCGATGGCGACCGTGCCTACAGCCTGGGACAGGGACAGTAAGCCGGGCCCTAGCCGGATATCCGTAAATAACACCTTTTACTAGTGGATGCACTCCTATCCAACTTTACCTCGCCCATAGTACTGGCCTATGTGCTGGGGATCATCGTTCGGCTGGTTAAAAGCGATCTCGAGATACCCAAACCCGTCTACCAGGGGATTTCCATCTACCTGCTGCTGGCTATCGGTCTGAAAGGTGGCGTTGAACTCAGCAAAACTCCGCTGGCCGACTTCGCCGGACCTTTTGGGGCAACGTTGTTTATGGGGGTGCTCACACCCATCCTGGCCTTCCTCGTCCTCCGCTTCATCGGTCGGTTTGATATTATTAACGCATCGGCCATTGCCGCGCACTACGGGTCGGTATCAGCGGTTACCTTCATCGCGGCCATCACCTATTCGGAGCTGCAGGGATTTCAGCCGGAAGGATTTATGCCCACTTTGCTGGCCCTGCTGGAAGTTCCCGGCATTATGGTCGCGCTGCTGATTCCGCATTTCATGGCGCAGGGCAAGCAGGTATCGCTGAAAAAGGCCGTACGGGAAGTTGCCACGGGAGGCAGTATTGTGCTGCTGGCCGGGGGACTGGCTATTGGCTTCCTGGCCGGTCCGGAGAAATTTGCAGGTATCGAGCCGTTTTTTGTCAACGGATTTCAGGGGGCGCTGGTCATCTTCCTGCTGGAGCTGGGGATGGTTACCGCATCCCGGCTTGGCGACCTCCGCAAAGTCGGGTGGTTTCTGGTGGGTTTTGGTGTGATTATGCCGCTGATTTTCGGTTCGTTGGCCGTCGTTGCCGGGCATTTTGCCGGATTGAGCATTGGCGGAACCACCGTGTTTGCGGCCATGGTTTCCAGCGGATCCTACATCGCCGCACCTGCAGCGGTCCGCATCGCATTGCCCAAAGCCAGTCCGGCCCTGTACCTGACCGCCTCGCTTGGAATCACCTTTCCATTTAATATTGCATTGGGCATTCCCATCTATTTATTTATCTCGGAGTGGGTCGCATCGTTTTAACAACATCACAACACTATGGAACTGGTCAAAGCCAAACTGATAACCATCATTACAGAACGACTCCTGCGCCATGAAATTACGGACATGATCAAGCTGAAGGGAGCTACCGGATATACGCGCTCGGAGGTGGAAGGCGAGGGTTCACGCGGTATTCGCGCCTCCGATTTTGAGGGGCGAAATGTGAAAATTGAAACGATTGTTTCAGAATCGGTGGCCGATGCCATCATGCAGGAGGTCTCGGAGAATTACTTCGAAAACTACGCCGTGATTGCGTATGTACGCGATGTGGAAGTAGCCCGGGGCGCCAAGTACCTGCGCAGGTAGGCGGGCATTGCTAATCTCCGGAGCGCAGTGTTTGCCCTGACGCGTACAGGCTCCGAGCCGGATTCCAGAAGGTCCTGTACATGACTTGAAGCCGGTTTCGGCAGTTTTACGCGGTCTTTTGGCAGGTAGCCTCAGCCGAATTTTTCTTTGTACATCATGAGGCTGTCGCCCAGAATTTGCATGGCCATGGCCTTGCCGAGGAATTCCTCCACCAGAACCTGCTTGTTTTCCAGCTTCTTGTAATCCTCGAAGAAGTTCCGAAGCTCAGTGATGAAGTGATTGGGCAGCTCGTCGATATCCTGGATGTGGTCAACGCTGGGATCGCCCATCATCACGGCAATCAGTTTGTCATCCGCCTCGCCCTGGTCCATCATGCGCATTACGCCGATTACGCGGGCCGGGACAATGCACATGGGTACGATGTCAACCTGAGACACGATCATAATGTCGAGGGGATCATGGTCATCGCAGTAGGTCTTCGGGATGAACCCGTAGTTGGCCGGATAGTACACCGATGAGTACAGCACCCGGTCGATCCGCAGCAGGCCGCTCTGTTTATCAAGCTCGTACTTGGCGCGGGTGCCCTTGGGGATTTCAATAATGCCGCTGACTTTATCGGGTTCCTGATATTCGGGGTCTACGTGATGCCAGGGGTTGAAATAGGTAACGTTACTCATGAATAGGGTTTACTATGGTTCGGGTACGATGGTTCCGGGTTTCGATTTTCAATGCCGATAAGTGAGGTGTTTTTCCTAACTTCGGTCGGTATGTTTTCGTGCGATTATATCGCCTGTAAGATACGTATTTCGTTAACCATCCATTGTTTAATTTCCCTTATGTATGATAACTGAGCTGGAATTTCATCAGGAAACGCCCAAGGGTGAGGTCTTCCGCGCGGTGCGGAGTTTTGTGGAGAAGCTGGGTTTTACCATTGCCGATTTTGATGATACCCGACCCTGGGGAGGATTTTTTTACGTAGATGAAGGGCAGTCTACCAAGTTCATCGAGACGTTTTTCCCCCATCTTAATCCTGACGACTTTACCGGTTTTGCCCGATTGAGTCCGAAAATCCTGCTGGTTGCGCCCGGGAAGCGACTTTCCTGGCAGTATCACCATCGCCGTTCGGAAATCTGGAAGCTCATCGGCGGGAAGGCTGCGGTGGTGGTCAGCGATACGGATGCACAAATGCCGGAGCGCAATCTGGTGCCGGGTGATCTGGTGTCCCTGCGGCAGGGGGAGCGCCACCGGCTGATGGGTACAACCGGGTGGGGTATCGTTGCTGAAATCTGGCAGCATACGGATGCGACTCACCCCTCCGATGAGGACGATATTGTGCGGGTGGAAGACGATTTCGGTCGGTAAGTGGCGATGATCGCCGTACGTTTTTGGAACACGCCGGCCGGCTTGCAGTCGTCCGGCCTCAAGTCTGCGGGAGCAGCGCGTTACCGCTGCTCTTCCGACAACGCATCGTATTCGGACGCGAACAGAATACGCTTGGCCTCGATTTCAGTGCCGTCAAGCAGGTCGAAGTCGACCTCGGCCATAATCACAAGCTCCGTGGTGTGATCGAACGGGGTAGCGGGCATGTACTGGGGTTCTATTTCCAGGCGAACACGGCCGGTGGCGTCCTCGAACCAGAATTCATCTTCGTTGATCTGTTCTACTACGAAACCCCGCAGCTTGACCAGAGCGTCCTGCCGGTCGAGCCGTCGTGCATCTTCGATCACTTCGCTGACTGTGGTGGCGGTACGAAATGAAGACGGGCCCGTGAACTGAGCCTGTGCGTTGTTGGTGCTGAGCAAGGTCAGAATGAGGATGGTTGGGAACAGAAGGTATTTCATGGGGAGTTGATTTTTGTGCAAGGATGGTTTGTGATGCGACAAAAGTACCAACCAAAACTGAAGAGATTCTAAACGGCTGTTCCGCTCAATGCAACGTTCAGCTTGCTGTTACCGGATGCGTTGAGCGGAGCTGGTGTTCATGTGAAACGGTGCTACGGACCGGTCGGGCACTTGCGGAAGCGCCGGGTTTGTTCCCGGTTACACCAGAGGGTCAAAGCAGACCTCCACGGTGTGTGTGGTGTCTGAGGTTGTATACCGCAGGCTGAACCCGTAGAGGGTGCAAATTTCACTGACAATAGACAGTCCCAGACCGGTATTGCCTTTTTTGCCCTTTTTAAATCGCTGCAACATGACAGCCGGGTCCTCATCCAGGGGGGCAGCCGTATTGCTGATCCGGAAGGATTTCGATGTCAGATCGATTTTCACGACGCTACCGGAATCACTGTGCACAACGGCGTTTTTAATCAGATTGGTGAACAACACCTCGGCCAATCCCTCATCCATGTTCAGGGTAACCGGATTCAGATGTTCCTCAACGCTCAGCTTCCGCATGGCAATACGTTCACCGAATCCGGCCAGAATGCTTTCGGCAACCGTGGCAACATCCACGGGGCGGGTTTGGCGGAATTCGCGGTTACCGATTTTGCTCAGCAGCAGCAACGAGCGCAGCATGTGGGATGCGCGGGTGGCTACCGATTGCGATTTCTGAGCCAGAATCATGGCTTCTTCGTCGTTTTCCAGCCGGTTCAGCAGATTTTCATTGGTAGTCTTTATCAGGGCCAGCTGGGTCTGAAGCTCATGGGCGGCGTTTTCGTTGAAGGATTTGGTCCGTTCGTAGTTCAGGTACAATCGCTGCAGGAGTTCGTTGAGCGTACCGTTAAGCAGCTCAAATTCGGTAATGGTGCTGGAAGGAAGCACGTCCGGTGCCACTACCGGTTCATACCTGCGGATATAGCCGAGTGTGCTGAAAAAGGGTTGCCATACCGTGCGGGTTACCGAGGTTACCCCAACCAGAATCAGAACAACCACCAGCAGCGCCATGCCAACCATTAACAATAAGGCCCCCTGAATGATATCGTCATCACCGAGCATGAGGTGATGTAGTACAATGCCAAGATGCCGTTCGTTATGTGTCAGCGAGAAATGCAGTTCGCGGTGCGGAACCATCTCCATATCGCCGGTTTCCAGCAGGAGGGTATCGGCAAAAAACGCTTCAAACGGGGCTTCCACCTCATAGGTCCGCACGATGGAGTTGACATCCGGCACATCGGTGTACAGCGCATAGTGCTGGTTGATACGGTCCATTTCATAGAGCAGGAACTCGTCTATCTCATCGTAGGCTATATAGCGGAACGTGATGTAAATGAGCACACTCCCCAGAATTATAAAGGGGATGAGCAGCAGGGCTACACGGGAGATGGTATGACGGATGAGATTCATAAACGGGCGACTAATCGGTTATCTGTCCGGCTTTTACGGGTTGGTCGTGCGGCAGATGGCAGCACAGGGCTCACAATTTGACCAGCTTGTATCCGACGCCGTAGACGGCTTTGATCGGATCTGTACCGCCGGCGTCTTTGATTTTTTTGCGAAGGTTTTTCATATGGGTGTACAGAAAGTCGAAGGTATCTGCCATGTCCATATGATCACCCCAGATGTGCTCGGCAATGCTGTCGCGCGAGAGTACCCGGTTCGGGTTGGCCATGAAATACAATAATAAGCTGTATTCCGTACGGGTCAGGTTAAGGTCAGCACCATCAACGGTTACGGTTTTATCGTCGGGGTCTACGGTGATGTTGCCGGCCGTGATCTGGTTGCTTCCGTCGAAACTCCAACGGCGGAGTACGGATTTGACCCTGGCGGTGAGTTCTGCCAGTTCGAAGGGTTTGGTCAGGTAGTCATCGGCCCCCAGTTCGAGTCCTTCTATTTTCTGATTCAGGGAGTTTCGTGCCGAAATAACGATAATCGGTGTGGTCGACTTCTCCTGTTTGGCCAGCCGGATTAAGTCCAGTCCGGTGCCATCGGGCAGGTTGATGTCCAGAATGAGCAGATCATAATCATACACATAGATTTTTTCACGGGCCTGCTTGTACAGGGTGGCCGACTCGCATCGGTAGCCGTCTTCGGTGAGTCTGCTGTGGATACGGGTTGCGAGCTCCGGTTCGTCTTCAACAATGAGGATTTTCATGGGTCGGCGTGTGATTTAGACGGTATTTTGCCTGAAAGTACGATGAAATCCTGATGAAATTCTGAACATTCGGGTGGCGGTTACTTACCAGGAATGTTCTGCACCCCCATGGGAGAGGTGTATTAATCGCGTACGACGGTGATCTTTGCTCACTTCCAGCTGGGTGACGCTGCCGTGTCGTAGTATGAGCTTGAAAGCATGCTCCATATCCATGCCCAGCACGTGGCACAGGAAGGATCGCAGCACACCGCCATGTCCATATATATAGATGACCGGTTCCAGCTCGGCGGCGGTCTTCACGCGAGCCGTACTCACCTCGCCGGGCAGTACATCCTCCGGTTCTGCACAATGAGGCATAATGGAGTCCTCCCAGAACGCTACGCTTCGTTTCATGACCTGCTCGAAGCTTTCGCCTCCCGGGGTGGCGGCGGTTACGAAGTTGTCCATCCATGCTCTGATTTCTTCTACGGGAATATCGGACCAGGCGGTCATTTCCCACTGTCCGAAGTCAATTTCAATGAGTCGTTCATCATATATAATGTCACCATCCGGCCGGAGTACTTCCTGCGACATAAACTCGGCCATTTTGCGGCAGCGGACGAGCGGACTGGAGAAGAAAAGATGTCGCTGGTGCGGGGAACCGGGTCGTGGTTTGATGAAATCGCCTATCTGCCTGAACATGGGAAGGTAGGGTTCTGCGATATCGAGGTCGGTTTTACCGTAGATGACCCCTTTGGGAGCAACGGTTGGGGTGTGCCGGATGAGAAAGACTTTCATGCTATACGATGTGTACCTGAAAAAAAGCCCCGTTTCCCTGGCGGGAAGCGGGGCTGGTACGTTTACTTGATGGTTATCGAAACGATGGCGTCACCTTCCTGTATATCGTCAATCAGATCTACGTTGGTGACGACTTTGCCGAATACGGTGTGTCGGCGGTCAAGGTGCTGGGTATTCTGGCGGTTGTGGCATACGAAGAATTGGGATCCCCCGGTGTCACGACCGGCATGAGCCATGGAGAGAACACCCCGGTCGTGGTATTGTTTCTCACCGTCGAGTTCACATTTGATGGTCCATCCGGGTCCTCCCCTGCCGGTTCCTTCCGGACAGCCGCCCTGGATGACGAATCCCGGTATGACCCGGTGCCAGGTGAGTCCGTTGTAGAAGCCGGACTCGGCCAGCTTGACAAAATTTGCTACGGTGCCCGGCGCGTCTTCGTCATAGAGTTCAACGTCCATGCTGCCCGAAGTGAGTTCTATTACTGCCTGTTTCATGGTATCAGAGTATAGTAGATATGATCAGTTTTGCTGTGCGTAAATATAGGCATTTGTAACCGTGTTTCGGGAGCCGGGGTATCCGCTGGTACGAAAGTGATTGTTTTGTCAAATAGTGGTTTGTTTTATTAAGTTCGCACAAAAAGTAAGGTATCAGAGCCGATTAGCGTAAAATTTTCAAGTGTTTTTGGGATCATGTCAGACCGGCAGAAATGGCTTGCATCCGGGGGGAAAATCGCTTCCAAAATGTAAGTGGTTGTTAAAAATAGCCCTCAATGAGCGAGGTGCCTGTAAAAAACTGCTTGTAATCGGCCTAAATAATACTTAATGTAGGTCATCTGATTTGCTTAACAGGCGAATTAGCTCTGATTACAGTGTCAAAAGATGTAGTACTTTGCCGGTTGCGCTTTAAACCGGTATGGGATACGAAGAGCAATAACAACCAAAGTCATATTCTATGAAAAGGAAGATACAAATAGCCCTTTGGGCCATCTTGTGCTTTACATTTACGGAAGTGTATGCACAGGGATTTACGGTATCGGGAACGGTTACAGACGCGGAAACGGGTGAACCCCTTCCGGGTGTAAACGTAGCGATACCCTCACTCAACCGTGGTGATGTAACCGACCTTGATGGTCGTTACGCGTTTCAGCTGGCCTCGGGTGATTACGAGTTGGTTGCCACGTATGTGGGTTACCAGCGATTCACACAGCCACTGACCATTGCCAACGGCAACGTAACCGTTGACATCCAGCTGGAGGCCGACGTTGTGGGCCTTGACCAGGTTGTGGTAGTGGGTTATGGTGAGGTTTCACGCCGTAATGTAACCGGTGCCATCACCTCGGTTCGCGGTGATGATATCCAGTTTGCGCCCGTTAACACCGTTGAGAATGCTATCCAGGGTCGTATGTCCGGTGTGTTCATTCAGCAGAACAATGGTAAACTGGGGCAGGGTATACAGATGCGGATTCGTGGATCTTCCTCGGTGTCTGCCAGTAACCAGCCGCTCTACGTGATTGACGGTGTACCGGTAGTTATGGATGACTTCTCGATTTCCGCCGCTGCTACCAACCCGCTGGCTCAGTTCAACTTCAACGATGTTGAGTCCATTCAGGTACTCAAGGATGCTTCCGCTGCGGCTATCTACGGTTCCCGTGCTGCCAACGGGGTGGTTTTGATTACCACCAAGCAGGGCCAGCAGGGTCGTACCCAGTTCAATTACTCCTTCCAGACCGGTTTCAGCGAGCCTACCAACACCGTGGAAATGATGAATTCCAAAGAGTACATCAATTACATGTATCAGGCAGCCGTCAACACCAACGAGTTATTTGGTGTCGGCTGGGTTACCGGTGAGGTCGAAGATATCTTTGATTTTTACTCTCTCGGAACTGACTGGCGACAGTGCCTTAACACCGAATTCGGTGGACAGGGCAGTGATCAGTGCGTGGTAGATACCGACTGGCAGTCATTGGCATTCCAGGATGCCAGTATGGCTTCACACGACCTTTCTGCTTCCGGTGGCAACAATAGCACCCGATTTTTTGTCAGTGGTCATTACAGCGACCAGGATGGTATCCTGATCAACGACCGTTTCCAGCGTATCGGTGCCCGTATCAATCTGGATCATCAGGCCAGCGACCGTATCTCCATGGGTCTTAACCTGAATACCGGTCGCAGCTTCAATGCACGTCTTTCTACTGACAACGCATTCTCTACCCCGATTCAGCTGATTGCCCTTATGCCCATCAGTCCGCTCTATGTACCCGAAGCCGGCAACCTGCCAGGGTATACGCCTTCAGATGTTCTCAATGATGACACCTTCTACTACAACGGTATCATCCATCGGGATAACTCCAAGTATGAAGTAACCACCATGCGTACCACCGGTACCTCCTTCATCGGCTTCCAGCTCATGGAAGGTATGGAGTGGCGTTCTGAGTTCTCCGCAGACATTGTAACCGGTAAAGATGATCAGTGGTACAGCCCGCTGACTGCGCGTGGATTTGCGTCCGCCGCCAACGGTGGTTTCGCTTCCATGGCCTGGCAGCAGACAGCCTCGTACCGAACTTCACACTACCTGAATTTCAACACGAATCTGAGTCCGGATCAAACCCTGGACGTGACTGTCGGTGGTGATTATCAGTACAATGATTATACCTACACCTACACGTCAGCTTCAGGTTTCCCGAACGACTCCTTCCAGCGTCTGACCAGTGCCGCCAACGTACTGGACGGTACCACCACAGGGTCTGAGTACAGCTTCCTGTCGTACTTTGCGCGTGCCAACTACTCGCTCAACGACCGGTACCTGATTTCCGCAAGCGGTCGTCTCGATGGATCATCCCGATTTGGTTCGGAAAACCGATATGGTTTCTTCCCTGCAGTTTCTGCGGGCTGGATCGTAACCGAAGAGTCGTTTGCTGATTCGTTCAGCTCCGTGCTGAATTACCTTAAAGCCCGCGCCAGTTTCGGGATAACCGGTAACGCAGCCATCGGCAACTTCGGTTCACGCGGTCTCTGGGGCGGAACTTCCTACGGTGGATTCTCCGGTATTGCTCCTTCCCAGATTCCTAACCCGAATCTGACCTGGGAGACAACCAATCAGTTCAACATAGGTTTCGATTTTGGCTTCCTGAACAACCGTATTTCCGGTGAAGTGGATTACTATGTGAAAAACACGGACGACCTGTTGCTGAACGTTCAGATTCCTTCAACCTCCGGCTTTACCACCTCCCTGCAGAACGTAGGTAGTATGGAAAACAAAGGCTGGGAGCTGGTGCTGAACACCATCAACGTTCAAGGTCCGCTCACCTGGACATCCAACTTCAACATCTCCAACAACCAGAACACGGTAACCAACCTGGATGGTCAGGTGCTGACCGGTGGTCTGGTCAGTCGTGCGCTGGAAGGTGAATCCATCGGGGTATTCTTTGCACCCGAGTTTGCCGGCGTTGATCCTGAGAACGGAAATGCACTCTTCAATATTTATAACGATGAAGCTTGTACGGATTTCTCGGAAACTACCACCAACTACAATGCAGCTACCCGTTGCGTAATTGGTAATCCGAATCCGGATTTTGTGGGAGGTCTCGGAAATCAGATTACCTATCGTGGCCTGTCGCTTAGCGTACTGTTCCAGTTCGTATATGGTAATGATGGCTACATCGGTGGTCACGGACGATGGAGTCGTGGTAACGGTATCTTCGAAGATAACTCAACCCGCGATCAGCTCAACAGCTGGACTCCTGAGAACACCGAAACCAATGTGCCACAGGCCCGATTCCTGTCTGCCAACGGTAACCAGCACTCCTCGCGCTACATTTCCGATGCATCCTATATGCGACTGAAAAACGTAACCCTGGGATACGAGGTGCCGCGTTCCTACCTGAACAATACAGGTCTGACCAAAGTGCGTCTGTATGCAACCGGTGTAAACCTGCTTACCTGGACCAACTATGAAGGATGGGATCCGGAAATGAATACGGACTTCCTTGCCGGTAACATCAGTTTGGGTACCGACTTTTACACCGCTCCTCAGGCCCGTACCATCACCTTCGGTGTTGACATCGGGTTCTGATCAATCGCAACTTTGTAAATACGGACTTGAAGAGAAATACATTATGAAGAAAATCAAAATATATGTCCTGGCCCTGTTTGTAGGTGTCGCTTTTACAGCATGCGATGACCTGCTGGAGCTGGACCCGCAAGCCTCGATATCGGATGATATTGCCCTGTCTACGCCGGGCAACATCCAGACCGCCATTGTAGGCGGTTATGCTGCGCTCAGCAGCGTGAATGCCTATGGCGGCAGCTATGTGTATCTGACGGATATTCTGGCAGCACCGCAGGATGAAATTTACTTCAACGGTACGTTTACCCAACCCCGTGAAGTCAATGACAAAGAAATGCTGATCAGCAACAGTTTTGTTGCCGGTTACTGGAACACCAGTTACAACATCATCAACCGTGCCAACAACGTATTGTCAGCCATTGATGTAGTAACCGACGCGGCTGATCGCGAACGTCTGGAAGCAGAAGCACACTTTTTGCGCGGCGTGGTGTACTATAACCTGGTTGTAGCTTTCGGAAAAGCCTATAACGATGGCGATCCGTCCAGCAATCTGGGGGTGCCCCTCGTACTGCAGCCCACCCGTATCATTGACGACAACCTGAAGGTGAGTCGTGCTACGGTACAGGCTGTATACGATCAGATCATTGACGATCTGGAGTTCGCCCGTGACAACCTTCCCCCTGACAACGGCGTGTTTGCCAATGAGTTTACAGCCAGCGCCATGCTGGCCCGTGTACACCTCACAATGGGCAACTATACCGAAGCAGGTACCGAGGCAAGTCGTGTGATTGAAAGTGACAACTACACGCTGTTCGCAGATATTCGTGAGAATTTCAACCGAACCAGCAACGGATCGGAGACCATTTTTGCCATGCAAAATACGCCTACCGATTTCCGTAATGATATGGCTACCTTCTACACACCTCAGCCTTATGGTCGTGCCGATATTCAGATTCGGGATGCTCACCTGGATACCTACGAGGCCGGCGACCTTCGTGCCACCTTGTTCGTTGAAACCGGTCGTGGTCGTATGGTGACCCGTTATCACGATGAGGACACCAGTGTTGACCCCCGTCGCACCAATATCAGTATCATTCGCCTGGCTGAAATGCACCTCATCCGTGCAGAAGCCAATATGCGACTGACCGGTTCCGGTGTTGCAGGTATCGGTGGTGTAACGCCCGAAGCCGATCTGAATCCGCTTCGTGACCGCGTAAATCTCGCGCCACTGGCTGCCGCTACGCTTGACGATGTACTGCGTGAGCGTCGTGCTGAGCTGGCATTTGAGGGTCATTTCCTGACCGATCTGAAACGACTGGAAGGAACAACCCAATCCCTGGCTGAGGGTGTGGTACAATGGAATGACAATTCACTGGTATTTCCGATCCCCGAGCGGGAAACCAATGTGAATGAAAACCTTGTTCAGAATCCGGGCTATATCGACTAACCCACCTTCTGACCGGTTCCTATATCAAAAGCCCTGTGTGCAGCTGCATGCAGGGCTTTTTTTTTGGATAACCCTCGGAATTATTCAATCAAAAAAAAACCGGGACATATCCAATCAAAAGGGATAGTATTTTCGCTCCGGACCCTGAATTCACGGCTTGCTGCGCGTAACAAAGCCATTGTATCCGGTTTTGGCCTTCACGATGCACCCCCGGGCCGACGTGTACCCGTCCGGTGGATGCTGAACAGGCTGTCTTGCTGACAAATTAAATGCATGGAATGATACCCCGGTCCTTCCCGTTGATTACTATAGCAGCAATCGTTATGGAACTGCCACCCGGTAGTGACCGACGTCTCAGGTTAGTGAAAATCGCAAGTAAACAGGAGACAAAAACGATGAGTACCATGATGATTTACATCATAATTATCGCCGTAAGCTTACTTTTAATCATCGGATTTCTGGCAAGTGCCAATGAGTTCAAAAAAATGGACAAACATCCCGAAGACTACCGGCACCGCTGGCCGCTGATGGAGGGGAGTCCGGAAGAGCAGCGACGTAAGCACTACAATCAGTAGGAGGAAAGGCTCTTTTGACAGTCCCCCGATGTCGTACGAAGTTGAAGTAGGACGTGGAGTGGGACAGCAACTGTTCGTGCCCGGCGTGCTCACAATCCCCAAAGTTCACAGCTGCAAAAAAATAAAGGCCCTGAAACAGCATGGTATCAGAGCCTTATTCAATTCCGGAAGAATGGCTGCCTTAAACCTGGAGTCGCTCCAGGGCCGCAATCCGGTCGTCCAGCGGGGGATGGGTCATAAACAGGGCCTTGATGCCCTGACGTTTGCCGGCGTTGATTCCGAAGGCATTCAGACTTTCGGGCATCTGATCAGGAATGTTCATCTCGCGCTTGAGTGATCGAAGGGCGCCGATCATGTCTTCCTTACGCGTGAGTTTGGCAGCGTAGGCATCGGCCTTGAACTCGCGGACTCTGGAGAAGTACATGATGATTACAGAGGCCAGAATCATGAGCAATATTTCCATGACAATGGTGGTAATGTAGTAGCCTATACCCAGTCCACGTTCGTTTTTCAGCACCACACGGTCAACGATGAAGCCCGCTACCCGGGCCAGGAACATCACAAAAGTGTTGATGATACCCTGCAGCAGCGTCATCGTAATCATATCGCCATTGGCGATGTGTGCAATTTCATGGCCAATCACCGCACGAAGCTCGTTGCGGTCGAACCGTTGGAGCATGCCCGAACTGACCGCCATCAAGGCCTTGTTCCGGTTGGCACCCGTAGCAAATGCATTCGACTGCTCCATCGGGAAAATACCTACATCCGGCATGCCGATACCGGCGCGCGTGGCCAGCTCACGGGTTGTGTCCATGAGCCAGCGTTCCTGCTGGGTCGACGGCATATCAATGATTTTTACACCGGTTGTCCAGATGGCCATTTTTTTTGAGAGCAGCAAGGACACCCCCGCCCCGGCCATACCAAACACAAAGCAAAAAATCAGCAGCGACTGCAAATCCAGGTTCGTACCCGACTCGTCCAGGAACGAGCCGACACCCAGTATGGAAAGCGTAATACTGGCAACAGCGATGACCGCTATGTTGGTGAGAAGAAATAAACCAATTCGTTTCATGGATGTTTAAAAATTATGATTACATGTGTTTTACCGTTCAAAAATACGACAAATACGGGAAATCACCTCCGATTACCGCATGCGAATGCGCCATTCCTGCGGATAGTGATTGTTGAGTCGACCCCGGGTGGCCTTGGCAAAACCCAATCCGAGCCCCTGCCAAACCACCAGGACCGTCCCGTGCAGCGATGAATCCACGGCTACCGCCTCCCGGCGAAGGTAGTCCAGCGCCAGTTTGGTATCCAGTTCAACCTCGTCAAAAGCACCGCTGCGCCTCCAGACCGACATCGCCAGGCTCTGTGCCGGCCTGCGGTCATCACCCAGTTCCGTGCCGGCATGATGGATGTGCAGGGCATCATCTACGGCCAGCACCTGATCCGCAAGGGGTTCCGGTACGGCAAAGGTTCGCTGCGCATTCTCCAGGAAGACTGCCGCCGTGCCTTCATCCAGCGCCCCGGCACGCGGATGAGATTTGGTCCGTTTCAGAGAACCCCTGCCACGTCGCGCTCCATAATGAACCTCGGCGTTGATGGATTTCTGCAGCACGCTGAACGTGAACCCCTCGCCCGCCGAAATTCCCGGCACACACCGGAATACTACCGCTCCGCTCTCGTGTGCCGCGATGAGCTCACTATCGAACTCCGACAGCTCCGGTCGCAACGGCTGTGCCCCGAACGATTGAACCATGCGGGCAACCGGGTCCTCATTTTCCGACCGGTTGTAGGTGCAGGTACTGTAGATCAGCACACCACCGGGTTTTAACGCCGGCCAGACGTCTTGTAGTATGTCATTCTGTCGGAGTGCGCATTGCTGAACGGCATCCGGCGACCAATGCCTGATAGCGTCCGGATCCTTGCGGAAGAGTCCTTCCCCGGAGCAGGGTGCATCGGTTACGATGAGGTCGAACCATGAGCCCAGCGATTGAAAATGGCTGGGATTGTTGCTGGTTACCACCACATTGGGCAGCCCCCATTTGATCATATTCTCCGTGAGGATTTGTACTCTGCCACGATGGATTTCGTTTGAAATGAGCAGGTCATCGGCGCCGAGAACCGAAGCAAGATGGGTCGACTTCCCGCCGGGAGCGCCGCACAGGTCAAGTACCTTCAGTGGTTGCTTATCCGTCAGGATGGTACTGCGAAGCCACCGTACCACCTCGCCCAGGCGCATCGATGAGGCCTCCTGCACGTAGTAGCCACCGGCGTGAAAAAGGGGGTCCAGCGTGAAAACGGGTCGTTCCTGCAGCCAGAATGCAGACGGCTCCCAGGGTACCGGCCTGTCCGGCGGGGCCGGAAAATGGTGCAGGTCCGGGTTGAATTTGGCAGGATTCCCCCGCACACTCACCGGTGCAGGGGTATTCAGGGCAAGCAGAAGCCGGTCGGCCAGGGCCGGATGCTCACGCTGTAAAACTTCTTTGAATGTTTCGAACATGGCAGAAATTACACAATTACTTGTGTACTTTGGGAATCATCTCAGACCCTATCGCCATGAACCCAGCTCAAATTTTGATTGTGTTACTGCAAACATCGCTTAAGACCGGTTGCACTGCTGTCGATCCGGGCATTACCCAAAATCCGGTACAATTGCTGAAGGCGTGCCTGTTTACCGCATTTCTTGTCCTGGTTATGCCTTTTTGGGCGACGTCGCAGCCCGCCGGGGACGTAAACCCTGTTCAGCGTGCTACCAGCACGTCGCTTTCGATCGGGGACGGAAGCAACGCAAATCCTGTCACGCTCACCACCCCTCCCCAAACAAGCGCATCATCCCAATCGGTGCCCACCCGCATCGCCATCATCAGCGACCTTAACGGTCCCTACGGCAGCCTCGACTACGACTGGCATGTAGACTCCACCGTAGCCCGCATCGTACGTATGCAGCCCGATGCCGTCATCCTCTCCGGCGACATGATTGCCGGGCAGGACCGTCGCCTGCCTGACGACCGGTTCCCGGCCATGTGGGCCGAGTTTGATCGCCGTGTAGCCGAACCCCTGCGTCGGGCCGGAATCCCTTTCGGGTTCACCATCGGTAACCATGACGGTTCCCCCTTCGATGCCTTCAACCGGGAACGCGAGGCTGCCCGGGCATACTGGAAACCCGAAAACACCCTGCTCGAAATACTGGACACCGGCGATTTCCCCTTTTATTTCAGCTATCGGGTAAACGATGTGTTCATCATCAGCTGGGATGCTAGCTCCGCCGAAATCAGTGAGCCCACTCTCAACTGGGTCCGGGAGCAGCTTCGCAGCCCCGAAGCCCGTGAGGCCCGCTACCGCATCATGCTCGGGCACCTGCCCCTGTACGCCGCGGCAGTAGGGCGCAATCGCTACGGAGAGATGCTTCGCCAGCCCGATGAACTCCTGGAGGTGATGACCTCCAACAACGTGGATATGTACGTGAGTGGCCACCACCATGCCTATTATCCCGGTCACAAACGCGGTGTAGACCTGCTGCAGACCGGCGCGCTGGGCGGCGGACCCCGACCCTGGCTTCGTTTCGGAGCACCCCCGCAGAAAACATGGAGCCTGCTGGAAATCCCCGCGCAGGCCGATGCCGGGGTGACCATCACCACCCGGGATGCGGAAACCGGCGACCTGATCACCAGTAACGCCCTGCCCCGACACCTGCACGGACTGACCGGGTTCACCATTCGCAGGGATAATCCACCGGCGCAGCGATGGTCGTCTGGCTGGATGACGACCTCATCCGGTTCGGCGGCCGGCATGTTGCCCAACAGCGGAGTCGAAATGCGCCTTCAGGACGATTCCCTGCACCTGGATGTGCACATTCCTGCGGAATTCGCCGCATCCCTGGCCGGTTCCCCGCTGCAATGGCGTATTCACACTACCATCGCCGAGTCCGGGCAGAGCGACACCCTGCACGCCGGAGAAACCATTGTGCCCCATGTACAGCCCCTCATTTACCCGCCCCGACCTACCTTCAGCCAGGTATTTCCGGTCGGACAATTTGACGAGGACGGATTGCGCGGAGGGGTGTATTACCTGACGATGTTTGCCGGAGCAGGGGAACAGCTACGTGCAACCACCCCTATTCGCGCAACGGCCCGCCTCATGCCCGACCCCAACCTGCCGCCCGGTTCCATTCCGCTTCGCTCCGTCAACGTCCAGACCTCCGACAGCCTGCATACCGTACGATGGGAGCGCGCAATCGATCCCGATGGCGACGGCGTGTTCTACACGGTGCGCATTACCGAAGGTCCCGGAAGCACGAGCATATGGCATACCCGCATGGCCGGTCCCAACCCGGAAACCACACTTCCCGTTCTGCCGCGTACGCGTTCCTGGTACCTGGAGCTCATCCCGAACGATGAAAGCCTGCACGGACCGGTAACCGGCTACTGGATATCGCCGTGAGGTCGTAGCGGCTGTATATTGCAGACGCCCCGGATCCTGGTATCACCCCGGGCCAATGTCAGACTATCATCGCACGAATAGCACATCGCCGGTGCGCCCTGCCGTGTATTTGCAACGTCCGTACCGCGCACACGGCTACCAGCCCACACAGCCACCAGCCCACAGGGTTACCAACTCACACGGTTACCAAGCCGATGCCGTGCGCCAGTTAATATGCCACTTCACCGACGGATATGCCCGTTCCCCCGGACCACCCACTTCTCGGTAACCAGCTTTTCCAGGGCGAACGGTCCGCGTGCGTGCAGTTTCTGCGTTGAAATACCGATTTCCGCTCCCAGGCCAAACTCCCCGCCATCGGTAAACCGCGTGGAGGCATTCACATACACCGCAGCCGCATCCACCTCCGACAAAAATCGCTCCGCTTCGGCCTCGTCCTCCGTGACGATGGCCTCGCTGTGCCTCGATGAATACGTCTCGATGTGCTCCAGGGCCTCATCCATCCCCGAAACCACCTTCACCGAGCACTTGAAATCCAGAAACTCCCGACCAAAATCCTCCTGTGATGCCTCCTGCAGATGCGGGTAGCCCAGCACATGCAAAATCGGGTAGGAGAGGGCATCGGCAAAGATCTCCACCCCGTGTTCCGCCATCGGAGCGGTAAGCAGGGGCAGGAGCTCATCCATGGTTGCACGGTCCACCACCAGGGTATCCAGGGCGTTACACACCGATGGTCGCTGCACCTTCGCGTTGACCACAATCGCCGCCGCTTTCTGCACATCCGCGCTGGCGGTCACGTAGGTATGGCACACACCCGCACCGGTTTCAATGGTAGGTACCAGGGCGTTGCGCCGCACATACTGGATCAGCGACTCCGATCCTCGGGGGATGAGGATGTCTACATAGCGGGTTGCAGTGAGCAGCTCCTGCACATGGGCGCGATCGGTAGGCAGCAGCGTCACGGTCTCGGCCGGTACCCCGAATTCCGCCAATACCTCGTGAATGACCTTGACGATGGCTCTGTTGGAGTGCACCGCTTCCTTGCCGCCTTTCAGTACACAACCATTGCCCGACCGCAGGCATAAGGCTGCCACATCAGCGGTTACATTGGGTCGACTCTCGTAAATCACGCCCACCACGCCCAGCGGAACCGTAATTTTCTGCAGGTTGAGTCCCGCCTGGAGCTCCCGTTCCAGCAGCACAGTGCCCGCGGGATCCGGCAGACCGGCAATTTGCCGGAGACTTTCTCCCAGTCCGGCAATACGCTCTGCATTCAGCAGGAGGCGGTCTTTTTTGGGATCGGTGTCCGGCATGGCGTCCAGGTCCTGCTGATTGGCCTGTAGAATGGCCTCTTCCGAAGCCTCCAGGGCGCGCGAGAGCAGTTCGATGAGGTCGCGACGACGTTCGTCTGAAAGCGACCGGACGCTGATGGCAGCTTTCCGGGCTTGTTGCAGCTGGGGGACGATGGTAGGGGTCATAGGTTCAGAAATCTACAGTAAAACAATATGGTTGGTGAGGGTACAAAAACAGGTTGCAGCACCAAATCTACAATAAAACAAAGTCGTTGGCGTGGGTATAAAAACAGGCTGCAGCGCCAAACTTACAATAAAACAATGTCGTTGGCGTGGGCCACTTCCAGGTTCTTCGCGGCTCCGTTTTGGGCAAGTTCGGCCGAGGAGAGTCGGGTCCGGGCTACGCCCAGCACCGGTGAGGGGTCGGGCCCGAGGGCCAGTTCCACTATTTCACCAGCGGCAAAATCGCCCGAAAAACCGGTAACTCCAACTGCAAGCAGACTTTTTCTGCTGCGCAGCGCTTTTTCGGCACCGTCATCCACGGTAATCCGACCCGAGGAGAGTCCGCCGCTGGCCAGCCATCGGTTTCGGGCAGATACAGACACATCGCGGGCGGTGAAAACGGTCCCGGAAGTGCCGTCAACGGCGCGGAGGAGTCCGTCGGGGTGCTGCATGCCGAAAATGCACACTTCGATGCCCATGGTGACGGCCAGTTTGGCGAAGGTGAGTTTGGAGGTCATGCCCCCCAGGCCGAGGTCGGACGTTTCGCGGCGGACCAGCGCGAAGGCGTCGTTGACCTGCTCAACGCGTGGCACAATCTGCCCCTGCTGGTTGAGGAGTCCGCCGGGGGAGGTACACAGCAGCAGGGCTTTGGCCCCGAATCCCGCGGCCAGCAGGGTAGCCAGCTCGTCGTTGTCAGAGAATTTCAGCTCCCGGTCGCTGATGACGTCATTTTCATTGACGATGGGGATGATGCCGCTTTTCCACAGGGTCTCGAAGGTGTCTTTGAGCTGGAGAAACTTGGTGCGGTCGGCAAAATGGGAGCGTTCGCACAGACTCTGGGCAATACTGATGCCGTGCGGGGCAAAGTGCCGGGCGTACAGGCCAACCAGGATGGGATTGCCCACGGCCGCCGCCGCCTTGCGCTGATGGAGGCTGCCGTTGTAGCGTTTGATGGAGCTTTTGCCGGCTCCCACTGCCCCGGACGAAACAATGATAATACGATGACTGCGATGTAACGCGGCCGTTTGCCGGGCAATTTCGGCGATGACGCCCTCATCGGGCTCTCCGGAAGCCTGCGTGATGGAGGCCGTCCCAAATTTTATGACGATGATGTTCACGGTTTACCTGGATATGCTGTAGATGTGATGCCGGGCATAAATGCCTCAGCCCCGGTTTTCCCTGACTGCTGAAAGTACAAAGAATCTGTTAAAGGTGAGGGTGCTTAATCTAATATGCCAGTATCTCCACCAATGCGGGGTTTATGTAATAGTGCCTGCCACGAATTTCCTTTTTCTGCAAGACCTGAAGTTCGGATAATTGATTGAGGTAATTACGAGCCGTATTTTCGGCGTAAAGACCGCGGTTGGTGAGATGGTTAACTTTGATATAGGGCTGGGTAAAAATGGCCTCACAGAGGTCCTCGGGTCGACGCACATCGGTCTGTTCTCGCAATACCTGCAAAATTTCATCTTTGCTGTCTATGATATCATTCACTTTGCGGAGGGTTAGTTTCGAGGTCCATTCCACGGCTTTCAGCATGTAGATGAACCAGCTTTTCCAGTTGCCGTAACGGGACACCCCCGCCAAATTTTCGTAGTAGTCATGCTTGTGTTCCAGTATGTACCGACTCAGATACAGAATGGGTAAATCCAGCAATTGATTTCGGGTGATGATGTGCAGGTTCATGATTCGTCCTGCCCTGCCGTTTCCATCTCTGAACGGGTGAATTACTTCAAACTGATAATGTGCGATACACATTTTTAACAGTATATCATCGGGCTGCGATTGCTCGTCATTCAGAAACTGAATGAGGTTATCCAGTTTCGCTTCCACAATACCTTTTCCACGGGGTGGAGTGTAGGCGGGCTTGCCGGCATTGGGTCCGGTGCCACCCATTCGTATGAACGTCCTGGCAAACGGCGGACGAATTCCATCGCTGCTATCCTGTATGATTTGATACAGTTTGATAAAGTATTCCCGGTCGAACCGGCCTTTTTCTTTCAGGTAGTGATATCCGGTCCAAAGGGCTTCGCGGTACCGTAAGACTTCCTTTGCCGGACCGGGTGCTTCGCTATCTATTTTTGAATCGCTGATGGCTCTGTAAAGCTCATCATCTGTGGTGAATACATTCTCGATGGCACTCGAGACTTTTGCTTCCTGCAGGGATATGGAATTGATGAGCATGCCGGGATTCGGAATAGCAATGCTGCGACCGGCGAGCATAGCCAGTGCTTCCTTGGCTTTCCCAAGTTGTTCATAAATATCGACGTCCCGATACAGAGAAGGTGCAATCGGCAGAAGGGGGAGCCCATTCCAGGGTTGATTGCGATCAGGATTGACGGGATACGTCTGTATTTCTGGCATTAAAATACCCTAAATTTAATGTTTGTTCACTAATGTAACATCAAAATAAGGTATTCCTGCTATACATACATTAAAAATTGGATGTTTTAATGTATGACTGAATTTTTGGCATTAATTTGCCTGAAAGGTCGACTCATACACGTTCCAATCTCGCGGTGTGCCTTGAAAACCCGTATTTAGTTCAAGGTCAAGTGCTATCAAAGCCCATAAAAAGCCTCAACCCCATAAGACCGTCCAAAGCCCGCAGCCTGGTTCAGGCTCGCGGCACGATCAAAACCCGGCTGCGTGGTTCATGCCGCGGGGATCGGCGCCGGTCTGGATCCGCCCCCCCTCGTCAACCACAATGCAGTTGGCCTGGCCGGTGTAAAAACGGCGCGGACTCAGCTCGTGGCCATACCACTCCAGCCGGTCGCGGGTGGCTTTGTTGAAGGTGTAGGGCTCAAAGTACAGTCGATCCGGCATCCACTGGTGGTGAAAGCGCGGTGCCGCAACGGCCTGCTGCACATTCATGCCAAATTCGGCGATGTTCAAAAAGACCTGCAATACGGTGGTCATGATGGTGGACCCTCCCGGCGTTCCCAGCACCATCTCCAGCCGACCGTCGCGCGTGACGATGGTGGGCGTCATACTGCTGAGCATGCGCTTGCCGGGTTCCACGGCATTGGCCTCGCCCCCAAGCAGCCCGAACTGGTTCGGTACTCCCGGCTTGATGGAGAAGTCGTCCATTTCGTTGTTCATCAGAAACCCGCCACCTGTGATGCTCACAAACGAGCCGTATCCGCTGTTCAGCGTAGTGGTCAGCGAGACCGCATTCCCGTCGTTATCGACCACCGAAAAGTGCGTCGTATTCCAGGACTCGCTGGCAGCAACGGGATTGCCATGGCTCACCTCGGCGCTGGGCGTGGCCCGGGAGGGATCAAACGACCGCATCCGGTCGCGATTGTACGCCGGTGTGAGCAGCTCCGCCCGCGGGACATCGTAGAAATCGGGATCGCCCAGGAACTCGGCGCGGTCGGCATACACCCGCCGACTCACCTCGGTAATCAGATGAACGGTTTCGGGCGAGTTATACCCCATTCGCTCCAGGTTGTAGGGCTCCAGTTTTTGCAGCATCTGCCCGATGGCGATGCCCCCGCTGCTCGGCGGACCCATCAGATGCACGGTGTAGTCGCGGTATTGAACCTGCAGCGGCTCCCGCCACACACTGCGATAATTGGCCAGGTCTTCGTGGGTGAAAATGCCGCCATTCTCCTGCATTTCCCGCACCATGAGGTCGGCCGTTTCGCCGGCATAAAACCCGTCCCGACCTTCATCGGCAATGCGCTGGAGGGTCCGGGCGAGGTCGGCCTGAACAAAAAGCTCGCCCTCGGTGAAATCGCTGCCGTCAGCTTTGGTGAAATACTGCCTCGAACCTTCAAACTGTGCAAATCGGTCGCGACCGCGATTCAGCGCTGCCGCCTCACGCCAGCTCAGCCGGAATCCATCCCGCGCCAGCCGGATTGCCGGCTCCATGACCACCTCCAGCGGCAAGGTGCCGAAGCGGTCCAGCGCAGTAATCATGCCGTCCACCGTGCCGGGAACCCCCGACGCCAGATGCCCGAAGGTGCTGAGCCCGTCAATCACATCCCCGTTTTCATCCAGATACATATCGCGGTGGGCCGCCAAGGGCGCCATTTCCCGGAAATCCAGGGTGTGTACACTCCCATCGGCACTGCGAAGCACCAGAAATCCGCCTCCGCCCAGATTGCCGGCCGCCGGGAAGGTCACAGCCAGGGCAAATTTAACGGCCACGGCCGCATCCACCGCATTTCCGCCCTGTCGGATGATCTCGATGCCGGCATCGGAAGCCTCCTGCGTGGCACTGACCACGGCGGCATTAGCGTAGATTTTTGGGAACCCGACCTGGCCTTGTACAGGGGCGGAGAACAGCAGCAAAGACAGCAGCAGGCATGCATGGAACTTTTTCATGGGAGAGGGTCTGCAGATGGAGGGGAATCCGACGGAGGTGGTCATACCCCGACGGGTTAAATCGACATGGTCAACGGGCCGGCAAACGGTGTAGTACTCTTGCGCGCACAACCAGACCAGCACCACGAAAGGTCTGAAATTTGCCCGCAAAATGGTAATAAAATATCAGCACAGCCCTTGCAAGGTCGCTGCCTGACAAAAAATCTCTATATTATCCACAATATTCAGGTCAAAAGCCCGGCAACCTTTCATGGTGTAATCGGGTTTATCTGCTCAGGCAGCGCATCATAACCATGTACTTGTTGCCGGCAAAAGGCCCACCCCGCCTGGCCCGACAACCCTTATTCCTTAACCTTATGTCTTTTACCCCGGTCCGTGCCCTGGGCACTTTCCTGCTGGCACTCGTCATGCCTGCAACCGCGCTGCACGCGCAATCGGTCTTTACCGTTAACGAGTCGGTCATTTTCCGTCCGGCTCCCGATGAGCATCAACGCCTCGCCATCGATATGGACGCCGGCTTTGTTGCCACTCCACCCGATGCCGGTGAGATCATTACCATGCCGCTGGACGGCGTTGAACGCAGCTTCCGTGTCACCCGGAAAACCCAGTATGTGCCCGGCGTCTGGTCGGTCATCGCCCGCGATGTGTACAATCAGAGCCGCTACGCAACGCTTACGTTCACCGACGACCAGCTGACCGGGAAAATACTCTCCCTGGCTGATGAACAGGTCTTTCACCTCGGCACCGATCCGCAGTCGTCTTCCAAATACCTCTCCCGCATGCGCAACGACCGCCTCCTGCAGGTGAGCTGCGCCGTGGATGAGTCGCTGCAGCCGGAAACCTTCGACCTGCATCCTGTACGTGCCGCTCAGGTCGACCTCCGCGAGATGATCAACACCCCCTCGCCCCTGAAATCCGTCATTCCCAACCTCCCCGTGCAGTCGTTCGACGGTCTGCTGGGTGAGGAGGTCGTGCTGGACGTAATGATGGTTCATACGCAGGCCGCGGCCAGTGAGGCGTTTATCCGTGCCGGTATCACCATCGATATGGCCATTGCCCAGACCATGACGCTCTCCCAGCTGGCCCTGGACAATTCAGAGACCGGCATTACCCTGCGCCTGGTTCACACACACCAGACATCCTACAACAACGATCTGCTGGTGGGCATGGAAGTGCACCTGCGACGGATTACCACCGAAACGGGTGTTTTCCGCGTGAGCGATACCAATGAGCACGATAATTTCATGGATGAGGTGCATACCCTGCGACGGGAACACGGTGCGGATGTGGTTGCGCTCTATGTTCAGGACAACTCCAGCACGCTGGGGATTGCCTGGAGGCTCTCCAACTATGCCGGCTCACCCCGACTCGGTTTTTCGGTGAACAGCATCCGGGCTTTCAATACCTTCACCGTCATCCACGAAATCGGTCATAACCTGGGCGCTGCCCACGGTCGGACCCAGAGCCAGAACGCGGCCAGCCTCTCCGGCGGATTGTTCGAATACTCGACCGGCTGGCAGTATTTTGCCCCATCGCCCAATGCCGACAGCGATCCCCTCCGGCAGATGCGTCACACCGTCATGCATTACGGTTCATCAGGTTCCATTTCCTACCCGGGTTTCTCCAATCCGGATGTGAGTTCCGAGGGTGGTTTTACCGGTTCCCGCGGTGTAACGCCCGGTCCGGCTGACAATGCCCAGGCCCTGCGACAAATCAAGCATACCGTGGCGGGCTACCTGCCAACTATCACTGACGCACCCGCAGCGCAGATAACCGAGGTTCCCGTGGATGCCATTGTGGGCGAGGGTCGCTCGGTTCGGGTTCATATTCCGGTCAGCAACAACGGCGACTCACCGCTGCGATGGTCGGCCGAGGTGGTTCCGGGCGTTGAGTCTGTAACCCCGCCGCCAGCGAAGCAAGGAGCCCCCGCGGAGACGACTGAGGCTGTGGAGGTGCTCTACGAAACCGGGTTTGAGTCGACCGAGGGATTTGCAACCGGTACGTATGAAGCGCACCGGCAGCTTCGCACGAACAACGCCACCCGCTCGTTTGACATTGCCAACGTGAACGCGAAAGACGGAAGCCAGCATTTTCGAAATCGGTCTATTGCAGCTGCCTCTGCCGGAGAATTTGTATCGGCTGTAACACCGTTGTTTGGTCGCGGACAGGTGGGCGCCTACACCGCCTCCTTTGATATGTACCTGAGCGGGGACGCCTCTTCCCGGTACGATGTCTATATTTACTCGGCGCAAACCGGGGGGATAGCCGGCGGGTTTGTGATCACGAATGACGGACTGATGTACTTCCGGGTCGCCATCGACGGCTCGGAGACGTTTGGTCGGGGCAATGATACCCCGCAATTGGAGCTGAACCGCTTTTACCGGGTTGATATTGCCGTCAACGCCGAGGAAAATACCCTGACCTACGCCCTGGACGGGGTGGAATTTGCACGGGTTCCCATGCTGCAGCACCGGACCTTCGACTACATCCTCTTTGGACGGGTCGAGCAGGATGCCGATGATTTCATGGACATTGACAACCTTCGGGTGACCCGTTTGTTTTCAGGTTACTCCTGGTTGTCGTTTGCCGAGCCGGCCGGCACCATAGCCCCGGGCGAAACGGGTTACGTTGCTGTTGATCTCGATGCGGCAACGCTGACGGAGGGTGAAACTCTGGAAGGTAACATCGTTATCCGCACCAGCGATCCGAACAATCCGACCGTAACCCTGCCTGTGCGCATAACCGTGGCCGACCCAACTTCCGCAGATGCCGCGGAATCCCTTCCGGCTCAGATTGCCCTTAGCCAAAACTTCCCGAATCCATTTAATCCGGCTACTACAATTACCTATGCCTTACCCGAAGCCATGCCGGTCACCCTGCGCATCTATGATGTCACCGGTCGGGTGGTGGCTGTTTTGGTTGACGAGGTGCGCGCCGCCGGGGAGCATCAGGCCCGATTCGACGCCCGGGAGCTGTCGAGCGGTCTGTATATGTACGAACTCAGTACGCCTCAAACCCGCATCACCCGGAAAATGATGCTGGTGAAATAACGATGGAATTCGCTCCTGTTATACACGGTCTTTACTCTGAACATAGGTGCACATGACGAACAACGAAACCCTTATTCAGCTGTTTATCGAGCTGGCCGGCATCCCCGGGAAGTCGCTCAACGAGGCCGCCCTCGCCGCGCATATCCGCCGGCGGCTTGACGGACTTCCCTTCACCGTTGAAACCGACGACGCCGGACGGGCGCTGGGTGGCAACACCGGTAATCTGCTGATTAAACCCGCCCATTTTGATCCCGCCAAACCCGTGCGGGTGTATATGGCGCATATGGACACGGTGCGGGATACTACGGGAATCGGCATTCTGCGTGACAAGGGCAAAATAACCAGCGATGGTACCTCCCAGCTGGGCGCCGACAACCGTGCCGGTGTGGCGGTGCTCCTGCAGCTGCTTCTGGATGTTACTCTGAGCCCGCCCAATTACATGGTTGTTTTTACCATCGCCGAGGAAATCGGTCTGAAAGGTGCCGAGCTCCTGGATTTCGGCGGGTTGGATGTAGAGGCGGTATTCGTGTTCGACAGCTCCCGCCGGCCGGGCGCCTACATCCGCACCTGCGCCGGCAAATTTCGTTTCGAAGCCCGGATTAAAGGTCGCGCTGCACACAGCGCCGTGGCCCCGCAGGAGGGGATATCGGCCATTATGGTCGCCGCCGAAGCCCTGCAGGGCGTTACCATCGGCAAGCTCGATGAAATGACGACCATCAACGTAGGTACCATTCACGGAGGGGAGGCCAACAACATCGTAGCACCGCTTTGTGTAGCCACCGGAGAGGTTCGCTCCGAGACCATGGATGCCGTTGCAACCCACCTCGACCGTATTGAAACGGCCTTTGCCACGGCCTGTGAACGTCATGGCGCATCGCTTGAGTTCATCCGGACCAAAGACTTCGCACCCTTCGATCTGGATCCGGACTCCCTGCTGGTCCGCACCCTGGAAGAAGCTATACACCGCGCCGGCGCTGCCGTTGATCCGCTGCGCTACTCCGGCGGCAGCGACGCCAATGTACTCAATGAGCGCGGGTATGCGGCCGTGAACATCGGCATCGGCGCCCAGAAACCCCACGCCGATGATGAGTTCATTCTGGAGGAAGACCTCGTTACGGCCTGGCGGATTGCGCAGAACCTGATGATTATGCACAGCGAACAGGGACAAAGCAATCGGTTCTGAGGGATAATCCTGTTTCGGGACAGCGCCGGCACGGATACCCGCTGCCGGGCGACGTTCCCGAAGTCCATCGATTGCCTGCCGCGGCCAGATCAGCGGGCCCGGCCGACCGGTTTACTTCACAAAACTCACGGTCCGGCTGTCTGAAAAGCCTGCGTCACCCTGAAGTCGTACCAGGTACACGCCACTGGCAGCCTCGCCCGGAGAAAAAACAGCCTGATGCTCGCCTCCGTTGTGCAGCCCGCTGGCCAGAAGTCGTACTGACCGACCGGTCACATCAAATACTTCCAGGCGTATGTGCATGGTATCGGGAACCCGGTACCGCACCGTTGTTGACGGATTGAACGGATTGGGCGAGGGGGGAAGCAGCTCCAGTTCACGGGGCAGTGCCGATTCCTCATCTTCCAGATGTACGCCCGTTTCGGCTGGTTCAAACACGGCACGCAGGTGCAGCGCAGTCTCCAGCTCAATGGCAATCAACGCCCCGGTTTCAGGCACAGACGCCGAGCCGCCGACCACCTCCCATCGTACAAACCGATGTCCGGGCGCGGCAATAGCCTCCAGATTTACGGGTACTTCGCTGAAATAAATCCCTTCCCAGGGGTAGGCGACACCGTCATGCACACCGGCCAGTGCCGTATCAATAACCAGGGTATTAACCCGAACCCGGCCACCTCGTTCATCGCTCACATCAACGGTAAGTCTGCGCTCTTCGCCGGCATCCAGCTCATTGCCCAGATGGGCGCGCAGGGCGTCTTCACGAAGCAGGGCAAAGGTGCGCATCCGGTTAATTTCTTCCTCCCAGGCCTGCAGCGATGCGGGCTGATTCCATCGCCGGCTATGCTCATCCATGTGCGGACGATACTGCGCGGCGAGGCTGTCCAGCACGGCCGTAACGCGCTCCGCTTTGAACGCTGAGTTGAGTAAATCCGCGTAGCGGTTGATGAACTCGTGGCGAAAACGCTCGTTGATCAGCAGCGAGCGCAGCATGAAGGTAGACCGACGTGGGTTGGGCCAGCCGGTGAAGACTTCTTCCAGGGCGAAGGCGATGGTGTTGTGGCCGGCATCGTTGCCCCCGTGCGGACGCTGCCCGAAGTTGGTGCCGGACCCTTCTACATAGTCGAAGTTTAGCCCGAAACCGAAGTCCGTATCAAATACCATCCATCGCCACCGGCCGTCGCGAACGTTGGCCGTGCGCGGCATGGGGCCCTGCCGAAGGCTATCCAGATGGGTGAAGTTGTAGCGCCAGAAGAGTTTGTTGTTGCCGGGCCAGTCGGTGTTGCGGAAATAGATCTGGGCGGCATTGTAGTCGGTGAAGTTGCGCAGGTCCATTTTCTCACCGATTTCAGCGATGCGCGCATCGTTCATGAAGGTAACCACGGTGCTGAACATGCGGAAGAGCTCCCGGAAATGCTCCAGTCCTTCGGGATTGTCGCGGGCCACGGCGAAGTAATCGTACCCTTCGGGCAGGAAAGCCGGACCCAGAAAGGTGGCCTGATCGGTGTCAATGCCGTAGTGCGATTGCAGGTAGCGCTCATCGAACCGGTCGCGGATGTTTTTGATGCCCCAGAACTCGCCGTTGATGAAGACCACAGCCGGCCGACCGTGCTGCACATCCAGTTCCGTGCTGCCGATGAGGAGCTGCTGCATGAACAGGTCGCGCAGCATGGATTCGCTCCAGTCGTTGCCGGAGTTGCGCAGCAGCAGGCGTTTATACCGCGCTACCGGCTTGTCGGCAAAGAAGGGATAGTTGAACCAGGTCTGGCCGTACTCGTTACGGGCGTAGAGTCGGAGGGTTTTCAGGGGACGGTTCCGCGAGGTGCCTCCATGGATGCGTGCGCCGGCTCCGTGTGAAAGGATTCTGCGACCATCGGCTTCGAAGAACTCCAGATGAATGGGTCGCTCCCAGTCCGCCCCGCGACGATCATAATTGGGAATGCTGTCAGGCAATCCCCGTACATAAATTCCGGTTTCATCGCTGAAAAAATGGTCGGGATCTACCGATATCGAGAACACAGGCAGCTGGTAGCGCCCGGCCCCTTCAGGGTGGATGAAGTAGGTGGAGGTGTTCACCGGACTGGTCCATCCGGCGTCGTCAACGGCAACGGCCCGTACTACGGTGCCTTTGAAAACCGGTCCGCGCGGCGGCAGCCATTCTTCGTTGTAGGGGTTACCCGGCGGAACATCGTTGGTGGGAATCAGGGAGTATACTTCCGGGTCAGCAGTTCGGTCGCGCAGGGTAATCGGACCGCTGTAAACCGGGGAGGAGGGCCCGGGCGTAGTTCCGTCCAGCGTGTAATGAATCACAACATCACTGCGGGGATGGGAAAGCTGCAGCGACTGCTCCGTAGCGTAGAATCCCGCAGACAGATTGAAAATCGGGGGAACAGACTGGGCCAGCAGCGTGCCGGAAAGCAGTACATAGCAAAGTGTCAGCAGGAGTCGGGATTGCATTAACATCAAATAACGAGCGTTGAAATTGTTTCCGGCCGGAATCACCACAAAATACACCTTTTGCCTGTAATCTTTTTTTACTTGGCAAACCGCCGTTAATTCGGCAAATTCAACCGCATAACCTGGTCGATCCATTTAATTGCTAATCCTATGAAAATAGTCAGCATATCGGCGCTCTTCGCCCTGTTTGCCTTCGCCTGCGGCGTTCCGTCCGACGAGACTTCAACCTCCTCTCCGCAAACCCAGAAAGAATACGCGCTCGTGATTCACGGGGGAGCCGGGGTAATTTCCAGGGACATTTCCGATGAGGTGCGCGAGGGATACCTGGCATCCCTGGAAACCGCCGTCAGAGCGGGCGAGGAGATGCTGCGTGAGGGTCGCTCTGCACTGGATGTTGTGGAGGCGGTGGTGATGATCCTGGAGGATGATCCCCGCTTTAATGCCGGCGTGGGCGCTGTATACACCAGCGAAGCCGTTCATGAGCTGGATGCCGCTATCATGGACGGAAGGGATCTGAACGCCGGTGCCGTAGCAGGACTCCGAACCGTGCGCAATCCCATTTCCATGGCCCGCTACATTATGGAAGAAACCCCGCATGTCTTTTTTGCCGGAGCGGGAGCAGAGCAGCTGGCCGATCAGACCAGCCTTGAGCGGGTAGACAATACCTTTTTCAACACAGAAATTCGCCGTAATCAGCTCGACCGTGCCCTTCAGCGTGCCGCTCAGCAGTCTGGGGTTCCTGCCGGGGTACACCGGGGATATGCCGCAGCAGAGACAACCGGCCATCCGACCACCCCACAGACCAACTCCCCAGGGGCACTCCATAGCACCCCGTCTGCGTCCGGATCCGGTACTTTCAGCGAGGTCATTTTCCTGGAGGAGGCCGACCGCTACGGAACCGTCGGTGCCGTGGCGCTGGACCGGGATGGGAACCTGGCTGCAGCCACCTCTACCGGAGGCATGACCAACAAGATGCCGGGCCGCGTTGGCGATGTGCCCGTCATCGGGGCGGGAACCTATGCCGATAACCGAACCGCCGCCATATCAGCTACCGGTCATGGGGAGAAGTTCATCCGAAACGTGGTAGCCTACCAGATTGCGGCCGGTATCGAGTTCGACGGGTTAACCTTGCAGGAGGCCGCTGACCGTGTGATCAACGGCAAACTGGATCAGGGCGATGGAGGCATTATTGCTGTCGACCGGTTCGGTACCATTTCAATGACCTTTAACTCGCCCGGCATGTTCCGGGGCGCCATCGACTCCCAGGGGTATTTTGAAGTGGCTATCTGGGAGTGACCTCAGACCCGGTGAGCGGCAGTAAAATGGTGAAGGTGGTCCCTTCGCCTACCTCGCTGACAACCTGAATGGCCCCGCCCATGGCCTCAACCTGATTTTTTACCATGAACAGCCCCAGTCCTTTGGAGTCCTGGTGTTCATGAAACGTTTTATACATCCCGAAAAGGGTGTTCTGATGGCGATTGAGATCAATTCCAATGCCATTGTCGGTGACCGTTATAACATGGTGGTCTTCATCACGCCATGCTGCAACGCGAACCTCAGAATCGCGTTCATGAGATCGGTACTTAATAGCATTGGTCAGCAGATTCAGGATAATGCTCTGCAGATAAGACGGAATTACCCGAACCGTGTACCCCTGCTGCACATCGTTATGCAATGCTACACGGGCATCCTGTGCCAGCAGGGAAATACTGCTCCAGGTACTCTGAACGTGTTTATGCAAATCAAGGTCGACCCGCGCGGCATTGCCTTTAATGCTCATATCCAGTACAGCATTCAGATCGGTAATGGTCTCCTGCAGTTTGAGCGATGAAGCCTGAAGCAGCTCCACATAAGGATTGCTCATCAGTTCCGGATTCTCCATCTCCAGCAGGTTCAGAATACCAATCATGTTGGCACTGTGGGAACGTAGGTTATGGGAAACAATATGGGTGAAACTGGTCAGCCGACTGTTCTGCTCCTCCTTTTCGGTGAGTAACAATCGGGTGTCTTCCATGAGTTGTACTTTTTCCGTGATGTCTTCCTTCACGGCTACATAATGGGTAATCTCGCCTTCATCATTTTTAACGGGAGATATGGAGGCCGACTCCCAGAACAGTTCGCCGTTTTTCTTACGGTTGTGAAACTCGCCGTGCCAGACATGACCGGTTGTAATACGTTTCCAAAGATTGTTGTAAAATTGGGGACTTTGCTTGCCGGATTTCATGAACCGTGGATTCCGACCCATCACTTCTTCCGGCGAATAGCCTGAAATCTCACAGAAAGCTTTATTCACATATTCCAGGCTGCCATCCAGATTGGTAACCATCACACTGGCCGGACTCTGTTCAACCGCCTGTGAAAGTTTCCTGATTCGCTCCTCATCGGCTTTTCGCTGGGTGATGTCGATGCCGATGCACTGAATTTCAACAGGGGCTCCGTGAGGGTCAAGAATACATGCGAAGTCCCACAAGGTGTGCATCAGACTGCCATCCGGCAATTTTTTTTGCAGCTCAATCTGCATTATCTGATCCGGCGCGGCAATCAGGGCATGAATCAGCCCGATTACTTTTTCATGATCACCGTGGTAGATTGCATTCATGCTGCTGGTACCCAGCAGGGTATCCAGTCCGCTGTGGAGGTGCGAAAAAGTGTTAAGAAAGGTTTCGTTGGCATAGGTGTAATCCCCCTTCAGATCGGTGCGAATTACGTACGAAGACTGCGAGGATACCAGACTGCGCAGCTTGGCCTCGCTGGACTGCAAATCTTTTCTGGTTGCGTCAAGTTCCAGAATTATTTGTCGTAACTCCTGCTCTGTTTTTTTAAGAGCGAGGTTGTTTTCCATCAGTTCGGTTACGTTCTGATGAGCGCCGAGCATGCGAACCGGCTTACCGTTCGCGTCACGAAGAGCTTTACCCCTACAACGAACCCATACCGTCTTCCCGGACTTACCAGTATATCTGACGATCTGGTCGTAGGGGATTTCCGGATTTCCCAGATGTGCCCCGATACGCTTTTTGGCTTCCTCAAGGTCTTCGGGGTGAATGAGATTTTGCCAGGAAGCGACCTTATGGGGCATTTCCGATGGAGTATACCCGAGGGTGGTCCAGAATTTGGCGTCCATCCACTCATCTTCCGGCGATTCCAGGTCCCAGTACCACAAACCGTCCAGCGTAGCTTCCTGTATAAAACTAAAAATATGGTCTTCTTCCCTGACCAGAAGGTATAATTCTTTTTGGAGGTAGTTCATTTTTTCATCACCAAAACTTCACAAGCCAGCTATTTAGCAACTTCCGACAATCGATATTATCGAAATATTCCATCAATAACTTTAGTTTTATCATATAGGGTAAACTTATTGCCGGGCCGATTGGCTTTTGGCACGAAATTGATCAATATTGCTGCCACCCGATTATAACTATGCGATGTGACCCCAACTATGTTGTCTTTGCAACACCTGTTCTACCGACCGTTTCCGGTCAATTACTTCATACGGAAACCTGAAAAAAGAGCGCCTCTTCTGGCACTTATATCGCTGCTGTTCGTGCTGGTATATCGTCCTTTAGGGTCTTATCCCGGTGCATATTTTGGCTATGAAATTACCATGACCATGTATGCGCTTTGCGTGGGTGTTGCTGCTTTTGCCTCATTCAAACTAATCCACTTGCTTCGCGGGGATGATGCCACCGAACCCTGGACCTTGCTCTCGGAGCTGCTATCTGTCGGATTCGTTCTGATCAACCTGGGTACTGCGGTGTTTTTGTCGGCTTTCCTGCTGGAAGAATCTGCCCCCCGCTGGAATTGGGATACCTACGCCAATTCGCTTCAGAATACCGCCTTAATTACGGGTATTCCTATGGTTGCAGCTACTATCCGGCAGTTCAAAACCCTGTTTTCGTATGCCGGCGGACAGGAAACGGTGAATCTGGTTAACATCCCCAAAAGCGGTGATCCACAAATAATAATTCAGACGCCTCTGAAAAAAGATGATCCTGTTTTCAGGGCCTCCCAACTGCTGTATGCCGAGGCAGACGGGAATTATGTTAAGTTTCATTTGCTGGAAGCGCATGAGTATGGTCGTACCGACGAACGGTACGGGGGCAGTACCCCTGCCGGAAGTCGAACCATGGCAGGTAGAGCGGACGAGAGGTATTCAGGTGGTGATGAGGATAGTGCCAAGGTAAGCCATACGCACGGACCCGATGCACCCATCCTCAAAGGTCGGCTAAAAGTACATGTAAAGACGGTCCGTATTTCAGTAGACAGCCTGGAAGAACAACTCAAACCATACCCCGTTTTCATGCGCACCCACAGGGCCTTTATCGTGAACCTGCGCCATGTTAGGGAGGCATCCGGCAACACACTCGGACTGCAGTTAAAGCTCTCCCATAGTGCCGATGAAATCCCGGTCTCCCGAACAAACGTAAAACGGTTCAGAGCGATGTTCAAGACCGCCAACGCCTGACCACTCGTCCCAAAATAATGACGAGAACATCCGCATAGATTCAACCGGAGTATAACCTTATCGGCTTTGCCATTCTGGTTCAGGGTGAACGTTGGATTCAACCGAGGCTCCGGCACCGTACGACCAAATTTTGCAGACAGAAACACTGCCGAAACGCCGCACCTAAACAAAAAAGGCCTTGCAACTCATTGAATTACAAAGCCTTAATTTTTCTTGTGTGCCCTGGACTGGACTCGAATTGTACTTTCCGTTGCTTATCTCATGGTGACATAACCGGCTAAAAAGCACATTTAGCGGATATTTTGCGGTTAATTGCTTTCACTTCACGCAATAGTATGTATATTCCATTGGTAACAAGATTGGTAACACGGTTTCAGAGCCGTCAGCCTATTACCATACTAATATAGTTAAGTCTTTCCAGACGAAACTTTCCCGATGTAAATACACAGACCATGAGTATCACAGTTAGACCATACTTACTTGAAAGACGAAAGAAGCGGAACGGAGAATATCCGGTCTATATCAGGGTGACTCAGCACGGCAAGTATAGCCTGGTTTCAACCGGAATCAGCGTTGAGAAAACGTTTTGGGATCCGAACAAAGGCAGGGTAAAAACGGCTCATCCGTTGGCCAAAACTTTCAACCGTACAATTCAGTTGAAATTGCACCAGGCTCAAGAGGCCGTTGTAACGGATCCGACAGCGAGCCGGCATTACATTGCTAATCTGCTGAAAGACGGTGATACAAAGGATTTCAAAGGCATTGCGCTGGAAGTCGCTGAGAAACTTGCAAGCGATGGAGGTTATCACCGGCCAAAGCAGATACGCTATGCAGCTGAACGGATGGAGGAGCTGCGAGGCAAGGGCATTTCCATTGATAGCATAACTCCCGATGTAATCAACGAATATCAGCGGTTTCTAATGACCGAGTACGGCAACCACCAAAACACGGTGAGAAAGTATATTTCATGCCTGAAAAATGTATTCAGCTATGCCCTGGCAAACAGCTACACTAAAAATGATGTATTTGCCTCTTCAAAAGTTGAGATTGTAAGCTCAGTAGAAAACAAAAAGCAAGCTCTCTCACCGGAGCAGGTTAAGCGCATCGAGAGCCTTGACATTGAGACAGGCTCCCTGGTATGGCACGTTCGGAACTACTTTCTATTCAGTATGTATAACGCTGGGATCCGGTTCACAGACTTTGCAACGCTGCGCTGGAATAGTATTGTAGACGGCCGGCTCATCTATACAATGGGAAAGACAGAAAAGAGCAAGAGCATTGCACAGACCAGCAAGGCATTGAAAATACTCGAGTATTACCGTACCGATGAAATCGCTCCGGATGATTTCATTTTCCCGATCATTAAAGACAAAAGCCTCACCGGTCGAGAGCTGAAACGCAAGGCTCATTCAGCCAATGCTCAGGTAAATCTGCTGCTGAAAGAATTGCAGAGTATGGCCGGTATTCAAACAAACATCGCTTTCCACATCGCACGGCATACGTTCGCACGCTGGGCACGGTCTCTGAATATGGATATTGATTGGATTGGCTCCGCATTAGGCCACAGCAAGAGAGCCACAACGGAGCGGTACCTGGCGAGCCTATCGGAGTACAATATAGATGATGGACTGAAAAGTATATTCGATGAGGATGGAATCTAAAATGTTTTGTTCAAGTGTCATTATTGACATTTTTGACAGCCAACAATTACACCACCATTGAAATCAGGCCATACGAGCCGATTTCATAAATCACACCAAACCACACCACACCATGAGCAATAGAGAATACGAATTTGAACGACAGCGTAGGAAAATGAGAGAAATCTTTGGAGGTTTCGCAAAATTCGTCAATAGCGAAGAATATGTAAAAAAAGCAATCCCTGAATTAATTGATAAGGTTTATCAGGGCGGAAGTAAGTTAGTGCACATCGAGCATGGTGCACAATTGGCTTATGAGCGATGGACTGACTTAATAGATGTAATTGAGCGTTACATCTCACGTACTGATAACGAAGCGTTGGTTAAGCACCTAAGAGATCAAATTAATTACATTAAATCAGAGAGAGATTTACTATACAGCCGTTATGCGAGTATAATTGACAAAGATGAGCAGCTATTCAGCTCAGTTTGGAATGATAACCCAATTCTAACGGAGCACATGAATGAGCGATTACGGCAGAGGTATCGTGAGCCGGACTCTTTTTTCGAGCTGGCTAACTGGTACTATCAGAGCCGATCGGATGGTGAAACCTGGAAGTCTGTATTTGCAAAGATGAATTCCGAACAAACTGAGCTGGGGATGGAAAAGAGATACACAACATTTGAGTCTTTTCAGTCAGCGTTAAAAAGATACAGACGTAACAAAAGTACCCTAAAATAGTAACCCCGTTACCTCAATAACGGGTCTTAATTGCTTTAAGTTTGATGCAGTTACAATAACCGCAACAAATATGAAGCATTATGACGGCCTACATTGCCACACATGATGAGCTTGAAAAAGCAATCGAGAAAGCGCTCGCTAAGGTTGTCGAGGATCGGCTCCCCGAGTTGATCCAGGAGGCAACGAGCAAGCCCTGGCTGAACACATCTGAGCTCATCGAGTTGACCGGATGGAGCTCCAGGACTATACAGAATATGCGAGACCGTAACGAGATACCATTCTCGCAGCACGGTCGCAAAATATTGTACCCGAGAGTCGAAATTATGCGATTCATCCGGTCAATAGAAGTCACACCACGTACTAAATAACCACACCATGATCACACCTGAAACGTTGAAAGAGCACGTTAACGGAGTGGCAACCCAGGCCGACTCACCACACGGCCAGCCAATAGTTGCTGCTGCACTCCGGAAACTGCTATCAAGTATACCCGAGAAAGTTGATTTCCGTAACCTGGCATTTCCGGAGGAGGCTGCCGAAAGACACGAGAGAGACGAGCTGTTTAAATACCTTGCTGATAAGCCTATAAAAGGTACCAACCAGGAGCGGAAAGAGAAATCGGAACGGATGCAAAGCCTACAAAAGCGTATCGAGAGCCGAAGAGTTACCGATCAGCACCGTATAGTAATTGCCATTGAAATCATACTCGAGACGGCCACAGAAAACGGCTGGGGTCTATGTATGCACCAGGGTTACTACTACGTTTACACCGGCACGCATTGGGTCCGTGTTGATGAGCCTGAGCTGAAAAATTTCATTGGCGAGGCAGCTGAACGCATGGGTGTTGAAAAGCTCAAATCCAGGTATTACGAATTTAAAGACAAGCTATTCAAACAGTTTGCAACAAGCGCTCACCTACCGGCTCCGGAGTATGATGCTGAAATTGTACTCATTAACCTGGCCAATGGTACGTTTGAAATCACTCCAAAGTACCAGGAGCTCAGACCACCAAAGGCAGTAGATTTCCTCACCTATCAATTGCAATTCCGGTACGACTCCAAAGCAAAGGCTCCGCAATTCCATAGGTACCTGGAGGAGGTTCTGCCGGATCCGGAGAGCCGTAAAGTGTTGGCTGAATTTATGGGTTATCTGTTTACCCGAGGCATGAAGCTGGAAAAGGTGCTGTTTCTGTATGGAGCCGGTCGAAACGGCAAATCCGTGTTGTTTGAAATTATTCGGGCAATGCTGGGCGATGAGAACATCACCTATTACAGTCTATCGAATCTGACCGATGAGTCCGGATATTACCGAGCCAAACTATCAGGTAAGCTGGTTAATTGGGCATCTGACATAGGTGACCGACTCCAAAGCAATACATTTAAACAGCTGGCATCCGGTGAGCCGATAGAGGCACGGTTACCGTATCGAGATCCATTCATGCTCACCAATGTTTGCAAGTTTGCTTTTAACACAAACCAGCTGCCGGCCGATGTCGAGCACACAGCAGCATACTTTGAACGGTTTCTAATCATTCCGTTCGATGTCTATATCAAACCTGAAAACAGGGATCCTGATCTGCCGAAAAAGATTATCCACCGAGAGTTGCCTGGCGTATTCAATTGGGTGTTGGATGGACTCTCACGACTATTGCAGCAGGGCGGTTTCAGCCGTTGTGAGGCATCTAACAAAGCACTTGAAACCTACAAAAAGGAGGCCGACTCCGTTGCGATGTTCGTTGATGAGCGAAATTTTAAGCCTCATACTGAGCACTACAAAGGATCTCAGGAGTTATATCAATCCTATAAGGCGTATTGCTACGATGAGGGTTTACGGGCATTGGCTCGAAAGAATTTCAATAAACGCATGAACGGCCTGGGATTCTTTGACCAACGCAAGGAGATCGGCAGAGTATTCTTTATGACCGTTGGAGGCTGACCGTATGAAGCAATTCCGTTACATATTGGACTCATCCAGCAAAAAGCACAAATGCCCTAATTGCGGAAAGAAACGGCTGGTACGGTACATTGATACCCAAACAAAAGCGTATTTGGCTCCCGATATTGGCCGATGTGACCGTGAAAGCTCATGCGGTTATCATGTCACACCAACGCAGGGCGGTCTGAGCAATTCCACAGCCACAGAAACGACCTATACCGTACCGAAACCACCGAAACCGAGCACTATTGAGCCGGAATATTTCGAGGCCACACAGGGCAGTTATGAGGCTAATCAGCTACACCAATACTTGAAAAACTTGCCTGGATGGTCTGCTGATATTGCAACGAGAGCGCTGAGGAGGTATCAAGTCGGCACAGGTTCAAAAGGAACGGCCGTTGCAGGCTGGCCTATCTATTGGCTGATTGATGAGAACGGTCAAATACGATCCGGCAAGCTAATCAAATACAACGTTGAGACCGGCAAGAGAGAAAAGACCGGTTATTCATACGATTGGATTCATACGCTATTGGCACGTAAGGGCATCCTGGAACGTGACTCATTCGAGCTGGTACAATGCTTTTACGGTAGCCACCTGATTGACTCGAATAAACCTATTGCCATTGTTGAGAGCGAGAAAACGGCAATCATAGCATCCGAGTATTTCCCGAGCTTCACCTGGATTGCAACCGGTATGCTAAAGGGCATTAACAGCTATAAAATGCGATCCGTTGCAGGTCTATCCGTTGTGCTATTTCCCGATGTCGGATGCTATGCGGATTGGCAGCACTACGCAGACCGATTTAGCAACCTGGCGAGGATCAGCGTATCTGATTTACTTGAAACTCATGCCGGAGAGCAGGAAAAAGGTTTCGACCTGGCAGATTACCTGGCAACGTTAAATTTATCGGCCTTTACAGAGCAAATCTCGAGGCCGTTTTACCAAACTTTCACCGATAGAGAGGCACCACACGGATTCAACCCCTATACCGGTGAAATATTCGACTCCCGAGGCTATCCGGCCGACTGGGGATAAAACCACACCATAAACCAAACATACCATGAAACCATATAAAGAAGCATTGGCCGACTTTAAAAAGGCCAAAGAAGCCGAACGCAATGCACGGCTGAATATAACGGCAACGCAGGATGAGTACAAAAAAGCCACCGCTGCGATTCCGAAAGTTTACGAAGAGCTCACGAGCATTATGGCCGATGCTGAGGCTGGCCTGGCAACGGATCGCAATGTAGAGGATATGCGGATCAGGTTCAAACGAGTACAGGATGAGGCCAACGAGGCTAAGATGAGGCTGGATGTCGCAGAGAAGCTGCTGCCGGTTCGCAAGGCACAGTTAAAAGATGCTCAAACCGCATTGAAACTGCCGGCTGAAAGTTATTTCAGGCAGAAAGCAGAGCCGATTCTAACCGCACTAATCGAGACGGCCGACAAGCTCCAGGACTACTCAAAGCATATCGAGGCTATCCGGCAGGAGATGGACGGAAGCGGAATTTACTCTGATAACATTGTGCCATATCCATTCAACCTGAATTTTGACCTGATTGGCAATGTGAGAAAACTCACCTATCCACAATTTCGAGAGCAAATACTCACCATTAAAAACAGCAAAGCATGAAAACAGTAATTGACCTAAGTAAACTGATGAACGAACATGGCACATTCAATGAAAGAGATGTTCAGGCTATTGAGCGAGCTACCGGCAGAAAATTTGCTGAGGTATACGCTGAGGCTGAAAAGTCGGCCGGATTGGCAACGGCTGGTTTCAGCGATGAGGAGATAAAATCAATGAGCGATAAAGAGTATGAGGCTAACAGGCAGGCCATTCTCGACTCATTGAAAAGACGATAAAAGGCGGTTATGTGCTGGGCTGGGAAACCGGCTCAGCACATACTACTTTGAATATGTGCAAAGTATGTAAACCCCTATGGATATTTCGTATCTTAAAAATAAACAACCACCTAACCACCTGACCAATGGCACGATTAAGACGAACACGAAAGCCGTTAACGCTGGATGAACTGCGGGCTTCCATGAGTACAGCGCTGATTGAATTAGAGCGGATCTATACCGATACGAAAAAAGATGCAGACAGCCGTATCAGGGCGATCAATTCCCTTGCAACGTTGGCGAACAGTTACGCACGCATTACAGAAGTATCGGACATTGAGAAGCGATTGACCGAACTTGAAACCGCAAACGCATACAGCAAGGCAGGGTAAATCATGGCAAACACTAAGCTATTCACCCGGCTGGAATCACTTGAACGCACCCTAAAGCCGGCACCTACGCTGGTAGTGGACATAATCCGGCATCGTGATCAAATAGACTTTCCGCACCTTTTCGAGGTTGATACCGAAAAGCACGAACCACCAGGAGGCAATAGGGTTGCTGGGGTTACTATCCGTGAATTTAAGCGTATCGACTAATGGCAAACATAACCCTACTAAAGCGGTTACACCGGCTGGAAGCAATCGAACACGGCAGGGATTCAATTCAGGTACCTGAAATACACCGGCACATTGTGGGCTCAGCCGAACAGGTACGGCACCCGGAACGCTTTCAACGTATCAGCACGGTACAGCTGGGCAATGGCACCTATCTGCACGAATATCAGCGCAGGCCATAAATAGAAAGAGGCCGTTACTCACACCACATGAGACCGGCCTCTTCACACCATATACGCTGGTAACCACACCGGCAATATATGAATTTCAGTAGTGTATTCTGAACGGCTGTCAATAATGTCAAAAATGACGGCCAAACAAAACATTTTAGATTAGACCAACGGTACCAGCAGGGATTGTTTTTTTTAGAAAATTGGTAACGCTATTGGTAACAAGAAAACTAACTCACTGCAATTCAATGAGTTAGCTTGTTTATTGGTGCCCTGGACTGGACTCGAACCAGCACGCCGTTGCCAGCACTACCCCCTCAAGATAGCGTGTCTACCAATTTCACCACCAGGGCGCATAGAGAGCAACAAATATACGGGGAATAAAATTGACGAATCAAGTTAAATCCTTAATGTTTGCGTATTTTCTATGTTCATAACCATCCGAATCCAGATCATCCCGTTTTGACCCCCAAGAAGCCATCCGATACCGACCAGCCCGCAGACAGCCATCGCAAAAAAACGGCCCGGCCTGCACCTACTCCACCTTCAAGCGGGAGTATTTTTAAAAAGAAACCATCCGCTAAAACCACCAGCGAGTCGGGTCCCGATTTTGCATCCGGTCGAACGGGCCGGAAGAAAAACTTTGCCGGAAAGACATCCTCCAGAAAAGGCGAATCATCCGGTGATGATGATTTCCTGCCCGCCAAGGAGGGTCGGAGAGCCTACAACAAGCTGAAGACCGAACAGACGGGCACTTACGATGAACCCCGTAAAAAACCCCTGAAAACGAAGCGCCCTGCCGGACTTCCACCCAAACGAATCGACAAAAACTCCCCGGAGAAGGCCGAGTTTACAGCAAAGACCATCTCTGATACCGATGACTCCTACCGCCTGAACAAGTACATCGCCAACTCCGGCGTATGTTCGCGTCGTGAGGCCGATACCCTCATTGCCGAGGGTAAAGTTGCCATCAACGGCACCGTGGTAACCGAACTTGGAACCAAAGTCTCACGCAAAGACGTGGTCACCGTTGACGGCGCAACGGTCAATCCGGTCGACTTCGTTTACATTTTGCTGAACAAACCGAAAAACTACATTACCACCACGGATGACGAGAAAGGCAGAAATACCGTGATGGATCTGGTAGAGGATGGCACCGGACACCGGCTCTATCCCGTCGGCCGTCTCGACCGCCAGACTACCGGTCTGCTCCTGCTTACCAACGACGGCGACCTCGCTCACCGCCTCATGCACCCGAAATACAAGGTCCGGAAAGTGTATGAAATTATGACCCCTGAGCCCGTATCGGATGAGCAGCTCAGAACCCTTGCGGCCGGAGTAACCCTGGAAGATGGTCCCGCCATACCACACCGTGTTCAACGAGTACCCGGAAGCGAAACGGTCATTCAGGTAACCGTACTGGAGGGCCGGAACCACCTGGTCCGGCGTATGATGGAAGCTATCGGATATCCCTCCATCGAACTGGCCCGAATTACCTACGGCGGACTGCATATCAGGGGCCTTCGCAACGGTCGGTGGCGCTATCTGCGCCCCAATGAAGTCAACGACCTGAGAAAATTGGTGAAATTATTTAATCTGGACATGAAAGAATCCGATAGTAAATATAAGCGCGGAAAGCGCTGATTGCATACATTGGGCTAATCTAACTAGTCTGGAGCTCGGATCATGCCTCATCGCGTTATAAAAAAACACAGCGGGTCGGTACGGTCAACGGAGGGAAATCCCATCCGTTTCGATCTGTATACCCCCGGAAACTACACCGGATCACTGCCCGTAATCCTGTTTCTGCACGGATTCAAAGGGTTTAAGGATTGGGGCACTTTCCCCGATGCCTTCTTTGAAATGGCCCGACAGGGCTTCGCCGTTCTGGCGATGAATTTTTCACACGGAGGCGTTCCCCCGGCACAGGACACCTTCGCCGAGGCTGAACTTTTCCGTACGCAGACCATCACCCAGGAACTCAACGATGTCGCGTCGATTGTCGCGGAAATCCGATCCGGTAAAATGGCCGCTACGGCCGGAGTAGACGAGCTCTATCCGCTTGGCATTATCGGGCACTCGCGAGGCGGACATACCGCCGTACTGGCCGCCGCTGAAATTGACGATATCAGCTGCCTGGTGGCATGGGCCCCTGTAGCCAATCTTACAGACAGCTGGACCGATGCCATGAAGGAAACCTGGAAGTCGGGCGGGGATGTGGTCATCCAAAATGCCCGAACCGGTGAAGCATTACCCATCGGACCGCAGCTGTATACCGATGTGGTGCACGCTGAAGACCGGTTTAACGCCCTGGAACGTATTCGTGAGCTCTACATCCCGGTATTGGCGATTCATGCCACAGATGACGAAACCGTTCCACATAAAAACTCCCAGCAACTGGTTGAGGCCTGTGCCGGTTTCGACAAAGAAAAACTGCTGCTGGACAAGGGCGGTCACACCTTCGGGAGCTACCATCCTTATGACGGCGAAGAACTTCCTGATGAATTTGCTCACGTGGTGGATCATACCATACGCTGGTTTCAAACCTACCTTGTCTGATGATGGAGTTGCCGGGCTGTCCGCCAGTTACGTTTATTAAACGACGCAACCAGCGCAGCCTGCGTATTCGGGTGAAAACCGACGCCGTGATTGTTTCCGCCCCGTTGCGATGCAGCGAAAGGCAGATGGCCGATTTCCTGCGGGAGCGACAGGATTGGGTGCGGGAAACATCGGCCAGACTTCAGGAAAAACTGCAAAAACGCCGACAAATTCTGGACGACCACCGGGGCTTTGTTCTGCTCCACGGCCGGTGGATTCCGCTGATTGCCCGACCGCCTCGTCCCGGATCGGCCGATTGGTTACTGGTTTGGCGTACTGACCGTGTGGATGTCTACCCGCCGGAATCCCATCGCCCGTCCATCATTATTCCCGCCATAGAGCAGTTAGCTGATCGAAGCACACCGGTTGGCTCAGCACCGATTTCGCATTCGCACACTGTGCCGGCGGGGAGAGGTGCCGGTTTTGGTCTGAGTACCGGAACAACTGACCAGCCAATTATGCCACGGTCTGGTGCTCACAATGACAGGGATTTGATTGACGTACCGGCTGATGTACTTAAAGCCTGGGTTAAAGCGGAAGCAAGAGAACGCCTGCCCAAAGAATTCGAGGCTCTTGCACAAACGCTCCCCTTTACCTGGAGCCGGATTTTTGTACGATCCCAGAAAACGAAGTGGGGAACCTGTTCCAGCCGTGGTATCATCTCCCTGAACTGGCGATTGATCCATTGTCCGGAGGAAATCCGCCGTTATATCATGATTCATGAACTCTGCCACACCGTGCACATGAATCACAGTGGATTATTCTGGAGTCTGGTCGCCGAACATTACCCCGACTACCGGACTGCCCACCGATGGTTGCGCGGGCACGAGCAACTGCTGTTTCAGGATGGCAATTCTGCCTGAGGCAACGTCAGGTGATACGCTATAGCCGGCGGGACATTTCGCCAGATCATTTTTTCATGGGTGCAATACGCCCGGTTGATTTCGCGCTCAAAATGACAGCTGAAGTGATTAAACCGGTAATACTTGTAGTAAGCGATTGATCCGCCTGCAGCTATGATATCCAGTTTTTTCTTCCAGATTTTCCGGGTAATTCCCACCGGAATCTGCTCATAAGGGATGGAGCTGATGATGACGTCATAGGGTTGCTTAACCTGAAAATCCAGCACATCCAGGTTGAACACCCTGACACGTGGTCCGCTGAACCGGGCATGGATATCCTTATAGAATCGCTGATCTATTTCAACGATGTCCAGGCTGTCAGCCGGTCGCATCGACTGACAAATAATTTCTGTAATCGGGCCTGTACCGGGTCCCAATTCCAGAATTCGCAGCGCTTTGCCGGGGTTCGCAGCCCTGTAGCGGCGAATGGGTTGTACCATCTCCATAGCCAGGTGGCGTGAACTGGGTGCTACGGCGCCCGTGTGACTCAGGTGCTTTATAAAGTGGACAAAATTTAACAAGTAATTCGAGGTGTGATTTGAATCGGCAGACTGCCTGGAAATGCGTCTGAAATGGCTTAATTATCCCGGATTGGTATAATTAAGCCGGCCGGATAACCGTCAACCCTCATTATAGTGAATTCGGCAGGAAGGAACAATTTTTATACCTTTGCTACAGATCAACGTCAATTTAGATGTAAACCTATGAAACAAGTACTCCCTTTTATGGCGCTCATGATGGTTATGGCGTGCAACTCGCCCCAGACCTTTGATTACCCGGATTTTCCAAAATCCGATGTAACGGACGATTTTTTCGGAACCACGGTAGCCGACCCCTGGCGGTGGCTGGAAGATCCGAACAGTGATATGACGCAAGACTGGATTACCGCCCAGAATGCGGTCACGTACCCCTATCTGCAATCATTGCCCGGAAGAACCACCTTACAGGAACGACTCACTACGCTTTGGGATTTCCCCCGCTACAGCTCACCCTTCCGTCGTGGCGACCGCTACTTCTATTATTACAACGACGGACTCCAAAATCAGTTTGTGCTCTATAAGCAAGATCAGCTCGATGCCGATGGGGAGGTTCTCATCGACCCGAACACCTTCTCGGAAGACGGTACCGTCAGTATGAGCAGTCTGGCAATATCTGACGACGGACGCTATGCCGCGTACGCCAAATCCGAGGGCGGCTCAGACTGGCGTGAATTTTTTGTACGCGATGTGCAAACCGGTGAAGATCTGGATACCCGTATCCGATGGGTAAAATTTTCGGGAGTCTCCTGGGATAAAGAAAACCGTGGTTTTTACTACAGCCGTTTTCCGCAGCCTGCTCCCGGTGAAGAACTGACAGCCGCCAATCGGAACATGAAACTCTACTACCACCGGTTGGGAACCTCGCAGGACGAAGACCTTCTGATTTACGAACGCCCTGATCAGCCCGACTGGGGGATGTATGGCAGCGTGACCGATGACGGTAATTTCCTGATTATTACCATTACCCAGGGTACGGACCCCCGGAACAGAGTGTACTACAAAGACCTGCGGCAAAGCGGCAGTCCGGTAGTCCGGCTGCTGGATGACTTTGATGCCAGCTACAGCTTCCTGACCAACGAAGGATCTACCTTCTACTTCCTCACGAACCATGATGCACCGAAATACCGTGTTGTAGGCATTGACACCCGTCGCCCGCAGCGGTCCGGCTGGCAGGAAATCATTCCCGAAGATGATCACGTACTCAACGGAGTATCAGTGGTGGCCAACAGACTGGTAGCTAATTATCTGGTTGACGCCCGTTCTGAAGTCCGCATCCATGACATGCAGGGATCACTTCAACGCACGGTTGAGCTCCCGGCTATCGGGTCAGCAAGTGGTTTTTCGGGTCGTAAACAAGATAATGAAGCTTTTTTCAGCTTCTCATCCTACACCTATCCGTCAACGATATTTCGGTACGACTTTGCAACCGATGAAGTAACGGTATTTCGTGCCCCGGAGGTTGATTTTAATCCGGATGATTATGAAACCCGGCAGGTTTTCTATCAGAGTAAAGACGGAACGACCGTTCCGATGTTTATAACACACAAAAAGGGTGTAGAACTGAATGGTAAAAATCCTACGTATCTGTATGGGTATGGAGGGTTCAACATCAGCCTGACACCCGGATTCAGCGTGAGTAATCTGGTATGGATGGAGCAGGGGGGTATTTACGCGGTCGCCAATATCCGCGGAGGCGGAGAATATGGTCGGGAGTGGCATCTGGCCGGCACCAAAGAGCGGAAGCAGAACGTATTTGACGATTTCATCGCCGCGGCTGAATATCTCGTTGATCAGTCGTATACATCACCTGAGCACCTGGCTATCGGCGGCGGTTCCAACGGAGGACTGCTGGTGGCTGCGGTCATGCTGCAGCGACCGGATCTTTTTGCTGCGGCGATTCCTGCCGTTGGGGTGCTGGATATGCTGCGGTATCACAAGTTCACCATTGGCTGGGCCTGGGCCAGTGACTATGGTACCAGTGAGGACCCGGAAGGCTTTGAATACCTGCATGCCTATTCCCCGCTTCACAACGTACGGCCCGGAGTGCGATATCCCAGCACACTGATTACAACTGCAGACAGGGATGACCGGGTGGTTCCTGCGCATAGCTTCAAGTTCGCCGCCGAGCTGCAGGAGCAGCACGCCGGCGATAATCCGGTTCTGATACGAATTGAAACACGTGCAGGTCACGGAGCCGGCAAGCCTACCTCCATGATTATACAGGAAGCGGCCGACCGCTGGGCATTTGTTGCCCATGAAACCGGACTGCGTATCCGCCGGCCATAAGCACTGCATAAACGCATCCGTAACGAAGCGAAACACTAAGGGTACCATCTCGTACACAGGCGTCGGGTAGTTCACAAAGAACCACCCGCCGCCTTTTTTTTATTAACCCCATCTGTATGCTCCTTCGAAGTCTTTACGAAGGCACTAAAATTGCCTGGGTTGCCATCTGGACCAATAAAGTACGTGCCTTCCTTACAACATTCGGTATCGTAATCGGTATTGTTTCTGTCACTACCATGGCCACCGTTATTGACGGAATCAACCGGAGTTTTGAAAGCAGCCTGAGTATGCTGGGGCAGAATGTGGTTTTTGTGCAAAAATGGCCCTGGAGTTTTGGCGCCAACTACAACTGGTGGGACTACATCAACCGCCCCGAAATTGAAATCCGTCATGCCGAACAGCTTCAGTCGCTTTCTGAATATGCTCAGGCCGTAGCTGCAGTTAAATTTCGTGGTGACAACATCCGCTTCGAAGATAAAACAGTGCAGAGCGCTGACATCCGGGGGGCTTCCGTTTCCTATGCCATAACCGGTTCCGTTGACCTGCAGGACGGTCGATTCTACACCGATGAGGAGAATCGCTCCGGACGCAATGTTGCGGTGATCGGAAGCGGCATTGCCGAGGTGTTATTTGATCAGCGGGATCCGATCGGACAAACCGTCCGTTTTGCCGGACAACGGTTTGAGGTTATCGGAGTACTCGTAGAGCAGGGCCGGTTTCTGGGACTGGAAAGTTTTGACAACCAGGTAATCATCCCGATACAAACCTTCGCACGGAATTACGGCAACCGGGGCGGAGTCCAGTTACAGGTGAAATTCCCCGATGAAGCTGCCCTCGAGGAGGGTGAATACGAAGTTGAAGGATTGATGCGCAGAATCCGTGGACTTCAGCCGGGGGAGGATAATGATTTTGCCATCAACAAACTGGATATGTTTCGCCAGCAGTACCGGGCACTGACCGGAGCCATCTATGGCATTGGCTTGTTCCTGACCGGCCTCGCCCTGTTTGTCGGCGGAATCGGCGTCATGAATATCATGTTTGTATCAGTGAAAGAACGTACCAAGGAAGTCGGTATCCGTAAGGCCATCGGGGCTAAATCCAGGGAAATTCTGTTTCAGTTCCTGGTAGAAGCCGTGGTTATATGCATTTTCGGCGGTCTGATCGGCATCCTGCTTTCTTTAGGTACCACCGCCTTGATCAACACCGTTTTTGTTGCCCATCTCGACTGGGGAACGGTAATCCAGGCCGTTGTAATATGCACGCTTACCGGTCTTACCTTCGGCTTTCTTCCGGCGTACAAGGCCGCCAAGGCAGATCCGATTTCATCACTTCGCTACGAGTAACATCCCATGAATATTTTTGAAGTTTTCAGAATTGCCACCGGAGCCCTCGCTGAAAATAAATTACGCTCCATGCTTACCCTGCTGGCGATAGTAATCGGGGTTTTTGCCGTGATTTCTGCTTCAACCGGTGTTAAAGTCATTGAACGGTATTTCGATGACACGATGTCGGTGATGGGAGGTTCGGTAATCAATATATCCACCCGACCCATGGTGCAGATGGGCGATGCCAGCGCCTTTCGTAACCGGCAACGAATCACATTCGATCAGTTCGAAGCATTGCAGGAGCGCTCGGTTATGGGGCGTTTTATGAGTCCGGACGTTATGTTCCGGTTTACCCGTGTGGAATCTGCCGATGCACAAACCAATCCGAACATTCCCATTTACGGCAGCAATGAGAACTGGATGATGAACAACGCCTACGATATTGAAGAAGGCAGGAATTTTATATTGGATGAAGTGCAGAATGCCCGGCCGGTGGTAGTAATCGGTGAGGATGTCCGTCAGGCACTGTTCGGAGACGCAACACCCATTGGTAAATCCATCCGAATTGATGGACAATCGTACACGGTAATCGGGCTGGCCGGTGCCAAGGGAAGTATCATGGGTTCTTCATTGGATAATTTTGTGCTGGCTCCCTACACCCGTATGGGCATTGTTTACGGATTCAATCGCAATGTCAGCATTATGGTCCAGGCTCCGGATATCCTCATGATTAATGAGACCATCGACGAACTCACCGGATTGCTGCGGGTGATTCGGGGGGTTGCACCCGGCGAACCCAGCGATTTTGAGATTGCGACGAACGAATCCCTGCGGGGTACGTTCGACAGTCTCACCGGATACCTGTTTATTTTTGGCCTGGTGGTGGGCGGAATTGCACTGCTGGGCGCCGGTATTGGCGTGATGAATATCATGCTGGTATCTGTTACGGAAAGAACCCGGGAGATTGGCATACGTAAATCGATTGGTGCAACCCGCCGGGCTATCGTTCAGCAGTTCTTGCTGGAGACGGTGGTAATTTGCCAGATCGGGGGACTCATTGGTATTCTGGTAGGCGTTGCCGGAGGCAATATCCTTTCAATTGTCATGGAAACTGCTTTTGTGATTCCCTGGAATGCCGTGGTTACCGGTGTTGGTGGTATGACCATAATCGGGCTTCTCTTCGGCGTATATCCGGCTATGGTAGCCGCCCGGCTGGACCCCATAACATGCTTGCGCTACGAATAAAGGTGGTTGCCTGATTTCCGCCGCCTGACTTATTGCGTTTTAAAATGAATCACTTCGCTCTGACTGTAACAAACAGGCTTCATAACCGTCAACAGCTCTGACTGACACAAGCCTTTCCTATTACTCTGAACATCGATTATCATGGCTAAAAAATCATCTAAACGAACACTCTGGATTTTACTCACCCTTCTTGTGGTCTTTGTTGCCACCGGATTGATCGGTCGGGCAGCCGGCTGGTTTGAAGCCGAAACCGGCACAGCAGTTGACATTGCGGAAGCCCAGCGCCGCACGCTGACCCAGCTGGTTTCCGCATCCGGTATCATCCGACCCGAAGTTGAAGTAATCCTTTCGCCGGATGTGAGTGGTGAGATCATCGAATTGCCCGTCAAAGAAGGCGATTTTGTGAATCAGGGTGATTTACTGCTGCGTATCCGTCCAGACCTGTATGAAGCGCGCATCGATGAAATTCAGGCGGGACTGCTCAACGCTCGTGCCCGTGAGCAGCAAGCGCTTGCCAGTAAACTCAGAGCTGAGGTAAACTATGAGTCGCAGCGTCAGCTCTACGAGCGGGAACTGATACCCCGCATGGAGTACATCACCGCAAAGACACAATTTGAGGCCGAGGAGGCCAATCATAATGCGGCCCGTTATACCGTGCAAAGCGTAGAAGCGCAGTTAAGGCGTGCCCGGGAAGAACTTCGCCAGACGGTCATCCGCGCTCCCATGACAGGCACAATCAGTCAATTGAATGTGGAACGCGGCGAACGCGTTGTGGGAAGCGTTCAGATGAGCGGCACGGAAATTCTGCGCATCGCCCGAATGGAGCAGATGGAGGTGGAAGTGCGCGTGAATGAAAATGATATCATGAACGTGGCAGTGAATGATACGGCCCGCGTTCTTGTGGATTCCTATCCGGGGCAGACCATTCAGGGCATTGTAACCGAGATTGCCAATTCAGCTACACGCAGAGGAGAGGGAACCACCGAACAAGTTTCAGAATATGTTGTTAAAATCCGCATTGTTACCCCACATAATGTGGAAGCCTCTGCCCTGACCATGCAGCAACGTGCCTCGCTGGAAGTGACAGCATTGAATCAGCCTCCCTACCTTAAACCCGGGATGTCAGCTTCTGTAGATATTGAAACGCAGACCGAGGTAAATGTGGTTGCCGTTCCGATCCAGTCGGTGACCGTGCGGGATTTCGCGGACCTCAACCGGGAGCAGGATGATACGGCTTCCGAGGATGAAATCAGTGTTGAGCAGGTAGCCGAACAATCCGGCAGCCGCGTTCACCGGGAAGATATCCGTCGTGTAGTATTTGTGGTTGAAGAGGGTAAAGCAAAGATGGTCGAGGTGGAGACGGGCATCAATGACGACCAGTTCATCCACATACTGCGCGGCCTGGATGAAGGTGCCGCAATCGTTACCGGCAGTTATCGTGTTCTTTCACGCCAGCTCAGCGACGGTGACGTACTTAAGGTAAACGATTAATTCTCCGCAGCCGGATTGCCCCCGTATGTCAGCTCCAGGTGCGTAATGAGCACCTGGACGCGTTCTGCCCGAAGCGCATCACCCTCACGTGTGTAGCTGTTGTTGAGATTTCGCATGGTGCGAAGCAGCATCTGAACCGGGTGAGCCGGACTAAAGTACGCCTGTTCAGGCCGGATGTTGTGGCGTTTCAGGAAGTTCAGACAATCATTCATGGTCACGGTTTCGCCGGAATTGAAGGGGTCCAGAAAAACAACCTGTGTGTCAAAGTCGTACCGCATCAAAAAATGTACCGGCATATTGACTCCGCTCAACGGTAACTCCAGCCGACGAGCCGTAAAAAGGGCAATGAATGCCAGGGTCAGCGGAATACCGGACTTGCCATCCAGAACCCGGTGCAGATGGGCATAGGTGGGTTTGTAGTACTCCTGTTTAGCCGGGGTGTATCCGTGCTGCTCATAGATATGCTTCATCACCAGTTTAAGCTGCCGGAGCGGTTGCAGGGTGTAGCTGATTTCGCTGCGGATTTCATCGGCCAGGCGGTCCAGCTTTCGGATGTAGAGCTCTTCCCGCAGTGTTGGGTCGTCAATGCGTGAGAGCATCAGAACGGCGGCTTCCAGTTCGGTGTAGCTCATAATACCGCCTTCAATAAAGTTCAGGAAGTCGGTCTCCAGCGATGGAAAGGTCAGTTTAAGGAGTACATCGTCAAGTACCTGACGTTCAGCCTGGTTTTTGGACGTGGCCCGGAACTCATCCAGCAGCGGGATGCTTGCGGCGTTGAACTCCTCGAACCGCTGTATTACCGAATTTCGCACAAAGTCGTCCGGATCATCCAGCAGATACAGCAGTGATGCTATTTCGTCTCGGGTACTCATTCAGCTCAAAAATACGGACTCGCCGGCCGATTTCATATTCAGAAACTGTATATTAGCCGCATCGTGCTTGCAGGAACACTACCAACGAAATCAGATGGATATGGAGATTCGGGTTACATCAGAGACGGGAAGGCTGAACGGCGTGATTGTTCATACACCGGGTCCGGAGGTTACCCATGTGCATCCGGACAATATGCATGAACTGTTGTTCGATGATATCATTTTTGAGTCGCAGGCCAGTCAGGAACACCGTGATATGCTGGAGATTTTCCGCACAGCCATGCCGGAGGGCGGACAGGTGTACGAAGTCCTGGATCTGGTCAGGCAGGCTTTTGGTTTTGAGGAAGCTCGCCTGTTTTTTGTAGAACGGCTGATTCGCCGATATCCTGATAAGCTGCTGGCAACACGGCGCCAGGCTATGCTTGAGCTGGACGCCGGGGAGCTGACTCGTTTTGCTGTTGACGGCGTGCATGCCGCACTGCCCGATGTACGACTGAATCCGTCGCCGAATATCCTGTTTACCCGCGACCTGGCTGCGGTTATCGGCAAGCGGATTGTTTTGTCGCAATTTGCACGAACAGCACGCATACGGGAGTCTATCCTTATGGAGACCCTCATCATGTTCCATTCGTTGTTTGATACGGTGCGTGACCATGTGATCCGAATTCCGGATACCGATACAATAGAGGGCGGGGATATTCTGGTCGCTTCTGAAAACCTGGTACTCATCGGGATGAGCGAGCGGACCTCGTTCAGCGGCGTGATGCAGGCCGGAAAATCCATACTGGAAAAAGGTGTTGAGACCGTCTTGATAGTAGATATCCCCAAGCAGCGCTCGTCCATGCATCTGGATACCATTTTTACGTTTGCATCCCCGAATGAATGTGTGGTTTTTCCGCCGGCCATAGTCAACCGAACACACAACGTAGTGGCACTGAGACGACAGGGCGACCAGCTTACGACGTCCCTGAAACCATCGCTCAAGCATGCGCTTGAAGAATATTTGCACCAGGACATGACCTTCATCAACTGCGGCGGAGACCAGACGGTTATGCAGTACCGGGAACAATGGAGCGATGGAGCAAACCTGTTTTGTCTGGCGCCCGGTGTGGTTGTCGGCTACGAACGTAATGTACACAGCTTCGAGGCTATGGCGCGCCACGGGTACAGCATTATGACACAGCATGAGTTTATCGCGGCATACAAAGACACGGGTTTCCATCCCGACAAGTCTGGTAAAATAGCTATATCTTTCACCGGACATGAACTATGCCGTGGCCGGGGTGGGGCGCGTTGTATGACCCTGCCTATCAGCCGAAGCGATGATTAATTAATGTAATTTGAGTCAGGAAGAACAACAATCTGAGGGGAGTGCAGCCACACCAAAGGGAGACCGGGGGCCTGGAAACCATGCTGAAAATCTGCCTGATTCACGTGGCGTTGACGCCGGTCAGATGCAGGAAAAACGGGTACATGCCTACAGCGGGAGCTATCTGAGTCCGGGGAATCCGTACGGTAACGAACCCTTACAAGATTTACGTGCCAAAACCCTTGCCAAACACATCGCCTTATTCCTGCTGACCGTCGCTACGGTAACCGAGCGCGGTGTTGCGTTTACAGGTCGATTTGAGACAGCCGATAGTTTGTGGAGTGTTGTACTGGACGGGCTCTTGTTTGCCTTGCTGCTTCTGGCCTTTCTGGCAACCCATGAGTTCGGTCACTATTTTGCGGCAGTCAGGCATAAGGTCCGCACTTCACTGCCGTATTTCATACCGCTTCCGTTTACGTTCATCGGCACTTTCGGTGCGGTTATCCGCATCAAAGAGCCCGTATCCGACAGCCGCAAGCTTTTTGACATCGGCATCGCCGGGCCCATTGCGGGATTTGTTGTGTCACTTACGGTACTGCTCATAGGCTTCGCCACCCTTCCCGGACCGGAATTCATCATGAATTTTCCGGGGCATGAAGACGTTAAAGCCTACGTTGCCGAACACAATGCCTGGCCCGATGAACCCTTGCCTGATGCTCAGGGAGAGCTGCTGGTGCTGGGCAATACCCTGCTTTACTCCTTTTTGGCCTCATTTTTCGAGAATGCACCGCCAATGTGGGAGATGTACCATTATCCGTTTCTGTTTGCCGGATGGCTCGGGCTGTTCTTTACCGCGCTTAATCTTATGCCTGTGGGGCAGCTTGACGGCGGACACATCATGTACTGCCTGATCGGATACCGTAAACACCGGATTTTTGCACGTGTATTCTTCATAACGCTGGTTACCCTGGGGGGGGTTGGCGCTGTTCCGGTGCTGCATATGCTGCTGGAAAGCTACGACAATCACTTCGCAACACTGAGTTGGTCGTTATGGGGACTGGTAGCCTTCATGATGCTTCGCCGCGGGCTTCGGGGCGACTGGCGATGGGTGATTCCCGCCTGGATTGCGGCATTTTCCGGTGCGTTCTCCCTCGTTTACGGAGTAGTGGGATTTGATCCGACAGCCGGTTTTTTCATCTGGTTTGTATGGTCCGTATTTTTATTGTTTCTGGTGGGAATTGAACACCCTCCCGTCTTTGTTGATGTACCTTTAACCCGAACCCGGCGAATCCTGGGCTGGACTGCCATAGTCGTGTTTATTCTATGCATCAGCCCCAGCCCTGTTTATGTAATTTTTTAACGAAACCAACTATGTACCGAACTATTTCTTTCACGGTCCTTGCTTTTTTACTGGTAGCCTGCGGAGGTTCTGCAGAGCCCGAAAGCGTAACCCCGGACATGGCATCAATGTCGCACCACGAGCGTGTAGAATACCACATCGGCGAGGGCGATCATGAAGCGGCTTTCCGTTACATCAGCGAGTCGGTGACCGCAGAGCCGGAACGCTCCGAATTGCTGCTGGTCACCCACATGACCTTCGCCTGGGAAATGACCCACGGTGAAATTGCGGATCAGCGTACCCGCATGCCAGCTGCACTACAACACCTGCGCCGCGCTCTGGAACTGGATCCGGGCAATGCGCAGGCTATGGAGCAAATTCAGCTGATTGAGGGAATTTACCGCAGTCTGAACCGTCCCATCCCTGAAGGTGTGGCCGAAGACCGGGTTATGCTGTAAACCCGCCTGACCCTACAGCTGCAGCTTCACCACCAACCATCAGGACGATATGGCCGAATCCGCCAAAAAGACGGTCTCTGTGCAAAACCGAAAAGCACGTCACGACTTCCACATTGATAAAACGTGGGAAGCAGGGCTTGTGCTGCAGGGTACAGAGGTCAAAAGTCTGCGGCAGGGTAACTGCTCTTTTGTGGATTCATTTGCGTACATGAACAACGGTGAAATCTTTCTGAAAGACTTCTACATCAAGCACTTCGAGCAGGGTTCGTACAATAACCATGATGAACGCAGAACCCGCAAGCTGCTGCTGAATAAAGAGGAAATCGAGAAAATTGACCGGGCCATCACGCAGAAAGGCTATACCCTGGTTCCTCTTGCCCTGTACTTCAAGAAAGGCAAGGCCAAAATTGAAATCGGTCTGGCCCGGGGCAAGAAAATGTTTGATAAGCGAGCCTCACTGGCTGAAAAAGATGCCCGCAGGGAGATTGACCGCCGCTTGAAACAAGCCAGGGGATAGCAAGTCCCGGAAAAAAGGCGGGCGCCGCCTGTAAGCCGGATTCTGTATCCGGATTCGCATCCGGATGGTGATCATTTATCTGGCCGCACCGTCACCGGTACGGTCGTGCGATCTACCCGGCAGCGTTGCGACGGACTGCACATACTGCCTGCTTGATCTTGCACCCCGTGAGGTTTACCCTGCACCCGAATGTCACCATCCGGGACGGTGAGCTCTTACCTCACCATTTCACCCTTACCCGGACCGAAGTCCGGGCGGTATACTTTCTGTTGCACTGGCTGTATCCTTACTGAAGGACCCTTCCCGTTAGGAAGCACGGTGTCCGTAGGTGTCCGGACTTTCCTCTGCATACTGCTATGCAGCGATCACCCGGCGACGCCCTGGTCTAAAGGTACGAATACTGCCTCTATGTTACGTAAAATCTGTAGTGACTCAGGTCAGCGAAAACTTTATATTACCGCATTGTTATCAGTCATCTGTCCTTACTTTGATTATTACCTCACTCGAATATTCCTTTTACCTGTTATTGGTCACACTCCTCGGGGTCGGACTCGTTGTGCTTACACGCACCATCATGTTTACCCAGAAAGCCCGAACACCCCGTGACGTAAGTTTCAGCGGACTCGACATACAAGGAGCCGTCCAAAGACTCAGCCAGGCCATCCAGTTCAAGACTGTCTCCACACAGGATCAGCATGGTTTCAATGCCGATGAATTCCGCAGGCAGCATGCCTTCATCCAGGAGTCCTTCCCCCGTGTACACCAGCATCTCAAACGTGAGGTTATCAACGAGTTCAGTTTGCTCTACACCTGGCAGGGCAATGATGAGAAACTTAAGCCGGTCATGTTTACCTCCCACCTGGATGTGGTTCCGGTGGAGCCGGGTACCGAGGGCGACTGGGAATATCCACCTTTTTCCGGGCACATCACCGATACCCATGTGTATGGCAGAGGCACGATGGATGTCCAGTGCGGGGTAATGGGGCTGCTCGAAGCGGTTGAGTGGCTGCTGGAACACGGATACAAACCTGCCCGGACTATCTACCTGGCATTCGGTCACGACGAAGAGGTTGACGGCATCGAGGGTGCCATGAAAATTGCCGAAGTACTTGAACGCCGGGGCGTTGAGTTAGACTACCTGCTGGACGAAGGACTGGTAATTGCCCATAATCTGTTGTCTCAGAAGCAGGAACCGGTTGCACTGGTAGCCATTGCAGAGAAAGGCTATCTGAGTCTGGAACTCAGTGTTGAATCCGAAGGGGGGCACTCATCGGTGCCGCAGGGGGTGACATCCATCGGTATTCTCAGCGGTGCCATTCATAAGCTCGAGTCCAATCCCATGGCAGGTCACCTGAGCGGAATCATGCGCAGCACCTTCGAAACCATGGCGCCGCGTTTGCCCATTCCCTACCGCTCAGCCATTGCCAACCTGTGGCTGTTCCGTAAGCTGTTTCAAAATCGTCTTTCTGCCGAACCGGCTACCAATGCGGCGATGCGTACCACCACCGCCACCACCATATTCGATTCCGGTATCAAAGAGAATCTCATCCCGACCCAGGCCAAAGCCGTGGTCAATTTCAGGGTGCATCCGCATGATACCATCGAAAAAGTTATTGCGCACGTCCGCAAAACGGTGGAAGATCCCCGAATTAAAATCAGAAAACTGGATGGTTACATTGAGCCTTCCCCGGTTTCCGATACCAACTGTAAGTACTACAAGCTGTTGAAGGTCTCCATCCGGCAGGTCTTCAACGATGTATCGGTTTCACCCTCGTTGATGGTAGGGGCTACGGATGCCCGGCATTACACCCATCTGACCAAAAATATCTACCGCTTTCTGCCTATCCGAAGTGATGCCAGTGATCTGGACCGCGTACACGGAACCAACGAGCGTATTACCATCGACAATTACGCAGACATGATCCGTTTTTATATCCAGATGATGCGTAACACGGCCGTAGTATTGCCCCGAACAGACTCCCATTCTACGAAAGTAAACCTGTTCGGAGCCGGGGATACAACAGCTTAGGCTGCTGTAAGGTCTTCCGGTCCTGCCGTCAGAACTTGAACTGAGCCCTGGCGTTTTCGAAAAACTCCGGATCGATCACAATGCGTCCCGAGTTCTCATCGATAATGACTTTGTTCATTTTCCGAACCTCATTCTGAACCTGCGGAGGCAGCATCATCCCCAGACAGGCGCCTTTCTCCATAGCCACCACGGCAATGCCGTTGTGCAGCCCGTTGCGAAGTCGCTCATAACTGCGCAGATATCGGGTATCAACCTTGGCTTTGGCTTCCTCGCGCACTTTCAGCAGCTCATCTTCTTCATTGCGTGTTTTTTCCACAACTTCGGTGAGGTTCGATTTCTTGCTGGTGTACGTCTCTTCCAGGTCAGCCAGTTCCGCCTTTAGATCGGTCATTTTACGGGACGACTCTTCCAGAATAATCGCGATTTCCTCCAGACGTGACCGGCCATTATCGGTAGCCTGCTTCTGCGACTCAATCTCTTTGGTGAGCGCATCGTACTCGCGGTTGTTGCGAACGGTCATCTGCTGGGTTTCATACTTCTCGATGAGTGCCGCTGAGTCCTGCAGGTCGAGTTCCAGATTTTTTCGCTCCTGAGTGAGCTCCATCTCCTGGGCTTCCAACCTGTTGATAATGGATGTAGCACGGTCGATTTCATGCTCCAGTTCCAGGATTTCCTCCGGCAGATCGCCGCGCAGCCTTGACAGCTCATCAATACGTGAGTCGATATACTGGAGGTTGGCGAGATTCTGTAATATTTCTTTCATGGGGTGGTGTGCTGATGGTTGGGTTTTCTGTACTTAATTTTTTGCAGCGATGTGGACCTGCATGGGATTGGTGACCGTTTCGGTGGGGTTAATGACCAGGTCCGGGAATTTTCGGGAAATCTGACGGGCCATGTGCGCAACGATTGGGACCTCAGTCTCATAATGACCGGCATCCACCAGTACCATCCCGGTATCGAAATAATCGTGATACTTAATATCGGCGGTTATGTAGGCCTGGGCTCCGGCTTTGCGTGCTTCCCGGGCGAGGCTCACCCCACTGCCACCGCATACGGCTACGGTAGAAAGCTGGTCATCCTTAAAATTATCGGCATAACGCACCGCGGGAGTCTGCAGGACGGAGCAAATACGGTTGAGCAGATCTTCACGTGTAACGGGTTCATCGAGCTGGCCAATTACGCCGAATCCGGTTGTACCTGAAGCGTCAGCAGGGGCCAGGATTTCAGGGTTTCGTACTCCCAGCAGGTCGGCCAGCACAAAGGAAACGCCATTTTGGGCGGCATCCAGATTTGTGTGAACCGCAAGTACGGCAATATTTGCCTGAATCAACTTGTAAATGAGTGCTCCCTGGGGGGTATCCGGACTAATGCGGGCCAGTTTCCGGAAAATGACAGGATGGTGGGCAACAATAAGGTTGCAGTTTTTGCTGATGGCCTCATCCACAACGGCATCGGTAACATCCAGACAGGTAAGGATGCCGGTAATGAGCTGATGTTGGGATCCTAGTAGCAGACCAGCGTTGTCATATTCTGCCTGGGTAGAGAAGGGCGCCCAGTGTTCAAAGAATTCAGAAATATGATGGACTGCTGTATTGCTCATTGCTTGTGCTGCTTCACCTCATGGTTAGCTGAGCATTGACAGAGAAAATCAAGTTCTCGCCTGAATAGGGCAAGTTTTTTCGTAAATTGGGAATGGAAAGAAATCGTGTTCAAAATTCCGCTTCGTTTCTTTGACAGTGGAGAAAAATACGGTATTTATATCAGAACGTAAAGAAAAAAGACACATGCCTGTCAGTCATAATCCAGACATACCTGCGCAACTTGATCGTGTTCTCACTGAAATCCGAAACAGTGCGGTAGGCTGTGGCCGGAATCCGGCCGATATTCTGCTGGTGGCTGTGAGCAAAACCAAGCCCCTGGAAGCCATACTGCAGGCCCACGCGGCCGGGCAGGTACATTTTGGTGAAAACAAGGTACAGGAGCTGGTTCCAAAAATGGAGGATGGACCGGACGATGCCGTCTGGCATATGATCGGGGCATTGCAGTCCAACAAGGTCAAATACATGGCTCCGCGGGTCAACTGGATTCACTCGGTTCCCAAACTAAAGACACTCAAAGAGATTGAAAAACGTGCTGCCGAGTTCAATCGGGTTATCAACGTGCTCATACAGATCAATATCAGTGAAGAAGATCAGAAAAGTGGCTGTGAGCCCGAAGATCTCAAGGCCATACTGGAGGCATCGCGGGGGATGCAGCATGTGGTCATACGCGGACTGATGGGCATGGCTTCTCTTGAAGAAGACCCCGAGCTGATACGACCTCAGTTCCGGCTGCTTCGTGAATTGCGTGATCTGCACGCGAAAAATAACGAGGGTGCTGTACAACTGGAGCATTTGTCGATGGGCATGTCCGGCGACCTGGACGTGGCCATTCAGGAAGGATCTACCATGGTACGTGTGGGATCAGCCCTTTTTGGTGCCCGCAATACCGAGTAAAAAATGTACTCAATGTGAACGGCCCTTCACTTGTGTGTTTCCCCGATTCAGGTAAATGCATCTCCCGGCGCGTAAGACCTGTCTGCAGATGCCTGCAGTTTCGGCGTCACCTGAAAAACCGACTAAACACAAAGCAGATATTTTCGTACTATGTGTGTTGCAGTAATCTAAAACTTCAAATTGTACGAGTATGAGTATGTGGACTTTTCTCGCCATATTTCTGACGGCTGCTGTAATTGGAGAGGTGTTTAAGCAACGCTACAAAGCCATGGCCAAAACCGGCATGGGTATTGAGCCCAAACTTCAGGAGCTGGAGCAGCGTTACAACGTTGAAATCGAGGCGCTACGCAAGCGAGTACGTAATCTGGAAACCATCGCTGCCAGCGACCCGGACGAGTTCAGCCGCAAGAGTGCTTCCTTTGACTCGGGTATGGATATTCACGATGAAACCGACGCAGAAGAGCTCAACGAGCGCCTCGTGAATCAACTTGCACGAAAAAGGACGCGATAACCTATGGAACCGGGAGAAGTTATAATAGCTCTGGTCAGTGTGGTTGGCGGACTGGCCTTCGCCGGGTTTCTGTTTCATGGGTTTTTCAGCCTGATCCGCTACTGGATTGATACGCGTTCACGCAACAAGCTCTCCGAAAACGGCGTTGTCAGTCGCGATGAGTTTACCCAATACAAAGTCCGTGTTGAAAAACGACTGCAAACCCTGGAGGCGCTGGTCACCGATGAGGATAGGGTGGATGCTGCCGGCAAACTTGGCGAATACCCGGGCGAACCGGAAGATTGGTCGGGCAATACGCAGGCAGACCGTGATGAATCCACCGGTGTGCTGCGAAATCAGCTTCGCGGGCAGTAATTCGGTTGCTATACATACGGCAGGGCTCTAAATTGCGTTAGCTTAGCAACATCCGGTAAACGGTTGTATTTTTAACTGATATTCACCAATCCCAGGCGCTACGTATGAAACTCACCGCACTTGAAATCAAGCAACAACAGTTCGAAAAATCACTGCGAGGCTATGATGTCGGCGAAGTGAAAGCCTTCCTGAATGTACTTTCCACCGAATGGGAGTACATGGTAGCGCGCAATAAAGACCTGACCCGCGAAATTGATCAGCTGAAAGACAAGCTCCGCCACTACGAGCGGGTGGAGCAGGCCCTGCATGAAACCCTGCAGACTGCCAAAGAAAATGCCGATCAACGCATTGCCGGTGCCAAAAAAGAAGCCCGCAACCGCATTGAGAAAGCCGAAATGGACGCCGAGGCCATTGTTGGCAAGGCCCGCCAGCAGCGCCACGAAATCCGCCAGAATATCCGCACCCTGCTGGACCGTCGGGAGGAAATCATCCGTGGTATGCGTTCTTACCTGGATCTGGCGCAGGAATCGCTCAGCGGGTTTTCCAAAGATGAAGGTGGTATATTTACCCTGAACCGCGACGAGGAAGCCGAGGCCGATGCGGCTGCAGCCAACGCCCCGGAACCCCGGCAAAAGCCCGCATCATCTGACCACCAGGACAGCTCAACCGCTTTTGTTATTCCCGACGCTGATGACCTCGACGACTTTCTGGACAAAATTGAATAACAACCAAATTAGTTTACATGCATTTAGAAACCGTTGCCCAGTTCCGGGCCAAGCGTTCCGAAGCGCTTTCGTTTATACAGGAAAAAACACAGTCCCGACCAGAATACGTAATCATTCTGGGTACCGGCCTTGGTCGGCTGGCTGAACAAATTGACGTCGAAACCTCCATATCCTACGCAGACATCCCCCATTTTCCCGTTTCCACGGTAGAAAGTCATGCCGGCAGACTCCTCTTCGGCAAACTTGGCGGTAAAACGGTAGTAGCCATGCAGGGTCGGTTTCATTATTATGAGGGCTACACCATGCAGCAGATTGTATTCCCGCTGCGTGTGCTGCAATCCAACGGCGCCCATACCTTGCTGGTCTCCAATGCCTGCGGCGGGATGAACCCCAATTTCCGCAGGGGTGACATCATGTGTATCACCGATCATATCAATCTGCTGGGCGATAATCCCCTCATCGGGGCCAACGACAATGACCTGGGTGTGCGCTTTCCGGACATGAGCGAACCCTACACCCGCAGCCTCATCGACCTGGCCGACCAGGTTGCCCTTGATAACGCCATTAAAATGCATCACGGTGTTTACGTAGCCGTAACCGGTCCGAACCTGGAAACCAAAGCCGAATACCGGTTTCTGCGTCAGATCGGCGGTGATGTGGTAGGTATGAGTACCGTGCCGGAAGTCATCGCTGCCGTGCACATGGGCATGAAAACCCTTGGCATCTCTGTAATTACCGATGAATGTTTCCCGGATGCGCTTGAACCCGTTGACATGAAGCACATTCTGGAGGCGGCCGATATGGCCGAGCCCAAGATGACCAAAGTTATGATTGGCACTCTTGAGCGACTCTGAGTATCTTTAAAAGGTCGGCGTTAAACACCGGCCTTTTTTTATACAGCCAAACTGCCTGAGGAACCAACGCTATGCGTTCATACGAAGATGACGAAATCTGGGATGAATTCCAGTGGGAGGCTCATCTTACCGAAATGGAACAGAAAAGCGAAGCACTTCGGTCTTTCATTGAAAGCAACCTCGGGGAAGACATGCCCCGCTGGGCCCGCTTCCTGAAAAAATATCCATCCAAGTTAGACGCCATCGATGCCTACATTGAAGATGAGCTCATGTTCGAAGATGCGTATTTCCCGGATGACGATGACGACTGGGAAGACGATGAAGATGATGAGCTGGACGACTTCTTCATGAGCGGCGAGGAGGGGGACGATGCTGAGGATATGGACGATGGTGAGGAATGGAAAAAAAGTCTGAGCCACGCTGATCGCCAGGCCCTTGAAAACGATGGCATTTCCGAATCGATGTGGGTTCAGGAAATGGCAGACCTTCAGGATGACGACCTCTTTGACGCCGATGAGTACAACCAGATTTACGAAGAATCACGTATGCTGGCTGCCGAAATGCTCAAGCTGGCCGAACTGGTTCCGGAACGCGAGCAGGATTTGTATTTCATTGAGCTGGTCACTGAAACCGTGAATCTGGGTACCAAGATTGCCGGCGGGTTTGCCTTCGGATACGACCTGGATGTACTTGGCGGGAATATCGCCTACTGTAAGCGTGCTCTCAATAGTGCCAACCGTATTCTCGAACTACTTCCCGGACTCCGAAATCGGCAATTTATGCGACTGGTTGATTACCGCAGTTTGCATGAACGGATCTTTGAAGTGCGCAACGAAATCGGCATGCATATTCAGGATATGCGTGAGGTGCTGAACGATCCGGAATCGGAGTAGTCGTTTTATAACCGGTCCCGGGCTGGCTACCCCGATGCAGCGATGGTCTTGTAAATCCATACCAGGTCCTCAGGTCGTTGCGATACGGTCTGTCTTCTGTAGCACCGGTGCAATGTGTTTAAACCACGCTCAGCATCTGATCAGCTGCAGGTATCGATCTAAAACTCCTGGTTGAACGGGTTATTGCCGTAGCCTTCGGTAATCACAATATAACCATGGTCGGTTGCGGTATGGCAGCTGTTACAAGAAGCCACCAGACCGGTATAATCGCGCCGTATCTGTTCCCATTCGCCCGAATCCACGGCTGCTTCCAGGGCCTCCAGACCGGGTACCAGTTTAACCTGAGTCAGTTCTGCTATCGGGTACCCATCGTACTCCTCCACGGTTTCTATCAGGAATTCTGCGGCTTCCTCCAGCTCGTGCAGGTAGAAATCGGTCAGCTCCATATTTTCCGCTTCCACAGAAAGGCCGAGTTTGTGCGACCAGTGCTGAATACTGTTCATCTGGGTGGCCAGTCCGGGACCGGCAACTTCCACTACTTCTTTTTCATAGGTGTTGCTGATACAGGCCGGAAGGAGGATTGCCAGGGTCAGGGTGCCTGCAATCAGGAGAATAGCGGGGTGCTTGATCATAGTATAGGGGGGTGAGTGTGCAGGTCGTGCAGGAAATGAACACGTATGTGGCATTGTATGCGCGCGAACCAGATAATGTATAGCAATGTAGGCAGGAAGGGGGCAAAGCTCAACCGGAAAAATGCCCTGATGGTATATAATCTTCACGCAGGCGTTCAGATTTCAGGGTCTGCGTTGAGCTGAAATGCAACGGAATTAACATTTCTTGCCTGATAATCATCATTTGTTTGCAAGATAAGGGGCAATATTATGAGGCTTGGGGGCCGGTGAGTATTTTAATTCCAGAAAAGCCTGAAAAACCGTTGCAGCAGCACAAAATTACAGGTGTTTGTGGATGTGCTGTTTCGCCAAAAGCCAATATACTGCAAAGAACTATGTTACCGACCTCAACTCTTATCAAGAAGTACAACGTTGCGGGTCCTCGTTATACCTCCTATCCTACCGCCCTTTTACTGGCACCCGTTTCTGATCTGAAGGGGGTGGAGACTGCCATTGAGTTGGCAGTTGAACCCGGGAAAGACATCTCTATTTATATTCACCTGCCGTTTTGCAGGTCGCTTTGCTGGTATTGCGGATGCAACAAGGTCATCACCCGCAAATCATCGGATGCGGATACCTATCTGGACTATCTGGAGAAAGATTTCGCCCTGGCGGCGCGCCGGTTACCTGAAGGCCACCGTGTAACCCAACTGCACCTGGGCGGCGGAACCCCCACGTTTTTGTCGCCCGAGCAGCTGATGCGACTCAGCCTGAAACTCCAGGAGTATTTCAATTTTGATCCCCATGCCGAATGCAGCGTGGAAATGGATCCTCGCTACGTCACCAATGCCCAGGTTCAGGTACTTCGGGGAATCGGTTTCAACCGGGCCTCCATCGGTGTGCAGGACCTCAACCCGGAAGTTCAGCAGGCCATCCACCGTATTCAACCCTTTGAACAGAACCGTGATGTAACCCGATGGCTTCGCAAAGCCGGGTTCAAGTCGGTAAACATGGACCTGATTTACGGACTGCCGATGCAGACGCCGGAGCGTTTTGCCAACACCATCGAACAGATTTTGTCGCTCCGTCCGGAGCGGCTGGCGGTGTACAACTACGCCCACATGCCCAAACTGTTTCCGGCCCAGAAACTCATTGAAGATGATACCCTGCCCAAACCGGACGAAAAGCTGGAGATGCTTCAGTTTGCCATTGAGCGACTCACCAAGGCCGGTTACGTCTACATCGGCATGGACCACTTCGCCCTGCCCGGTGATGAACTGGCCCGAGCTCGACAAGACGGCACCCTGCAACGCAATTTTCAGGGGTACAGCACCCGGGCCGGCACTGACACCTGGGCCTTCGGGGTATCGGCTATATCCCAGATTGGTCCGGTCATGACGCAGCGCCATAAAGACCTGGATACCTACTATGAAGCCCTGGACCGCGGCGAGTTGCCTGTGACTAAAATGTACCGGCTGACCAACGATGACGCCATCCGCCGGGATGTGATTATGCAGCTGATGTGCGGACAAAAACTGGTATGGTCGGAGGTTGACCGTCAGTACGGGATCGATTCCCGGGCGTACTTTTCACGGGAAATGGAACGCCTGCACGAACTGGTGGCCGACGGGCTGGTCTCGCGCGACAGTAAGGGGGTTAATGTTACCGAGGCAGGAAGGCTTTTTGTGCGAAATATCGCCATGGTCTTTGATGCCTACCTTCCTGAAAATATTGAGCAGCGATCGTATTCCAGGACGGTTTAGTGCGGGTTTTGGGGAGCTTTTTTATAGTGTTTTCCGGCCTTTAATCCGCCAAATTCCAGGACGATATAGTACGGGTTTTGGCAGGCAGGCGGGCACTGCGAGGTATCTGAAAATTCATTTTGCTTTGGCGGTATTCATACCATTAAGCGATATTTGACAATATCCCTTAATCAGACGATGTTTAGTCCATGATATACCGCTACACCGCTTCCACACATCAAGAGTTAGTGAGGGCTTTTATCCGGGAAATTAACCGGCATACGCCCCCCCATCCCTTCCGACCGATTACCATTTTGGTGCCGAATATGGATATGGCCCGCTGGCTGCAGCTTCAGATTGCCGATGCGAGCGGTATCAGTGCCAATCTCCGTTTTATGCTGCCTGCCGCCTGGCTGAGGGAGCAGTTTGAGGCGTTGGAACCGGCTGCCAGACGTTCCCTGCTGGATAAATCGCAGTTGCAATGGATGTTGTACACCCTGCTGGATGAAGACGACGGCACCCGGGCATGGTCGCACCTGAACGGATGGGTTGAACGCATTGCCCGCAGGGCCGGGGGCGAAACTGGCGGGGAACTACATCAGCGTGATTATGCGTCGGGGGGTGCCGGGGGTGATACATGCGGGGAATTGCATCAGCGTAATCCGTACCCCGCTGCCGTCGGATCGGGCGACGCTGCGCCGCAAGACACGTCAGCGCCGGACCGGGTTTCAAAAGCACCCGGGACAGACGGCCGCGTCTCCGGCGGCTTTTCGGCCGCTATATCCAGAGCGCGATGGGACATCGCATCCCAGATCGCCGATGCCTTCGACCAATACATCATGTACCGTCCGGAGTGGTTGCTTTCCTGGGAGGGTACGCTGGTTCAAAACGATGTGACCGGTAAACAACCGGATCCGCGTGAAGTACGATGGCAGTCGGCCCTGTGGAAGGAGCTGGTCAACCGGTGGCCGCAGGTACCAAACCGGGCGGGATTGTGGTATCGGTTCATGCAAGAGTCCGGTGGAAGTGCGGGGGAGTCGAACACGGCGGTTTTTGCCTTCGGTCTGGCTGCTTTGCCCCTGCCGGTGATGAAAGCCATCGCCCGTCATGCCAGGCGAAACGAATGGTATTGGTTCCTGCAACGTCACGCAGTGGCGCCCGACAGTTATTTTGCCGGACTGGATCTGTATTCGCGGCAGCAGGAGGAGGCCTTCCGGGAGGTTGTAGAAGAAGAAGGCGTGGATGCAGGGGTGACCCGCTGCGATGCGGATGTGAAACCGGCGCCACCACGGAATAATCTGCAGCGGGTGCAGGGTGTGGCGGCAGGTGGGCCGGCCCTGCCGCTGGACGAGGCAGACACCGGATCGATTCGGATCCATGTGTGTCACAGTGCCCGACGGGAGGTGGAAGTGCTGCACGATTACCTGCTGGATTTGTTTGAGACGACGGAGGTGCGTCCCGGGGATGTGGCCGTGGTAACGCCGGACCCGGATGCGTATCGCCCGTTTGTGGAGGAGGTCTTCCCGGCAAGCAGGCAGCCGATGGCGTTGCATGTGGCGGGAGCGCGGCGCGGCGTGGGTGAAGCCGGAACCGACGTCATGCTGCGGTCGCTGAACCTGGTCGGGACCCGGTACAAGGTGCCCGATGTGCTTGACTGGTTGGAAACCGGGCCTGTGCTCGGGGACCTGACCGACCGCACGGGGCTACGACATACGTTGCATAATTGGGTGATGCGTCAACGCATCCGATGGGGTATTGATCCCGGACAGCTGCAGCGGGCCGGTTTCCCGCTGAGTGGCCGGCATACCTGGCAGCACGGCATCGACCGGCTGCTTTTGTCGTGGCTGGCCGCCGAAGGGGAAGACGTCGTGGTAGGAGACCTGCTCACCGGCAGCACCGTTGCCGGACAAGAGACCGGCGCGTTGCTCGGTCGACTAGCCACCGTAATCAACGCCCTTGCCTCCCTGCAGCACCACAGCGAAACCCCGCACACCATCCCCCGGTGGTGCGACATCCTCAGCGACTTCGCAACACAGATCTTCACCGAATCCGAAGACGGCAGGCAGTACGCCGGTCCTTTTCGTGCCGCACTGCTATCGCTGCAGGAACAGGCCGCACAACTCAACCTGACAGCCCCGGTCAGTTTCCCGGTACTTCGCAGCTACCTCAGCGGTATCCTGGATACCACCGGTCTGGGCAGGGCCTGGAATCCCGGCACCATCACCTTCACCGGAATGGTCGCCCTCCACCAGCTTCCCTTCCGCGTAGTGGCCATCCTCGGCCTGAACGACGGCAAACTGCCCGGGAAAACACCGGTTTCTGCCTTCGATCTCATCCCGCAGTCGCCCCGACCGGGCGACCGGTCCCGACGGGATGCAGACCGCCAGCTGTTTCTGGATTACCTGCTCACCCCGGACACCCGATTGCATCTGAGCTACACCGGAATGCGCCAGAAAGACAACAAAGAACTGGCACCCTCAGTCATGCTCACTATGCTGGAAGACCTTCTTGCCGAGCAGTTTCCCCGGGAACAAACCTCGTTTATCACCAAGCTGAAAACGGTTCATGCCCTGCAGCCTTTCAGCCCGAAGTATTTCCGTGAACCGACCTCGCCCCGATTCTCCTACTCCCGAAAATATCGTGACCTCGCCGCTGAGTCGGGCAGAAGTCGCAGGGCGAGGAAACCCCTGTTTGAAACCTGGCGCAGCGATATCACCCCGCCCACGGAACTCACCCTGACCGACCTCCAGCAATTTTTCCGGGATCCGGTCAAGAGTCTGCTGCGGATGCAGCCCGGAATTCAGCTGGACGATGCCGATGTACCCGGGGAGTCGGCCGAGCCCTTCGATTTCGACCACCTTACCGGCTGGACTGTGCGCACGCAGCTCATGCGAACCTGGGCCGAGTCCGGTGAGCTGGCCTATGCCGACCTTCAGACCTACCTGCGCCGGGACGGTTTGCTGGCCGAAGGTCAGGCCGGGAAACGACAAATGAATCGTTTAATCGCCGAAATTAAGGCATTTACCGGGTATATGCAGGAGAAAATAGGTGAACGTCCTGCACTTACCCCCCTTGAAGTTGACGCCACGGTACGCTCCGCCAGCGGCACCACATACCGCATTGCCGCTGCATTTCCATACGTACACGAGCAGACCGCCTGGACCTTCGAGGCCGGCAAAGGCGATACTGGCGTTGCTGAATACAAAGTTTTTCGTGCCTGGTTGCAGCATCTTGTGCTCAACCTGCAGCATCACATGGTATCGCGATCCGTTTTCCGCGACATCCGTGAATTTGCGTTTCGCCCGCTTACCCCGCAGGAAGCCTCATCGCGACTCACCGATATCATGACCTTTTTCGAAGAAGGGTATCGCCGGCCCATACCGTTTTTCCCTGCCTGCATGAAACTCTATCTGAACCACATACGCGATGGGATCTCCCCCGAAATCGCCCTCCAACAGATTGAAGAAGAGCTTACCGTCACCGATCATTTCAAGGTGCCTGAGCATGTTCGTGAGACCAACACCACCTGGATTGCGGAGGCCTTCGGTGACGAAAGTCCGGTGCTGCAGGACGCTTCGAAAACCCTCTGCACGCCGGAGCTGGTCCGTGAACCGCTCCAACCCGCCGACCTGGATCAATACCAGCTGTTTTCACTGATGGCATCGCGGGTGACGGATGTTATGCATCGCGACCTTCTGGACAAAACCGAACTTGCCGCATTATGAGCACCGATATACATCCATTTGACGTCATGAAAGCTCCCCTGGAGGGGACCAACCTGGTGGAAGCCAGCGCCGGAACCGGGAAGACCTGGAATATCGAGGCACTTACGGTCCGGCTATTCATCGAAAAGCGATGGGAGCCGGCTGATGTGCTGGTGGTGACCTTTACCGAGGCGGCCACACAGGAGCTCAAGGAGCGTATTTATCAGCGACTGATTCAGGTTATCCGCGTGCTGAAATCGGGCGAGGGCGCCGGGGATGATCTGTTTCTGATGGGTTGCCTGGAGCAGTACGGTCCGGGCAAATCCTCACACGCAGGCATCATGCAGCACCTCGAGAACTGTAAACAGCGCTTCGATGAGGCCTCCATTTCTACCATTCACGGGTTTTGCAAAACGGTGCTGTCGGAATTCAGCCATCTCACCCGAACGGACATCGATGTAACCATCGAAACCGAGGGGAAGGGAGCGCTGATTGAGGATGCGGTGCATGATTTCTGGCGGGGATATAATGCCGGCGAGGCCACCCTGGCCGGAGGGATGCTCTCATCGCTGCTGTACGGACCCCTGAGCAGGGAGGTTCTGATTGGTGCCATGCAATCGGTGCTTCGTTATGATGAGGTGCGGATTATCTATCCGGAGCTGCCTTTTTCCGCCGGACCCTACCCGCAGCTGCCCTGGCCGGCTTCCGCGGAGGAGGTCGCCGGCGGCGAGGCGGGTATTGCCCCGCTGGTAGCGCAGCTCGAAAAACTTGTCAGCGAAATCCGGTATGTCTGGGAAAACGACAGGGAGAACATCCGTCAGCAGCTGGCAGATACGCATATTAGTCGTGCCGGGCTCGACAAAGACTTTGAAGGTCGTGAAGCTGCGTTGTTTGCGTTTCTGGACAATCCGGCAGCGTATGTCCCTGTTGGGAAAAAGCTGGATCCGGAAAAGCTCGGGAGCCGGTTTTTGCAGGAAAAAGCGCTGAAAAAAGGGAGTGTCTATCGTACCGATCACCCTGTTCATCAGCGCATACAGCAGGCGCTGGAACTGGCGGCGTGGATTCCCGATTTTGAGCAGCGACGGGCGCTGGAGGTGGTCCGCCGGCTGTTCCGCGAGCGGTGCGCGCGCGATGGGGTCACAACCTTTGACGATCTGCTTCGCAATGTGGCGGTTGCCTTGCGTGAGGATGCCCCGGAAAATGGCGGAACCGGCTCGCTGCATCGTGAACTGCGTAACCGGTACAAGGCCGGGCTGATTGACGAGTTTCAGGATACGGATCCGGTGCAGTTTGAAATCTTTCGGAGGATTTTCATGGATGCTGCAGCTCACGCGGAAACGGGCGGGGGATCAGAGCCCGGGGTTCTGGGAGCAGATACGGCCGGCGGGTCGGACCGGGAAGGGGGTGCCGGCGTGGTCGACGCGGCGTTGCCTGGCGATAACGAACTGCCAGGCAGGCGACTGCTCTACCTCATCGGCGATCCCAAGCAGGCCATTTATCAATTCCGGGGCGCTGATCTGCGCACCTATATGAAGGCACGCGAGCTCGTAGATAAAAAGTTTACGCTGACCCGGAATTTCCGGAGTGCGGCCAACATGGTGGATGGGGTCAATGCCCTTTTTGAAGGACGGTACTCGTTCATTGATCCCGGACTGCATTTCGATGCAGCTACCGCGAATATGCAGGAGAATCCGTTCAGGTCGGAGGTGGATGCGGAGCTGGCCGGGGATGCGGGCAACGCCTGTGGACTCCATTTTCCGTCGGTGGGTCAGATGCCGTTTACCTCGAAGGATAAAGCTTCACGGGCTGTAATCAGCTGGACGGCCGGACACATCGCCCGAACGTTGCAGTCGGCCCGGGATGGTCAAACGACCGGATTTCTTGATTCTGCGGGGGCAGGGGGTGGAGGAGAATCGCCCGATAAGGGTCGACAGGCCGGTTCATCGGCGAATCAGGCCAGCGGGGGGACACCGGAAGTTGAACAACAGGACCGTCTTTCAGCATCTGCGACTTCCGGGTCTCGTGGGTCAACTCATCAAACGCAGTGTGAAGCCGTCTCTGCCGGAGATATTGCCGTGCTGGTCTCCAGCAACCAGCAGGCCCGGGCCATGAAAAAACGGCTGGAAAGCCTGGGTGTTCCCGCGGTAATCGGTGGTGATGAGAGTGTCTTTACCAGCGAAGACGCCCGAATGGTGAATCTGATGCTGGATATTCTGGTAGATCCGCAGCGCACGGCCCTCATCCGAACGCTGCTGACCTCGCGCATGGGGGGAATGCACGCCGCAGCACTGGCTGAACTGCAGGAAGACGATCTGCGCTGGTCTATCATGGTGGAGGTTTTTGCTACGGCCCGGGAGTATGCGCTTAAGCGGGGGGTACTGGCCGGACTTCGGCATATAACGGATACGCTGGAGGTCGAGAAACGGCTTATGGGAGGGGCTGACGGGGAGCGGAGCATAACCAATCTACGGCATCTTACCGAGCTGCTGTACGAAGAGCAACGCCGGAGTCACCGGAATTTATCGGGGCTCTCGCAGTGGCTTCGCACACGGCGTGATGATCCCGCCCGGGAGTCGTCGGACAATACCCAGATGCGACTGGAAAGCGATGAGAACCGCGTGACGATAATGACCATGCACAGCAGCAAAGGATTACAGTTTCCGGTGGTGTATGCGCCTTTTTTGTGGGAAAGCAGGAATAAAAGTTCGGGTCTTGCCCTGTATTACGACCGAAAGTTGGACTCTTTTGCGTTGGATTTCAGGAACAAGGTAACCGACAGGCGCCTGGAGTCGCAGGGTCGCAGCAAGGATGAGGCGGAAGCCCCGATGCGTACCATGGATGCAGAGAATATGGAAGACCGGGTGCGACTGTTGTACGTGGCGGTAACCCGCTCGAAATACCGATGTTATGTTCCCCATGCTATGGTCCGGGGATCGAGAACCCAGGGTACAGACTCACCGCTGGTTGCTATGTTGCTCCGGGATCCGGCGGCCGGACAGGTTCAATGGCGGGATATCACCGACTTCGACCGGTCGATAGGTTTAGATCATGACCGGCTTATTGATGAGCTGCTCGGGCAGCTGGATGGACACCATCGCTTTGCCTGTTACGAGGTTATGCCGGACACCGATACCGGGTATCAACCCGGGACATCGGACGATCCGCTGGTTTGTCGTGAATTGCCTGCCGGGACATTCCGCCGCATGCAGCAGCATGTCTTTGTGGATAGCTACAGTTCGCTGAAAAGCAGTGATTCGGGTGCCGGTGACGGGGAAGAATCCCGCCTGCGACTGGGCGAGGAAGGGAACGAAGACGCCCGGTTGCACCCGGACCCGCGTGCCGATTTATATGTCGATTCGAATCCGGTCGGGTCCGATGCAGCGGGCTCGGAACAGCGCGAAGTTCCGGAGGCATTCACGGAGATTCAATCGTTTCCGGCGGGCGCGCATACCGGAAATTTCTGGCACGATATCTTCGAGACGATTGACTTTACTGTCGCCGCTGAAATTCCGGACGTTGTGCAGCGACTTGCTGCACAATACGGTTTTAACGCCCCGGATTATCAGGGTACCCTGCTCGCAATGGTGAGCCGGACCTTGCAGGCCGATCTGGGCGGGTTTCGGTTGGGGGCCATATCCCGAAACGATACCCTTCGCGAAATGCAGTTTTACCTGCCGTATAGCCGCAGTGAGCTGGAGGCCTTTCAGCGTTGGATGGGCGGGGATCCTGCAACTGCCGGCGCCCCGGATGCGCAGTATTACTTAACCGGGTTCATCGATTTGCTGGTATTTCATGAAGGCAGGTATTACATCCTGGATTATAAATCCGACAAGCTGGAGGGTGGTCCGGATGCCTACAAACCCGGTGCATTAGCGGGGCATATGCGCCAGAAGGGTTATGCCCAGCAATATCATTATTACAGCCTCGCCTTGTATCTGTTTTTGCGAAACCGACTTGGGGAAGTCGATTTTGATGCGGTCTTCGGCGGTGTGATTTATCTGTTCCTGCGGGGCGTCGGGGTTGGAGAGACTCCTGATAACGGAATTTTTACGGACCGACCCGATCCGGGGATGATTGCATCTTTTGCAGCGTCACTTCAGGTGGGTTTAAAGACGGTGGAGGAGCAATAATATGGGATATTCGAATAAGCAAATATTACAGAAGCTGGGGTTGAATCCGGAGGACCTCGACCATGCGTCGTGCAGTTTGCTGGCCCGGCTGTATCCGGATGCAGCCGATGCGGTGTATATGGTTGGTATGGTCCTGTCCCTGCGGCAGCGCGAAGGGGCTATTGCCATTCCATGGCCGGGGGATGGTGCCTCGATTACGGACCTGCTGGCTGCCCACCTTGCGGCAATCAAGTCGGGGCTGACGGCTAAAAACATCAGGACGGCTTTCGCACATCTGGATCGGGTCAAACTCATTGACCTGGTACGCTGCGGAGCGGTGGTTCGGGTGGATGGGACTGTGAAAGCTGTCACCGGAGACGACGTTGCCGGCACAGCAGCGCTTGCAAACTCTGCAACAGGCACTACTGTTTCGGTCGATGCTGCTGCGGCAAGCTCCGCTTCGGGATATCCGCGTCCCGGGGATTCCTCCACGGATGCGGATGGGGTCATCATATTGGATGGGGGTCGACTTTACCTGCGGCGATTCTGGCGGTACGAGTTGGATGTAGCTGCGATGGTCAATTCGCGGTCGCTGCCGGAAGCGCTGAAATCCTCTGATGGTTTGGGGGATAAGAGTTCACAAAACGTGAATAAACATCGATCTGAATCCCTACTTGAAAGTGGGGGCCGTTCAGATGATAACGTGTTGGGATCGGTCCAAAACGGGCGGGAATCGACTGAGCGGGAACCCTCGGCACGCGACCAGACAGACCTTGAACAAACCGGTCAGGACCAGGCCGTACAGGCCGGATTGACCTACCGTTTTGCAGTAATCACCGGTGGTCCGGGAACCGGCAAAACCCATTCGGTTCTCATGTTGCTCACGGCCATGCTTACACGGCGCCCGGACCTTCGTATTGTGCTATGTGCACCAACGGGCAAGGCCGCGGCACGCATGATGGAATCCATCCAGGCCAACCTCGAGCGAATTCGTCCGCCGCAGCACGTCAGGGCCGCCATCCCCACCGCGGCGAGTACTATCCACCGACTCATCCGCTGGAATCCTGCCCGGGGAAAATCGGTTTATGACGCCCTCAATCCCCTTCCGTACGACGTGGTCATTCTGGATGAGGCTTCCATGGTCGATGCCGCCCTCATGGCCCGCCTCGCCCGCGCGCTACGACCCGAAACACGGCTCATTCTGCTCGGCGATAAAGATCAGCTCTCATCCGTAGAAGCTGGTTCGGTTTTTGCTGACATTGCATCGAATCAAGCGCCGAACGTCGTTCGGCTCACAAAATCGTGGCGGTTCGACGAACACTCTGAAATCGGGGCACTGGCCAGGACCATTAATGCGGGAGCGGGCGTTGCCGCGTGGAATCTGCTGGAACAGGGGAAGGCGGTCACCATTGCCGGACCTGTCCGGGCAACGGGTTCCGCATACCGTACGGCTTCCTCTGACATGACCAGTTCCCCACCTGAAACCCGGGTTGGGGTCGGGGCTGCCGCCGAACGGGATGCCGCGCAGAAGGCCTCCCGCGGTTTCAGTAAGGACGACAGCACGGCGCGTGGTAAGGAGGCCCTTTACCGGCGAATACGTGACGGTGTTGAACCGTTGTTCACCTTGCTCAACGGGCAGGAAGATCATGTACAGGCACTGGGGCTACTTCAGCGCTTCCAGGTATTGACCGCACTTCGGGTGGGACCTTACGGCTCCGTACAGATCAACGCAGCGATGGATCAACAGCTCAGCAACGGTAAAGAATGGTATGCAGGTCGACCCGTCATGGCGACGGCGAATAACTATGAACTGGAAATTTATAACGGCGATATCGGTCTTACCCGGTTCATCGACGGACGTTTAATGGTGGCCTTTGCCGGAACCGAACCGGATTCGGTGCGATGGATTGCACCCGCTCAGCTCAAAAGTGTCTCCACGGCCTGGGCCCTGACCGTGCACAAAAGCCAGGGATCGGAGTACGACAATGTGCTGCTCGTCCTGCCGGATAAATGGAGTCCGGTGCTATCGCGTGAGCTGGCCTACACGGCCCTGACCCGTTCCAGGCAGGTGTTTGCGGTATGGGGCACAGGCGAACTGTGGACCCGCATGCTGGCCTCGCAGGTGGAGCGATTTTCGGGATTGGCAGATCGACTGGCTCAGATACCCTCGACGTAAACCCAAAAAACCCCGGTAAGTTCCCGCCAATCCTAAAATCCCAGCAGTTTCCCACCCTGATACACCACAAACGACATGAAATACGCCAGGGCGGTCATGTAGCCAAACATAATAGCAGGCCATTTCCAGCTGTTCGTTTCGCGTTTCACAATCGCCAGGGTGCTCATACACTGCATGGCCAGGGCAAAGAAAATAAGCAGAGAAATGGCCGTAAGCAGGGTGAAGACCGGCTCGCCGGTTTCCGGGTTGACATCGCTGAGCATCATCTCCCGCAGGGAGGTAATGTCCTCATCGTCCGACTGCACCGAATAAATGGTACTCATCGTAGCAACCAGAACCTCCCGCGCCGCAAATGAGGTTATCAGCCCGATCCCGATTTTCCAGTCGAACCCCAGCGGCTCAATGGCCGGTTCAATGACTTTGCCGATCTGGCCGGCGTAACTGTTTTCCAGCTGCTCGGCCGAGCTCATGCCGGGTTCGCCGGCCGGGAAGGAAGCCAGAACCCAGAGACCCATCGACACTACAATGATGATTTTACCGGCTTCTTTGATGAATATCCAGCCCCGCTCGCCCATCTGGTACAGGATGTTGCTGAAGGCGGGAATTTTATAGGTGGGCAGCTCCATCAAAAAGGGGGTGTGACCGGCGCCCGGAAGGAATTTTTTGAAAATGGTTGCCGCAACGGCCGCCATCACGATGCCGAACAGGTAGAGTCCGAAGAAGGTGAGTCCCTGCCAGGTGAAGAACAGGAAGGCGGTATCGCCGGGAACAAACGCGCTGATGAGCAGGGCGTATACGGGCAGTCGGGCCGAGCAGGCCATGAAGGGTAGTACCATCATGGTAATCAGGCGCTCTTTGTAGTTTTCGATGCCGCGTGTGGCCATGATTCCGGGTACGGCGCAGGCGAAACCCGACATCAGCGGCAGAACCGATTTGCCGTGCATCCCGATTTTCATCATGAATCCGTCCATGACGAAGGCGGCGCGGGCCATGTAGCCGGTGCCTTCCAGAATAGCGATGAAGAAGAACAGGATCAAAATTTGCGGCAGGAAGATCATCACCCCGCCGAGTCCGGCCATCACGCCGTCCACCACCAGGCTGTTGAGCAGGCCGTCGGGCAGGGTATCAGCCAGCCAGTTGGAGGCGGTGATAAAGCCCAGGTCGATGAGGTCCATAAAGGGACCTGCCCAGGAGAAAATCGCCTGAAACACCAGCAGGAGGATGCCCATGAACAGGGCAGGACCGGCAATGCGATGGGTGACTACACGGTCGATCGTTTCGGTGATCGACTTGCGCGGATCTACGGGTCCGGCACAGACGGTCTGCAGGATTTCATCGATGTAGTTGTAGCGGTCCAGCACTTCGGCGGCCGACCCGTTCAGGCCTTCCTTCTCGAGCATTTGCCGGGCTTCGACCACCACGGCACGTGCATCGCCGGTGAGCGCGTCAAGAGCGGCATCCTGGGCAAGCAACCGGAGGCTTTCCAGATCGGCGGCGCGTTCGGGAATGGCATCGTTGCTGTCTATCAGGCCCGTTCGCAGGTGATTGATGGCTTTCTGCAGTTTTACCGAGGGCTTCCACTGCAAAGGCCCGGGCGTGGCAAAGTTCCCTGCCGTGATGGCATCCTTCAACTGGTCGACCTCGGCATCGTTGCGGGCGTTAAGGGCTACCACCGGCACTCCGAGGGTGTCCTGCAGGGCCTGCGGGTTGATCAGGCGGTCCTGCTCACGGGCGGCATCCATCATGGTCAGCACCACCATCGTAGGAAGTCCGAGATCGGTGATCTGCGTGACCAGGTAGAGGTTTCGCATGAGGTTGGTGGCATCGGCTACCACAATCACGGCATCGGGTTCGGGCTCAAACGGGTAGGTTCCGGTGAGGGTCTGCCAGGCAATTTCCTCGTCTTTGGAGGTGGGATTGAGGCTGTAGAGACCGGGGAGGTCGATGATTTCGTGGGTGGTTCCGGCGGATTTCAGGAAGCCGGATTTACGTTCAACGGTGATGCCGGGGTAGTTGCCCACGCGTTGGCGGAGTCCGGTGAGGGCGTTGAACAGGGTGGTTTTGCCGGTATTCGGATTACCGGCGAGTGCGATGCGCTGGTAGGTTTTCATAGGTGGTTTTCAGCCGTGATGGTCGACCTCGATGTGGTCGGCTTCAGATTTGCGCAGGGCTACCAAAAAGCCCCGGACTTTGATTTCGATGGGGAATCCGAGGGGTGCTTGTCGGATGAAATCGATGGCGGTGCCTGGGGTGATGCCCATTTCCAGCATGCGGTTCAGGGCAGGACCGGTCACGCGGGTTACCCGCAGGTTTTCGGCCGGGGTGAGGATGTCGGATAGCTTTGGCAAGGCGATAGGTGACTTGTTTTATCTGTAATGAGTCTAAATAATTTACGCAAATTTACGGAAGAACACACGGGTGAAGTTGGTTTGTCAACAGTTTGCATCGCTCTGCGTGTACGTATGGGCAGAGGGGTTGTGGCTGCCCCTGTACGAGGTTTGCACCGGAGCTGCTGTCGCTGCGCTGCAGAAACCGGTAGGAACGCAGGTGGGAGGGATGGAACCATGCGTGGAGCTTGGTACTGAGGTATTTGCGGGTAGGTACGCAGGTGGTGGTGAGGAAATTTTGTGCTGAAACGGACGGGTATTCGTTATATTTTCAGGCATCGGGAGCTTCTAACGCCAAATTAACCACCTATGGAATTTTTATCGGAGCCGGTTGTCAACGTTTTTTTGTATGCCCTGTTAACGGCGGTTGCTACGGGGCTCGGGGCCGTGCCTTTTTTCTTCATCAAGGATATTTCTCCGGCGTTTTTAGGTCGGTCGAACGCGGTTGCGGCCGGACTCATGCTGGCGGCCAGTTTCAGTCTGATGATGGAGGGGTATGAGCTGGGTGAGTGGATGACCCTGGGTGGGATGTTGGCCGGGCTGCTGTTGGTAGTGGGTGCACAAAAGTGGATGGATGGTCGAGGCGATGCGGAAGTAACCAAGCTGATCGGGGGCGGTCGACGACAAATGCTCATCTTTTTGGGCATCATGACGGTGCATTCGTTTGCCGAGGGGGTAAGTGTGGGTGTTTCATTTGCCAGCACCATGGAGTTTGGGGTGTTCATCGCCATTGCCATTGCCATTCACAACATTCCGGAAGGACTGGCCATTAGTCTGGTCATGGTACCGCAGGGGACGTCCCCGGTCAAGGCCGTTTGGTGGAGTATTTTTTCGAGTTTGCCGCAGCCTCTGATGGCGGTTCCGGCGTTTTTGTTTGTTGAGGTCTTCAGGGAATATCTGCCTTTCGGGCTTGGATTTGCTGCCGGGGCCATGATCTGGATGGTCTTTGCCGATTTAATCCCGGAGTCGTTGGAGAAGTGCGAGGGGAAATCGGTCGGTTTGTGGGTGACGCTGGCGGTTCTGGCCATGAGTGCGTTTCAGATCTTGCTGGGACATGGATAACACCCGGTCCCCGGTTTTCGCCTCGGATGGATGCCGACCGGGTCTGTTGCGTTATGGATAAATTTCAATTGGTGGGGTGACATTCATCCGAAAACTTGGTATTATTGGTGTCTGCTGAAAAGCCATGCCGTTTATCCGGCATTTAGTTGCACCCGTAGCTCAACTGGATAGAGCATCTGACTTCGGATCAGAAGGTTTGGGGTTCGAATCCCTACGGGTGTACCAGCAACATAGCCCTGAATTGCGTTAAAACGCGGTTCAGGGCTTTTTGTTTTAGGGGGTTTGGGAATAAATGTTCCCATTTCTAACATTATTGGTAGTCAATTGGTAGCCATTTGCCAGTCAAATTGGTAGTCACCCAACCACTTATATCATGGCAACACTTCGCAAGAGAGGAGACCGCTATCAGGTAGTGTTCCGACGGATGCAAAACGGAAAAAGAATTACCAGTTCCATAGCCCTCGGAACGACAAGTAAAACTATCGCTCAAAAACACCTACGCAAGCTAGAACAAGAGCAGGAGGCGGAATTAATAAAAAACCAGTTAATGAAACACTCAGTCAGCAGATAATTACCGAGAAGGAGCTAGAGCTACTATTTGATACGCATAAGACCTACATCAGTGAGCAGAAATCAGCAGGTGTTACCCAAGTCCGATTCAACGGTAGTAACCTGGCTAGCGGTATCTATATCTACCGACTTGAAACGCCATCGGTGACAATTTCAAGAAGAATGACACTCATCAAATAAAAACCCAGCTAATGTAGGTTATCCATTAGCAACTGGGTTCGACCAAAAGGCGGCTTCTCGTTAAGAGAGCAGCCTTTTTTTTATAATACAGCTACAATTCAAGTTTGCTTCAGTTCTACGAGAAGCTTTTCTGACTAATTCAATTGTAGTGGTTTACAAGCATGCTCCTACTTAAAACTAAGTAATTTGGCCTGTAAATTTTTTAAACCCGTCTCAATGCCCAATTTTAGGCTCGTCATTCACTGCTAGACTATATGTGTTTGTTACATCAAGCATCCCTACGCCAGTGTAATCTTGCGTCCTTCAGGGAACGGAGATTTTTCTAGCATTGACTGACAGCATCTAAGAACTGAACTGTTATGCAGTATATCATCCAGGAAAACTCAGAGGAATTATCTATGTCGAACGTGTTTACAATTTCAAATCTCATAGGTGGTCAAATACATAAATTATCCGCCATTTTAATGTTTATGTTCTTTGTAACTGTGCAGGCTCAGGGCCAGATTACAGTCTCACAAGATATCACATCCAATACGACATGGACCCTCGCAAATAGTCCTGTTACCATTACGGAAACGATTACAATTGCGTCTGGAGCCACGCTAACTATCGATCCCGGCGTGGAGGTGAGACTTGGCAACGCGGTTTCTGTACTGGTGGATGGTGGTCTTGTTGCAGATGGTACCGATGGGAATCCAATCGTATTTACCTCCGCTAGTGCAACAAAGGCAGCAGGCGACTGGGGTACCATCGAGTTTCGGAACACAGCCAACGTGGGTTCCGTGATTAATTATGTAACCATGGAATATGGCTCAGGCGGTGAACGTGCTGGACAACTATTTTATACCACGGGAGCATTTGGAGTAAACATCAGCAATTCGACCTTTCGGTTCAGTGCCTCACACGGTGTGAATTTACGTGCTTCCTCCCCGGCTATCAGCAATTCCGAATTTACAGCCAATCAAGGGTATGGTATTTTCACCGACCTCAGCCTGAGCTACCAGGTAACCGGTAGTACTATCTCAAATAACTCCCAAGGTGGTATACGGGTACCAATTAATGCCTCACCTACCATTCAGGATAATGTTATTGAGTCGAATGGGATTGGCATTTTGATTGATAATGGAGGTCAGCCCGATATCCTGAATAATCAAATTCTTACCAATACTGTTGGTATTCGGGTTATTGAAGTCGGTGCTACCAAGCCAACCATCGTAAACAACACGATTTCCGGAAATATGGATTGGGGTATTGAGCATCTTGGCACGGTTGAACTTATAGCCAGGTTCAACTTTTGGGGGAGTTCGAGTGGTCCTACAGTTGGATCAAACACCTCCGGACTGGGCGACAAAGTTACCTTTGGAATCGTAGAGTTTACTCCCTGGCGATTTGGAGCTACGGATTTGCCCGTTATTTCGGTAACGGAGAGTATCAATACCGATACGGTGTGGGAAACCGGGAATGTATATCACGTAGAAAATTCAATCACAGTGGGTGCAAATCGAACACTCACCATTCAACCCGGAACGGTTGTTAAATTCAGCGCCGGTGCGAGTATGCAGGTCAGCGGAACCCTACTAGCAAATGGCGCCGCCGATAACCTTATTATTTTCACCTCAATTTTGGATGATGCCGCTGGAGGGGATTCTAACGGCGATGGAGATAACAGCATTCCGGCGCCTGGGGACTGGAATCAGATTGATATCACGAGTATGTCTCAGAATAGCTCACTGCAGCATGTCATTATTCGATTTGCCGGATCTGGTTCTAATAGTCCAGCAATACACGCGCAGGCTCCATTTCAGTTTACGGATGTGGCCGTTACGAACAACCTTTACGAGGGTATTCGTGTGAGTAGTGAACAATCTCAGTGGACACGCCTCAAAATAAATAACAACTTACGATCGGGTCTTGCCATAGCTACCAATAGCTTTAACATTACGGATATAGAGACCTCCTATAATGGTCAGCACGGTACGGTGATTGGAGGTACGAATGCAACTGCAGGAGCTATTACCATCAGTGAACTGGTAGCTTCCAATAACGCAATGCGTGGATTAACATTTGATCGCAATGCTTCCTGGAATATTGCCATTTCCTCTATTTCGGCATCCAATTTTAGCAATAATGGTCAGGATGGAGTATATATTAATAATAATACCGGTTCACTGGAGGTGACAGGTAGTACCTTTGATAAAAATGAGAATCATGGACTATTTCTGGTTCATGATGGATCCAGAGAAAATCTGGCCATTAGTGGCAACACCTTTTCGGGAAATGGGGAGTCTGGCGTGGTGAGTACGCAGGCTCGATTTATTGATAATACGTTTGTAGGGAACCGGTTCAGTATAGGTGCTACAGGACGACTCGGCCACCGGTACACCGATGAGAATGGGGTTGATGGCAATACATTTACGGACAATACCTACAACAACGCCCTGGCGCTGTACGGGGTGAACCTCAGCGACACGTTGAGCGCGGTGTTTCCTCAGGCCATCGACTCGAAATCGTATATCGTAGCTGCAAACAATGGACCTGTGAGTCCTGACGGAAATACGGTTGTTATTGATCCGGGTGTTACGGTAAAGGTACTTTCGGGATTGGGTATTTCCTCTTCTTCTAATTGGTTGAATTTTCGTGGAACGCTCACGGCGGTAGGTACGACCGAAGAGCCTATTGTGTTTACCTCGCTTCGCGATGATAACTATGGTGGAGATATAAATATCGCCAGCGACACCCTTGCGGCAGCGCCGGCAGATTGGTCGGGGCTGGAGGTTACTTCATTGGGCAGTATAGCCTCGAGGCTGGAACATGTGGTGATTCGCTACGCCAATACAGCATTGACGGTTGGTCATCCACTATCTACTGGTAGTTTTACTCAGACGGATTACGAACACCCAATTCGAGCGTTGACCCTGGAGTACAATGGCACGAATGGTTTGAATCTGAGGTATGGTTCGTTAACTCTGGATGGCGCTCGTATTGAGCAAAATGGAAGTACTGGGGTTGTGTTGACGGGATCTGCCAACACAACCACCCGCATGGTAATTCGCAATGCTGAAATACGGGAGAATGGACTGGCCACAACAATCGATACTAATGCGGGTTTGTTGGCCCAGTCGCAGACCGTGTTCACCGAAATATCCAACAGCACAATCGAAGGCAACCGCAACGGTATTATCATGCAATCCGCAATGCTACCATCTGTAATTCAGTTCAATCAGATACAAGATAACCTGGACAGAGGACTGGTCGGTTACTTCTCTGGTGTGGAAACGGATACCGTCTTCACCGTCACCGGGAACCAAATTAACCGAAACGGAACAATCGGATTGCTCAGCACGCGGGCTATTGTTACGGATAATCAATTTGAAGGGAATCAATTCACCATCGGTGTAGCCGGAGAATTGTCGAAACCCGAAACGGTGAACGACTTAGGTAACTTTTATGAAGGCAATACCTTCGCCAATAACGAATATGAAAATGTTAAGGCCGTTTTTTCTACATCGCAGTTTGGCTTAAATGGAAAATTAGGTTTTAGTTATCCTGACGCATTTGAAAATCCGGTCATTGTATCCATATCATCATCTAATGATATTGTTGTTGCGGGAGATACGCTTGATATTGGTCCGGGTTCGGTCCTGAAATTCGGAAGGAATAGTACCGTAAGAGGGATATCATCTACAGGGTTACTACGGGCCATTAGCGAGGTTGACCGAAAAATAGTATTTACTACCTTCAGCGACGATACCTACGGGGGCGACACCAATAACGACAGCACAGCAACGGTACCGGCCCGGTCGAACTGGGGAGGGATAACGCTCACAGGTGCCGATACCGAAGGCAGCGAGTTCCGTCATGCTATTCTCCGCTACGCAGGAACTGCACTCACTGTAGATCAAAGCGCCGAAGTAGTGGTAGACTCATCCTTTATATCCAATTCGGCTACAGGATTAACTTCACGAAGGAACGGTGTGCTGACTGTCCGTAACTCCGATATCCACACGAACCGGGATGGTATAACCATCAATGCTGATGCGGGAAATCCGGTTATTCAGCTTAATAATATCTATGACAACGAGTTTGGATTACGGGCCAGCCGAAATCTCACCGCTATCAATAATTACTGGGGAGACGTTACAGGTCCATTTGTAGATCAGGGCTCTGATGTCAACACAGAAGGAGAGGGCAACCGTATCACCCTTTCCAATGCGTCTACTGTAGTTACATATCGACCGTTTTTGGGCGCAAGAACCGGAATTCAGTTGGGTGATGTGAGTGATAACGGTACGATTTCGGCCTTTGATGCCTCTCTGATTTTGCAGCATGTTGTGGAGTTAACTGAATTAACACCCCCTCAACTGGCAGCTGCTGATGTAACTGGAGATGGTCAGGTCAGTGCGTTGGATGCATCCTTTGTATTGCAGTTTGTTGTAGGAAACATCAGCGGATTCCCGGGAGCCGGCAAACAGCTTCCTGTAAATCCTGCCGACTGGCTTGTTTATGATATGGTCACGCAACACGAGTATACCGACATCCTCATTGGTACTACCGGTGCCCTGCCACTACAAGCCGCTGATATTGCGTTGAACTACTCCTCAGCCCTGTATGCTTCGGCAGAGTATCTTACCGGTACTATAGCCGATGACTGGATCAGGGAGTTCAATGTGCAAGAATCCTCGATTCACCTTGCACAGGCTGGTATGGATGCAAACGCCGATGCTGGTGAGGTGATACGTCTGCGATTGTATTTCCACGAGCATACCCGCGGCAGTGAAGCGAATGATATTGAAATTACCAGGCTCCGTTTCAATGAGGTTAGTCTCGAAGACTATCTGAACGAGCTAATATCAACAGAAATCGAGCAAGGGTCGCTCCCAGCTGCATTTGCACTGGGCAACAACTATCCAAACCCGTTCAACCCATCCACTGTAATACCATTCCAGCTGGCAGCCCCTGGTGATGTGAGTGTCACAGTGTACAACACACTGGGTCAGCAAGTTGCGGTACTTATGCAGGGACAAGCTCATGCAGCCGGACGTTTCGAAGTGAACTTCGATGCCAGCAGACTTTCCAGTGGTGTGTATTTCTACGTTGTTGAAGTACGCGAGGCAGAAGGAACTACGTTGCGGGCGGTTAAACCCATGACCTTAATGAAGTAACAGATCAGTTATTCACTCAAGACACAAAACAGTATGAAAAATCTACGGTATTGTGCGCTGATCCTTACATTCATTTTTGGGGTTTTGCCACAACTATATGGACAACAAGTCACACTCACTATCCCCGATTCGGTTGTTGTTGCAGGAAACAGCGTCTTGCTACCTGTAGTGATTAACGGAGTTGACGATGAAAATCCGGTAATTTCCGGAGAGTGGACCCTTACGCTCACAAATAACATTGCAGCCATTGATCGGGTGGAGACAACTGGCACCCTGCTTGATGGGAAGTCGGTGTTGTTTAATCCCACCACACGTCGACTGGCCTTCGCGCTGTCGGACAGTATAACGACGAACGGCATTCTGCTTTACCTGGAAGTACAGGTGCGCGAGGATGCGGGAAAATTTCAGCGGGCCAATATTGGTCTGCAGGATATACTACTCAACGAAGATCTGGTGGAGGTGAACACCGAACCCGGATCGGTTACCGTGCAGGGTGTAGCGGTGAATCCCTCCGGTATAGTTCAACCCGTTGTAGTTGGAAACACAGTTCAGTTTACCGCAACAGGAAATACCGTCTTGCCGGTTACCTGGAGAACCTCGAACGAAAATTTCGCAACCATCAATCAGGATGGTTTGCTGCAGGCTGTATCGCCGGGGAACGTGAGGGTGTACATAACCGATGCCATTGGACAGCAGGACTCAACAGCGTTATTTCGCGTTGCACCGGAAAACCTGAATGACCTGACGTTGTCGTTTGGATCCATATCGGTATTTCAAACATTGATAGATACCCTCTACATAGAAGTATCGGATGTAACCGGGTTAAACATCACCTCCGCCGAATTTGAATTCAACTTTCCTTCTGACAGACTGGAGTTGCTTGATCTGGTAGATGAGGGCAGCATTCTGGACGGAATGCCTGCCATCAGGCAATCCGGGAATACCATACGGGTAGCTTTCGCAGGATCGACTCCCCTGAGTGGAAGCGGACGCTTGCTTGGTATTCGTTTCCGTGTTCGCCCGGATGCTCGGGGTACGGCAACCTTTGCGTTCACTAAGGCAATGTTTAACGAGAATTTGTCAGCTGAAGTGGTAGGCGGTTCAGTGAGCATATTGAATGCACCTGCCATTGAGGTTCGGCCTGATGTGGTGACAGCTACTATTGGAGATACCCTGAATTTTTCGGTTGAAAGCGGAGGGAGGGCTCCGTACCGGTTCGTGTCGTCTGATTCAACAGTAGCCAGCATCGACGCGCAAACGGGTGAGTTACGTGCGCTTTCAAGAGGAGCCATCGTCATTACGGCATTTGATGCGGATGATTTTCCTTCACCCGGAACATCAGTTAGAGTCAACGATATTCGCGTATCGATTGAAACTGTTGAAGGCGAGGTCGGGGATACGCTTGATGTGCCTGTTCACGCTATGGATGTAACCGGGTTGGGTATTTTTTCCGCGCAGCTGACGATAGATTATGATACCACTGTTGTGTCGTTTTTAGGTGCGAATCTGACCGGAGGTATAGCCGGAACAGGTTCTCTGGTAACTTCTGATGTGGAGGGCCGTGTTCGTATTGCCATTGCATCAACGGAGGCATTGCAGGGCGAGGGATTATTGGCAGGGTTGGAGTTTCTGGCTGTTGGGGAGTCGGTGCCAGTTGAACGTGGTGACATAACACTTGTTGAGGCAGTTTTTAATGAAGCCGGACCTTTCACGCCTACTGCTACGCTGGTTTCGGGCCAAGTTTTGGTATCTGAGGCAGAACCTGAGCCGTTGCCGGTACCGTTGCTGATTTCTCCGGTTAATAATGCGGTAGTTTCACCGGATTCGGTTGTATTGGCGTGGGAGGCAGTTGAGCTGTCGGGTGTGGATTACCGGTTGCAGGTTTCCACGGATTCCCTGTTTGCACAGGTTGTTTTAGACACCCTGCAGTCTGAAACCACGCGGTTTTTAACGGGATTGGCGTCCGACAGCCTTTATTACTGGTCGGTGCGCGTGGAGTTTGAGGAGCAATTGGGCGATAGCAGCGTCGCTGTATTCCGCACCGATGTCCGGGTTGAAGAACCTGAAGACCCCGAGGATCCAGAAGAACCTGAGCCGTTGCCGGTACCGGTGCTGACCTCTCCGATGAATAATGCAAACAGCGTTCCACTAAGTCCAACTCTGTCCTGGGAAGCCGTTGAACGCGCCGATCTGTACCGGATTCAACTACGTGCAGTTAACGAACTGCAAGCCGATTCCCTTATTGCAGATAGCCTGGTTTCAGTTACTGAATTTGCTGTTATGAACCTTCGCGGGTTAACCACTCACAATTGGAGAGTACAAGCTTTGGCCGATACACTTACATCAGCCTGGTCAGCGTGGTTTGTGTTTGAAACTATAACCGAAGTCAGTCTGCCCAATAACAATCAGCCAGTGGCATTTGATTTGGGGCAGAATTATCCGAATCCATTCAACCCAACTACAACCATACAGTTTACTCTAGCTGAGTCGGGGGAGATTACCCTGGAAGTCATCAATGTACTTGGTCACACCGTTGCTACGCTTGTAAATGAGTTCCGCGCACCCGGCAACTATCAGATTACGTTCAACGGGAGTGGACTGTCGAGTGGGGTTTATTTTTATCGACTGAAATCAGGCACTAATATTCAAACGAGACGGATGTTGCTGGTCAAATAAGAGAGACAAACGTTTCAGAGTCGGGGAAACCCAGCTCTGAGATGTTCTTTTTTCTATCAGTATCGGGTACGGCGGAAGACATGGTATCCGGTACGGTGGAGGTAATGGTATCGGGTACGGCGGAAGGCACGGTAGGTGCATGGAACGGTGGCTGGGTAACATCTCAGCTGTGCAGGTTACCACCCGCCAGCGTAGCAGTACCACCCTACGCACAAGAATTGTATCCTTTAAGTAGGAAATACCATCATAACTATCTCGATTTATGAACGCTTACCAGCCAGATTCTCCTTTGTTTACCCCACGGTAAGTCAATAATTTCAAGCTTATGTCTTGTCTAATTTATTTATGTGAAGATCATGAAATCGTTATTGATGGAGTAACACGAATATTGAACTCCAGATATGACGACTGTTATGTGGGTTCCTTTAAGACTGCCAAAGAGTTGCTGAACGCCCTTCAAATACATCAACCTGATATTCTGATTCTGGATCTCAATTTACCCGATGCTTCCGGTGTGGACCTGATGCCGGAAATTCGTTCACAGTATCCCAAACTCCCTGTATTGATTTTAACCATGCATAAAAGTAATGTGCTGGCAGCTAAACTACTAAAAGCAGGAGCCAACGGATATCTTACCAAAGACTTTGGAGAAGATGAACTGGTATTGGCCGTTGAAACGGTGGTTTCGGGTAAAAACTATCAAACACTAGCGTCATCAGATGTTAACCCAACCGATGACATAACTGAACCGGATACCTTTTTTTTATCGAAGAGGGAAAAGCAAATTATTGAACTCACCGTTGAAGGACTCTCATCCAATGATATCGCAGAGCAGTTGTTTTTGAGTCCGCATACTGTGAATACCCACCGGCGGAATATTTACAAAAAGCTGGAAATTCAAAATATGAAGGAGCTTATTACCTTCGCTCATACGCACAATCTGGCATGAAGTCCCAATCAGGATTTCAGGATGCCAAGATGTTCATATTCCACAGGATGAGGCTTGTTATTACGGTCCTATATATCCTCATGATTTCAGCATTTGCAGCAGGTGTGGTAACTGCACAGCCCTCTTCCATCTCCTCAATAATTCTAAACGAAGAAATCGACGGACGTTTAATGGTTGATTTCATCCGTGTTGATACCTCAACTGCCGTACTCACACCTGATGAAGCCTGGCTGCGACTGTCGGGCAGTCCACACAAAGGGGAGCATTTCAGGGGACTATCACAAGATTACCACTGGCTGGGATTTACCGCCGTTCATGAATCCGACTCCGATATCTGGTTTCTGGAAGTTATGAATCCCCATCTGAATGTGGTGAAAATGTGGATTCGTGCCGATGAGTCCCACGAATGGGAATTGGTTGAACATACAGGCAGAAGTGCACCATTTCATAGCAGGCGCATTTCGCATTATAACTACGCAATGCCGCTGAATTTCTCATTCACGAACACAACAGATATCGTGATGATGTTTGATAAACGCGGTTCTTCAATTAGTTATCCGATTCGTATTTGGTCTGCCGAGCTTTTTAACACTGTTCAGCAGCGTAATTATATCGTTTATGGGGTATACTTTGGTGTTTTTGCAATAATACTGCTGGTTATCGGAGCTGCCTTTTTGTTCTCTTTGCGCATGGTGTTTTTATGGTACTTCGTATATGCCGCCAGTGTGGCAATTTTTGTATTCAACGACATCGGACTGGCCCATCAATATTTGTATCCGGCCTCAGATAGTATTGGGAGCTTGATGCGGGTTGGACTCACCTATGTGATGGTACTGAGTTTCAATCTGTTTACCATGACCTATTTCCGCATGAAGCAGTTGTTCCCGTTGATGCATAAACTGGTTGGGGCTGTTTGTATTGGGGTAATTCTGCATGCAGCTGCATACCTGCTAACTACCAATCTGTTTCGTGAGCATATCACCCTTATGCTGTTGATACTCTACGTAATCATTATTCTGTCCATCGTATTTGCCCTCATTACGGCATTCCGCTATGTACAGCATGATTGTTACACTGCGTATTTATTTATTTCCGCTTTCGCGTTCATCTTTATCGCCTCCTTTATTTTCATTTTGGGAGAGTTTGGTTTATTTGGTCAGTTCGGGTACCTACTCACCCCACTACAGGTTGGTTATGCCGTTGAAATTATACTGCTTAGCTGTGGACTGGCCTGGCAGGTCCGCGAAGTTGAACGCAGCAAAATGAAGTTGAATGAACGCATAATCGGCCTGAAAAATGAGAGCCTCAGAGCGTACATCGAGGGTTCTGAAAAAGAGCGCAGCAGGGTTGCCATGGACTTGCACGACACGATTGGGAACCGTTTGGCTCATTTGAAGCGAAATATGGAAAAAAATCGATTTGAACTATCGCAGAACATTCACGAAATAGGATCGGTTATTACCGATGTACGCAGGCTATCGCATCGACTCACACCACCCGGTGCAGAAATATTTGACCTACCGGAACAAATACAGCAATTGGTCGACTCCACTCAGGAAAGCAGTACTATTGACTATAAATTTCAGGCGCTTGAAGTTCCCCCAGACTTATCTGATGAGATTCGAATTCAGTTAAGTCGAATTGCCCAGGAGGGAGTCGAAAATATCGAAAAGCACAGTCAGGCCAGCAGTGCAGAAATTCAGCTTATCGGGCACCCTGATGAACTGGTCTTAACCATTGAAGATGATGGAATTGGAATGGATATAACGCAGACTTCGACAAATGGTATTGGGATAGAGAATATGCGCCGGCGCGCCGCGTTCATTGGCGGAGATGTAACCTTTACATCGGTACCGGAAAATGGCCTGCAAATTATGGTAAGTATTCCTCTGAAATAACCATCCAACCACACGAAATTACCCAAACACACTTAACAACACGTACATTTAGATTCACCAGATACGCTATTCAACCCGATTTGTCTGGCACTTGCCCGAATCGTCTAGGCGAACATGTACCCTAAAGCGATGTAGATGAAAAAACTGATTCCTCCGGCAATAAGTGCATAGGGGTACTGGGTCTGGGCGTAGGTTTTGGGAGCGTTCCGGGTTTTGAGTCCGGTCAGCTTGGTAAACTTCTCGGCCATGACCGGTTCGAATACGTGTCCGAACTCGGTTACC
>HLSNC_1000027_pt1 | contig 245219 bp, 230 predicted proteins | sample HotLakmetagenome_2_FD_14041 | JGI IMG/M metagenome (IMG submission 14041)
ATTCGTGGTCTTGTACTTCGTAGGGGCCCAACTGCTCATACCATCCAGCTATCATGCTGGATTCATGCAGTGAATCCCTTAGCCGATTTGTGCAACAAAAGCCAGGTTTTGGTCCTCTTCTGACCGTTGGTAATACTCCCGCGGGGTGAACCCGTCGAGGCGCGAAGGCGGGCGGCGGTGATTGTAGTCGTCGCGCCATGCCGCGATGCGATCCAGTTCGCGGGCGACACGCGCGCCGCCAACAGATGTGTCCACGACGGCGGCCAGGCATTCCCGGCTGAAGTCGTCGATGACGTTCTGCACCCGGAACCTGCATCCATCTTCAAATGCGTCGGACATGAGGTCCCGCGACCATCTCTGGTTCGGTCCCTGCGGGATCGCATGGGCGTTCTGGTGCCCACGGCGCGCTTGCGTCCGCTCCGTTTACGAACCGTTAAACCTTCTTCGCGGTAGAGCCGGGAAAGCTTCTTCCAATTCACGTCCCAGCCTTCGCGCTTCAGAAGGAGGTGCAGGCGCCGATAGCCGAACCGAAGCCGCTCGGACGCCAGTTCCTTCATTGGCCCGCAACTCGGTGTCCTTCGGTCGCTTCGCCTTGCGCCGATAAACGCGCGGATCAATGCCCGCCAGCGCACAAGCCCGCCGCTGCGAATATGCCATCTCGTCGGAGCAGATGATCCTGTCAGAGATCGGCGCGGCTGGCGTTCTGTCGTGCCCGCCCGTCAGGTGGGGGCGATCGTCTGCCAGTCGCTGGCGCGTTCCATCTGCGCCGCCAGCCGCAGCACGAGCGCATCTTCGGCGAAACGGCCCACCAGCTGCACGGCAACAGGCAATCCATCCGCGGTTCGGTGCACCGGAAGCATGATCGCCGGTTGGCCCGAGGCGTTGAAGGGCGCGGTGAACGGGCTGATCTCGAAAAGCTTGTCCAGGAAAGCATCCAGGTCCGAGTGGTCCATCGGCAACACGCCGTGCAGGGGCGCAGGGCCGTTGGCGGCCGGGGTCAAAAGGATGTCGTAATCCTCGAAATACCGGGCAAGCTGGCGCACATGCGCGTTGATCTGCGCCGCGCGGGCCAGATGCGTGCCAAGCTCGGTTCCCTGGGCAAAGCGGATCGCCGCGCGGGTCATCGGCTCGAACCCGTGCAGATCTTCGTCATTGTCGGCAGGCATACCGGCGAACATCCCGGCAAGCGAGCCGATCAACAGCCGGATCATGGCCTCGGTCAGGGCGTTGCTGTCGAAATCGGGGCGGTCCTCGGTCACCTCGTGGCCCAGATCGCTCAGCAACCGTGCCGTCATCTCGGCCGCCGCGCGGCTCTCGGGATGAACCGGCCCGCCGTCGAACCGGGTGGTGATGAACCCGATCCTGAGTCGCTCGGGCGGTGTTTCGATCAGCCGTTCGAACGGCATGTCGGGCCGGGGCGTGAAATACGGACACCCGGCATCCGGTCCGGCGGTGATGTCGAGGATCGCGGCACTGTCGCGCACGCTTCGGGTCACCGCGTGCTCATGACTCATCCCGTTGTTGGGATCCCCGCGATGGGGGCCAAACGCATTCAGCCCCCGCGTGGGCTTTAGCCCCACCAACCCGTTGAACGCCGCCGGAATGCGGATCGACCCGGCGCTGTCGGTGGCATGCGCAGCCGGGAGCATTCCCGAGGCCACCGCCGCCCCCGCGCCACCGCTGGAGCCACCTGCCCCGTGATCGGGGTTCCACGGGTTGCGGGTGATGCCCCAGGCCACGCTTTCCGTGGCAAGCGACAGGCCGAACTCGGGCGACGCCGTTCGCCCCAGAAGGCCGAACCCGGCAGCGCGCAATCGCGCGACGGTGGTGGAATCGAAATCGAACACCGTATCCTTGAATCGCACCGACCCATTGGCCAGCGGCCAGCCCCGAACCGGCGCGTGAAGGTCCTTGATCAGGTATGGCATACCGGCAAAGCGATCCGTGGCGGCATCGTCGAGCGCATCCAATGCCTCCTCGAAGCGGGTCACGACCACCGCGTTTACCGCGGGATTTCGCGCTTCGATCTCGCGGATGGCAGTTTGCAGGATCTCGCGCCGCGAAACCTGTCCCGACGTCGCCAGCGCAGACAGTCCAACCAGGTCATGCGCGCGCCATTCCTCGGATGTCAGCATCTCAGCGCTCCTTTCCCGGCGCACCGCCGGCGACGATGTTGAGTATCTGCGCGTCCTCTTCGCTCACCGACACATAGGCATGGGCCATGACCGCATCGTAATGCACGCTGTCCCCGGCACTGAGCCGGATCGGCGCATAAAGATCGGTGTGCAGTTCAACCGCGCCGGACAGGACGTAAACCAACTCCTCGCCCGCGTGGCGGATCGGCGCATCGAATGCCCCCGGATCGCGCGCCGTGACCGTCACCAGCGTGGCGTCGATCTGGGCATTCTTCAGTTGGGTCGTGATCGGTTCATAGACATAGGGGCCGGCATCCATCGCTGACGCATCGGCGCCCCGCAGGACCGCAAGGCGGCCGGCGAAGGCGGGTTTCGGCACGGGCGAATCGGCGCCGTCCAGAAGCGCGACAAGATCGGTGCCCAGCCCCTGCGCAAGCTTCAGCATCACGTCATAGGTAGGCGAGAGATGCGAATTCTCGATCTTGGAGATTGTCGAAACCGCCAGCCCGCAGGCATCCGCCACTTGCTGCAACGTCAGATTCTGCGCACGACGCAGATGCTGCGCGCGCATCCCGAAAGCGGTGCGACGGGCCTGCCCGGCGTCTTGGGTTTCGTATTCAGCCATGCATTTTCCGTATTGGAAATTTTCTTGACTTTTTTCCTATCGTAAAACCATGCTGGAAGCAAGGAGGCCGCATGGTCTGGATCATTCTTCTCGCGTTTTCGCTGGCCGCGATCCTGTCCGGGGTCGCCATCAGCTATGTTGCAGGCGCGGCAGCGGTGATCGCCTTCGCGCTGACCGATCACATTGCGTATCTTGGCATCCTCCCGCAACGGATCTTCAGCCAGATCGACGTGTTCACCTTTCTTGCCATGCCGCTCTTCATCCTTGCCGGCGACGCGATGACGCGCGGCGGGGTGACGGGTGTGCTGATCCGGCTCGCGATGCTGATCGTGGGGCGGTTCAAGGGCGGGCTTGGATATGTCAACGTCGCGTCCAGCGTGTTTCTGGCGGGCATATCCGGTTCGGCCGTGGCGGATGCGGCGGCAACGACGAACACCCTTGTTCCGGCCATGAAGCAAGAGGGGTACCGGGCCGATTTCGCCGCGGCACTTACGGCGGCAAGCTGCGTGATCGGGCCGATCATTCCGCCCAGCATCGTTATGATCTTTTACGGCGCGCTGATGAACGTCTCGGTCGCCGCTCTCTTCGCGGGCGGAATCGTGCCGGGGCTGCTGATGGCCGCGTTCCTTTTCGCCTACAATTTCTGGATCGCGCGTCGCGAAGGGCATCCCGGCGGCCAGCCCCATGATGGCCGTGCCCTCGCGACAATCCTGCGCGCACTGCCGGCGCTGGCCATTCCGGTGACGATCGTCGCCGGCATCGTGTTTGGCGTCGTGACCCCGACCGAAGCGGCGGGTATCGCGGTGGCGATCACGATCCTGCTGATCTTCGTCTATGCGCTGCTTGAAAAGGGCGGCGTGGGCACCGCGCTGCGGACGACAGTGTCGCTGACCTCCGGTTCGGTCGAACGCACGGTGATGCTGACCGGGTCGATCTTCATGATCCTGTTCGCGGCGGCGGTGTTTGGCTACCTGATGGGCATACTGCAAGTGCCGGAACAGATCGCGGCCATGGTCCAGAGTATCGGGCTGAGCAGCACATCCTATTTGCTGCTGGCCAGCGCGATCATGTTCATGGCGGGCATGGTGATGGATGTTACCATGGCCCTGGTGCTGCTGGTTCCGGTGCTGGTCCCCGCGGCCATCGCGGGCGGAGCGGACCCGGTGCATGTGGGCGTCGTATCCTGTCTGAACCTGACGCTTGGCCTGATCTCGCCCCCGTTCGGCGGGTGCCTGATGGTTGTTTCGGCGGCCAGCGGCGTGAATTACCTGCGGCTCAGCCTCGCGATCCTGCCCTTTCTCGGGGTTCAGATCGCCTTGCTGATCCTGCTCTTGCTCGTTCCTGAACTGACCCTCGCACTGCCCCGGGCGCTGGGGCTTGTCCAATGACCAACAAGGGAGAACCGAAATGAAACGAATGCTCGCAACGCTTGCCGCGATTACGCTGGCGACACCACTCTGGGCCGAGGAAATCAAGATCGCCGTCGGCTGCCCACCCGTTCCGGCCTGTGCCGATTGGGTTTATGCCGAAGACCTGGCCGAAGGACTGCGCGAAGCCGGGATGGAGGCGAAGGTCTTTACCGGCGGCGCCCTGGGCAAGGACCCCGAGATCGTGGACCAGCTGAGCCAGGGCCTGTTGCAAGTCGGCCTGACCAATTTCGTGATGATCAACGAGGTGGACGACACGATCCTCGGCTTCCTTGCACCCTACATGTTCGACGACATGGCCCATTTCTTCCGCGCGACCCAGGACACGGAAAGCGAGTTGATGGACGGTATCCGCGCGTCGATGCAGGCGCAGGGCATCCGCATCGCGGGCCTGCCCGGACTTGGTGGCACGATGGGGGTCTTCAACGCGAAAACACCGATCACCTCGGTCGAGGACATGGAGGGACTGCGCCTGCGGGCCATCGACTCCACCCAGATCGAACTGTTCAAGCAATGGGACGTGCAGGGCGTCGTCGTGGACATGCCCGAGTTTTCGGGCGCCGTGCAACAGGGCATCGTGGATGGCTATTTCAACCCGCCGGTCGTCGCGCTGATCTTTCGCCATACCGAGTTCCTGAAGCACTACACCGACCTTGGCGCAGGCACCCCGTTTCGCTCGGCCCTGATGTCGGCAGACTGGTATGACGGTCTGAACGCCGAGGACCGGGAAGCGGTGGACGCGGCGGTGGCGGCGGCCAACGAGAAGAACCGCGCCTGGACGGCCAAGTCCGCCGAAGGCGAGATCGAGGGTCTGAAAGAGGCCGGCGTGACCGTGTCGGAACTGGAAGACGACGCGCTGGAAGATTTCAAGACCCGCAGCCAGGCGGCCTGGGACGTGCTGATGCCCGAAGGCGAGATCGACGCGTTCCGTGCCCTCGCAGAGGCAACCCGCGAATGACAGCCCATGTCGTCAAGGCAAGCGCGGTAGTGGATCGCGCTTGCCTCTTTCTTGCGAAACTCGCGCTGTCGGCGATGGTGGTCGCGGTGCTGTTCCAGATCTGGACTCGCTACGGGCTCGACCACCCGTTCAGCTGGACCGAGGAGCTGGCCCGCTACCTGATGATCTGGGCCGGGTTGCTCGGCGCCACCTGTGCGTTCAAGCGCCGGTTGGACCCGGTCGTGGTCACCGTGCCCGAGGACGCGCCCCTGCTGCGCCGCCGACTGTCACTGCTGTTTCTTTTCGTCACCGTGGTGATCTTTCTCGCCCCGGTTCTGTATTACGTCTTCTTCGGCCCCGGCATGAATGTCGAACGTGGTTTCCTTTGGCGCAGCAACAATCGCATCTCGCCGGGTCTCAATCTCAACATGGCACTGGTCGGCAGCGTGATTCCCGTCACCTGCGTCGTGATCTTCCTGCACCTCGCAGCCCGCATTGCCGAATCCGGGCGCCGCGCATGACCGCCCCGCGCATCTTCTCCGCCGACGAGATCGCCGCCCGCATCGACGTGGCGGACCTGTTGGACCCGATGCGCCGCGCGATGATCGCGGTCTCCCGGGGCCAGGCGCTGCACCCGCCGCGCTTTGCCGTGCCGGTCAACGAAAACGGGCGCATGGGCGTCATGTATGGCGCGCTGGGTGATCCTCCCCTGCATGGCGCCAAGATCCTGAGCCTTTATCCCGGCGCGCCCGCGATGGGCCTGTCCAGTCACCAGGGATATGTCCTGCTGTTCGACAGCACGGATGGCCAGCCGATGGCGATCTTCGATGCCGACGGTTTGACGGCGATGCGCACTGCGGCTGTCACGATGCTGGCGACACGAACGCTCGCGCGCCCGGACCCGGCTGTCATGACGATCTGCGGGGCCGGCGAACAGGCCGAGTGGCACCTTCGGGCCTGCCTTCAGTGCTTTCCCGAAACCCGGTTGCGGCTTTGGGCGCGCCGTCCGGACGCGGCCGAATCCCTGCGCGCAAAATTCGACGCTCTCCGCGACAGGATCGAGACGATCGCCGATCTCGACACCGCCCTTTCGGGCGCAGATGTCATCCATACCGCCACGGCGGCGCGGGCGGCCTTCCTGCCCGGCGTGCGCCTGGAACCCGGCCAGCATGTCAACCTTGTCGGCGCGAGCCTGGCCGACAGCCGCGAGCTGGATGATGCAGGCGTGGCACGGGTTCGCATGTTCACCGACTCGCGCGAAAGCGCCAGCCGCGAAGCCGGCGAGATCATCGGCGCCCGGCAGGCCGGGGTCATCGGACCCGATTACCCCGTGACCGAACTCGGCGCCGTTCTGGATGGAATGTCGGACGGGCGGCGTTCGGACACCGAGATTACCGGCTACAAGTCGCATGGGCTGATCGTACAGGACCTCGCCGCAGCTGCTGCCGTGCTCGCCCGCGCCTGAGTTTCGCTGATCCCCCGGGCGACCCTCCGACGGACCGAACCGTCTCGGGAAATGCTTTAGCCGGGACCGACCATGAAGCAGTTGATATTGCGCGACTGGAGCCTGCGACAGGCGATTTCCGCCGTGTCGCGGCTCATGCCCATGAAATTCGCGTCAAAGCCGCCGCTGCGCTTGACCACCTTGCGAAGTGTGCCTTCAAGCGTCTCCATCTCCTTGAGGGCGGTTTGGAGGAGTACCTTTTCCGCCTGGTACTGGTTGGGGTAGCGGCCCAGGTTGATGCCCCAATGCCGTCCGCCGGCTGTCGAGACGCGGGAAACCATTTCGGGTTCGGGGTCCGGTTTTTCCTCGGCCGCGGCATCCTGCTCCGTGCTGGCCAGCACCATTTCGTCGGGACGGGCCTTGGGTGTTTTCGCCAACAGGGATGATGTCGCCGGCTCTTCTGGCGTATCCGAGCCCTCTGCAATCTGTGCCGCCTGCGCCTCGGTCAGGGCGTCGGCGATCTCGTCCTTCACCGCCACGAGCACCGGATCCGGCCCGGTGCTGCCGCTGCGTGCCACCGGGCGCAAGCTTTTCTTGACCGCGGTCACGAGACGGATGGTCTTGCCTGCTGTACCGGGGGCAAGATCATCGTCGGCTGTATGGGCATAAAGCGGCCGCGCCGGTTTGCGCAGGGGCGCACGCTCCGGCGCCGTTCGAAACCCGAGATCGAGAAGCTCGGCCACCTTCGCATTGCGCGCCGCGGTGGAGCTTCCGCCGAACACCGTCGCGATGATGCGCTTGTTGCCGCGCTCGGCCGAGGCGACGAGATTGAAGCCGGCGGCACGGGTGTAACCCGTCTTGATCCCGTCCGCTCCCCTGTAGGCGTCGAGAAAGCGACGGTTGGTATTGGGCACCTCCTTGACACCCGCATGGGTCGAACGCCGCGAGAAAAGGTTGTAGTACTGCGGGAAATCGAAAAACAGCTGCCTGCCCAGCATCGTCATGTCCCGCGCGGTCGAAAGATGCCCGTTCTCCGTCAGCCCATGAGCGTTCTTGAACGTGGTCCGGTTCATGCCCATCGCCTTGGCGGTGCGTGTCATGCGGCGCGCGAACCGTTCCTCCGAGCCCGAGATCGCCTCGGCCAACGCGGTGGCCGCGTCATTGGCCGAGCGCACCGACGCGGCACGGATAAGATAGCGCAGCTTGATCTTCTGGCCTTCTCGCAGACCCAGTTTCGAGGGCGGTTCGGCAGCCGCTTTCCTGGAGATGGTGACATTCGTATCAAGACTGATTTCGCCATGCTGGATAGCGTCGAACACCACGTAGAGCGTCATCATCTTGGTGAGCGATGCCGGATGCAGCAGTGTATCCGCGTTGCGTGAATGCAGAACCTCGCCGCTGCGCGCGTCGATCACCATGGCTGCATAGGGCGCTGCCATTGCCGAAAGCGGCAGGATCACCAGCATCCATATAGTCGCAAACAGGAACACTCCGGTCCTGACCCGGTGCCCGCCACGCATCCGCATGGTTCTTGCCTTTCTGCCTCTCGCTCCGCCGATTTGTCCGGCTGGAATTCTTACTGCAACCGCAGGTTAGCACAGTCCGAGGATAGAATAAAGCTTGCATTCCAAGTGGATAATCGATTCGCCTTACAACATATGGGGGGGTAGAAACGGCCCTCCCCCCATATCGATGATTTTTTCCTCAAATGCGACGGTGATTGCATCAAACGCAACACCGGGCTTGCATCAGATCAGCTTGACGATCTGCTTGCCCATGTTCCGCCCTTCGAGAAGCCCCATGAAGGCGCCGGGTGCGTTTTCGATCCCCTCGGCGATATCCTCGAGATAGGCAATCTCGCCATTGGCCACGAGCGGCCCGACCTCGCTGAGGAAATCGCCGTAGCGGTCGAAATGGTTCGAGATGATGAAACCCTGCGCCAGCAGGTGCTTGACCAGAAGCGTGCGCCAGAACACCGGGAAACGGTCCGGCCCTGCGCCCGCTGTGCCGCCCAGCGCGCCGGTGTTGTAACCCGAGATCATGCCGCAAACCGGGATCCGGCCAAAGCGGTTCATGAGCGGCAGGACCGCCTCGAACACCTTGCCGCCCACGTTCTCGAAATAGATGTCGATGCCGTCAGGCGCGGCCTCGGCCAGGGCCTTGCGCAGGCTGCGCGCATCGTCATAGGCGCGGTGATCGAGCGCCGCGTCAAACCCGAATGTCTCGGTCGCGATGCGGCATTTCTCGGCCCCGCCCGCGATGGCCACGGTGCGCAGACCACGCGCCTTGGCGATCTGGCCCACCATCGACCCGACCGGCCCGGTGGCCGCCGCCACGACAAGCGTTTCGCCTTCCTTCGGCTTGCCGATCTCGGTCAGCCCGTACCAGCCGGTGAAACCCGGCATCCCCAGAACACCCAGCGAGGTGGTGATCGGCAAACCCTCGGGCAACTTGCGCAGCATCTTGCCCGGCTGCACCCCGTGGGTGGCCCATCCGAACATGCCAAAGACCATGTCGCCCGGCTTGAACCCCGGATCGTTCGAGGCGATCACCTCGCCCACGGCGCCGCCCTCCATGATACCGCCGAGCGGGACAGGCTCCGCATAGGATTTCGCATCGTCCATCCGCCCGCGCATGTAAGGGTCGAGCGACATGTAATGCACCCGCACCAGAACCTCTCCCTCGCCCGGTTCGGGCACGGGCCGCGTTTCGAGTTTGAAATCGCTGTCCTTGGGTGCGCCGTCGGGGCGTGCGGCCAGAGTGATGCATTTCATTTCGTCAGCCATGGTTTCATCCTTTCGTGCTGCCACGAAGCCGGAAAACGGCCGTGGCGGTTGCAATGAGGTTTCCGGTTTCGTCGCGTATTTCGCCCTCGGTAAAGACGTTCGTCCGCCCGCCGCCCGTGCGCCGCCCCTCCGCGATCAGGGTCTTGCCCTTGGCCACGGCGAGGTACTGCACGTTGAGCGACAGGGTCATCCCGGTCTGCCGGTCATCCGGATCACCGGTATAGCAGACCGCGTAACCCATCGCCGTATCGAGCAACGTGGCATGCAGACCCCCATGCGGAATCCCGTTCCTGTTGTTGATATGCGGCACCATGGGCTGCTCGAGCCGGCAATAACCGTCTGACCAGTCCAGGACCGCAAAGCCCAGGATCGTCTGGAACGGGTAGGGTTCTTCCTTGAGGCTGGGATCGAGCATCACACGGTCCTCGCCGCATCGAGCCCGGCCTTCGCAAAACGTGGGACGAACCCGCCCAGCTTGCGTGCGCGTTCAGGGTTCGAGGCGTTTCCGTCGATTGCGCGCTTCAGAACACCTTGAAGGATACCGCCCATGCGGAAGAAGGTGAACGCGAGGTAGAAACCAAAACCGGGAATCCCGTCAATGCCGCGGCGCGCGCAATAGGCGGCGATGAATTCCTCGTCGCTCATAAGCCCTTGGGCGGCACGATCCACGCCGGCCAGGCCGCGCCCCTCGTTGCCGGTGGGCATCTGCCATTGCATGATCACCGCGGCGAGATCGGCATAGGGATGGCCGATGGTCGAAAGCTCCCAGTCGAGCACGGCCAGGATGCGCGGTTCGTCCGGGTGAAACAGCATGTTGTCGATGCGATAGTCGCCATGCACCAGCGTGCGCTGCCCGTCATCCTCGGGGATATGGGCCTGGAGCCAGGCCGAAAGCTCCTCCATCTCGGGAATGTGCTCGGTCTTGGATGCTTCGTATTGCTGGGCCCATCGCTTGATCTGGCGTTCATAATAGTTGCCGGGCGGGCCGTAATCCGACAATCCCACCGCGTCGATATCAACCTCGTGGATGGTGGTCAGCACCCGGCACATCTCGTCCTGGATCGCGCGGCGGTCCTCCCTGGGCAATTCCTCGAGGCGCGGGTCGTCGAACCGGCGGCCCTCGACGCAATCCATCACGTAGAATGACGAGCCGATAACATCGTCGTCCTCGCAAAGCAAGTGCACCTTGGCCACCGGCACATCAGTGTCGTAGAGCGCCTTTTGCACGCGAAACTCGCGATCGACCGCATGGGCGGATTTCAACAGCACCCCGGGCGGCTTGCGGCGCAGCACATAGGTGCCGCTGGGCGTGGTGAGCCGGAACGTGGGGTTGGATTGTCCGACCGAGAACTTGTGCAACTCGATCGGCCCCCGGAACCCGGGCAGGTTCTCGGTCAGGTATGTTTCGACGGCATCGAGATCGAGTTGGGCGGCGGTGTTCGCGCTCATCCGTGGCCTCCCTAGCTATAGGTCAAGAGCCGCTCTTGATTGGCGGCGTTGATATGGGGGGTTTCGTTGAACCCGTGAAGATAGACCGACTTCGCAGAGTAAACGAAACGGTTGACGGCGCAATTCTTGATCTGGAGTTGCAGCTTGATCTGCTGGCCCGGCCCGCAATCGAGCTGGGCCGCGATCATCCGGGCAATCGGCCCGCCCGACGACACGGCCAGCACCTGTTGATGATCCGGGGCCATCACGACCTGCCGCGCAGCCTCGACCCGTGCGGTGAAATCGGCCCAGCTTTCGGCCGCACCGGGAATGCCGCCCTGCTCCCATTCCAGCACCGTGTCACGCAGGGTGCGAAAATGGCTCTTGCGTTCGGTATGCATGTTCTCGGGTGCGGGCCGCCCGGCAAATTTCGCGTTCAGCAAAGCGGTGAAATCGAACTCGTTGAGGCCCGCATGAATGCCCGGTTCGGCCGTCATCTCCAGCCCTTCGAATATCCCCTCCAGGGTTTCGCGATGCCGCAGCATGTCGCCGATGAAAACCGCCGTGGGCCGGATGCCCTGCGCCTTGAGCGCCCGGCCCAACGCGCGCGATTGCTCATGGCCCAACTCCGAGAGCTTGTCGTAATTCGCCGCGCCAAAGGAGGCTTGCGCATGTCGGACAAGGAATAGCTCAGCCACCGCAAAGCTCCTGCCGCGCATCTGCGTATTCGGCCGCCAGCCGGTCAACCAGGTCTGCCGCCGGCGTGATCTGGCGCACTGCGCCGATACCTTGCCCCGCCCCCCAGATTTCTTTCCAGCTCTTGGGTTTCTCGCGGTCGGCGCCGAAATTCATCTGCGAGGGGTCCGAGTCCTCGAGATTGTCCGGGTCCATCCCTGCCCGCGCGATCGAAGGCTTGAGGTAATTGCCATGCACCCCGGTGAAGAGGTTGGAATAGACGATATCCTCGGCCCCTGAATCGACGATCATCTGCTTGTATTCGGGCTGGGCGTTCGCTTCGGGCGTGGCGATGAAGGGCGAGCCGATATAGGCGAGATCGGCGCCCATCGCCTGTGCGGCGAGGATGGATCTGCCATTGGCGATCGCGCCCGAAAGCGCAACCGGCCCCTCGAACCATTCGCGAATCTCGCTGACCAGCGCAAAGGGCGACTGCGCCCCCGCATGTCCGCCCGCCCCGGCGGCCACCGCGATCAGGCCATCGGCCCCCTTCTCGATGGCCTTTTTCGCAAATCGGTTGTTGATGATGTCATGCAGGGTGATCCCACCACAGCTATGCGCGGCCTCGTTCACCTCGCCCCGTGCACCCAGCGAGGTGATCCAGATCGGCACCTTCCATTTCGCGCAGATCTCCAGATCGCGCTCCAGCCGGCTGTTCGAGCGGTGAACGATCTGGTTCACGGCGAACGGGGCCGCCGGATTGTCGGGATTGGCCTGGTTGTGGCGGTCAAGCTCTTCGGTGATCCGCTTGAGCCAGGCTTCGAGCAGGATCGGCTCGCCCTCCTTCTCACGCGCGTTGAGCGCGGGAAAGGCGCCCACGATCCCGGCCTTGCATTGCGCGATGACAAGGTCGGGGTTCGAGATGATGAAAAGTGGAGAGCCGATGACCGGTATCCGCAGATTGGCAAGTTGCGCTGGAAGGGGCATTGTGGTGTCCGTTTCGCTGTTTGAAGGGGCCGGCCCACGCCCGGACAACGGCCCGCCCGCCCACCCCCGTTCTCCGGGCGTGGGCCTTGTCTTGCATTGCTGGGGTTCAGAGAACCTCGAACAGGCCCGCGGCTCCCATGCCGCCGCCGACGCACATGGTGCAGACCACGTATTTGACGCCGCGCCGCTTGCCCTCGATCAGGGCATGGCCGACCATCCGCGCACCCGACATGCCATAGGGGTGGCCGATGGAAATCGCGCCGCCATCGACGTTGAGATTCTCCATCGGGATGCCCAGCACGCGGGCCGATTGCAGCACCTGGCTGGCAAAGGCCTCGTTCAGCTCCCAAAGCCCGATGTCGTCCATGCTCAGCCCATGCGCCTTCAAGAGCTTGGGCACGGCATAGATCGGGCCGATCCCCATCTCGTCTGGTTCGCACCCGGCGGCGGTCACGCCGATATAACGCCCCAGCGGCGCAAGCCCGCGTTTCTCGGCCTCTTTCGCCTCCATGACCACGGCCGCCGATGCCCCGTCGGAAAGCTGGCTGGCATTGCCCGCAGTGATGTATTTGCCTTCCTTGATCACTTGACCGTTCTTGAAAACCGGTTGCAGCCCCTGGAGGTTTTCAAGCGTGGTGCCGGGGCGGTTGCCCTCGTCCTTTTCAAGGGTCACTTCCTTGAACGAAACCTCCTTGGTCTCCTTGTCCATCACGCCCATCGTGGTGGTCAGCGGCACGATCTCGTCATCGAACTTGCCCGCTTCCTGTGCCGCCGCCGTGCGCTGCTGCGATTGCAGGGCATATGCGTCCTGGTCCTCGCGGCTCACGCCATAGCGTTCGGCCACGGTTTCGGCGGTTTCCAGCATCGTCATGTAGAGCGCGGGCTTGTGCTCCATGATCCACTTGTCGGCCAGATAGTCGGTGCGCATCTTTTCATTCTGGACAAGGGAAATGGATTCGACCCCGCCGCCGACGGCGATGTCCATGCCGTCATGGATCACCTGCTTGGCCGCGGTGGCGATCGCCATCATTCCCGACGAGCATTGCCGGTCGAGGCTCATCCCCGCGACCGACACGGGCAGACCCGCGCGAATCGCCGCCTGGCGACCGATATTGCCGCCGGTGCTGCCCTGCTGGAGGGCCGCACCGATGATGCAATCCTCGACTTCGGAGCCGTCGAGCCCGGCACGCGAAACCGCGTGGCTCACCGCGTGGCCGATAAGGGTTTGCGCCGATGTGGCGTTGAACGCACCGCGATAGGCCTTGCCGATCGGGGTACGGGCGGTGGATACGATAACTGCGTCACGCATGTCTTAATCCTTTTGGTCGAGTGAGATGCCACGCAACTGCGCGGCCATCCGGATATACTTGTTGGTCTGGTCGAAGGCCCCGGGCATTTCGGCCTGACCTTCCGGGTCGCGGATACGGGCCATGTTGGCCATCACTGCCTCGGGCGTCAAATCATCATCGCCCAGCGCCACGCCCGGCGTCTCATGGATCTTGGTTTCGGCAAAACACCCGCCGCCCGCGCCAAGGATCATTTTCGAGGGCGCGTCCTCGGCCACCAGCGCCAGAAGGCCCGGGGTGATGGTTTCGGGTTTCAGCAGAGGCAGCACCTCGGGCGGCAGCAATTCCTCGGTCATGCGCGTCGCCGCCGTCGGGGCGAGCATGTTGACGCGGATATTCTTGCGGTGGCCCTCCTGGTGCAGCACGTTCATCAGCCCCAGCATCGCCGCCTTGGCAGCGCCATAGTTCGACTGGCCGAAATTGCCGTAAAGCCCCGAGCCTGACGTGGTAAAGACAATGCGGCCGTATTCGCGTTCGGTCATGTGACGCCAGAGCGCATGGGTGCAGTTGACGCTCCCCATCAGGTGGACATCCATCACCAGCTTGAAATCCTCAAGGCTCATCTTGGCAAAGGTCTTGTCGCGCAGGATGCCCGCGTTGTTCACGAGGATATCGACATGGCCGTATTCGGCAATCGCGGCGCTCACCATCTCCTGCACCTGGTCGGGGTCGGCCACGTTGGCGCCATTGGCGATGGCGTGTCCTCCACCCTCGCGGATCTCCTTCACGACCGCCTTGGCGGCCGCGCTCGATCCGCCCGATCCGTCGCGCGCAGCACCCAGATCGTTGACCACCACCTTGGCCCCGCGCGCGGCCAGGCCCAGCGCATGGCTGCGGCCAAGTCCAGCACCGGCACCGGTCACGATGGCCACGCGGCCGTCAAATCGAACTGTCATGATTCTCCTCCGAAATAGCGCCGCCCGATCCAGTCGGCGGCCAGCGCGGGTTTGTCCTCGCCCTCGATCTCGACCTCGACCGAGGTATGGGTGGTCACGAAGCCGGGCTTGCTCTCATCGAGCGCGGTCAGCGTGAAATGCCCCCGGATGCGTGCCCCCGCCGGCACCGGCGACAGGAACCGCACCTTGTCAAAGCCGTAATTCACCCCCATCGCCACGTTTTCCAGCACCGGCATTTCATAGACCATGGCCGAGAGCATCGAAAGCGTCAGGAACCCGTGCGCGATGGTCGTGCCGAAGGGGGTTGCCTTCGCCGCCTCCGGGTCCACATGGATGAATTGCCAGTCCTCGGTGACATCGGCAAAGGCGTCGATCCGCTTCTGGTCGATGGTAAACCAGCTCGATGTGCCCATCTTCCTGCCCACGAGGGCGCGCATTTCCTCCAGTGTCAGCGTTTGTGCCATGTCACAGATCCTCGTTGAACAGGCTGCCCTGCGCCTTCGACTGCATCCCGCCCGACAGCGGCAGGATCGCACCGGAAAGATAGGCTCCTCCCCGTCCGCAAAGGTATTGCAGCGCACCCGCGATATCCTCCGGGCTGCCCACGCGGCCCAGCGGCACGCCTTCGGCGGCCTTGTCCTGGCCCTCCTTGGTGGCAATGGCAAAGGCCGTCATCTTGGAGACGAACGGCCCCGGCGCGATGGCGTTCACGGTGATATGCTCCGGCGCGAGGTCGTTCGACAGAACCCGCGTCATGTGATGCACCGCCGCCTTGGACACGGCATAGGAATAGGTCTGCGTTCCTTTCGGAATATCCCCCATGACCGAGCCGACATTAACCACCCGCGCCGGATCATCCCGCGTGGCCGCCTTGCGCAACAGCGGCAAGAGCTTCTGAGTGAGGTGGAACATCCCCTGAACGTTGAGCTTCATGAGCTTGTCCCACGCCTCGTAAGGGTGCTCGCCCAACGGCGCGCCCCATGTGCGGCCCGCGTTGTTCAACAGGATATGCAGGGTGTCGGTGCGCGCCTCGACCTCTTTTGCGATGGCGTCGATGCCCGCTTCGGTCGCCACGTCGCCGCCGAACCCCTCGACGCGGCCGGGCAGGCCCAGCGCGTTGACCTCGTTTGCCACCGCCTCGCAGGCATCGGCCTTGCGTGAACAGATCAGAACCCGCGCGCCCGCAGCGGCCAGCCCCTCGGTCGCCATGCGCCCGATCCCCGTCGCGCCCCCGGTGACAAGCGCCACCTTGCCGCTCAGATCGAACAGTGCCGATGGTGTCATGGTGCTCATGCTCATTCCTCCCTCAAAGCCCGCGCATGGCCGCGACGATCGCGGCATGGTGGCCGTAATCGCCGAGCCATTCTGCACCAACGCGGGCGCGTTTCATGAAAAACCCTGCGTCATAGTCATCGGTCATGCCGATGCCGCCATGCATCTGCACCCCCTCCATGACGGCCAGTTTCGCGGTCTGCGTCGCCCGTGCCTTGGCCACACTCACCGCCAGCTGCGCATCCTCCGGCGCCTGGTCGAGCACCCGGCCCGCATGGGCCACGGCGCTGGTCGTCACCTCGATCTCGGCGAAAAGATGCGCGGCGCGGTGTTGCAGCGCCTGGAACGATCCGATGGCGCGGTCGAACTGCGTGCGCTCCTTGAGATAGCCCAGCGTTATCGCCGAAATCCCCGCCGTGAGCCCCGAAAGCTCGGCCGCCAGCGCCGCCTGGCCCGCGCGCAGGCCCGGGGCCAGCGCGGCCAGCCCGCCGCCGACCTCGCCCACCACGTCATCGCCCGTGGCCTCGACATCCTCGAATTCGAGCGTCGCGAAATCGCGCGCGTCGATGCTGTCTGCGGCCCCGCGCGCAAGCCCCGCGCGGTCAGCCTCGATGTCGAAAAGCGTGAGCCCCTCGTCGCCCTCGCCGCTGCGCGCCAGCACAAGCACCCGGTCGGCGCTGGCCCCGTCAGCGACGAACACTTTCCGCCCCGAAAGGCGGAACCCGTTGCCCTCCGGCCGCGCTTCCATCGCGGTCAGGTCGGGCGCATGCTTCGGCCCCTCGTCCACGGCCAGCGCGTAAAGCGCCGCGCCCTCGGCGATCTGAGAAAGCCGCTCCGACCCCGCCGCGCGCAATGCGCTGGCCGCGATCACCGCCGACGACAGGAACGGCGAAGCGGCCAGCGTCCGCCCCATCTCCTCAGCCAAGATGCCCGCCGCCCGGTGGCCCATGTCGGCCCCGCCATGCTCTTCGCCGATCAGCACCCCGGCCCAGCCCATCTGTGCCATCTCGCGCCAAAGGCCCGGATCGAACGCCCGGCCCGCATCGCGGTTAGCGCGAAACGCGCTTACCGGTGCATTTTCATCCAGGAACCCGCGCGCGGCATCGCGCAGCATCACCTCGTCTTCGGTATCGACAAGTCTTTCCATCACCCGGCCCCCTTATTTCGACGGCAATTCGAGAACGCGCTTCGAGATGATGTCGAGCATCACCTCGGACGTGCCACCCTCGATCGAATTGGCCTTGGAGCGCAGCCACGGCGCCGCCAGTCCTTCGCTCCAGTCAAGCGCATCGGACCCGCGCGCCGACATGACGATCTCCTGCCGCCGCTTGTTGAGTTCGGTGCCGTAATACTTGAGCATCGCCGAGGCATGGCCCACCCCCGCGCCGCTTTCGGCGATGTCCTTGTAACGCTCCATGGTCAGGCCAAACGCCAGGGTATCGACCTCGAGCTCCATCGCCTGCGCACGGATCACCGGATCGGCCCCGGCCACCATGTCCATGTCGCCGATCGCCTCCGACAGGGTCGTGCCCGCGATCAGCCCGCCACCGCCCCCGCCGATCATCTCGCGTTCATGGGTAAGCAGGTATTTCGCCACGTCCCAGCCGCGATTCATCTCGCCCACGATGGCGCCCTCTTTCGGCACCTTCACGTTGTCGAAAAAGGTCTCGCAAAACGGCGACGCGCCCGAAATCAGGCGAATGGGCCGGGTCGTCACCCCGGGCGTTTCCATGTCGATCAACATGAAGGAAATGCCCAGATGCTTGGGCGCCTCGCGGTCGGTGCGCACGAGGGCAAAGATCTTGTCGGCCTTGTCGGCGTACGAGGTCCAGATCTTCTGGCCATTGACCAGCCAGTGATCGCCCATGTCCTCGGCCCGGGTCTGCACGTTGGCCAAATCCGACCCCGCGCCCGGCTCGGAATAGCCCTGGCACCAGCGGATGCGTCCGGCCGTGATCTCGGGCAGGTGCTCGGCCTTCTGCGCATCGGTGCCGAACTTCAAGAGCGCCGGGCCCAGCATCCAGATGCCGAAACTCTCAAGCGGCGATGGCGCGCCCGCACGGTTCATCTCGTCGCGCAGGATCTTTTCCTCGTCCCGGCTCATGCCCCCGCCGCCATATTCCACGGGCCAGCGCGGACAGGTCAGCCCGCGCGCATGGCACCGCTCCAGCCAGTCCTTCTGCGCCTGCGAACGGAATTGCCATTTGCGCCCGCCCCAACAGATCGTATCCTCATTTCGCGGCTGCCCACGCAACTCCTCGGGCAGGTTGGCCGCGATCCATTCGGCGATCTCGGTGCGAAAGTCTTCCAGCTTGTCGGGCATCTCCGGTCCTCCCTGAAATGATGGGTCACGGCACACCGGAATCCGGCATGGTGCAAGAGGGCTGCGTACCTGACGGTGCGTCATTTGATCCATGCCGCAACGTCCCGCGCCGCCCCCGGGGTTCTTTCTTGGAACAAATACTCGAATCCCGGCCCGTCCTCCGGCCAGGCACCGCGAGGACGCGGCACGGTTCAGCGCAGCACCTTCCCCTCCGGCCATTCGAGGCTGTAGTTCAGCTCGATCTCCCGCGTCTCGCCCGCACCAACCTCGATCTGCCAGCCCAGAACGCCCTTGCGGTCGTCCACGTCCTCCTCTTGCGGGCGCGGTTGCGCGTTCCAGGTGATGACCAGCTCCTCCTGTTCGGAATAGGGCACCTGGTCGAGCAAGCGCAGGCGCCAATCCTCCCCGGTCAGGTTCTCCGCCTCGATCCGCACCCTCTCGGCCAGCCGGGTCGATCGGCTCAGAATGCCGCGGTCGCCCTCGACCCGCTCGGCCAGACGCTTGAGCCGCAATCCCTCGATCGGCCCGAAGCCAAGCCGCGCCTTGCCGCCCGCCGGGATCATGCGCCCCCGCGTCTCGCCCAGGTAGTCGCCATCGCGGAAAAGCTGCGTGGCGACGCTGGGCAGGATCATCTCGCCGCTCGTGTTGGTGAACTCGGCCACCAGGAACGCGGTCTCGTCACGCCTGGGCACGGCCAGCGCAATGACCTCGGCCGCCAAGGTCAGATCGTCCAGCGCGAGCCGCGACTGGTCCGCGCCCGAGGCGAGGTCAAGCGCGCCCTCGTAGCTGTAGGTCACGCTGAACCGGCCAATCTCGGTCTCGGCGCGATCCTCCGTCACCATCGCCTCGGCCGCCGGCATGTCGGCCATCGCCCCCGACTCCGCCTCTTTCTGCGACCGGACCAGCGGCCCGATCTCCTCGGGGTCGCCGATGCGCCGCAATTCTGGCCAAAGCTCACCGGGCTCCACTGAGCCGCTGGGCTGATTGGTCGAAAGGCTGAGCGCGACCTCCTGCCAGTTCTCGCCGGTCTCCTGGTGCACCAGCGCCCCGCGGCCCAGCGTGATCTCCCCGGCCTCCATGTCGAGATACGCATCATAAACCGGGCTCCAGCCGGCATCGGGGTGGAAATAGGTGATCTCCAGCGTCCCCTCGGTCGCGTCCTGCGCCGTGATGCCCACCGTGACAAGGTTGCGTGACCCGCTCTCGGGCACAAGTGCGGCCAGCGCCTGCCTTGCCGTCTCAAGCTCCCGCTCCAACGCCTCGACCTCGCGATCGACGGCGCGGGCCTCGCCTTCGGCCGCCAGCGCCGCCTGCCGCGCGGCCAGCGTTTCCTCGCCCACCATGCGCGCCACCTCGCGCAGCGTGTCCGCACCGACCCCGCTCAGCGCATCCCCCTGCCCGAGCTGGCGCAGGAAGGCGATACGCGTATCCGCCGCCTCGCCTGCCGCCCGGATCGCCGCGGCCTCGTCCGACTTGGCGCGCACCGCCTCTTCCAGCCGCGCGACCTCGTCGCGCGCGGCCCGCACGGCATCGCTCTCGTCGTCGGGGCGTGGCGGCACGAAATCCTCGCGCGTCGAAACCGCCCCCATCCTGGCCCCCGTGACCCCGATTCGCAGGCTTTCCATCGGCGTGCCGCGGGGCAGGTCGATCAGGCGCAGCTCATGCACGCCCGCCGGGGCCTCGAACGGCACCGCCCGCGTGACGCGGGCCCCTTGCGGAAACAGCGTCACCTCGCTGACCCGGCTGGTCAGCGGGATCGTCTCGGCAAGCGCCAGGCTGGGCAAGAAGACGAGAACAAGGGGAAGGGCACGCATGGTCGGACTCTCCGGGCAAGAATACTGTCCCGATCAAACCCCATCGTCCCTGCAATGAAAAGGGGCGCCCGCAAGGACGCCCCCTCGATACGCGACCTTTGGCCGGTCTCAACCCTTCTTGAGAACCTCGCGTCCCAGCAACTCGGCGATCTGCACCGCGTTGAGCGCCGCACCCTTGCGCAGGTTGTCGCTCACGCACCACAGGTTCAGCCCGTTGTCGATGGTCGAATCCTGCCGGATGCGGCTGATGAAGGTGGCGAAATCGCCGACGCATTCCACCGGCGTGACGTAACCGCCATCCTCGCGCTTGTCGATCACCATGATCCCGGGGCTTTCGCGCAGGATGTCGCGGGCCTCGTCCTCGTCGAGAAACTCCTCGAACTCGATATTGATCGCCTCGGCATGGCCGACGAAGACCGGCACCCGTACACAGGTCGCGGTCAGCTTTATCGCCGGGTCGATGATCTTTTTCGTCTCGACCACCATCTTCCACTCTTCCTTGGTCGAGCCGTCCTCCATGAAGACGTCGATATGCGGAATCACGTTGAAGGCGATCTGCTTCTGGAACTTCTTCGGCGGCTTGTCGTCGGTCGGGTTGTAGATCGACTTGGTCTGATCCCAAAGCTCGTCGATTCCCTCTTTCCCGGCGCCGGAAACCGACTGGTAGGTGCTCACCACCACGCGCTTGATCCGCGCCCGGTCATGCAGCGGCTTGAGCGCCACCACCATCTGCGCGGTCGAACAGTTGGGGTTGGCGATGATGTTCTTCTTCGAATAGCCATGCACCGCCTGCGGATTCACCTCGGGCACGATCAGCGGCACCTCGGAATCATAGCGGTAGAGCGACGAGTTATCGATCACCACGCAACCGGCCTTGGCCGCCTTGGGCGCGTAATCCCTGGTCGCCTCCGAGCCCACGGCGAAAAGCGCCATGTCCCAGCCGGTGAAATCGAACTGGTCGAGATCCTCGGTCTTGAGTGTCCTGTCGCCAAAGCTCACCTCGGTACCAAGGCTCCGGCGCGAGGCGAGAACGGCGATCTTGTCGATCGGGAATTCACGCTCGGCAAGGATGTTCAGCATTTCACGGCCCACATTGCCCGTGGCGCCGACAACGACGACATTATAGCCCATTTCGGGGTCTCCCATGTTTCAACGACGCGGGTCATACATGAGCCGCGCCCGGGTTGAAAGCGAAACCCGGGGCAGGACGCATGACTATGCCGTCCGGTCCTCGGCAAAGAGATAGATCACCAACCCGATCAGAACCGAAATGGCGAAAAATCCGAACAGCACCTGGTAGGAGTAATCCACGCCCCGCCCCGCGCCTTCGGCCGCGGTGTAAAGCTTGCCACTCGCCACCTGCATCAGGCCCACGCCACCGATCCCGAAGAGGTTCATCAACGTGACCCCCCGCCCCACCAGGTGCGGGGGATAGAAACTGCGCCCATGCGCCATGAGCACGGGAAACGAGGCACCGAAGAACCCCACCGCGGCACACAGCACCACCGCCCGCCAGACCACGTCATGCGGCAGCACCGCCAGCGCCGTGACCGCGGCCAGCCCGACAAGGTTGCCGAAAAAGATCACCCATTTGCGCGTGCCCATGATCCGGTCCATCGGCCCATAGGCAAAGGTGCCCGCGATCATCGCCACCCCCATGATCAGCGTGACATTGCCCACCAGCGCGGGCGAGGCGGCAAACACATCCGCGAAATAGGGTCCGATCCACAGCCCACGCAACCCCGCCGCCGGGGCATACTGGACCGCCATCAGCGGAAAGATCAGCCAAAGCGCCGGCATCTTCAGAAGATCGAGAACCGAACCGCGCGCCTCGCTCGCCACCTTGTCGGGATCGCGCACCATCACGAAAAGGCCAAACGCCGTGGCCGCGCTCACCGCTGCCATGATCCACATCACCGGCCGCCAGCCCAGCGCCTCGACCGCCAGCGTCAGCGGCAGCGCGCTGGCCAGGTTACCCACCGACCCCACGCCCAGGATCACCGCCGCAAGCGTGGCAAAGACCCGCGCCGAATAGACCTGCGCGAAAATGAAATAGGACGCCATCAGGACCGGCGAACAGCCCACCCCGATCAACAGCATCGCGGCACTCACATGCGCGGGGCTCTGCGCCAGCGCGAAAAGCACGGCCCCGCCGCCACCGCCGATGAGCAGCAACACCGACGCGGTCAGCCGCGGCCCCACCTTGTCCAGCGCCCAGCCCACCGGGATCTGCATCAGCGCGAAGGACAGGAACCAGAACCCCGAAGCGGTGGCCAGTGCCTCGGCACTCGCCCCGATATCGCGCCCGAGGACCTCGGTCAGAACCGCAAGGAACGCGCGGTAGAACTGGCTCAGCACATAGGCGAATGTCAGCAGAATCAAATCGGCGCGCATGGTCTCACTCCCCTCGTTCACGGGTTAAGTGACACGGGCGCGCCGGATGCACAAGATTTGGGCGAAAAAGAAACCCCGCCCTTCATCTTGCCCAAAATACTCCCGCCGGAGGCACCCGAGGACGCGGCCCCATGGCCGCGGACGAGATACCCTGCGCGCCGCAGGCGCTCCATGGAAGCAACTTGGCACAAAACTGGCACCCTCATGGTTCGCTTCACGTCACAGGAACATTCAAGCTACTTCGTCAACGCAAGATATGCTTCAATCTAATCTCATCACGCGCCAGGCAATCTTGGATAATTCGCGTTTGCATCCAATTGGCGTAGAGTTGAAATCCAGAACCATCAATCTGCAGGGAAACGAGGGCCAAATGACGGACGACATCAGCGATGACATGCACACGACTGATCCAATACTGAGGGTCGCCCACAAGTTCGAGTACTACATCATCCTTGTGTTGGTGACCATCATCGGAGTGGTAACGCTCCTGGCCGTGGCACGACTCTTTGTCGGTATCTATAACTCAATCTTTGTCGCGTGGGATCCGCAGGACTTACACGCCATTCAGCTTCTGTTCGGAATGGTTATGACCGTCTTGATCGCGCTTGAGTTCGGAAATTCGATACTGCGCCACATCCGCGAGCATTCGACAATCATCCAGGCGCGCGAGGTCATTCTGATCGGAATGATGGCTGTGGTTCGAAAGGTGATGATCCTGGATCTGTCCGTCGAATCCGCATGGCAATTTGCTGCCTTGGGTGCGGTCGCAGTTTCATTGGCAAGTGCCTATTGGCTTATGCGAAGCGACTAGCTGCCATTCACCATATTATATTGCAACACTGGAGAAAAAGGGCAGCCAAACCGCCGGTCACTGCGCTCTGTGCCAAGGGCAACTTCAGTGACCGGGGCCCTCTGGAAACAAACAGGATGGAAAGACCTTCAGCCAGTTCCAAAGGCCCCTCCAACGCCTAGCCAATTCACCTCAGATACAGCGCCCGCCATCCACTTCCATGCAGATGCCGGTGATCATGCCCGCCTCTTCGCTGCACAGGAACGCCGCGGCGTTGCCCATGTCCTCGGGTGTCGAGAACCGGCCCAGAGGGATGGTCGAGAGGAATTTCGCACGCATCTCGGGCGTGTCCTCGCCCATGAACGACGCCAGGAGCGGCGTCTCGCCCGCCACCGGGTTGATCGCGTTCACCCGGATGCCGCGCGGGGCAAGCTCCACCGCCATCGCCTTGGTCGCGGTGTTCACCCAGCCCTTGGAAGAATTGTACCAGTTGAGATTGGGCCGCGGGCTCAGCCCCGCGGTGGACGACACGTTGAGGATCGCGCCGGTCCCGCGCTCCTTCATATGCGGCACCAGCGCCCGGGCAAAAAGATAGATCGACTTGCAGTTGACCGCGAAAACCCGGTCGAAATCCTCTTCGCTCACCTCCTCCATCGGGGCGGGCATATGCGTGACCCCGGCATTGTTCACAAGGATATCGACTCCGCCGAACACCTCGCGCGCCTCGTCCACCACGCGCGACACGTCGTCCAGAACGGCCACGTTCGCCGCCGATCCGAACGACCCCGCGCCCAGGTCTTCGGCCATTTCCATCGCGCCTTTCTCGTTGATGTCCACCACCATCACCTGCGCGCCCTCTTCCACGAACTTGCGCGCGATCCCCGCGCCAAAGCCGCTTGCCCCGCCAGTCACGATGGCGGTCTTTCCGTTCAATCTCATGCTCTCTCTCCCGTTTGCCTCATCGCGCCATCCGGCGCCTTTTTCTCAACACGCGCCCGCCACAGCGGCAACAGGCGCCGTGTCACGCGCTCGCGATCCTCGATCCATTCCGGCCCGGCCCTGTCATGACCCTCTTGATAGCGCGGATCATCCATGCCGGTCACGATAACCGGCGCATCGCCGAACTGGTCGGCGGTGACATCGACGATCCGCGGCGGATCGCGCACCACCACCCAGATATGTCCGCGCGTTCCCTCCGGCGCGCAAAACCCGCAATCACATCCGATCGGGCAACCGAAGGCAGGCCGGGCATCGAAACCCGCTTCCCGCAACACCTCGACAAGGAACCGCGACGACCGCCCGCACGTCCCTTGCGAGAGGCTGCGCAAACCCTTGAGGGAACCGGTCTTGCGGTGCCATTCCGCCCAATGTGGTTCAAGAAACGCGCGCACCTCGCGCGCAATCCGTTCCAGTTGGGCGACGTCCTCATCCATGGAAGGCCGCAACCGTCTTGAGCACGGTGAACCCATAGAGCGCCTCGAACCCTTTCTCGCGCCCGTGGCCGGATTTTCCCATCCCGCCAAAGGGCAGTTCCACACCGCCCCCGGCGCCGTAATTGTTGATGAAAACCTGCCCCGCGCGGATCGCCTTGGCAAGCCGCATCTGCCGCGCGCCGCTCTCGCTCCAGACCGATGCCACCAGCCCGTAATCTGTGCCATTGGCGATCGCCACGGCCTCTTCCTCGTCGTCGAAGGGAATGGCCACCTGCACGGGGCCGAAAATCTCGTCGCGGGCCAGCGCATGTCCTGCGGACACGCCGGAAAAGAGCGTCGGCACCACGAAATTGCCACCCTCGGGCGCATCCACGAGCTGCGCCTGCCCGGCGGTTTCAAGGTCCGCCCCCTGATCGAGGAACCCGCTCACGATCCCCTTTTGCTTGGCGGAAATCAGGGGCCCCACATCCAGGTCGCTCATCGCCTGGCCGACCCGCAACTGGCCATAGCGTTCGGCCATCCGGCCCACAACCTCGTCGTAAACCCCGCGCTGGACGAGGATGCGCGACGAGGCCGAACAGGTCTGCCCCGCGTTCTGAACCCCCGCATTGACAAGGAACGGCAGCGCCGCGTCGATATCGGCGTCATCGAACACGACCTGCGGCGATTTCCCGCCCAGCTCCAGCGTCACCGGCACCACGTTCTTCGCCGCCGCCGCCTGGATCATCGCGCCGGTGGCGACCGAGCCGGTAAAGCTCACATGGTCTATGCCGGCATGCCCCGAAAGCGCGGCCCCGGCCTCGGCCCCCAGCCCCGGCACCACGTTCAGAACACCATCGGGCAGCCCCGCCGCCTTGGCCAGATCGGCAAAGGCCAGCGCGGTCAGGCAGGCATCCTCGGCCGGTTTGAGAACACAGGCATTGCCCGCCGCCAGTGCGGCGCCGACGCTGCGCCCGATGATCTGCATCGGGTAGTTCCACGGCACGATATGCGCCGTTACCCCATGCGGCTCGCGCAGCGTGTAAACCGTGTAGCCATCGAGATAGGGAATGGTTTCCCCGTGCAGCTTGTCCGCCGCGCCGCCGTAAAACTCCATGTAGCGCGCCAGCGCCACCGCATCGGCCCGCGCCTGTTTGAGCGGCTTGCCCACGTCCAGCGCCTCCAGCCGGGCAAGCTGATCGACCTTTTCCTCGACCAGCTTTTGCAACCGCATCAGGATGCGCCCGCGCTCCACTGCCGGGGTGCGCGACCATACGCCATCATATGCCTTGCACGCGGCCGCAACCGCAGCGTCCACATCCGCCCCTTGCCCGCGCGCGATCTCGCCGATCTGTTCCCCGGTCGAGGGGTTCATCAGCGGCAGCGTCTGGCCAGACGACGACGCCACCCATTCCCCCGCGATCAGGCATTTCGACGGGTCGAACCACAGGTCATCAAGGCTCATCTCACTTCCTTTCCTTCAGGCCGCGCCACGGTCCGGCAGAACCGGCGCCGCCGCGATCAATGTTTTGGTATAGTCATGTTGCGGCGCGTCGAACACAAGGGCGGTCGGCCCTTCCTCGACGATCTCGCCCGCCTGCATCACCATCACCCGGTCGGTGATCGTGCGCACCACGCTCAGGTCGTGACTGATAAAGAGATAAGTCAGCCCGAACCGTCCCGACAGATCGGCCAGCAGGTCGAGGATCTGCGCACGGATGCTCACGTCAAGCGCGCTCACCGCCTCGTCGAGGATGATCAACTCGGGCTTGATGATCAGTGCCCGTGCGATCGCGATCCGCTGCCGCTGTCCGCCGCTGAACTCGTGGATATACTTGTGCCGGTCCTCCGCCGAAAGTCCCACGCTTTCCAGCGCCTCGGCAATCGCGGCATCCCGCGCGGCCCCCGTGGGCGGGTCGTCCAGAAGGTGAAACGGCTCTGTCACCAGCGGCCCGACCTTCCAGCGCGGGTTGAAGCTTCCGAACGGGTCCTGGAACACCACCTGCATCCGGCGGCGCACCTCGCGGTTGGGCCGGTGCCCGGTAAAGACCGGCTCACCGTCCAGCAGGATCTGGCCCGACTGCACCTCTTCAAGCCCCAGGATGGCCCGGGTCAGGGTCGATTTCCCACAGCCCGATTCCCCCACGAGGCCAAGGCTCTCGCCCTTCGCAATCTCGAAACTCACGCCGTTCACCGCGCGGAAATGCTCCTGCGGCGCGAAAAGCCGCGTGCGCGGCAGGGCATAGTCGCGCACCACCTCCCGCACCTGCAAGAGCGGCACGTCGCGCCGGGTCTCGTCGCGTTCGGGCTGATGTCCCGACGCCTCGAAGAGCGCGCGGGTATAGGGGTGGCGCATCTCGGCAAAGACCCGCGCCGTCGGCCCCGCCTCGACCACCTCGCCATGGCGCATGATCACGATCTCATGGGCCATGTCCGCCACCACCGCCAGGTCATGCGTGATCAGCATGAGGCCCATCCCGTCCTCGTCCACCAAGCGCCGCAACAGTTGCAGGATCTGCGCCTGCGTCGTCACGTCGAGCGCCGTGGTCGGCTCGTCCGCGATCAGGAGCTTGGGGCGCAGCGCGATCGCCATGGCAATGACCACCCGTTGCCGCTGCCCGCCCGACAACTCGTGCGGATAGCGCGACAGCGGGAATTTCGCCTCGGGCAATTCGCAGCGTTCCAGCGCCCCGCGCGCCCGCGACATCGCCTCGGCGCGGCTCACATCCTCGTGGATCAGGATGGTCTCGGCCACCTGCGCGCCGATGGTCTGGATCGGGTTCAGCGCCGTCATCGGCTCCTGGAACACCATGCCGACCTCGTTGCCCCTGAGCCGGCACAGGCTCTGTTCCGACAGCGCCAGCATCTCATGCCCGTTCAACGTGACCCGCCCGCGGCACATCGCCCCGTCGGGCAAGAGCTGCATCACCGAGAACGCGGTCATCGACTTGCCCGACCCGCTCTCGCCGATCACCCCCACGATCTGCCCCGGCGCAACGCCAAGCGACACCCCCTTGAGGATCGCCTCGCCATGGATGTCCAGATCCAGCCCCTCGATCTCCAGAAGGCTCATCGTCCCACCCTCCTGATCTTCGGATCGAAAAGATCGCGCAGCCCGTCGCCCATCAGGTTCAGTCCCAGAACCGTCAGAAGGATCGCCAGCCCCGGGAAAATCGCCATATGCGGCGCAATGGAAATCATCGTCTGGCTGTCGGCCAGCATCCGCCCCCAGCTTGGCAGCGGCGGCTGCGCCCCCAGCCCCACGTAAGACAACGCCGCCTCGGCCAGGATACCGAGCGAGAACTGGATTGTCCCCTGCACGATCAGCAGGTTGGTCACGTTGGGCAGGATATGTTCGAAACTGATCCGCGTGGCCCCCTTGCCCGCCACCCGCGCCGCCATCACGTAATCGCGGGTCCAAAGCGACAGCGCGGCCCCCCTTGTCAGCCGCGCAAAGACGGGAATGTTGAAGATCCCGATCGCGATGATCGCGTTAAGCGCCGAGGCCCCGAAAACGGCGGTGATCATGATCGCGATCAGGAGCGAAGGGAAGGCAAAGACGAGGTCGTTGCCCCGCATGATCACCTCGTCGAGAAGGCTGCCCTTCCTCGCCGCCGCCGCCAGGCCCAGCGGCACGCCAAAGCCCATGCCGATCCCGACCGCCACCACCGCCACCGCGATCGAGGTGCGCGCGCCGACCATGATCATCGACAGGATATCACGCCCGAAATGGTCCGTGCCCAGAAGGTGCGCCCCGCCCGGGCCCTTCATCCGGTCGGGGACATTCATCGACGTGATGTCATGCGGCACCCAGGCAAAACTCACCACCGCGGCCAGCACGAAAACCGCCGTCAGGACCGCCCCGAGGACAAGGCTGCGCGAACGCAGCGCAGCGCCAAGAAACCCGGTTTCCGTCATCCCCGCACCCTCAGCCTTGGGTCGACCGCCGCATAGGCGATATCGACCGCGAAATTCACCACGATCACCGCAAAGACCAACAGCATCACCACCGATTCCACCACGATCAGGTCACGCGCGCTGATCGCCTGGAACACCATCCGCCCCAGCCCGGGCAGGGAGAACACGTTCTCGATGATGATCGCACCGGCCATGAGGAACGAGAACTGCAACCCGATGATCGTAAGCACCGGGATGAGCGCGTTCCTGAGCGCATGGCGCCACAACGCCTGGCGCTTGGTAAGCCCCTTGGCCCGCGCCGTGCGAATGAAATCCTCCGACAGCGTGTCCAGCAGCGATGAGCGCATCACCCGCGCAAGGATGCTCGCCTGAGGCAGGGCCAGCGCGATCGCGGGCAGAGTCAGCGATTTCATTGCCGGAAGGAACCCGGATTCCCAGCCCGCGAAGCCCCCCGCGCTGAACCAGCGCAGGTTGATCGAAAATACCAGCACCATCAGCATCGCGAACCAGAAATTCGGAATCGCCACACCCAGTTGCGTCAGCCCCATCACGCTCACATCCGCAACGCTGCCACGCTTGCTGGCCGCCCAGATGCCCGCCGGAAAGGCGATCAGCGTCGAAAGCGTCAGCGCATAAAGCGCCAATGGCAGCGAAATCCAGAGCCGCTCGCCGATCATCTCCGAAACGGGCGTGCGATAGGTATAGGAGGTGCCGAAATCACCACGCAACATCCCCCCGACCCAGGAAAGGTAACGCTCCACGAGCGTCCCGCTCAGCCCCAGCTGATCGCGCAAGGCCGCCAGCGTCTCCTCGGTGGCATTCATTCCCAGCATGTAGGCCGCCGGATCGCCCGGCACGACCTCGACGAACAGGAAAATCACCACGCTTGCCACGACGAGCGAAAGCGAAAGCGATACCAGACGTTTGAAAGCAAATCTCAGCATTTACGCGGCACCGCGCATGGCTTCTTCCCCATCTTTCATCTTGCCGGAAATACTCCCCGCCGGAGGCCCCGGCCTGCAACATGCACGGCATGGCTGCCGCGCACCAAGCCCCCCCGGGCGCAAGGGGGTGGGTGGGCGGGCCTTGCGCCCGGGGGGCGGCCCGCCGCGTTTCCCTCAACCTATTCCCAGTAAACCCCGGTCATGTCCACGGCCTGGGTCGGCGCGTCCTTCCAAAGGCCCCGCACGCCCGCCTTGGCCACGGTCGGCGTGGCCAGCTGGAAGAGATAGCCGTTCACGTAATCCTCGCTGATGATGGTCTGCGCCTGTTTGAGAAGTTCACTGCGCGCCTCCGGGTCGGTGGTGCGGCTCAACTCGTCCATCAACGCCTGGAAATCCGGGTTGTCATACTGGAAATAGTAATCCGGCCGGGCATAGATGTTGATGTCCATCGGCTCGGTGTGGCTGACGATGGTCAGCCCGAAATCCTTGCCGTTGAACACCTGTTCCAGCCATTGCGCCCATTCGAGGTTGGAAATCTCGGTCTCGATACCCACGGCGCGCAACTGCGACGCGAGGATCTCGCCACCCCGCCGCGCATAGGAGGGCGGCGGCAGCTTGAGCGTGGTTTCGAACCCGTCCTCATACCCCGCCTCGGCCAGAAGCTCTTTCGCCAGTTCCGGGTCATGTTGCGAGTTGCCGGTCAGATCGACGTAATCGGGATGGTGCGGCGCGAAATGCGTGCCGATCGGCGTGCCAAGGCCGAATTGCGCCCCGTCGACGATCGCCTGGCGGTCGATCGCATGGGAAATCGCCTTGCGCACCTTCACGTCGTCCAGCGGTTCGACCTTGTTGTTCATCGCCAGGATCGTCTCGCCCTCGGTGCTGCCCACGATCACCTCGAATCGCGGATCGTCCTCGAACTGGGGCAGGTTTTCCGGCGCGGGAAAGGCGGTGAACACGTCCACATCCTCGGCCATCACCGCAGAAAAGGCTGCGGTCGGGTCGGAAATGAACTTGAACGTCACCTTGTCGAGCTTCGCGGCCTCGCCCCAGTAATCGGGGTTGCGCTCAAGCGTGATGTTGTCACCCTGCACCCAGTTCGCGAACTTGAACGCGCCGGTGCCGATCGGCGCCTGCTTGATATCGTCGATGCTCTCGGGCGCCACGATCACCGCGTCGCCCCAGGCCATGTTGAACAGGAAGCTGCCATCGGGCTCCGACAGCGTGACCTTGACGGTCAGCGGGTCCACCACCTCGACCGTCTCGATCCCCTCGAAAAGCACCTTCTGCGCGTTGGCGCTGTCCTCGGCGCGGGCGCGGTCGAGGCTGAATTTCACGTCCTCGGCATCCATCGTGGTGCCGTCGTGAAACGTCACCCCCTCGGCAAGGCTGAACGTATAGACCCGGCCGTCTTCGGAAATCTCCCAGTCACGCGCCAGCCCGGGGATGATCGACCCATCCGCGTCGAATCGCGTCAGCCCTTCGAACACGTTGGAATAAAGCACCGAATCGATGGCGCCCGCGGCCGCGCCCGTCGGGTCGAGATGCGGCGGTTCAAGCTGCATCGCCACCACGATATCGCTCTTGGCGAGCGCCCCGCCCGTGGCCATCATCATCGCAAGCGCACTTGCCGCGCCCAGTTTCATGAAAGACATCCCGTTTCTCCCCGTCTTGTCCGGCCGCAATCGCGGCACTTCCGTTTGATCTGCGCCACTCTCGCCGCAAAACCTCGCGGGATCAAGCAACTGCATCCCGGCAATCAGATCACCGCCTTTTCCAGGAACGGCCGCCCGCTCACCACCCGCTCGAACCCGAGCGGCGACAGGTCGAGCGTGCGAAACCCGCCATGCGCGATCAACTCGCTCACCCCGCGCCCCGTGGCCGGCGCCTGTTGCAGCCCGTGCCCCGAGAACCCGTTGGCAAAGATAAAATTCTCCACCTCCGGGTGCGGCCCGATCACCATGTTGTGGTCGAGCGTGTTGAACGCGTAATGCCCCGCCCAGAGGTTGACCACCTTCACCGCCTCGAACGCCTCGGACCGTTCGGCCAGCGCGGGCCAGATCACCTCCTCGAAGAGATCGTGATGCGGCTCGAAATCGTCCCAGTCCACGGCCACGTCCTCGGCCGGCGGACAGCCGGTGAGGAAATACCGCCCCTCGGGCCGGCAATAGACCCCCGTGGGGTCGATCATCAGCGGCAATTGCCCGCCCTTCACCCGCGCGCTTCCCTGTGGCGAGCGGGCACAATCGAACACGAACTGCGTGCGCTTGCGCGGCTCGACCGGAATGTGCAGCCCGGCCATGCCCGCCACCCGTGCCGCTCGCGGCCCGGCGGCGTTGACCACCCAGCCCGCGCCGATCTCCTCGCCGCTGGCCAGACGCACTCCCGTCACCCGCCCGGCTTTGCGCGCGATGTCCGCAACTTCGCCGGTGACATAATCCGCCCCCAACTCCCGCGCCTTGCCGCGAAAGCCGCGGATCAGCCCGGTATTGTCGAACCAGCCCTCGCCCGACCGCCCGTAAGAGGCCAGCCGGATGTCATCCACCCGCAGATGCGGAAACGCCTCGGCCAGTTCATCGCGCTCCCAGAGCACCACATCGGCCCCGCAGGACAGCTGCACCGCGTGGTTCTCCCGCAGGATCGCCTCCTGCTCCGGCGTGCGCGCAAGGAACAGGTATCCCCCCTCGTGGAAATTCAGATCGATCCGCGTGTCGCCCACCTGTGTCAGATCGGCGAAATCGCGGATCACCTGCCCGCCATACTTGCTGATCTCGACATTGATCGCGTTGGAAAACTGCGTGCGGATACCCGCCGCCGAAAGCGCGGTGGAACATTGCGCATAGCTCGGGTCGCGCTCGACCACGAGAACCGAACCGTCGAAATCGGGGTTCGATGTCAGGTAATAAGCCACGGACGAGCCGATCACCGCACCGCCCACGATCACCACGTCATAGCGGTCCCTCATCACGCTACCCCTCTTGCGCCGCAAGCGCCGCTTCGCGCATCTGGCTCAGCGTGACGCGCGGAGTCAGCGCCTCGGGCGAGATCACGAGGTCGAGCACCGCGCCCCCCTTGGCCGCGCGCGCCCGCTCATAGGCGGCGGCGAAATCCGCCGTGGTCTCGACCCGCTCCCCGTGAAAGCCATAGGCGCGGGCCAGTGCCGCGAAATCCGGGCTCAGCATCGTCGTGCCCGACACGCGGGCCGGGTAATGGCGCTCCTGGTGGGCGCGGATCGTGCCGTATATCCCGTTGTTGAGGATCAGGATGATCGGCTGTGCGCCCGCCTGTGCCGCGCTGGCCAGTTCCTGGCAATTCATCTGGAAATCACCGTCACCCGCGAAACACACCACCTCGCGCCCCGGATGGGCCAGCTTGGCGGCGATTGCCGCCGGCACGCCATAGCCCATCGCCCCCGATTGCGGGGCGATGTGGCGCATGGCCGGGCCATACTTGATGAACTTGCCCGGCCAGATCGCGAAATTCCCCGCGCCATTGGTCACGATCGCATCCTCGGGCAGGACCGCGCGCAGATGCGCCATGACCTTGCCCATATCCACCGGCGAAGGCTGCTCGGGCAAGTCGAACCCCGCCTCATAGGCCGCGCGCCCCTCTTGCCGCCACGCTGCCCAGTCGCCCGTCACCGGCCCCTCGGCCAGGGCCATGGCAAAGGCGTCATGCCCCGCCTGGATGCCCAGCGCGGGCTGATAGACCTTGCCAAGTTCCCCCTCGGCCTGGTGCACATGGATGAGTCGCTGTTTCGGCATCGGCACGTCAAGAAGCGTGTAACCGTCGGTCGAGTTTTCGCCAAAGCGGTTGTTGATCGCAAGGATCACATCCGCCTCGCCAATCAGCCGCTTCACCGAGGGCACCATGCCCACCCCGGCCTCGCCACAGAAAACCGGCGAATTGTTGTCGAACTGGTCGGCGAAACGAAAGGCCGTCACCACCGGAATATCGCTCGCCTCGGCAAAGCGTTGCAGTGCCGCGCGCCCCGCATCGCTCCAGTTGCTGCCGCCGTAAAGGATCACGGGGCGCTTCGCCGCGCCAAGAATCATGCGCGCCTCTTCCACCGCCTGTGGGTCAGGCTGCGGCTCGGCCATCGCCGCCAGCGGCCCCAGCGGCGCGGCATCGCTCCGGCTGGTCAGCATATCCTCGGGAAGGGCAACAACCACCGGCCCGGGCCGCCCCGTCGTGGCGGTTTTCCACGCCCGCGCCAGGATCTCGGGGATGCGGTCCACGTCGTCGATCTCGACTGCCCATTTCGCAACCCGGCCATACATCGCCGGATAGTCGATCTCCTGGAACGCCTCGCGCCCCTTCATCGCGGTGCCGACCTGCCCGACCAGCAGGATCATCGGAACGCTGTCCTGCATTGCCGTATGGACCCCGATCGCGGCATTGGTGGCGCCGGGTCCGCGCGTGACCATGCAGATGCCGGGGCGCCCGGTGATCTTGCCCCATGCGGCGGCCATGAACCCGGCCCCGCCCTCGTTCCGGCACAGCACGAAATCGAGGCTCCCTTGCGTGTCATGCAGCGCATCGAGCACCGCGAGGTAACTTTCCCCCGGCACGCCAAAGGCTTTGGTGGCGCCCAGCCCGACAAGGCTTTGCACCAGCAGTTCACCACCGTTCCGCATCATGTCCCACTCCCTGTTCCAGCGACGCGACGCGATCACGGTTCGCGAGCCGCGTTAACCCTTTTTCGCCCCGTCACCCGCGTTGCGACCCGGCAGCCGGGAAGCATACGCCCGGCAGCCGGATGTCACCCCCCGATTTCTCGCCGAGAACCCGTGTTAACCCCACCGGCCGGACCGTTAACGCAAGAGGTCGAGCAATGACCGCCCCATCACCTGCGCGCTCTCGACCATATCGTCGATCCCGACATATTCATCAGGCTTGTGCGCAAGGTCCAGGATACCCGGCCCATAGGCGATGCAATTCTTGAGCCGCCCGATCCGGTCGATATGTTTCTGGTCGTAAGTGCCTGGGGAAACGACATAATCCGCTTCCTTTCCCATCACGTCGGAAATCGCGCGGGCGACCGATTGAACCACCGGCGCGCTTTTCTCGGTCATCGAGGGCAGCACGCGCTGCAACTCGCGCACGTCGAAGCGGAAATTCTCGCGCCGCCCCTGCACCGTGGTCAGCACGTTAAGGATTTCGGACTGAACCTCGTCGATATCCTCCTCGATCAGAAACCGCCGGTCGATCACCATCCGACAGCTATCGGGCACGCAAGGGCTTGGCAAACCTGTATAATCTTCCGCCTGCTCGTTCTCGCCGCCATGGATCGAATTTATGTTGAGCGTCGATTGCTTGGCCCCCTCCGGCACCACCGGCATATCGGTCCGCTTGGTCGCCAGGAGCGGGAACAGGCTCGTCTCCATCTCCGCCATCACCGCCCCCATGTGCCGCACCGCGCAATCGCCCAAAAACGGCATCGAGCCATGGGCGATCTCGCCATGGGTCTCGATCTCGGCCCACCACACGCCGCGGTGACCAAGGCAGATCCGATCCTTGTTGAGCGGCTCGGGAATGATCACATGTTGCACGCGATCCGGGGAAAAATATCCTTTTTCAGCAAGATAGGCGACGCCACCAAAGCCCCCCGACTCTTCGTCGGCGGTCCCGCTGATCTCGATCGCGCCGTTGAAATCCGGGCAGACGGCGATAAAGGCTTCGGCCGCAACGATGCTCGCCGCGAGGCCGCCCTTCATGTCACAGGCCCCGCGCCCGTAAACCTTGCCGTCCTTCACCTCGCCGCCGAACGGGTCGGTGGTCCAGCCGCGCCCGACCTCGACCACGTCGATATGCGAGTTGAAATGCACGCATTCTCCGGGCTGTGCGCCTTCTTTACGCGCGATTAAGTTCCAGCGCGGATACTTGTCGCTGTCACCGATCGCGCCTTCGGCCCGCACGAGTTCGGTCTGAAACCCGTGCCGCACCAGGCGCCGATCAAGAAAATCACAGATTTCCCGGTAATTGTCACCGGGCGGATTGAGCGTGGGAATCCGAATCAGGTCCTGCGTCAGTTCCACCAGATCGGCGCGGCGCGCCTCGATTTCCAGCATGAGTTTTTCGGCAAGATCCATGTGACGCACTCCCTTTCAATTCCGGCGCGATGATGCGCGCGACTTTCGGAAGAGTGCAACCCCCAGTGCCCGGGGAATGTTGCATCGGGTTGATCGAAACCGGGGCGCGCGGACAGCACGCCGTTCAGGAGGGTTCACGAAACGTGCCCTGCCCGCTTTCCCGAGATTCGCGCCACGCCCAATACATCCAGCACCTTTGCCTCGATATGCTCGGCGCTCAGCCCTGCACGGGCATACATTTCGTTCGGCGCCCCCTGGTCGAGAAAGGCATCCGGCAACACCATCGAGCGGAATTTCAGCCCTGCGTCGAACACGCCCTCATCGGCCAGCAATTGCGCCACATGGCTGCCGAAGCCGCCCACGGCCCCCTCTTCGATGGTGATCAACGCCTCGTGCCGCGCCACCAGGTCAAGGATCATCTCGCGGTCCAGCGGCTTGGCAAAGCGTGCATCGGCCACCGTCGGGAAAATGCCCATGGCTTCAAGGGCTTCGCACGCCTTCGTCACCTGGGCCAGGCGCGTGCCAAAGGACAGGATCGCGACCCGCGCGCCCTCGCGGATGATCCGGCCCTTGCCGATTTCCAGCGCTTCCGGCACCTCGGGGAGTTCCACGCCCACGCCCTCGCCCCGCGGATAACGGAACGCGATCGGGCCGCTGTCATGCGCCGCCGCCGTCGCCACCATCTGCCGCAGCTCCGCCTCGTCGGCGGCGGCCATCACCACCATGTTGGGCAGTGTCGCCAGATAGGTGATGTCGAAACTGCCCGCATGGGTGGCCCCGTCGGCCCCCACCAGCCCCGCCCGGTCGATCGCGAACCGCACCGGCAGGTTCTGGATCGCCACATCATGCACGACCTGATCGTATCCGCGTTGCAGGAACGTGGAATAGATCGCGCAAAACGGCTTCATCCCCCCCGCGGCCAGCCCGGCACAGAAGGTCACGCCATGCTGCTCTGCAATGCTCACATCGAAGCACCGGCTCGGGTAACGCTCGGCCATCAGGTTGAGGCCCGTGCCATCGGGCATCGCCGCCGTCACGGCGCAGATCTTGTCGTCCTTCGCGGCCAGTTCCACCAGCGTTTCGCCGAACACGCTTGTATAGCTCGGTGCGTTGCTGGGCGCCTTCTTCTGCGCTCCCGTCACCACGTCGAATTTCGCCGTGGCATGGCCCTTGTCATCCGCGCGCTCGGCCGGGGCATAGCCCTTGCCCTTGCGCGTCAGTGCATGGATCAGGATCGGCCCCGTCGCCCGCGCCTTGACCGTGCGCAGCACCGGCAAGAGCTGATCGAGGTCATGCCCGTCGATCGGCCCGAGATAGGAAAAACCCAACTCTTCGAACAGCGTGCCGCCCACTGTCATGCCCTTGAGCATGTCCCTGGCCCGCTTCGCCCCCTCCTGGAAAAACGGCGGCATCAGGCTCACCGCGCCCTTGGCGGCGGCCTTCAGCTCCTGGAACGGCGGCTCGGCATAAAGCCGCGTGAGATATGAAGAAAACGCTCCTACCGGCGGCGCGATGCTCATGTCATTGTCGTTCAGGATCACGATCAGGCGCTTCTTCAGGTGCCCGGCATTGTTCATCGCCTCGAACGCCATGCCCGCGCTCATCGCGCCGTCACCGATCACCGCCACCGCATCGCCCAGCCCCTCGGGACAGGCCCCGCCCAGATCACGCGCCACGGCAAAGCCCAGCGCCGCGCTGATCGAGGTCGAGGAATGTGCCGCCCCGAACGGGTCATAGGGGCTCTCGCTCCGCTTGGTGAACCCGCTCAACCCGTCCTTCTGCCTTAACGTGCGGATGCGGTCGCGCCGCCCGGTGAGGATCTTGTGCGGATAGGACTGGTGCGACACGTCCCAGATGATCTTGTCCTTGGGCGCATCGAACACCGAATGCAGCGCCACGGTGATTTCGATCACGCCCAGCCCGGCCCCCAGGTGCCCGCCGGTCTCGCTCACGGCCGAAATCGTCTCGGCCCGCAGTTCCGCGGCAAGCTGCTTCAACTGCGCATCGCTCAGCCGTTTGAGATCGGCCGGCGCATGCACCGTATCGAGCAAAGGGGTATGGGGTCGTTCGGCCATGGTGCCGCCTGAAACCTGTTCACATCTCGCGGGCAATAACGAAGCGCGCGGCCTCCCGCAAGCATTCGGCTTCCGCTCCGTACCCAGATAATGCCTCGCAGGCCACATCGACAAGCTCTCGCGCGCGCCCTTTCGCCGCATCCATCCCCAGCAGCGAGACAAACGTGGCCTTGCCGGCCTCGGCATCCTTGCCCACCGCCTTGCCCAGCGCCTCCGGGTCGCCCTCGACGTCCAGCACGTCATCGGCAATCTGGAACGCAAGGCCCAGCGCATCGCCATAGGCTCTCAGCGCAGTTGTTTCCGCGCCAGCGAGCCGTGCCCCGCACGTGGCCGACCAGGTGATGAGCGCCCCGGTCTTGCCCGCCTGCAACCGCGTGATCTCGTCCAGCGTCAGGGACCGCGCCGCGCTCTCGGCGGCAATATCCAGCGCCTGTCCCAGAACCATGCCTTGCGCGCCCGCCGCGCGCGCCATGCTCAGCACCAGGTCGGCGCGCACCTGTGGGTCGGGGCTGCATTCCTCGCGCGCCAGCAGCTCGAAACACAGGCTTTGCAGCGCATCGCCCACCAGCACCGCGGTTGCCTCGTCCCATTTGCGATGCACCGTCGGCAGGCCACGTCGCAGATCGTCGTCATCCATGCAGGGCAGATCGTCATGCACAAGCGAATAGGCGTGCAGGCACTCCACCGCGCTGGCCGCCCAGATCGCCTGATCGTCGGTCATCCCGTGCAGCCGCGCGCCCTCCATGACCAGGAAGGCGCGCAACCGCTTGCCTCCCGCACTGGCATAGCGCATTCCCTCGGCGACGGGCTCTTCGCCCAGCGGCGTCATCACCTCGCCCAGATGCGCCGCGACACGCGCCGCAACCTCTGCCAACCGGTCCTGGAACATGGGCTATTGCCCTTCGACAGGCTTCAACCCCGCCGGGTTGCCCTCGTCATCAAGCGTGATCGCCGCGACCTTTTCCTCGGCTTCCTTGAGCTTGCTCTCGCAGCGCTTTTTCAACTCGGCCCCCCGCTCGTAAAGCGTGATGGATTCCTCCAGCGCCACGTCACCGCGTTCCAGCTTGCCCACCACCTGTTCCAGCTCGGCCATGGCCTCTTCGAATGTCATCTCTGAAACGGGTCGATCGGTCATCTCGTGCTCCTTGGCGGCCTGTTTGTCGCGCCACCATATCCGCGCCCGACACAGGGTTCAATTCGCCTCGTCTCATTTGAGTTGACGCGGCCCCATGCCCACCGGATGCTGCAGCCATGACCATACTCGACAAGGACAATATCACGCTCTACCCCGACGCGGCGCTGGACGCGCTGACCCGGCTCGACACGCTTCTTGCCCAGATCCTCCCCGGAGCCAAGGTCGAACAGGCCCTGCGCCTCGTTCCTGGGAAACGCGCGGTTTTCCGTGGCCGCATGGCCGGGCGCGACGTGGTGTTCCGCCTGCCGCTCGACGAGGCCAACCGCAAGGGCTTTGACGAGGAATGGGCAGAACTGACCCGCGCATGGGGCCACATGGCGCAGGGTGCGAGTCGGGTGGCCGAACCGCTCTTTTTCGAGCCTGACTCGGCGCTGATCGTTGTCGCGCATGTCCCCGGCGAACCACTCCTCACGCATCTTTGGTCACTCGACGCCCCCGATCGCCTGCCCCTCGTCACCCACGCTGCCGGGTGGCTTCACGCCTACATGGCGCCCACGATCACAAGCCGCGGCATCAATCGCCGCCCCTGGCGCAGATGGGCCGCCGCCGCCGCTGCTAAACAGCCCCATCCCGAACTGGCCGGGATAGAGACCCGCATCCTGCAAAAAATGCACAAGCTCTCGCGCCAGATGGGCGATCCCGACTGGCGTGTCGCCGTCCCGCACGGCGATTTCCACCTCAACAATCTGATCCTCGATGGCGACACGCTCACCGGCATCGACACCGGCGGCTCGAACCGCGCACCGATCTACAAGGACATGGCCCGCGCCCTCACCCACATGGCACGGCGCGGGATGCTGCCCTCGGGCCAGCGGCGCTTCGGCGTGGACGCGGGCGCGCTCGACGCCTTCACTCGCGCTTTCGCCCTTTCAGAGCGCGAAACCGACGCCTTCCTGCCCTACATGATTGCCTACGAGACCCTGATCCGCGTCGAACATCCGCAGATCTCGCCCGACCGCATCGCCCACGCGCGCGCCATGTCCGAGGCCCTGTTCGAGGATCTGCGCCAGATCACCTGAACCGTTACGCCACGCTCAACGCCTGAACATGCGAAGCCACGCTCCGGCCCAGCGCATCGAGGTCATAGCCCCCCTCCAGCACCGAAACCACGCGCCCGCCGCAATGCAGATCGGCCATGGCGCAGAGCTTCTCGGTCAGCCAGACGAAATCCTCCTCGACCCAGTTGAGGTTAGCAAGCGGATCGTCGGCATGGGCATCGAACCCGGCCGAGACAACGATCAACTCCGGCTGGAACGCATCGAGCCGTGGGAAAACCTTCTCCTCGTATTCCGCCCGCATGACCGCCCCGTCACTTCCCGGCGGCAGCGGCACGTTGAGCACGTTGTCATGCGCGCCCCGCTCACTCGGATCGCCCGTACCCGGCCAAAGCGGCATCTGCTGCGACGTGGCAAGGAACGCCCGCGCCTCATCCCACAGCAGATCCTGCGTGCCATTGCCATGATGTACGTCGAAATCCACCACCGCCACCCGGCTCAGGTCATGGAAATCGAGCGCGTGTTTGGCCGCAATAGAGACGTTTCCAAACAGGCAGAACCCCATCGGCCGCGCCGTCTCGGCATGGTGGCCGGGCGGGCGGGTGGCGACAAAGGCATTCTTCACCTCGCCAGACAGAACAGCGTCCACCGCGGCCACGGCACCGCCCACGCCCCGCCGCGCTGCCTGCATGCTACCTTCCGACATATGCGTGTCGGCATCGAGCGGCCCCGGCCCATGCGTCGCGATCATGTCGAGATACTTGCGCGGATGACAGCGCAGGATGTCCTCGTCCCGGCCGAGCGGCGCCTCGCGCCGGTCCAGCGTGTCGAAATGCGCCAGCGCCGCCTCGACCGAGCGCATCCGCGCCACCTGCTCCGGGTGGCCCGGTGGCGTGACGTGATTCAAACAGTCGGAATGGGTGAACAGTACCGTCATGTCTTTAGTGCCTCTTTCAGTTCATAGAGTGCCTGCAACGCCTCGCGCGGCGTCATTTCATCGGGATGAATCGTCTCTAACATGGCCTCGATGGCGCTTTCCTTCGCCTCCGGCGCGGGTGCCTCGACCGGCATGGCCGCGAAGAGCGGCAGATCGTCGATCAGCGCCTTCTTGGCATTGCCGCCCTCGCGTTCCCCCTTTTCCAGCGCCTCGAGCACCACCTTGGCCCGCGCCACGACCGCCGGGGGCAGCCCTGCCAGCTTGGCCACCTGCACGCCATAGGACCGGTCCGCCGCGCCTTTGCGCACCTCGTGCAGGAAGATCACGTCGCCCTCCCACTCCTTGACCGCCACGGTCGCATTCTCGACCCGCTCCAACTTGGCCGAAAGCCCGGTCATCTCGTGGTAATGCGTGGCAAAGAGCGCCCGGCATCCGTTCACGTCATGCAGATGCTCCAGCGTCGCCCAGGCGATCGACAACCCGTCATAGGTCGCCGTGCCGCGTCCGATCTCGTCAAGGATCACCAGCGCATGATCGTCTGCCTGGTTGAGGATCGCCGCCGTCTCGACCATCTCCACCATGAAGGTCGAGCGCCCCCGGGCAAGATCGTCACTGGCCCCCACCCGGCTGAACAACTGGCTCACCATCCCGACATGCGCCGCCCTGGCCGGCACGAACGATCCCATCTGCGCCAGCACCGCGATCAGCGCGTTCTGCCGCAGGAAGGTCGATTTCCCCGCCATGTTCGGCCCGGTCAAAAGCCAGATATCCTCGTCGGTCCCGAGGCTGCAATCATTGGCAATGAACGGCTCGCCCTCGGATTTCAGCGCCTGCTCCACCACCGGATGCCGCCCGCCCTCGATCACCAGCGCGCGGCTGTCATCGACCTTCGGCCGGGACCAGTTCTCACACCGCGCCAGATCGGCCAGCGCCACGCTGAGGTCCAGTTCGGCCAAGGCCCGCGCAGCTGTGAACAATCGGTCGGAAACACCAAGAATGTCCTCGCTCAGGCAGGAATAGAGCCGCTTTTCGATCTCGATCGCCCGCCCCCCGGCATTGAGGATCTTCGTCTCCATCTCGGAAAGGGGCACCGTGGTAAACCGCACCTGGTTGGCCGTGGTCTGGCGATGCTTGAATGCGTCGTTCCCGTGCATCTTCTCGGCGTGGGTTGCCGTCACCTCGACGAAATAGCCCAGCACGTTGTTGTGCTTGATCTTCAGGCTCTGAATACCGGTTTCGCGCTGATATTCCGCCTGCATCCCGGCGATCACCCCGCGCCCTTCGTCACGCAACCGGCGGCAGTCGTCCAGTTCCTCGTCGAACCCTTCGGCGATGAAGCCGCCATCGCGCGCCAAGAGCGGCGGCTCGGCCACCAGCGCCCGGTCCAGCAGGTCGAGCAGTTCCCCGTGCCCCTGCAAGTCATCCACCGCCTCGGCCAGAAGCCCCGGCAGCTCCTCCCCGGCCAGCGACGCGGCTATCGCCTCGGCCTGGGTCAACGCATTTCGTACCGCGGCAAGGTCGCGCGGCCCGCCCCGCTCCAACCCCAGCCGCGACAGCGCCCGGTCAAGGTCCGGCACGCGCCGCAGCGCCTCGCGCAGATTGTCCGCGATTCGACCCTGATCCAGCGCAAATTGCACCGCATCGAGCCTGTCGCGCACCACCTCCAGCATCCGCGAGGGCGACGACAACCGCCGTTCCAGCAATCGCGCGCCCCCGGCCGTCACCGTCCGGTCGATCGCCGCCAGGAGCGAACCCTGCCGCCTGCCCGAAAGCGAACGCGTCAACTCGAGATTGGCCCGTGTGGCGGCGTCGATCTGCATCACCCGCGCAGCACCTTCGCGCACCGGCGCGCGCAGGATCGGCAACTTGCCCTTCTGCGTGATCTCGAGCCATTCGACAATCGCCCCCATGGCCGACAGCTCCGCCCGCCCGAACGCCCCGAACGCATCGAGCGCGCCAACGTCGAACAGCGCCTTGAGCCGCTTTTCCGCCGAGCCCGAGTCAAAGGCCGACCGCGCCAGCGCCGTGATCGACGCCCCCGATTCAGTCACTGTTTCGGCCAGATCAGCCTCTTTTGCCTCGGACACGACCACTTCCGACGGCATCAGCCGCGCCAGTTCCGGGCCCAGCCGCACCGGTGCAAGCGGCATGACGTGAAACGCCCCTGTCGAAATGTCCACCCAGGCCAGCGCCGCCTCGTCCCTGACCTCGGCATAGGCGGCAAGGTAATTGTGCCGCCGCGCCTCCAGCAGGCTTTCCTCGGTCAGCGTCCCTGGCGTGACAAGCCGCACCACCTCGCGCCGCACCACCGCTTTCGATCCGCGCTTCTTTGCCTCGGCCGGGTCTTCCATCTGTTCGCAGACCGCCACCCGAAACCCCTTGCGGATGAGCGTGAGCAGATACCCCTCGGCCGAATGCACCGGCACCCCGCACATCGCGATATCCTCATCGAGATGTTTGCCCCGCTTGGTCAGCGCGATATCCAGCGCCTCGCTCGCCGCCACCGCATCGTCAAAAAAGAGCTCATAGAAATCGCCCATCCGGTAGAACAGGAGCGCCCCGGGATACTGCGCCTTGATCTCCAGGTATTGCGCCATCATCGGCGTGACTGCGGATTTTGCGGATGTCACGAAAGCCCCCCGGTTTCCCTTTTGCCGACCTTACAAACCCCGCTCGCGACGCGAAAGGGCTTGTTTCTGTTGAGACGCGCCCCGGCCCCGTGTAAGAGACCCGGACCCCAGCCGAGGCGAACCCGATGTCCAAGACCAAGTACACCCGCGAAGACGCGCTGCAATTCCACCTCGAACCCACCCCGGGCAAATGGGAGGTGCAGGCCACCGTTCCCATGACCACACAGCGCGACCTGTCGCTCGCCTATTCCCCCGGCGTGGCCGTGCCCTGCGAGGATATCGCCGGAAACCCCGAGCTCGCCTATGATTACACCAACAAGGGCAACCTCGTCGCGGTGATCTCGAACGGCACCGCGGTCCTGGGGCTTGGCAATCTCGGCGCCTTGGGCTCAAAGCCGGTGATGGAGGGCAAGGCGGTGCTGTTCAAACGCTTCGCTGATGTCAATTCGATCGACATCGAGCTCGACACGGAAGACCCGCAGAAATTCATCGACGCGGTCAAGCTGATGGGCCCCACCTTCGGCGGCATCAACCTAGAAGACATCAAGGCCCCCGAATGCTTCATCATCGAGCAGACGCTCAAGGAAGCGATGGACATCCCCGTCTTTCACGACGACCAGCACGGCACCGCCGTGATCTGCGCCGCCGGGCTCATCAACGCGCTGCATCTCTCGGACAAGAAGATCGAGGATTGCCGCATCGTCCTCAACGGCGCGGGGGCCGCCGGTATCGCCTGTATCGAACTGCTCAAGCGCATGGGCGCCCGGCATGAAAACTGCATCGTCTGCGACACCAAGGGCGTGATCTGGCAGGGCCGGACCGACGGCATGAACCAGTGGAAATCCGCCCATGCCGTCAACACCGAGCTACGCACCCTCGAAGAAGCGATGAACGGCGCCGACGTGTTCCTGGGCGTGTCGGTCAAGGGCGCGGTGACGCCCGCCATGGTCGCCTCGATGAACGACAACCCGGTCATCTTCGCCATGGCCAACCCCGACCCCGAAATCACCCCCGAAGAGGCACACGAGGTTCGCGAAGACGCCATCATCGCCACCGGGCGCAGCGATTATCCCAACCAGGTCAACAACGTCCTGGGCTTTCCCTATCTCTTTCGCGGCGCGCTCGACATCCACGCACGCGCCATCAATGACGAGATGAAGATCGCCTGTGCCGAGGCATTGGCCAAACTCGCCCGCGAGGATGTGCCCGACGAGGTCGGCATGGCCTATGGCCGCAAGTTGAGCTTTGGCAGAGACTACATCATCCCCACCCCCTTCGATCCGCGCCTCATTCACACCATCCCGCCCGCCGTGGCCCGCGCAGGCATGCAGACCGGCGCGGCCCGGCGCCCGATCATCGACATGGACGCCTACGAGCTCACCCTCAAGAGCCGGATGGACCCCACTGCCTCGATCCTGCGCAGCCTCAACGCCCGTGCCCGCGCCGCCCAGGCCACGATGATCTTTGCCGAAGGCGACGACCCTCGCGTGCTGCGCGCCGCCGTGCAATATCAACGCTCCGGGCTGGGCCATGCGCTCATCGTCGGGCGCGAATCCGATGTCAGGGCCAAGCTCACCGAAGAGGGGCTGGCCGACGCCGTGGACGAGCTTGAGATCGTCAATGCCGCCAACACCCCGCATCTGGCCGAGTACAAGGAATTCCTGTACCAGCGGCTGCAACGCAAGGGCTTTGACCGCCACGACATCCACCGCCTTGCCGCGCGTGACCGGCACGTATTCTCGGCGCTGATGCTGGCCCATGGCCATGGCGACGCACTTGTGACGGGCGCGACCCGCAAGTCGGCCCATGTCCTCGATCTGGTCAACCACGTCTTTGACACCGACGCCGCCCATGGCGCCGTGGGCGTGACCGCGGTGTTGCACAAGGGCCGGATCGTTCTGATCGCCGACACGCTGGTGCATGAATGGCCCGACGAAGAGAACCTCGCCACCATCGCCATGCGCGCCGCCGATGTCACACGCCATCTCGGGCTCGAACCCCGCGTCGCCTTTGCCAGCTTCTCGACCTTCGGCTATCCACGCTCGGAACGGGCCGAGAAAATGCACCTCGCCCCCGAAGTTCTCGACCGGCGCGGCGTCGATTTCGAATACGAGGGCGAAATGACGGTCGATGTGGCGCTCAATGCGCAGGCGCAACAGAATTACCCGTTCTCGCGCCTCACCGGCCCGGCCAACATCCTCGTCGTGCCCGCCCGCCATTCGGCCTCGATCTCGGTCAAGCTGATGCAGGAAATGGCCGGCGCCACCGTGATCGGCCCGATTCTCGCAGGCGTGGACAAGTCGATCCAGATCTGTTCATCCAACTCGACCGTGAACGACATTCTCAACATGGCGGTGCTGGCCGCCTGCAAGGTCGGCTGACCGGTTCATCCGGTAAAGGGTGCCGCGCTTCCCCAAAGCTCGCGCACCTTGTCATCACGCCCACAGGCCTCGCGATAGAACTTGTAGGCGGATGCCTTGCTCTTGGGCCCGGCCCGCGTCAGGACCAGTTCCTCGCTCTTGTAATAGTCCTGGTGGTAATCCTCCGCGACCCAGAATTTCCGGGCCTCCAGGACCGGCGTCACGATCTTCTGGCCCAGCTCCGCCTGCGCCTCGGCCTTTACCTCTTCGGCAAGTGCCTTTTCCGCATTGTCAGAGACGAAAATCGCCGTGCGATAGCTCTCGCCCCGGTCACAGAACTGCCCGTCCGCATCGGTCGGGTCAATCGAGCGAAAGAACATTTCCAGGAGTTGCTCGCGGCTCACCTCATCGGCGTCGAACGTGATCTCCGCGGCTTCGTAATGCCCGGTTCCCCCGCGCGTGACCTGCTTGTAGGTGGGGTTGTCCACGTCGCCGCCGGTATAGCCGGACACGACCTCGATCACGCCCTCAACACGCTCGAAATCGGCCTCGACACACCAGAAGCACCCGCCCGCCACCACCAGCGTTTCGCGTGGCCCGGCCTCGGCCCGTGCGCATTGCAGCAGAACCGCAACCCCGATCAACAGGCTCAGCGCAAGGGGTTTCATATCCTTCATCGACAGCATCACAGATACCTCCTCTCACCACAATGCCGCGCACATGCCGCCCCGCCAATCCCCCGAAACCCGATATCACGCACAGGTGAAACCCCGTGACCCCCTTGGCATCGCGCCCGAAATCGCTAGCGTTCCACTCAAAGGAGACCGCGATGCAAGACCAAGTCACCACCCACCAAGCCCAGGAGGACGCCCGCAACGAAGGGATCCTCATCTGGCTCAACGGCCGCCTTGTCCCCAAGGCACAGGCCATGGTCAGCGTTTACGACTCCGGCTTCATGCTGGGCGACGGCGTGTGGGAGGGGCTGCGCCTCTACAACGGCACATGGGCCTTTCTGGGTGAACACATGGACCGCCTGTTCGAAGCCGCCAAGGCCATCGACCTCGACATCGGCATGACCCGGGACGAGGTGATTTCCGCCTTGTTAGAGACACAAAAAGCAAATGGCATGACCACCGATGCCCATGCCCGCCTGATGGTCACACGCGGGGTGAAAACCCGCCCGTTCCAGCACCCTTCGCTCTCGCGTCAGGGGCCGACCGTGACGATCATCATGGAGCATTCCAAACCTTCGATCCCCCGCCCCATCCGCCTTGCCACCGTGCCGCATATCCGCGGCCTGCCGATGACGCAGGATCCGAAGCTCAACTCCCATTCCAAGCTCAACTGCATCCTCGCCTGTATCGCCGCCGAAAAGGCCGGCGCCGACGAGGCGCTGATGCTCGATATCCACGGCTTCGTGAACACCACCAACGCCTGCAACTTCTTCATCGTCCGCAAGGGCGCGGTCTGGACCAGCACGGGCGATTACTGCATGAACGGCATCACCCGGCAAAAGGTCATCGACCTTTGCCGCGAAAACGACATCCCCGTCCATGAACGCAACTTCTCCCTCGTCGATACCTATGGCGCCGACGAGGCGTTCCTCACCGGCACGTTCGGCGCCCAGACCCCTGTCGGCGAGATCGACGGCCGGCAGATCGGCACCGGCGACATGGGCCCCGTCACGCTGCGCCTGCGCACGCTTTACAAGGCGCTCGTCGAAAAGGAGAGCGCCTGATGCGCATCGCCATGTGGTCCGGCCCCCGCAACCTCTCGACCGCGATGATGTATGCATTCGGCGCGCGGCCAGATTTCGCGGTGGTGGACGAACCCTTCTATGCCGCCTATCTCGCGCAAACCGGCCTCGCCCACCCGATGCGCGACGCGATCCTCGCCGCGCAACCACAAGACCCCGCACGGGTCGTTGACGAACTATTAGGCCCTGTTCCGGGCGGAAAGCCGCATTTCTATCAAAAGCACATGACCCAGCACATGCTCCCCGCGATCCCTCGCGACTGGATGTCCGAAACGGTCAATGTCTTCCTCATCCGCCACCCCGCCCGCGTGGTGGCGAGTTTCGGTGCAAAATACGACAACCCCACGCTGGGTGACATCGGCTTTGCACGACAGGCCGAGCTTTTCGATCACACCCGCGCCATGGGTCAGACCCCCATCGTGATCGACAGTGCCGACATCCGCCGCGCCCCCGAGGCGACGCTGCGCAAACTCTGCGAGGCAATCGGGCTGCCCTTCGATCCGGCGATGCTCTTCTGGCCGGCGGGCGGCCACAAGGATGATGGCGTCTGGGCACCGCATTGGTATGGCTCGGTTCACCGGTCGACCGGCTTTGCCGCGGCCGAGGGCCCGCTCCCCGAACTGCCCCCGGACCGCGCCGCACTGGCCCGCGATGCGCTCCCGTTTTACGAAAGATTAGCCGAAGTTAAGATTTGATTGCCAAAATCGACCGCGCGCCCGGTTAACCCCGGAATTCCGCGTTTGCGGCATACGCAGAACAGCCGGGGGGTGCACGCATATCACCCCCCTTTGCCCCGCGACCCGAGGCACTGTTAACCACCGGCAATCATTCGCCGCCGACCCGGTTCCTGCGCATCGCCAAAAGCCGCAAGCGCAGCGCATTGAGCTTGATGAACCCGGCCGCGTCCTTCTGATCATAGGCACCCGCGTCATCCTCGAAGGTCACGTGTTCCTCCGAGTAGAGCGAATACTCCGACCAGCGCCCCACGGTCCGGGCCAAACCCTTGTAAAGCTTCAATCTTACCGTGCCGGTCACGTAGTCCTGGCTCTTGTCGATCAGCGCCTGAAGCATCTCGCGCTCGGGGCTGAACCAGAACCCGTTATAGATCAGTTCCGCATATTGCGGCATGATCTGATCCTTGAGATGCATCGCGCCGCGGTCCATCGTGATGCTCTCGATCCCGCGATGCGCCTCGAGCAATATGGTGCCGCCGGGCGTTTCATAGATGCCGCGGCTCTTCATCCCGACGAATCGCCCCTCGACAAGATCAAGCCGCCCGATCCCGTGCTTGCGCCCGTATTCATTCAATGTTGTCAGCACCTTGGCAGGGCTCATCGCCACGCCATTGATGCTCACCGCGTCGCCTTTTTCAAACCCGATCTCAATGAATTCCGGCTGATCCGGCGCATCCTCGGGATGCACCGTGCGTTGGTAAACATAGTCCGGCGCATCGACGGCCGGATCTTCCAGCACCTTGCCCTCGGACGAGGTGTGCAAGAGGTTCGCATCGACCGAGAACGGCGCCTCGCCGCGCTTGTCCTTGGCGATGGGAATCTGGTTTTTCTCCGCAAAATCAAGCAGCTTGGTGCGCGAGGTCAGATCCCATTCGCGCCATGGCGCGATCACCTTGATGTCGGGGTCAAGGGCATAGGCCGCCAGCTCGAACCGCACCTGGTCATTGCCCTTGCCCGTCGCCCCATGCGCCACTGCATCGGCGCCGGTCTCCGCCGCGATCTCGATCAAACGCTTGGAAATCAGGGGCCGCGCGATCGAGGTGCCCAGCAGGTAGAGCCCCTCGTAAACCGCGTTCGCCCGGAACATCGGAAACACGAAATCGCGCACGAACTCCTCGCGCACATCCTCGATATAGATGTTCTCGGGCTTGATCCCCAACATCTCGGCCTTTTCCCGCGCCGGCTCAAGCTCTTCACCCTGGCCCAGGTCGGCGGTAAAGGTCACGACCTCGCAACCATATTCGGTCTGGAGCCATTTCAGGATGATCGACGTATCAAGGCCCCCGGAATAGGCCAGCACAACTTTCTTCGGCGCGGACATCGCTGTTCCCCTCGTTTGTTTGACCGCGCGATAAAGGGTTTTCCGCGGCAGGGCAAGGCGCGGGGCTTGCCTGCATTCGCGCTCTGCGCCACACAGGAGGGATGAGCTTTCGACAGGATTTCCAGACCCGGGCCCGTGCGGCCGAACGCGCCATGCGGCAGGTGTTTCCCGAAACACCGCTGCAACGCAACGTTCACCTTTCCGAAAGATTCGGCTGCGATCTTTACCTCAAGCGCGAAGATCTTTCGCCGGTACGGTCCTACAAGTTGCGCGGTGCGTTCAACGCGATGCGCAAAGTTCTGGATGCGGCACCCGCGTCGCGGCTTTTCGTCTGCGCCTCTGCGGGCAACCACGCGCAGGGGGTGGCCTTCATGTGCCAGCATTTCGGCGTGCGGGGCGTGATCTTCATGCCGGTGACAACACCGCAACAGAAGATCCAGAAAACCCGCATCTTCGGCGGCAACACGATCGAGATTCGCCTGACCGGCGACTATTTCGACGACACGCTGGCCGAGGCGCAGCGCTTTTGCGCAACCGAGGGCGGGCATTTCCTCGCCCCTTTCGACGACGACGACGTGATCGAGGGGCAGGCTTCGGTTGCCGTGGAAATCGCCGACCAGTTCGACGGCGCCCCTGATCGCATCGTCCTGCCCGTCGGCGGTGGCGGGCTTTCGGCCGGCGTGTGCCAGTATTTCGGCGATGCTGTACACTACAGCTTCGTCGAGCCGGAGGGCGGCGCCAGCCTCGCTGCCGCGATCCGCGCCGGTGGGCCGGTCACACTCGAAAAGGTCGACAGTTTCGTCGACGGAGCCGCTGTCGCAAGGATCGGGGAATCACCCTTCAAGACTCTGAAAAATATCAATATATCAGATGTTTATGCAGCACCCGAAGATCGCATCTGCACCACGATCCTCGACATGCTGAATGTCGAGGGCATCGTCCTTGAACCGGCCGGCGCCTTGGCTGTCGATGCACTGATCGACATGGCCGACCAGATCGCGGGAAAGCGCGTCGTTTGCATCACCTCTGGCGGAAATTTCGATTTCGAACGCCTCCCCGAGGTCAAGGAACGCGCCCAGCGCTTTTCCGGGGTCAAGAAGTATTTCATCCTGCGCCTTCCCCAACGCCCCGGCGCATTGAAGGAATTTCTCAATGTCCTCGGCCCCTCGGACGATATTGCGCGCTTCGAATACCTCAAGAAATCAGCGCGGAATTTCGGATCGGTCTTGATCGGGATCGAGACCACGAAACGGGAAAACTTCGACACGCTGTTCTCCCGGCTGGACGAGGTGGGCTTCACCTACAGGGACATCACCAACGACAATATCCTGGCAGAGTTCCTGATCTGACATGATGAGCCCACAGTGGCGCCCGGCCTCACGCTATGTCGATATTTTCAAGTGTTTTCAGGAAAGTGGCTTTGGATGCATCATAAGTCTGGATGACCTCGCACAGATCGATCGACGTGTAATCCCCGGCGGCAGAGGCCGCCTCGCCCTTGGCGCAAAGTTCGGAGAAGGCGGTGAAACCAAGGTTCAGCGCACTGCCCTTGAGAAAATGCAAACAGCATTCAAGCTTGTCCGCGGGCAAGCCGGCGCGAAGCCTTTCCATGGCCTCTTCCACTTCTTCAAGAAACAGTTCGACGACTTCATCGAAATCCTCTTGACCGATGTCGTTGCGAAGTTCAGCTATCTTGTCCCAGTCAATCATGGCTCGTCTCGAAAGAGTGTTGGCATGGTCGAAACATGCCGCAACAATGTTAATCGATCCTTTTCACCTGGCCGAAACATCAGTCTGAATCGATTGTGATTTAACGTTCACCCAACGTTAAATTCTGCGCTGTTATGCCGGTTGAAATGTTCCCTCGGAACTTTTCGAAACAGGCTGGCCAATGACACGAACGCCACGATTGGATGCCCCGCCCCTCAATGGAACGGCATCGGTGCACGATCGGGCGCCACGCGTTCTTGTCGTCGATGACAGCCGCCTGCAACGCCATATCCTCAAGGCATCGCTCAAACGCTGGGGCTACGAGGTGCTCGAAGCAGAGTCCGGGCATGATGCGATCGGTATCTGCAAAGACATCGAACCCGACATGGTGATCAGCGACTGGATGATGCCGGGCATGAACGGGCTGGAGTTCTGCAAGGCATTCCGCGCAATGGATCGAGAAAGCTATGGCTATTTCATCCTCCTCACGTCAAAGAGCGAAAAGAACGAAGTGGCGCATGGACTCGACAACGGTGCCGACGATTTTCTGACGAAACCGGTGAATGCGGCGGAATTGCGCGCGCGCCTCAACGCCGGCGAACGTATCCTGCGAATGGAACGTGAGCTCACGGAAAAGAACCGCCTCATCAAACATGCGCTCGAGAAAATTCAATCGCTCTATTACTCGATCGACAGTGACCTGATCGAAGCCAAGAAGCTCCAGCAATCGCTCATCCGCGAGCGTTTTCGCGATTTCGGCTGCGCACAGGTCTCGCTCATGTTGCATCCAAGCGGGCACGTTGGGGGTGACCTCGTCGGGTTCTTTCCAGTGAACGAAACAAGGATCGGCCTGTTTTCCATCGATGTGTCCGGACATGGAATCAGCTCGGCCCTGATGACAGCACGGCTGGCCGGCTATCTTTCATCAACCGCGCCCGAACAGAACATCGCGATAAGGGCCATTGCCGGTGGAGGGCAGGATTCAATCAGCCCGGCCAGGGTGGTCGAAAACCTCAACCGCCTCGTCCTGGACGAAATGGATACCGAACACTATTTCACCCTTCTCCTCGCTGATGTCGACCTTGCAAGCGGGCATGTGCGAATGGCACAAGCCGGGCATCCGCATCCGCTGGTCCAGCGCGCAGATGGCACAATCGAACAGGACGGGCCCGGGGGGCTGCCGGTCGGGCTGTTTCCCGGTGCCTCCTACGAGGAATTTTCCGTCACCCTCCAACCTGGTGACCGGCTCATGATCTTTTCGGACGGTATCACCGAATGTCCGGACCCCGATGGCGTGCTGCTCAACGAGCAGGGCCTGGAGAGCATGCTTCATCGGCTTGCCGATATGCGGGGCACCGCCCTGCTCGAATCGGTGATCTGGAACCTTTCGGAGTTCGCCGGTAATGGCGATTTTCCCGATGATGTCTCGGCGGTCCTGTTCGAATATCAACGACTCGCAAGGTAACGCGCAATGAACATCCTGTCCCCCGCATTGCCAAGCTCCCGAGCGGCGAGGTCCGCGCCCATCCACACCGGAACATGATCCTCCTCGGACGCATCAGAAAGCGGCCGCACCGGTCGTGCAATGAAAACCTCGCACAGCTTTTCGGCCCAAAGATCGTATTCTGGCATATATGTGAAACGCCGAAACGCCCCGAGTCTCCGGGGCGATGCGATCTTCCAACCGGTTTCCTCGAACACTTCACGGTGCAAGGCATGAAGTGGCGACTCCCCGTCGTCGACACCTCCACCCGGCAATTGCAGTTCCTCGAAGGGCGCCATCTGAAACGTCAGGAGAACATCCCGACCAAATGGCAAGATCGCATAGACGCCGCGTCGTAAGACATGTCGCCGTAACCGTGTTGGCGGCGCACCGATCCTGCGTATCATGGGGTTTCCCTTGGACCTTCCATTGCCGCTCCTATATTCACGCGGTATGCCAAGGATCGGCCGCTAAGGAAACCCCATGACTTTCGGAACTAAAATCGCCTGGGACGACTCGGTTTTGCCGTTCCAACTCGACAATTCAGATATTCGCGGACGCGTCGCACGGCTTGACCGAACACTTGAGGGTATTCTTGCCCAGCACGACTACCCCCCGGTCGTCGAGGCGTTGGTCGCGGAAATGGCCCTGTTGACTGCCCTTATCGGACAGACGATCAAACCGCGCTGGAAACTCTCGCTTCAGGTTCAATCGAACGGTCCCGTGCGCATGATTGCCACTGACTTCTTTGGCCCGTCCAACGAGGGCGAACCCGCACAACTTCGGGCCTATGCCAGCTTTGACCGCGAAAAACTGGGAAAAGGCCGGCCATTCGAGCAAGTCGGGGAAGGATATTTTGCCATCCTGATCGACCAGGGAAAGGGGATGACGCCCTATCAAGGCATCACGCCACTTGCCGGGGACTCCATTGCGTCCTGCGCTGAAGCCTATTTTGCTCAATCCGAGCAATTGCCAACCCGGTTTTCACTCAGTTTCGGAAAATCCACCGAGGCAAGAGGCGTGGAACACTGGCGCGCTGGTGGCGTCATGCTTCAGCACATGCCAAAAGCCTCGCCGCTTGCCAAGGTTCAGGAGGGTTCGGGCGAGAAAGGGCTCTTGCAGGCAAACGACTTGGTCGATGGTGAAGACGGGGAAAACTGGAACCGCGCCAACCATCTTCTCGATACGGTGGATGAGATTGAACTCGTCGGCCCGACGATATCGCCCACCGACCTTCTGGTCCGCCTGTTTCACGAAGAGGCACCACGTGTATATGATGCACAGCCCGTACGCTTCGGCTGTACCTGTTCCGAAGATCGCGTCAGGCAGAGTCTTTCGATCTATTCGGCCAAGGATATCGAGAAAATGACCACTGAAGAGGACCGGGTTACAGCTGATTGCCAGTTCTGCGGTCGCCACTACGATCTCGATCCCAAAACGCTCGGCTTCGAGGCACAGGAGCAATCGGATGGAAAAACATGATCCTTTCGGTACAATCCGAGCTGCCTTGGGTCGTCAGGGACGCCCATCGTCCGACTTCGACCTGAACCCCGATACTGTTCTGCCGGAAGGACGCCAACTGCGTCCCGCTGGCGTGCTCGTCCCACTTGCAGAAGAACGCGGCGACCTGCATGTCATCCTGACCAAAAGATCATCCGCGCTCAAACATCATCCGGGGCAGATCGCTTTCCCTGGTGGCAAGGTCGAGCCCGGCGATGCCGACGAAGCAGCAGCCGCGTTGCGAGAAGCGCAGGAAGAAATCGGCCTCCACCCCTCGAATGTCGAGGTTTTCGGGACGCTGCCAACACATGAAACCGTTACCAGTTTCATGGTGACCCCGGTCATCGGCCGAGTCATAGAGCCCTTTGACGCCCGCCCTCAACCCGAAGAGGTCGAGGAGATTTTCTCGGTTCCACTTTCACATTTCGCCAATGTTGACCGATTCTCGGTTCAATCGCGCCGCTGGCTCGGACAACGTAGATACTATTACACGGCGCCCTTTGGCCCTTACTATGTCTGGGGCGCCACTGCGCGTATCCTGCGCGGACTGGCCGAACGGATGGCAGGTTGATGCATATCCACGGCGATTGGTTCAGAAACGCAGATACGCAGTCGGTTTGCAGCGCATTGACCGAAGCAGGATACCAGGCGCTCTTTGTCGGCGGCTGTGTACGAAATGCACTTCTAGGCACGGTGGTCAGCGACATCGACATCGCCACGGATGCCACACCCGAAACCGTCACCATGCTGGGAGAAAATGCCGGCTTCAAAGTCATTCCAACCGGAATAGACCATGGCACCGTGACCGTGGTGTCCGGCGGAATTCCTCACGAAATCACGACCTTCCGCCGCGATGTCGAAACCGATGGTCGCCGCGCGGTGATCGCATACGCCGACAATGTCACCGATGATGCACGGCGGCGGGATTTCACGATGAACGCGCTTTATGCCGATCCTGATGGCAAGATCATTGATCCGCTTGGCGGCCTTGCCGATCTTGAGGCCCGGCGCGTCCGCTTTATCGAAGATCCGGTCGAGCGGATCCGCGAGGATTACCTGCGCGTCTTGCGATTTTTCCGATTTCACGCCTGGTATGGCGATGCTCGGGCCGGGATCGACCCCGTGGGCCTTGCGGCCGTGGCGGAAAATCTGGATGGCCTCAGTGCACTCTCGCGCGAGCGCGTCGGTGCCGAGATGAAGAAACTCCTGGATGCACCCGATCCGGCCCCATCTGTTGCTGCGATGCGCGCGACCGGGGTGTTGAGCATCATTCTTCCAGGCGCAGATGACCGCACCCTCGCCCCGCTTGTTCACGCCGAGGCGTCGCTTGGTATTGCGCCCGACCCAATCCGGCGGCTCGCTTGCCTCGGCGGGGAGGATATTGCCGACCGGTTGCGCCTTTCACGAAAGGAGGCCTCGCATCTGGCCAGTTTGCAGTCCGCATCCGACTTGGTGAAATCGCCCGATGTTCTGGCTTACAGGCGGTCGTACGCGATCGCGCAGGATATCATCCTTCTGAACGCCGCCCTACTGGGTCAGAACCCAAATCCTGACGACCTTGAGTTGGCCCAGATGGGCGCGGCGGCAAGGTTCCCAATAAGGGCGCGAGACCTGATGCCGGAGTATCAGGGCCCAGCCCTTGGGCAGCGCATGAAAGCCTTGGAAGAAGCCTGGATTGAATCGGGTTTTCAACTCTCGCGCGAGGCTCTGCTCGCGCTGCCGGACGAGAGCTGAGGTATGCAGGTTTTCAAGATCGAGCGACTTGGCCATCAGGGTGACGGAATCGCACCAGGACCTGTCTTTGCGCCAATGACGCTTCCCGACGAAGAGGTCAGCGGATCACTTGACGGCGACCGGCTCGCAGATATTCGCGTTCTCACCCCCTCACCCGAACGGGTTTCGCCACCCTGTCGCCATTTCAAGTCCTGCGGCGGATGCCAGTTGCAGCATGCCTCTGACGCTTTGGTCGCCGAGTGGAAGGTCGAAATGGTGAAACAGGCCCTGGATGCGCACGGCTTGTCCACCCATTTTCGCCCGATCATTACATCACCCGCACAATCGCGCCGGCGTGCCGTGTTTTCGGCACGACGCAACCGGAAATCCGCACTTGCCGGGTTTCATGCCCGGGCATCGAACCAGGTCATCGCCACACCGAATTGCAATCTCGTCGATCCCGCTTTGCTTGCCGGTCTAAGGGTGTCTGAACGGCTGGCAGAGATTTGCGCGAGCCGACGGAACGAGCTGAACGTCACGGTCACACTCTCAGATGGAGGGCTTGACGTGTCCGCAGCGGGAGGACCAGACGCCGATCGTTCAAAGCTCGTGGAGATGGCAGTCTTGGCCGAGCGTTTTGATCTTGCCCGTCTTACCTGGAACAACGAGATCATCGTCACGCGCCGTCCACCGATCCAGTCATTTGCTGGGATCGAGATCGTTCCGCCTCCCGGCGCTTTCTTGCAGGCGACAAAAGAGGGCGAAACTGCCCTCCGCGATGCGGTTCAGGAGGTCGTTTCGGGCGCAAAATCCATCATCGATCTGTTCGCTGGCTGTGGCACCTTCGCGCTCCCCTTGGCGGTGCAGGCGCGCGTTCACGCGGTTGAAGCCAGCCATGACATGATACAGGCGCTCAACAAGGGTTGGCGTAACGGAAACGATCTGAGGCAAGTCACAAGCGAAACGCGCGACCTTTTTCGAAATCCAGTCCGCGCCGATGAGCTCTCGTACCTCGACGCCTGCGTTATCGATCCTCCGCGCGCCGGGGCTCGAGCACAAGTCCACGAGCTTGCCCGCGCGAGTATCGCAAGAATCGCCTATGTCTCTTGTAATCCGCGTACCTTTGCCCGTGATGCCGCCGCATTGATCGACGCCGGATATGAACTCGACTGGGTTCAAGTCGTCGATCAGTTTCGCTGGTCCACGCATGTTGAACTTGCGTCATCGTTCACCCTCACATCGGCGTGAGCCGCAAAATAATGAGAAGGGCGTCAACGCTACTGTAGTAGGATGCCAAAAACTGTGGGGCAGCAGGATGCAGATCATCAGGTTTCTCGTACTTGCGCTGGCTCTGGCCGGACTTGCAGGATGCGCGTCGAAATTCCGAACCTATAATGGCCCCGAAGTTACACATGTTGTTGTAAACAAAGGCGATCGGGCGCTGTATCTTCTCCATCATGGCGGGGTTCTGAAATCTTATCGTGTCGGTTTGGGCTTCGCGCCCGAGGGTCACAAACGCTTCGAAGGCGACGGAAGAACACCCGAGGGAACATACGTTATCGACCGACGCAATCCGAACAGCGAATTCCATCTATCCATCGGTGTCTCCTATCCAAACGAAGTCGACCGCGCCTATGCCAGTTCAAAGGGGCGCGATCCTGGCGGTGATGTCTTTATTCACGGTCGCCCTTGGAAGAACCGAAAGGGTAGCCAGGACTGGACCGCTGGATGCATCGCAGTCACCAACAGTGAGATGGAAGAGATTTACGCGATGGTTCGAAACGGGACACCGATCACGATCAACCCCTGAAGGCTCATGCCTTCAGGATCCCATGATCATGGTCCACCAGATCTTGCCACTTTGTTCCTGAAACCACGCAAACCCAAGCTTTGTGGCGCGCTCGTCAAGGATGATCCGTCGCGTATCCTCCTGCTCCATCCATGCGCCAAGCGTTTCCAATTCTGTCTCGTAAGTCTCGGAAATCAGTTCACCCAGCATCTCGCCCTCATACCCGACACGCTGAACCCGGTCGACCGGAGAAGAACCGTCAGATCCAAAATGCCAGGGCCGGCTCTGGACCGACATGTCCCTCGAATGCGTTGCCGCCGCTGCATTCAGCTTCGAATCAAGCTCAACGCTCGGGGCGCCGGCGGCTTGTCGCAAGGCATTCACCGAATCAAGGACACGAAACTGGATCTGCGCAGTTGATCCGACAGATATGCGGTACAATCTTGGAAGGGGCTTTCCATCCGCGCCGAGTTGTGGCGTCGTGGTTGTAGCGCAGGCTTGCAGCAGGAAAAGGCACGCAAGCAGAAAACCAAAGTGTCGATTCATGGTACCATCCCAGTTCTATTTCCCAGCCATAGCTTGACCATGCCACCTTTCAAACCCACAACGACGTGTATTGGCCCCCATGACGCTTGTTTGATTTGCGAGTGCGTCTTTCAGGCAATATGATCTAGCGTTATCTACCGGCGACATGAAGAGGACGCAATGAACCGTAACCCTATGCATAACATGAATCGCCGCAATTTTGTTGCTGGTGGTGCTGCGATGCTGTCCACTCCAGCCATCGCGCAGAACATTGACGGAGAGGAAACGGTAGAGGTCGAACGTGATCTCAGCAAAGTGGTGCGGCGCAATATTTCAAGCTTTCGATCGCTCGACTGGCAACCCTATTTCCCTAACCTGAGCAATGGTGCGATCCTGGTCGACATTTCTTCGCGTGCACTACATTTCTGGTCGGAAGATGAAGCAACCTACAAGCTCTATCCGACCAGCGTCCCGCTCACCGAAGATCTGACGCGCCTTGGTCGAACCAAGGTCGTGCGCAAGGTCGTCGGCCCAAGCTGGCGCCCGACACCCGCCATGAAAGAGCGCAATCCCGAATGGCCGGATTTCGTAGGCCCTGGGCCGGATAACCCGCTCGGCACACATGCGCTTTATCTAAGTTGGACATATTACCGCATCCACGGCACGCATGACACCCGTAAGATTGGCCGTCGATCCTCCAACGGGTGCATCGGTCTTTTCAACGAACATATCTCGGAGCTTTTCGAACTGACCAAAGTTGGCACACAAGTGTTGCTAATTTGACGACATTTCGACTGCCACGGGTTGCTCGCGTGCAAGATGGGTTTGCAATCTTTCAGGTTTGCTGATTATACGGTTGCACGAGGTAAGTCTTGAGTGCTTGCCATCTGTCATGGTGCCTGATGGTGGGCGAATATCTGGAGGATAACATGAAGAAACTTGTTCTGGCTGCCGCTCTGACTGCTGCCGCTTCGACTGCCTATGCCGGTTCGATGGACGACCCAGTGATTGAAGAGCCCGTCATCGTGGAAGAGACTGCAAGCTCGTCGGCTGGGGGCATCATCATTCCGCTGCTCGTTCTGGCCGCGATCGTTGCCGTTGCAGCAGACTGATTGCAGCAACACCTAGACAAGGAAAAGGCGGTGGATGAAACCACCGCCTTTTTCAGTTTTCAAGCGCCCGGCAAATATCAACCGATCCAACCTTTCAGGTTGTCCGTTATGATGTCCGATAGAACGTCTATGTGTGCTGGTTCAGCATTGAGGCACGGAATATATAGAAAGCTCTCTCCACCCGCTTCAACAAAACTCTCCTGAATTTCTTCATTGATTTCTTCCAGCGTCTCGATGCAGTCGGCGGAAAAGGCTGGCGCTATTACTGCGATGTTCTTTTTGCCTTCTTCTCGGGCAAGTCGCGCAACTTCCTCAACGGTGTAGGGTCTCAACCATTCCTCGGGACCAAAGACAGACTGGAACGTGGTTGCAATCTTGTCATCCGTCCAACCCAACCGCTCTTTCAAGAGCCTTGTCGTCTTCTGGCACTGACAATGGTAGGGATCACCCTCCATCAGATAACGTTTCGGCATCCCGTGGTATGAGACGACCAACAGGTCAGGGGTGATTTCCGCCTTAGAATAGGCAGCTTCGACCGATTGCGCGAGCGCATCAATATATTGCGGATTGTCAAAATAGGCCGGAACAGTGCGGGCAGCGGGTTGCCATTTTTCCTTCATGAGCGCGCGAAAGAATTCGTCATTCGCTGTGCCACTCGTGGCGCCAGCATAGTGCGGATAAAGCGGGAAGAAGAGAAGCTTCGTACAGCCTCTTGCAACCATTTCGCGCACCTTGGATCTGGTCGAGGGATTGCCGTAGCGCATGCAGAAATCAACCTCGACATCTTCACCAAATCGCTTGGTGATCTCCTCAGAAATCGCTTTGGTCTGTTCCTTTGTAATGGTCATCAAAGGGCTTTCGCCCTTATCTTCATTCCAGATCGACTTGTAAGCGGCCCCACTGGAAAACGGCCGCTTTGTCAGGATGATGAGTTGCAACAGTGGCTGCCACTTCCAGGCCGGATAATCGATCACGCGCTGGTCTGACAGGAACTCGTTCAGATAGCGCCGCATCGACCAGTAATCATATCCATCAGGCGTTCCAAGGTTTGCTATGAGCACACCAATTCTCTGCCGTGGTATCGCGGGATGATCAGCTGCTGCATGCTCGGGAACCTTGAGATCTGGATCTTCGTCTTTCATCGCTTGCCCCTGATGGAAAAGTTCTTTGGAACAGATATGCTGTTGAAGAACCAGATCAATCTTTAAGTGGGTTTTCTTTTACGTTCAGTGCTTCGGCCAAACGTGCCTGTGCAGAACCGGGACGCAAGGGCTGTGGCTGATCAGCATCAGGCGCCCATCCAAGCAAGAATATCAACTCGAAGGTTGCGATCAGGCGCCCGTCATCTCCAGCATGGGAATCCCGGTAGATACTCTCAGCACGGTCAAGAATCTCTCGCCTTGTCATGTGCTTGATACGACCGGCCAATGCGTTTGTTTCACCCATGCCGCGAAGATCACGAACCAGATCCGCCAATGACTCGTAGCTTGCACGAATGGTCACACTATCGGCAACCGGCAGCGCAAAACCTGCCCGTTGCAACAATCCGCCAAGATCCCGGATCTCGGCCATCGGAGCAACGCGAGGGGAGAGGCCACCCACCACGTCAGCCTCGGCATGCGCGATCGCGGCGCGCAGTTCCGCAAGGGTCTGCCCGCCGAAAAGAACACCTAGAAAAAGACCATCGGGCCGCAACGCGTGGCGGCTCTGGATCAATTGGCCCACAGGATCATTCGCCCAGTGTAGCGCCATCGCGTGAACGACCAGATCATGGGCCCCAGCTTCAAGCAAAAGCGTATCGTCGTCCGCGATCTGTGGTGCATTCGGGATCAGATCGCACCAAAAATCACCCTTCCCCGACACGACAACCGGCTCGTTAAACACTTTGTTAACCACCCCCAAGCGATCCTTGAGCTCATCGAACGCGATTTCATGGACAAAGTTCACCGGTGCGTTTGCCGCACGGCGTCGATTTCGCAGGAGTGCTGAGCGACAAGTCAGGGTGGTCGGACGGTTCATTGGATTGAGAATAGGAGCGCAAGGGTGAAGATTCAAACCGTGTTGAAGATTCTCTACCCTCCACGTTGCATCAATTGCGGTGTGATGGTCGAAACCGATTTCGGCCTTTGCGGCAAGTGCTGGCGCGATACCCCGTTCATCGAAGGCCTTTGCTGCGATCTTTGTGGCATGCCACTTCCCGGGCAGTCTTGCGAAGCCGAATACTGTGACGATTGCCTCTCCGCACTGCGGCCGTGGACCAGAGGCAGGGCTGTATTTCGCTATGGCGATATCGGGCGCAAGCTTGTGCTTGCCCTCAAACACGGGGACCGACAAGAGATCGCCCGGCCTGCCGGTTTGTGGCTGGAACGCGCAGCACGGCCGATCCTGATCGAAAACATGATCATTGCGCCGATACCGCTTCACTGGACCCGGATGATCAAGCGCCGATTCAATCAATCGGCCCTTCTGGCCCGTGAACTGGCCCGGAATACCGGTCTTACATACTGCCCGGATCTCCTCGTGCGGAACGTCCGCACGAGGAGCCTCGAAGGACAGGGGCATGAGGCTCGGTTTGAAACAGTCTCGGGCAGCATTAAGCCCCACCCGGGACGACGCCACCGCATGACGGGCCGTTCGGTTCTTTTGGTCGATGACGTGATGACGTCTGGCGCGACGATGAGCGCCGCCGCCGAAGCGTGCCTTGCCGCCGGCGCAAGGGATGTTTTCTCCCTGGTACTGGCACGAGTTGCAAAGCATGACTAAATCCACGACAAGCACATAGTTATGTCAAGGAAGTTGTCATGAAACCTGTGGAAATCTATACTTCTCCAATGTGCGGCTTTTGTCATGCTGCCAAACGGCTGCTGAGCCAGAAAGGCGTTCAGTTTTCGGAAGTCGACATCTGGGCAGAACCGGGGCGGAAGGCCGAAATGATGCAGCGTGCCGGAGGACGCCATACTGTACCGCAAATATTTGTCGGAGAAACCCATGTCGGTGGTTGTGATGAGCTTTATGGGCTGGAACGGGCCGGAAAGCTCGACCCGTTGTTGGAAGCATGACATGTGATGCGCGCGGCCCTGATTCAGATCACGTCGGGAGAAGACCCGGGCGCCAATCTTGACGTTGTTCGCAACCGGCTTCGGGAGGCCAAGTCAGGCGACGCGGACTTCGCACTGACCCCTGAAGTGACCAATTGCATATCGGGCAGCCACAAGCACCAGGCCAGCGTTTTCAGTCTTCAGCAAGACGACTCGACTCTCGCAACGATCCGCGAGGACGCGCGCGCACTCGGACTGTGGGTCTTGATCGGATCACTGGGCATGCAAACGCAGGACACCGACGGACGGTTCGCCAACCGCTCCTTTCTGATCTCGCCTCAAGGGCAGATTCTTGGCCAATACGACAAGATCCACATGTTCGATGTGGATGTTTCCAAATCCGAAACCTACCGCGAATCGGCCCGCTACCGCCCCGGCAACAAGGCGGTCATCGCCGAAACCGACTTTGGCAAGGTCGGGTTGTCCATTTGCTATGATCTACGTTTCGCATATCTTTACAGGGCTTTGGCACAGGCTGGCGCAACAATCCTGACTGTTCCTTCAGCCTTCTCTCCAGTGACCGGCAAGGCACATTGGGAACCCCTGTTGCGTGCGCGGGCCATCGAGACAGGGTCGTTCGTGCTCGCCCCAGCGCAAACCGGGTTGCACTATGTCATGAATGGCAAGGCCCGCCGCACCCATGGGCATTCTATGGCGATCTCGCCCTGGGGTGACGTTCTCGTCGATGGGGGAACGGAATGCGGGATCAGCTTCGTTAACCTAGATTTGGCGCAGGTGAAACAGGCACGGCAACGCATTGCCGCGCTGACCCACGACCGGAGTTTCGACGGACCGTCGACATGAGTGACCCGAGCAATGCACTTGCCGTCGCCCTTTTCAGTGAGATCCTGACCGCGGATCAACTGATCCGGAACCGGTTGTCGCGGGTCTTGCCCAAGGGCATGGAGATCTCGCATTTCTCCGTTCTCAACCACCTTGCCCATAGTGGAGACGAACGCACGCCGGCGCAGTTGGCCAAGAGCTTCCATGTAACCAGAGGTGCGATGACCAACACGCTGGGGAAACTGGAATGGGCAGGCTACGTGCATATACGCCCCGATTGGGACGACGCACGACGCAAATGGGTCGCAATCAGTCCGGCCGGAAGGCGCGCCCGCGATGCCGCAATCGCGGCCATCGGACCCATGATCGCCGAGATGATCGGCGAGTTGGGTGACAGCAAGGTCCGCGCAGTCTTGCCGATCCTGCGCGAACTGAGGCTCAAGCTGGAAGACGATGGTTAGACCGGCCGTAAGCTGGCGGTGACATAGTTCACGCTCAGATCTCGCTCCGAGATCGACCATCGCCAGCTTATTGGGTTGAAAACAAAACCCTTTTTGTCAACGGGCCGCAAACCTGCCTGTTCCAACAGGTCGAACAGCTCATCGGGTTTGATGAACTTGTTCCATTCATGGGTGCCCTTGGGAAGCCAGCGCATGACGTATTCCGCTCCAACGATCGCCATGGCAAAGCTCTTGGGATTGCGGTTGATGGTCGAACAAACATGAAGCCCCCCCGGCTTCAGCAACTGGCGGCAAGCGGTAAGATAAGCGAGCGGGTCGGCAACGTGTTCGACCACTTCCATGTTCAGGACAACATCGAACGTCTCGCCGGCCTCGGCCATCGCTTCGGCGGTGGTGTGGAGATATTCAATGTGCAGCCCGGATTGTTCGGCATGGATTTGGGCGACGGGAATGTTTCGTGCGGCCGCATCCGCACCGACCACAGTGGCCCCAAGTCGCGCCATGGGTTCGGACAAGAGCCCGCCGCCACATCCGATATCGAGAAGACGCAAGCCGGCAAAGGGCTTGGGCGCGTCGAGATCGCGGTCGAATTCGCCCGCAATCTGGCGGGTGATATAGTCGAGTCGACAGGGATTCATCAGGTGCAATGGCTTGAACTTGCCTGTCGGATCCCACCATTCGGCTGCCATGGCCTCGAACTTGGCGACTTCACCGGGATCGACAGTGTTCGGAGCGGCTTGCATTCTGGTCTCCATATGCTCAACTTGACACGCCTTATCATATAGGACGGTCATGGACAAATTCGGAGCCCACAAACCCGCGACAGATTATCTCTATCCTCAAATCGAACCCTTCGATCAACGGATGTTCGAGGTTGGCGATGGTCACAGGGTGTATGTCGAACAATCGGGCAGCCCCCAAGGTCAGCCCGTCGTCGTTTTCCACGGCGGACCGGGCGGTGGGTGCAGCCCGGCGATGCGCAGGTATTTCGACCCTGCACATTACCGCGTGATCCTGTTTGACCAGCGCGGTTGCGGTCGTTCAACGCCATTTGCGAGTGTCGAGGCAAATACGACATGGCATCTGATCCGCGATATCGAACTTATCCGCGAAAGCTTAATGATAGATCAATGGATCGTGTTTGGCGGCTCCTGGGGTGCGACGCTGGCACTGATCTATGCGCAAACTCATCCTGAGCGCGTGCAATATATGGCGCTGCGCGGGGTTTTCATGGCGACGCGGAAAGAGCTCGACTGGTTCTACGGCGGGGGTGCGGGCCAGTTCTGGCCGGATGTTTGGGACCGGTTTCGCGGGATCATTCCGGAGAGCGAACATCACGACCTAATATCGGCCTATCACAAGCGCCTGTTCTCCGGTGACAAGTCCGAGGAATTGCGCTTTGCCCGGGCTTGGTCATCCTGGGAAAATGCTTTGGCATCCGTGCATTCCACCGGTGCCGTGAGTGAGGCTGGGGGGGAATATGCGCATGCGTTTGCGCGGCTGGAGAACCACTATTTCACGAATGCGGCGTTTCTGGACTATGATGGCCAACTGCTGGATCAGGTGGACAGGATGGCGGATATTCCCGGTGTGATCGTGCAGGGGCGGTTCGACATGATCTGCCCGCCTGCCACCGCCTATACCCTTGCAAACAAATGGAAAAAATCAGATTTGCGATTGATTCCGGTGGCCGGTCATGCCCTGTCGGAGCCCGGAATCAGTGCCGAACTGGTGCGGGTCATGGATGCGCTGCGGCGCTGAGCGCGCATGGTTAACCCTTGGCCGAAATCGCCGAAATCGAGGGGGTGACATGCGTATGACTCCCGGCTGTCGCCCGGCTGCCGCCCGATTTGCCGGACCTCGTTAACCGAATCCGGGCCGATCACGCAACACGCGCGCATGTCGGGGGTTGCAGACTCACCCGGTGAGGCGTATATCCCCTTCAACAGCGGCGCGTGAGGGTCCAAACCTGACGCACCACCGGGAAATATCGACGGGCCGCGCGCCCGTTTTTTTGTATCTGGACACATCATGAGCGACCTTATCGCAAAAACCGCGATTGACCGGCGCCTTGCCGGGATCATCGGCCCCGTCATCGAGGACATGGGGTTCGAGCTGGTGCGCGTGCGGTTGATGGGCGGACAGACCAAGACGCTGCAGATCATGGCCGAACGCCCCGATGGCGGGATCGAGGTTGATGAATGCGCCGACATTTCCGGCGCGGTGAGTGCGACCCTTGATGTCGAAGACCCGATCAGCGAGACCTACACGCTCGAAGTGTCGTCGCCGGGGATCGACCGGCCGCTGACGCGGCTCAAGGATTTCGAGGCGTTCGAGGGCTACGAGGCCAGGCTGGAAACATCGGAATTGATCGGCGGGCGCAAACGGTTCCGTGGCGTTCTGGCCGGGGTGGAAGGCGATGAGGTTCTGATCAACATCGAACAGGACGGTGAAACGATGACGGTGGGCCTTGAGTTTGATTGGCTGGCCGACGCCAAGCTGGTGCTGACCGACGACCTGATCAAGGCGATGCTCAAGGCGCGCAAGGCGGCCGGGCATCTGGACGAAAGCAAATACGACGAGATTCATACCGATACCGGTTCCGAGGAGTGACGAGACATGGCAATCACATCTGCAAACCAGCTTGAATTGCTGCAAACCGCCGAGGCGGTAGCCCGCGAAAAGATGATCGACCCGGGGCTGGTGGTCGACGCGATGGAGGAGAGCCTCGCCCGCGCCGCCAAGAGCCGCTATGGCGCCGAGATGGACATTCGCGTGTCGATCGACCGCAAGACCGGCAAGGCGACCTTTACCCGCGTGCGCACCGTGGTCGAGGATGACGAACTGGAAAACTACCAGGCCGAGATGACGGTCGAGCAGGCGAAACAGTATCTCGAAGACCCCAAGGTCGGCGATCAGTATGTCGAGGAAATCCCGCCCGTCGAAATGGGCAGGATCGCGGCACAGAGCGCCAAGCAGGTGATCCTGCAAAAGGTGCGCGAAGCCGAGCGCGATCGCCAGTACGAGGAATTCAAGGACCGCGCGGGCACCATCATCAACGGCGTGGTCAAGCGCGAGGAATACGGCAACGTCATCGTGGATGTGGGCCGGGGCGAGGCGATCCTGCGCCGCAACGAGAAGATCGGGCGCGAAGCCTATCGCCCGAACGACCGCATCCGCTGCTATATCAAGGATGTGCGCCGCGAAGCGCGCGGGCCGCAGATCTTCCTGTCGCGCACGGCCCCGGAATTCATGGCCGAGCTGTTCAAGATGGAAGTGCCCGAAATCTATGACGGCATCATCGAGATCAAGGCCGTGGCCCGCGACCCGGGCAGCCGTGCCAAGATCGCGGTTGTCAGTTATGATGGCGGCATCGACCCGGTCGGCGCCTGTGTGGGCATGCGCGGCAGCCGCGTGCAGGCCGTGGTGAACGAGCTTCAGGGCGAAAAGATCGACATCATTCCGTGGAACGAGGATGTGCCCACTTTCCTCGTGAACGCGTTGCAGCCCGCCGAGGTGAGCAAGGTCGTTCTGGACGAGGATGCCGAGCGAATCGAGGTGGTCGTTCCCGACGAGCAGCTGTCTTTGGCGATTGGCCGGCGCGGGCAGAACGTGCGACTGGCCTCGCAACTGACCGGGCTTGATATCGACATCATGACCGAGGAAGAGGAATCGGCGCGCCGCCAGAAGGAGTTCGAGGAACGCACGCAGCTGTTCATGGATACGCTGGACCTCGACGAATTCTTTGCCCAGCTGCTGGTCGCCGAGGGTTTTACCAACCTCGAAGAGGTGGGATATGTCGAGCTTGACGAGCTTCTGGTGATCGACGGCGTGGATGACGACACCGCCAAGGAGCTTCAGGCCCGGGCGCGCGATTACCTGGAGGCGCAGTCCAAGGCGGCGCTGGAACACGCGCGCGAACTTGGAGTCGAGGACAGCCTGGTTGAATTCGAGGGGCTGACGCCCCAAATGATTGAGGCATTGGCCGAAGACGGCATCAAGACGCTGGAAGATTTCGCCACCTGCGCCGACTGGGAACTCGCTGGCGGCTGGACCACGGTGGACGGCGAACGGGTCAAGGACGAAGGTCTGCTTGAAAAGTTCGACGTCGGCCTCGAAGAGGCGCAAAACATGATCATGACCGCGCGGGTCATGCTGGGTTGGGTTGACCCGACCGAGCTTGAATCCGGGGACGAAGAAGGCAAAAACGAGGAGGTCGAGGCCTGATCGCAGGTCTCGGAATCTTGGGAATGGGGCGCGCAAAGCGAACCGACGGCCACGACGAAGGCCAGACGCGCAAATGCATCGCCACGGGCGAGCTTTGCCCCAAGGCGCGGATGGTCCGTTTCGTCGTGGGGCCGGATGGCGCGATCGTGCCCGATGTGATGGGCAAGTTGCCCGGGCGTGGCATTTGGGTCGGCGCCGAGCGTGCCGCGCTTGAAAAAGCGGTCGCCAAGGGCCTTTTCAAGCGCGCCGCGAAGCAGGCCGTCACGGTGCCGCCGGGCCTCGTTGACCAGGTCGAGGCATTGCTTGTGCGCCGGGTCGTCGACCTGATCGCGATGGCGCGCAAATCGGGCGCGGCGGTGGCCGGGTTCGAGAAAGTGAAGGATTGGCTATCCAAGGACGTGGCCGAGATCCTGTTGCAAGCAAGTGACGGATCCGGGCGCGGCAAATCGAAACTGAGCACACCGATGGGAGGGTATTTCATCGGCTGGCTCACGACAGAGGAACTTGGCCGGGCATTCGGGCGACAAACTGTTGTCCATGCGGCCATAGGCGCTGGAGGTTTGGCGCCGCGTGTTGTAGAGGAAGCGGCAAGGTTGAAGGGCCTGCGCGTTTCCAGTGGCGGAACGACCCGCCCGAGAGGATGAAGAGAACCATATGAGCGATAGTGACGGCAAAAAGACATTGGGCCTCACGGGCGGCCGCCCCGGTAGCGTAAAGCAGAGCTTTAGCCACGGGCGGACAAAGAATGTCGTGGTCGAAACCAAACGCAAGCGCGTCGTCGTGGCCAAGCCCGGCGCGGGCAAGCCCGTGTCGCCGACAACGAAGCCGGCGTCGGGCAATCCGGCCAAGCGTCCGGCGGGCATTTCGGATGCGGAACTCGAACGCCGGATGAAGGCGTTGGCTGCGGCCAAGGCACGCGAATCCGAAGAGGCCGCCGAACGCGAAGCCGAGGAAAAGGCCCGAGAGGAAGAGCGCGAGCGCCGCCGCGAGGAAGCCGAGCGCAAGGAACGCGAGGAACGCGAGCGCGAAGAGGCGTTGAAGGCCAAGGCCGAAGAAGAGGAACGCCAGAAGCGCGAGGCCGAAGAGGCCGCAAAGCGCGCCGCGGCCGCCGCGGCAGCGCCCCCCGAGGATGCGGCCGCCGCCCCGCGCGCAGCCAAGACCGCCCCCAAGCCCGCGCCCGAACGCAAGACCGAACGCGAGGACCGCAACCGTGGCGCCAAGGCGCGCGACGATGGCGGGCGCCGGTCGGGCAAGCTGACTCTCAACCAGGCACTCTCGGGCGGTGAAGGCGGACGCCAGCGGTCGATGGCCGCTATGAAACGCAAGCAGGAGCGCGCCCGGCAAAAGGCAATGGGCGGCCAGGTCGAGCGTGAAAAGATCGTCCGCGAGGTTCAGGTCCCCGACATGATCGTGGTCAGCGAACTGGCCAACCGGATGGCCGAACGCGTCGCCGATGTCGTCAAGTCGCTCATGCAGATGGGCATGATGGTCACGCAGAACCAGCCGATCGACGCCGAAACGGCGGAACTGATCGTCGAGGAGTTCGGCCACAAGGTGGTCCGCGTATCCGACGCCGATGTCGAGGACGTCATCAAGACCCAGGAAGATTCGCCCGACGATCTCAAGCCGCGGCCGCCGGTGATTACGGTCATGGGCCATGTCGATCACGGCAAGACATCGATTCTGGATGCGATTCGAAACGCCAAGGTCGTATCGGGCGAGGCGGGCGGCATCACCCAGCATATCGGCGCCTACCAGGTGACAACCGATCAGGGGGCCGTGCTGACCTTTCTGGACACGCCGGGCCACGCCGCCTTTACCTCGATGCGCTCACGCGGGGCACAGGTGACGGATATCGTGGTGCTGGTCGTTGCTGCCGATGATGCCGTGATGCCGCAGACCGTGGAGGCGATCGCGCACGCCAAGGCGGCCGAGGTTCCGATGATCGTGGCGATCAACAAATGTGACCTGCCGGCCGCCAACCCCGACAAGGTGCGCACCGACCTGCTCCAGCACGAGGTGGTTGTCGAGGCGATGTCGGGCGACGTGCAGGATGTCGAGGTATCGGCCCAGACCGGGCAAGGGCTGGATGAACTGCTTGAGGCCATTGCGCTTCAGGCCGAGATCCTCGAACTCAAGGCCAACCCGGATCGCGCCGCCGAGGGCGCGGTGATCGAAGCGCAGCTTGACATCGGCCGCGGTCCCGTTGCCACCGTTCTGGTGCAGCGCGGGACATTGCACCAGGGCGACGTGTTCGTCGTGGGTGAGCAATACGGCAAGGTGCGCGCGCTGATCAACGACAAGGGTGAGCGCGTCAAGGAAGCCGGCCCCTCGGTTCCGGTCGAGGTTCTGGGTCTGAACGGTACGCCCGAAGCGGGCGATGTTCTCAACGTGGTGGAAACCGAAGCGCAGGCGCGCGAGATCGCGGAATACCGCGAGGCGGCCGCCAAGGAAAAACGCGCCGCGGCGGGCGCAGCGACGACGCTCGAACAGCTCATGGCCCAGGCCAAGGAGAACGAGAGCGTTTCGGAGCTTCCCATCGTGGTCAAGGCGGACGTGCAAGGCAGCGCCGAAGCCATCGTTCAGGCGATGGAGAAGATCGGCAACGACGAGGTGCGCGTGCGGGTCTTGCATTCCGGTGTGGGTGCGATCACCGAAAGCGATATCAGCCTTGCCGAGGCGTCCGGCGCACCAGTCATCGGGTTCAACGTGCGCGCCAATGCCCCGGCGCGCAATTCGGCGAACCAGAAGGGCGTAGAGATTCGCTATTACAGCGTGATTTACGACCTGGTTGACGACGTGAAAGCAGCGGCAAGCGGTCTTTTGTCGGCCGAGATCCGCGAGACCTTTATCGGCTATGCCGAGATCAGGGAAGTGTTCAGGGTCTCGGGTGTCGGCAAGGTGGCGGGCTGTCTTGTCACCGAAGGCGTGGCCCGGCGCAGCGCCGGCGTGCGCCTCTTGCGCGACGACGTGGTGATTCACGAAGGTACGCTCAAGACGCTGAAGCGCTTCAAGGACGAGGTGGCCGAGGTCCAGTCCGGTCAGGAATGTGGCATGGCCTTCGAGAAATACGAGGACATCCGTCCCGGCGACGTGATCGAGATTTTCGAACGTCAGGAAGTCGAGCGCAAGCTCGACTGATCCGAACGGGAGACTCAAAGAGAAGGGGCGGCCTGTACAGGGCCGCCCCTTCGTCGTTCAGGCACCGGCCCTTTCGTGACGCCCGGGCGCATTGACCCTGGTCGCAGGCAACGGGCCCTAGAGCCAGTCGCGCAGAATCGGGATCAGCGGGATATCGGCGGGCGGCATGGGATAGCTGCGCAGATCGCGGGCGCGCACCCATTTCAGGGTCTGGCCTTCACGTGCATGGGGGATACCCTCCCATTTTCGGCAGACGAAAAGCGGCATCAGCAGGTGAAAATCATCATAGCTGTGCGAGGCGAAGGTGAGCGGCGCAAGGCATGAGCCCCATGTGTCGATGCCAAGCTCTTCCTGCAATTCGCGGATCAGGGCATGTTCCGGGGTTTCGCCCGGTTCGACCTTGCCCCCCGGAAATTCCCAAAGACCGGCCATGGACTTGCCCTCGGGGCGTTGTGCGAGCAAGACGCGGCCGTCGATATCGACAAGCGCGACGGCCGCGACAAGAACGATGTTCATCGGCCCCGTCACGAGCGATAATCGGCGTTGATGTCGATATAGCCGTGGGTGAGATCACAGGTCCAGACCGTGGCCGCACCCGCACCGAGGCCGATATCGACGGAAATCACGATCTCGTCGCGCTTCATCAGTGCGGCGGCGTCCTCTTCGCGGTAGCCGGGTGCGACCCAGCCCTTTTCCGCCACCAGAACATCGCCGAACCGGATGCTGAGAAGGTCGCGGTCGGCAGCGGCGCCGGACTTGCCGACGGCCATGACGATGCGGCCCCAGTTCGGATCCTCACCGGCGATGGCGGTCTTGACCAGCGGCGAATTGGCGATGGAAAGGGCGTGGGTTTTCGCGTCGGCATCGGAGGATGCCCCGGTGACGCGGATTTCAACGAACTTGGTCGCCCCTTCGCCGTCGCGCACGACCTGATGGGCGAGGTCGAGCATGACCGAATGGAGGGCGGCGCGAAACTCGGCGTCGTCGCCGGCAATTTCGACGCCGCTGACCCCCGTGGCGGCCAGAAGCAGGGTGTCGGAGGTCGAGGTATCGCTGTCGACGGTGATCGAATTGAAGGTCGGTCCGGTAAGGTCGGACAACATTGACTGAAGCGCGGGCTGTGCGACCGCCGCATCGGTGAAGATGTAGACCAGCATCGTCGCCATGTCCGGCGCGATCATGCCCGACCCCTTGGCAATGCCCGCGATGTTCACAACCCTGCCGTCGCGGTTGAAACTGGCCGACGCGCCCTTGGGAAAGGTATCGGTGGTCATGATGGCCCGAGCCGCATCCGCGATGGCGGTTTCATCGAGTGTGTCAGCCAGATCGGCGAGCCGCGACGTGATGCGTTCATCCGGCAGCACCTCGCCAATGACGCCGGTCGAGGCGGAAAAGACGCGCGCCTCGGGAAGGTCCAGCGCGTGGGCGACGCCCTCGGTCACGCGACGAGCCGCAGCGGACCCGTTCGTGCCGGTAAACGCGTTGGCGTTGCCGGAGTTCACGATGATCGCGGCCCCTTCGGTTGCATCGCCGCCGATCTTGGCCTGGCAATCGAGCACCGCCGCGGAGCGGGTGGCGGATCGGGTGAACACTCCGGCAACAGAGGTTCCCGGCGCCAGGCGGGCCAGCATGACATCGGGACGCCCGGCATAGCGCACCCCGGCGGCAACGGTCGCGAACGCGGCCCCGCCGATAACGGGCAGGTCGGGAAAACCCGCAGGCGCGAGCGGGGAGCGTTTCGGCGTCTTGGCCAAGGTGTCAGTTCTCCAGGAGGGATGTATCTTTCAGCATGGCCGGATCAATATCGCTTTCGCCGCTGCGGTCGATGGTCGCTTCCTCGGTCAGCTCGTCGATGCGGGACTGGATCACGTCGGCCTGGAGTTCACTCTCGATCTCGGAGCGGACATCCTCGAATTCGGGGGCGTCCGTGAGCCGTGTTTCATTGAGCTTGATCACATGCCAGCCGAACTGGGTCTCGACAGGGGTTGAGAGTTCACCGACCTCGAGCGCCAGCACGGCCTCTTCGAAGGGCGCGACCATCATGCCTTCGCCGAACCAGCCAAGATCGCCGCCGTTGGGGCCGGAGGGACCGGTCGATCTTTCGCTTGCGAGCTTGGCGAAATCGGCCCCGTCTTCAAGCTCGGACAGGATGGCGCGGGCTTCTTCCTCGGTTTCGACGAGAATGTGGGCCGCGTTGTATTCCTTGGCCGGGGTCGCGTCGGCATATTGCTCTTCATAGGCCGCGCGAAGCGCATCTTCGGAGAGCTCCGAGTCGAGCGTTGTCTGGATCGCCTCGGCGGCCATCAGCGAACGCTCTTCATTCTCGAGGGCGGTCTTGACCCGGCCGGGCATCGCGCCCTCATGGGATTGCATCAGCACGGTCTGATGCACGAGCTGATCGAGGACACCCTGAAACATCACGTCATCGGGAAGTTGCGCGTATTGCTCCGGAAGGTTGTTGCGCATGAGGATCATGTGCGCGAGCGTGATCTCGGTACCGTTGACGGTGGCGACCACCGTATCGGCGTTGGGCGCATCGTCGGCCATGAGCGGCATGGCGCCGGTCAAGGCCACCGCGAGAAGCGGCGCAGCGAGAAATGAGAGACGATTCGACATCGGGTTGTCCTTTGCTGTTGCCGCGCGGGAACGCGACGTTGACACTGCCAGAGCCGCCCCTTACATCGCCTTAAGACAAAGGCAAAAGCCGCTCTTTGGAGCCCGTTGTAGGGGCTGAGAAATGGAGGGGCAAGCAAATGCCGCCCTTGATAACGACAATAGCCGGATCGGATGGAACATGCTGGGATTTGGAACGCTTGCGAAAAAGGTCTTCGGAACGCCGAATGACCGGAAGATCAAGGCGACCCGCCCCACCATCGACAAGATCAACGCACTTGAGCCCGAGTTCGAGGCCCTGTCGGACCAGGGCTTGAAGGACAGGACAACGGAGCTTGCCGACCGCGCCAAGAGCGGCGAGAACCTTGACGACCTGTTGCCCGAAGCCTTTGCAAACTGCCGCGAGGCAGCCAAGCGCACGCTGGGTCTGCGGGCGTTCGATGTGCAGTTGATGGGCGGCATCTTCCTCCATCAGGGCAATATCAGCGAGATGAAGACCGGCGAGGGCAAGACGCTGGTTGCGACCTTTCCCGCCTATCTCAATGCACTGACCGGCAAGGGCGTGCACATCGTCACGGTCAACGACTATCTGGCCAAGCGTGATGCGGAATGGATGGGCAAGGTTTACGGCGCGCTCGGCCTGACCACCGGCGTGATCTATCCCCAGCAGCGCGAGGCCGAAAAGCGTGACGCCTATCGCTGCGACGTGACCTATGCCACCAACAACGAGCTGGGTTTCGATTACCTGCGCGACAACATGAAATCTTCGCTTGAGGAGATGGCACAGCGCGGGCACGGATTTGCCATCGTGGACGAGGTCGACAGCATCCTGATCGACGAGGCACGCACGCCGCTGATCATCTCGGGGCCATCGCAGGATCGTTCCGAGCTTTATCTGACGGTTGACAAGCTCATCCCGGAACTCTCGGACGATCATTTCACGATCGACGAGAAAACCCGCAACGTGACCTTCACCGACGAAGGCAACGAATGGCTCGAAGAACAGCTCAAGACTCGCGGGCTTTTGCCCGAGGAACATAGCCTCTACGACCCGGAAAGCACGACCATCGTGCACCACGTCAACCAAGGTTTGCGGGCGCACAAGCTTTTCGCCCGGGACAAGGATTACATCGTTCGCGATGGCGACGTGGTGCTGATCGACGAGTTCACCGGGCGGATGATGCCGGGGCGGCGCCTGTCGGACGGGCTTCACCAGGCGATCGAGGCCAAGGAGGGTTGCAACATCCAGCCCGAGAACATCACCCTCGCCTCGGTCACCTTCCAGAACTATTTCCGGCTCTACGAGAAGCTGTCGGGCATGACCGGCACGGCGGTCACGGAGGCCGCGGAATTCGCCGAGATCTATGGTCTGGGCGTGGTCGAGGTGCCGACCAACCAGCCGATTGCGCGGATCGATGAGGACGATGCGGTCTATCGCACCACCGCCGAGAAATACGACGCGATCCTCGAAACGATCCGCGAAGCGAATGCCAAGGGACAACCGATCCTTGTGGGCACGACCAGTATCGAGAAATCCGAGCTCTTGTCGGAAATGCTGACCAAGGCCGAGATCACGCACAACGTGTTGAATGCGCGCCAGCATGAGAAAGAGGCACAGATCATCGCCGATGCCGGCAAGTTCGGCGCGGTGACCATCGCCACGAACATGGCAGGGCGCGGCACCGATATCAAGCTGGGCGGCAATGTCGATTTCAAGATCATGGAAGTGATCGAGGCCGACCCCGAGGCCGACCCCGAAGAGATCCGCAAACGGATCGAGACGGAGCACGCCGAGAACGAGAGGAAGGTCAAGGAAGCCGGGGGGTTGTTCGTTCTGGCCACCGAGCGGCACGAAAGCCGACGTATCGACAACCAGTTGCGCGGCCGCTCGGGCCGTCAGGGCGACCCGGGGCGCAGCGCGTTCTTCCTGAGCCTCGAAGACGACCTGATGCGCATCTTCGGGTCGGAGCGGCTCGACAAGGTGCTTTCCAAGCTCGGCATGCAAGAGGGCGAGGCGATTGTACACCCATGGGTGAACAAGAGCCTGGAACGCGCGCAGGCCAAGGTCGAGGCGCGCAATTTCGACATCCGCAAACAGCTGTTGAAATACGACGACGTGATGAACGAGCAGCGCAAGGTCGTGTTCAAGCAGCGGCTCGACATCATGAAGGCCGAAGACCTGTCGGGCATCGTGCGCGACATGCGCAACGAGGTCATCGACGATCTGGTTGAAACCTATATTCCGCCCAAGAGCTATGCCGATCAATGGGATGGCGAGGGGCTTTATGCCGCGGCGCAGGAACATCTCGGGATCGACGTGCCGGTGACCGATTGGGTCGACGAGGAAGGGGTGGATGACGACGAGATCATCGAGCGGCTGGAAAAGGCCAGCGACGAGTTCATGGCCAAGAAGACCGCCGCGTTCGGCCCCGACAACATGCGTTCCATCGAGAAACAGGTGCTGCTTCAGACCATCGACACGAAATGGCGCGAGCATCTTTTGACGCTCGAACACCTGCGAAGCGTCGTCGGGTTTCGTGGCTATGCCCAGCGTGATCCGCTGAACGAATACAAGACCGAAGCCTTCCAGCTTTTCGAGGGGATGCTCGATAGCCTGCGCCTCGACGTGACCAAGACACTGGCACAAGTTCGACCGCTGAGCGACGAGGAACAGGCGCAAATGATGGAACAGATGCAGCAGCAGCGGCAGATGCTCGACCAGCAAGCCGAAGCCGCGACGGCCGGTGCCGCACCGAACCCCGAAGCTGCCGCCGAAGGCTTCGATGAAACAGACCCATCGACATGGGGCAATCCGGGGCGGAATGCACCCTGCCCCTGCGGTTCGGGCAAGAAGTTCAAGCACTGCCACGGGCGGTTTCTGTAGGCCCAGATGCCTTGAAGGGGTCAAGATGACTCCTTCATGGGGCCACAACGGCGCCGCTTTTCCCACCGATACTCATTCAAAGAGAACGAGTATTGGAGGCAGTCATGCCGGACCGCAAGCGCATAATCACGATTGGCGGGACGCTCTTCGCGATCGCCGGAATCGGCTTTTTCATGCAAAATGGCCAGTCGGGCCCGGGCCAGGCCGCGATGAACAAGGCCGCAAGCGACCCGGTCGAGATACTGGATATTTCGAGCACGGAACCGACTGCGGCAGACACGCGGGAAACATCGGAGGTCGAGGCGTCGTCAACCGCGAACCCGACCGAGGCCGAGGCAACACCCGATACGGCATTGATGGACAGCATTGCAGAAGAACCGGCACCCGAGGTCGAGACGTCGACATCGGCCGGGGACGATCCCGCCATCCCGAACTCCAAACAGGCGCAAGCGCGCAAAGAGGCCGCGCAGACCATTTTCGAAAGCGCGGCGCTCGACGATCCCGTGATTACCGTCGCGCCCGAAGTCACACCCGAGAATTCGGAAGCTTCGACGGATCAGGCGATCGAAGGGCCCGACGAGACGCAGACCTGCGACCCCGAAATGAAGGTCGAAACCGTCGCCGCCGCGCTTGTCAACGTTTCCATTCACGCGGAATGCCTGCCCAATGAGCGGGTAACGCTGGAACATGCCGAAATGGTCTTTACCGAAGCGACAGACGCGGAGGGAAAGCTCGAGGTGACAATTCCCGCTCTCGTCGAAGACGCACGGATCACCGCGACCTTCGTCGACGATCACGCGGTCTCGGCCAGCGCGACGGTCAGTTCACTCGAATTCTATGACCGCGCTGTCATTCAGTCGAGCAACGACAGTGCTGTCACACTTCACGCTCTGGAATACGGGGCAGAGCATACGGATCGCGGCCATATCTGGTCCGAAGCGACCGGCGGCATCGAAAACGCCGCGACGGGCAAGGGTGGCTTCCTGATCACGCTGGGTGATCCTTCGATGGACAACGCCCGAGTGGCACAGGTTTACAGCTTTCCGACCGGCATCGCCCAGGAGGAAGGCCAGGTGGAACTGAGCGTCGAAATCGAGGTGACGGACCGCAATTGTGGGCGCACGGTAGACGCAAAGGCGATGCAGCGCAGCGCGGCTGGCGAACTCGATATCAAGTCACTCAGCCTGACAATGCCGGATTGCGATGCGATTGGAGACCTTCTTGTATTGAAAAACCTCGTCAATGACCTGAAAGTGGCGCGCAACTGAGTTCGCCACCTTAGCCACGATCGAGGTCTTTTTGAAACCCATGGTCTGTGCGGCGGTTTTCGCCGCACTTTTCCTTTTGAGTGCAGTCCCGGCCGTGAACGCCGATGACGTGACCCTCAGGTCGCGCGACGGCGCGATCGAGTTGAACGGGACGATGCTCGGATTTGATGGCGAGTTCTATCGCGTCGACACGATCTATGGCGAATTGACGGTCGATGGATCCGGGGTCACCTGCGAAGGTCCGGGATGTCCCAACCTGATTGATTTCGTTGCCGAATTGACCATCTCGGGCGCCGCGACAATGGGCAATCTTCTGGTGCCGGCCCTGATCGAGGCCTTTGCCCTTCTGCAGGGCCTGGAGGCCCGACGAGAGGACAAGGGAGAGAACGCCTTCGAATATGTGTTGTCTGACCGCGGTGACGGGAAGGAGAAGGGGCGCTTCCGATTCAGTCTGACCAATACCGACGAGGCGTTCGCCGACCTGCTTGCCGACGAGGCCGATATGGCCATGGCCTTGCGCGAGGTTCGGCCGGAAGAGGCCCGCCTTGCCCGCGATGCGGGGCTTGGCGATCTGACGGGTCGGGCACGCAGCCGGGTACTGGCGCTTGATGCCCTGGTGGCCGTGGTGGCACCCGGAAACCCGGTCGACAGCATAAGTATCGTCGAGCTTTCACAGGTGTTTGCGGGCGAGATCACCAATTGGCAGGCGCTCGGCGGCCCCGATGCGCCGATCAGCCTTCACCTCCGCGACTCCGCGTCGGGGACGGGGCAGGCGGTCGAGGACCGGATCATGGCTCCGGCAGGGCTTGCGCTGTCACCCTCGGCCACGCGGCACAGCAGTGACAACGCGCTGGCCCGTGCTGTGGCGATGGACCCCTTTGCACTGGGTATCGCCAGCAAATCCGCGACGGGAAACACCCAAGCCCTTGTTCTGAAAGGAGGTTGCGGGTTTCCGCTTGCGGCCACGCGGCGCACGGTCAAGACCGAGGACTATCCGTTGACCGCGCCGATGTTCCTGTATCTGCCGACGCGGCGCTTGCCGAAACTGGCGCGCGAATTTCTGTCCTACACACGTAGCCCGCAGGCACAGATGGTGATCCGGCGGGCGGGGTTCATTGATCAGGCGCCAGAAGAAATCACTGTCGATGCACAGGGGAATCGGCTGGCCAATGCGATTGCCGCGGCGGAGCCAGAGGACGGGCTGGCCAAGCTTCAGGATATGCTGAAAAAAATTAGGGATATGAAGAGGTTATCGACTTCATTTCGATTCGAGGCGGGTTCGGTCAAGCTCGACGCACAGTCACGGTCGAACATTCAATTGCTGGCCCGGGCATTGGAATCCGGGCGCTACGACGGGCGCAAAATCCTGTTCGTCGGCTTCAGCGATGGCGCAGGATCGGCGGAATCCAATCTGGCGATTTCCAAACGCCGGGCAGAAGCCGTGGAGAAGGCCGTTCGTACCGCGGCTGAAACCGCAAATTTCGACCGTTTGACAATGGGTTATACGGGGTTCGGAGAGGCGATGCCGATGGCCTGTGACGATAGCGCCTGGGGCCGGCAGGTGAACCGGCGGGTCGAGGTCTGGCTGCGTTAGGGTGCTAGAGCAAACCCTCGGCGCGGAAGCTGAGCTCGGCAGATTTGCCGATGATCAGATGATCATGCAGGGTCAGGCCCAGCGCCTGTGCGGCGGCTTCGACCTGCCCGGTCATGGCGATATCCTCGGGGCTGGGCGTGGGGTCGCCAGAGGGATGATTATGCACCAGAATCAAGGCGCTAGCGTTGAGTTCCAGGGCACGTTTGACGACCTCGCGCGGGTAGACGGGGACGTGATCGACAGTGCCGCGCGCCTGTTCCTCGTCGGCGATCAGCACGTTCTTGCGATCAAGATAGAGGACGCGGAATTGCTCGGTGTCGCGATGGGCCATGGTGGTGTGGCAATAGTCGAGCAGAGCGTCCCATGACGAGACGACATGGCGTTGCATGACGCGCGACCGCGCCAGGCGCTGTGCCGCGGCCTCGACGATCTTCAACTCGCAGATCACCGCCTCGCCCACACCCTTGACCCGGGCCAGCCGCTCGGCCGGGGCGGCAAGCACACGGTTGAAATCACCGAATGTTTCCAGGAGCTTATGAGCCAATGGCTTGACGTCCTGACGCGGGATCGCGCGGAACAGCACCAGTTCGAGCATCTCGTAATCGGGCAGGGCCTGCGCGCCGCCCGAGAGAAAGCGGGCGCGCAGGCGTTTGCGGTGATCGGCGATATAGGAGGGGCGCTTGCCAGAGGGCAGCGCCGGGACGATCTGAACCTCGTCATCGTCGAAAAGCGGCAAGGGGCCTTCGGAGAACTGGGACGTGGCGGTCATGCCCCGAGTGTGAGCCGGATCCGGTGAAGGATTGGTTAATTTCGGCAAGGGTTAACGATTCTTTTTGGGCCGAAAAGGGGGGTGATTTGCGTATGACTCCCGGCTGCCGCCCGGCTGCCGGGGGAGGGGGTCGCGTGGTTCCGGGCAATCGTGAACCCAGCGCGCGGTGTTTGTTAAGCAAAAAGAAAGGGTGCGTGAGAACACGCACCTGCAAGATGATTCGGCAGCGAGGGTAGATCGCACGACCAATGCGGGACGAGGGGGCAGCAGATGGCTGCGGTCGGGTGCTTACAACGTCGGCGCCATGCGCTTTATCCCGCAACGTCATCCCTCACTCGAAGCGATGCGCATCACATCAAAAGCATCCGTCCGGATGCTGCTCGGACGGCTCTCTTCGGCTCAGCCCTTCATCGCGTCCCAGAAGCTCTTGACCGAGGAGAAGAAGGACGAGCTTTGCGGGTTGTTCTCCTCGCTCAGTTCCTCGAACTCCTTGAGAAGCTCCTTTTGCCGCGCGGTGAGATTCACCGGGGTTTCGACCGCCAGTTCGATGAACATGTCGCCCGCAGGGCCACCGCGCAGGGCGGGCATGCCCTTGCCGCGCAGACGCATCTGGCGACCCGACTGCGAACCGGCGGGAATCTTCACGCGGCTGCGGCCGCCATCGATGGTGGGCACCTCGATATCGCCACCCAGCGCAGCGGCGGTCATCGAGACCGGCACGCGGCAGAAGAGATCATTGCCTTCACGTTCGAAGAGATCGTGTTTCTCGACCTCGATGAAGATGAAAAGATCGCCCGCCGGACCGCCACGCATCCCGGCCTCGCCCTCGCCCGCGAGGCGAATGCGGGTTCCGGTCTCGACGCCCGCGGGGATATTCACGGAAAGCGAGCGGTCCTTGTGAACCCGGCCCTGTCCGTGACAGATCTTGCAGGGGTTCTGGACGATCTGGCCCAGCCCGCCACAGGTCGGACAGGTGCGTTCGACGGTGAAAAAGCCCTGTTGCGCGCGGACCTTGCCCATGCCCGAGCAGGTCGGGCAGGTTGTGGGTTCGGACCCGCTTTCGGCGCCGGTGCCGTCACAGGCATCGCATTGCACCGAGGAGGGCACGTTGATGGTTTTCTGCAGGCCCGAAAACGCCTCTTCCAGCGTGATGCGCATGTTGTAACGCAGGTCGGCGCCGCGGGTGGCGCGCTGTCGCCCGCCTGGGCCACCGCGCCCGCCCATGAAATCGCCGAAGAGATCATCGAACACGTCCGAGAAGGCCGAGGCGAAATCGCCATGGCCGGGATGACCGCCGGGTCGTGCACCGCCGCCGCCCATGCCACCCTCGAAGGCGGCATGACCGAACCGGTCATAGGCGGCCTTCTTATCGGCGTCCTTCAAAACCTCGTAGGCTTCGTTGGCTTCCTTGAACTGGGCCTCGGCCTGGGGGTTGTCGGCGTTGCGGTCGGGGTGAAGCTCTTTGGCCTTCTTGCGGTAGGCTTTCTTGATTTCGTCGGTCGAAGCGCCCCTGGAAACACCGAGCACCTCGTAAAAGTCGCGTTTTGCCATCGGGTTATCCCCTTTCAAAGGACCACTTGGGGCCGGGCCGGATCATGGCCCGGCCCCCGAGATCCCTGAACGCTTACGCGCGCTTGTCGTCATCAAGGTCTTCGAAGTCGGCATCGACGATATCGTCGTCGCCCGGACCCGAATCAGCCGCCGAGGGTTCTTCATCTCCACCCTCTTCCTGGCTGGCCTTGTAGATCGCCTCGCCCAGTTTCATGGCCGCTTCGGTCACGTTCTGGATGCCGGACTTGATCTTCTCGGCCGTGACATCCTCTTTCTCGAGGTCTTCCTTGAGCGCGGAGACGGCAAGCTCGATCGCCTCGACGGTGGTCGGATCGACCTTGTCGCCATGCTCTTCCAGCGACTTCTCGGTCGAGTGGATGAGGCTCTCGGCCTGGTTGCGGGCCTCGACGAGTTCCTTGCGGGCCTTGTCGGCCTCGGCATTCGCCTCGGCGTCCTTGACCATCTTCTCGATGTCCTCTTCGGAGAGACCGCCCGACGCCTGGATCGTGATCTTGTGTTCCTTGCCGGTGCCCTTGTCCTTGGCCGAGACGTTGACGATGCCGTTGGCGTCGATGTCGAAGGTCACCTCGATCTGGGGCATGCCGCGCGGTGCGGGCGGAATATCCTCGAGGTTGAACTGACCCAGCATCTTGTTGTCGGTCGCCATTTCACGCTCGCCCTGGAAGACGCGGATCGTCACCGCGGACTGGTTGTCCTCTGCGGTCGAGAAGATCTGGCTCTTCTTGGTGGGGATCGTGGTGTTGCGGTCGATCAGGCGGGTGAACACGCCGCCCAGCGTTTCGATGCCCAGCGAAAGCGGGGTCACGTCGAGAAGGACCACGTCCTTGACGTCGCCCTGGAGCACGCCGGCCTGGATGGCGGCGCCCATTGCAACGACCTCGTCGGGGTTGACGCCCTTGTGGGGTTCCTTGCCGAAGAACTTGGTCACTTCCTCGAACACCTTGGGCATCCGGGTCTGACCGCCGACGAGCACGACCTCGTCGATGTCATCCTTGGAAAGGCCCGCATCCTTGAGCGCGGCCTGGCAGGGCTTGAGCGATGCCTTGATCAAATCGGAGACGAGGCTTTCGAGCTTGGCCCGGGTCAGCTTCATCACCATGTGGAGCGGCTGGCCGGTGTCCTTGTCCATCGAGATGAACGGCTGGTTGATCTCGGTCTGGCTGGAGCTGCTGAGTTCGATCTTGGCCTTCTCGGCGGCTTCCTTGAGCCGTTGCAGGGCCATCTTGTCCTTGGTCAGATCGACGCCATGCTCTTTCTTGAACTCCTCGGCGAGGTAGTTGACGACCCGCATGTCGAAGTCTTCGCCGCCAAGGAAGGTGTCGCCGTTGGTCGATTTGACTTCGAACAGCCCGTCGTCGATTTCGAGAATGGTCACGTCGAAGGTACCGCCGCCGAGGTCATAGACCGCGATGGTGTGGCTGTCCTGCTTGTCGAGACCATAGGCCAGCGCCGCGGCGGTCGGCTCGTTGATGATGCGCAGCACTTCGAGACCGGCGATCTTGCCGGCGTCCTTGGTCGCCTGACGCTGGGCGTCGTTGAAATAGGCGGGCACGGTGATGACGGCCTGCGTCACCTCTTCGCCGAGATAGCTTTCGGCGGTTTCCTTCATCTTGCCGAGGATGAAGGCGGAAATCTGGGACGGCGAATATTTCTCGCCCTTGGCTTCGACCCAGGCGTCGCCATTGCCGCCGTCGATGACGGAAAAGGGCATGTTCTTCTTGTCCTTGGCCAGATCGCTGTCGTCGAAACGACGACCGATCAGGCGCTTGACGCCGAAGATGGTGTTTTCAGGGTTGGTGACGGCCTGACGTTTGGCCGACTGGCCGACGAGGCGTTCATCGTCGGTGAAGGCGACGATCGACGGGGTCGTCCGTGCCCCTTCGGCGTTTTCGATCACGCGCGGTTGCGCACCATCCATGATGGCGATGCAGGAGTTGGTGGTTCCGAGGTCAATACCGATGACTTTGGCCATGTTTTTCGATCCCTTCTACTTCAAGGCGATTTTCGAGGGCCGGACCCATTATGGCATCCACCCCCGGCTTTGGGGCGCCGTGTCCGGTTCCGCCGGTTCGCGGCGCTTCCGGGCGTATATAGGCAGGCAGTTTTGGCGCTGCAAGCACCGGTATCGTCAAGAGATTGCAAATATCCGGTGTTTTTTGCACCAATCGCCGGAATCGGACGTAACAAGGGGTTGGGATGAGCGAATGTGAGCGGATCGAACTGCGCGGCGTGACCGTGTTCAGACGCGCGCTGGACGAAAGCGCGCAGGCCGGGCTGGTGGACCGCATCCGCGAGATCGCCCGCGCGGCGCCGATGTTTCACCCCGAAACGCGCTGGGGCAAGCGGATGAGCGTCAAGATGACCAGCGCCGGAAAATTCGGTTGGGTCAGCGACCGGCGCGGCTATCGTTACGAACGCCGGCACCCGTCGGGTGCGGACTGGCCGCCGATCCCGGCTGCGGTGCTGGAGATCTGGGAACGGTTCGGAGCGGTCGCGACGCCCGCCTTGCGCGCGCCGGAATGCTGCCTGGTCAACTACTATGGCGAGGGCGCGCGGATGGGGCTGCACCAGGACCGGGACGAGGCCGACTTCACGCAGCCGGTTGTGTCGGTCTCGCTGGGCGATGCGGGGCTGTTCCGCGTCGGCAATATCGAACGCGGCGGCAAGACCGAATCGCTCTGGCTGGAGAGCGGTGACGTGGTGGTGCTCGGCGGCGCGGCGCGGCTTGTCCATCACGGGGTGGACCGGATCAGGTTCGGGTCGAGCGGGCTCCTGAAGGATGGCGGACGGATCAACCTGACGCTGCGGGTGGTGACATGAGGTGCAGGACCGCCAGCAGCCATCAGCGCCGCGCGCTCCAGCTCAGCGAGGCGTGGCGGCGGGTATAGAATTCGCCGATCAGCCCGATCATCAACAGGGCGATGCCGACGATGATCGGATATTCGAGGCTCGAATTGCGCGGAAAGTAATTCACGAAGATGAAGCCACGCGCCTGGTCGATGGCATGAAAGAGCGGGTTCCAGTCGAACATGGCCAGCATGTAACCCGGCAGGGTATTGGCGACGAACATCTTGCCCGAGGCGATCATGTTGGCGCGGGTATAGAATGTGCTGAAGATCGACACGAATGTCGGAAACCACGGCTTGATCGCGAGCAGCACGACGCCCACCGCGAACCCCGTGAACCACGCGATCAGAAAGGCGCCGAAGGCGGCAACCGGTTGTTCGATGACAAAGCGATTGATGATCACGTAATAGCCGAACAGGATCAGGAAGAGCGACAGCACTTGGATATAGAGTGCCCCCAGGGCCGCCGAGAGAATCGACACGATGGTGTTCATCGGCGCATGCTGCATCATCGGTGCGGCCGGGCCTTCGGAGCCGACCACCGCGCCCAGCGTCTTGACATGGGTCATGTAGAGAAAGATGCCCGACATGATGTAGAGCAGGAAGTCACCGCGAATCGCCGAACGGCGCATATCCAGCAGCGAGAACATCGCGTAGAAGACCACCACCATGATGGCGACCTGCATCATGTTGATCAAAAGCGCCATGACCGCGTTGCCGTGGCTCTTGCGCACCGAACGCACGACCGAGTGATAGACCAGTTCGAGAATGATGAAGGCCGAGGTAAGGCTCGATCGCTTTCGGGGTCGTTGTTCGAACATGGCAACACTGCTCCGCCGGGCACCCGTATTGTGGGACGTATTCCTTGCCGTCCCGTTAGCCGCCGATCATAAGGGGAGCAGGCGATTTTGACAACAAAAGCCGTTGAATAACGCACAGCCAAGGAGCCCCGGATTTGAACCATGAAAAACTGAGCACGGTGATGCGCGAACTGGCCCTCAAGGCGGGCGAGACGATCATGGACGTCTATCGCGCGGACGATTTCGAAGTGAAGGTCAAGTCGGACGCGAGCCCCGTGACCGAGGCCGACGAGGCCGCCGATGCGGTGATCAGCGCCGGTTTGCGCGCCGCCTTTCCCGATCTTTTGCTGATCACCGAGGAACAGGCCGCGTCGCATGCCGAGACAGGCGAGACGTTCCTGATCGTCGATCCGCTGGACGGGACAAAGGAATTCGTCAACCGGCGCGGCGATTTCACCGTCAACATCGCCTATGTCGAGAACGGCGTGCCGGTGCGCGGCATCGTCTATGCCCCGGCGAAAGAGCGGATGTTCTATACATTGCCTGACGGCCGCGCGGTCGAGGAGGAAGGGCCCTTTGATCCGATCCGCGCCGGCGCAACCCGCCCCATCCGCGTGGCCGAGGCCGACAACGGCGCGCTGATGGTGGTTGCGTCGAAATCGCATCTCACCGACGAGACCCGCGACTATATCGCGAAATACGCCGTGAAGGATTTCAAGAGCGCGGGATCGTCGCTCAAGCTCTGCCTCGTGGCGACGGGCGAGGCCGATCTCTATCCGCGTGTCGGGCCGACGATGGAATGGGACACGGCAGCCGGTCACGCGGTTCTTGTGGGCGCCGGCGGAAAGGTGGTGCGGTTCGACGATCACACGCCGCTTCGCTATGGCAAGCCGGGCTATCGCAACCCCTATTTCATCGCCCATGCGCCCTCGGTGGAGTTGAAACCGGCATGAGCGTTCTGATCGTCATTCCGGCGCGTCATGCCTCGACCCGCTATCCCGGCAAGCCTCTGGCCGCGTTGACCGGGGCGGACGGCACGGCCAAGAGCCTGATCCGGCGGTCATGGGAGGCCGCGCGGGGCGTGTCGGGCGTCGACCGGGTGGTGGTGGCCACGGATGACGCGCGCATCCGCGACGCGGCCGAGAGGTTCGGCGCCGAGGTGGTGATGACCTCATCCGCATGTCGCAACGGGACCGAACGCTGTGCCGAGGCGCTTGTCGCGCTGGGCGGTGGGTTCGACATCGTGGTCAACCTTCAGGGCGATGCGCCGCTCACGCCGGCCTGGTTCGTCGAGGCGTTGATCGAGGGATTGCAGGACAATCCGGCGGCCGCGGTCGCGACACCGGTGCTGCGCTGTGACGGGCGGGCACTGAACGGGTTTCTCGAGGACCGCCGCGCCGGGCGCGTGGGCGGCACGACCGCGGTGTTCGACCGCCGGGGTCATGCGCTCTATTTTTCCAAAGAGGTGATCCCGTTCACCGGGCGAGCCTATGACGACGCGGATGAAACGCCGGTCTTTCATCACGTGGGTGTCTATGCCTACCGACCCGCGGCGCTGCGCGATTACGCGGGCTGGGAAATGGGGCCGCTGGAGACGCTCGAAGGGTTGGAGCAATTGCGCTTCATGGAGCAGGGGCGGCCGGTTCTGTGCGTCGAGGTCGAGGCGCGGGGACGACAGTTCTGGGAGTTGAACAACCCCGAGGACGTGCCCCGGATCGAGGCGATGATGCGCGAGATGGGGATGGCATGACCCCGCCGCCGGTCAGCGTCGTCATCGTGAGCCGCGACCGGCCCGAAAGCCTGATCTGGTGCCTGACAGGGGTGGCGGGGCTGCGCTACCCGGGTTTCGAGGTGGTGGTCGTCGCCGACTCGCCGGGCGTCGCGGCGGTGCGCGCCAGCCGGTTCGCGGGGCGCGTCAAGCTGATCGCGTTCGACCGGGCCAACATCTCGGAAGCGCGCAACCTCGGGGTTTCGCAGGCGGCGGGCGAGGTTGTCGCCTTCATCGACGATGACGCGGTGCCCGAGCCGACATGGCTGACCTTCCTGACCGCGCCGCTCGCCGATCCGGGCGTGGCGGCCGTGGGCGGGTTCGTGCGCGGGCGCAACGGGATTTCCTTTCAATGGAAGGCGCGGATGGTCGACACCTGCGGACGCGCCGAACCTCTGGACGTGGACGAGGCGCAGCCCACGGTTCTGCACCCGGGGCCGGGGCAGGCGATCAAGACCGAGGGGACCAACATGGCGCTGCGGCGGCAGGTCCTGGCCCGGCTGGGCGGGTTCGATCCGAATTTCCGGTTCTATCTCGACGAGACCGACCTCAATATCCGGCTGGCGCGGGCAGGCATGGCGACGGCGATTGCCCCGATGGCGCAGGTGCATCACGCCTATGCCGCAAGCCCGCGGCGCAGCGCGGATCGCGCGGTGCGCGACCTGCACGAAATCGGGGCGAGCTGGGCGGTGTTCCTGCGCAAGCATTGCCCCGAAGAGCAGCGCGCCCGTCGCTGGCAGGAGGTGCAGAACGACGAGCACACGCGGCTGGACGACCAGCAGGCGCGCGGGTTGATCAACGCGGCCGACGCGCCGCGTATTCTTGCCAGCCTCTCCGAGGGGTTCGCCGATGGCCGCCAGCGCGAGATCGCCGACCCGCCCGGGGTCGAGCCATCGCAGGCCGGGTTCCTGCCGTTCCCGGGGGCCCAAGGGGCGTCGGTCGTCCTTGCGGGGCGCATCTGGCAGGCGCGGCGGATCCGCCGCGAAGCGCGCGACCGGGTCGCACGCGGTGAAACGGTGAGTCTGTTCCTGTTCTCGCCCACGACACGGTTTCACAAGGTGCGGCTCAGCCCCGAAGGCGTGTGGGAACAGGTGGGTGGGCTGTTCGGGCGCAGCGAGCGCGATGCCCCGCTTTTCCGGCTCATCGGGTTCAGGGCAAGGGTCGATCAGGAATCGCGGCGCGTGGCCGCGTTGCGCGACCTGAACGGTGCGGATCAGGACAAGCGGCAACATACCGCGATTTCGCCGTGACTATTCAAAAATCTTGTTGGACAGGTATGTTTCGCCGCAAGAATTGTGTGGTAAGCAAGCCCTGCATTATCCACCAACGACATGATTGAACAGTGAGGTTTATCACCATGAAGAACAAGGTAACCAAGGCGATCTTTCCGGTTGCGGGTCTGGGCACCCGGTTCCTGCCCGCCACGAAATCGGTTCCCAAGGAAATCATGACGTTGGTCGACAGGCCGCTCATTCAATATGCAATCGACGAAGCACGCGCGGCCGGCATCAAGGAATTCATCTTTGTCACGTCACGCGGCAAGGGCGCACTGGAAGACTATTTCGATCACGCGCCGGTGCTCGAACAGGAGTTGCGCAAGAAGAACAAGACCGAGCTTCTGGAGATTCTCAAGAACACCAACATGGATTCGGGCGAGATCGCCTATATCCGTCAGCACAAGGCCATGGGTCTGGGTCATGCGGTCTGGTGCGCGCGGCGCCTGATCGGGAACGAACCCTTCGCGGTCATCCTGCCCGATGACGTGATCGCGGCGGAAAAGCCTTGCCTGCAACAGATGGTCGAGGCGTTCCAGGAAAACCCGGGCTGCATGGTGGCGGCAATGGAGGTTCCGAGAACCAAGACCTCGTCCTACGGGATCCTCGACGTGGCCGAGGACATGGGTACGCATGTATCGGTCAGGGGCATGGTCGAGAAGCCCGAGGCCGACGCGGCCCCCTCGAACCTTGCGGTGATCGGTCGCTACATTCTGACCCCGAACGTGATGCGCAACCTCAACCGGATCAAGGCGGGATCCGGCGGCGAGATCCAGTTGACCGACGCGATTGCCATGGAGGCGGCCGAGGGCCGGCCGGTCAATGGTTACCGCTTCTCAGGGCAGCGGTTCGATTGCGGTTCGAAAGCGGGTTTCCTTCAGGCCACGGTCTCCTTCGGTCTCGCCCGCGAGGAATTGCGTGACGGGTTGATGGAATACCTTCAGGATCTGCTTCATGTAGACAAGGCGGCGCAATAGGCCCGTCACGCGGAGCGGGAGAAGCACGTGAAGACAGTTCTGGTGACCGGCGGGGCGGGCTATATCGGCTCGCATGCCTGCAAGGTGTTGGCGCGGGCGGGGATCACGCCGGTCACGTTCGACAATCTTGCAACCGGCTGGCAGGAGGCGGTGAAATTCGGCCCGTTCGAGCAGGGCGATCTGCTGGATCGGGACCGCCTGGATGACGTGTTTGCCGCCCACCGGCCCGATGCGGTGATGCATTTCGCCGCGCTGAGCCAGGTGGGCGAGAGCATGGCGCAACCGGGACGCTACTGGCGCAACAACGTCACCGGATCGCTCAACCTGATCGAGGCGGCGGTGGCGGCGGGGTGCATGGATTTCGTGTTCAGCTCGACCTGTGCGATCTATGGCGATCAGGACAACGTGGTCCTGGACGAAAGCTGCGCCCAGCACCCGATCAACGCTTATGGCAAGTCCAAGCGTGCGATCGAGGAGATCCTGGAAGATTTCGGCGCAGCGCATGGGCTGCAATCGGTGATCTTTCGCTATTTCAACGTGGCGGGCGCGGATGACGCGGCCGAAATCGGCGAGTTCCACCAGCCCGAGACGCATCTTGTTCCGCTGATCCTCGATGCGATCGACGGGCGGCGCGGAGCGCTCACGGTGTTCGGCACCGATTACGACACGCCCGATGGCACCTGCATCCGCGATTACGTGCATGTGATGGACCTCGTGGAGGCACATGTCCTGGGGTTGCGCTGGCTTGGGGCAGGCAAGGGCAGCCGGGTGTTCAACCTTGGCACCGGACACGGGTTCTCGGTGCGCGAGGTGATCGCGGCGGCCGAGGCGGTGACAGGGCGCGAGGTGCCGTTCGCCGAAGGGCCAAGGCGGGCGGGAGATGCGACGCGGCTGGTTTCCGGCTCGATGCGGGCCGGGCAGGATCTGGGCTGGACACCGGGCCGTTCGACGCTGGAGCAGATGATTTCGGATGCCGCGCGCTGGCACAAGGTGGGCCACTATGAGAGCTAAACCCGGCGAGGCGAGGCTATTGGACCTGACCCGGCTGGTCAGCCGGGCCGGGCGCGTGCCGACCGGCGTGGACCGGGTGGAACTGGCCTATCTGCGGGCACTGGTGGCGGCGAAGACCCCCGCGTTCGGCCTTGTGCGCACGTCGTTGGGTTACATCCTGCTGGACGAGGACGGCATGTGCGCGATGGCCGAGCGGGTCGAGGGGCGGGTGTCATGGGGGCCGGCGGACCGGTTGTCGCGGCTGTCGCGCAGGCTTGACCCGGCGCAGCAGCGCGGGCAGTCGGACGCGCGGCGGCTGGCCCGGGCAAGGACCGTGCGCCCGGGTCTGAAACGGATGCTGGCGCGGCACCTGCCGCAGGGCACGCGCTATTTCAACGTCGGCCATACCAACCTGACCGAACGGGTGACGCAGGCGGTGAAACAGGGGGTGAACGGCACGATCAACGTGATGGTACATGACACGATCCCGCTGGATCATCCGCTTTACCAGCGGCCCGAAAGCATCGAGCGGTTCCGCAGGATGATGGGCCGGGTCAGCCGCGATGCCGATCTGGTGATCTATAATTCGCGCCACACGCGGCAGAGCGCCGAGCGCCGCCTCGAAGAGACCGGGCGCGTTCCGCCGGGGCTGGTGGCCAAGCTGGGAGTCGAGCTGTCCGAGCCACGACCCGGCGACCTTCCCGCGGGGCTACCGCCCGAGGGGGTCTATTTCGTCACCGTCGGCACGATCGAGCCACGCAAGAACCATGCGCTTCTGCTCGATATATGGGAGCGGATGGTAAAGCAGACCATTCCGCAGGAGATGCCGCATCTGGTCATTTGCGGGCAACGGGGCTGGATGAACGAGGAGCTGTTCTTTCGCCTCGACCGGTCCGCGTTGCTGGGTCAGCATATCCATGAACACGGCGATTTGAGTGACGGGGCGATCGCGGCGCTCGTGCAGGGGGCGGCGGGCGCGCTTTATCCCAGCCTTGCCGAAGGCTTTGGCCTGCCGATGGCCGAGGCGGCGGCGATGGGCGTTCCGGTGATCTGTGCGGATTTGCCGGTTTACCGGGAGGTGCTCGGGGATATTCCCGTTTACGCAAGCCTGAAGGACAGCTATCTTTGGCAAAGAAGAATAACGTCCCTGGCAGACAGTCAGAGGGCGGGCAAGGCAGGAAGTGGTCACGCGGCCAAGGGTTTCGAGCCACCGACGTGGGGCGGGCATTTCAACGCGGTCTTAAAGATGGCGTGATAAGACCCGGGCAGTTCCGCAATTTCCTGCCATGTGCAAAGAGGGGCGTCAGTGGGCGTTGTGCAGTCATACCGTCTGAGGCTTCAGCGCAAGCGCTGGCGCATCCGCGCCTTTCGCAAACGGCGTGAATTGCGGGCCATTTCCGACCGGACGGCACGGATCAGGCCCGATGACATCCTGCTGTTTTCGACCCAGCGCAACGAGAAGATCCGCCTGCCCTATTTCCTGCACTATTACCGCGAGATGGGGGTGAATCATTTCCTGATCGTGGACAATGACAGTGACGACGGCAGCCTCGAATACCTGATGAAACAGTCCGACGTGTCGGTCTGGCACACGCGCAAGAGCTACAAGCGGTCGCGGTTCGGGGTCGACTGGCTCAACTGGCTGCAATGGCAGCACGCGCACGGGCATTGGGCGCTTGTGGTCGATCCCGACGAGTTTCTTGTCTATCCGTTCTGCGACACGCGGCCGCTCAGGGCGCTGACCGACTGGCTCGATGCGTCGTCGATCAAGTCGTTCAGCGCGATGCTTCTCGACATGTATCCCAAGGGGCGGATCGACGCCCAGCCCTACCAGGAGGGGCAGAACCCGCTGGAGATCACGAGCTGGTTCGACAGTGGCAACTACATGATCCAGAAGAACGGCAAGTTCGGCAACCTGTGGATCCAGGGCGGGCCGCGGGCACGGGTGTTTTTCCGCGACGCGCCGGAAAAGGCCCCGGCGCTCAACAAGATCCCGCTGGTCAAGTGGGACCGGCGCTATGCCTATGTCAGTTCGACCCACATGCTTTTGCCGCGGGGGCTCAACCTTGTCTATGACGAGTGGGGCGGCGAGAAGGCCAGCGGCGTTCTGTTACACACCAAGTTCCTCGATACGTTCACCGCAAAGGCGCAGGAAGAGCTGGACCGCAAGCAGCACTACGCCGCCAGCATCGAATACAAAGCCTATGCCGAAACCCTGGCCCGGAACCCCGATCTCTGGTGCAAGTGGAGCGAGAAATACATCAACTGGCGGCAACTCGAGATCCTGGGGCTGATGTCCAAGGGGAACTGGGCATGACGCGCCGGCCGCCACATTGGGGCAGCGTCGGTATCGTGATGCTGGTGCATACGGCGCTGGACCGGGCCGAGCAGGTGGCGCGGCACTGGCACGCGGCGGGTTGCCCCATCGTCATTCATTGCGACAAGTCCACGCCGCGCCGCGCCTATGAGGCGTTTCGCGAGGCGCTGGCCGATCTGCCAGATATCCGGTTTTCACAACGTCATCGCTGTGAATGGGGAACCTGGGGCATCGTGGCCGCCACGCAGAAAGCCAGCGAACTGATGCTGGTGGAGTTTCCGAAGGTCCGGCATGTCTATCTGGCCAGCGGATCGTGCCTGCCGCTGCGCCCGGTGCAGGAGTTGATCGACTACCTGGCCGAACGGCCACGCACCGATTTCATCGAAAGTGCGACCACCGCGGACGTACCCTGGACCGTCGGAGGGCTGGACGAGGAGCGCTTTACCCTGCGGTTTCCGTTCTCGTGGAAACGGCAGCGGCATCTCTTTGACCGATACGTCGCGATCCAGCGCAAGATCGGCTTCAAGCGCAAGATCCCCCGCAATATCCTGCCGCATATGGGCAGCCAGTGGTGGTGCCTGACACGACAAACCCTGTCGGCCATCCTGCAAGACCCCGAGAGGCCGGCCTATGACCGGTATTTCAGGCGTGTCTGGATTCCCGACGAAAGCTATTTCCAGACGCTGGCCCGGCTCTATTCCACCAGTATCGAGAGCCGGTCGCTGACGCTCTCCAAGTTCGATTTCCAGGGCAAGCCGCATATTTTCTACGACGACCACCTGCAACTCTTGCGGCGGTCGGACTGCTTCGTGGCGCGCAAGATCTGGGCCCATGCCGACCGGCTTTACGAGGCGTTCCTGACCAGCCCCGAGGGCGCGATGAGCCGGACCGAGCCGAACCCCGGCAAGATCGACCGCATTTTCGCCAAGGCGGTCGAGCGCCGCACGCGCGGCCGTCCGGGGCTTTACATGCAAAGCCGGTTTCCCAACGAGGGTTGGGAGAACGGCATGACGGGCGGTCGGTACTCGGTATTCCAGGGGTTTGCCGAACTGTTCGAGAATTTCGAGCCATGGCTGGCCAGGTCCACCGGTGCGCGGGTGCACGGGCATCTATTTGCGCCGGACCGGGTGGAATATTCCGGCGATCAGCCGGTGATCAACGGCGCCCTGTCCGACAGCGCGGCGGCGCGCGACTACAATCGCAAGGCATTCCTGACCAACCTGATCTGGAACACGCGCGGCGAGCGGCAGTGTTTTCAGCTTGGCCCCGCCGACATTCCCAACCCCGTCGCGGATCAGCAAGAGGATCCCGACATGGAGCTGAGCTGGATGCTGGCACGTGACCCCAACGCCCAGATCAGCATCATCAGCGGGGCCTGGGCCCTGCCCCTGTTCAAGTCGAATCGCAATTTTGCCGACATTCGAGCCGAGGCCGCACGGTTGCAAAAGATCGAGAGCGAGCATCTCGACGTGCTGCGCAGCCCGTATTCCAAGGCGCGCATCCGCATCTGGACCATGGCGGATTTCATAGAAAGCCCGATGGAATCGCTTCAGACCATCATCGACGAGATCGGCAACAAGGGGTTGCGCCGCCTGGCCGAGGCCCCGCGCATGACCGACCTGACCGGGTTCGGGCAGTTCCTGCAGAACCTCAAGAACCAGGGGATGCACCCCTATCTGATGGGCGATTTCCCGGTTGTCGGCCAACCGGTCGGAAGCGAGAACGACAAGCCACGCAAACCTTACCTGGTGCAGTAGATGCAAAGCCCCTTCGATTATTTCGTCGTTTTCGCCGAGATGCGGACCGGTTCGAACTTCCTTGAATCGAACCTCAACGCCTTTCCGGCCCTTTCCTGCCTGGGCGAGGCGTTCAATCCGCATTTCATCGGCTATCCCAATCGGGAGGAGTGCCTCGGCGTGAGCGAGGAGGCGCGCAACCGTGACCCGATGGTGCTCATCGAGGCGGTGAAACAGGCGCCGGGACTCGCGGGGTTCCGGTTCTTTCACGATCACGATCCACGGGTTCTCGAACCCATCCTGTCGGACCCGCGCTGTGCCAAGATCATTCTGACGCGCAACCCGGTCGAAAGCTATGTGAGCTGGAAAATCGCGCAGGCGACCGGGCAGTGGAAGCTGACCAATGTGCACAAGCGCAAGGAGGCGAAAGCCCGGTTCGACGCCCGAGAGTTCAAGGCGCATCTCGAAGAGTTGCAGGATTTCCAGGTGATGCTGCTACGGGCGCTTCAGACCACCGGGCAGACCGCGTTCCATGTCGCCTATGAGGATCTGCAGGATGTCGAGGTGATGAACGGCATCGCCAGATGGCTGGGGCAGCCGGACCGGCTCGACAATCTGGAAAAGAACCTCAAGCGGCAGAACCCCGAACCGATTTCCGAGAAGGTCGAGAATTTCGACGAGATGCGCGCGGCGCTGGCCGATCTTGACCGGTTCAACCTCAACCGGACCCCGAATTTCGAGCCGCGGCGGGGGGCGGTTGTGCCGAGCTATGTCGCCTGTGCCAAGGCGCCGCTGATGTATCTGCCGATCAGGTCGGGGCCGGAGGCCGAGGTGCGGTCCTGGATGGCTGCGCTTGACGGGGTGGACGAGGCCGCGCTCTTGACCGGTTTCAATCAGCAGAGCCTGCGGCGCTGGATGCGCGGCAACCCCGGGCACCGGTCATTTACCGTGCTGCGGCACCCGGTGGCGCGGGCGCATCATGCTTTTGTCACACGCATCCTGATGACCGGAAAGGGCAGCTTTGCCAATATCCGCAAGACACTGCGCCGGGTGCACAATCTGCCCATTCCCGCCGAGGCGCCCGACGCGGCATGGGGTCCGAGCGAGCATCGCGCGGCTTTCCTCGCGTTTCTCGAATTCGTCAAGGCCAACCTGTCGGGACAAAGCGCGGTGCGCCAGGACGCGGCCTGGGCCAGCCAGGCGGGCATCCTGCACGGCATGGGCAGTTTCGCGTTGCCGGATTTCGTGCTGCGCGAAGAGGAACTGTCCGCCTACCTGCCCGCGATCGCGCAGCAGGTGGGCCGAGCGGATGCGCCCGAACCGGCAGAAGCACCCGCCGAAGGGCCGGTCACGCTCGCCGAAATCTATGACGAGAAGATCGAAGCCGCCGCGCAGGATGCCTATCAGCGCGATTACATGGTTTTCGGCTTCGGGGCCTGGCGGGATTGACCCCCTCAGACGGCCTGGGCGGATTGGTTCTCGGTCAGGATGGTATAGAGCGTGGCAGGATCGGAATTGGCGCGCAGTTTCGCACAGACATCCGCATCACGCAGGGTTCGCGACACCCGAGCCAGCGCCTTGAGGTGCTCGACGCCCGCTTCCTTCGGGGCGAAGAGCGCAAAGGCGATATCGACCGGTTGACGATCGACCGCTTCGAATTCAATGGGCTTTTCGAGCATCACGAACACCCCGACCACCTGATCGACATCCCCGACGCGGGCATGTGGCAGGGCGACGCCGTGGCCGACCCCCGTCGGCCCGAGGCTTTCACGCTCGAGAAGCGCATCGACCGCGCGGCTGGTGTCGAGACCATAGACCGTGTTCGCGATCTCGCCGATTTCATGCAGCAAACGCTTCTTGCTCGAGGCGGTCGATATGACCTTGACCGCCTCAGGCTTGAGGATGTTGGAAAGTTCCATCCGTGTCGCTCCGACAATGCGGGACGCGGCGCGACCCGATCACCTCAGTTTTGCGGGTCGATCCAGCCGATATTGCCGTCATCGCGGCGATATACGACGTTCAACCCGTCTTTACCCTCTTTGCGGAAGACAAGAACAGGTGCACCCGCGAGTTCCATGTGCATGACCGCCTCTCCGACAGAAAGGGATGGAATGCTGGTTTCCATCTCGGCCACGATGATGGGTTGAAGGTTCGCGGGTTCCGAATCCTCGTCTTCGTGATCTGAGGCGAGGATATACGAGGACGCCTGCATAAGTTCAACCGGTTCGGCGCGCTCGCGGTGATGATCCTTCAACCGTCGCTTGTAGCGGCGCAACTGCTTTTCCATCTTGCTGGCGCAAGCGTCGAATGCGGCATAGATTTCAGTGGCATGGGCCTTGGCCGAAGCGGTCAGCCCGGTCGAGAGATGCACGATGGCTTCGCAGACGAATTCGTGCGCGCTCTTGGAAAAGATGATGTTCGCATCGGTGGGGCGTTCTGCATACTTGTTGATCACCGCGCCAAGCTCGTTCTGAACATGGGTCTGAAGTGCGGTCCCGATGTCGATGTGTTTTCCGCTGATCTGATAGCGCATCTTGTCTCCTTTGCGTGACAATTCGGGCGTTTTCCGGGGGTGTCCCGCGGCTCTTGTTATTCCCGAATGCTGAAACATGACCGCCGCGATGGCTGCCCGCCATGGTTGCCTGACCTGCAGGTCATGATGAGGGGCGAGGCGATATCCACGGCTGTCATGGGATCAGTTTGGTGTAATCCGAGCGGGCAAGTCAATCGAATCCGGTGCCGCATCGCGACAGGTTTACTTTCACGAAATGCGGAAATTCTCGCCGAGGTAGACGCGGCGCACATTCTCGTTTTCCACCACATCCTTGGGACTGCCCGACATCAGCACCTTGCCGTCGTGCAGGATATAGGCGCGATCGACGATTTCGAGGGTTTCGCGCACATTGTGGTCGGTGATCAGCACCCCGATACCGCGCTTCCTTAGATCGGCAACAAGGTGGCGAATGTCGTTCACGCTGATCGGGTCGACCCCGGCAAAGGGCTCGTCGAGCAAGAGATAATTGGGATTGGCCGCAAGGCAGCGGGCGATTTCCACGCGGCGGCGTTCGCCCCCCGAAAGGGCCATCGCGGGTGCGCGCCGCAGATGTTCGATGGAAAAATCCGACAACAGCTCTTCGAGGCGTTCGCGGCGCTTGTGGCGGTCGGATTCGGCGATTTCGAGCACCGCGAGGATGTTGTCCTCAACGCTCATGCCGCGAAAGATCGACATTTCCTGTGGCAGGTAGCCGATACCCAGTTTCGCACGGCGATACATCGGCAGCCCGGTCACGTCGCGCCCGTCAACCAGCACCTGCCCGCCCTCGGGAAATATCAGGCCACAGATCGCATAGAAACAGGTTGTCTTGCCGGAACCGTTGGGGCCGAGCAGGCCGACCACCTCGCCGCGCTGGAGATCCATCGACACGTCACGGATGACGACGCGCTTCTTGTAGCTCTTGCGCAGATTGCGAATGTGCAGGCCCGAGCTGCCCCGGGTGAGCGTGAGATCGGGCTTTGCGGGTTGATCAGTCATTGGATTGCAACACCGTCCTGACGCGGCCCTCCATCCGGGCGGTGCCGTCGTGCGTGTCGACCGTCATCCGGTCGGACGTGAGTGCCGACTCCCCCTGGACCAGCAGGACATCGCCCTGCATCAGGATCGTGCCGCTTTCGACCGAGTAATCGGCACTTTCGGCTTCGGCCGAGTCATCGCCCGAAACCAGCGTGACGCCGCCTGACGCCTTGAGCCGCTGGATACGATCTCCGGCCTGATCATAGAACACCTCGACCGTGGGGGCGGAAAGGCGCATTTCGCCCTGCACGATCAACACGTCGCCGGTAAAGATCGCGGTGCCGTCGTCCTGATCGACCGAGAGCGTCTCGGCGGTGACCTCGACCGGCTGTGCGGGATCCTGCTCGACATCACCAAAGGCAATCTCGGCCCCCTGAGAAGTGGCAGTCACGGGCAAGAGGGCAAGGCAGAGGGCGGCGGCAAGGGCGCGCAAGAGAGCTTGGTTCAATGGACTATTCCTCGATATCCTGCGGATCATATATCAGCTCGATACCATCGGTGAAGAGCAGCCTTGCGTTTTCGCCATTCTCATCCGTGGTCAGCAACATGCGTCCGGCCTTAAAATCACCGGGCGGCCCTGTCCCCACTACCGCGCCGGGGCTTTCTGCGCGAATGCTGCGCATCCCTGAAATGAGTTGGTCGGTGGTGATCTCGTAGCCCGTGGAGCTGGTTACCACGACATCACCGGTCAACTCGGCCCTGTCATTGCCCTGATCGACGATCCCTTCCAGAGCGGAGAAGGTGATCTCCGAGCCACTCGCGAGGGTGATCCGGGCAGAGAGCATTTCGGCAAGGCCGCGGGAGGGGTTCTCGGGATCGGGACGGGCCGACGCCGAACGAAACAGGATCAGGTCGCCGTTTTCCGTGGCGCCCGCCAATTCGGGCGCGGTGACCCGTTCCTCGCGGGCCCGTTCACGCAGGTCGATGGTGGTAAACGGGATCGTCGTTGCCGGATCGATGTTGCGCGACAACAGAAAGAGCGTGGAGAGAATGGCCAGGGCCGCGATCGGAAGCAGGATCTTGAGCCACGCAACGAACCGCGAGTAGAAATCACCCCGCGCCGACATATCAGCCCAGTCCGATCCGAAGGCAGTCATGGATATGGATCAACCCGAGGGGCCGGCCTCCATTGCCTGCGTCGGTAACGAAAAGACAGGTGATCTTGACCGCGTTCATCAATGCAACGGCCTCTTCCGCAAGAGCATCGGGGGCGATGGTGCGGGGGGTGCGGGTCATGACGTCGCCGGCCTTGTGATCGAGAAGTCCGGCCATGTGGCGGCGCAGGTCACCATCGGTGATGATCCCGTCGAGCAGGCCACCGGCATCGGTGACGCCGACCACGCCGAAGCCCTTCCGGCTGATTTCAAGAAGCGCCTCGGACATGGGCGTTTGCCCCGTGACCAACGGCAGGGCGTCGCCCGTGTGCATCAGGTCGCGGACCCGGCTTAGCCGCGCGCCAAGCTTGCCACCGGGGTGAAACTCGCGGAAATGCTCGGGCGTGAAGGCGCGATGCTCCATCAATGCGATGGCCAGCGCATCGCCCAGCGCGAGGGTCATCGTGGTCGTGGAGGTGGGCACGATCCCGGTACCGCAAGCCTCGCCCGCCGGGGGCAGAACGATGGCCACGTCGGCCTGTTTCAGAAGCGTGGATTGCGCATGAGAGGCAACCCCGATCATCGGGATCGAGAACCGGCGGGTATAGGCGATCATGTCGGCCAGTTCGGGCGTTTCGCCCGAGTTCGAGAGCATCAGCACCACGTCGCCCTGCACCATCATCCCCAGGTCGCCGTGGCTGGCTTCGGCGGGGTGCACGAATTGTGCGGGCGTGCCGGTGCTGGCCAGTGTGGCCGCGATCTTGCGTGCGATATGGCCGGACTTGCCCATGCCCGAGACGATCACCCGGCCCCGGACGGCAAGAATGAGGTCGATCGCCGCGGCAAATCCATCACCCAGCCCGTCGGCCAGCATGGTCAGCGCGTCGGCCTCGGTGCGGATGACGCGGCGCGCGGCGGCGAGGAATGTTTCATGGTCGGTCATGTATGGGCAAAGATATCCGTTTCCGGCCAACCCGCCAAATCGAGTTGGGCACGGATGGGCAGGAAGCGGAAACATGCCTGTGCGATCTCGCTTCGCCCTTCGCGGGCGAGTCGCTCTTCGAGCTTGTCGCGCAGGGCGTGGAGATAGAGAACGTCCGACGCGGCATAGTCGAGTTGCGCCTCGCTCAGATCCTCGGCACCCCAGTCGGACATCTGCTGTTGCTTGGAGATGTCGACCCCCAGCATTTCCTGCAACAGGAACTTGAGCCCGTGGCGGTCGGTATAGGTGCGCACCAGTTTCGAGGCAATCTTGGTGCAGTAGACCGGGGCAGTCATCACGCCGAAAGCATGCAGAAGGACGGCAATGTCGAAGCGGCCGAAATGAAACATCTTGAGCACGTCCGGATCGGCCAGCATGGCCGTGAGATTGGGCGCCTGCGTCTGGCCCTTCATGATCTGGACAAGATGGGCCTCGCCGTCGCCCGCCGACATCTGCACGAGGCAAAGCCGGTCGCGATGGGGGTTGAGGCCCATGGTTTCACAGTCGATGGCGACGATCGGCCCGAGATCGAGCCCGTCGGGAAGGTCGCCCTTGTAGAGATGATTGGCCATCTGGGTTGCGCCTCTGGCTGTGGTTCCTGGACTTGTCGGGCCCTTCGGGTCTTATCGGGCCAGGCCCGGTCGAGATCAAGGGGCGAGTTCGGTGGCCCGCACTCAGTCCCTGGCCGCCCGTGACGCAAGGGTGCGAATCTCGGAGGACTGGGCAATCTCCGAACTGTTGGCATAGGCCTGGTGGTTGGTCTCGATCCGGCTGTCGTCATAAAGGTAGTTGACCATCGCCCCCCAAGAGTTTGCCATGCCGCGCGGTCCGGGATCGGCCTCGGCATGGGCGTGGGCGAGGATCGCACCATTGCCAAGGTGAAAATGAGCGACCGGGTCGAGCGCGGCGCCGCTCGACCGGCGGGCGCGGGTGAGGTAAAGCGCCGTCACCTCGCGCAGCGTTGCGGGATCGGGAGGCGCGTCATCATCGCGTTCGGACAGGGCCTTGCGCAGGTGCTTGGAAAGCAGGCCGTCCTCGGCCTGCATCTCGTTCTCCACCCAGCGACGCAGGCCCGGAACCGGCGACAGGGTTACAAAGGTCGAAAGCCCCTCTATGTCACGGCGCAGTTCCTCGACGACCTGCTTGATCAGGAAATTGCCGAAGGAAATGCCGCGCAGGCCGACATGGCAATTCGAGATCGAATAGAACACCGCGACCCGGGCCTTCTCCGGCGGGATGCGGTCGCGGTCGGGGTCGAGGATCGGGCCAATGGCGCCGGGGATGTCACGCGTAAGGGCGATCTCGACAAAGATCAGCGGATCATCGGGCATGGCCGGGTGGAAGAACGCGAAGAGCCGCCGGTCAGGATCGCCGACGCGCTGGCGCAGATCATCCCAGCCGCGAATCTCGTGCACCGCCTCGTAGGTGATGATGTTTTCCAGAACATTCGCGGGCGTGCGCCAGTCGATCCGGCGCAGTTCGAGAAAGCCCCGGGTGAACCACGAGGCAAAGAGATGGCGAAAGTCCTGATCGAGGCTGGTCAGTGCCGGGTCAGAGCGGGCATCGCGCAGGAGTTCCGCGCGCAGCCGCACCAGCCTTGCCGTGGCGCCGGGCACACGGTTGAAGGCGCGAATGAGTTCCTGTGAGCGCGGTTCGGCGGCGAAATGCACGCGTCGCGCGGCCGCGACGTCACCGGGAACATAAGTGGCCAGCGCATGTTGCAGTCTGGTTTCATCGGGTCCGAACTCGTCGGCGATCCGGACAAAGGCGGCACGGCGTTGCTCCGGCGTCGCCTGTTCCAGCCGATCGAGAATATGCCGCGCAAGCACGAGGCCCGACACCTCGCTGCGGGTATCGAGCAGGGAGTGGCACAGGTCGACCGGGTCTTCGCTTTGCCGGCCGCGACCGAGCACACCGAGGCCCGAGCCGGCAAGGCGGCGGAACATGTCGCTGATGAATCTGGTTTCGGGCATGGGTCGCCATCCGTTGTGAGTCGGCGCGACTATATTGCGATCGACACGGCGCGTCACGCGGGCAAGGCGCGGGGTGTGCAGGCCGGAACTCGGAAAACTGGTGCACAACAGGGATGACCGGCAGCGGGGCACGATTTTCTTGTGATTGGAAGGCTTCCGGATCGTGGGAGCGCAGTGAACTCACAGCAAGCGTCAGGCATCAAAGCATTACGGTTCCGTCGATCAGGATGCGGACATCGCCACCCACCGTTAACCGCCCGTCCTGGTCGTGTTGAAGGTGAACGCGTCCCGTCCGACCGATTGCGGTACCCTGCGCCACGATGGCAGGCAGGGTCAGACGGCCTTCTTCGGCGAGCCAGCATGCGATTGCCGCGTTGAGCGAACCGGTTACCGGGTCTTCGGACACGCCGTTGGAAGGCGCGAGCATGCGGACCTCGAAATCCAGGCCCGTGCCGGGACCATGCCGGGCCATCAAGCCGATCCCTCTGAACGGGGATTGCTGCAGACGCTGCGCGCTGGCCCCGAGAACGCGGGCGGGGCTGTCCAACTCCAGCAATTGCCATGACGAACCGTTTTCGAGTGTCACGGCCCGGGAAATGCAGTCCGACGGGAGATCCAGAACTTCGGCGATGTGCCGGCGCATGTCTTCGGCCATCTGCACGACCTTTGTCGGCGGTGCGACGAATGCCGGTCTGCCGCTGCGCAAGTCTATTCCAACAAGTCCGATGCCGCATTCCTGCCGCACCATTGAGGGGTCCAGCGGGGTGCCGCCAGCCGCCAGCCACGCCATGCAGCTGCCAAGGGTCGGGTGACCGGCAAAGGCGATCTCCCGCGTCGTGGTGAAGATGCGCAGCCGGTAATCGGCCCCCGGCGTTTCGGGCGGGAGCAGAAAGGTGGTTTCAGCAACGTTCGCCCACGTGGCGAAGCGCTGCATCTCTTCGGCGTTCAACCCGACGCCATCGACAACGACGGCCAGCGCGTTGCCTTGCGTGGGCTGATCTGTAAATACGTCACATTGGATGAAGCGGCGTGCACGGGGCATCAGGCGGTCATCGGTAGCCACTGGCCCCGCGGCACGTCCGTGACCAGGGCGCGGTCGCACACCAGCACCTCGCCACGAGACATGACATGCAGCGGCATTCCCTTCACCTCTGTGCCTTCGAATGGGTTGTACCCAGTGTTGCAGCTCAGGTCGTCAGGGCCATAGGTAAGGGAAATTGCCGGGTCCCAGAGCGCCAGATCGGCGTCAAAGCCCACGGCAATCGCGCCTTTACCCTCAAGCCCAAAGGCGCGGGCAGGGGCGGTCGCGGTAAGGCGGGCAAACGCCTCGAGTCCCATGCGCCCCTGGCTCACCATGGCGTTGAACATCAGCGGAAGGCGGGTTTCCAGGCCCGGCATTCCGTTGGCGATCTGGTTGAAGGGCGCGTCTGTGCCGTGTGCGAACTTGCCAGTCGCGTCCAAGCGGTAGGGGGCATGGTCCGAGGTCACCAGTTCGACCGTGCCGTCGGCCATGGCGCCCCAAAGTGCCTCCTGATCGTCTCGGCTGCGCTGCGGCGGCGAACACATGAAGCGGGCTGGATTCTCACGCTCCAGGATATCGACGGTCATGAACAGGTAGTGCGGGCAGGTCTCGGCTTGTACCTTCACGCCACGTGCGCGGGCCTGCCGAATGATTTCAACACCTTCGCGGGTGGAGACATGAAAGATCATGATCCGCGCGCCGGTGAATTCGGCGAAACGGCACATGCGATCAATCGCCTCTATCTCGGCCTCGCGCGGGTGGGAGGCGGCATGGTATCTGGGTGCGGTCTTGCCCTCGGCGAGCAGTTTGTCCGTCATGTGGCGGATCAGCCCGTCATTCTCGGCATGTAAGCAGACCAGGGCGCCCGCATCCCGCGCCTGCGCAAGAATGTCGAGGATCGACTTGTCGTCCTGGCGCACCTTGGCATAGGTGGTGAATATCTTGATCGACCGGTGACCTTCGGCGATCAGCGCGGGGATATCCTCGGCGAGATTGCCGTTGCCGGTATCGGCCACGATCATGTGGAACGCGTAGTCGATCATCGCGCCTTGCTCAGCGAGGGCAGCATAATCACCAACCACCTGTCGCATCTTCTGGCCCGCATGCTGCGCAGCGAAGGAGACGACAGTCGCCGTGCCGCCCTTCGCCGCTGAACGGGTGGCCGTGGCGAAGGTATCGGCGTTCATCAGACCTGCGCCGGACATCTGTTCGATGTGGCAATGGGTATCCACACCGGCCGGCAGGACAAGCAGGCCCGCCGCATCGATCTCATGCGTTGCTGTGCCATCGAGCCTGGCGCCAAGCGCGGCAATCCGGCCATCGGCAATCGCGATGTCCTGCCTTGTCGTGCCTTCAGGGGTGACAACGGTTCCCCCCCGGACGATCGTGTCGTATTCATTGATCTGCATGGTGGCCCCGCCGCTGTGGTTTCAGTTGGCATACTACCTGTATACCACTATATGTACTTGGGGAAAGACACCGCGCCGGAAACGGGCGAAATTTGTGCCGGGAGGGATGTAGCATGACCGAAAAATCTCAAACCTTGGGGGATTCGGCGTTTCAGCGGATGAAGGCGATGATTCTCGACGGTACTCTGGAGCCCGGCACGCGTCTGAGCGAGAAAAAGTTCGCTGACCGGCTGGGCGTGTCACGTACGCCCGTGCGCGAGGCCATTGGACAGCTGGTGAGCCAGGGGCTGGCGAAGCGCAACGCCGGTGGCGCCCCCGTGGTGAGCAGCGTGTCCTTGAACGAGATCATGGAGATCCTTCATGTCCGCAGCCTTCTGGAGTGCGAAGCCGCCAGAAAGGCCGCGTCCGCGGGCAGGCCCACGGCGGAATTGGTGGAAATAAAGTCCAAAATGCAAGGGTTTATTGACGGCCCACGTCCCAGCCCGGAAGAGCATTCGGCCCTTGATATGCGCTTGCATTACGCTATCGCCGAGATGGCCGGCTCCAAACTTCTGCTCGAACTGATCGAACAATTGAAAGTCAAGACAGGGATGTATGACCAGGGCTCCATCCCCGACCGTCTGATCCCGGGTTGTGAAGAACATATCGCCTTGATTGACGCAGTGGTCGCCCAAAAACCCGAAGAGGCCGGCGCGGCCATGAAACTGCATTTGAGCAATGTCCGCGAATCGATCATCTCGCATATCTACCACGCCTTCTGATCCGCTCTTCACGGGCGGAGGTTTCCAAAGCCGGTTGACTTTGCATTCCATGTGTATACCATTTGCATACACATTCGAAGCACAGTGGAGTCTCCATGCAGGCGCAACGACCCTCCGGCGGCATAGTTCTGGCGATCACCTTTCAGTATTACCGTGACCTGCCCGCCGCGATGCGCTTTTACGAGGACGTGCTGGGATTCACGCTGGCCATCGACCAGGGCTGGTCCAAGATCTATCGCATTGACGGTCAAGCTCATGTGGGTCTCGTCGATGAGACCCGCGGCATGCAGAAATGGCAGGAAAAGAAAACCGTACAGCTTTGCCTGCGGGTGCCGGATGTCGACGCCTGGTATGCCTGGGCTCAGGCCAATGAGGTCGCGGGCCTGACCAGGATGTTCGACAGTGACGAACTGGGCATCCGCGCCTTCGCGATGAACGACACCGAAGGCTACCAGATCGAGGTGCAGACAGCCCGCCCCGGTCACTGACCCCATTCCCGAGACAACAATGAACGAGGTCCGGTCAAGCGGCCCCATCACACATTCCCAACAACGGAGAAGTTCCCGATGAAATACCTGAGTGAAACCGCGCTTCGTGCCAGTGCGCTCGGCGTCGCGTTGATGGCGACGACGGCAAGCGTGGCGCTGGCTGAAAAGGCCGTCACGATTGGCCTGACGGCCGACCCCAGCCACCTCTACCCGCTCGCGGGCGAGGAACTGTCATCCAATATCATGTATTACCACATCTACGATCCGCTGGTGAAGCGCAGCACGGACCTGACATTCGGACCCGGTCTGGCCGAAAGCTGGGAAAACGTCGACGACACCACGTGGCGTTTCAAGTTGCGCGAGGGTGTCAAGTTCCACAACGGCAATGACTTCACCGCCGAGGACGTGGTGTTCACCGTTGAGAAGGCACGCGAGTCGATCCGCCCCGACCTGGTGGCAAATATCGCCTCGATCTCCGCTGTTGACGACATGACCGTCGAGATCAAGACGCCCAAGCCCTATGCGGTCTTGCCCAACGATCTGGCCGAACTGCTCATCCTCGACAAGGAATACACGACAGAGGTCGGCGATGAGAAAATGGACCGCGAGCCGATGGGCACCGGCCCTTACAAGCTGGAAAACTGGACCAAGGAAGAGAAGCTGGTCCTCAGCGCCTTCGACGATTACTGGGCCGGTGAGCCGAAAATCGACACAGTGACCTTCCGCCCGATCACCAACCCGGCAACCCGTACCGCGGCGCTGCTGACCGGTGAAGTGGATGTGATTCAGGATCTTGCCGTGCGCGATGTGGACCGTGTGAAGTCCGAAGACGGGTTCGAGGTGATCACCCGGCCCAGCCTGCTGAACCTGGTGCTGGCCATGGACATGCGAGAGAAGTCACCGACCATCGAGGGCGAAAACCCGATGACCGACCAGCGCGTGCGCGAAGCCATTGCACGTGCGATCGACGCCAACGCGATCAACGAGATCGTCATGAACGGTCTGGCCACGCCCAGCGACCAGTTCGTGCCGGAATCCCATATCGGCCATGCCGATGGCATGAGCTTTCGCGAGATGTATCCGGTGGACATTGAAAAGGCCAATGAGCTGATGGCCGAGGCGGGCTATGCCGATGGTTTCACCATGACGCTGGATGCCACCAACAACCGGTACGTGAACGACGCCCAGATCGCGCAGGCACTGGCATCGATGCTGGCCAAGATCAATATCGATCTGGAGCTGAACATCATGCCCAAGTCGAACTTCTGGGGTTACATCCGCGTTCCCACCGAGAATTCCAGCTTCATCATGTCCGGCTGGGATGTTCCGGAAGGGGATGCGGGGTCCATGTATGGCGCGCTCTTCTATACCCGCGACAAGAAGGAAGGCTACGGCCAGGTCAACCGGGGATCCTATTCCAATCCGGAGCTCGACGCGCTGGTCGACAAGGCCGACGCCACCCCCAGCATCGAAGAGCGGGACGCATACCTTCAGGAAGCCTCCAAGCTGTTGCTCGAGGACATTCCGATGATCCCCGTGCACTACGAGCAGGACATCTATGCCGTGCGAGATGGTATCCATCTCGAGCCGCGCGTGGACAAGTTCATCTGGGCCTTTGACATGGACGTGGCCGAATAAGGGCACGCTCCTGCGTTCCCGGCGGCAGGTTGCCGCCGGGGTCATTCCAGTTACCCGCCTGCGAAAGACTGTTGCCACCGATGACCGGATATATTTTCAAACGACTGCTCCAGATGACCCTCGTGTTATGGGTCGTTTCCGTGATCGTCTTCCTCATGATGAGTTTCACCGGCGACCCGGTGTTCATGGTCGTGCCCATCGATGCCACCGATGCCGAGATTGCGCAGGCGCGGCGCCTGTTGGGTCTCGATCAATCGCTTTTTGTGCAATACGGGCGCTTTGTCACCAGTCTTGTTCAGGGGGATTTCGGAAATTCCTATGTCTTTCGCCAGCCGGCGATGGCGTTGATCCTGGAACGGCTGCCGGCCACGTTGGAAATGGTGCTGGTCGCCATGGCGCTGGCACTGGTCGTGGCGATTCCCTTGGGGGTCTATGCCGGGGCCAACCCGAACAGCCGCATAAGCCGCACCATCATGGCCGGGTCGCTTCTGGGCATCTCGCTGCCCGGTTTCTGGGTCGGCATGGTGCTCATCTTCCTGTTTGCGGTGCATTGGGGAATCTTTCCGTCCTCCGGGCGTGGCGACACGGCCGAGATATTCGGCCTGCGCGTCAGCCTTCTGACTGCGGATGGGTGGCACCATATCATCCTGCCCGCGGTCACTTTGTCGCTGGCGACCATGGCCATTCTCCTGCGCATGACTCGCGCGGGCATGATGGAGGTCAATCGGCAGGATTTCATGAAATTCGCCCGCGCCAAGGGCGCGACGCGCCGTGACGTGCTCTATAAGCACGGGCTGAAAAACGCGCTGATCCCCGTCATCACGATCTTCGGCCTTCAACTGGGCGATCTCATCGCCTTTGCCACGATCACCGAGACGATCTTTTCCTGGCCCGGCATGGGGAAGCTGCTGATCGACAGCATCTATCGCGCCGATCGGCCGGTGATCGTTGTCTACCTGATGCTTGTCGCGCTGATCTTCGTGGTCATCAATTTCCTCGTCGATATCATCTACACGCTGATCGACCCGCGCATCACGTTGAAATGAGGGGCGATAAAATGACGGCATTCCTTCAGTCGGAATTCTTCCACAACTACTGCCGCAGCAGTTCGGCAATGATCGGCAGCGGGTTGATGGCCTTTTTTGCCCTCGCCGTTCTGATCGGTCCGTTCCTGGTTGCGCAGAACCCCTATGACAACGCGACACTGAACCTGTTGGACAGCTACAAGCCACCCATGTGGCTTGAGGGAGGCGATCCGCAATTCCCGCTGGGTACGGACGGACAGGGACGGGATGTCTGGGCTTCCATCCTTTACGGCGCGCGCATTTCACTGTTCATCGGGTTGGTGGCGATGATTGCCTCGTGCACGATCGGCACGGTCCTGGGGCTGATCGCCGGGTTTTACGGCGGACTTGCCGACAGCATCATCATGCGCATCGCCGATATCCAGCTGTCGTTTCCGTCGATCCTGATCGCGCTCTTCCTCATGTCGGCGGTGGGCACGGGGATCGACAAGGTCTTGATCGCGCTCACGGCGGTCGGCTGGGTGGTCTATGCCCGGACCGTGCGCGGCTCGACCCTCTCGGAGATCGAAAAGGAATATGTACAGGCAGCCAAGGTTGCCGGGCTGCCCAATACCAAGATCATCCGCAAGCATGTGTTGCCCAATGTGCTGACCCCACTCATCGTGATCGCAACGATCCAGGTCGGTACCTTCGTACTGATCGAAGCCTCGCTCTCGTTCCTGGGCGTGGGTGTTCCGATCACCAAGCCGTCGCTGGGGCTTCTGATCAAGAACGGCTTTGACGTGCTGTTCAGCGGGCTCTGGTGGACCAGCGTCTTTCCCGGGTTCGCGATCATGATGCTGGTCTTCGGCATCAATCTGTTTGGCGATTTCCTGCGTGACGAATTGAACCCGAGGTTGAAGTAATGACTGAAGCGGCAAAACAACCGCTGCTCGATGTGCACGATCTGCGGACCCATTTCCATACGTTTGGCGGGACCGTGAAGGCCGTCAATGGCGTCAGCTTTGACATTGCCGAAGGCGAGGTCATGGGGCTGGTTGGCGAAAGCGGTGGTGGCAAATCCGTGGTCGGCTTTTCGATCCTCGGGTTGATCGACAGCCCCGGCAAGATCGAAGGCGGCCAGATCCTGCTCGATGGCGAAGACCTTGTGAAAGCGGGCGAGGCGCGGTTGCGCGAAATCCGTGGGCGCGAAATCTCCATGGTTTTTCAAGACCCGATGACGTCCCTCAACCCGTTGCACAGTGTCGGGCGGCAGATGGACGAAGTCTTGCGCCTGCACAGCGATCTTGACGCCCAGGCCCGTCATTCCGCCTGCGTCGAGATGCTGGAAAGCGTCGGCATCAGCCGCGCGACGGAACGGCTCAGGGCCTATCCGCACCAGTTCTCGGGTGGGATGCGCCAGCGGGTCGTGATCGCCATTGCCTTGCTCGCGCGGCCCCGGCTCATCATCGCGGACGAGCCGACGACGGCGCTCGATGTGACGATCCAGAGCCAGATCCTCAAGTTGATGCGCCGCCAGATCGCGGAAAAGGGCGCCTCGATGATCCTCGTGACCCATGACCTTGCCGTTGTGTCCGAGATGGCCGACCGTATCACCGTCCTCTACTGCGGCAACGTGGTGGAGAGGGGCCGCGCGCGTGAGTTGATCGAGGCGCCGGCGCACCCCTATACGCGCGGGCTGATCGACAGCATTCCCGACCCGTCCAACCGGCACGAGCGGCTCAAGCAGATCCCCGGCACGGTGCCCGACATCCGCAACCTGCCCCAGGGCTGCAACTTTCGCGACCGCTGTCCGCGCGCGCAGGCCCTCTGTGCCGAGATAGAGCCCAAGCTCTCCGCCCAGCGCGGCTCGCTCTCGGCGGCCTGCCACTTTCCACTGAACCCCGGAGAATCCGCATGACCGACGTCACTGCACCCATGCTCGACGTGCGCAATCTGGAGATGCACTTTCCCCTTGGCGGAGGCTTGTTCGATCGGCTGCGGATCGGGCGCAAAGGGCCTCGGCTGGACCGTTCTGTCGTGCGCGCCGTGAACGGGGTGAGCTTCAGCATCAAGCGGGGCGAGATCATGGCACTGGTCGGCGAAAGCGGCTGTGGCAAGTCCACCGTCGCGAAAACCATCGCACGTATCTACAAACCCACCGGCGGGGAGTTGCTGATCGATGGCGAAGACGTGGCCAATCATGATTTCGCGCAGATGCTGCCGGTCCGCGCCAAGATGCAGATGATCTTTCAAGACCCCTATGCCTCGCTCAACCCGCGCCAGAAGGTGCGCGACATCGTGGCCGAACCGCTCTTGCAGCAGGCCAAGGGCGCCGAAGCGCGACGCGAAGTGCCGGCACGAATCGAAAAATTGCTGGCGCGCGTGGGGCTAAATGCCGAGCACGCCGGACGCTATCCGCATCAGTTCTCGGGTGGACAGCGACAGCGAATCGGTATCGCGCGGGCGCTGTCGGTCACACCGGGTCTGATCGTGGCGGATGAACCCGTCTCCGCGCTCGACGTGTCCATTCAGGCGCAGATTCTCAATCTGATGAAAGATCTGCGCGACGAATTCGGGCTGGCCTACCTGTTCATCAGCCATGACCTGTCAGTTGTACATCACGTCGCCGACAAGATCGGGGTGATGTACCTTGGCTTCATGGTTGAGACCGCGCCGCGTGACGTGCTGTTCGCACGCCCGCGCCATCCGTATACCCGCGCGCTGCTGTCTGCCGCGCCGAGCATCAAGGCAAAGCGCGACAAGCAGGAGATCGAGCTCACCGGGGAGGTGCCTTCGGCGCTGTCATTGCCGTCGGGCTGCTGTTTTCGTACCCGGTGCCCCTTTGCCTGGGACCGCTGCGCCGTCGAACGCCCCGCCTTGCGCGACATGGGCGAGGGCCAGGCCGTGGCCTGCCACTTGATCGACGAACCGGAAAGGGATGTCGCATGACCTTGATAGCACAGCCTCGGCTGAAGCTTGGTGACCCGCATGATTGCACGGATGCCAACGACGAATTGACGGTACTGCACGCGATCTATGACACGCTGGTCAACCGCGAAGGACAGGGATTTGTGCCAGCGCTGGCGCGGGAGTGGACGGTATCAGAGGATGCCCGGACGTGGACCTTCACCTTGCAGAGCAACGTGCAGTTTCACGATGGCACGCCCTGCGATGCCGCCGCAGTTGCTGCCTCACTCGAACGCATGGCACGGGAAGACAAGGGCTATACGCTGGGGGCGCCCGCAGTCTGGCGGCAGTTTCTCGGTGGGGCGGCGTTCGAGGTGCTGGACCCGCTGCGATTGCGAATCACGCTCACCGCGCCGATGGCGGATCTGCTCGACGTGCTGGAACAGGGCTTCATTGTCTCCCCTTCGGCTTTTGAGGGGCTGGATGCCGGCGATTATTCCAAGCAGATCGGCAGCGGCCCGTATCGGATTGCCCAGGTCACGGCGGAACGGATCACCGCCACGCTTGTCGAGGGGCATTTTGGCGGCACGCCCGCCAATGCCTCGGTCACCTGGTTGCTGGAACCTGATGCGGCCACGAGCCAGGCGATGCTCGAGAGGGGCAAGGTGCAGGTGGCCAATGATCTGGATTTCGTGGCCTCGCGTGCGCTGGCTGCCATGCGGCATGAATTCCTGTCGCCCGTGGCGATCATCTATCTGCTCAACGCCTCCAGCGGTCCGCTGGCCGATGCGCGCGTTCGCCGGGCGCTGAGCCTTGCCGTCGACCGGGATGCTATCGTCGAGACGGTGATACGAGGCGCCGCGCGCCCCTTGCGCGGTTTCATCAGCCCCAACCATTTCGGCGCCGGGCAGGGGGCCGGCGCGCAAATGAACCGTGAGAGGGCTCGCACGTTGTTGGCCGAGGCTGGCCATGGTGACGGGCTGGTGCTCGAGGTAGATTGCCCGACGCGCCTGCCAGATGAGGCCGAGCGGCTCACAGCGGCTCTGGGCCTGCAGCTTGAAACCGTCGGAATCACGCTCAAGACGCATATACATCCCGAGCGTGAAGATTATGCCCACATGGTCCGTCGCAAGGAGATCCATGATCTTTGCGTCTTTGATTCCAGCCCCATGAGCACCTATCGCGTACTTTGCGAGAAGATCGACAGCCGCGTCGCAGGATCGTGGTGGCAGGGCTATGCGAATCCTGCGGTCGAGTCGCTGATCGACAGGGGCCGCGTGACCACCAACTGCGCCGCTCGGGCCGAGATCTGGCGGCAGGCCTATGTGCTGCTGCAAGAGGATCCTGCGTGGCTCACGCTATACAATCCCCTGCGGGTGATCGGGATCGCGGGGGAACATCCGGACTTTGCCATGCCCGCCAATGGCGCACTGGACGTGAGGCGCCTTCCGCCACTTGGGGAGACCACCCATGCAGGCTGATACACTTCTGACCGGCGGGTGCGTCATAACGATGGACCCGTCCCGCCGCGTGATCGAAGACGGGGCCGTCGCCGTCGCCAACGGGGTCATCGTGGCGATCGGCACGGCCGCGACCTTGCGAGAACAGATCAAGGCGGCAGCGGTAATCGACGTCACGGGCCATGTCGTCTTTCCAGGACTGATCGACGTTCATGCCCACGCGGGCCATGGCCTGATCAAGACGATGGGGATGCATCGGGAAAACCGTTGGGAGGCGATCTGCGGCGAGGTCTATACGCGGGTTTCACCTCCTGAATTCTGGCATGCCGAAGGCCGTCTCGCTGCACTGGAAAGGCTGCGGTTTGGCGTGACCACCGGTGTATCCCTCCTTGGTGGCGGCGACACGATCATGCGCAGCGATCACCCCGAGTATGCCGCCGCCCATTGCCGCGGGGTGGTCGAGGTAGGCACCCGCAGCGTTGTCGCCGTGGGCCCGACCCGCGCGCCACACCCGATCACCTATGCCGATTGGAAAGACGGTACGCAACGCCGCTACCCGGTGACTTTCGAACAGCAATTCGACACGAGCAAGGCTGTGGCCGCGGACTGGCACGGCACCCATTCAGGCCGCATCAACATCGCCATGCTATACCCCGTATTGCGTGATGAACATGAGCGCGACATGGCCCCTGCCGACTATGCCGCCGCCTGCGAACAAGCCCGGGCCGTGCGGGCCTTTGCACGCGAAAAAGGATTGGTCTTTACCCAGGACGGGCATTGGCGCGGCTCGATCCGCCGGGCTGATGCACTTGGGCTACTGGGGCCTGACGCGCTGCTGTCGCATTGCATTGATCTGCACGACGACGAGATCATGTTAATGGCTCGGACCGACGCGAAAATCGCGCATAACCCTTCGGCCAATGCATCTATATCGGGCCGCTGCCCAGCGATCGAAATGCTGGAGATAGGCGCCTGCGTGGCCTTGGGGTCGGATGCTACCGCGCCGGACCGGTCCGGCGACATGTTCCGCCACATGCAACAGGCCATGCACTACCACCGTCGCCATTTCCGCGATGCCGACGTGTTGCCCATCGGCAAGGTGCTGGAGATGTGCACCATCGACGGAGCGAGGGCGCTGGGGATGGAGAAAAGCATCGGCTCGCTCGAGATGGGCAAGGCAGCCGATATCGTCACGCTGGACCTTGCGCGCGCGCATCTGCAGCCGGGCAACATGCCAGTGCACCGGCTGGTGTGTTTTGCCAATGGCAACGATGTGACCAATGTGATGGTCGGTGGGGAAATGGTGCTGCGCGACGGCCGCGCGACGCGCCTGGACGAGGGTATCGTTCTGAACGAAGCCGCAGAACAGGCAAATCTGATGATCGACCGCATGGGCGCACGGCAAGACCTGCAACTGCCGTCCGATTTCTGGGGTCATCCGGGAGGACAATCATGACGATCTACATCATCAACCCAAATAGCAGTCAGCATGTCACGGATGGTATCGACCGCGCGGTCGATCCGATGCGCGCGGCCAGTCCGGTGCCAATCATTGCCCGTACGTTGGCCGAAGGTCCGCCGGGGATCGAGACCCAGGCCCATGTCGATGGCGTCGTCGGCCCGATGCTGTCCCATTGCGCGGCCCTCGAGGATCAGGCCAGCGCCTTCGTGGTCGCCTGTTTCTCCGACCCGGGGCTCGCGGCTCTGCGCGAACAATCCTCCCGACCGGTGCTCGGCATTGCCGAGGCGGCGGTGTTGACCGCCATGACCCTCGGCCAGCGTTTCGGCATCCTGTCGATCTTGCAACGCAGCATCCCGCGCCACATGCGTTACCTGGGTGCGATGGGGGTGATGGACCGGCTGGCCGACGATCAACCGCTGCAGCTCGGCGTTCTTGACCTGGCAGACGAGACACGCACCTTTGACCGGCTCAAGACCGTGGGCACCAGCCTGCGCGATGGCGCGGGCGCCGATGTGCTGATCCTCGGCTGCGCTGGGATGACCGCCTTTCGCGGTAATCTTGAAACACATCTTGGCATTCCCGTGGTTGAACCCTGCCAAGCGGCCACCGCCATGGCCATTGGCCGGGTCGCCCTGCAACAGACACGATAGGAGACAACATGTCAGCACTCACAACCGCGGCCAGGGGCGTCTTTGTCATCGCCGTCACCCCATTCCACCCAGACGGGCGCATCGACATCGAAAGCTGCGACCGCATGGTCGACTTCTATCTCGAAACAGGCGCCACGGGTCTGACCGTTCTTGGCATGATGGGCGAGGCCCCCAAGCTGACGATCTCGGAATCCTGCGATGTGGTCGCACGTATCCTCAAGCGGGTTGGCGGTCGCGTCCCAGTGGTCGTCGGCGTTTCGGCTCCGGGTTTTGCACAGATCGATACGTTGACCCGCGCGGTCATGGACCTGGGCGCGGCAGGTGTGATGGTGGCCCCGCCCGGCAGCCTGCGCACCGACGATCAGATCGTGAACTACTATACCCAAGTGGCCGAGACCCTGGGTGAGGTTCCCTTCGTCCTGCAAGATTTTCCATTGGTCACCGGCGTGCAGATATCGCCAAAAGTGATCGCGCGCATCGTCAATGATCTGCCGACCTGCGTCTGCCTCAAGCACGAAGACTGGCCCGGCCTTGAAAAGATCAGCGCCCTTCGGGCCGAGGGCACGCTGAAGCGCCCTTTGTCGATCCTTTGCGGCAATGGCGGGCTCTTTCTTCCCGAGGAAATGGGTCGCGGCGCGGATGGCGCGATGACGGGCTTTGCCTACCCCGAGATGATGGTTCAGGTGGTGGATCTCTGCAACAAGGACGACATGGCTCGCGCGCAGGACATCTTTGACGCTTATCTGCCGCTCGCACGTTTCGAGCAGCAGCCGGGGCTGGGCCTTGCGATCCGAAAATACACGCTCGCCAAGCGCGGAGTCATCGCTCACGATACCCTGCGCCGCCCCGGTGCGCCGTTAACGGAAAGAACCCGTGCCGAGGTGGACCAACTGATCGCCCGGCAAGAGAAACGACTGAAGGAATTGAACTGATGGATCTGGAACTCACCGGTAAACGCGCACTTGTTCTCGGGGCCAGCCGCGGCCTTGGCATGGCTATCGCCAGTTCGCTCGCCGCCGAAGGCGCCACCGTCTTTGCTGCTGCGCGCAACCGCGACAAGATCGAGGGTTGGGCGGCAGGCATGGACCACGTGCATCCCGTGGAATGCGACCTCTCGCAAATCGCGCAGGTCGATGCGCTGGCAGACAGCCTTCTGGCAGATGGCGGCGTGGACATCATCGTCAATAACGGCGGCGGTCCTCCTCCGGGCACAGCGCAGGCCGCGGAACGGGCCCAGTGGCTCACCCATTTCGAGGCGATGGCGGCCAATATCTTTCACCTCAACACCCGGCTTCTCCCCGCGATGAAAGAACGGGGCTGGGGACGAATCATCTCGATCACCTCTTCGGGTGTTGAACAGCCGATTCCCAATCTGGCGCTGAGCAACGGCATCCGTTCTGCCGTGGTTGGCTGGTCAAAGACGCTGGCAAACGAGGTTGCTGGCGATGGCATCACGGTAAACGTGGTTATGCCGGGTCGCATTCATACGCAACGTGTCGACGAACTCGATGCCGCCGCAGCCAAGCGCACGGACAGCGATGTCGCCGATGTCGCCGCCAGGTCGCGCGCGACGATCCCGGCCAGCCGCTATGGAAAGCCAGAGGAATTCGCGGATGTGGTGAGCTTTCTTGCATCGGCCCGCGCAAGCTATGTGACAGGTTCGCGTATCCGGATTGACGGCGGGGCAATCCGCGGCATCTGATGGATGCGACAGTTCCGGATCGAGAGGCCACGCGGCGCCAATGGCTGTCGCGCGGCCATGAGGCGGCGCCAATGGATTACCTTGAAGGCAAATGGTTCCGCCCGTCCGTGAGCGGAAAACGGTCTCGAGGCCATGCCGCGCTCGACGTTTCGCGGCGCAGTATCCTCAGCATGCAAGGAAGCGAGTGCCTCTGGGCAGCGGCCCGGGATTTGGAAAGATTGCATTAGCTTTCCAAATGCGCGCCGGAATATCATCAAAACACGAATTTTCGGGCTTGAAATGGTGCCCAGGAGAGGACTCGAACCTCCACGTCCATACGGACACTAGCACCTGAAGCTAGCGCGTCTACCAATTCCGCCACCTGGGCAGGTGTCGTGAGGCAGGCGTTTAGACCGCGCTCGGAAGACTGTCAATCGGTTTTCCTGTATATGCGGCGGCCGCCGTTTTGCCTTGTCCCGCAAGCCGCCGGGCGGTAGGAAAAGCCGACATCTTGCAAGACCGGAGGGCGCCATGTCGAAGCTTGTCACCATCTATGGCGGATCGGGGTTCGTGGGGCGGTATATCGTCCAGCAGCTGGCCGCAAAGGGCTGGCGGGTGCGGGTGGCTGTGCGGCGGCCCAACGAGGCGATGTTCGTCAAGCCCTATGGCGTGCCCGGTCAGGTCGAGCCGGTGTTTTGCAACATCCGCGACGATGCGAGCGTGTCCGCCGTGATGCAGGGGGCGGATGCGGTGGTGAATTGTGTCGGGACGTTTGCCGCGCGGGGGCGCAACAACTTCGACTCGGTTCAGGCCGAAGGGGCCGAGCGGATCGCACGGATCGCGGCGGATCAGGGCATCCAGCGGATGGTGCATATCTCGGCGCTGGGCGTGGATCGCGACCAGAAGAGCGACTATGCGCGCACCAAACGGGCCGGAGAAGAGGGCGTGCTGCGCCATATGCCGGCTGCGATGATCCTGCGCCCTTCCGTGGTGTTCGGCCCCGAGGACGGGTTTTTCAACCGCTTTGCCGGGATGAGCCGGTTCGGCCCCATCCTGCCCCTGTTCGGGGGCGAGACCAAGTTCCAGCCCGTCTATGTCGATGACGTGGCCCAGGCGGCCGTGATGGGTGTCGAGGGCAAGGCCGAGGGCGTCTTTGAACTGGGTGGACCCGAGGTGAAAAGCCTGCGCGGCTGGGTTCGCGTGATGCTTGAGACGATCCACAAGCGGCGTCTGGTGATGGATCTGCCGATGTGGCTGGGACGATTGCTGGCGTGGGGGTTCGACATGCTCGAGATTGCCAGCCTGGGTTTGATCGGCAACGGCGTTCTGACCCGCGATCAGGTCCGGCAGCTGGGTACCGACAACGTGGTGGCCGATGGGGCCCGGGGTTTTGCCGATCTGGGGATCGAACCGGTCGCGGTCGAGGCCATGATCGACAGCTATCTCTGGCGCTTTCGGTCATCCGGACAATATGACGCGATCCGTGATTCGGCCAAGAACCTCAGAACCTAGGCCGAATAGGCCAGGGCCAGAAGGACAAGACCCAGAAGCACGCGGTAGATCACGTACGGGGTGAAACTCGTGCTGCGCAGCAGCCGCATCATGAACCCGAGCGCGAGCAGGGCAGCGAAAAAGGCAAACAGCGCCGCGATGGCGCCGTCGCGGGCGGCGGCCATGTTGGCGGTGGCGGCGACCTCGAACCCGAGCAGGGCACCCGAAGCAAAGATCGTGGGGATCGACATCAGCATGGAGAGTTTCGCAGCGTCGTGACGGGCATAGCCCAACATGCGCCCCGCGGTGATGCAGATGCCCGAGCGCGACGTGCCGGGGATGAGGGCCACGGCCTGCCAGAGGCCCATCCTGATCGCATCGGCCAGGTTCCAGTCGGCATCTGTTTTCGTGGTCGCGCCGGCCTGGTCGGCCCACCAAAGGAAGAGCCCGAAAAGCAGCATCGTCCAGCCGATAACGGTCATCGAGCGCATGGCGTCACTCAGACCGGTAAGCTTGAGGAACAGGCCAAGGAGGATGGCGGGAATCGTGGCGATCAGAAGCAGGAAGGCGAGACGCGCGCCGGGGGTGTCGATCCGTCCGATGAGCATGCGCGGGATACCCGCAAAGCCCATGCTAACGTCGCGCCAGAAAAACAGGATCACGGCGAAGAGCGTACCGATATGTACCGCGACGTCGATCGCCTGGCCCTGATCGTCCATGCCTGAAAGTTCCGGCAAGAGGATGAGGTGGCCCGAGGACGACACAGGCAGAAATTCGGTAACGCCCTGAATCAGGGCCACGAGAATCAGGTGAAAGAGGGGCATGTGCTCGGCCTTTGGTCTTTTTTCAGCTATAAGGGCGGGTGCTGTTAAGGTGAAGGCGGAAAGTAGGTCCGCAACGGTCCTAAAAAGGAAGATTTTTTCGCAAATAATCAACGGCCATACCGGAATGCGCCCAATTAGGTCACCAATACTGACTTTTCTTTCGCGATACGATGCATTAATCAGCAGTTCACTGAAAAAATGATGCGGAGAGGATCGCCGTGGCCAAGCAACCGATGTTGAAATTCGTGTCTGTCGGACGGGACATGCCCGAAAAGCGCGTGCCCAACCTGCGCAACAGGGATTTCCACGAGATTTATGGCGAGTACGCGGACGAGAAGGCGCGCGAGCAGGCCGGGCGGTGCAGCCAGTGCGGCGTGCCCTATTGCCAGACCCATTGCCCGCTGCACAACAACATCCCCGACTGGCTGCGCATGACGGCCGAGGGACGGCTGCGCGAAGCCTATGACCTGAGCCAGGCGACCAACACCTTCCCCGAGATCTGCGGCCGTATCTGCCCGCAGGACCGGCTGTGCGAGGGCAATTGCGTGATCGAGAAATCGGGCCACGGCACGGTGACGATCGGCGCGATCGAGAAATACATCACCGACACCGCATGGGAAGAGGGCTGGGTCCAGCCCATCACACCGGCGCGCGAGCGGACGGAAAGCGTGGGCATCATCGGCGCGGGGCCCGGTGGGCTGGCCGCCGCCGATCACCTGCGCCGGGCCGGCGTGCAGGTCACGGTCTATGACCGCTATGACCGGGGTGGCGGGCTCATGACCTATGGGATTCCGGGGTTCAAGCTGGAAAAGGACGTGGTGATGCGCCGGATGGAGCAGCTCGAACAGGGTGGCGTTCAGTTCCGGCTCAACTGCAACGTGGGCGACGACATCTCGTTCGAGGAAATCCGCGCGACACATGATGCGGTGATCATCGCAACCGGCGTTTACAAGAGCCGCGAATTGCCGGGGCCGGGTGCGGGCGCGCGGGGGATCGTGCGGGCGATTGATTACCTCACCGCGTCGAACCGCCTGGGATTTGGCGACAGCGTGCCGGATTTCGAAAGCGGCGAGTTGAATGCCAACGGCAAGAAGGTGATCGTGATCGGCGGTGGCGACACGGCGATGGATTGCGTGCGCACCGCCGTCAGGCAAGGTGCGGAGAGCGTGAAATGCCTCTACCGGCGCGACCGTGCCAACATGCCGGGCAGCCAGCGCGAGGTGCAAAACGCCGAGGAAGAAGGCGTGATCTTCGAATGGCTGGCCGCACCGAAAGCGTTCAAGGGCGATCCGGTGAATGGCGTGGTGGTGCAGCGGATGCGCCTTGGCGTGCCCGATGCGACAGGACGGCAAACCCCCGAGGTGATCGAAGGGGCGGATTACACCGAAAGCGCCGACCTTGTGATAAAGGCGCTTGGATTCGAGCCCGAAGACCTGCCCGCGTTGTGGGATCAGCCGGAACTGACCGTGACCGGATGGGGCACAGTGAAGGCGCAATACGGAAGTGGCGAAACCGAGCTGGACGGGGTTTACGCGGTGGGTGACATCGTGCGCGGAGCGAGCCTCGTGGTCTGGGCGATCCGCGACGGGCGCGATTGTGCCGATGCGATCCTGTCGCGCCTGAACGGCGTTAAGGAAATGGCCGCGGAGTGATAAACCGGGGGTGACTCATGTGCACCGCCCGGCTGCTGCCCGGCTGCCGGGAAACACACCGGAGAAAGTTAACGTGTCAGCATTGCTGACCTGTCTGATGAAGAAGCCGTGAATGCGGAGCACCGGGGCAACAGCGCCCGAAACGGAGGTGACAAGATGAAAGACCTTGAGATCCGGGCCGAGAACTGGGCCGACGAGCAGGCGGCGCTGCGCGATTACGTGGCCAAGCACGGGATGTACGCACATGAGGACGAACACTCGTCCTGTGGTGTGGGCCTCGTGGTCAACCTCGACGGTCAGCCCTCGCGCCGCGTCGTCGAGGCCGGGATTGCCGCGCTCAAGGCGGTGTGGCACCGCGGCGCGGTGGATGCGGATGGCAAGACCGGCGACGGGGCCGGCATTCACCTGCAAATCCCTGTGCCGTTCTTTTACGACCAGATCCGCCGCACCGGGCATGAGCCACGCAAGGACGAGTTGATCGCGGTGGGACAGGTGTTTTTGCCGCGCACGGATTTCGGCGCGCAGGAGACCTGTCGGACCATCGTGGAAACCGAAGTCCTGCGCATGGGCTATTACATCTATGGCTGGCGGCACGTGCCGGTGGAGATCGAGTGCCTTGGCGAAAAGGCCAACGCGACCCGGCCCGAGATCGAGCAGATCATCCTGTCGAACACCAAGGGCGTGGACCAGGAAACGTTCGAGCGCGAGCTTTACGTGGTGCGCCGCCGCATCGAGAAGGCGGCGATGGCGGCCGGGATCCAGGGGCTCTATATCTGTTCGCTCTCGTGCCGGTCGATCATCTACAAGGGGATGATGCTGGCCGAGCAGGTGGCCGAGTTCTATCCTGATCTGCAGGACGCGCGGTTCGAGAGCGCCTATGCGCTTTACCACCAGCGTTACAGCACCAACACCTTTCCGCAATGGTGGCTGGCGCAGCCGTTCCGCATGCTGGCGCATAACGGCGAGATCAACACGCTCAAGGGCAATGTCAACTGGATGAAGAGCCATGAAATCCGCATGGCGTCATCCACCTTTGGCGACCTGGCCGAGGACATCAAGCCGATCATCCAGAACGGATCGTCGGATTCGGCCGCGCTTGACGCGGTGTTCGAGGTTCTGGTGCGCGCCGGGCGCAATGCACCGATGGCCAAGACCATGCTGGTGCCGGAAAGCTGGTCGAAACAGGCGGTGGAGCTGCCGCAATCCTGGATGGACATGTATTCCTATTGCAACAGCGTGATGGAGCCGTGGGACGGGCCTGCGGCGCTGGCCATGACCGATGGGCGCTGGGTCTGTGCGGGGCTGGATCGCAACGGGCTGCGGCCCATGCGCTATGTCGTCACCGGCGAGGGGATGCTGATCGCGGGGTCCGAAGCGGGCATGGTGCCGGTGGATGAATCGCGCGTGGTGGAGAAGGGCGCGTTGGGTCCCGGCCAGTTGCTGGCCGTTGACATGAAGGAGGGCACGCTCTTTCACGACACCGAGATCAAGGACAGGCTGGCCGCGGCGCAGCCCTTTGGCGAATGGGTCGGCAAGATCACCGAGCTGGACGAGCGGCTTGCCGAGGTCGAGGAAAAGCCGCTCTTTGCCGGCGATGAACTGCGCAAGCGGCAGATCGCGGCGGGCTATACGCTTGAAGAGCTTGAGCAGATCCTTGCGCCGATGGCCGAGGACGGCAAGGAGGCGCTGGCCAGCATGGGCGACGATACGCCCAGCGCGGTCCTGTCCACGAAATACCGGCCACTGTCGCATTTCTTTCGCCAGAATTTCAGCCAGGTGACGAACCCGCCGATCGACAGCCTGCGGGAGTTCCGGGTGATGAGCCTCAAGACGCGGTTCGGGAACCTCAAGAATGTGCTGGACGAGTCGAGCGCCCAGACCGAGATCATCGTGTTGGAAAGTCCGTTTGTCGGCAATGCGCAATGGGCCGAGCTGACCACGCTGCTCAACGCCGACCTGGTCGAGATCGATTGCACCTTTGCCGCGGGCGGAAGCGAGACCGCGCTGCGCGATGCGTTGGAGCGCGTCCGCGCCGAGGCCGAGGACGCAGTGCGCAGCGGGGCGGGGCACTTGGTACTGACCGACGAGCACCAGGGGCCGGACCGGGTGCCGATGCCGATGATCCTGGCCACGAGCGCGGTGCATTCGGGCCTGACCGCCAAGGGGCTGCGGACCTTCTGTTCGCTCAACGTGCGGTCCGCCGAATGCATCGACCCGCATTATTTCGCCGTTCTGGTGAGCTCGGGCGCAACGGTGGTCAATCCCTACCTGGCCGAGGATTCGATTGCCGACCGGATCGCGCGGGGCCTGCTGGAAGGGAGCCTGAGCGAGAATGTCGCGCGCTATCGCGAGGCCATCGACCAGGGGCTCCTGAAGATCATGGCCAAGATGGGGATCAGCGTGATCTCGTCCTATCGCGGCGGTCTGAATTTCGAGGCGGTCGGCCTCAGCCGGGCGATGTGCGCGGAGTATTTTCCCGGCATGACCAGCCGGATCAGCGGCATCGGCGTGAGCGGTATCCAGAAGAAGATCGAAGAGGTGCACCGGCAGGGCTGGCACACGGGCCGGGATGTTCTGCCCATCGGCGGCTTCTACAAGGCGCGCCGGTCGGGCGAGACGCACGCATGGGGCGCACAGACGATGCACCTGATGCAGATGGCCTGCAACAAGGCATCTTACGAGCTGTGGAAACAGTATTCCAAGGCGATACAGGCCAACCCGCCGATTCACCTGCGCGATCTCTTGGCGATCAAGCCGCTGGGCAATCCGCTGCCCATAGAGGAGGTCGAGAGCATCACCGCGATCCGCAAACGCTTTGTCACGCCGGGGATGAGCCTTGGCGCGCTCAGTCCCGAGGCACACAAGACCCTCAACGTGGCGATGAACCGGATCGGCGCCAAGTCAGACAGCGGCGAAGGCGGCGAAGACCCGGCGCATTTCGTGCCCGAACCGAACGGCGACAACCCCAGCGCCAAGATCAAGCAGGTCGCATCGGGGCGGTTCGGGGTGACGGCGGAATACCTCAACCAGTGCGAGGAACTGGAAATCAAGGTGGCGCAAGGCGCCAAGCCCGGTGAGGGCGGGCAGCTTCCGGGGATGAAGGTCACCGACCTCATTGCGCGGCTGCGCCATTCGACCAAGGGTGTCACGTTGATCAGCCCGCCGCCGCACCACGACATCTACAGCATCGAGGATCTGGCGCAGCTGATCTATGACCTCAAGCAGATCAACCCGCGCGCCAAGGTGACGGTCAAACTGGTCGCAAGCTCGGGCGTGGGCACGATTGCCGCCGGGGTGGCCAAGGCCAAGGCGGACGTGATCCTGATCTCGGGGCATAATGGCGGCACCGGGGCAAGCCCGGCGACATCCATCAAGTATGCCGGCCTGCCATGGGAGATGGGCCTGACCGAGGCGCACCAGGTTCTGGCGATGAACAAGCTGCGCGAGCGGGTGACATTGCGCACCGACGGCGGGCTGCGCACCGGGCGCGATATCGTGATGGCCGCGATGATGGGGGCCGAGGAATACGGCATCGGGACCGCCGCGCTCATCTCGATGGGGTGCATCATGGTGCGACAGTGCCAGTCGAACACCTGTCCGGTCGGGGTCTGCACGCAGGATGAAGACCTGCGCGCGAAATTCACAGGCAGCGCGGAAAAGGTGGTGAACCTGATCACCTTCTATGCCCAGGAAGTGCGCGAGATCCTTGCCAGCATCGGCGCGCGCAGCCTTGGCGAGGTGATCGGGCGTGCCGATCTTCTCAGCCAGGTCAGCCGCGGGGCCGACCATCTTGACGATCTCGATCTCAACCCGCTGTTGATCACGGTCGATGGCGCGAAGGACATCGTTTATAACCGCGAAAGAAAACCCAACAAGGTGCCCGCGACGCTGGATGCGGAGATCGTGCGCGATGCGCGGCGGTTCCTCGAGGACGGGGAGAAAATGCAGCTTTCCTATGCGGTGCAGAACACGCATCGCACGGTGGGCACGCGGCTCTCGTCCCATATCGTGCGCAATTTCGGCATGCGCAACGCGCTTCAGCCCGACCACCTGACGGTCAAGCTGACCGGTTCGGCGGGGCAAAGCCTTGGCGCTTTTGCCGCGCCGGGCCTCAAGATCGAGGTGAGCGGGGACGCCAACGACTATGTCGGCAAGGGGCTTTCGGGCGGGCTTATCGTCGTGCGCCCGCCGATGGCAAGCCCGCTCGTGGCGAGCGAGAACACGATCATTGGTAACACCGTGCTTTACGGCGCGACCGACGGCTATCTGTTCGCGGCTGGCCGCGCGGGCGAGCGGTTCGCGGTGCGCAACTCGGGCGCCAGGGTGGTGATCGAGGGCTGCGGCAGCAACGGGTGCGAATACATGACCGGCGGCGTTGCCGTGATCCTGGGTTCGATCGGGGCCAATTTCGGGGCCGGGATGACAGGCGGCATGGCCTATCTCCATGATCCTGATGGCGAGGCGCGCAAACTGATGAACATGGAGACCCTTGTCACCTGCCCGGTGACGGTGGCCCATTGGGAACAGGAGTTGAAGCAGCTGATCGAGCGCCACCTGGCCGAAACCGGAAGCCGCAAGGCCGCCGATATCCTGCAGCATTGGGAGCTTGAACGGGGTCATTTCCTGCAGGTCTGTCCCAAGGAGATGCTGGACAAGATCGAGTATCCGCTGAGCGAGGAGAAAGGCGCGATTCCCGCGGAATAGGGACTGTTCCATGCCTGCATCCCGGTATCGTCAGCCAACCCTCTGTTCAGAGGGATGGCACCGGGGCGGATGCGTTCAAGACACTTTTTCCAGTGCGTGAAACCGCCTATAGCTGGGTCGTGGCACAGAAAGCGAAATCCAGCGGGAAAACCGCCAAACGCGGCGCATGGGTCGATCGGGTGCTCGCACCCTATTGGTGGTTGCAAAAGTGGCTGATCAGGCTGGCGCTGCTCGCGGTGATCGTGGTTCTGGGCGGAGTCGGGTGGTATTCGGTGACGAACCCGGGCCAGACCCCTTACATGCGGGCCGAGGCGCGTCGACTGGGCGCGCCGGTCGATCATGCATGGGTGCCGCTCACTTCGGTTGCGCCGGTGATGGCGCGCTCGGTCGTGGCGGCGGAGGATGCCAATTTCTGCCTGCACTGGGGCTTTGACATGGAAGCGATCCGCACCGCGCTTGACGAGGGATCAGGGCGCGGGGCCTCGACCCTCAGTCAACAGGTGGTGAAGAATGTCTATCTCTGGCAGGGGCGAAACTGGACCCGCAAGGCGCTGGAGGCGGTGATCACCCCGATCGTCGAGGCAATGTGGTCGAAGCGGCGAATCGTCGAGGTTTACCTCAACGTGGCGGAGTTCGACGAGGGCGTGTTCGGAATCGATGCAGCCGCCCAGCATTATTTCAGTGTGACACCCGCCGATCTGAGCCCGGTTCAGGCCGCGCGGCTGGCCGCGGTTCTGCCGAGCCCCAAGACACGCTCCGCGGCCCGGCCGGAGCGCGGGCTTGCACTTCGGGCCACGGCGATCATGGACGGGGCGGAAACAATTCGCCGGGATGGGCGGGCAAGCTGTTTCGAGGATTGAAAATCCCACGCCAAACCGGCATTGAGGGTGTGTCTTTCACAACCCAGACCTGAGCCATGGCCAAACTCTATCACGTTCCGCTCTCCCCGTTCTGCCGCAAGGTTCGTCTCAGCCTGGCGGAGAAGAAGATCGAATGTGAGCTGATCGAGGAGCGCTATTGGGAACAGGACCCCGATTTCCTCCGGCGCAACCCGGCGGGAAAGATCCCGGTCTTGAAGATCGACGGGATGATCCTGTCGGAGAGCGCCGCGATCTGCGAGTATCTCGAGGAAACCCGGCCCGATGTGCCACTTTTGCCAAGGGATCCGGTCGGGCGGTTCGAGGTGCGGCGTCTCGTCGGGTGGTTCGATGACAAGTTCCACCGTGAAGTGACCGCGAACCTTGTCTATGAGCGGGTCAACAAGAAGGTGATGAAGCAGGGGTACCCGGATTCCAAGAACGTCAAGACCGGGTCGCAGAAGATCAAGTATCACCTCGATTACATGGCCTGGCTTCTGGATCAGCGGCGATGGCTGGCCGGTGACGTGTTAACCCTGGCCGATTTCGCCGCGGCGGCGCACCTGTCCGCGCTCGACTATATCTCGGACGTGGATTGGAACCGAAGCGAGGTGGTCAAGGATTGGTATGCCAAGATCAAGTCGCGGCCCGCGTTTCGCGGCATCCTGGCCGATCAGGTGCCGGGATTTCCACCGCCGGCGCATTATGCCGACCTGGATTTCTGAATGGGGGCGTTGCCCCCATACCCCCAAGAGTATTTTCGGCAAGATGAAGCATGGGGCATGATCTGAAAACCCGGCTGGTGGAGCGCGCGCGTGCCGAAGGTTTCGCGGCGGCGCGGATATGTCGGCCATGGGATGTCCCGCATGTGATGGGGGATCTAAGTGGGTTTCTGGCCGAAGGTTATCACGGCAGCATGGGCTGGCTGGCCGAACGGGTGCAGTGGCGGGGCGACCCGGCCGCGCTTTGGCCCGAGGCACAGTCAGTGATCGTTCTGGCGGAAAATTACGGGGCCGGGGAGATTGAACCTGTGCCGGATCATGCCGGAACAGTGTCGATTTATGCGCGCAACCGGGATTACCACGACGTGGTCAAGAAGCGGCTCAAGCGGGTGGCGCGGTGGCTGATCGAGGAGGCAGGGGGCGAGCTCAAGGTCTTTGTCGATACCGCGCCGGTGCCGGAAAAACCGCTGGGACAGGCGGCGGGACTGGGGTGGCAGGGCAAGCATACCAACCTGGTGAGCAGGGAATTGGGGAGCTGGTTCTTCATCGGTTCGATCTTTACCACGCTGGACCTGTCGGCGGACCCGCCGGAGGTGGATCATTGCGGGTCGTGCCGGGCCTGTCTCGATGCGTGTCCGACCGGGGCGTTTCCGGCGCCGTACAGGATCGACGCGCGGCGCTGCATTTCCTATCTCACGATCGAGCACAAGGGGCCGGTGGATGAAGCACTGCGGCCAATGCTCGGCAACCGGATCTACGGTTGTGACGATTGCCTTGCCGCCTGTCCGTGGAACAAGTTCGCCGTGGCGGCCAGCGAGGTGAAATACCATGCCCGCGAGGATCTGATCGCGCCGCCACTGGCGGAGTTGGCAGGACTGGACGATGTCCAGTTCCGGCAGAAATTCAGCGGCTCGCCGATCAAGCGGATCGGGCGGGGGCGGTTTGTCAGAAACGTACTTTACGCCATCGGGAACTCGGGTGATCCCGGGCTGATCCCGGTGGCGCAGGCGCTTGTCGATGACCCAGAACCCGTGGTGGCGGATGCGGCGCGCTGGGCCGTCGAGAGGTTGCGGGGATGAGCCTTCTTCTGGGGGTGGACACGGGCGGCACCTATACCGATGCCGCCCTGGTCCGGGATGAGCGCGAGGTCGTGGCGCGCGCCAAGGCGCTGACCACGCGGCACGACCTGGCCGAGGGGATCGGCAAGGCGGTGTCCGAAGTTCTCGCGGCAGCTGACGCACAGCCTGGCGAGGTGAGCCTGGCCGCGCTTTCGACGACATTGGCAACCAATGCACTGGTCGAGGGGCAAGGCGGGCGGGTTGGATTGGTCTATATCGGATTCTCCAAGGCGGACCTTACGCGGAGCGGTCTGGATCGCGCGTTGAACGGTGAACCGGTATTGTTGCTGGACGGTGGCCACGATCACGCGGGCGTTGCACGCTCTGCGCTTGATCTTGACGAGATTTTGGCCTGGTTAGAGACGATCCAGGACGTGTCGGGCTTTGCCGTGGCAAGCCAGTTCGCAACCCGCAACCCCGAGCACGAGAACGCGGTGGCGGAGATGATACGGACCCGGACGGGCAAGCCGGTGTCCTGTTCGCATCACCTTTCGGCGCGGTTGAACGGGCCCAAGCGGGCGCTGACGGCGCTTTTGAACGCTCGGCTGATCGGGATGATCACGCGGCTGATCGCACGGGCCGAGGCGAGATTGGGCGAGATGGGCATTGATGCGCCCTTGATGGTGGTGCGGGGGGATGGCGCGCTCATTTCCGCGGCGGTGGCACGCGAAAGGCCGATCGAGACGATCCTGAGTGGACCCGCCGCATCGCTCGTGGGGGCAGCGTGGTTGACCGGGATGCGCGATGCGCTGGTGTCGGATATCGGGGGGACAACCACGGATGTGGCCCTTTTGCGTGATGGCAAGCCCGAGATCGACCCGGAGGGGGCACAGGTGGGTGGGTTTCGCACGATGGTCGAAGCCGTCGCGATGCGCACGACCGGATTGGGCGGTGACAGCGAGGTGCGGCTTGCAACCGAGGGCCTGGCCGGTGGGATCGAATTGGGGCCCCGGCGGGTGGTGCCGGTGAGCCTTTTGGCGCTGGAGGCCCCCGAGATCGTCTTGCCGGTTCTGGAAGAACAGCGCCGCGCGAGCACGGCAAGCGAGTTCGACGGGATTTTCCTGCGGCGGGTCGTCGGTGCGGATGATCAAGGACTTTCGGTTCGGGAAAGCGAGATTCTCGCACGAATCACGGGTGTTCATCCGGTTGGTACGGTGTTGCGCGCACGTATGGAGCGGCAGGCGCTGGCGCGGCTTCGGGATCGCGGTATCATCCAGTTTGCCGGGGCGACACCATCGGATGCCTGCCATGTGCTGGGGCTATTGAGTACGTGGGATGAGCAGGCGGCCCGGCTTGTGCTTGGGCTGTTGGCACGCAGACGGACGGGGGCGGGCAACGCCTTGGCGGCGGGGCCGGAAGCGATGGCCCGGATGATTGTTGATCAGCTGACGCGGCAGAGCGTATCGGCCTTGTTAGAGACTGTTCTTTCGCATGACGAAGGGTTTGGGCCGGGCCATGAACAGCTTGCACGTCATGTCCTGGTGCAGAAGGGGCTGGATGGGCACAAGGGACTTTTGCGCATCGAGGCCGGCCTGAACATTCCGGTGGTGGGCCTGGGGGCGTCGGCACGCAGTTACTACCCGGCGGTTGGCCGACGACTTGGTTGTGAAATGATCCTGCCCGACGATGGCGGTGTGGCCAACGCGATCGGAGCGGTCGTGGGGCGCGTCACGATGCGCCGATCGGGGGCCGTGACCTGCCCGGCGGAGGGCTGTTTCCGGACGCATGGCGCGCAGGGTCCAAGGGATTTCGCCACGGCCGAGGCGGCAATGAACGCACTTGAAGAGGAGCTTGAAACCGTGGTGCGGAGCGAGGCCATGGCGGCCGGGGCGGATGAAATCGAAATGCGCCGCACAAGGGATATCCGTCACAGCCAGGTCGAGGGGCGCGATGTCTTCATCGAGGCGCAGATCACCCTTGAAGCGACGGGTCGGCCGCGGATCGCCCGGTGATCACCCTTTCGGCGTGGAGGACACGCCGACCTGTGCGGGGCGCAGCAGGCGGTCGTGCAACATGAACCCTTCGGTCGAGACCTGGATGATGTCACCGGCATTGGTGCCGGGCACCGGGGCCTCGAACATCGCCTCGTGGACCTGGGGATCGAAGCGGTCTCCGACCTGTGGCGAGATCACCGTGATCCCGTGCTTGCCGAAGACGTTGAGAAGTTCACGCATCGTGAGCTCGATACCTTCGATCAGGGCGGTCGACATCTCGCGTTGCTCGTCGGTGACAGCTTCGAGTGCCCGTTTCATGTTGTCATAAACCGGGAGCATGTCACGGGCGAGTTTCGAACCACCGTATTGTTCGGCATCGCGGCGCATCTTGTCGCCACGTTTGCGGGCGTTCTCGGCATCGGCCAGCGCGCGCATGAATTTGTCCTTGAGCGCGTCACGTTCGCTGCGCAGGGCGTCAAGCTCGGCCTCGACAGGGTCAATTTCGTCCATGTCCTCGGCCAGCTCTTCGGTCTCGGCAGCTGTGATGTCGTCGAGAAACTCTTCTTCCTTGCGCTCTGCCATGTGTCTACTCACCTCTGAGTTCGGTCGGAAATCAGGCGTCCGACCAGTTGTGCTGTATAGTCGACGATCGGGACGATGCGCCCGTAGTTGAGGCGCGTGGGGCCGATGACGCCCACCGCTCCGATAATCTTACGATCAGCGTTCATATATGGAGACACCACCAAAGAGGAACCCGAAAGTGAGAAAAGTTTGTTCTCCGAACCGATAAAGATGCGCACGCCCTCGCCCTCTTCGGCCAGTTCAAGGAATTCGGCGATGTCTCGTTTGCGTTCCAGGTCGTCAAAGAGCGTCTTGATGCGGTCGAGGCCGTCTTCTCCCTCATCGTCTGACAGGAGGTGCGAGCGGCCTCGCACGATCAGGCGTTCGTTGGTTTCGCCCTGCCCATCCCAGACGGCAAGTCCGCTCTCGACCAGCCCATGGGCGAGTTGGTCGATTTCGCGGCGGCGCGATTCGATCTCGGCGCGCATCACCGTGTTGACCTCGGATAGGGTGCGCCCCTCGATGATGGCATTGAGGAAATTCGCGGCCTCCCGCATGGCGCTGGGGGTGGCACCGGGGGGTGGTGCGAAAACGCGGTTCTCGACATGTCCGTCAGCATAGACAAGCACGACCAGGGCGCGGTCATGGGCGAGGGAGACGAACTCGATATGCTTGATCGGTGCCTCGGTTTTCGGTGCAAGCACGAGCGACGCCCCGCGGGTGACACCGGAGAGGGCCGAGCCGATCCGGTCAAGCATCGAGTTGACGTCGCCCGAATTGGTGCCGAGGGTTTCATCGAGTTTCTGGCGGTCGTCATTCTGAAGGTCGGACACTTCGAGCAGGCCATCGACGAACATGCGCAGCCCGATCTGGGTCGGAATGCGACCAGCGGAGACATGCGGGCTGTCGAGCAGCCCGAGAAATTCGAGATCCTGCATCACGTTGCGGATGGTCGCCGCGCTGACCTTTTCGCTCATCGTTCGGGTGAGCGTGCGAGAGCCGACGGGATCGCCGGTTTCTAGATAGGATTCGACGACGCGGCGAAACACTTCGCGCGAGCGGTGATTGAGTTCTTCCAGGAGTTTACTGCTGTCTTTCATGATGTCGATCCGATCACGGCAGCGTGCATTAGATGTGTCAGGCCACAAAAGGTCAATCGGGGTTGCGCTTTGCACGGGGCCACCTGTATCCCGTGGACAACCATAGAAAGGAATGACCATGCGGCCCTCGGGTAGAGACTTAAGTGAAATGCGGCCCGTTTCAATCGAAACCGGTGTCACGAAACACGCGGAAGGATCCTGCATGATCCGCGTGGGCGATACACACGTCCTGTGCACCGCGACGATCGAGGATCGCGTGCCACCTTTCGTGAAAGGCACGGGGCTGGGCTGGGTGACGGCGGAATACGGGATGTTGCCGCGCTCGACGGGCAGCCGGATGCGGCGTGAGGCCACTGCCGGCAAGCAGGGCGGCCGGACCGTCGAGATTCAACGCCTGATTGGCCGATCGCTGCGCGCCGGGGTCGATCGCGTTGCATTGGGCGAACGGCAGATCACGGTGGATTGCGATGTCATCCAGGCCGATGGTGGCACGCGCTGCGCGGCAATCACCGGCGGCTGGGTTGCGTTGCGGCTGGCAGTCAACAAGTTGATGAACGCGGGTGACGTGATTTCTAACCCGCTGGTGGAGCCCGTGGCAGCGGTGTCTTGCGGCATCTATGCCGGGCAACCGGTGCTTGACCTCGATTACCTCGAGGACAGCGAGGCCGGGGTGGACGGAAATTTCGTCATGCTGGGCAACGGTCGCCTTATCGAGGTGCAGATGAGCGCCGAGGGCGCGACATTCACGCGCGAGCAGATGGATACGTTGATGGAGCTGGCGGCAAGCGGTGTGGGTGAGCTGGCCACGATGCAGAAGGCGGCGTCAGGTGCGTAGGTTCGACGGTTCCGACCTTGTGATCGCAACGCACAACAAGGGCAAGTTGCGGGAGATTTCAGCCTTGTTAGAGCCGTTCGGCGTGCGCGTCAGCTCGGCCTCGGAACATGGTCTGGAAGAGCCGGACGAGACCGAGGACACGTTCGCCGGAAACGCCCGGATCAAGGCGCATTTTGCAGCCCGCGGGACCGGTCTGCCGGCCCTTTCGGATGACAGCGGGCTCATGGTGACGGCGCTTGACGGTGCGCCCGGTGTCTATACCGCAGACTGGGCGGAAACACCCCAAGGCCGCGATTTTGCGATGGCGATGCAAAAGGTCTGGACCCTGCTCGAGAACGAGAATGCACCGTTCCCGCGCAAGGCGGCCTTTGTTTGCACGCTTTGCCTCGCCTGGCCGGACGGACATGACGAGGTTTTCGAAGGACGGGTCGAAGGACAGGTCGTGTGGCCAATGCGGGGCGAGAATGGGTTCGGTTTCGACCCGATGTTCCTACCCGATGGTGAAGAGGAAACCTTTGGAGAGATGGACCCCGAACGCAAACATGCGATGAGTCATCGTGCGGATGCGTTCCGGCAACTCGTGCAGGGCTGCTTTGACTGAAGACTGGCAGAGTGGCGGCTTCGGGATTTATATTCACTGGCCGTTTTGTGAATCGAAATGCCCCTATTGCGACTTCAACAGCCATGTGGCGGCTGAGATCGACGAATCCCGCTGGGTTAGAGCCTATTTGCAAGAGCTTGACCGCTATGCGGCATTGGTGCCCGACCGACTTCTGACCTCGGTCTATTTCGGGGGTGGCACACCGAGCCTGATGGCGCCCGACACCGTGGCGACAGTGATGGAGCGCATCCGCCACATTTGGCCGGTGCGCAACGATTTCGAAGTGACGCTCGAAGCCAATCCCGGTTCGGTCGAGGCCGGGCGTTTTCGCGGATACGAACAGGCTGGCGTCAACCGCGTTTCGATGGGGGTTCAGGCGCTGAATGACGATGCGCTGCGGCGCCTGGGGCGCTTGCATTCGGTCAAGGAGGCGCTTTCGGCGTTTGATGTCGCACGAAACCAGTTCGACCGCGTCAGTTTCGACCTGATCTATGCCCGCCAGGGACAGGCATTGGCGGAATGGGAGACCGAGTTGAAACAGGCGCTGAATCTCGCTGTCGATCACCTTTCGCTCTATCAACTGACCATCGAGCCGGGAACCGCTTTTGGCGACCGATACGACAGGGGCCGATTGAGTGGATTGCCAGACGAGGACCTTTCTGCCGATATGTATCAAGCGACGCAGACGCTCTGCGAGGATGCAGGGTTTAGCGCCTATGAGGTCTCGAATCATGCGCGAACCGGCTCGGAATCCCGGCATAACCTGATCTATTGGCGATACGGGGATTATGTCGGGATCGGCCCCGGGGCACATGGGCGCGTGACAATCGGCGGTGATCGGTTTGCGACCGAAACGCCGCTGATTCCCAACGCCTGGCTGGACATGGCGGATGCAGGAAACGGTGAAAGCCTGTGCCGAACGTTGGCGCGGCAAGATCAAGCCGAAGAATTCCTGATGATGGGGCTGCGCCTGCGCGACGGGGTGGACCTCGACCGCTATGCTCGCCTGCGTGGTGAGCCCGTCGATGCCCATGTTTTAGTCCATCTCGAAGAGATCGGCATGATCTTGCGCGAGGGACAAACAGTCAAGGTGACAGAGGGCGGCCGCATGGTGTTGAATGCGGTGATCAGAGAGTTTTTGTCAGGATAAGATATGCGATTTTTATGGGCTGGCTTGGGGCTGCTCTGCGTTCTGCTGGGGCTGATCGGTGCTGTGCTGCCTCTCGTTCCGACCGTTCCGTTCATGTTGCTCGCTGCATTCTTCTTTGCGCGCTCATCCGAGCGGATGCACAACTGGCTCCTGTCGCATCCCCAGTTCGGCCCGGCGATCGTGGATTGGCAGACCAACGGGGCCATCAATTCTCGTGTCAAACGGATTTCAACGCTTTCGATTGCTGCGGTCTTCGGGCTGTCCCTGGTGCTTGGCGTGAGACCGATGATCCTCGGCATACAAGCGGTCGTGCTTTGTCTCGTCCTGATCTTTATCTGGACGCGCCCGAACTCATAACGTGAGTTTGCGGCAAAGTTCGTCCAACTCGTCCAGCGATGTATAGCGGATCGAGACCTGGCCCGATTCCTGGCCACTGTCGTGATTGACAGTCACTTTCATTCCGAGATTCGCCGAGAGATCGCCTTCGAGCGCAACGGTATCCGCGTCTTTCTCGGGATTCCGGCTCGCGCCTGGCCTGGATGTTTTTTCCTCGGGCGGTTTCTTGGCCAACTTTTCCGTCTCGCGGACCGAAAGCCCCTTGGATACGACAATGCGCGCCAGCGAGGCTGGATCATCCGACGTGATCAGGGCGCGGGCATGACCAGCAGATATCTGATCCTTTTCGAGGTAATCAATGACCTCCCTGGGCAGGCTCAAAAGGCGCATCTGGTTGGCGATGTGGGACCGGCTCTTGCCCAGCGCCTTGGCAAGTTGATCCTGCGTGTGGCCGAAACGTTCGATCAGCTGACGATACCCGGCCGCCTCTTCGACGGGATTCAGGTCGGCGCGCTGGATATTTTCGATAATTGCAACCTCAAGAACCTCGGTATCGTCAAATTCTCGAACGATAACAGGTACTTCATGCAGTTGCGCAATCTGCGCCGCGCGCCAGCGCCGTTCACCCGCGACGATCTGGAACTTCCTGGCGTCAGCCGGATCGGGACGAACGATCAAGGGCTGGATGATGCCCTTCTCACGTATCGATCCGGCGAGATCCTCGAGCGTGTCACTGTCAAAGTTCCGACGTGGTTGATCCGGGTTTGGCGCGATCACTTCGATCGGCAGATGCTGTTCCGCCCGACGCGCGGAGGCGTCGGAATTCGATGCCGGCGCATCATTGTTCACGTCCGACATAAGCGCCGAAAGACCACGACCAAGCCCGCGTTTCTTTTCAACCATTTTCTGGTCCTTCCGATTATGCCGCAGCGCGGTTGTTGTTGCCCAGGATTTCATGCGCCAGGCTGCGATAGGCCTGAGCACCCTTGGATTCGCTGTCATAGCTGAGCACGGGCATCGAATAGGATGGGGCCTCGCTGACGCGGACATTTCGCGGTATCATGGTTCTGAAGACCAGATCGCCCAGATTGTCGCGCGCATCGCTCTCAACCTGTTGTGAAAGTCGGTTTCGGCCATCATACATGGTCAGAACGATGCCTTCGATCCGAAGCTCCGGGTTGGCTGTTTGCCGAACCTCGCGCAGCGTGATCATCAGTTGCGACAATCCTTCAAGCGCGAAGAACTCGCTTTGCAGCGGTACAAGAACGGAATGCGCGGCAACCATCGCGTTGATGGTCAGGATGTTCAGCGAAGGCGGGCAATCAATCAGGATGAAATCGAAATCAAAGCTGTCCATCGCGGGCTGACGGAGGGCATCATGCAAAAGGAAGCTACGCTTTTCATTTGAAATCAGCTCAATATCCGCCGAGCTGAGATCGACCGTGGCCGGCACGATCCGAAGGTTACGGGTATCGGTCTCAAGAATGATCTCGGAGAGCGGAATGTCATCCAGAAGCAGATCATAGGTGGTGTATCGTCGCGCGTCTCCCTCCACTCCAAGCCCCGTGGATGCGTTTCCTTGCGGATCAAGATCTACAACGAGAACCTTCTGGCCGGTTTCAGCCAACGCCGCCCCGAGGTTTATGGTGGTTGTCGTCTTACCAACGCCACCTTTCTGGTTGGCCACTGCGATGATTTTCGGGCCAGGCGGCCGGGTGGGATCAGACACGTGAAAGTCCTTTGATTTTCAGAATGACGGCGTCGGAGTCGGTCACGCTCGGGATTGCATCATACTCAAAATGCCATGAAAGCGATGCGGTTTGAACCTCGGATTTCCAGTTTACACCCTTTGGGAACAAGCAAATCCCGTCATTTGACAGGTGAGGCCCTGCAAGCTCGAGCAGGCGTGAAAGATCGGCAAGGGCCCGCGCGGAGATCACATCGGCTTTCAAAGGTGGGATGCCTTCAATGCGCGCCGGGATCACCGTTCCTGCGACGCCGACTTCGCGCAGAACCGCGCGAAGAAAAGTGGCTTTTCGTTTGTCGCTCTCAACCAGCGTGACCTTCTGTGGAAAACCCAGATCCTTGGCGCAGATCGCAATGACCAGCCCGGGAAATCCTCCTCCGGTTCCAAGGTCTGCCCAATGGTCGACCTCATTACCGACACAATGCAGGAGTTGAAGGGAGTCCTGGACGTGACGGACCCAGAGGTCGGACAACGTGGACTTCGCGACGAGGTTGATCTTCGAGTTCCACTTTTCGAGAAGATTGGCAAAACTTCTCAACTTGTCGAGCGTTTCACGTGAAACACCAAGTGTGCCGCCCTCGTGCATCAGGCTGATTTCTCCCGCCGGTCCTGGCGAAGCTTGACGAGCAATAGCGCGAGCGCAGCCGGCGTCATTCCGTCGATCCGCCCCGCCTGACCAAGATTCGTTGGCCGGGCCGCAGCAAGTTTGGATTTGAGCTCGGTCGACAATCCGGCGATTCCATCGAACTGAAAATCAGGCGGTATCGCATGCCCTTCATCACGCTTCATCGCCTCGACATCGCGTTTCTGACGCTCAATGTAGTTCACATAGAGCGCCTCCCTTTCAAGCTGTTGCTGGATTTCCGTGTCAATCTCGGAAAACTCCGGGGCCAATGCAACAAGATCTCTGAACGAGATATCGGGTAGGGCCAAAACAGCCATCCCGTTTCGACGGGTTCCGTCCTTGCTCATTGGAATGCCGGCCTTGCTCAACTGGTTGGGCGTCCAGTTTCGCGACTCCAGCATCGCTCTGCCCTGGACAAGTTTTTCCAATTTCGCTTCGAAGGCGGATTTTCGTTTCTCTGACACACAGCCAAGCGCAATCGCTCTCGGCGTCAATCGCTGATCGGCGTTGTCAGCCCGCAAGGCGAGGCGGAACTCTGCGCGCGACGTGAACATCCGATAGGGTTCCGTCACACCACGCGTGATCAGGTCATCAACCATCACGCCGATATAACTATCGGACCGGCTGAACACCTGGGTGTCCCGGCCCAGGCAGGACAAGGCAGCATTGAGCCCCGCAACGAGTCCTTGTGCCGCGGCTTCCTCGTATCCGGTTGTGCCATTGATCTGACCCGCCAGGTACAAACCGGGCACCGACTTGAGCGCCAAGGTGGCGTCGAGGGCACGTGGATCGACATAGTCATATTCAATCGCATATCCGGGCTGAAGAATGACCGCGTTTTCGAGGCCCCGAATCGATCTCACGTATTCATCCTGAACGTCCGGGGGGAGAGACGTTGAGATCCCGTTGGGATAGACAGTGTGATCCTCAAGCCCTTCGGGCTCGAGGAAGATCTGGTGGGAGGTCTTGTCTGCAAATCGAACGATCTTGTCCTCGATGGAGGGGCAATAGCGTGGTCCAACGCCTTCGATATGGCCGCCGTACATGGCAGACTTTGAAAGGTTGCCCTCTATAATCTCGTGCGTTCTTTCATTGGTATGGGTAATCGCACAGCAAATCTGTCGCGCGGTCGGGGCTTCTGAAAGAAAGGAAAACAACGTGGGATCTTCATCTCCCCGCTGCTTCTCGAGAATATCCCAGTTTATCGTCCTTCCATCCAGACGGGGCGGCGTTCCAGTTTTCAATCGCCCAAGCGAGATCGCGAAACTGTCGAGCCGCTCCGCAAGCTTTACGGATGGCCGGTCGCCCATGCGACCACCAGGCCGCGATTGATCGCCGACATGGATAACTCCGCGCAGAAAGGTTCCCGTTGTCAGGATGACCGCATGAGCGACAATCTCGCTTCCATCTGCCAGTCGAATCCCCGAAACGCGTTCGCCCGACATGATGAAATCGATTGTTTCACCTTCTATGATCGTAAGGTTTTCCTGGGAAACGGTGGCGGCCAACATTTCGTGGCGATAGATGCCACGATCCGCCTGCGCACGCGGCCCTTGAACCGCGGGGCCCTTTCGGCGGTTAAGCAAGCGGAATTGAATTCCAGCCAGATCAGAAACCCGCCCCATGACACCATCCATCGCGTCAATCTCGCGAACAAGATGCCCCTTGCCCAGACCACCAATCGCCGGGTTGCATGACATCACGCCAATATCCGCCTGACGCAAGGTCACGAGCGCGGTATTCACGCCCATCCGTGCCGCCGCATGTGCAGCTTCGGTCCCGGCATGTCCACCGCCGACAACGATCACATCGAAATCATGTTTCACGTGAAACACCCCTGTCTTTGCTGCACCTACTTACCGATGCAAAAGCTCGAAAATATCTCGTCGAGGATATTCTCAACATCTACACGTCCGACCAGCGCGTCAAGGGATCGCACCCCGCTACGAAGCTCCTCGGCCGCGATGTCGCTACGATCCTCGCCGAGTTCAAGTTGCTCCGTTGCTGCATCGAGCGCCCTGATCGTGTTCTCAAGCGCGATTCGATGCCTTTCGCGTGTCGCGACCACGGTAGAGCCGGCCCTTTCGGAGAGCTCTTCCGTGATCCTCGCGACAAGCTCTTCCACACCATACCCCGTCAGCCCCGATATGGCGTCGCAACTGTCATCCTGTAAATCGGCCTTTGCCAGAAGAACGATGTCGCCCTTCCGACACTCAATTCCCTGTGGGAGTTCGGAATCTCCCGTCTCCTTGAGAAACACGCGCAGGTCTGCAAGATTGGCACGGTCCCTGGCCCGCGCGATCCCCATGTTTTCCACCCTGTCGGTCGTTTCCCTCAGCCCCGCAGTATCGAGAAGCGTCACAGGCAGCCCGCCAAGATCCATCCGAACCTCGATCACATCTCGTGTTGTTCCCGCGACCTCCGAGGTAATTGCTGCGTCACGTCCAGCCAGGGTGTTCAACAACGTCGATTTACCAGTGTTCGGCGCCCCGAGGATCGCAACCTCGAAGCCTGTGCGCACACGCTCAGCAGATTCGACGCCCTTCGCCTCCCTGGAAAGTGAGCTGCGGGTTTTTTTCAGGAGTTCCTGGACCTCGGGGCGAACATCGACAGGCACATCCTCATCTGCGAAGTCGATGGTTGCTTCAAGCAGCGCCGCGGCGCGGATCAGGTCGCGCCGCCAAATTTCGGCACGTTTACCCAAGTCACCCGAAAGCACCCTAAGCGCCTGCCGCCTTTGGGCCTCGGTTTCCGCCTCGATCAAATCCGCGAGACCTTCGACCTGCGCCAAATCAAGCCGCCCGTTTTCAAGTGCACGCCGTGTAAACTCTCCGGGTTCAGCCGCACGCAGGCCGTCGACCCGGGCCAGCTCACGCAAGATCGCGGAAACACTTGCCGTCGAACCATGAACCTGGAACTCGACAACATCTTCCCCGGTGAAGCTATGGTTCTTGGGAAATCGGATCACCAGACCTTCATCCAGCCTGTTGCCGTCGCGATCCTTGATCACACGCAGCGACGCCACGCGCGGATCAGGAAGCAATCCTGTCAAATCGCGGCAGACATCGCATGCGCGTGATCCCGAAACACGAATCACGGCAACCCCGGATTTTCCTGGGGCGCTTGCAAGGGCAAAGATCGTGTCCATCTTCAATACCGCGTAAAGACGCGCATTTTCAGCCGTTCATCGAATCGAAGAAATCGGCATTTGTCTTTGTTTGCTTGAGCTTTCCGATGAGGAATTCGATCGCATCCGTCGTGCCCATCGGATTGAGGATTCTTCTCAAAACGAAGGTTTTGGAGAGGTCCTTGGGATCAACGAGAAGCTCTTCCTTGCGTGTGCCGGACTTGAGAATATCCATCGCGGGGAACACGCGCTTGTCGGCAACCTTGCGGTCGAGAACCAGCTCGGAATTGCCCGTGCCCTTGAACTCTTCGAAAATCACTTCGTCCATCCGGCTGCCTGTGTCGATCAACGCCGTCGCGATGATGGTCAGCGAGCCGCCCTCCTCGATATTCCGCGCTGCCCCGAAAAACCGCTTTGGTCTTTGCAGGGCGTTGGCATCCACGCCACCGGTCAGGACCTTGCCGGAACTGGGGACGGTCGTATTGTAAGCACGACCCAGACGCGTAATCGAATCGAGAAGGATGACGACATCTCGTTTGTGCTCGATAAGCCGCTTGGCCTTTTCGATCACCATCTCGGCCACGGCAACGTGTCGCGTCGCCGGTTCGTCAAAGGTTGAGGAAATGACCTCTCCCTTCACGTTCCGTTGCATGTCGGTCACCTCTTCGGGGCGCTCGTCGATCAGCAAAACAATAAGGTAGCACTCCGGATGGTTCAGTTCGATCGAATGGGCAATATTCTGGAGCAGAACCGTCTTGCCCGTTCTCGGCGGCGCGACGATCAAGCACCGCTGGCCTTTGCCGATCGGCGCCACAAGATCGATGATTCGGGCCGATCGGTCCTTGATGGTGGGATCTTCGATCTCCATCTTGAGCCGCTCATCGGGATAGAGCGGCGTCAGGTTATCGAATGCGATCTTGTGACGGGCCCGCTCGGGGTCTTCGAAATTGATGCGGCTGACGTCGGTCAGAACGAAATAGCGCTCATTGTCTTCTGGTTGCGCCAGCTTGCCTTCGACCGTGTCGCCTGTTCGCAGCGAAAACTTCCGGATCGTTTCAGGAGACACATAGATGTCGTCCGGACCAGGCAAGTAATTCGCTTCGAGTGACCGCAGAAAGCCGAAACCGTCTTGCAAGACTTCGAGAACACCATCACCCGAAATCTCCCACCCATCCTCGGCCCGCTCCTTGAGGATCGAGAACATGATCTCGCCCTTGCGCATGGTCGATGCGTTCTCGATCTCGAGTTCCTCGGCCATGTCGACGAGGTCTTTGGGTGTGTTTGCCTTGAGTTCGGCAAGCGAAATATGTTCGGATGTCATGGAATACCTATGGGTGACCGGCCAGGCGGCTCAAGATCAGGTTTAGCACGTGGAGAATCCCAACCCGGACGGGCAGGCATGTGGCTACATAGGGCTTGCCATATTCTAAGTCAACTCTTCACAGTCTGACTTCGGGTTTCTTCGGGTTGATAGCGCCTCTGGAGGCCTGAGCCACCTTAATAAAATATAAAAGAAAAGAAAGATTGATGGTTTAGTAGGAAGGCATCATTTCTGTGGATAAATGCTTATCCTCAAAGATTTCAGATGTGAACCGTCCCTGTGTAAAACACTGTTGATGAATTTCCGTGACGCGGGCAAGGCCGTCATGGATCGCCTTGATCTCAAGGCTAAGCGCGCCACGTCCGCGAGATTTTCTCTTGTGCATAGAATTGGGAGCTCAGGTCAAGAGCACCCATTTTCCCACAAGAAGGAGATATCCATAAACACGATCGGATAACCATGGCAAAGACCCTCGGCGCGCAGTTGACTTGCCTGCAGCCGGTCTGGATGTTGGAGTTTTCCCGATTGGTGCGTTAAAACCCGGTTACCATTTCCACCAGGATATCCACATGCCACGTTCCATCATTCTTGCTTCAGGCTCGGATATACGTCAGGCGCTTCTGACCCAGGCTCATGTCCCATTTGAGGTTGTCGTTCCGCGGATCGACGAGGAGTCGATCAAGATGGCGCTTCTGGAGGAGGGTGCATCTCCCCGTGATATTTCCGATGCGTTGGCGGAACATAAAGCATTGAAAATAAGCAAGAAATATCCTGATAGCATGGTTATCGGCTGCGACCAGATCCTGGAGCACAGAGGCACGATCCTGTCCAAGCCCGAGAGTGTTGAAATGGCACGAAATCAACTCGCCATGCTGCGTGGTAATCGCCATCGCTTGCATTCGGCGGCGGTCATCTGTCATCAGGCAAGTCCGATATGGCGGCATGTCGGGCAGGCGCAGCTTGAGATGCGGACTTTCAGCGATGCCTATCTCGACGCCTATATCGGCCGGAACTGGGACAGCATTCGCCACGCCGTTGGCGCCTACAAGCTTGAGGAAGAGGGCGTTCGGTTGTTTTCGCGCATAGATGGAGATTATTTCAGCATTCTTGGATTGCCCCTTCTGAATATTCTTGCCTATCTCGGTACAAGCGGAGAGCTCGAGACATGACAACACAGAGAATACCCCTGACAGGCGTCATTGGATCGCCGGTATCACATTCGAAATCACCACAGCTTCATGCGCATTGGCTGAGAACATATGGGCTGTCGGGATACTATATCCCGATGGATGTTGCGGGGGACGACCTGGAAACCGTGCTGGAGACGCTGCCGAAAATGGGCTTTGTCGGTGTTAACGTCACGATCCCGCACAAGCAACGCGTGATGGAAATGGCCGACCTGGTTAGCGATCGGGCGACGCTGATCGGGGCGGCCAATACATTGATTTTTCGGAAAGACGGGAAAATCCATGCCGATAACACAGACGGGTATGGATTTGTCGAGAACCTCCGACAAGGCGCACCGGATTGGGATCCCAAAGCCGGGCCAGCGGTCGTATTGGGTGCAGGTGGCGCCGCGCGAGCCGTCGTTGCATCGCTGATCGATGTGGGTGTTCCGGAAATCCTCGTGACCAACAGGACCAAGGTTCGGGCCGAAAAGCTGGTCGAGGATTTCGGCAAGCGGTTGAAAGTCGTCGATTGGGTCAAGGCCGGCAACATCCTCGAAGAGGGCAATACCGTCGTGAACACGACTTCGCTTGGCATGTTGGGTAAGCCGGAGATTCGGGTCCCATTGGATGGCTTGCGAAAGCAGGCAGTCGTTACGGATCTTGTCTATAACCCGATCGAGACCCGGTTGTTGCGCACAGCGCGCGAGATGGGGTGCACCACGGTTGACGGTCTGGGTATGCTCCTGCATCAGGCGGTGCCCGCTTTTGAGCGCTGGTTTGGCCAGAGGCCAGAGGTGGACAACGCGGCCCGCGCGGCGGTTCTCAGATGACGTTCCGGCTTGGGCTGACCGGTTCGATCGGGATGGGAAAATCGACGACTGCGAGGCTATTCGCGGATGCAGGTTGTGACGTGTGGGATGCTGATGCCGCTGTGCACCGTCTGTATTCGAAAGGCGGAGCCGCGGTTGAGCCAATGCGCGCGGCCTTTCCCGAAGCGATTATCGAGGGTGAGGTTTCGCGCGCCGCCCTCAAGGAAATCATTGCCCGAGACAGCTCGGCACTGAGCCGGATAGAATCCATCGTGCACCCGCTGGTGGCCGCGGATCGAGCAGCTTTTATCGAACAGTCACGATCCGATATCGTCGTTCTTGATATCCCGCTTTTGTTCGAAACGGGCGGGAATACCAGGGTTGACGCCGTGGCAGTCGTGACCACCGATCCCGAAACCCAGCGGGCCCGGGTTCTTGAGCGCGGCACAATGACGGGTGAGCAATTCGAGACCATCCTGTCGAAACAGGTTCCGGACGCCGAAAAGCGTGCCAGAGCCGACTACGTGATCGTAACCGATACGGTTGAGCATGCCCGCGCCCAGGTGCAGGATGTCATTGCCGATATACGCAAGAGGTTGGCTGATGCGTGAAATCGTTCTGGACACGGAAACCACGGGCTTCGAGCCCGAACAAGGCGATCGGATCGTGGAAATCGGGGCAGTCGAGCTATACAACCACATGCCGACCGGCAAGACATATCATCAATATATCAACCCGCAGCGCGGAATGCCGCAAGAGGCCTTCGAAGTGCACGGTCTTGGCGAGGAGTTCCTGCGCGACAAACCGGTGTTTGGGGAGATCGCCAGGGGATTTCTTGATTTCGTGAGCGATGCAAAGCTTGTCATCCACAATGCGGCTTTCGACATGAAGTTCCTGAACGCTGAACTCGGCTGGCTCAACCTGCCCAAGCTGCCGTGGGATCAGGCCATTGATACACTGGCCATTGCGCGCGCCAAGTTTCCCGGCTCACCAGCTTCTCTTGATGCGTTGTGTCGCCGGTTCAACATCGACAATAGTGCGCGGACACTGCATGGCGCATTGCTCGACAGCGAAATTCTCGCGGAAGTATACCTTGAGTTGATCGGGGGACGGCAGCCTGATTTCTCGCTCAATGTGGTTCATGAAAGAAGCGAGCGCACTGGGCAAAGCGATCAGGAAGCCTGGAGGCCGAAGCCACGCTCAAGACCGCTTGGACCCAGGATAACCAGGGAAGAGGCCGCCGCCCATGCCGCTTTTGTCGAGGCAATGGGCGACGCTGCGATCTGGAAGAAAATCAGTTAGGGGTCAGGTCAGGACGTTTTCGCATCCTCACCCTCATTCTGCGGGGCCGAGCGGCGCGCCACCTCTTGCCGGTAGAGCTTCATGAAGTCGATGTTGTCGAGATTGAGTGGCGGGAAGCCACCGTCCCGGCTCACGTCCGACACGATACGTCTCAGAAACGGAAACAACAGGCGCGGGCATTCGATCAGCAAGAACGGATGCAGTTGCTCATCCGGCACGCCATCGATGTGAAACAGACCGACATAGTCGATCTCCATCAGAAAGATCTTGGTCTGGGGGTTGTTCTTGTCGACGGATTCGACATTGAGCTTGATCGACACCTCGTACTGCTTTTCGGTCTCACGCTTGCGGGCATCGAGATTGACCTGGACCTTGACGTCTGGCTGAACTTCACCCGACGCTCCTTTTTGTGCGAGAATGTTCTCGAAAGACAGGTCGCGAATGAACTGGTTCTGGATATTCAATTGAACTTGTGGCGCCTGTGCAGCGGCCCCGTTGCCGGTCTCGGCCATGGGTCATCTCCTGAGCGAGTGTTGAACTTGACTGTCCTTTAACAGGACGTGGTCAAACCCTCAATGCCTTGTCCAGCCAGATGAGTCATGGGTCGGTTTCGGCGGCGGATCGAGATCGACATAATCCGCATCGATTACCGATTCATCCTGTCGATGAGGATGCGGTTGCTGCGGTGATGCCGACGCTGAAAAATGTGTCATCCGAACACGCGTCCGAAGCCACCGAAACACGATGGTCCGGAAACCCGGAACGAGCAGGGCGAGACCAAAGGCATCGGTGAAAAACCCCGGCGTCAACAAAAGCGCACCAGAGAACAATATCATTGCCCCGTGGGCCAGGGGTTCGGTGGGATCCCGCATCTCGGAGAAGGCCCTGTCCAGTTGTCCAAGCGCCACGCGCCCTTGCGTTCGGACCATCCAGGTGCCCAGAATCGCGGTGAGAAGCACGATCACGAGCGTGTAGGCCAGACCGATCGCACCGCCGATCTCGACAAAAAGCGCGATTTCGATCAGGGGAACCGCGATAAACGCAAATAGCAGCCACATTTTCACAATCTCCTTTGGCCATGACGGCGTGATGGACTTGATCACGCCAGTCCCTTACATAAGTGCAAGAGACGCCCGTTTCCACGTCATGACGTCCGAGAGGTCCAGATGAATTCACCGATCCTTCAGCTCTTGGTGCTGGCCGGCATTGCCGTTTTCCTGATCCTGCGGCTCAAATCCGTGCTGGGGACGCGTGACGGTTATGAAGCACCCCCGGCTGAGCGACCTGCAACTGATACCGGGGCGCGACGCAATTTCGAAGTTATCGAAGGTGGGCCCGATCATGACATTATCGACAATGTTCCCGAGGGCAGTCCGGCCGCAGACGCCTTGAGCCGGATGAAGGCGATCGAGCCATCCTTCAACGTGGGGCAGTTTCTTCAGGGAGCGCGTGGCGCCTATGAGATGATCCTCATGGGGTTCGAGCGTGGTGATCTTGCACAGGTCAAACCCTTCCTCGCCGAAGACGTCTATGAAGCTTTTGCCGAGGTCGTCGAGGACCGAGAGAAAAAGGGCCTGACAATCGATGCCGAGTTCATCGGGGTGCGGGAGTTGTCGCTGGTTGATGCAACGCTTGATGAAGAGACGAAAGCCGCTGAAATCACGGTGAAGTTCATCGGAGAACTGACCTATGTCGTGCGTGACAACGCTGGCGAGGTCATAGAGGGCAAGGACGGCAAGATCAAACGCCAGAAGGATGTCTGGACTTTTGAGCGTGTGTTCGGTTCGGATGATCCCAACTGGCACCTTGTCGCCACTGGCGAATGACCCGTGCGGTTCTGGCCGCTGCCTTACTGGGGCTGACGATGTCCGGCCCGGCAGCGACGGAAACCCGCCATACCATCCTGAGTTTCGATGACCTTGACGGTTGGGCCGAGGATGATCACGGCAAGGCACTCGAAGCCTTTCGTAAAACCTGCGCGGATATGAAAGATCCCGATTGGCGGGCGCTTTGCGCTCTTGCCGCAGATCGGATTGATGCCAAGGCATTTTTCGAGTTGTTTTTCCGTCCGGTGATGATCGAAGACCAAGGGGAGCCGCTCTTTACCGGGTATTTCGAGCCCGAACTGCGTGGAAGCCTGTCACCCACGGATCGGTTCCGTTATCCGGTTTATCGCATGCCACCTGAAGCGCGCGACGCGCGAAAGTGGATATCCCGTCGCGAAATCGAAACCGGAAACGTGCTGGAGGGGCGGGGCCTTGAAATCGCCTGGGTCGATGACCCGGTCGATCTGTTCTTTCTTCAGATCCAGGGTTCAGGTCGTATCCGCCTCGAGAACGGAGGGTCAATTCGGGTGGGCTACGCAGGATCGAACGGGCATGATTACCGTTCGATCGGCGTCGAGTTGATCCGGCGAGGCATTTATGATGCACATCAGGTCAGCGCCGAGGTTATCAGGAACTGGGTCAGGCGGAACCCAGTCGAGGGTGAAGAACTGTTGCGGCATAATCCATCTTACGTCTTCTTTCGGCCGGTAAATCATGTGCCATCCGAGGAAGGACCTTTGGGTGCGATGAATCGCTCGATTACCCCAATGCGGAGTGTTGCGGTCGACCCGGCATTTGTGCCCTTGGGCGCACCGGTCTGGATTGAAAAGGACGGCGAGGATCCATTGCGGCGACTTCTGGTCGCTCAGGATACGGGTTCAGCAATCAAAGGGGCTCAGCGGGCGGATATTTTCTTTGGTACCGGCAAGGCCGCCGGCCAGATGGCCGGGAAGCTGAAGGACGCAGGCCGCATGATGGTCTTGCTGCCAATTCAGCGTGCTTATGCGGTGTTGCCCGAAGGTGCGGAATGACGCGAAGGCGGCTCAGACCGGACGAGATCGAGCTCTGGCGTCGGGTCGCGGAGACGACTGAAAGGCTTCATTCGGATCGAAAGGCGCATGAGGCACCCATGCCGCGCCCAAAACCCAAGAAGCCCGCACCGAAGGTGCGATCCATCACCTCGTTCGACATGGGCGAACGAAGCACCATGGAGTCCATGGCTCATGATCTCGCCCCCCCGGTGTCCGACCGCATTGCTGCTGCCCCGTTACGGATGGATCGCAAGACTCACCAAAGGCTCAAGCGCGGGAAACTCTCGCCGGAGGCCCGGCTTGACCTGCATGGAATGACAACAGAACGGGCGCACCCGCTTTTGACGTCCTTCATTCTCAGGGCGCAGGCAGATGGCAAGCGACTCGTTCTGGTCATTACCGGAAAGGGAAAGCACAGGGATGAAGGTGGCCCGATCCCGGTGCGCCACGGTGTGTTGCGCCATCAGGTTCCGCATTGGCTAAATATTCCGCCGCTGGCACAGGCCGTCATGCAGGTGGTCGAGGCGCATAGGAGCCATGGTGGCGGTGGGGCCTACTATGTCTATTTACGCCGGCGGCGCTAACAGCGCCCGCGCCCGCCCGACGCCGATGATCATCATGAGGGTGGTGAACAGGAAATAGCTGGCGATGATCAGGAACTGGGTCTCAATACCAAGCCCTGCATCGATTCCCAGGCCGGTAATCCCCGGGCCAATGGCCGAGCCGAAGACCATCACCGCAGCGAGCATTGCCTTGACCGAACCGATATGGCGCGTCCCGTAGAATTCGGCCCAGAAGGCATTGGGCACCGTCATCATGGCGCCGGTGGTCATGGCCATGAACAGCAAGCCCAAGAGGGTGAATCCCAGACCGGGCGCGAAAGAGTAGCAAAGAAACCCGAGTATTATCGGTATTTGTGTGAACGGCATCAGGCGACCGGTTCCCAGGCGATCGAGCAGCGCCCCCCCGATGATCATCGAAATGACGCTGAGGCCGGTATAGATGGGGAACAGGGACACCAGCTCGATATGCGCAAGGCCCTTGATGTCGGCATAATGGACCTGATGGAAGAAGAACGCCGTGTTGAAAGCGGCCGGACCCAGCATTGCAGGCACCATGAACCAGAACAGAAAATGCTGTATCGCCTGGTTTCTGGTCCAGTGGCGACCCTGCATTCCGAGGGTCGAGTCCGATTGGGCAAAGCTCTGGGGTGTGCGCTCTTGCTGAAGCAGCAAGAGCAGAACCGGGATGGCGGCGACGGCGATCCCCGCGGCCAGCACCCAAAGCAGCCGCCAATCAAAAAACACCATGAGCGCGACGAAGGTGACCGGCAGCGTCGCCTCGCCGATGGTGAACCCAAGCGTGGCGATGGAAAGCGCGCGCCCGCGCGTGGCGATGAACCAGCGCGACATGGCGACGACGGCAAGATGACTGGTCATGCCTTGACCGGTGAAACGCAGTGCGAATATCACGAAAGGCAAAAGCCATGCGGCCTGGACGCTGGCCATGAAAAGACAGGCCGAGGCTGTCAGCACGAGAACCACAGCGCCCAGGGCCCGAACCCGGAACATGTCGGTCAAGCCCCCGGCCCAGACCATCAGGATGGCGGACGCACCGGTTCCAAGGGTGTATATGGTTCCCCATTGACCATGCGTGAGGCCGAATTCATCGCGAATGTGACCTGCGAAGATCGAAATGAAAAAGGTCTGCCCGGGACCGGACATGAAGGTGAGAAGCACCCCGGCTGCGAGCCAAGGCAAATTGTCGCGGAAGAAACGCAGCGTGGACATGCGCCATCTGTTCCCGGTTTCCCCGGGGAATGAAAGAGCAAAAACTAGAGAACGTAGCGGCTCAGGTCGGCGGAACGTGTCAGCTCGCCAAGGTTCGCTTCGACAAAATCGGCATTGACGACAACGGTTTCTCCGGCGCGATCAGGTGCGGTAAAGGAAATCTCCTCGAAAACCCGCTCCATGACCGTGTAGAGCCTGCGCGCGCCGATATTCTCGACCGCCTGATTCACATCGGCGGCGATCTTGGCCAGGGCGGCGATACCCTCTTGGGTGAACTCGACCTCGACCGATTCGGTGGCCATCAGGGCTGTGTATTGCCGGGTCAGCGCGTTGTCGGTTTCAGTGAGAATGCGCACGAAATCCTCTTCGGTCAGTGCCCGCAACTCGACCCGGATGGGCAGACGACCCTGCAACTCGGGCAGCAGATCAGACGGCTTGGCAATATGAAAGGCGCCAGACGCGATAAAGAGGATATGGTCGGTTTTGACGGCGCCGTATTTGGTCGAAACACTCGTGCCCTCGATGAGCGGTAGCAGATCGCGCTGTACCCCTTCACGGGATACGTCGCCGCCGCGGGCATCCTGGCGGGTGGTGACCTTGTCGATCTCGTCGAGAAACACGATGCCGTTCTGTTCGACCGCTTCCAGGGCGGACTTGTTGACAGTCTCATCATCAAGGAGCTTGTCGGCCTCTTCGCTGATCAACAGGTCATAGCTTTCGGCCACGGTGGTCTTGCGCCGCACGGTGCGACCGCCGAATGCCTTGCCGAAAAGATCGCCCAGATTCATCATTCCCATCTGGCCGCCGGGCTGGCCGGGAATGTCAAGCATTCCCATGGGGTTGGAATTGTCCGCGATGTCGAGCTCGATCACCGTGTCATCAAGCTCGCCCGCCTTGAGTTTCTTGCGGAACATCTCGAGTGTGCCTTCGCGGGCGTCTTCGCCGGCGATGGCGCGCAGCACACGTTCCTCGGCAGCGTGGTGGGCCTTGGATTTCACGTCTTCGCGCATTTGCGCGCGGGTCATGGCGATGGCGGCATCGACCAGATCGCGGATGATCTGTTCAACGTCGCGCCCCACATAGCCGACCTCGGTGAACTTGGTTGCCTCGACCTTGATGAAGGGCGCGCGGGCGAGCTTGGCGAGGCGGCGGCTGATCTCGGTCTTGCCGACGCCGGTGGGGCCGATCATCAGGATGTTCTTGGGATAAACCTCGTCGCGCAGATCGTCGGAAAGCTGCTTGCGCCGCCAGCGGCTGCGCAGGGCGACGGCGACCGCGCGCTTGGCATCCTTCTGGCCGATGATGAAACGGTCGAGCTCGGAGACGATTTCGCGGGGGGTGAGGTCGGTCATTTCGAGATTTTCTCCACCGTCAGGTTGCCGTTGGTGTAAACGCAGATATCCGCCGCGATGGCCATGGCGCGGCGGGCGATCTCCTCGGCGGAGTGGTCGGTCTCCATCATCGCGCGGGCAGCGGCGAGGGCGTAATTTCCGCCCGAGCCGATGGCGGTGACGTCATGTTCAGGTTCGAGAACGTCGCCGGCGCCGGTGATGACGAAAATGTCGGCGCCATCGGTGACGATCAGCATCGCTTCGAGCTTTTGCAGGTATTTGTCGGTGCGCCAGTCCTTTGCCAGTTCCACGGATGCGCGGGCCAGTTGCCCGGGCGTGGCTTCGAGCTTGGACTCGAGTCGTTCCAAAAGGGTAAACGCGTCGGCCGTGGAGCCTGCAAAGCCCGCGACGACATCATATCCGCCCGGCGAGAGGCGTCGCACCTTTCGGGCCGAGCCCTTGATCACGGTCTGGCCGAGTGACACCTGGCCATCACCTGCGACGACCACCTCGCCGCCCTTTTTTACACCGACGATCGTGGTGCCGTGCCAACCGGGGAACTGATCCTTTGACATCTCGCGCTCTCCTGTCACTGGGGGCCTATATGGCGCCCATGGGTCCGAGGCACAAGGCCCGGGCTTGCCTGTGCAGGGGCGGCGCCCTAGCCTCTGGGCCATGAGCGATGCCCGTATCCTGCGCTTCTACCTGGAACCCGGCCTGAAAGAGAGCGCGGAGTCGGGCGCCCACAACTTTCTGGGCAAGATCGCGACGGTGGCGCGGGCGGCGGATTTCGAGGTTTCCTATCATGGGAATGGGCCGGAGGAGCGGGAAAAATCCCTTGAGAGAAAGGGGTTTGCACTCTTTCACATGGAGCCGCCGACGCATGAGCGGGCGGTAACGGTGCGGCGGGCCTACAGCTATCCGTTCTGGTCGATCGAGCGGACGGAAAAACGCTGGGAGTTCGACGTGGCGCGGGCCGCGTTTGACGGGGATAACGTGCCAAGACGGGAGGCGGCGCGCTTTGCCGGGTTCTGGCGCAAACGGCTGTTCGGAGAGTGGCCGGAAACCTACGAAAAGGGCCATGTTTACGCGGCCTTGCAGGGGCGGCTGCTGGAGCACCGGTCTTTCCAGTCGTGCGCGCCCATCGAGATGTTGCGTGCGGTGCTGCGGCAGGAGCGGGAAAGGCCGGTGGTGGCGGGGCTGCACCCGAATGAGGATTATTCAGCGGCGGAGCTTCAAGCCCTTGAAAAATTGCAGAAATCACACCCGAACCTCGATCTGCGAATGGGCGGGATGGAGGCGCTTTTGCCCGGTTGTGCCTATGTGGTGACGCAGAATTCAAGTGTCGGGTTCATGGGGCTTTTCCATGCCCGGCCGCTGGTGTTGTTCGGGCGGGTGGATTTCCATCATATTGCCTTGAAAACATGGGAAATCGGCGTCGAGGACGCACTACGCCGGGCGCCTGGACACGGCCCTGATTTCAAAGCTTACCTGTGGTGGTTCTGGCAGACGATGGCGATCAATGCGGGTCGTCCCGAGGCGGAGGAAAAGATCGCCCAAAGGCTGCGTGATCACGGTTGGCCGGTGTAAAGGTTAACGGCGGTTTTCCGCGAAAATCCGAGGGGTGACATGCATATGACTCCCGGCTGACATCCGGCTGCCGCCGGATTTGCCCGAAGGTTAACGCGCGTTAAGTTAATGCATCGTGCGCTGGGCGGCGGGGGAAGCATGAAAAAGCCCCGCGCGGATTGTCCGGCGGGGCCTTGTCGGGCCAGTTGTCCGGGATGCGGATCAGATCGACTCTTCGATCCAGCTTTGCAGCGCGGCCTTGGGCTTGGCGCCGGCCATGTTCGACACGACCTGGCCGTCCTTGAAGATGAAAAGCGCCGGAATGCCGCGCACGCCCAATGCGGCGGGCGCGTTGGGGTTGCTGTCGACATCGACCTTCACGATCTTGACCTTGCCCTGCATTTCATCGGACAGCTCTTCGAGGGCGGGGCCGATCATCTTGCAGGGGCCGCACCATTCGGCCCAGAAATCGACCACGACCGGAAGGTCGGCATTCTTGACCTCGGTGTCAAAGGTGTCGTCGGTGACAGCAACGGTTGCCATTTGTGTTTCTCCTGTATCGGGATTGCGGGACGTTGCAGGGAACCTATGGGCCGGGAGGTTGGGCGTCAAGCTGGGTGCCGTGTAACGTGGTCATCACGAGATCATGAGGCAGACGCATGAGGGTGGCATTCCGGGTCCAGAGAAGGGCGGTTTCAACCGGCCTGTCAGGATAGATCTGTGTGAGCGCCGAGGCATAGGCGCCCATTTGCCGCAGCAGTGCGTCGGGCACGGTTTCGGGCCTGTCGGGCACGGCGGCGTTGGTCTTGAAATCGACGGCCAGGATCCTCTCGGGCCCGATCAGCAGACGGTCGATGATGCCATGCATACGCCGCCCGCCCAGTTCGGGAAGAGCGGCGGAAACCGGCACTTCGGTCAGCGCGTCGGGCGCAAAGACCGGCGCGAGGCCGGGCCTGGTGAGCACGTTGCGTGCCTCGGAGAGCAGGAGGGCAAGCTCGTCGCCGTCGGCGGAGTCGGGGCCATTCGCCAGCAGTTTCGCGGCGATTGCAGCCCAGTGTTCCGGTGGATGGGCCGGCAGGAATTCCAGAAGGCGATGCACCTGCCGCCCGCGCCGCATGGCTGCGTCTTCATCAAGACCGGCCTCGCCCGGGAGCGCCTTTGCCCCCGGCAGGTCAGAGGGCGCAAGCGCGGCAGGGCGCGGATCGGGGATCGGTGCGGCGCGGTGAAAATGATCGGGGATCGCGGGTGGCGAGGGGGAGACAAAGCCCTTTGGGTCAGTCTCTGATCCGGCCCAAATGCCGTGTTCGAGTCTCAGGCCGGGCGCCTCGGCCAGCCCCTCGCCCAGATCGAAATGATGCGGGGCGGCGCCCATGGATTCCATGCCAAGGCGGATCTTGTCATACCAGCTTTGCTCGTCCTTGCCCAATTCACCCGCGGCGGCGACGATGAGCCATTTCTCGGCCCGTGTCATGGCCACGTAAAGCAGGCGGTCGCGTTCCTGCCGATCGCTTTCACGCTGCTGTTCGAGCGCGTCTTGCAGGGTGGGCGGGGTTTCCGTGGCAAGTGTCTTCCAGAGCGGTGGTCCGTCATGGGTGACGATCTCGTTGCGAATGCGGTCCGGCCGCTGGCCGGTGTCGGGCAGGATCACGATGGGGGATTCGAGCCCCTTGGCGCCGTGGACGGTCATCACCCGGATGCGACCGCCTTCGCTGTCTGGCTGGCGCTTGATCTCGATGTCTTCGGTTTCCATCCAGGTCAGGAAACCGGTGAGCGAAGGGACGGATTGCCCCTCGTAGGCCAGCGCCTGTTGCAGGAGCGCGTCGATCCCGTCTTCGGCCTCGCTGCCCAGGCGGGCGAGCAGGCGGCGGCGGCCGTCATGGCGGGTGAGTAATCGCTCGATGAGGTCATAGGGGCGCAGGAAGTCGGCCCAATAGCGCAGATCGTCGATGATGGCGAGCGTTTCGGGGTGGTCGGGGTCGTTCCTGAGTGCCTCCCAGAGATAGCCCGGCCGGCCGTGGGCGAGGGCGAAGAGCGCCTGTTCGGACCAGTCGAAGAACGGCGATTTCAGCGCGGTGGCCAGCGCCAGGTCATCCTCGGGCGTGGCGAGGAATTGCAGGAGGGCGGCAATGTCGCGCACTGCCAATTCGCCGCCGATGCGCAGCCGGTCGGCGCCGGCGATGGGCAGGCCCAGCACCTTGCATTCGCGGATGATGGCATGAAAGAGCGGTGAACGGCGCTGCACGAGGATCAGGAAATCGCCGGCATGAACCGGGCGCATGTGGCTTTGATCCCCGGGAATCAGGGTCCGTTCGGTAATCATGCGGTCGATCTGGCGGGCGACGGCGCGGGCCAGTCGTGCGCTGTGGTGGTCGGGGCCGACGAGGTCAACCGGGTCGTCCCAGTTGGGGCGCTCGGTCTTTTCCGTCTTTTCGATATGGGGCCAGAGATCGACCCGACCGGGCAGGGCATCGAAGAACGCAAGATGGGTTTCCTCGGCCGTGAACCCCGCGGCCTCGCGGTCCCTGAAGGTTTCATCGACGAGGCTCAGCACCGCGCGCGACGAGCGGAAGGACCAGGCCAGCATCCGGCTTTGCAGCGGCGTATTGGTCAGGGCGAGGCGGGCGTCGAACTCGGCCCGCATCCGGTCGAATTCGCGCGGATCGGCGCCCTGGAAGGAATAGATCGACTGCTTCTTGTCGCCGACCACGAAGATGGTGCGCGGGATGTCGGCGCGGGCACCTTCGCCGCTGGTGAATTCCTGGGCAAGGCGTTCGATGACGCTCCATTGTACCGGCGAAGTGTCCTGCGCCTCGTCGACAAGGATATGGTCGATCCCGCCGTCGAGCCGGTAAAGCACCCAGGCCGCGACCCGATCATCGGTCAGGAGGGCGCGGGTCTTGAGAATGAGATCGTCGAAATCAAGCCAGCCGCGGGCCTGTTTTTCCCGTTCGTACCGGGCGAGGAAGGCGCGGGCGAAGGCATGCAGGGCGAGCGTCTTGCGCGCGGCGGCGAGGGCGATGCGGGCCACTCGGGTATCTTCGACCCGTTGCATCCAGGCGTTCAGTGCGTCGAGCGTGTCGGGGTCGAGCTTGTCGCGGGATGCCTTTGTTGGAAAGGCGTCGATCTTGGCCGAGAAAGGTGATTTCGCGGTGCTGCCGGTGAGCAGCACGTTTTCCAGCAAGGGCAGCTCGGCAATGGTGAACGCGCGCAGTGCGGTGAGTTTGTCGTGGGCCTTCGTGTCATTGGAACTTCCCATGGCCAGAACTGGGAGGAGCGCCTTGAGAATGGCGGGCTCGTCTCCGTTATAGGCCATGGCTGTCAGGTCGGATTCCGAAAAGTCGGGGGCGAGGTCGAACAGGGCAAAGGCATCGTCATGGGATAATGGTTCGGCGAATGCGGCAGCGTTAGAGACGATTTCGCCGGTCAGCCCCTCAAGATCGCCACTCAGGTGCCGCGCAAGGTCGGTGACGAGGGGGCGGTCGGGGCCCTCTGCCATGGTCTCGACGATGTCGGCGCGCAGGAGCCTGGCCGCGTGATCGTCCATCTCGGCAAAGCGGGGGGTCACGCCGGCTTCGAGCGGGAAGCGGCGCAGGATCGAGGAACAGAAGGCGTGGATCGTCTGGATCTTGAGCCCGCCCGGTGTTTCGATGGCCTGGGCAAAGAGGCGGCGGGCATCCTGGAGCTTTTCGGTGGAAACAGTGCCTGAAATGCCCAGGTCATGAAGCTCCTTGCGGAGCTTCGCATCGGGCAGCATCGCCCATTCGCCGAGCCGGTCAAAGAGCCGGTTCTGCATCTCGGACGCGGCGGCCTTGGTGTAGGTGAGGCAGAGAATGTTCTGGGGGTCCACCTCAGCCAGAAGGAGCCGCGCCACGCGGTCGGTGAGCACGCGGGTCTTGCCCGACCCCGCATTGGCCGAAAGCCAGGTTGAGCGATCGGGGTTTGCGGCCTCGATCTGGGCCCGGGTGGCGTCGTCGGGGGTGGTCATTTGAGCACCTCGGGTGCCGGGGTTTCGGTGATGTCCCATTCGCCGAAGCGGGCGAGTTGATCGTAATTGCCGGTCTGGGTGATTTCGAACATGGCGCGGCGTGACAGAAAGCCCTGGTTGGGGGAGAGGTAGCGGGTGATGAGGCGGCGGAACTCGGTCGTGAACTCGGCAAGCGATATTTCGGAGAGCGGCGCTGCGACCTGACCGGGTGAAGACCCCAGGCCGATGTACCACGCGCCCGCGACGGGCGCCGCGGGGATGTCGGAGAAGCCGCCATGTTCGGCGATAACAGTCTCTAATATGAGCTGTTTGTCGAAATACTTCTGCTCGTCCTTTCCGGGGACCGCGCCGGTCTTGTAATCATAGATCAGCAGCGCGCCGGAGCGGTCGCGGTCGATCCGGTCTGCGGTGCCGGTGAGCGTGAACCCGATATCGTCAAGGGCGATCTTGCCGCGCACTTCGTAATCCACAGGGTCGGCATGGGCACGTCGGGCCTCTTCGTCAGCCAGGAATTCATCAACCACCCGTTCGAGCCGGGCGAGCCAGATCAGCCGCTCGGCGGGCCAGGGCAGGGATGCCTCGAATACCTCGCGCGCCGTGGCCATGAGGGTGTCGCGATTGCGCGCCTCGGGGGTATCGGCGGTGTCGCGGATGAAGCGTTCCATCACCTCGTGGGTGACGATCCCACGGATGAGCGCATCGGGCAGGCGCATCAGCGGGTCGAGCGGCCTGAGCCTCAGGACGTGGCGGGCATAAATTGCGTAAGGGTCGCGGATGAGTGTCTTGATCTCGGTCACGGAGAGCTGGCGCGGGCGCGCGGCAGCGGGCGGCATGGGCGCGGGCCGGGGCCGGGGCTTGGCGGAGCCGGGAGCTTCGATCGCGTCGGCGAGGGCGAGCCAGCAAGCGCCGCGCTCCTTCATGGAGTCGAGCGCCTCGGTGCCGCCCTGGTCCGGCAGACCGGCAAGCAGGTTCTGCAAGCGATTGAGCCAGCGCGAGACCACGGTTTCGGCATCGTCCGAGCGGATCGAGCGGGTGAGCCAGACCTCGGGCGCGGCGATGGCCTGCTGGAAATCATGGGCGGAGAGGCCGATGCGCCGCTCGGGCAGCAGGAGCCCGGCCTTGTGGCGCAGCGCGCGGTTGAGCCACGGGTCGGGCGTGGGCGCTTCGGGCCAGGTGCCATCGTTGAGCCCGGCAAGGATCAGCAGGTCGGCGCCCTGCACCCGCGCTTCGAGCGTGCCCCAGATGAGGATATGCGGATGCGGGGTTTCGACCTCGCGCACCTCTCCATCGCCCAGGACCGCACCGAAGAGATCGGCATAATCGCGGGCGTTCAGCGTGCCGCCATGGGGGGCTGCGTCAAGAAAGGCGTCGATCACCGGTTTGGCGGCACGACCGTCCTCTTGCGCCCAGGGGTGCGGCGTGGCGGTGGGATCATGGCCCTGAATCGCACGGTTCAGAAGGGTGAGATGCGTCTCTAACCTTGCTGAAATTGCCATTTCCTGCGGGCTGTGATGGGTGGTGAACGTATCGGCCACCCATGCGGCCCAGGCATCGGCATCCCGGGTCTTGCGCCCGGCGGCCCAATTGGTGATCGCATCGGCATCCGGGTAGGGCGGGCCGTTGCGGCGGATGTGGAGTTCGAGATCGCGGGTGAAGCGCAGGTGATCGCCGCGCCCCGCCGCGCCATGGGTGAGCGGATGCTTGAGCAGGGTCAGGAGCGCATCGGCGGTCAGCCGGGCCTCGAACAGCCCGGCGATATGGCGCATCAGCCGGCCGATGGCCGAAAGCTGGAGCGGCTCACCGGCGCTGTCATCGGGCAGGATGTTCCAGCGGTCGAGCGCGGCGGCGACCTGGCGGGTCAGGCCGCGGTCGGGTGTGATGAGGGCAGCGGTCTCGCCTCGTTCGGCGGCTTCGCGCAGGCGCAGGGCAATGGCCAGCGCCTCTTGACGCTGGGTCGGGGCCTCGATCAGGGTCATGGATCGGGTTGCAGGCCGCAGATCGCCCAGCGCCGGGCCGTCGCGCAGCCATTGATCGGTTACCGGCGCCGGGCGCAGGGCGAGCGAGACAAGACGGTTGCGCGACGGGTTGGGGGCCGTGGCGCCGGGCCATGGGCGGATATCCGTGGCATTGAGGTCAAGCCCCTGCATCAGCGCGTGAAAGCGGTATTGCGGGTGATCCTCGGACAACATCGGGTCATCGAGCGTGCCCCAGAGATCGGCGGGCATCTCGAAATCGAAACCGGGCAGCACGAGCGCGCCGCGCGGCAGGCGCGCGACGGCCTGCATCAGGCGTTGTGTCGTGCCGCGCGAGCCGGTGGAGCCGGCGACGATCACCGGATCGGCGGGTGGGGTCGCGGCCCAGCGCGCGATCAGGCGGTCGACGATCAGGCGCTGGCGGGCTTCGGAGTCGGGCGGTTCGCCGGTATCGTCGAAATAGTGCTGGACGATCGACAGGAAATTCACCGTGCGCGTCCAATGGCCGGATTGGTCGCTGACATCGAGCTGGGCGATCATTTCGGGTGTGACGCCCTCGCCCTGCATCTCGGCCATGAGTGCGGCGAGACTGTCGGCAAGGTCATAGAGAGCGGACCGGGGCGCGAAGGCCGGATTCGTATCGAGAAAGCGTGAGATCAGCGGAATGAGTTCGAGCCGCCGCCGCAGGGGCGGAACGGGGGGCGGGATCTCGTCGAGCGCGCTGAGATCGCCGAGGTCGGTGACGAGCGAGAGCCGCGGCAAGAGGAGTGCCGGCCCGTCGTCGAAAAGGGCCTGGATGCGGCGGGCCATGCGGCGGGTGTTGACGATGAGATGCACCCGGGCCAGCGCCTCGGGCGGCTCATTCGCGTAATGCGCGCGCAGGCCGTCGACCAGTGCGCGGGGAAAATCTGCGCCGGGCGGGCAGGCAAAGACGCGGGGGGAGTCGGCGGGGTCAAGCATTGCTATCCTCCAGCATTCGCTCGGCGAGGGCGATTCCCTCGGGGTGGCCCACGTCGCACCATTTGCCGGGATAGGGCAGGCCGAAAAGGCGATTGGCCCGGGCCATGCGGTCCCAGAGCCGGTTGAGCGAGAAGGCGCGCTCGGGGATGTCGTGCAAGAGATGGGTCTTGACGATCTGCACGCCACCATAGACATGGCCCGGCCCCCGGCTGAGGCGGCCCGAGTCGTCGAGCAGGAAATCACCCGGCCCCGCATGGCCGATGGCGCGGGGTTTGGGCACGCAGATCAGCAGCGCGTCCATCTCGTCCGGATTCCATGCCCCGGCCAGAAGCGAGAGCGGGTTGGGGCCGCGCCAGACCGCATCGGTGTTCAGGGTGAAAACCGGCCCCGGCCCGAGGAGCGGCAGGGCGTGGCGCAACCCGCCGCCGGTGTCGAGGATGTCGGGGGTTTCATGCGAAAAGGCGAGGCCGCGGCCGTCGAGGTGGTCGATCAGCGGTTCGGGGCAGTAATGCAGGTTGGCCACCATGCGCGCGAGGTTCATGGGAGCCACGAGGTCGAGCGCATGGTCGATCAGCGGACGACCGGCGACCGGGATCATCGGCTTGGGGCGCTCGGCGGTGAGCGCGCCCATACGGGTGCCGAATCCGGCGGCAAACAGCATTATGGCGTCGGGATGGTCGCGCATTTGTCCTTGATGGTCCGGAGTGTGTCGGGGGTGGGCTCGGGAAGGGCGCGGCGCACGAGGGGCGCCACCGGCGCGAGCGCGGGATGGGCAAGATCACGTTGCAGGAGGCCCCAGACGCGGGGGATGAGATCGACGTAGTGGGCCTTGCCGTCGCGCAGGCAGAGCCGGGCGAAAACACCCAGTATCCGAAGGTTTCGCTGGGTGCCGAGAAGGTGATAGGCGGTGTCGAACGCGTCTCTATCCGCGCCCGAAGCGGTGATATATCGGGCGATCATCGCCTGTTCGATCTCGGGCGGAACATCGCGGCGGGCGTCTTGCAGAAGCGAGACCAGATCATAGGCGGGGTGGCCGGTCATGGCGTCCTGGAAATCGAGCAGCCCGACCCGGGCCGGGCCATGGCGCGATGGCAGCCAGAGCAGGTTCTCGGCATGGTAATCGCGCTGGATCAGGGTGGATTGTTCGGCAACGTGATGTTCCAGCAGCGGCCGAAAGGCGGCCAGGAAGCCGGCGCGCCCGGCGGGGTCTGGCCTCCGGGAATGGGCGAGATACCAGTCGAAGGCAAGCGCCGCGAGCTCGGTCATGAGTTCCGGCGAATAAGGGGCAAGGCCGGATGGCAGCGGCGCATCACGCAGGGCCAGAAGCACATCGGTCGCGGCCTCGTAGAGCGGGCGCTCGAGCGCGGGGTCACGGGGGATGACGCGGGCGAAGAGATCGTCGCCCAGATCTTCGAGCAGGAGAAAGCCGTTGGTTTCGTCCTCGGCGAGGATGGTCGGGGCGGAGAGTCCGAAGGATGACAGGTGCCGGGCGATGCGGGTAAAGGGGCGCACATCCTCGCCCTTTTCGGGCGGTGCATCCATCAGGACGGCGGGGCCGTGTGCCGGGTGTGTGAGACGCAGGTATCGGCGATTGGAGGCATCGCCCGCAAGCGGTGCGATGGAGGCGTCGGCCCAGTCGGTTCGGGCCAGAAAACCCGCGGCAAGCGCATCACGCGACGGCATCGAGAACCCCATCGAGACGTGCGGCCCATGCGGGCGTGGACCAGTCCAGCGCAAGCTGCCTGACGCCTTCGACCGGATCCAGGGCAAAATCGAGCGACAAGGCCGATCGCGGGGCCAGATCGCCGAGCCGATCAGGCCATTCGACCAGGCAGAGCGCCGTCTCGAACGCGTCGGGCAGGCCCAGTTCCACCACTTCGTTCGCGTGCGAGAGCCGATAGAGATCACTGTGCCAGATCTCGAAATCCGGCGTGTCGTAGACCTGGACCAGGGTGAAGGTGGGCGAGGGCACGTCCTCGGGCTCCGGCAAGAGCGACTGGATCAGCGCGCGGGCGAAATGGGTCTTGCCCGCGCCGATCCCGCCCGAAAGCAAGAGAGTATCACCCGGACCAAGGATCGGGGCCAGCGCGGCGGCCAGTCGAGCGGTGGCATCGGGCGAGGTGAGCGTGATTTGGACGGGCCGCTGAAGCATGGCGCGAGAGTAGCGCCCCCTGCGCCCCCTGCAAGCCCGTTTCAGCCCAACGGCATGGATGCGCCTTTCGCTTGTGATTCGCTCACCTGCAACACGGGCCGCATGCGGAAGCCCACGAGTGTCGCACCCGCGGCGATCGGGGCGACGCGGCATTCAATGGGCGTGCCGTCGCTCATGCGGATATCCGCGAACCACGGGTCGCGGCCACCTGTTTGCGAAAGGAAATTCCGAAGATTGGTCCAGAAGTCGGTATCGGTGCAGATCGTGCGCATATGGCGGGTGGCATCGCGTGCCGTCATTTCGGCGAAACTGCTTTCGGGGTCGAGTTTCCACATCGCGCGGAAGGCCGCGTTGGAAAAGGTCAGGGCACCTGTTGCGGAAAACACGGCGATCCCTTCGTCGAGCGTGTCGATCACCGCCTGACCCAGGTCGAGTTGCGAGCGGAATCTGCGGGTGAGGGAAATCTCGGCGCTGATATCCTCGATCAGGATGGCGATGGCGCCGTCGGGATGGGGCCGCCCGGTCACGCGATAGGTCAGCCCCGAGGGAAGCGACCACGTTTCGTGATACCGCCCGTCGGCGGCGGCGACCACGAGTTCGGCGATATGCTGGCGCCAACCGGCATAATTCTTGGGCTCGGGCATCATGCGGTTGTCGCGCAGGCGGTCGAAGAAGGATTGCAGATCGGGTCGGGCCGAAAGGAAGTCGGCGGGCAGCGTGGTCAGGTCGATCAGCGCGGGGTTGAAGAGCGCCAGCTGACGGTTCCGGTCGAATATGGCCAGCCCGGTGGACAGCTGTGCGAAAGTCTTGGAGAGGGTCTGCACGAAGCGATGCTGCGCGATCTCGGCCTCGACCACGGGGCTGATGTCGATGGCGAAGTTGAGAAAGCCATTGCGGCCCGACCGTGTCTTCGTCACGTCGAACCAGTCGGTTCGGTCGGATTCCCCGGTTTCGATCGCCACCCGCCGGCTGGTGCTGTCCTGCGCATCGGAGATGTCGAGATCGAGGGGTGACAGAATGGTCTTGGCCTGATCCGACATGCGGTCCGGACGGTCGGCGAGCCTTTCATGGGCGGCATTGGACCAGATGACCGTACCATCGGCGTGGCTGATCCAGATGGGATAGGGAAAGAGATTGGCCGCGCGGGCCACGGCATGTAATTCGTCGTTCCGGATGATGGCGAGGTGACGGTCGGCGGCATCGGGCGGGGACTCTTCGGTGACGACAACGCTGAGCCTGCCACGGATCTCGGAAAGGGTGAGTTGTGCGTGATCCCGTGGGTCGCGGGCCGGGAGTCGGCCGGGGGCCTCTTGCAGGGCTTGCGCGGCGCTGGCGGGCAGACCGGGAAAGCGGGCTCGCAGAAGCTGCGCTACCCCGGTCCAGCCGAGATCGGCGTCAGGATCGGCAGGATCGTCGTCGAGATTGCCACGGGCAAGGATCTTCTGCCCCGCTTCGCTGGCGTGTTCAAGGCTCTCCCCGTCGAAGAGAAAGGCGACGTGGTCGAGCATGGCACTGTGCTTTCGCCCCGAACCGCGCCGATCGAGCATGGCGAAAAGCCCAAATGCGAGACCGGCCGCGGCAATGCAGACCGCGCCCAGTGCCACGAATCCCCAAAGCCCCAGATCGGCCATCGTGCAATTCCCCTGTCGCTTTCACCATGCCACGCGGCACGTGTCAGGGTCGCCGTTAATGATTAATGATTGGTAAAGACCGGCCCGGAGCCATGGGGTCGGGCAAGAACGGCGGTCAGGTTTCGAACGGGCGGTTGTCTCCGACCGGCATTCGGCCTTCACCAAAGCGCGCATCGATCCGGTCGAGCGGCCAGCACACCTCTACCATGGCGCCGGAGCGGCCAGGGCCATCGGCAACGCGCGCTTTGGCGCTCGGACCATTGGCGAAGGACAGCTCGGCGCCTGTGCGTTCGAGAAGTGTCTTGGCGATGAAAAGGCCAAGGCCCATGCCTTCGTATGCCGGGCGTGCGGCGCGTTCCGTTGCGCCACGCCGGTCGCGCATGAATGGATCGCCGATCCGCCCGATCAGATGCGGGGGAAAGCCCGGGCCATCGTCCTGAATGCGGATCGTGATCTTGTCGCCGGTCCACCCGGTTTCGACCCAGACTTGACCATGGGCGAAATCCACCGCGTTCTGGATCAGGTTGCGCAACCCGTGGACGATCTCGGGTCGGCGCGGGATTGTCGGCTGGGGAAGGTCGGCGCCGGTCGAGGTTTCGAAATGAATGGGTTTGCCGCGATCGAGATGCGGGGTCGCGGCCTCTTCGACCACCGCCGTGACCGGGGCGTGGCGCAAGTAGAGATCGTCCTTGCCGGTCCCGCCCATCGACCTGAGGATATCGCGACAGCGGTCGGCCTGTTGATTGATCAGCTGGATATCGTCGAGCGCATCGGGATTGTCGGCAAGATCCTCCATCAGTTCGGCCGAGGTGAGCTTGATCGTTGCCAGCGGCGTGCCGAGTTCATGTGCTGCTGCTGCCACGACGCCGCTCAGATCTGAGAGCTTTTGTTCGCGTGCCAATGCCAATTGCGTGGCCTGAAGCGCCTCGGACATGGCGTGCACCTCAGAGGCGATCCAGCGGGTATAGACCGACAGGAACACGATGGCGATGACGATGGCGGCCCAGTTGCCGAAGACGAAAAGCTCGCCGATCCGCAGCACGGTATCCGACTCGGTTCTGAGCGGCATGTGAAACACCGCCAGAAGCGAGACCACGAGAATGGCGACAGCCCCGAGAAACACCGTGCTGCGTGCCGAGAGCGCGGCTGCCGACACGGTGACCGGCCCCACGATCAGAAGCGAGAACGGGTTGTTGAGCCCGCCGGTCAGATAGAGAAGCGCGGCCAGTTGCAGCAGGTCGAACAGAACCATGAGCAGGTTTTCGACTTCGCTGAGTCGCTTGTTCTCCGGAAAGATGAACATCGCGACGAGGTTGGCGATGATCGACAGGCCGACGACGAGAAAGAACAGGCCGAACTCGACTTGCAGCGCGTAAATCTGCTGCGCCACGACAAGCGCGCTGATCTGCCCCACGATCGCGGCCCAGCGCAGCCAGATGATCGTGCGCAACCGGACCCAGTTGCCGCGCTGGCGCGCCCCGATCAGCCCGAAACCGGTATCCGTCATCTGCGCGCCTTCGTCCCGTTGCATGTCTCCTCAAGATTGATAGATGTGGGAGGCGCGTCATTCAATGGCGGGCTGCAAGCGATGCGAAGGGCAATCTCATGATGAAATACTATGCTTTCGGTGCCGTTGTGGCGGTTGTGGCGGTGATTGTCGGGATGGTTTTCGTCACCATGGATCGGAATGGCGGCGACAAGTATGCCGAGTGTCGTGTGGGCCAGGTGGCCGGGGGTTCCGACGCCATCGGGGGGCCGTTCACGCTTGTGGACGAGACCGGCGAGACCGTGACCAGCGAGGAACTGATCGACGAGCCATCGCTCATTTATTTCGGCTACACCTTCTGCCCTGACGTCTGCCCGCTTGATACATCGCGCAATGCCGAGGCGGTCGAGATCCTGGAAGACCGCGGGATGAGCGTGAAACCGGTCTTCATTTCGGTCGATCCGGATCGTGACACACCCGAGATCCTTCAGGATTTTACAGATCGTTTGCATCCGCGCATGGTGGGTCTGACTGGCAGCATGGAGCAGGTGCGCGCGGCCAGCCAGGCATACCGGACCTATTTCAAGAAACAGGAACCCGAGCCGGGTGACGAAGATTACTATCTGGTCGACCACTCGACCTTTTCCTACCTGGTCTTTCCCGAGGAAGGCTTCATCGAGTTCTTTCGCCGTGACCTGACGCCCGCGGAACTGGCCGATCAGGTGGGGTGTTTCCTCGATAATCGCTAAAGGAACATTGTTCCGCTACGTCAGATGTTTGACGGGTGCATGATCGACACCTAAATAGGGTTGAGGTGCGTGAACAGGAGGACACCCCCTTGGCCGAAGATCAACTGGACCTCGGCGATGACAGATCGCTGTTGATTGTCGATGACGACGAGCCGTTCCTGCGCCGCCTCGCGAAAGCAATGGAAAAGCGGGGGTTCGAGGTGGAAATGGCGGATTCCGTTGCCGCGGGCAAGGCGATCGCGACGGCCCGGCCTCCGGCCTATGCGGTCTGCGATCTTCGGCTTGAGGATGGCAACGGGCTCGACGTGGTGGAGGTGCTTCGCGAAAAGCGCCCCGATTGCCGGGTTGTCGTGCTTACCGGGTATGGCGCGATTGCGACGGCTGTGGCGGCGGTCAAGATCGGGGCGACCGATTACCTGTCGAAACCCGCCGACGCCAAGGATATCACCATTGCCCTGTTGACGCCGGACGACGAATTGCCGCCGCCGCCCGACAACCCGATGAGCGCCGACCGGGTGCGCTGGGAGCATATCCAGCGGGTCTATGAGCTGTGCGACCGTAACGTGAGCGAGACGGCGCGGCGGCTCAACATGCATCGCCGCACGCTTCAGCGTATCCTGGCCAAGCGCAGCCCCCGCTAGGTTTTCACCGGTGGGCAAGCGCGATCCGACCACGCCGCCGGACCCGTCGGGCGGGTGGTCTGCGGGGGTGCGCGAGGTGTCGGGCGCAGTTGTCGTGCCGCATGAAAGACCGGGTCGTGATCTCTATTGCGGGGTGTTCACCGGCGAAGGGAAATACATGCCATGGGCGGCGACCTGGCAGCGCGAGGCGCTGATCACCCACGCGCCGGACGTCGTTCCCGACCCTGCCGAAATGCTTGAAGGAGAATGGCTTTGGGGCGGGGTGCTTTACGGGCATTTCGGGCATTTCCTCGTCGAGACGGCCGCGCGTCTCTGGGCGGTTCCGCGCCTGCGGGAGCGTTTGAGCGGGGCGCTCTTCGTCGAGAAATACTCGTCGGAGCAGGCAGGGTTGCCGGACTATAAAACCGAGTATTTCCAGCTTCTTGTCGGAGATCTCCCGCTGCGCATCCTGCGTGTTCCGACGCGGGTTGCGCATCTTCATGTGCCGGGGCAGGGGTTCGGGCTGGGGCGCATCTCAAAGGGGACGCGGGTGTTTCGGCGCTTCATCGCCGAGCATTTTGCGCGGGATGTCGAGCCGGAGGGGCCGGAGAACCTGTTCATCACCCGGTCGCAACTGGCGCTGGATCGTGAGGGATTCGTTGGCGAGGCGATCCTTGACGACCGTATGGCGCGGGCGGGGTACGCGGTTTTTTGCCCGGAAAAACATGATCTTGGGACACAGGTCGCGCGCTATCGCGCGGCGCGGCGGATCGTGGGGATGGACGGCTCGGCCTTTCATCTGTTCGGGCTGGTGGCTAACCGGGATCAGAACGTGGGCGTGATCCTGCGTCGGCAGAAGGGGCGCAGCCGCGCGATGCGCTGGCAGATCGAATCCTTTTCCGGAAGAACCCCGCATGTCATTGATACATTGAAGAAAAACCGCGACTGGGTGATGGGCAGGAAAGCCCTGATCCATGATTTCGACATGGAGCGGATCGGCGCGCAGATGAAGGCTGCGGGCCTGATCGCCCCGGGCGTTGACTGGGGGCCACTTTCGCCCGCGGAGGAGGCATTGGTGGCCGAGGAGCTGGCGCTCGAGGCGGCGCGTTAAGATTTGCCCGGATCGTGCGACTCGGGGGGGTGACTGGCGTATGACTCCCGGCTGCGCCCCGGCTGCCGGGGGGACGTGGTTTGCAGGGGCGGCCAGAGGTTAACCGGGCGCGCGGTGGGGTTAGCGCAGATCGCGGCGCATGAGGACCTGTTCGATGCGCGTGCCGTCGGTCAGCGCGATTCCCTCGCGTCGCCCCCATGGTTCGAAACCGCGCGACTGGTAATAGGCAAGGCCGCCCGCGTTGTCGGCGCGGATGGCGGCGTTGATCCATCCATAACCCAGATCGTGCGCGGCGCGTTGCGTGGCATCGAAAAGTTTCGAGCCGACCCCGAGTCGGGTCTGACCGATGCGGGTGAATGTGGCGATGTCGCAGGCTTGGGGCGTCAGATCGCGATGTGGGCCGATCCACTGGAAACCCAGGAGCGCGCCGTGGTCATCCTCGGCGACATGCCACGCGCCGCGCGCGCCGTCGTTTGCGATCCACTCTGACAGGATTTCAGGCGCAACTGGCCCCGATATGGCCGTTGCGCCACCGCGCCTGATGATCGCGTTCAGCAGGCCGGCCATGGCGCGGGTGTCGAGGGGTGAAGCGTGGCGGATGTGAATCATGGCGTATCAGAGACTATATTTCCGCCAGAAGCGCCGCGTGTCGCGCGGTGAAATCGTCGCGCACCTCGCGGGGTGGGCGCAATTGGATGTCGAGGCCGCGGGTCAGCTCGGGACGGGGTTTGCCGAAAAACCTGTTGGCCTCTTCCACGGTGAAGCCGGCGATCTGCGTCGCCTCCATCCAGGCGGAGACCCGGTCGGCCGCCTTGATCCTTTTCTTGACAGTTGCGGGGATGGTGGCGGGCAGGCCAAAGCGGATATGGATCGCGGCGGAAAGCCGGTCATCGAGCGCCCCATAGCCTGGCCCGACCGCCGCCTTGACCGGGGAAATCATGTCCCCGATCACGTATTCGGGCGCGTCGTGCAAGAGCGCGGCAAGGCGCCATCTTGCAGGAGATTTAGGCTCTAACCTTGCGAAAATCGTCTCTACCAGCAGCGAATGCTCGGCCACGGAGTAGGGCCAGTCGCCCCGCGTCTGGCCATTCCAGCGGGCAACGAAAGCAAGCCCGTGGGCAATGTCCTCGATCTCGATATCCATCGGCGTGGGATCGAGCAGGTCGAGCCGGCGACCGGACAACATGCGCTGCCAGGCGCGGGGTGGTTTCGGAGCGGGGCCACGTGCCATTTTCCTGTCTACTCCCACTGGGCGTGCCCCATTTCTGCCACAATTGGGGCGCAGTATCACCGCACTGCGATTACCTGCTGCCACATCGCACGACAAGACCGGGAATCCGGCGCGCGTGATGGGTGATTGCCAAGACGGGGCGGCGCGCGGGATTTCTCTCTCTGACCGCGCGCCTTTTGGATCGAGGCAGTGGGAAAGGAGCAGCCCCATGCTTTTGAAACGGATTGTGGCCGCCAGCCTGGCGGTCGGTGCGATTCTGACCGCGATTCCGGCTCATGCGGGCGATTGCGCTGCGCGTGAGCAGGTGGTGCAACGGCTGGAGCGCGACTATGCCGAGAAGCTGGCCGGTGGCGGACTGCACGACGCCGAGGCGGGCGATGCGGTGGTCGAGGTCTGGGCCTCGTCCGAGACCGGCACGTTCACCGTGATCCTGACCGGGGCGGACGGGGTAAGCTGTATCCTGGCGACGGGAACCGACTGGTTCCAGACGCGGGACGCGATGCCCGAACAGGCCGGGATCGAAAGCTGATACGCCGGCGTCACCGGTGGGAGGTGCATTGCCCCTGCGGAGGGTGAATGCTATCTGCCTTGCAAAACGTATTGGCAAGGAGCCCCCGGATGACAACCGATTACATTGTCAAGGATATCGACCTGGCCGAGTATGGCCGCAAGGAAATCGCGATTGCCGAGACCGAGATGCCGGGCCTGATGGCGCTGCGCGCGGAATATGGCGCGCAAAAGCCGCTCAAGGGTGCGCGGATCGCGGGCAGCCTGCACATGACGATCCAGACGGCGGTGTTGATCGAGACGCTGGTGGAACTGGGCGCGGACGTGCGCTGGGCGTCGTGCAACATCTTCTCGACGCAGGATCACGCGGCGGCCGCGATTGCCGCGGGCGGCACGCCGGTCTTCGCGGTCAAGGGCGAGACCCTGCCGGAATACTGGGATTATGCCGACCGGATCTTTCATTTCGAGGAGGGCGGCGCCAACATGATCCTCGATGATGGTGGCGATGCGACGCTTTACATCCTGATGGGCGCGCGGGTCGAAGAGGGCGAGGAAGAGCTGATCGCCACGCCCACGAGCGAAGAGGAAGAGGCGCTTTTCGCGCAGATCCGCAAGCGGATTGCGGAAACGCCCGGCTGGTTCATCAGGCAGCGCCACATGATCCAGGGCGTGACCGAGGAAACCACGACCGGGGTGCACCGTCTTTACCAGATGATGGAAAAGGGGCATCTGCCTTTCCCGGCGATCAACGTGAATGACAGCGTCACCAAGTCGAAATTCGACAACAAGTACGGCTGCAAGGAAAGCCTTGTCGACGGTATCCGCCGGGCGACCGACACGATGATGGCGGGCAAGGTCGCGGTGGTCTGCGGCTATGGCGACGTGGGCAAGGGCTCGGCGGCCTCCCTGCGCGGGGCCGGCGCGCGGGTGAAGGTGACCGAGGTCGACCCGATCTGCGCCCTGCAGGCGGCGATGGACGGCTTCGAGGTGGTGACGCTCGAGGACGTGGCGTCCAGCGCCGACATTTTCATCACCACCACCGGCAACCGCGACGTGATCCGCATCGAGCATATGCGCGAGATGAAGGACATGGTGATCGTCGGCAATATCGGCCATTTCGACAACGAGATCCAGGTGGCGAGCCTCAAGAACCACAAATGGACCAACATCAAGGACCAGGTGGACATGATCGAGATGCCGAGTGGCAACCGGATCATCCTGCTGTCCGAAGGGCGACTCCTGAACCTCGGCAATGCCACGGGGCATCCCAGCTTCGTGATGTCGGCGAGTTTCACCAACCAGGTTCTGGCACAGATCGAGCTGTTCACCCGGGGCGACGCATACGAGAACGAGGTTTACGTGCTGCCCAAGCATCTCGACGAGAAGGTCGCGCGCCTGCATCTCGACCGGATCGGCGTGAAGCTGTCGAGCCTGAGCAAGGACCAGGCGGATTATATCGGGGTGAGCCCGGAAGGACCGTTCAAGCCCGATCATTACCGCTATTGAATCCCGGCCAGGAGACGATCACGATGGGCCCCGGAATTCCGGGGCCTTTTCATTTGGAGGATAAGCGATGCGGGTGATCATCTATGGCGTGGGTGCGGTTGGCGGGGCGGTGGCGGCCGCGCTGGTCGAGAACGGGCAGGAGGTGATCGGCATCGCCCGCGGGGCGCAGTTGGAGGCGATCCGCGAGAACGGTCTGCGCGTGCGCTCGCCCGTGTTCGACCGGGTGGTCGCGTTGGAATGTGTCTCTGATCCGGGGGAAATCGCGTTTCGCGAGGATGATGCGATCCTGCTGTGCATGAAGACGCAGGACACCGCGCCGGCGCTCGAGGCGCTGCGGGCGGCGGGTGTGGACAAGCAGCCGATTTTTTGTGCGCAGAACGGCGTAGAGAACGAGCGGATCGCGCTGCGTGTCTTTCCCAACGTGCACGGGATCACCGTGATGCTGCCTGCATTGCTGTTGGCGCCGGGTGACGTCGTGACATGGGGTGAGCCGCAATTCGGATATTTCGATATCGGGCGCTATCCGCACGGCCATGACGCGGACGACGTGCGGCTGGCGGAGGCGTTCCGGGGCAGCAAGATCACTCCGTTCGTCCTCGATGACGTGATGTCGAGCAAATACAGGAAACTGCTTCACAACGTGGGAAACATCACGCAGGCGGCGCTGGGCCGGGGTGTCGATACCGGGGAGATCGGAGCGGCGCTGAAGGATGAGGCCCGGGCCGTCTACGACGCACATGGGATTAAGCCCCGGGACGGCGAGAAGCACGAACCCGAACGCAAGGAGTTGATGCGGTTCGGCACGATCGAGGGAATCGAGAATATCGGCGGATCGACGGCGCAGAGCCTTGCCCGGGGGGCCGGGTCGGTGGAAACCGACTATCTGAACGGCGAGATCTCTCTCATGGGGCGGCTGGCGAGCGTTCCGACGCCGGTGAACGATGCGATGACGCGGCTGGGTGCGCGGTTGGCGCGCGAAGGCGTGGCGCCCGGATCTATGACGCTCGATGATCTGCGCCGCCTCGTTGGATGACACCACGGCAGAGAGAACGCGGGCCAGTTTTCCCTTTGTGGCGTCAGGAACTCACGCTAGTCTTGCCCATAGCGCAAGCAGGAGCTTTTGTAACGGGCGGAAACGTCAGACAATTGGAGACATTGAGATGGGCAAACGCGACGATTTGATTGCAAGATATGCGGAAGACCTCAGGACAAAATGCGGGATGACGCCGGACATGGACCTTTTGACCAAGGTCACGATCGGATGCGGGCCGGCGATCTATGACGCCGATGCCGCGACCGTGGCGGCGACGCAGGAGAGCGAACTCGAGACGGTGAAGAACAACTTCCTGATCAAGAAGCTGGGCCTGGCCGATGGCCCGCAACTGATGGAGGCGATCAAGTCGGTGCTGGACACCTATGGCCAGTCGGAGCGCAACAAGTACCGCGCCGTGGTCTATTACATGCTGGTCAAGCATTTCGGCAAGGAATCGGTTTACAACTGAGCCGCGCCAACACCCGATCGAGGACGCCCGCCCATCCGTGGCGGGCGTTTTGCCTGGTTTTCAAAAGAACAGGATATCGGCCAGAACGTAAGGCGCCATGAAGATCACGATGAGCGAGCCAAGCGTATATAGAGACATGTTTCCCCGTTTTTGGAGATAGGGCGCGGAACTGTCCCGGATCTGTCAAGGCTGTCGGGTTTGGAAATCCTGCGCGCATCCGGATGAGACCCGCATTTTAGCCAAATTCCAGACAGATGACGTTTGCGCGTTGGGGGCGAGCGCGATATTTTCAAACCTGCCCGAGTCAGGATGGCCGGACCCAGTTTCAAAAGTCGCGTGTGGTGAGTAGGGAGCACGTGGGGAGACGGAGGGTTCTGGTTGTGCCGGGGCCCTCCGTTCATGTGTTGGGGCCGTGTTGCGCGGGCGGACGCCTCCGGCGGGAGTATTTCGGGCAAGATGAAGGGGCGGGATCAGGGATCGACGCCGCCCAGTTCACAAATGATGCGCCATTCCGCGTCGGTGACGGGTTGCACCGAGAGGCGCGAATTCTTTACCAGCACCATGTCGGCCAGGCGGGGGTCGGACTTGATCTCGTCGAGGGTGACGGGGCGGGGCAGCGTGGACAACGCCTTGATGTCGACGCATTCCCAGCGGGTGTCGTCCGTGGTGCTGTCGGGGTGCGCCTCGGCGATGATCTCGACGATGCCGACGATCCGCTTCTCGTTGACCGAGTGGTAGAAAAAGCCGCGGTCGCCGCGTTTCATTTCGCGCATGAAATTGCGGGCCTGGTAGTTGCGCACGCCATCCCATTCCTCGCCTGCATCGCCGCGGGCGAGCTGATCGTCCCAGCCCCATGTGTTGGGCTCGGATTTGAACAGCCAGTAGCGCATCAGCCGATCACCTTTTTCCATTCGATGAGATTGACGGACTCGAAAAGACCGGCCTTGGTATAGGGGTCGTTGTCGGCCCAGTCCTGGGCCTGCTCCATGGTCTCGACATCGAGGACCACCAGCGATCCGGCCATTTCACCATCGACGATGAGCGGCCCGGCCTGGGTCACGATGCCGGTTTCCTCGATGTAATCGAGATGGGCGGCGCGGTTCTCGCGGCGCAGTTCGATCTTGCCGGGCATGTCCCGGGCGATGAGAGCGACGAGCATCTATTCCTCCTTAAGGGGTCTGGACAGCAGGGTTTGCAGGGCCTGCGTGGCGGTGAGGCGACCGGCGCAGAGATCGGCGACGGTGGCGCAGATCGGCATGTCGATCTGCAACTCGGTGGCCCATTCGGTGACGGCGCGGGCGGTGGCCACGCCTTCGACGGTGATCACGGGATCGAGGGCCTCGCCGCGGCCGAGCGCGAGACCGTGGCGATAGTTGCGCGAGAGGTCCGAGGTGCAGGTGAGCGCGAGATCGCCAAGCCCCGAGAGGCCCATGAGCGTCTCGGACCGGGCGCCGCGTTCGAGGGCGAGGCGCTGCATCTCGGCAAAGCCGCGGGTCATGAGCGCGGCGCGGGCACTGTCGCCCATCCCGAGGCCGATCGCGGCACCACAGGCTATGGCGATGACGTTCTTGAGCGCCCCGCCCAGCTCGGCGCCGATGGTGTCGGTGCTGCGGTATATGCGCAGGTTGGGCGTTGTCAGAGACTGTTGCAGGGTCTTGCCGGTGGCGTCGTCGGCACAGGCCAGGGTGAGCGCGGTCGGCAGGCCATGGGCGATGTCGGCGGCAAAGCTGGGGCCGGTGAGGATGGCCGGTTGCGCATCGGGAGCGTGGCGGGCGATGGTCTCGACCGGGCCGAGATGGGTTTCAAGGTCGATCCCCTTGCAACAGGCGACAAGGGGGCGCGGGCCGAGCGTGGCGGCGTGGTCGTCGAGAAAGCCGCGCAGGGTCTGCATCGGCACCGAGAGCAGCGCGGGGATCTCCGAGGGGAGCGCCCCAAGATCGTCGGACAGAAGGATGTTCTCGGGCAGTTTCAGCCCGGGCAGGCGGCGGGTGTTCTGCCGCGTGTTGCGCATTTCCGCGACATGGTCGGGGTCATGCGCCCAGAGCAGGATGTCGCCGCCATTCTGTGCCAGCGATATGGCCAGCGCGGTGCCGAACGCGCCGGACCCGAGGATCGCGATCATGCCTTGGCTCCCTTCTTGCCCGAGCCCAGAAGGGCCGGTTGGTTTGCGTCGAGCGGCCAGCGCGGACGCGCGGCCAATGTCATGTCGTCCTGTTCGCCATGGGCAAAGCGTTCGAGACCCGCATAGGCTATCATCGCCGCGTTGTCGGTGCAAAGCGCCAGCGGTGGAGCGAGGAAGCGGGTGGCATGATCGGTCGCAAGCGTCTCTAACCTTGCCCGAATGGCGGTATTCGCGGCGACACCGCCGGCCACGGCAAGGACCGGCACGGGCGGGTCTTCGGCAAGGTAGAGCGCCAGGGCGCGGGCGGTTTTCTCGGCCAGCACATCGACCACGGCGGCCTGGAACGCGGCGCAGAGGTCGGCGCGGTCCTGCCGGGTGAGGCCGCCCTTGTCGGCGACAATCGCGTCGCGGGCGCGCAGGAGCGCGGTTTTCAGACCCGAGAACGAGAGGTCGCAACCGGGCCGGTCCAGCAGCGGGCGGGGGAAGCGGAAGCGGGTGGGGTTGCCATGCGCGGCCGCGGCCTGAACCGCGGGGCCACCGGGCTGGGGCAGGGCGAGAAGGCGCGCGGTCTTGTCGAAGGCTTCGCCGGGGGCATCGTCGATGGTGCCGCCGATGCGCGAGAAATCGCCGTGACCACGGGTCAGCAGGAACTGGCAATGCCCCCCCGAGACGAGCAGCATGAGATAGGGATAGGCGATCCCGTCGGTGAGCCGCGGGGTGAGCGCATGGCCGGCAAGATGGTTGACGCCGATGAGCGGTTTGCCCGCCCCCGCGGCGAGCCCCTTGGCGCACATGACACCCGAGAGCACGCCGCCGATGAGGCCCGGCCCGGCGGTGACGGCGATGGCGTCCATGTCGGAAAGGGCCAGATCGGCCTGTAACAGAGCCTCTTTCACGCAGGTATCGACCCGTTCGGCATGGGCACGGGCGGCGATTTCGGGGACGACGCCGCCATAGTCGGCATGAAGCTCGGCCTGGCCATAGACAACCGACGACAGGATGCGCGCCGCGCTGGGCACGCCACGGACCACGGCGGCGGCAGTGTCGTCGCAACTGCTTTCGATACCGAGGATGGTCAGCGTGTCGCCCATGGTGTTTCCATTGCGTGGCCCCTTTGCGGCAGGTAACACCGGTCAAGCGCCAATAACAAGTTGGCCCGTGGTGGCATGTGATGAAACCCGTGATCCTCCTGACCCGTCCCGACACCGCCGCCCGGCCTTTTGCCGATGCGCTGCGGGCGCAGCTGGGCGCCGTCCGGATCGTGCAATCGCCGCTTCTGCGGATCGAATGGCTGGCGGCGGACCTGCCAGGGGGCGTGCCGATCTTTACCTCGCCGCGCGCGGTCGAGGGGTTCGTGCGCGCGGGTGGAGATGCGGGTGGCGGCTGCTGGTGCGTGGGCGATGCCACGGCCCGGGCCGCGACAGAGGCGGGATTCACCGCGCGTTCGGCCAGCGGCGATGCAAGGGCGCTGGTCGCGGCGATTCTGGAGAGCGGCGAGGCCGGGCTGTTCGTGCATGTCCGGGGGCGCCACGCGATTGCCGATCTGGCGGCGATCCTGAGCGACGCAGGACGCGAGACGCGTTCGGCGGTGGTCTATGACCAGGTGACACAGCCGCTGACCCCGGAGGCGCGGTCGCTTCTGCATGGCAAGGCGCCGGTGGTGCTCCCCCTGTTTTCGCCACGCACGGCACGACAGTTTGTAAAGGAGTACCGCGCTGACCCCGCGATGCGAGCGCCGCTTTTCATCGCGGCGATGAGCGCGGCCGTGCGCGATGCGCTGGGCGATATCGATGCCCGTGCGTTGAGCATTGCCGCGCATCCGGATGCGCAAGGGATGCGTGACGCGGTGCAAGGACTGATCGACGCAGCGAGGCGGCTTGAGGCCGGGCCGGGTCACAAGTAAGGTCGATTGGATTGAACTGAGTTTTTCCACGTCGAGATTCGGGAAGGTGGTAGCAGGTGGCAAAGACATCGAAACCGAAGAATGAGCCGGACACCGGGCATGAGGTCGATGCCGACAAGCTCAGAACTGCAATTCAGGATGTGGTGGCAGAGGTGCCTGAACGGCCCGTCGCGAGGGATCCCGAGACATCGCCGGATGACATGGCCATGGAAGCCGTCGACCGTGACGATGCGGACACGCTGCCAAAGGATGCGAGCGACGACGCCGAAGCACCCGATGCCGACGGTGCCGAAGAGGCCACGCAAGCACCGGAACCCGATGAACCCGAACAAGCCGACTCTGGCCCCTGGGTGGGCAGCGAGACGGCCAGCGCGCAATCCGCCGAGCCCGTGGTGATCCGCAAGGGCGGGTTTTTGCCGATGCTCATCGGCGGAGTTCTGGCTGCGGGGATCGGATTCGGCGCGGCGTTCTATATCCTGCCCGAGGTCTGGCCGGGCCTGGGCGATGACGACGCGTTCGAGGCGCAGGTGAGCGAACGGCTGGACGAACAGGCGCAGGCGATCGAGGCATTGCAGGACGCCGAGCCGGACCTTGGCCCCATCGAGGCGCGGCTTGACGATCTCGAAGGGATGCAGGGCGCGATCGACACGCTCGACGGGCGGGTCGATGACATGGCCGAGGCGATGTCGGCGCTTGAAACCCGGGTGAACGATCTGGAAAAGCGGCCCGTCACGGAAAGCGCGTCGCCCGAGGCCGTGGAGGCCTATGAACGCGAGTTGCAGGCGGTGCAGGACGCGATGGCCGAGCAGCGCGCCGAGATCGAGGAGCTTTTGGCCGAGGCCGCGGAGAAGGAGGCCAGCGCCGAGAAGAGTGCGGAGGAGGTGGCGACACGGACGGCGATGACCCGAATCCTGACCGCGCTCGATACGGGGACGGGTTTCGCCGAAGCGGCCGAGGAGCTGGCGGCGCAGGATGTGGACCTGCCGCCGGAATTGGCCGGGGTCGCGGATTCGGGCGTGGATACGATGGCGGACCTGGCCAGCGCCTTTCCCGACGCGGCACGCGCGGCACTGGCCGAGGCGCGCAGGGACGAAGACGGCGGGTTCGTGACCTTCCTCAAGGATCAGTTGGGGGTTCGCTCGCTCGAGCCGCGCGAGGGCGACGATGCCGATGCGATCCTGAGCCGGGCCGAGGCGGCGGTCAATGAAGGTCGGCTCACGGATGCGATGGCCGAGATCGACACCCTGCCCGAGTCCGCGCGGGCGGCGATGTCGGACTGGATGGATCGGGCGCAGGCACGGGCGGATGCGGTCGCCGCCGCCGAGGCGCTGGGCGCGGATCTGGATTTGAACCGGGGATAACGGAATGCTGTGGTCACTTATCAAGATTGTCCTTTTCGTTGTCCTTGTCGCCATGGCGACATTGGGGGCGGGGTATCTTCTGGAAATGGAGGGCGGTGTGCGCATCGCCTTTGCCGGGCAGGAAATCACGCTCACCCCGCTGATGTCGGTGATCGTGGCGCTGCTGGTGATCCTGGCCGTGTGGCTGTTCCTGCGGCTCTTCGGACTGCTGATCGCGATGCTCAAATTCCTCAACGGGGACGAGACGGCGTTGTCGCGCTGGTTCGACCGCAACCGCGAACGCAAGGGGTATGATGCGCTCGCACAGGGGATGCTGGCGCTGGCCTCGGGTGAGGGCAAGCTGGCCATGAGCAAGGCCGGAAAGGCCGAGAAATACCTGCGTAAACCGGAACTGACCAACCTTCTGACCGCGCAGGCGGCCGAGATGACGGGCGATGCGCGGAAGGCCGAACAGGTCTACAAGCGACTTCTGAAGCACGATTCGACCCGCTTTGTCGGTGTGCGCGGGATCATGAAGCAGAAGCTGGCCGAGGGTGACACGGACATGGCTCTGAAGCTGGCGCAGACGGCCTTTGCGCTCAAGCCGGGCCATGCCGAGACGCAGGACGTGCTGCTCAAGCTCCAGGCGGAGAAAGCCGACTGGAAAGGCGCGCGCGAGACGCTGGCCGCCAAGCTGCGCCACGGAACATTGCCGCGCGACGTGCACAAGCGGCGCGAGGCGGTTCTGGCCTTGCAGGAGGCCAGGGACGTGATCGAGGAGGGGGCCACGATCGAGGCGCGCGAGGCGGCGATCGCGGCCAACAAGCTGTCGCCCGACCTCGTTCCGGCGGCGGTGATGGCGGCGCGCATGTATATCGAGCAGGGCAAGCCACGCTATGCGGCGCGCGTCATAAAGAAGGCGTGGGAGGCCGCGCCGCATCCGGACCTTGCCGCCGCCTTTGCCGAGATCGCCCCGGATGAAACGCCCGCCGAGCGGCTCAAGCGGTTTGCCAAGCTTACGAAAATTCGGCCCGATCACCGCGAGACCCGGCTCTTGCTGGCCGAGCTTAACATCGCGGCCGAGGATTTCCCGCAGGCCCGGCGCGAGCTGGGCGACCTGCCCGAGCGTGACCCGGATGCGCGGGTGTTCACGATCATGGCCGCCATCGAACGCGGCGAGGGCGGATCGGACGCGGTGGTCAAGGGCTGGCTGGCCCGGGCGCTCAACGCGCCGCGGGGGCCGCAATGGGTGTGCGACAAGTGCCACCATATCCACGCCGAATGGGTTCCGGTCTGCGAGAATTGCGGTGCGCTCGACACGCTGAGCTGGACCGCGCCGCCGCAATCGCAGGTGACGATGCCCGCGGGGACCGAGATGCTGCCGCTGATCGTGGGGGCGATCGGGGACGATTCGGATCGTGACGAGACCCGCGCGGAGGAGGAGGAGCCAGACGAAACCGAGATCATCGACGCGGAGGACGTCTTGCACGAGCCGGCCCCGGAGCGGACGGACAAGTAGAAAAGGACATTGGGACGGTTCCAAGTTTCAAGCGCTATCGTTCGGGGGACGCACTAAGCTGACTGGTAGATTGTGATATTCATAATGAGCGCTAAACTCGACTTCTTCATGCAACTTGATCAAGACATTAGGTGCCCCGCTAAAATTCACATGTGACTTCAGGTGTAGTGGATTCACAAGATTTCTTGGCATGGCATTGATGCCGTGCTAGCGTATGGTGTGATCAAAGTCTTTAATTGCTCAAAATATGTTGACTCTTGAGGCATTTTGAGTCCTGTCGACTCTTGCTCACGATTCGTCCATGAGATACCTTACGAATCAATGTGGAGGAAGGTGTGTCCGTATCGCGACTGCCAAAGGTACTTGAGCAAGAACCGCTCGTGGACGCGCTCTGCGAGTTGCGTATAGAGGCATCGGCACCCCTCGCGGACATATTGCCTGGCATTCTCTATCATAAGCTGGACCCGAAGCCGACTTTGAACCGGCTGCCAGCGGCAGAGATACCTAAACCGATGCGCGCAAATGATCCCGCTTTGCACTATGCACCTACGCAGCGTTTAGAGTGGGGTAACTATGTGATAGCTGTTGGTGATCGCAACGTGATCATCAGTTGTAAGCTTCCTTACCCAAAATGGCCGAACTTCAAGGCGAAAATACTTGAGGTAGTCAGTTTGATTTCCGAGATCGGCGTTGCGGGTAAGGTCGAGCGCTTCTCGGTTAAGTATGTGAACTTGATTGAGGCTCCGAGCCTCGCGGAACAGATAGAAAAGATAGATCTAACGCTTCGCATCGGCGGGCTTGAAGTGTGCGACGACCATATAAACATTAAGGTTCACCATGTCGAAGGGGATACTACCCATATCCTGACCGTTATCACTGGTGCGAATGCTAGAATGCCCGGTGGGCGGGAAGCCTTTGGCGTTGTAGTTGACATAGATTCTATTCGGAACATCCAGCCGACTCCGTTCGATGAGTTTGCACAGGGGCTGGAGGAACAACTTGAGACACTACGTCAGTCGAACAAAGTGAATTTCTTCGACTGCTTGAAACAAAGCACTGTTAACGAAATGGGGCCCGTCTATGAATGAGATCGTTCTTCCTGGTACTATGACTGCCACCGTTGCGGTTGTTGGGCTTAACGCTGCGATTGCGGTGGGAAATGCTGCGTGGCCAGTACACGAACCAGTTTACGTTACTAAGCAAAACAATCCGACCTTCAGTTTCTTCGAAGCGTCTCTCGCTGGGGAGGCCAAAACATCTTGGCATGATTTTGCGCAAGACATTGCCGCGGTCTTCGCGTCCTTGTCTGAGGGCCAAGAACCACTGGGAGCGGATTTTGAAGCGGTTTGGGACGAAAACATGGATACTCTGTATCAGTCCTGATTGATAGAATGAACTTTGATGTAGAGAGCCTTCAGAAACAAATTCCATATTACCTGACGGCCGAAGACCGTCAGGTGCTTGTCAACGATTTGAAAGCGATCACACGGGGTGGGACGGCTGATTTCTTCCTCAGCCCGTATCGGGACATGTTCAAGAAAGTCATGCTGCAAGGTGATGGCTGGCGAGGGTTTCAACTCTTTCTGTTTAACACAGGCGACAGGCGCTCTGTGCAGGGTATGGTCGTATCGAATTCCTGCGACATTGATCCGGATAACCAGCGTGACCTTCCGGCGCGTGTGATTTTCGCTCCCTTGGTTAAGCTCGCAGCCTTTGAAGCGGTTCTACGGAAAAGCGGCATCGAACCACAACAGGTGGACGAAAAACTCGCTGCGATTCGGGCGCAGAAAACGACCAACATGTTTTTTCTGCCGTCAGGCGGGCCATTAGCTGAAGATCATGTGGTGCGTCTTGATGACGTGCACTCCATGCCAGTTGTTGCCCACTTTGCAGCTGAGGATCGTGAAAAATTGTTCACGCTCAGCAATACTGGATTCTACATGCTTATATTAAAGCTCACTGTTCACTTTTGCCGATTGCAGGAGCGGGTAAACCGAAAGAATACTGCCATAACTACCTGAAGCTGAGTACTTGGCTGCTTTGCATAAAATAAATTGGTGTGATAATGTCTGAAGCTTGGCTTGAACCGTCAAATCGCTCTCGACGAAACAGTCGCTTAACCAACTGAGCTATTTGGGCTGTGAGGTTTTTTACGATTCCGGGCACCATAAAGCGCGGTGAACGCGGTAGACAAGGGTTGGTTGTTTCGGTGACTTTGAGGCGATGCGATGCGCTTGAATCATGTATTTTCCAAAACGCCTTAAGAAATTCTGAACCCCCCGAACCGCGGCGTGAGGAACGCTTTACCCCGCGGCGATAGACCGGTCGCTGTCTTATCAGCACAGCTTCACGGAATTCGGGAAAGTCAGATGCCGCACTCTTCGCCACGGGTTGAACTGCCCTATCTTCAGCCGTCCCAGGCCCAGAAAGACGTCACCCATAACGAGGCGCTTCAGCGTCTGGACGCGGTGACGCAGCTTTGCCTGTTGGGCTTTGCCGATACGGAACCGCCGGAATTGCCGGCGCCCGGCGACATTCACGGGCTGGGCAGTGGCCCGACGGGTGTTTGGGCCGGGCACGGGCATGAACTGGCCTATTGGAGTGGCGATCAGTGGCTGTTTCTCACCCCGAAAGAAGGTTGGCGGGCCTGGGGTGTGCCAGAGCAGGAACTGCGGGTCTGGCGCGATGGGCAATGGCAAGCCGTCATTGACCGGCTGGACGACATGGAGCGCCTCGGCGTCAACACGAGCGCGGATGCAACGAACAGGCTGGCGGTGGCGTCTGATGCGACACTTTTGAGTCACGCGGGTTCGGGGCATCAACTGAAACTCAACAAGGCCGCGACGGGCGACACCGCCTCGCTCCTGTTCCAGTCAAACTGGGCGGGTCATGCCGAGATGGGTCTGGCGGGCACGAATGACTGGTCGATCAAGCTGTCACCTGATGGCGCGTCCTGGATCGAGGCGCTCCGTCTTGACAACACGACCGGTCTTGCCTCGGGCGAGGCCATCCAGAAATCGGCCACAGACACCACGGAGGGGCGGCTGGCGCGAGCGGATTTTGCCTATAGTCCCGGCAACCTCCTTGGCACCGTTTCCCAATCCAGCGGCGACCCCACCGGCGCGGTGATCGAACGCGGCAGCAATTCCAATGGCGAGTATGTGCGCTTTGCCGACGGGACGCAGATTTGCTGGTATGACCTGAATGTGGGCAAGATTGATGATGGAGGGGGCACCGGCACACGCGACGACCCATACTACTCCGCCAATGTGTCATGGACCTATCCGGCGGCCTTTGTCGACGATGTTCAAGGGGTATCAATGCATGTCGAAGGCGCGACGCATGCCCTGTCTGACCGATCAATGCTCGCAACATACTTTTCACGTCAAGACTCGAGACTGAATTCCGTTCGTGTCTATTCCATGAATGGCAATGCGTCAGACGAGGACGTGATTGTTCCGCTGACAGTCATTGGCCGCTGGTTCTGAAGGAGAATCCCATGAATATCTCGTTTTCCCCCATGCGCCGCGACGACAGTCTTACGCTTTCCAGGAGGGGTGATATCCTGACGATCAATGGCGAGGCGTTTGACTTCTCGGGCATTCCCGAGGGTGCAACGCTGCCGCGGGAGGCCGTCGATTGCGACTGGCTGGCCTCGGACGTGGTGCGGATCGACGGTGATCTGCACCTGGCCCTGATCCTGCCGCACGGAGCCAACGCGCCACGGGAAACGCTGTTTCCCGACCCTGTTACCATCACCGAGGATGGGCCGGTCGATTTGCCCGCCAATAGCATCGAGGAGAATGCGGCATGAGCAATATCGACCTGAGCCAGTTGATCACGCCCGAGACCAAGGTGGCCCGGCGTCGGGCAGAGAAATTCGCCGAACTGGCGGATTTGCGGTGGAAGCGGGAAATCGGGGGACTCGACCTTGAGGAGGGGTTGCGGGTGAACACCTCGCGCGAAAGCCAGGCCCAGATTGCCGCATCCGTTCAGTCGATACAGTCGGGGCTGCTCAAGGGACCGGTTGACTGGAAACTCGAAACCGGCTGGTCGAAATTGACGACCGATCAGATTCTCCTGATGGGGCGTGCGGTGATGCATCACGTCCAGCGGTGTTTTGCCGCCGAACGACAGCTCGCGGCGCGAATGGAAGAATGCGCCGGAGATCTGTCGGATCTCGATCTTCCGACCGCATTTGATGAAGCCTATGAGGTGCTGAAGCCGGCCGATTGATCGCGCAGCCGGTCCAAAAGTGGCCGCTTGGCGTTCACCATCGCCACAGCGCAATTGTGAGCGTGTAATCCGTGCGTTAGAAGGGGGAAACAGGGGCGGCGTCGTCTGCTGCCCGGTCCTTGTCAAAGAGTTGCTTTCATGTCCAAAATCAGGATTACCGTCGCTGGCATGGGGTATGTCGGCCTGTCAAATGCCGTCCTGCTGGCCCGTTCCAATCGCGTTTGCGCCTATGACATCGATGCACGGCGTGTGGAGATGTTGTCGGCGCGGCAGAGCCCGGTCGAGGACCCGGAGATCGAGGATTACCTTGCAGGAGATGCGCTGGACCTGAGGGCAACCACGGATGCGGAAACGGCATTCGCCGACGCCGATTTCGTGATCGTCGCGACACCCACGAATTATGATCCCGAGACCAATTTCTTTGACACGACGAGTGTCGAGGACGTGATACGCACCGCCGCGCGGATCAATCCGACGGCGACGATCGTGATCAAATCCACGGTTCCGGTGGGATACACGGCCAGCTTGTCGGAAAAGCTGGGCACCGGGCAGGTGATTTTCAGCCCCGAGTTCCTGCGCGAAGGGCGTGCGCTTCATGACAATCTCTATCCCAGCCGGATCGTGGTTGGCGAGCACTCGGATCGGGGGCGCCGCTTTGCCGAACTTCTCAGGCAGGGCGCGCTGCGCGAAGACGTGCCGGTCTTGCTGACCGATCCGTCAGAGGCCGAGGCGATCAAGCTTTTTGCCAATACCTATCTTGCCATGCGGGTGGCCTTCTTCAACGAGCTCGACAGCTATGCGCTCAGCCTCGGGCTGAATTCGCGCCAGATCATTGAAGGGGTTGGATTCGATCCTCGGATCGGAAGCCATTACAATAATCCTTCCTTCGGGTACGGGGGTTATTGCCTGCCCAAGGATTCCAAGCAGTTGCTGGCCAATTATTCCAGCGTGCCGCAGAACCTGATCCGGGCCATCGTGGATGCGAACAGCACGCGCAAGGACTTCATCGCCGAGCGGATCGTGAAAATGAATCCGTCCTGCGTCGGCATTTACCGGCTGGTCATGAAGCAGGGGTCGGACAATTTCCGGCAAAGCTCGGTTCAGGGGATCATGAAGCGGATCAAGGCCAAGGGCATCCCGGTCATCGTCTATGAGCCGGCGATGGAGGATGCCACGTTTTTCGGATCGGAAGTGACACGCGATCTTGCTTCCTTCAAGGCACGTGCCGACGTGATCCTGGCCAACCGCAATACGGCGGACCTTTCGGATGTCGACGAGAAGGTATTCACCCGCGACCTGTTCGGACTGGGATGAACGGGGCAATGCCGCCTAGCGCGGCAACGGGGTGCGGTGCTTGTTATAGGGCTTCCAGTCGGTGATCTCGGGGTAATACATCTCGCGCCAGCGCGCGACGCGCGGGTTCATCACCTGCCGCCATTTGCGTGGCCACAGCGCGAACAGCGTCATGATCGGATAACCATAGGGCAATTGCGGCGCCTGCGCCTCGGAGTAGTTCTGCAACAGCGGAAAGCGCCGGTCGGGTTTGTAATGGTGATCCGAATGGCGTTGCAGGTTGATCAAGAGCCAGTTGGTCGCCTTGTGCGCCGCGTTCCATGAATGATGCGGTTTCACGTGCTCATACTTGCCATCGCCCAGATGTTTGCGCGTCAGCCCGTAATGCTCGACATAGTTGGTCAACTCCAACTGCCAGACAGCGCTCAGCGCCTGCACGAGGAACAGGAACAGCCCCAGCCAGCCCCCCAGATAGAGCGCCAGCGCCAGCGCGAGACCCTGCAACCCCCAATAGCGCCAGAACGGGTTGCGCGCATCGGTCCAGGGCAGGTTCTTTTTCGCCAGCTTCTCCTTTTCCGCGCGAAACGCCGAGGTCAGCCCCTCGCGCAGCACGCGGGCAAAGTAGCGGTGGAAATTCTCGTTATAGCGCGCGGTCACCGTGTCGCGCGGCGTGCCGACATAGGGGTGATGCACCAAAAGGTGCTCGGTGCGGAAATGTGAATAAAGCACCATCGCCAAAAGGATATCGCCCAGCCAGCGTTCGAGCTTGTTGCGCTGATGCAAAAGCTCATGGGCATAGACGATGCCGACCGTTCCGCTGATCACCCCGAGCGAGGCGAAGAGCACCAGAAGCTCGACCCAGCCCAGGTGCCCCGAGGCGGTGACATACCACAGGATGCCGTAAAGCGTGACGAACTGGACCGGCACCCAGAGCATGACGCCCATCTTGTACCAGTAGAGCGCATCGTCATCGATCCCGGTGTCGGCATTCTCGGTGTTCAGCCCCAGAATCCCGTCGAGCCCTGAAAACACCCACCACGCCACGAGCGGCAGCAGGATCACGGTCCAGCCACCGTGAACCGCGCTGATCCACGCGATCGGGACCAGCAGATAGGTCATCCAGAACGGCAGGAACCGGTTCGGGCGGGCGATGGTTTCGGCGTCGATCATGGCAAGTCCCTCGGCGCGTTGGCCACAGATTGCAGCTCAGTTTCGACCGCATCGCGGGCAAGGTCAAATACCTTGCGCATCACCGTGGGCAGGTCCGAGGGGCGAAAATCGTGGCTTGGCATGAATTCGCCTCGCTCCGGCACGCAACCCATCGGCAACACGGCGGTCCGAATACCGAGATAAAGGTGGAAATGGGTGAATGTGTGGCGCGCCTCGGCCCCGATGTCGCGCCATTTTGCCGCAGCGGGCGGGGTCTCCTGTGCCACTGCGCCCCACTCTGCCCCGGGCCAGCCCAGCATCCCGCCCAACAGCCCCCGCTCCGGCCGTCGTTCCAGAAGCCATGCCCCATCGACCCGCCGACCCACATAGGCGACGCCGAACCGGGTCGGTTTCGCCTTTTTAGGCTCTTTTTTCGGAAGCTCCGACGCCATGCCATCGGCCCGGGCGCGGCAAGAGCCCGTCCATGGGCATATTCCGCAGGCCGGGTTCTTCGGCGTGCAGATCGTGGCACCGAGGTCCATCACCGCCTGTGCGTAATCCCCGGGCCGCGCATCGGGCGTCAGGCGGGCGGCTTTCTCGCGGATCGCGGGCTTGGCGCGGGGCAGCGGCGTTTCGATCCCGAACATGCGCGCCATGACCCGCTCGACATTGCCGTCCACCACCACTTCGGGCGCATCGAAGGCGATTGCCGCGATCGCTGCCGCCGTGTAGGGGCCGATGCCGGGCAGTTTCTCCAATTCCACCCGCGTTCGCGGAAACCCGCCCATCCCGGTCACCACCCGCGCGCATTTCAAGAGGTTGCGGGCGCGGGCGTAATACCCCAGACCCGCCCATTCGCCCATCACATCCGCATCATACGCCGCGGCGAGCGCGCCGACCGTGGGCCAGCGCGCGGTGAACCGATCGAAATAGCCGCGCACCGCCGCAACGGTGGTCTGCTGGAGCATCACTTCGGACAGCCAGACCCGATAGGGATCGGGCCGTTCCGTCCGCCCCGGTGGCACCCGCCAGGGAAGGTCGCGCGCATGGGCGTCATACCATGCGAGGATTTCCCCGACCCTGCCTTCCGGCCCGTCACGCAAGTTTTATGTCCCCCAATTCGAATACCCCTGTTCGCCCTGCTCTCCTGCCACTAAATTGGCCCGGAACCAAGGGAGGCAGCGATCACATCGCGCAAGGTATCATACAGCAAGGGCTTTACCCGCGCATCCGCGCTCTTGCAGCCTGATATCCGCCGGGCGGGCGAATCGCGGGGGTTTGCCGTGTCGCGCATCCTGACCCACTGGGCGGAAATCGCCGGTGAAGAGGTCGCCGCCATTTCGCGCCCGGTCGAGGTGTCCTATGGTCGTGGCGGCTTTGGCGCGACGCTTTCGCTCTTGACCACCGGGGCACAGGCCCCGCTTCTGGAGATGCAGAAAGAGCAGATCCGCGAACGGGTGAATGCCGCCTATGGCTATAACGCCATCGCCCGGGTGCGGGTGACACAGACCCACGCCACCGGCTTTTCCGAGGGCCAGGTCAGTTTCGAGCATCGCCCCAAACCCACCAGTCCCGCCACTGCCGACCCCGCGCTGACCCGCGCCGCCGCTGCCACGGCATGCGGCGTTACCGACCCCGGGTTGCGCCAGGCGCTTGAAGCGCTCGCGCAAAACGTTCTATCCAGATCCAAACGCCAGAAAGGGCCCGACACATGATCCGACTTCTCGCAGTGACGCTTGCCGCCATCCTCGCGTGGCAAACCCCGGCCATCGCGCAATCCGACGGTGAGGGCGCAGCCGTAACCGAAATGACCATGGGCCCCGAGGACGCGGAGGTGACGCTCATCGAATACGCCTCCTTCACCTGCCCGCATTGCGCGACCTTCCATGAGGACCAGTTCAAGAAGATCAAGGCCGACTATATCGACACCGACAAGATCCGTTTCATTTATCGCGATGTCTTTTTCGATCGGATCGGCCTCTGGGCGTCGTTGCTTGCCCGTTGCGAGGAGTCGCGATTCTTCGGCGTCACCGGCCTGCTTTATGAAAGGCAGGATGAATGGCTGAGCTCGAACGATCCGGCACAAGTCGCGGGCAACCTGCGCCGGATCGGCAAGGTCGCCGGACTTGATGAAGACCGGATCGAGGCCTGCCTTTCGGATTCCGACAAGGCCACCGCACTCGTCAGCTGGTTCGAGGAGAACCGCGAGGCCGACGATATCGATTCCACCCCAAGCCTCGTGATCAACGGCACGAAATATTCCAACATGGCCTATTCCGAGATCAAGGAAATCCTCGACGAGGAGCTGGGCGAGGAATGACAGCCCCGCTTTCCGGCCTCAAGGTCGTCGAACTCGCCCGTATCCTGGCCGGCCCCTGGGCCGGTCAGACGCTTTCCGACCTCGGCGCCGAGGTGATCAAGGTCGAGGCACTGCAAGGCGATGATACCCGCCAATGGGGCCCGCCGTTCATCGAACGTGACGGTGATCGCAGTGCGGCCTATTTCCACTCCTGCAATCGCGGCAAGGCGTCGATCACGGTCGATTTCCGCGATCCGGACGATCTGGCCCGGCTGCGCGACGTGATCGCCGGGGCCGACATCCTGATCGAGAATTTCAAGGTCGGGGGCCTTGCCAAATACGGGCTCGATTACGATACGGTCAAGGAAATGAACCCGGGCCTCATCTATTGTTCTATCACCGGCTTCGGGCAGGATGGCCCCTATGCCCATCGCGCCGGGTATGACTATATCATCCAGGGCATGTCGGGCTTCATGTCGATCACCGGCGATCCCGATGGCCAGCCCCAGCGCGCGGGCGTGGCGATCACCGATCTCTTCACCGGGCTTTATTCCGTCGCCGGTATCCTTGCCGCGCTGCATCAACGTGCGAGCACCGGGCGTGGGCAGCATGTGGACATGTCCCTTCTCGATTGCGCCGTGGCGGCCATGGCCAATCAGGCGCTCAACTACCTTGCCACCGGAACGCCGCCGGGGCGCACGGGAAACTATCACCCCAACCTCACCCCCTACCAGGTGTTCGACTGCGCCGATGGCTATATCATCATCGCCACCGGAAACGATGCGCAGTATCAACGCCTTTGCGGGCTTCTCGGCCTCGACTGGATGGCAGAAGACCCGAAATTCCTGCGCAACGCCGACCGGGTTCAGAACCGGCCCGAGATGATCGGGAACCTGATGGCCGAAACCCGCAAATGGACCAAGGTGGACCTGCTCAAGGGCTGCGAGGAGAAGGGCATTCCCGCCGGGCCGATCAACGACATGGCCGAGGTCTTTGCCGACCCGCATGTGCAGGCGCGCGGCATGCAGATCGAGCTTGACGGCATCCCCGGCGTGCGCGCGCCGTTCAAGTTCTCGGATGCCGAACTTTCCCTGCACCGGCCCAGCCCGAAACTGGGGCAGGACAACGGCTGAGGCGTCGAAATTCGCGCCTGATTTTTTGGCCTGCCCTCCGAGGTCTTCCGGGGCGCACGCCGTCTTAACCGATCTGGCGATCGAAACCCTGGAACGCCCCGGCAGCCGGGTGGCAGCCGGGAGTCATACGCAAATCACCCCCGTTTTTCGGGTGTTGCGGCCCGCGTTTACCTGTCGGGACGTGGTATTAACCGATCCACAAGGTCATCCAGCGCCTGCCAATCCTCGATCTCCAATCGCACCGGCAATGTCAGCACCTTGAACCGGTCCTCGCGTGCCAGCCGCACCGCGTCCTTCTCGGTCGTGACAAGCTGGGCATTCATGGATTTCGCCTGAGATTCCAACCGGTTGAGAATGGCCTTGGTCAGCGGCTGGTGATCCTCAAGCGCCACTTCGCCGACCACATCCGCACCCAGGCCGCGCAGCGTGTCAAAGAATTTTTCCGGGTGCCCGATTCCCGCAAAGGCGAGACAGCGTTGCCCGTCCCAGTCCATGCCCATCTCCAAAGGCGCCAGATGCCCCCTGAGACGGGGGCGAAAGATATTCTTACCCCATTGTTTTTCAAAGGATTTCTGATGCTCGTCCGGCCCGATGGAGATCACGGCATCGGCCCGTTTCATGCCCTTTTCCACCGGCTCGCGCAAAGGCCCGGCCGGCAGGCAGCGCCCATTGCCGAATCCCTTGGCGGCATCCACGACGATCAGGGAAATATCCTTGCGAATCAGGGGGTTCTGAAACCCGTCATCGAGAATCACGAGATCCGCACCCGCCGCTTTCGCTGCGTGCGCGCCCGCCATACGGTCCTTCGCGACCCAGGTTGGCAGGAACGCGGCCAGCAGCAGCGGCTCGTCTCCCGTCTCATCCGCCCGATGCGTGCGCTCGTCCACCTGCACGGGCCCTGCCAATCGGCCACCGTAACCCTTTGAAACCACGTGCGGTTTCAGCCCTCGATCCTGCAATCTGCGGGCCAGCGCAATGACCGTCGGCGTCTTGCCCGTCCCCCCTGCATTCAGGTTGCCGACACAGATCACCGGCAGACCCGGATCGCCCGGCGCGCCGCGCCCAAGTCGCCAGGCCGTCGCCCACCCGTAGAGCCAGCCCAAGGGGGCCAGCGCCCGCGCCTGCCAACCCGGCCGGGCGGGCGGATGGAACCAGAAACCCGGCGCCCGCATCAGCCTTTCCCCAGCATGTCGAGCATGTCCTGCAACAGATTGATGACCCGGTCCGTCGCCTCGGCGCCCTCGGATGCGACCTCCCATCCTGCCGATGCCATCTGCGCCACGCGATCCGGCGCGGAAAGCAGCTCCAACGCCGTCGCCAATGCTTGGGAATCATTGACGATTCGCGCTGCGCCCGCATTGGCAAAGCGAGAATAGGCCGACAGGTACCGGCTCACGTTCGGACCGTAAAGAATGGCCGAACCGAGCGCGGCAGGTTCAAATGGATCGCGCCCGCCGAAGCCGGGAAACAGAGAGCTGGCCATGAACGTTACCGGGGCGAGCCTATACCAGAGCCCCATCTCTCCCCGCGTGTCGCCGAGCAGAACCCGGGTCCATTCGCTGGGCATCTCGCCGGCCGACCGCGTGGCCGTGGCCAACCCCTGCTCGTGCAGCATTGCGCTGAACTCCGGGCCCCTGGTTTCGTCATCAGGGACAAGGATCAGGAGTTGTCGATGCGCCATTCGACTTGACTGCCGGTGCGCCTCGAGAATCGTTGGCACTTCCTCGGGCTGCGCCATCGCAGCCAGCCAAACCGGCCGACCACCCAGCGCCCGCGCCATTTCCTGCCGTTCCTCCTCATCGCATGGCAGGGCGTTTCGGCCCTCCTGCAAAGGGCCGGTCACGGTCAGGGTTTCGTCGGGCACACCCAGGCGCCGCAGTTTCTGGGCCGCATTGCCGGACCGGGCAAACACGCTGTCGAATGATTCGAGATTGGAACGCAGGATTTCCGGCAGCCAGCGCTGGTGCGGCGCATTAAACCCTTCTTCACATGCATCGATCAAGATCATCGGAACTTCCCGGCGCTTTGCCCGTTCGAGCAATACGGGCCGAAAATATCCGCCGGTCCATAACCCGATGTCGGGGCGCCAATGGTCGAGAAAGCGTGCAGCCCCCACAATCGTATCCTCTGGCAACACCTGCCAGATATCGCCGTGGCGCAGATGATCGGGTGCAGGATCGGGCGTCGGCGTGGTGAGCAGGAAGGTGAACTCGGCTCGCTGTGCACGCAGCTGCGCAGCGAGCTGGAGCAATGCCGAAGCCCGGGAGGGCGAGGTCGCATGACCCCAGATCAACGTCCCGTCGGGCCTGTCTTTCGCAAAACCCTTGCCCGATCTTTGCCCCTTGCCCGCATAGGCCATATAGGCGCCCAGCGACAAGGAACGGCCGATTGATCGCAAAGGCACGTTCAAACCCTTCCATCGCGACGATCCGGGAGCGGTGGCCACGTTGTCAGGGACCGTAGAATATGGACCATGGGTTCGCCTCGATCGCTTGGTTTCGCAATAGTGCCGGGGGTTTGCCGGAAGCGTTCAAGCAAGCGCCCGGACCTTGCCACCTTGACGCAGACGACCCTGCAGGTCAAACCACATGGGCCAAGGAGATCCCGATGAAGCCATTCCTGATCCTGCAATTGCGGCCCGAAACGGAGGCTTCGGATAATGAGTTCGAGGCGATCCTGCACAAGGGCGGGCTTGGGGAAGCGGGTGCGCATCGCATCCGGCTGGATCAGGAGGCGTTACCGAATTGGCTCGATCTCGACCAGTATTCCGGCGTCATCGTCGGGGGCGGCCCGGGCTGCGTCAGCGATCCACCCGAAACGAAATCCCCGGTCGAAGCCCGGATCGAATCCGCCGTGATGTCGCTCATGCCGGAAATCACGGCGCGTGATTTCCCTTATCTCGGATGTTGCTATGGCATCGGAATCCTTGGTTTGCACCTTGGCGGAGAGATCAGCAAGGCGCGCTTCGGAGAGGATGTCGGCATCTCGGATTGCAGCCTGACACCCGAGGGTCGTGCCGATCCGATATGCGCGGGACTGCCCGATCGGTTTGAGGCCTTCGTTGGCCACAAGGAAGCCGTGCAGGCTCTTCCGCCCGGATGCGCCCATCTGGTGAGTTCGTCCAGCTGCCCGTTCCAGATGATCCGGCATGGAGAGAACGTCTATGCCACCCAGTTCCACCCCGAGGCCGATAGCGACGGATTCGAGCTTCGGATCAAGATCTATGGGAATCGCGGCTACTTTCCGCCGGAAGAGGCCGAAGACCTGGTCGCCCTGTGCCGCGCCGCGGAGGTCCACGCGCCCGAGCTTGTGCTGCGGAATTTTGTCTCCAGATACCGGCGTGCCTGAATCCGACATGACATGGCCGCGCGCGGGCTTGGACAGCGTTCTGCCACATGCTAGGTTTTGATCAAATTCGATATCCGAAGCGCAGGGAGTGACTCCGATGAAGGACGACAATTTTCTCAAGGAAAACAATGCACGCCATCTCTGGCATCCGATGGGTCATCCTGCGGACAGCCTCGAGAATCCACCGACGATCATCAAGGGGGCCGATGGCGCCCATATCACGGACATAGACGGGCATCGTGTCGTGGATGCGGTTGGGGGGCTCTGGTGCGTGAACCTGGGTTATTCCAACGACGTGGTGAAAGATGCCATTGCCAAGCAACTTTACGATCTGCCCTATTACTCGGCCTTCGCCGGATCGACCAACCCGACCGCGATCGAAGCCTCCTATGCCGTGCGCGAGTTCTTTGCCGAGGACGGGATGGTGCGTTGCTTCTTCACTTCGGGCGGATCGGATTCCGTGGAAACCACGCTGCGGCTTGCCCGGCAGTATCATCGCCTGCGCGGCGAACCCACGCGCACCAAGTTCCTGAGCCTGAAAAAGGGTTATCACGGCACCCATTTCGGCGGGGCTTCGGTCAACGGCAACAACCGTTTCCGCATCAACTACGAGCCGCTCCTGCCGGGCTGCTATCACCTGCCGTCACCTTACACCTATCGCAACCCGTTCAACGAAACCGATCCAGCGAAACTTGCCCAGTTCATCGCGCAGGCAATGGAGGACGAGATCCTCTTTCAGGGCGCCAACACCATCGCCGCCTTCATCATGGAGCCCATTCAGGGCGCTGGCGGGGTGATCGTGCCGGGCGAGACCTTCATGCCGCTCATGCGTGAAATCTGTGATCGCCATGGCATCCTGATGATTTCGGACGAGGTGATCACCGGTTTCGGCCGCACCGGCGACTGGACCGGTGCGCGCCACTGGGGCGTCAAGCCCGACATGATGTCCACGGCCAAGGGCATCACCTCGGGCTATTTCCCCGTGGGTGCCGCCCTGATGGGTGAGAAGGTCGCGGATGTGTTCGAAAACGACACCACCGGCGAAGGCGCCATCTATCACGGCTATACCTATTCGGCGCATCCCGTGGGGGCGGCGGCGGTCACGGCCTGCCTTTCGGAAACCCTGCGCCTCGACACCAAGACCAACGCCGCCGCCCGGGGCACGCAGCTTCATGAAGGGGTTTTGAAACTGGCGGAAAAACACGACATCATCGGCGATGTCCGTGGCGGTCACGGCCTGATGACCGGGATCGAGATCGTGAGCGACAAGGCGGCCAAGACCCCGATGGACATGGCCACCATGAAACGCATCCACAAGACCGCCTACGAGGCCGGGGCGATGGTGCGTCTGGGTGCGCACAACATCCTGATGTCGCCGCCCCTGACCATCACCGAGGGCGAGGTGCAGACCATTCTCGACGCGCTGGATGCTGGTTTCTCGACGGTCTAGGCAAACCTGTCGCGCAACCGGAAACCGGCATAGGCCGCGAACATGAGAGCGCGTCTGAACCGCCCGAGGCCAAAGCGCCCGGGCGGTTTTTGCATGACGGCCGGGATCGGAGCGTCACCTGCCCGGCCCAGCACCATGTCGGCCAGCCGCGCGCCGGTATAGCTGCCCATGGCGACGCCATTGCCGTGATAGGCAAAGCCGGCATATACCCCCGGCATCTCGGGCACTTTGCCACAAAAGGGTGCGAGCGAAGGGGAAAGGCAGACCATCCCGCTCCAGTAATGCGATGTTTCGACATGCTGCCAGGCCGGGAACATCGCGTCGAAATCACGCCGTATCAACCGGCGGATGGCCCGGTCCGATGTGGTCGAGGCGCGCAGCCCCCCGCGCATCCCGAACAGGAACCGATTGTCCGGCATGAGGCGGAAATAGTGCAGCAGTTTGCGCGTATCAAAGGCCATCTGGTACGAGGTCCAGCCCTGCGCGGAGAGTTCCGCATCGCTCAGCGGGCGGGTGACGATCACGCTCGACTGCGCCGGCATATAGCGTGCGGCCATCCAGTCGGGCAGGTCTTCGCTTGAATAGCCGTTGGTCGCGACGATGATGTTTTCACAGCTGACAGCCCCATGGTGCGTTTCGACGCGCCAGGCGCCGGCCTGTTTGGCAATACCCAAAACCGGGCTGTCGCCATGAACCACCGCCCCGGCCTGTTCCGCGGCCTGCAACAGCCCGGCCAGGTATTTTCGCGGATGCAGTGCGAAACCGATGGGCAGCTTCATTCCACCGTGAAACCCGGCATTGAGCCCATGTGCCGAAAGCTCATCACCGGGAATGATCTCGGGCGTGACGCCGAAATTCTCTTCGATCTGCGCCATGTCACCTTCAAACCGGGCAAGTGTGGGACGATGGGCAAGAAGTGTTTCACCATCCGAGTGGCGATCGGCTTCGATCCCGTGTTTGTGCAACAGTGTATCGACATGCCGGATCGCTTCGCGCTCTGCTGCTCGCCATTCCAGCCGCGCGGGCTTGCCGAATGTCCGGTCGAGGCTGGCATCCGAAAGCTTGCTGCCGCCCAGGCAACAGAAGCCGCCATTGCGCCCTGACGCCCCCCAACCCGGATAGCGCAGGTCGAGCACACGCATTTTCACCCCGGCCTCGGCCAGCGACAGGGCGGCGTTCAACCCTGTGAAGCCGGCCCCGATGATGACCACATCGGCCTTGTGATCGCCTTTGAGCGCGGGGCGTTCCAGCATCGTTTCGGGCACGGCCTCGGCCCAGAAACAGTGGTCGATGCGGGCATCGGAATAGGCAAAGGGCGGAAATATGCGCTTCATGTTCAGTTTCGCACGGCTGCCCGTTCGTCGGCTTGCATCTTGAGACTCGATCGCTTTGACACCAGTGACGCGGTAAGGACGCCGATCGTGACAATCAGGATCAGGATCGTCGAAAGCGCGTTGATCTCGGGACTGACCCCAAGGCGAATGGACGAGAATATCTTGATTGGAAGGGTCGTGGCCGAGGGCCCAGAGGTAAAGGACGCGATAACCAGGTCGTCGAGCGACAGCGTAAAGGCCAGAAGCCAACCCGAGATTACGGCCGGTGCAATGATCGGCAGCGTGACAAGGCGGAAAGCCTCGAACGGTGTGCTACCCAGATCGAGCGCCGCCTCCTCCAGAGAGCGGTCAAAACTGACCAGGCGCGATGACACGACGACCGAGACAAAGCACATCGAAAAGGTCGTGTGTGCCAAGACGATGGTCAGGACGCCCCGGTCCAGCCCGATCCCGATAAAGAGCAGCAAGAGCGACAGACCGGTAATCACTTCGGGCATCACAAGCGGCGCATAGATCATGCCCGAAAACAGCGTCCGCCCCCAGAATCGACCACCCCGGATCAGCACGTACGCAGCCATCGTTCCCAGGACCGTGGCGATGGTCGAGGACGCGACCGCCACCTTGAGCGTGGTCCAGGCTGCGCTCAGAAACGCCTCGTTCTGCAAGAGCTCACCATACCACCTGGTGCTGAACCCGGCCCAGACCATGACCAGTTTGGACGCGTTGAAACTGAAGATGATCAGGATGAGCATCGGGATATAGAGGAACGCAAAGCCCAATGTCAGCGAGGTCGCGTTGAACCAGGTTAACCGCCTCATCCTTCGGCCTCTCGTTGCTTTTGCTCGTTGCGTTGAAAGAGGATGATCGGGACGATCAGGATCAACAACAGGACGACCGCCACCGCGGATGCGATCGGCCAATCGCGGTTGTTGAAGAACTCCTCCCACAGAACCTTGCCGATCATCAGCGTCTGCGAACCGCCAAGAAGCGAAGGGATGACAAACTCGCCCAGGGCGGGAATGAAGACGAGAAAACACCCGGCGATGATCCCGCTTTTTGAAAGCGGCACCGTTACGAGCCAGAACGCCGAGGCGCGCGAACAGCCCAGATCCTCGGCCGCTTCGAGCAGCGACTCGTCAAGTTTTTCAAGCGTGGCATAGATCGGCAGAACCATGAATGGCAGATAGGTATAGACGATCCCGATATAGACCGCCGTGTCGGTGTTGAGGATTTTGACAGGCGCGTCGATCACCCCGGTCCAGAGCAGGAACTGGTTGAGAAGCCCCTCGCGGCTCAGAATACCCATCCATGCATAAACGCGGATCAGAAAGCTGGTCCAGAACGGCAGGATGACCAAAAGCATCAGGGTCGGCCGCCATTCGTCGGGTGCCTGCGCCATGCCATAGGCAATGGGGTAGCCGACGATCAGTGTCATGATGGTCGACAAAAAGGCAATTTGAAGGCTGGAAAGGTAGGCCTTCCAGTAAAGCTCGTCCGTCGTCAGGAACCAGAAATTCTCGAAATCCAGCCCCGCGAAGAATTCTTTCACACCCGTCCAACCGGCACCGAGATCGAGTGTGGGTGTATAAGGGGGAATCGAAAGCGCCGTGTCGGAAAGCGAGATCTTCAGGACGATCAGAAACGGGATCAGGAACAGCGTGAGCAGCCAGAGATAGGGAACCGCGATGAGAACAAGGCGCCGCATCTCAGACCTCAAGGACCACGGCGGCGGTTTCGGTCCAGCTTAGCCAGACCTCATCCTCCCAAGTCAGATCGCGGCGCGCGATGCGGCGGGTGTTGGCCGTCTGCGCCTTGATGATCTGGCCCGAGGCCAGTTTCACGTGATAGGTCGAGAGATTGCCCAGATAGGCGATGTCCAGGATCGTCCCCTTGACGAGATTTGTCCTGCCTTCGGGCTTCTCGGCCGAGACCGTCACCTTCTCGGGACGGATCGCCAGATAGCATTTCCCGGCTGATCCGAGATCCCTCGATGTCTTTGCATGCAGCACCGGCTGGCCCTCGGCAAAGGTGATGTCATAGCCATCGCCGGATTTCTTTGCGTGACCTTCGATTATATTCACGTCACCAATGAAATCGGCGACATACAGCGAGTTCGGCGACTCATAGATCTGTGCTGGCGTATCGACCTGAATCAGGCGCCCCTCGTCCATCACCGCGACGCGGCTTGCGACGGTCATGGCCTCTTCCTGATCATGGGTCACGATCACGAATGTCGTGCCGGTCTTTTCCTGGATGTCCATCAACTCGAACTGCGTGTCCTGTCGCAACTTCTTGTCGAGCGCGCCGAGGGGCTCATCGAGCAGGAGCAGCTTTGGTGCCTTGGCCAGGGAGCGCGCCAGTGCGACGCGCTGACGCTGGCCGCCGGAAATCTGGTGAGGTTTGCGATGGGCGAACTTTTCAAGCCGGGTCAGTTGAAGCATCTCTGACACACGGTCCCCGATCGCTTTTTTGGGCAGTCTGTCTCGCTTCAGGCCGAAGGCAATGTTGTCCCAGACCGAAAGATGCGGAAAAAGCGCGTAGGATTGGAACATCATGTTCACGGCCCGCTTGTTGGGCGGCACCGGAGCGATATCCTTTCCGGACAGGTAGATCGCACCTTCGCTGACGCCCTCGAAACCCGCAAGCATCCGCATCATCGTTGTCTTGCCGCATCCGGATGGACCCAGAAGGGCAAAGAACTCACGCTCGAAGATATCCAGTGACAGATTGTCGATCGCGGTGAAATCACCAAAGCGCTTGGTCACATTGCGAAACTGGATGAGCGGTTCCTGATCGGGATCGTTCCAGGGTTCGAACACGGTTTGCGCCATCGACTGTTCCTCTGAAAAACGGCCCGCACCGGCGATGGCGCGGGCCTGCTTTTTGGCTTCTGATCAGGTGCCGGACTTGATCTTGGTCCAGAGGCGCGTCACGACCCGCTGCACCCGCGCATCATAGGGTGTGGTCGTGAACAGGTTTTCAAGCGTGGCTTCATCGGGATAGATCGACGGATCACCGATCACATCCTCCAGGAGATACTCCTGCGATGCCTTGTTCCCGTTAGCATAATAGACGTAATTCGATGCCGCCGCCATGTTCTCGGCATCCATGATGAAGTTCAGGAACTTGTGCGCCCCGTCCGGGTTGGGCGCGTCGACGGGAATGGCCATCTGGTCGAACCACATCTGCGCCCCTTCGACCGGCGCGTTGTAGACAATCTCGACGTCATTGCCGGCCTCGTCCGCGCGGTCGCGCGCCTGGAGGATATCGCCAGACCAGCCGACCGCGACACAGATGTCTCCGTTGGCCAGCGCGTTGATATACTCGGAGCTATGGAATTTCTGGATGTAGGGCCGCACCGGCTCGAACACGCCTTCCGCCTTGGCGATGACATCGGGGTCATGGCTGTTGGGATCTTCCCCGATGTATTTGAGTGCCGCCGGGATCATCTCGGCGGGCGCGTCAAGAAAGTGCACGCCACAATCGGCCAGCTTTTCCATGTTCGCGGGATCGAAAACAAGCGCAAGCGAGTTGATCGGTGCGTCGTCGCCCAGAACCTCCCTGACCTTGCCGACATTCACCCCGAGCCCGGTTGTGCCCCACATGTAATTGATCGAATAGGCATTGTCCGGGTCATATTGCTCGGTCCGCTTTTCGACCACGTCCCACATGTTTTCAATGTTGGGCAGCTTGGACTTGTCCAGTTTCTGGAAGGCGCCTGCCGTGATCTGGCGCTGTAGAAAAGTGCCGGACGGGACAACGACATCGTAACCCGATCCACCGGCAAGCATCTTGGTTTCCAGAACTTCGTTGCTGTCGAACACATCATAGACCAGGTCGATGCCGGTCTCTTCCTCGAATTTGTCGAGCAGGTCCTCGTCGATGTAATCGGACCAGTTGTAGACGCGAACTTCTTCGGCGGTGGCCATGCCCGCGAAAAGAGCGAGCGAAGCTGCGGCGGTGAGCAGATGGTTTCTCATTTCAGTCTCCCTTTGTTGAGGTCGTGCGCCTCTTGTCGCAAGATTTGATCAAGTTTTTTCCCATCATGCAACATGGCAATTTCATTTCACTGCTTGTAACCTTGTCGGAAACGGCCCATCGACGAAAGTGCGCCCTCGCAGATGATTAAAAACTTGGCAGATCGATCCGGCAAAAACTCGGCGACGGAGCGCATGCTGCCGTCCCTTCCGGCCCATGAGCAGGTATACAGACGGTTGCGCGAGACGATTCTGTTTGGAGAACTCGCGCCGGGACAACCGGTCACGATCCAGGGACTTACCTCGACTCTCAATGCCGGCATGACGCCCGTGCGAGAGGCAATCCGCAGGTTGATTGCCGAAGGAGCCCTGGTTTCAAACGACAATCGGCGCGTCAGTGTTCCGAACCTAAGTGTCGGAAACATAGATGAAATCATATATGCTCGCCAAGCGATTGAAACCGAATTGGTGCTGCGTGCAGCACAGCGCGGATCGGTGGAGGACGTTGAGGACCTTGCTCGGATCGACATGCGTCTCGATCAGGCGATACTGAACGGAAACCTGCGCGCTTATCTCGAAGAAAACTATCGCTTTCACAAGACATTATACGCACTGGCAGATGCCCCGATCCTGTCCTCCCTGGCCGATGGGCTTTGGTTGCGTTATGGGCCCTCGTTGCGCGTGGTTTGCGGCCGAATGGGGACGCAGAATCTGCCGGATCGGCATAAAGAGGCGTTGGATGCGCTCAGGGCAAGAGATGCACTCGCGGCCGCGGAAGCGATGCGCGGAGACGTGATTCAGGGCATGGAGCAGGTTCGCCAGGCCATCGCCGAATCGGAGCCATTGCCACATGATTCGATTGACACCGCATAATTTGATCATATTCTGAACGCAACGCTCCGGGCTTGGCTTGGACCATGTTGTATCCCCCACTTGCGAGGCTTTCCGAATGATACCGATCTCGAATCACATGCCGACGAAAGAACTTCAGGCGCTTGATGGGGCGCATCACATGCATCCTTTCACCGCAGGCGACGAACTGGCCGAGAAGGGCGCCCGCGTGATCACCCGGGCAAGTGGCGTGACGCTGACGGATAGCGAAGGTAACGAGATACTGGATGCGATGGCGGGCCTTTGGTGCGTCAATATCGGTTACGGCAGGGCGGAACTTGCCGAGGTTGCAGCCCGGCAGATGAAAGAGCTTCCCTATTACAATACTTTCTTTCAAACGACGCATGTGCCCGCGATCGCCCTTGCAAATCGGTTGGCAGAACTGGCGCCCGGGGATCTGAACCATGTGTTCTTTGCCGGGTCGGGGTCCGAGGCCAATGACACCAACATGCGCTTGGTGCGCACCTACTGGGCCCAGAAGGGAAAACCCGACAAGCAGATCATCATCAGCCGCAAGAATGCCTATCATGGGTCGACGATGGCCGGGGCCTCTCTTGGCGGGATGACCCCGATGCATGCGCAGGGCGGCCTGCCGATCCCTGGCATCCACCATATCGACCAGCCCAACTGGTGGGCCGAAGGCGGTGACATGAGCCCGGAAGAATTCGGTCTGGCCCGGGCCCGCGCGCTGGAAGAGGCGATCCTTGAACTGGGCGAGGACAAGGTCGCGGCCTTTATCGCGGAACCGGTTCAGGGGGCGGGTGGCGTGATCGTGCCGCCCGAAACCTATTGGCCCGAGATTCAGCGGATTTGCAACAAGTACGAGATCCTGTTGATTGCTGATGAGGTCATCTGCGGCTTTGGTCGCACCGGGCAATGGTTCGGCAGCCAGACAATGGGCATCCGCCCGCATATCATGACCATCGCCAAGGGCCTGTCATCGGGATACGCCCCGATTGGCGGCTCTATCGTTTGCGACGAAGTGGCCGCGGTAATCGGGGCCTGCGAGTTCAATCACGGCTATACCTATTCCGGCCATCCCGTCGCGGCGGCTGTCGCGCTGGAGAATCTGCGGATTCTCGATGAAGAGAAGATTGTTGAAACCTGTGGTACCGAAACCGCCCCGTATCTAAAGCAGAAATGGGAAGCTTTGGCCGATCATCCGCTCGTGGGGGAGGCGCGGATCGTCGGCATGATGGGGTCAATTGCCCTGACACCCGACAAGGCATCGCGCGCGAAATTCGCATCGGATCCGGGCACCATCGGCCTCATCTGTCGCGAACGGTGTTTTGCCAACAATCTGGTGATGCGCCATGTAGGTGACCGGATGATCATCTCGCCGCCGCTGGTCATCAGCAAGAGCGAAATCGACACCTTGATCGAACGTGCATCCCGGGCTCTTGATGAATGCTTGGCCCAGGCCACGGAACGTGGGCTCATGGTGCCGGCAAGCTAGGCAGCCGGAACGTAGCGTTCTGCTTGCCAATGCGACCTGAATGATTTGAGCATCCCGCTCGCGCAGGCGTGGGAGGGAATGGATGATCGAGTTTGAACCGGGTGCACCGGAAAGCAGGCCCACGAAAACCGTCGTGGACATGATCCGCGACGCGGCAGAACGCAATGCGGACAAGGAAGCGTTGGTCGAGGGGGACACGCGCCTGACATGGCGCGCGCTGGATCGCCGGACCAACCAGGTCGCCAACCAACTGCGCGCGCTTGGTGTCGAGAAGGGAGACCGGGTTGCAATCCTGTCGGAAAACTCGGCAGCTTTTGCGGAGATTTTCCTTGGAACGATCCGGGCCGGTGCTTGCCTGGTGCCGCTGTCCACGATGGCGTCCTCCGAAGCCTTGGGAAAGATGATCGCGGATTGCACGCCCAAGGTCTTTTTCCTGTCGGATCAATATAGGCCACTGGCGCAGCCGTTTTTGCCCGACCTGGACGCAATCCGGATCGCGCTGGATTTTGATGCGGACGGATGGACCGGTTACACGGCGTTCCGGGACAAAGGCGACACGTCCGATCCCATGGTGCCCACCGGAATGAAGGACGCGTTCAACCTGATCTATTCTTCCGGCACGACCGGCACGCCCAAGGGCATTCTTCACAACCATTATATGCGTGCGGTCCAGATGGAGCGGATCGAACCCGCCGGATATGTGGATACTGCGCGGACATTGCTTTCTACGCCGCTCTATTCCAACACGACGATTGTAGCGTTTCTGCCCACCCTGGCGGGTGGGTCCTGCGTACACCTGATGCGCAAGTTCGACGTGTTGCGCTATCTCGAAATCGTTGAGCAAGAGAAAATCACGCACACGATGCTTGTGCCCGTTCAGTACAAGCGGATCATGGAACACCCTGATTTCGGCAATTTCGACCTGTCGTCCATGCAGGCCAAGTTTTCCACCTCGGCCCCGCTGCGCGCGGACATCAAGCGCGATGTCCTGGCCCGGTTCCCCGGTGGCCTGACCGAATACTACGGCTTGACCGAAGGCGGTGGAGTCAGTGTTCTGGCGGCGCATGAGCACCCCGAGAAGCTCCACACCGTGGGCCAGCCCGGCCCGGGCGTAGAATTCCGCCTTGTAGATGAAGATGGAAACGAGGTTGCGCCAGGCGAGATCGGCGAGATCTGTGGCCGCTCCGGCGCGATGATGGCGGGGTATTTCGGACGTGATGACCTGACCGAGGAAACCATCTGGCGCGACGCAAACGGCCGAGTGTTCTTTCGCTCGGGCGACATGGGCTCGTTTGATGAAGACGGATTTCTGGTGCTCAGCGACCGCAAGAAAGACATGATCATTTCCGGTGGCTTGAACATCTATGCCAACGATCTGGAACTGGTTCTGCTGGATGACCCCGATGTGACCGACGCTGCAGTTGTCGGTATCCCGTCGGAACAATGGGGCGAGACGCCGGTGGGTTTCGTCGTTCTACGTCAAACCGCAACACGTTCAGCACAGGATATTCTCGAGGCGGCCAACGCGCGATTGGGCAAAAGCCAGAGACTGCACAGCTTGCGCGTGATGAACACCCTTCCGCGCAGTGAGATCGGCAAGATCCTCAAACGGGATCTGCGCAAGGAGTTCCTTGCTTAGGCCGCTACCTTGCGGCCCAACCCCTTGAGCATATCGAGGCAGGCCGAGAGCTGATCGAGTTCTATGTATTCATCGGGTTTATGGGCCTGCTCGATCGAGCCCGGGCCACAGACCACCGCGGACAGACCCAGCGACTGGAACAGCCCCGCTTCGGTCCCGAAGGCCACGACATCGGCGTCATTGCTGCCAGTCAGACCAGCGACAAGGTCTCGTGCCTCGTTTTCGGGCATGGGCTCCAGCCCGGTCACCTCACCTATGGTTTCGGTTTCGATCGAGGCATCCGGGCAAATGGCGCGCATGGCTGGCAACAGCACAGTTTCGGCATAGCGCGTGATTTCAGATGTCACATAGTCATAGTCATCAGATTGGACCGGCCGGAACTCCCATTCCACCTCGGATTTGCCCACAATCACGTTATGCGCAACGCCGCCGGTCACACGCCCGATATTGAGCGTGGTCCATGGTGGATCAAAGCGGCTGTTTCCAGGCGCGCGGCCCTTCAACTCTTCGCGGATCTCCAGCAAGCGCGAGACATAGCGCACCGCGTACTCGGCAGCATTCACGCCACGATCGGGGGCCGATCCGTGACCTTCGAGACCGGAAAAGCGGGTCGTGTATTCACAGCATCCCTTGTGGCCCTCGATGATCCTCATCATGGTCGGTTCACCGATAACCGCAATGCCGGGTTTGATACCGCGCGCCTTGAGCTCCGAAACCAGCGTCTGCGCCCCGATGCATCCGGTTTCCTCGTCATGGGTGAAGGCGAAGTGGATGGGGCGGGATAATTCGCGGCGCGCAAACTCGGGTGCCATGGCGAGCGTTGCAGCGATAAAGCCTTTCATGTCGCAGGTGCCGCGGCCATAGAGCTTGTCATCCGCCTCATAAAGCTGGAACGGATCGGATCGCCAATCCTGATCGGCCACCGGCACGACGTCCGAATGACCAGACAACAGGATACCTCCATCGCGATCCGGCCCGATCGTGGCGAAAAGGTTCGCCTTCGTCCCGCTGTCATCGGCATAGATATCGACACTCGCGCCGATGTCATAAAGTAACGCACCCATATGCTGTATCATGTCCAGATTGCTGTCGGTGGACACGGTCGGAAAGGCTATGAGTTCGCTCAATATGTCCTTGGTACGAGCAAGATCGGTCATGGTTTCACGAACATCTGACGTGGGCGATTGCAGAAAGCCTCGGCCGGACCACTCTCGCGGATCAGGATAGGCTCGGTGATTTCAAGGCCCCAGGTGGGTGTCCAGAGACCCGGCATGAAATGAAAGGTCATGCCCGGTTCGAGCACGGTTTCATCTTCGGCGCGCAGTGAAATGGTGCGTTCGCCCCAGTCCGGCGGATAGGACAGTCCGATGGGATATCCGCAACGCGCGCCGCGTTCGATTCCAGCACTTTCCAGCGGCTTGGCCAGGGCATTCGCGATATCACATGCCCGGTTTCCGGCGCGGGCCACGTCAAGGCCGGCCTCCAGCCCCTCGACCAGTGCGGCCTCGGCGCGTTTCATGTCGTCTGGTGGCGTGCCGAGAAAGACGGTGCGGGAGAACGGAGTGTGATACCTGCGGTAGACACCAGCCAATTCAAAAAAGGTGCATTCGCCGGTCTTGAGCGTGTTGCCGTCCCATGTCAGGTGCGGCGCGGACGCATCGGCCCCCGACGGACACATCGGCACGATGGCCGGGTAGTCCCCCCAGTCCTCGCCAACACCGCGCAATGCATCGCGATAGATTTCAGCCACCAATTCGTTCTTGTGCAACCCCGGTTCGGCGCGTTCGATCGCGCCGTCGATCATCTTTTCCGCGATGCGCGCGGCGCGGCGCATGAAGTTCAGTTCCTCCTCGGACTTCACTGCGCGCTGCCAGTTCACAAGCGCGGTCGCATCGACAATCTGCGCCTGCGGCAGGCAGTCGAGCAGTGTCGTGTACGCTTTTGCCGAGAAGTAATAGTTTTCCATTTCGACGCCGATCCGCGCGCGCTCGAAACCCAGATCGGCGAGCAGAACGGCAAGGTGCTGCATCGGATGACGCGCGGTCGATTGCACGTATTCGTCCCCATAGGGGCGCAGGCTGTCATCCGAGAGCCAGGCGGTGCGACGTGCGCCATTCGCGTCCATGTTCCGGCCCCACCAGAACGGTTCGCCCTCCTGGGTCAGGATGACACCCTGATGCACGTAGAAGGACCATCCGTCATAGCCGGTCAGCCATGCCATGTTGGAGGGATCCTCGACGAAGAGAACGTCGATGCCCTGTTCGGACATCGCTGCGCGTGTCCGTTTCAACCGGCGTTGGTATTCCGCTTCGGAAAACGCGGTCGCGTTCCTTGTCATGCCCCACTCCTTCTTTCGCATGGGCGCATTAAACACGGTCAACGTGTTCTGGCCCCTTCGATTACGACAACCCGCGCGCTTGCGGCGACGCGAGCAACCCGACACCAATCTTTGCAGTTGGGCGGAAAAGGCGCCCATTTCTTCAACAGAAGTGCCCGAATCGCCGATTAAAACCTCAAATCTGTTGCAAACGGACGTCTAGCCCGGTTTACATACGATTCAACAAACGGCAAGAGCCGGGAAAAACAACAGGGAGCCGAAATTGGCAGCTTCGCAGACTTCGGATGCGTTCGTCGAGTTCGATCGCGTGCAAAAGAGTTATGACGGCGAAACGCTCGTCGTAAAAGACCTGAACCTCACCATGCCCAAAGGCGAGTTTCTGACCATGCTTGGTCCCTCCGGATCCGGCAAGACCACCTGCCTTATGATGCTCGCGGGGTTCGAGACAGCCACCCATGGCGATATCCGGTTGGGTGGCAAGTCCATCAACAACATTCCGCCGCACAAGCGCGGGATCGGCATGGTTTTTCAGAATTACGCGCTTTTCCCGCACATGACGATCGAGGAAAACCTGTCCTTCCCATTGGAGGTGCGCAACATCGGCAAGTCCGATCGCGAGGCCAAGGTCAAGCGCGCGCTGGAAATGGTCGAGATGGGCAATTTCGGCAAGCGGCGCCCGGCGCAGCTTTCTGGCGGGCAGCAACAAAGGATCGCCTTGGCCCGCGCGCTCGTGTTCGAGCCCGAGCTTGTCCTGATGGACGAACCGCTCGGGGCGCTTGACAAGCAGTTGCGCGAAAAGATGCAGTTCGAGATCACCAACCTGGCCCACAGCCTTGGAATCACCGTGGTTTATGTGACCCATGACCAAACCGAGGCTCTGACCATGTCCGACAGGGTGGCGGTTTTCGATGATGGGGTCATTCAGCAGCTTGACACGCCAGACAAGCTTTACGAGGAGCCGATGAACAGTTTCGTGGCGCAGTTCATCGGTGAGAACAACACGCTGGAGGGTGTCGTCAAGGAGATCAGGAACGGCGTTGCACTGGTTCAGCTTGACGATGGCGAACTGATAGATTGCAACCCCGTAAACGTGAGCAAGGCCGGTGAACGTACGCGCGTATCCATTCGCCCCGAACGGGTGGAGTTCAACAAGGCGCGTCTTCAAGAGGGGGCCCATACGCTCAAGGCCGAAGTGCTTGAATTCATCTATATGGGTGACATCTTCCGCACGCGGCTCCGGGTCGCCGGGAATGACGAGTTCGTCGTCAAGACCCGCAATGCGCCCGACCAGAAAAGGCTTCAACCCGGAGAGCATATCGAGATCGGCTGGTTACCAGAAGACTGCCGGGCACTTGATGCCTGAAGGGAATGTGACCGTTCCGGGTCGTCCAGGACCCGGGGTGACGGCATGGGCCAATCCGCTGAACCCGGAGCGGCGGTCCTTAATAACGAAACGGGTCAACTAGGGAGAAAAAGCGAATGAAGCTCAAATCTGTACTGATGGCAACGGCACTCGCCGGCGTGGCGTTCGGCGCCCAGGCGCAGGAAGTAACGGTGATGTCGTGGGGCGGGGCCTATACGAAGTCCCAGGTCGAAGCCTATCACAAACCGTTCACTGCCGAGACCGGCATCAAGGTGAATTCGGTCGATGCCGACAACCCGGCCACCCCGATAAAGGCGCAGGTCGAAGCGGGCAATGTCTCGGTTGATGTCGCCGACGTTGAATTATCCGACGCCGTGCGCCTCTGTGACGAAGGCCTGCTCGAACTTATCGACCACAGCATGCTTCCGCCTGCCCCCGATGGCACCCCGGCGACCGAGGATTTCATCGAAGGCGCTCTGCAGGATTGCGCCGTGGCCAGCATCGTGTGGTCAACTGTGGTGTCCTATAACTCTGACAATGTCGATGGCACGCCGACCTCGATCGCGGATTTCTTCGATACGGAGAAGTTCCCCGGCAAGCGCGGCCTGCGCAAATCGGCCAAGGCGACCCTTGAAATGGCGCTGATGGCAGATGGTGTTCCCGCTGAAGAGGTCTATGACGTGCTCGATACCTCTGAAGGCGTGGATCGCGCCTTTGCGGTTCTCGACGGGATCAAGGACGACATCGTCTGGTGGGAAGCCGGAGCACAGCCGCCGCAACTGCTCGCCGATGGCGAGGTGGTGATGTCCACTGCCTATAACGGTCGTATCTTCAACGCCGCCGTCATGGAAGAGCAACCTCTTGAAATCCTGTGGGATGGCCAGATCCTCGACTTCGACCTTTTCGTGGTGCCCCGTGGTGCGGCCAACATGGAAAGCGCGATGGAGTTCATCTCTTTTGCCACTGACACGCAGCGCTTGGCAGATCAGGCCAAGTGGATCTCCTACGGTCCGGCTCGCAAGTCTTCTGGCGAGCTCGTGGGACTGTACCAGGATGGAGAAACCGAGATGGGCCCGCATATGCCCACAGCGGAAGCCAATCTTGAAAACGCTCTGGTCAACAATTTCGAGTTCTGGGTCGACATGGACGCCGAGCTGAATGAGCGTTTCAACTCCTGGTTGGCGAACTGAGTCAGCACACGGCCCGGGGCACATGACCCGGGCCGGATGACAACGGGCGGGGCGCCAATGGGACGGCCTGCCCCCACTGGGACAGGATGACGGCATCGATGAGCGACGCAACGGCCAATCAATCGCTGACCACCGCGGACGGCATACCTCTCAAGGCTGCCCTTGCAAGGGCAGAGGCACGGGCGCGGCGCCGCGCATTCCTTCTCGTGCTGCCCCTGCTCGCCTTCATCCTGATCACCTTCGTAACGCCGATCGCACAGATGCTGCATCAATCTGTCTATAACGAAGGCTTCACGATGCATACCGACGTCATAACCGGCGAGCGCACGCCGATCATGACGAACGTCAAGGAATGGTTCGACGAAAACCCCGTCGGGACCGAACCAGACGAGGAGGCCTATGCCGCTTTGGCGGAAGACATAAGAAAACTGCGAGAAGTGCGGGCCGCCGGCTCGGCCGGGACGCGGATCAATTATGAACGGTCCGGCACCCGGTCGATGTTCACCAAGGCCAACAGGAGCATCACCGGCCTTGAACCACCTTACAAGGAGGCCTTCATCGAGCTTGACGAGGAATGGGGTGCCCCGGACCTCTGGCAGGTCATGCGCGATGCATCCACCCCATACACTGTAAATTTCTATCTCGCCGCGATCGACCTCAAGAAATCGCCCGACGGGGGCTTTGAGGGCGTTCCGGACAATCGCAAGGTCTATGTGAACCTGTTCCAGCGCACGTTGTTCCTGTCGGTGCTGATCACCTTCCTGACCTTTGTGCTGGGGTATCCGATCGCACATCTGCTGGCGACCCTGCCGCTCCGCCAATCGAACCTGTTGATGATCCTCGTCCTGCTGCCCTTCTGGACCTCGCTCCTGGTGCGCACGACAAGCTGGATCGTGCTGCTTCAATCCGAAGGGGTGCTCAATGACGCGCTGGTGGGTGCGGGGTTGCTTGGCGACGAGAACCGGCTCCCTATGATGTATAACCAGATCGGTACGGTGGTTGCGATGACACATATCCTGCTGCCGTTCATGGTGCTGCCGCTCTACTCGGTAATGCGGCCGATCAATCCCTCCTATGTGCGCGCCGCACGCAGCCTTGGCGCGACAAGCTGGACCGCGTTCTGGCGAATCTATTTTCCACAGACGATTCCGGGGATCGGGGCCGGGGCGTTGTTGGTCTTTATCCTGTCGGTCGGCTATTACATCACACCCGCGCTTGTCGGGGGCTCCAGCGGGCAGCTGATTTCGAACCTGATCGCCTTTCACATGCAGAACTCGCTCAACTGGTCGCTTGCCGCGGCGCTTGCGGCACTTTTGCTCGGCGGGGTTCTGATCCTTTACTGGCTCTATGACCGCCTTGTCGGAATCGACAACCTGAAACTGGGATGATCGCGATGAATTCAGATGTTTCGACCACGCAGGCAACCGCGTCTTTCCGCTTCTCCTTGTCCTTTTTTGCTCTTCTGTCGGCTTTTGTGGTTCTGGTCGTGATGAACGCCCGGGCATCGGGTTTGCTCGAGGCCGCAACGGCGATGCTGGTGACCAGCGTGCTGGCGGCGGGCATGGCATTCGTTCTGGTTTCGGTCTTTGACAGCAAGCGGACAGCGATGATCGTGCTGGGTGCGATGGGTCTCGTACTCGGGCTGTTTGCCGGCGGCATCGGCGGGGCGATCGCAGGGACAATCCTGGCTGTCCTGATTGCCCATTTCGTATTCTGGATTCACTATCGACATTATCTGGATGGCCTGCCCAACTATCTGACTTCGAACGAAGTTCTGTGGCATTACACTTATCTTGCCATCTGCAGCATCGTTTTCGTTTTCCTGATCGCACCGATCCTCGTCATCATCCCGCTCAGCTTCAACGTAGAGCCCTATTTCACCTTTACCGAGAAGATGCTTGCCTTCGATCCCACGGGCTATTCGCTCCGCTGGTATGACCTGCTGCTGACCTTCGGGATGAACAATCCCGATGCGCCGCGTGACCTGAGTTGGTGGGCCGATGCCTGGGACAACGCGAGGTGGATCAACGCCGCCAAGAACTCGATCATAATCGGTTTCTTCTCGACGATCCTGGCCACGACGTTGGGCACCATCGCCGCGCTGGGACTGAGCCGGTCGGAAATGCCCTATCGCCGGGCGATCATGGCCATCCTGATTTCCCCGATGATCGTGCCGATCATCATCGTGGCAACGGGCCTGTTCTTCTTCTACTCGGCGCTCGGCATTCAGAACTGGGGCATTCCCTATCTGGGCGTCGTGCTGGCCCATGCCACGCTGGGCATTCCGTTCGTGATCATCACCGTGACCGCGACGCTCGTCGGGTTCGATCATTCGCTCACCCGCGCGGCGGCCAGCCTCGGGGCTGACTCGTTCACGACCTTTCGGCGCGTGCAGATGCCGTTGATCCTTCCCGGTGTCGTGTCGGGCGCGCTGTTTGCTTTCGTTACGTCATTTGACGAGGTTGTGGTGGTTCTTTTCGTCGGCGCTCTGGACGAGCAGACCATCCCCCGGCAAATGTGGAACGGGATCCGCGAACAGATCAGCCCGGCAATCCTGTCGGTGGCAACGATCCTTGTCGTGATCTCGATCCTGCTCTTGACCACGGTGGAGCTTCTGCGCCGTCGATCGGAGCGTCTCAGGGGGGTTACCCCCCAGTAAAAGGGAGGGTAAGTCATTGGAAATAAATGGTAAGATTGCAGTTGTCACGGGTGCTGCCCAGGGTATCGGCCGGGCGCTATGTGTTGCGTTGAAAGATGCGGGCGCGCGTCATGTGGTGGCGGTGGACCTCGATATCGACGGTGCGGCGGAAACCGCGGACATGGTGGATGGCACGGCTGTTGCCTGTGATGTCAGCGATCAGCACCAGGTCGAAGGCATGCTCGACAAGATCGAGGCGGATATCGGGCCGATCGACCTTATGTGTTCGAATGCGGGCATTCTGACCGGGAAAGATGACTCGTTTGACAACATCGCGTTCGCCAGCACGGAGGCCTGGAACAAGGCCTGGGCGGTGAATGTCATGGCACATGTCCATGCCGCGCGCCATCTGATCCCGAAAATGAAGGCGCGTGGCGGCGGGTATTTCATGCATACGGCCAGCGCCGCAGGGCTGCTTAATCAAGTGGGATCAGCGGTTTACGGCGTGACGAAACATGCCGCAGTTGGGTTTGCCGAGGCGCTGGCGCTGGGCCACAAGGACGACAATATCCGCGTAAGCGTCCTGTGCCCGCAGGGGGTGGATACGGCGATGGTGCGCAATGCCGGTGACAACCCGGCCACGGCGGACGGAGTCCTTTCAACTCAAGAGGTTGCACAGAAAACGCTGGATGCGATCCGGTCTGAGACCTTCCTTGTTCTGCCGCATGAGGAGGTTGCGCAATACATGCGCAACAAGGTCGAGAATTATGACCGCTGGATCGGCGGAATGGCCAAGTTGCAGCGCATTTACAAGAACGCCAACGCGAAATCGTAAACGCCGCAAAAAGGACGAAAACCGGGGGGTGTTTTGCGTATGACTCCCGGCTGCCATCCGGCTGCCGGGTGAAACGGCGACAGGTTAACGGCGCATTAGGTTAATGCAGCGCCCGCCCCGCCCCTTGGGCGGGCGCTTCGCACCCACCCCGGGTCGGGCGCTGCCCTTTCGTTGGGTGTCTACCGAATCCCGTGCAAGGCAATACGTTAACTTCGCACCACCTTCTCATAGCCCTGCGCGATGTCCTTGGTCAGGGCACCGACCTCGAAATTCCAATCTCCGATCTGGCCGACGGGGGTGACCTCGGCGGCGGAGCCGGTGAGCCAGCATTGTTCCATGCTCTCAAGTTCCTCGGGCATGATGTGGCGTTCATGCACCTTGACCTGGCGATCCTCGAGCATGCCGATCACGGTCTGCCGGGTGAGTCCGTTGAGGATGGCATCGGTCAGGGGGGTGTGGACCTCGCCGTCGCGCACGAAGAAGATGTTGGCGCCGGTCGCCTCGGCCACGTAGCCGCGGTAATCGAGGAACATCGCGTCCGAGCAGCCCTTGGCCTCGGCGGCGTGTTTCGACATGGTGCAGATCATGTAGAGCCCGGCGGCCTTGGCGGAGGTGGGGATGGTTTCGGGACTGGGGCGCTTCCATTTCGCCACGTCGAGTTTCGCCCCCTTCATCTTTGCATCGCCGTAATAGTCACCCCATTCCCAGGCGGCGACCGCCATGCGGACCGGGTTGCGCGCGGAACTGACGCCCATGTCCTCGCCCGCGCCGCGCCATGCAACGGCCCGGACATAGGCGTCGGTCAACCCGTTGGCCGCGATCACCGCCTGTTTGGCGGCCTCGATCTCGTCCACCGAATAGGGGATCGGCATGTCAAGAAGGCTGCCCGAGTTCAGGAGCCGCTCGGAGTGCTTGCGCGAGAGGAAGATCTTGCCGTCATAGCAGCGTTCGCCCTCGAATACGGAGGAGGCATAATGCAAAGCGTGGGACAGGACATGCACATTGGCCGCGCGCCAGTCGACCAGTTGGCCATCCATCCAGATCTTGCCGTCACGATCATCGTAGCCCGTCATTTAGCTTACTCCTTCACAGTCCGAGCTTTGCATTTGTTGCGCGAGTTATGTCCGTTACGGACATAAAGTTACGCAAAAACTGCGATTCGCTAACAGTTGCATCTTGGAATGTCAATAAAGCTGACTTATTGTGGGGAAAATTCAGGCGATTTGTGATTGAGGGGTGTGTCATGTCAGACAGCGCGGGCGGCGAGACGCTTTTGTTTCTGACCGACGAGCAGTTGCGGCAGGCGATCGAGGCGATGTTCTTTGCCTATCGCGGGTTCACCGCCGACCCGGATCGCATCCTGGCCACGATGGCTTATGGCCGCGCTCATCACCGGGCGCTTCATTTCATCGCGCGGGTGCCCGGAACGACGGTGAACAACCTGCTCGAAATTCTTGGCGTGACCAAGCAATCGCTCAACCGTGTCCTGCGCACGCTGGTCGAGGATGGCCTGGTGGAAAGCCAGGTCGGCAGGACCGATCGGCGGGAGCGGCATCTTTACCTGACCGAGGCGGGAGCCGCGCTCGAACAGAGGCTGAGCGATGCGCAGCGGGCGCGGATGCGGGCGGCGTTCCGACAGGCCGGGCCACAGGCCGTGGCGGGGTTTCGCACCGTTCTCGAAGCGATGATGGACCCGGAGATGCGACGGCGCTATCACGCGCTGAGGGAGAAGGGCGCATGACGGATTTCGAACCGCATCTGCTTATCGTGGATGACGATGAGCGTATCCGAACGCTTTTGCAGAAATTCCTGAGCCGGCATGGGTTTCTCGTCACCTCGGCGCGGGATGCGGCGCATGCACGGCGCGTCCTTGCGGGGCTGGAGTTCGACCTGATCGTGATGGATGTGATGATGCCGGGCGAGACGGGAATCGCGTTGACCCAGGATCTGCGCGAGACGTCGCAGACGCCGATCCTGCTCCTCACGGCGAAGGGCGAGACCGAAGACCGCATTGCCGGGCTCGAGGCCGGGGCGGACGATTACCTCGCCAAGCCGTTCGAGCCCAAGGAGCTCTTGCTCAGGATCAACGCGATCCTGCGGCGGATGCCGGAGGCACAGGATGAGGCGCCAGGGCCGAAGGTCCTCAACCTCGGCTCGATCCGCTATGACATCGAGCGCGGCGAGCTTTGGAAGGACGGCGCCCCGATCCGGCTGACCGCGACCGAGAGCCAGTTGATGCGCATCTTTGCTGCCACGCCGAACGAGGCGGTGAGCCGGATCAAACTGGTCGAGGAACTGGGCCGCGATGGCGGGCAGGCGCAGGAGCGTGCCATTGACGTGCAGGTCACGCGGCTGCGGCGCAAGATCGAGGTAGACCCGAAACAGCCGCGTTACCTTCAGACGGTGCGCGGGGCGGGCTACATGCTTTCGCCCGATTGACCCCGGCCTTCAGGTGAAGAGCCCGGCATAGGTTTCGCGCAGCGTCTTTTTCTGCACCTTGCCCATGGTGTTGCGGGGCAGCTCGGCGACGAATTCGTAATGCTTGGGCTGCTTGAATTTGGCAAGGTTAGAGCCTGTTATGGCGGTGATATCCGCAAGCGAAAGAGCCTCTTTCTCTTTCACGATCACCGCGACGACGGCTTCGCCGAAATCGGGATGCGGCACGCCGATCACCGCCGATTCCAGGACGCCGGGGATGTCGTCAAGCAGGCTCTCGACCTCCTTTGGATAGACATTGAAGCCACCCGAAATGATAAGATCCTTGCCGCGGCCGACGATGCTCACATAGCCGTCTTGGTCGCGCATCCCCAGATCGCCGGTGATGAACCACCCGTCGGGGCGCAGTTCCTCGGCGGTCTTTTCGGGCATCTGCCAGTAGCCCTTGAACACGTTGGGGCCGCGCACCTCGATCATGCCGATCTCGCCGATGGCGACTTCGCGACCGTCCTCCACGATGCGCAGTTCGACCCCCGGCAGGGGAAAGCCCACCGTGCCGGCGCGGCGTTCGCCGTCGTAAGGGTTCGAGGTGTTCATGTTGGTTTCGGTCATGCCATAGCGTTCGAGGATGCGATGGCCGGTCCGTTCCTCCCATTTCTCGTGTGTGTCGACGAGGAGCGGCGCGGAGCCGGAGATGAAAAGCCGCATGTTAGAGACTGTTTCGCGGTTGAGGCGCGGATCGTCGAGCAGGCGGGTATAGAAAGTGGGCACGCCCATCAGCGAGGTGGCGCGCGGCATCGCGTCGAGGATCGCGCGGGCGTCGAACCTGGGCAGGAACACGGTCGAGGCCCCGGCCATGAGCGCCACGTTGGTGGCCACGAAAAGCCCGTGCGTGTGGAAGATCGGCAGCGCGTGGATCAGCACGTCCTCGGGGGTAAAGCGCCAGTAATCGCACAGCGTTTGCGCGTTCGACGTGAGGTTGTCGTGGCTGAGCATCGCGCCCTTGGAGCGCCCCGTCGTGCCCGAGGTGTAGAGGATCGCTGCAAGATCGTCGGCCCCGCGCGGCACGGGGGCAAATCCGGCTGCGTCGGGCAGGTCGGCGGTCAGGCTGCCTTCGCCCGCGCTATCGAGGGTGAAGAGCCCTGCCTGTCCTGCGAGCGGCGCAATCTCGGCCTCGCGCGCGGGGTCGCAGGCGACCACGGCCGGCGTGGCATCCGAAAGGAAATACTCGATCTCGGCGGCGGTATAGGCGGTGTTGAGCGGGAGAAAGACGCCACCGGCCAGCACCGTGCCCATATAGAGTTGCACCGCCTCGATGCATTTCTCGACCTGAACGGCGACCCGGTCGCCGGGTTGCAGCCCGGCCGAGATCAGTCGCGCGGCAAGATGTTCGGCCCCATCGAAAAGCGCACCATAGCTGACATCCGACTGCCCGGGACGAACGGCAAAGACCTTGTCGCGGATCTCGGGCAGATGGGTGGCGAGACGATGAGCGAGATGGTTGTTGTCGTACATGGGTCCGGTCCTCGGTAATGTCTGGCTTTCCTGCGGTGCATGGCGGGTATTTTCAAGCGCGGATTGATCTTTTCGCCGGGGGTCGTAAGTGTGGCAACCGGAAAAAGGGCGCGCAAAATGAATCCGATCAAGGGAATATTGCTGAAATTGCTGGCAGTGGTGACATTCGTCGTCATGGCCGCGCTGGTCAAGGCGACCTCGGATCATGTGCCGGCGGGTCAGGCGGTGTTCTTTCGCTCGTTCTTTGCGATTCCGGTGATCCTCGGCTGGCTCTGGGTGCGCGGCGATCTGCGCACCGGGCTGCGCGTCGCGTCACCGATGGGGCATTTCTGGCGCGGGTTTGTCGGGACGACGGCGATGGGGCTGATGTTCACCGGGCTGGCGCTCTTGCCGCTGCCCGAGGTGACGGCGATCGGCTATGCCGCGCCATTGCTGACGGTGATTTTCGCGGCGATGTTCCTCAACGAACAGGTGGGTCTGTTTCGGCTCGGGGCGGTGGCGCTTGGCCTTGTCGGGGTGTTGATCGTGCTGTCGCCACGGCTGACCGCGTTCGCCGGCGATACGGTCGAGACCACGCAGGCGCTGGGCGCGATCGTCGTCCTGGCCGGGGCGGGCTGTGCGGCGCTGGCGCAGATCTATGTGCGCAAGCTGGTCCAGACCGAGCAGACATCGGCAATCGTGTTCTTCTTTTCGCTCACATCGAGTATCCTTGCGCTCTTGACGCTGCCTTTCGGATGGGTGGTGCCGACCGGCAAGGAAGCGGTGTTGCTGGTGTTGATCGGGCTTGTCGGCGGGATGGGGCAGATATTCCTGACCTCGGCCTATCGTTTTGCGGATGCGAGCGTGGTGGCGCCGTTCGATTATGCCTCGATGATCTTTGCGCTTCTGATCGGGTATTTCGTCTTTTCCGAGGTGCCGACCGGGCCGATGCTGCTTGGGGCGGGGATCGTCATCCTGGCCGGGGTGATCATCATCGTCCGCGAACACCGGCTGGGCATCGAACGCAACCGCGCGCGCAGGAACATTACGCCGCAAGGGTAACTGGTCGTTTGGGCCTGAACAGAGACTGAATTGGAGGGGTATGGAAATGTCAGACAGGGTGCCTTGCCCGGCGCTTGGGCCCGGAGACGTGGTTCAGGACCAGCCGCTCGGGAAGCTCGACGCGGCCGCGCGGCTCGCCGTGGCGGGTCATGCGGCGGGGCATCCGCATTGGGACGGGGTGATCCTTTTGCCGGGCGTGCGCAGCCATTGGGTGCATCTGAGCGCGGGCGAGATCGTGAGTTTCCAGTCCTTCCTGACCGTCCGCCTGGCCCGCGCGCTGGATGCGGGCGAGCGGGCGGATGCGGAGGCGCTTGCCGATACGATGGCCCGGCCCGAGCGTTTGGCCCAGCATCTCGATTCCGCGGAATTGGGCGGAAACAGGGACGCATTGCTGGGTCATCTTCTGGGTGCCGAGATGGCGGCGGCACGGCCCTACTGGCTTGGCCAGCAGGTGGTGGTGATGGCCGATGAAACGCTGGCCGAGGGCTATGCGGCGGCACTGGAGGCAAAGGGCGTGCCGGTGGAGCGGGTCGGGCGCGCGGCGATGGAGGATGCGGGGCGCAAGGCGTTGGGTGCCTGACGGACCGACTTCTAGAGGCTCTTGCGCTCAATCGAATTCGATTCGCCCGGGCTGCTTGCAGCCCGGGCAGCGCCCGCCCCGCCCCTTGGGCGGGCGCTTCGCACCCACCCCGGGTCGGGCGCTGCCCTGTCGTTCGGGACAATCCGACTTGTTGCGATACGCTAGGCGCTGCGCGGCGCGCGGCGTGGGCCGAAACCTGCAGCCAGCGCGAGGATGAGGCCCGAAACGGTGGCGATCATGCCCGCCGCGCTGACCGAGTCGTCGAAGCCGAGCCAGAGCGGGCCATAACCGGCGAGAACATAGCCCAGTATGGCGGAGAGCGTGGCAAACCCCACGCTCAGCCAGACCTGATGCGCCAGCCGGTCGGTCATCAGCCGCGCGGCGGCGGGCGGGCAGATGAACATCGCGATCACGATGATCGAGCCCACGGCGTCGAAAGCCGCCACGGCCGCCATGGCCGCCATGATCACCAGCGCGAGGCTGAGCGCGCGCACCGGCAGGCCGAGCGCGCGGGCGAAACCTTCGTCGAATGTCGAGAGCTTGAGCGGGCGCCAGAGCAGGGCGGTTACGCCGGTGACGATCAGGCAGGTGATCGCCATGCGCGGGAGTTCAGGTGGCAAACCGGCCAGCGCCTGCGCATCAAGGAGCGAGGCCCAGCCCGTTGCATCGAGCCAGATCAGGCTTTCGAGATTGCCGTAAAGCGCGTGCTGCACGTCGAGATGCACCGAGGAGGTGTCGGATTGTTCAAGCAGCAGGACGCCGCCCGCGAACATCGTGCTGAACACAACGCCCATCGCCGCGCCGGGTTCGAGCCGGCCAGCGCGGCGGATGCTTTCGATCAGCAGCACAGCGACAATGGCCGCACCGCCCGCGCCGAGCATCATCGGCCAGGTCGAGACGGTGCGGGTGACGAGAAAGCCGACCACGATCCCCGGCAGCACCACATGCGAAATCGCGTCGCCGATCAGGGCCTGCCGACGGAGCAAAAGGAAATTGCCCGGAATCGCACAGGCGATGGCGGCCAGGCATCCGATCAGGATCGGAGGCAGCGACAGCGCGACGAACTCGGCCCCGATCATGTGAGCGGCCTCGGGGCAAGGCGGGCGTCGATCTGCGCGATCTGGTCGGGGGTGAGCACGGTTTCGATCGGGCGCAGCCCGTCATAATGCGAAGCGGCGATTTCCTGCGCGGGATCGGCACGCAACACCTGCCAGCGGCTTTCGTCGAGCAGAGCGCGCGCCGCGGCGGCACGGCCGGTTTCCGTGGCGGTGCCGTCGGGATTGGCAAGCCCCGCGCGGATCAGAAGCCGCAGTGTAAAGCGTTCATAGACCGGATGGCCATGGGCGAGGGCCAGTAACCCCTGCCGCAGATGCACCTGGCGTTGATAGCGATGCTGTCCCAGGACGGTGGCCAGGAGCCCGCGCCTCGGGGCGATCAGAAGCGAAAGGGCAAAGCCCGCGCTGCCGGTCAGCACGATGATCGGGCCGGTGGGCAGGTTCGGCGCGGTCGCCGAGATCAGCGCGCCCACAAGGCCGGTCAGACCACCCATGATACCGGCGATCAGAACCACGCGGTTGCCCCGGTCGCTCCAGAACCGGGCGGTGACCGGGGGCAGGATGACCATCGCGACTATGAGCACGAGGCCCACGATCTTGATTCCTATCACGGTGATGGCCATGACCAGCCCCATCATCGCCAGGTCGACCCGCCGCACATCGAGCCCCGTCGCGATCGCGTAGCCCGGATCGAAGGCGGCGGTCAGCATCGGACGGCGGAGCACCAGCGCAGCCAGCGTGGCCAGCCCGCCGCCAATGGCAATGGTCAGGGCGTCGGAATAGAGCATCCCCGCCGTGGCGCCGAGCAGGAAGGTTTCAAGCCCGGCCTGCCGCCCCAGGTTCAGGGACTGAATCACCGTCAGTAGCAGGATTCCGAAGCCGAAGAAGACCGAGAGCACGGCACCGATGGCGGCATCCTCGCTCAGCCGCGTGGCATGGGTGAGCCAGCCGACACAGAGCAGGCCGAGCCAGGCCGAGAGCGCCGATCCCATGAGCAACCCGGCAAGGCTGCGGCCGTCACCGCCCAAAGCCACCATCACCAGAAAGGCCAGCGCGATGCCGGGCAGCGTGGCATGGGCGATGGCATCGGACACGAGCGCGCGTTTGCGCAGGACCAGGAAGCTGCCGGTAATTCCTGCCGCCGCCCCGAGGAGCCCCGCACCAGTCGCCACGAGGGCGGCGTTATAGCCCAGCCCCCACATGTCTCAGCCGAGGATCTGGGCCAGCTGCGCCTGTGCGAGGCGCCCGCCATAGGTGGCCTGAAGCGTATCGGGGGTCAGCACGTCGGCAACGGGCCCTTCGGCGATGCGGGTGGTGTTGATCAAGAGCGCCCGCTCGAAATAGTCCGACACGGTGGCGAGGTCGTGATGGACAACGACCACGGTGCGGCCCGTGTCGCGCAGGGACTTGAGGACCGCGACGATGGTCTTCTCGGTGGCGGCATCCACCCCGGCAAAGGGCTCATCGAGCAGGTAGAGATCGGCCTCTTGCGCCAATGCGCGGGCGAGAAAGACGCGCTGTTGCTGGCCACCCGAAAGCTGGCCGATCTGGCGGTCGGCGAAATGCTCCATCCCGACGCGGGTGAGGCAATCCATTGCGCGGTCGCGGTGTGCCCGCCGGATCGGGCGCAACAGCCCCAGCTCGCGCGCCATCCCCATCAACACCACGTCGATCACGCGGGCCGGGAAATCCCAGTCGACACTGGCGCGTTGCGGCACGTAGGCGATGCGGTCGAGCACGTCCCTGACCGGGTGCCCATAGGCCCTGATGTCGCCTGAAACCGGTGACACCATGCCCAGAACCGCCTTGAGCAGGGTCGATTTGCCGGCCCCGTTCGGGCCGATGATCGCGCTCATCACGCCGGCCTCGAACGTGGCGTCGAGCGCGAAGAGCGCAGGTTTCTCACCATAGGTGACGGTCAGGCCACGCACCGCGAGCGGCGCGGTCTTGTTCTCGTCGGTCGAGACGATCCTGCCATCGCGTGCTGCCAGTCCAAGTTGCATTGTGGCCCTTTCCTCAACTTGCCTGTGCCAGGCGCCCGTTCATGCCACGGGAGGGCACGGTGCCGCCAAGCGCGGCGGCGATGGTGGTGACATTATGGTCGATCATGCCGATATAGGTGCCTTCATAGCTGCCTTCAGCCCCCATTGCATCCGAATAAAGCTCGCCGCCGATCCGCACCTCGTGATCCCGCGCCGCGGCGCCTTCGATCAAGGCGCGGGTATTGCGATCCGAGACTGAGCTCTCGACGAAAACGGCACTGATCTTGCGGGACGCGAGCATTTCAACCAATTCGCTGATACGGTTCAGCCCGGCCTCGGATTCGGTCGAGATGCCCTGGATGCCGATTACCTCGAAGCCGTAGGCGCGGCCGAAATAGCCGAAAGCGTCATGCGCCGTGAGCAATACACGGGCGGGTTCGGGCACGCTCGTCAGCGTTTCGAGGGCGTAGGCGTCAAGCCTGGCAATATCGGTCAGGAACTCCTCGGCCCGGGCGGCGATCGTCTCGGCCTCATCCGGCAGGAGCGCAGTCAACGCATCGCGGATTGCACGGGACGCATGAGCCCAGAGCGCGGGCACCATCCAGACATGCGGGTCGAACTTGTTGTCGTAATCCGGGTGCGCGATGAGCAATTCGGCCGGTGTCGCCTCGCCCACGGCAACGAGGGTGGAGCGTTTGGCCATGCGCGCGAAAAGCTCTTCGAGCTGGGCTTCGAGATAGAGACCGTGGCGCAGGATCAGATCGGCCCGGGTGAGCGCGACGATATCGCTTCGGGTCTGGCGATAGGAATGCGGATCGACGCCCGGCCCCATGAGCGCGCGTACATTGATCAGGTCGCCGCCGATCCGGCGCGCGGTATCGGCGATCATGCCGGTTGTGGCGACAACGCCGGGCCGGGCGCTGGCCGCGCCGGCAATGTGGGGAAGGGCACTTGCTCCCGCGATCAGACCGAGCGCCGCCCGTCTGGAAAGTGTCATGGAAACCTCATGTGGGTCGGGTTGTTCAGATGAATATGCGAGTCACTCGCAGGAATGTCAATATTCTTGCAAGTCATTCGCAAAGTTTCCGGGTACCGGAATGCCCGGATACGCCGTGCTTGCCTTGGCACCGGCCGCATGAGACCTTTCTTCGGCAAGCGAGGACGTGATCATGCAGACCGATCTAGCAACTCCGGTGGCCGGGCTTCCACAGGCGCGCGTGGCCCGTAATGCGGGCATGGCGCTCGACCTCGACTGGGTGATGCGGTCGCAGGCCAACCGGTCGGCCATCGAACGACGCGTGGCGACGCTTGCGGGGCGGCGCACGGTGAAGAAGGAATATCAGGCGGCATGGCTGTGCCGGGCGATCAGTTGCATCGACCTGACCACGCTTGCCGGCGATGATACCGCGGGCCGTGTGCATCGCCTCGCGGCCAAGGCGCGCCAACCGGTGCGCGCCGATCTGCTCGATTCGCTGGGGATGGAGGGGCTGCGCGTGGGCGCGGTCTGTGTCTATCACGAGATGATCGCGCCGGCGCGCGCGGCGCTGGAAGGGTCGGGCATTCCGGTCGCGGCTGTCTCGACAGGGTTCCCGGCCGGGCTCACGCCGTTTCACCTGCGGCTGGCCGAGATCGAGGAAAGCGTCAAGGCCGGCGCCGAGGAAATCGACATCGTGATTTCGCGGCGCCATGTGCTCACCTGGGACTGGGCCGCGCTTTATGACGAGATCCGGGCCTTTCGCGCGGCCTGTGGCCCGGCCCATCTCAAGGCGATCCTTGCCACCGGAGAACTCGGCACGCTGCGCAACGTGGCGCGCGCGTCGCTGGTGGCGATGATGGCGGGGGCGGATTTCATCAAGACCTCGACCGGCAAGGAGGCAGTGAACGCGACGCTGCCGGTGTCACTGGTGATGATCCGCGCGATCAGGGACTATTGCGCCGCAACAGGCCATCGCGTGGGATACAAACCGGCGGGCGGGATCAGCAAGGCCAAGGATGCGCTGAGCTATCTCGTGCTGATCAAGGAGGAGTTGGGCAAGCCGTGGCTGACCCCGGCGCTGTTCCGGTTCGGCGCATCGAGCCTGTTGAGCGATATCGAACGGCAACTGGAACATCACGTGACCGGCGCCTATTCCGCCGGTTACAGGCATCCGATGGGGTAAGGGACATGAGCGTGAAAGAGATTTTCGAGACCATGGACTATGGCCCAGCTCCCGAGGATGCGTCTGAAGCCTTTGCCTGGCTCGTTGATCAGGGCGACCGGTTCGGCCATTTCATCGACGGGGCGTTCACGCCGCCGGGCGAGGGGTTCCTTTCACGCAACCCGGCCAATGGCGAGACATTGGCGACGCTCACCCAGGCGACGCAGGCGGATGTGGATGCCGCGGTTGCGGCGGCGCGCAAGGCACAGGGCAAATGGGCGCGGCTTGGCGGGCACGGGCGGGCGAAACACCTTTATGCGATTGCCCGCATCCTGCAGCGCAATGCGCGGCTTTGCGCCGTGTTGGAGACGCTTGACAATGGAAAACCGATCCGCGAGAGCCGCGATATCGACTTGCCCCTCGTGCAGCGGCATTTCTATTTTCACGCGGGCATGGCGCAACTGATGGAAAGCCAATTGCCCGACCGCGCCCCGGTGGGGGTCTGCGGACAGGTGATCCCGTGGAACTTCCCCCTGCTGATGCTGGCCTGGAAGGTGGCGCCGGCGCTGGCGATGGGCAACACGGTGGTGTTGAAACCGGCCGAATACACGTCGCTGACCGCGCTTCTTTTTGCCGATCTCTGCCGTCAGGCGGGTTTGCCCAAGGGGGTGGTCAACATCGTGACCGGCGACGGCAAGGTGGGGGAAATGATCGTGACCCACCCGGGCGTGGACAAGATCGCCTTCACCGGTTCGACCGAGGTGGGGCGCAAGATTCGCGCCGCGACCGCCGGGACGGGCAAGGCGCTGACGCTCGAACTGGGCGGCAAGGGACCCTATGTCGTGTTCGACGATGCCGATCTCGACTCGGCGATCGAAGGGCTGGTCGATGCGATCTGGCTCAACCAGGGGCAGGTCTGTTGCGCCGGGTCGCGCCTTCTGGTGCAGGAGGGAATCGCAGAGCGGTTTCACGACAAGCTGAAGGCGCGGATGCAGAGCCTGCGCATCGGCAATCCGCTCGACAAATGCATCGATGTGGGGGCGATCGTCGATCCGGCGCAGTTGCGGGCCATCACCGAGATGGTCGAGGGTTGCGCGGAGGGTGAACGGTTCAGCGTCGGCACGGAGCTGCCTGCCGAGGGGTCATTCTATCCGCCGACGCTGATCACCGGGCTGGCGCCGTCGCATCGCCTGATGCAGGAGGAAATTTTCGGCCCCGTTCTGGTTTCGACCACGTTCCGAACACCAGATGAAGCGGTGCAGTTGGCCAACAACACGAGATACGGGCTGGCGGCGAGTGTCTGGAGCGAGAATGTGAATCTCGCGCTCGATATTGCGCCGCAGATCGAGGCGGGGGTGATCTGGATCAACAGCGCCAACATGTTCGATGCTGCCGCCGCTTTCGGGGGTGTGCGCGAGAGTGGTTTTGGCCGCGAAGGCGGCTGGGAGGGGTTGCGTGCCTATACCCGGCCTGCGGATCGTGCGCCGCGACCCTTGGTCAGAATCGAGCCTAACACAGGGGAAAGTGGCACTTTCGAGGGCATCGACCGCACCCCGAAACTCTATATCGGTGGCAAGCAGACGCGGCCGGATGGAGGCTATTCCCGCGCCGTTTTCAGCCCTAGGGGCAAGCTTCTGGGCCAGGTGCCCGAGGCCAACCGCAAGGACCTGCGCAACGCGGTCGAGGCTGCCCGCGGGGCCAGGGCCTGGGGGGCGACGAGCGGGCATCAGAGGGCGCAAATTCTCTATTACATGGCCGAGAACCTGTCGGCCCGGGCCGATGAGTTTGCGCGTGAAATCAACAAGATGAAAGGTGGACGCGGGGGCGACAGGGAAGTTGAGGCCAGCATCTGCCGCCTCTTTACCTATGCCGCCTGGGCGGACAAGTTCGACGGGCAGGCGCATGGGGTGCCGATGCGGGGCATGGCGCTGGGCCTGCGCGCGCCGGTGGGGGTGATCGGGGTGTTCTGTCCCGACGAGGTGCCGCTCCTGGGATTGGTGTCGGTGATGGGGCCCGCAATCGCCATGGGAAACCGAGCGGCTCTGGTTGCAAGCGAGCCTTATCCTCTTGTTTATGCTGATTTCTACCAGGTTCTCGACACCTCCGATCTGCCCGGTGGGGTGGTCAGTATCCTGACTGGAAAACATGACGCGCTGGCCCCGGTGATGGCGGCGCATATGGATGTGGATGCGGTCTGGTCGTTTTCGTCCTCGGATATTTCCGGAGTGATCGAGCGCGGGAGCGTGCGCAATCTCAAGCGCACATGGGTCAATAATGGCCTTGTTAGAGACTGGTTTTCAGCCGAAGGCGAGGGAAGCGCCTTTCTTGAAGCAGCGACCGAGGTCAAGACGATCTGGGTGCCTTGCGGCGCGTGAGCGGGCGCTTGCCTGCGGTGGGGCCTGACAGCCGTCCCGAAAGGTTAACGCCAGGCTGGCCCATGAATCAGGGGGGTGATTCCCGGCTGCGGCCCGGCTGCCGGGCGTGCACCGCCGCACCGCGGAAAATCCGCCGCGAGATCGGTTAACGCGGCGCACGGCGCCACCCGTGAGATGACAAGACTTGCCGGCTCTTTCTTGGGACAAATACTCAATCCCCGGGCTCACCCACGGCCCGCCGCAAGACCCTTGGCACGGGCCCCTCGTTCTGATGGGCCGAGCGAAAGCGAGGCCCGCCGCGACGACGTCAGTCGGCGCAACTTCTCGTCCGTCAGTTCGACAGCCCCTGCGGACGCCCGACAACGACGAAGCTGAGCCGTTCGGGGTCGAGTCGTTCCTTTGCGACGCGGTTCACGTCGTCGAGCGTGACGGCATTCACCCGGTCGTTTCGGGTCTCGATATAGTCGATGGGCATGTCCGACATCTGCATCGCCACCATGATCCGGGCGATCGGGCCATTGCCGTCAAAGCGCAGCGGATAGGAGCCGGTCAGATAGGTCTTGGCCTGTTCGAGCTCTTCCTCCGTCACGCCCTCATCGCGGGCCCGGACCCATTCCTCACGCACTGCTTCGATGGCCTCGGCCACGCGCTCGTTGGACGAGGCGACCGAGCCCATCCAGAGATCGGCCTGGTCCTTGTCGACCAGGTAGGAATATATGCCATAGGTCAGGCCGCGCTTTTCCCTGATTTCGTTCATCAGCCGCGATTCGAAACCGCCACCGCCAAGGATATGGTTGAGGATGTAGGTTGCGAAGTAGTCGGGGTGGTCGAAATCGAGTCCCGGCTGCGCGAATTGCACCACCGATTGCGGCGTGTCGAAATCGACCACTTCGATCCCGCCATCGAGCCGGGGTTCGGCGGGTCCGGGCAGATCGGCGCCGGATTCGGGCAGGTCACCCAGAAGCCGGTCGAGCAGGGCGCCCAACTCTTCGCCGGTTATGTCGCCCACAGCGCTGACATAGAGCCTGTCGCGCGCGAGCGCGCCGCGATGCGCCGCGACGAGGTCGTCGCGTCTGAGCGCCGATACGCTCTCCGCCGTGCCGTCAAGCGGCGTGCCATAGGGATGGTCGCCATAGATCTTCGCGTCAAAGACGCGCCCGGCGATGGCGCGGGGGTCCTTTTCATCCGAGCGGATCAACGAGAGCAACTGCCGGCGCACACGCTCGATGGCATCGTCATCGAATCGCGGGTCAACCAGGCTCTCGCGCAAGAGCGCGATGGCATCATCGCGGGTCTCGGTCAGGAACTTGGCGGAAACGCTCACCGCGTCGTCATTCACGTCATAGCGGAACGAGGCGGCGAGCCGTTCGGAGGCGCGGGCAAACTCGCGCGCATCCATATCGCCCGCCCCTTCTTCGAGCAGGCCGGTCATGAGGCTTGTCGCGCCGCGTTTGCCGGGCGCGTCGAGCGAGCCGCCGCCACGAAAGCGCAGTTCGAGCGCGACGAAGGGAATCGACCGCTCCTCGACCAGCCAGGCGGTGATACCGCCGGGCGACGTGACCTCTTCGATCTCGATGCCGGCGCGGGCGGGAAGGGCAAGCAAAAGCGTGGCGGCAAAGGCAAGGACGAAGCGAATCACTGGATGATCTCCTCTTGCGCGGTTTCGGATGGCGCGTTGAGCCAGCCGGTGACGGCGCGACGGCGGTCGAACACCTCTTGCGCGGCGGCAAGGATGTCGTCCTCGGTGACGGATTGGAGAACGTCGGGCCATGCCTGCACGTCGGCCACGGTCAGGCCCTGGGTCATCGCCTGGCCATAGCGGTTGGCCAGGCGTTCGACATCGTCTCGCGCATAGACCTGCGCGGCGCGCAGTTGCATCTTGACCCGGTCGAGATCTTCGCTGTCGATCCCCTCTTCGAGGAATTGTGCGAGCGTCGCGTCCATCTCGTCTTCGGCCTGTTGCAGGGAAACGCCGTCGGCGGGCACCACGATGAGCGAAAAGGTCGTGTCGTCCAGCGAGAGCCCGTCATAGTAGGCCGATGTATGGACCGCGATCTCATCGTCGAATTGCAGTTTCTCGGCGAGGTAGGAGGTGGTGCCACCGCCCAGGAGCTCGGCCAGGATGTTGAGCGCCGCGGCTTTTTCCTGTGCGCCGCTTTCCCGTGCGGGCGCCGTGTAGGAGCGGTTGACCCAGGGTTGGGCGACGCGCGGGTCTTCGAATACCAGGCGGCGCTCGGCCAGTTGGGGCGGCTCTTGCGGGCGTGCGCGGTCGGCGAGGTCGGGATTGGCCGGCAGCGGGCCGTAATGTTCTTCGGCCAGCGCGCGCACCTCGTCCGGTCGGACATCGCCCGCGACGACCAGGATCGCGTTGTTGGGGGTGTAGAAGCGTTCGTAGAAGGCCAGTGCCGCCTCGCGGTCGAGCGTCTCGATCTCGTGGCGCCAGCCGATGATCGGCACGCCGTAGGGATGGTTGAGATATTGCGCCGCGTTCTTCTGTTCGCGAAAGAGGGCAGAGGGGTTGTTCTCGGTGCGCTGGTTGCGTTCCTCGAGGACGACATCGCGTTCGGTGGCGACGGCCTCGGGGGCGAGGCGCAGATTGACCATCCGGTCGGCCTCCATCCCCATCACCAGGTCGAGCCGGTCGGCGGCGACACGTTGGAAATAGGCGGTGTAATCATAGCTGGTGAAAGCGTTGTCGCGGCCGCCGTTGCGCGCGACGGTGCGCGAGAGTTCACCGGGGGCGAGGGTCTCGGTGCCCTTGAACATCAGGTGTTCGAGGAAATGCGCGATACCCGATTGGCCGGGGGGTTCGTCCGCCGCGCCGACCCGGTACCAGACCATGTGCATGGCGACCGGGGCGCGGTGGTCTTCGATCACCACCACCTCCATCCCGTTGTCGAGGGTGAAATGCGTCACCGTGTCGTCGGCCCGTGTGCCGGGTGCGAGGGCCAGAACGAACGTGACGGTCAGGGCGAGGAAGGCGGCGCGAAGGGGCACAAGGCGCAACATGGGCTGTCCTTTTGTCTGGAGAACGCTGCGCACAAGATAGACCATCGTCCCGCGGCTTCAAGCCGGGCGCGGTGCCGGTGACGCAGACGTGAGGGCCGATCAGCGGTTGGGTGGCGGGTAGGTCGGCGTGCGCACGCCGGTCGCGCGGCGGAACCGTTCGGCCTCGGCGCGCGGGTTGAGGGTCTGACCCCGGTAGACCTGGTTGTAGCGGTCGGTCGGGACGATGCGGATCTTGGTAAAGCGCGATTTGCGGCGGCGGAAATCCTCGTCCACGGCAGCCAGTTCCTCGCGGATATTGGCTGGCACGCCATTGCGTCCCGCGTGGCGCACCAATGCTCCGTCCGACGCGGGCACATCGCCGGGCGAGAGCCGTTCGGGTCGGCCGCCAAGCGCGGCGACGCCATCGGCACGTGGATTCTGATCGACAAGGTTCGCCGCGCCGGGTGTGGGCGTGGGCAGGTCGCCGCGTTCGGGCGGGGCCTCGAGCGGCTTGGTCGGCAGGACCGAGAATTCGTCCGGGCCGGGCGTGGCCGAACGCATGTCACGCAGGGTTATGTCACGTTCATTGCCACCACAGGCCGAAAGACCCAGGGCAGAGATCAACAGGATCAGGACGCGCTTGCGCATCTTTGCACTCCCACACAACTTGGCACAGGTTTACCCCATCACGACACTGGCGTCACGAGCCGTTTTTGGCCTGATTTGCCCTGGGTGCCCTTTTGCCGCCGGGTTTCGCGTTTTTCTGCCCGCCATCCTGTCCACCGGTGAAGAGTATCAGGCCTATGGCCCCGGCAAAGACCGCGATATCGGCGACGTTGAAGGAATACGGGTTGCGGATGCCGCAGCAGCTCATGTTCAGGAAATCGGCCACGGCACCATAGAGCAGCCGGTCCACGACGTTGCCCAGCGCCCCGCCGACCAGAAGCCCGGCGGCAATCCGCGCCCGGAGGCCCGCCTTCTCGTGATACACCCACCAGACGACCGTGCCCGAAATCGCCAGCGCCACCGCGATGAGCACCCAGCGCATCGCGTCGAAACCATCGCCGAAAAGCCCGAAGTTGATGCCGTGATTCCACGCCATGCGCAGGTTGAGAAAGGGCGGCAGCACGTCGATTTCAAGCCGCTGGGACAGGCTCAGCCAGTGCACCACGACCCATTTGCTGGCCTGGTCGGCCAGAAATGTCCAGAACCCCACCCAGAAAACGGTGCGCATGGGTTTATCTCCTGCCTCGTCGTGGGGCGGTTGATCCGACCTCGGTCGCTCGATTGCCCATTAGTGCCGGAAATGCCGCATGCCGGTCAAGACCATAGCCAGCCCTGCGGCGTCCGCGGCGGCGATCACTTCGTCGTCGCGCATGCTTCCGCCCGGCTGGATCACTGCCGTCGCCCCGGCGGCCGCGGCCTCCATCAGGCCGTCGGCGAAGGGAAAGAACGCGTCCGACGCCACCACCGATCCCTTGGCCGGGCTTTCGGACAGGCCCAGCGTCTCGCCCATGCGGGCGGCCTTGATCGCGGCGATGTTGGCGCTGTCCACGCGGCTCATCTGGCCGGCGCCGACGCCCACGGTGGCGCCGTCCCTGGCGTAGACGATGGCGTTCGATTTCACATGCTTGGCCACTTTCCATGCGAACAGGAGGTCCGCCATTTCCTGCTCCGAAGGTGTGCGTTTCGTGACCACGCGCAACGCGTCCGGCGCGACATGGCCGTTGTCCTTGTGCTGCACCAGGAACCCGCCCGAGACCTGCCGGAAGGCGAGCCCCGGCGCGCGCGGATCGGCCATCGCGCCGGTGGTGAGCAGGCGCAGGTTCTTTTTCGCGGCAAAGAGGGCGCGCGCCGCGTCGCTGGCCGAGGGGGCGATGACGACTTCGGTAAAGATCTGTGCGATCTCTTTGGCCGTTTCCTCGTCCAGCGGCTGGTTGAGCGCGACGATCCCGCCGAAGGCCGAGGTGCGGTCGCAGTCGAACGCCTTGGCGTAAGCCTCTTTCAGGGTCGCGCCCCGGGCAACGCCGCAGGGATTGGCGTGCTTGATGATGGCACAGGCCGGGCCGTCGCCGGGCGCGAACTCGCTGACCAGTTCAAAGGCGGCGTCGGTGTCGTTGATGTTGTTGTAGCTGAGCTCCTTGCCCTGATGCTGGGTCGCCGTGGCGACGCCGGGGCGGTTCGTGCCGTCGGTGTAGAAGCTGGCCGATTGGTGCGGGTTCTCGCCATAGCGCAGGGTCTGGGCAAGGGTTCCGGCAAAGGCGCGGCGACGGGGGGCGGGATCGTTCAGCGCCCCGGCGAACCACGTGCTGACAGCCGCGTCATAGGCGGCGGTGCGGGCATAGGCGCGCTGGGCCAGTTGCTGGCGGAAGGCCAGTGTCGTGTGGCCGTCATGTGTCTCTAACTCGGCCAAAAGCGGCTGGTAATCCTCGACATCCGTGACGGTGCTGACAAAGGCGTGGTTCTTGGCCGCGGCGCGGATCATCGCGGGGCCACCGATGTCGATATTCTCGATGCAGGTGTCATGATCGGCGCCCTTGGCCACGGTTTCCTCGAACGGGTAGAGGTTGACCACGAGAAGGTCGATCGGGCCGATGCCGTGTTCCTCCATCGCGGCGACATGGGCGTCATCGTCGCGCAACGCCAGCAGCCCGCCATGCACCATCGGGTGCAGGGTCTTGACCCGGCCATCCATCATCTCGGGAAAGCCTGTCACCTCGGCCACGTCACGCACGGGCAGTCCGGCCTCGCGCAATGTGCGGGCCGACCCGCCGGTCGAGAGCAGTTCGACCCCGCGCGCATCGAGGGCGCGGGCCAGATCGACCAGGCCGGTCTTGTCGGACACGGACAGAAGGGCGCGGGTGAGAGGGGCAAGATTGGGCATCGGTTTGCTCCGCTTGGTGACATGTCGGCTCTTGCCGCGCGGCATAGGACAATTCGCCGGAAGATAGAACCGCAATCGTTGTCGCGGTGCCGCCAGCGGCCGTTTGTGCGGATCGGTGCGCTGCTGCCGTTGGCCCTAGTCCTGCGCTGCGGGGATCAGGTCGGGGTTGAGGTCGCGGACATGGAGCGGCGAATCCTGGGCCTTGGCCAGGGACCAGCGCACGCGGCTCGCCGCGTCGGTGGCGCGCGACGTCAGCACGACCTGGTGGCAGGCGCGGGGTTTGAGGCGCCCCTTTTCGAGATAGACAGACGGTTCGAGCGTCATCTCGATGCTGCCATCGGTGCGCAGCACCCAAAGCTCGCCGCTCTTGAGCGCGAGCGATACCGCGGTGCCGCCCATGTCGATCTCGGCATCGACCTCGGGGTGGAGGTGAAAGCGCACGTGAAAGAGAATACCGGGGTCGAGCGCCTCGGCGAGGCGCTTGTTCAGGCGCTTGCGGTCGGGCGGGTCGAGCGCGACCAGCAGATCCTCGCCGAAAAGCCCGATGCCGTCATGGGTGAGTTCGAGCGTGCGCGCATGGGTCAGGCCATGGGTGCCGACCCACCCGTCATGCCCGCCCTGAAAGCGAAACCCGTCGGGTGCGTGGCCCATTTCCACCGGCACGCGGCTGGGGCCATCGGCGATCTGGTCGCGGCGCCTGCCGGTTCCGCCGACAAGGCGGGCGCTGGAATAGCCGTCGATGCAAAGGGTGGAATGCGATGGCGTGGCGCGACCGGCGCGCCGCCATTCGGCACCGAAACTCGCCCCGGAGCCGCAATTGACGATGAGCGGGCGACGACCGGAGGTCAGCTCGAACGCCAGGGTGCTGGCATGGGCGTCGTGGCTGTCGCGACCCTTTGGGGGCGGCGCCGCGTCGATGATGACGCTGGTGCGCCCCGCCGAGAGCCGGGCATACCCCATGGAGAGCCCGTCAGGCATACGCGATTTCAGGCCGGAGGCCGCCAGTGCGTGGTCGAGGCGTCCCTCGATCCCCTTGCCGCCGCCATGAAAGCGCGCCAGCGACCCGTCGGCATGGCGCAGCGTGCGCAGCGTCGGCGTGATCCGGTCGATCGCGTCGAGATGGTCGTGCAGGGGTTTCTGCCCCACGTCATCGAGCGCCCCGGCGGCCCATGTCAGCAGGGTGAAGACATCGAGAAGCTCTTCGGGATTGCGGGTGGAAATACCGCCCTCGGCGTCGATTCGGGCCTTGCATTCGGCGGCCAGTGCGCGCTTGGCGGGGGCGACGTGCTGTTCCATGCCTTCGAGCGAGAGCCCGGCATAGAGCAGCCCGGTCAGCGCCTCGAAGCGGGGCAGGCCGGATCTGGCGGCGGGCCAGCGGCGGCCGAGAAACAGGGTCTGTTGGGCCAGCGAGCGATAGAAGGCATCGCTTTGTGCCTTGTCAGAGCCGTGCAGCAGGAAGATCGCGTGGCTGATCCAGCGCAGCAGGCGCCGGCCGGTGAGTTCGGGCGTCCAGCCGGGGCCGCGCCCGCGCCCGTAAAGCGAGATCCAGTCCCAGAGCCACGCCTGAGCCCTGGTTCTTGCGGGCGGATCGCCGACGGCGGCCAGATCGTCGAGCCAGCCGAACCCGTGCAGCTCCTCGGCGAACTCGGGGCTGGGCGGGTCGATCTGCCAGATGCTTTTGCGCGTATCCTCGACAAGGCTCCCGGCGAAGAGGAAATTCCCGGCGACCAGTTGCTTTCCGCGGGCATAGAGACCGATCGAGCGGGGTTCGGGATGCGACACGAAGGCGGTTGCCGTTTTCGCCCTCGTGCTCGCCCGCGCGTGAAAGCGGTTGAGTATGCGCGCAGGCAGCGCGTGTTTCGCTTCCCTTTGGGGCATTTGCTCGGCCTCGTGTCCCTCTTTGGCGAGGTTTGGCCCATGATAGCCCGGGTTTGATGACAGGTCATCAGGGAATGTCCGCCCGATCGGGTTTGGGCGGCATTATGTCAGGCAGGTCGGCGCAGGCAGGCGATGTAGAATCCGTCCATACCGCCCTGATCGGCCCAGAAATCCGGGCGCAGGCGCAAGCCGCCCTCTTCGGTGATCCAGGCCGGGTCGATGCCGGGGCGGGTCAGCGTGGCGCGGTCGGTGGCAATGCCGGGGTGGCGGGCAAGGGCCTCCTCGACCTGGCATTCGCCCTCGTCCGGCAGGAGCGAGCAGGTGCAGAACACCAGCCGCCCACTGGGAGCGAGGAGCGTGAGCGCGTGGTCGATCATCGCCGATTGCAATGCGATGAGCACAGCAAACTCGGACCCGTCCTTGGCGTGGGGAAGGTCCGGGTGCCGGCGAATCGTGCCGGTGGCCGAGCAGGGCGCGTCGAGCAGGATCGCGTCATAGGGGCCGTCCGCATGGGTGAGCGCATCACCCTGAACGACCTGTGCGGTGAGCCCGGTGCGGGCAAGGTTCTCGCGCACCCGTGCGAGGCGCGATTCGGACAGGTCGAGCGCGGTGACATCGGCCCCGGAGGCGGCGAGTTGCAGGCTCTTGCCGCCGGGGGCCGCGCAGAGATCGAGCACGCGCTCTCCGGGCCGTGCATCGAGGATGCGAGCGGGCAGCGCGGCGGCGGCATCCTGCACCCACCAGTCGCCGGCGGCGAACCCGGGCAGGGCAGAAACCTGCGGTGCGCCGAAAAGCCGGATCGAGCCCGTGGGCAGGAGCGTTCCGCCGGTGGCCAGTGCCACCATCTCGGGGTCGGTTTTCGCGGTCAGGTCGAGCGGTGCCCCGGCGAAATGCGCGGCCTCGAATTTCGAGACTGTTTCGGCGGAATATGCCTCGATCAGCGGTGCGCGGAGCCATTTGGGCAGGCGCGGGATGCGAAGGGTATCCCATTTGGCCGGGGCTTCGTCGGCGAGCTTGCGCAGCACGGCGTTGACCAGCCCCTTGAGATGGCCATGACGGCGATGGGCGGCGGCGATGGTCACAGCCTCGTTGACCACGCCATGGGCATCGCCGCCCTGTGCCAGTTCGACGGCACCGAGCCGCAGGATATTGCGGATATGCAGCGCCGGGGTCTTGCGCAGATGTGGCTTGAGCAGGCGGTCGGCGCGTTCCAGCCCGCGCAGGGTTTCGTTCGCCAGCCGCTGGGCGCGGGCCCGGTCGGGCGGGTCGAGCCGGTCGAGCGCGCCCGCTTCGGCCAGCTCGCTCATGAGGCGGCCTTCGCCCAGGATCTGGTCGAGCAGGTAGACCGCCGAGCGGCGGGCGGAATGGGTGCGGGGCTTTGACATGCGATGTCCTTGGCAAGCGGTCGATGGCGGCCTATATCAGGCGCATGAGCGACAAGAAAGACCTTCCCCCCGCCGCGATCCGCGCCCTCGCCGAAGCCGAGGCGCGCCGCAAGGAGGCCGAAGCCAAGGCCGAGGCGCTGCCCAAGGAGTTGGGCGGGCGCGACGGGCCCGAGCCGGTGCGATACGGCGATTGGGAGCGGAAGGGAATCGCGGTCGATTTCTGAGGGCTTCAACGGTCAAGCCTCGCGCGGAATCAAGGCCGAAGGCCGCCGCGCATCGCCGGGCCGCCCCCCGGCACGGCGATTTGGCCGAGCTTCGTGCGCGGCTTGGATGTTTTCAGGCTTTGCTGGCATAAAGCGCTGCAAATTGGACCGGGGAACGCCGCACCGCGGCCCGTCGCCACGCGGCTTGGAAAGACCTTACAACCCCAGCACATCCATCATGTCATACTGTCCCGGCGTCTTGTCCTGCCCCCAGAGCGCGGCCCTGAGCGCGCCCCGGGCATAGATCGAGCGGTCGGTGGCGACGTGGCGCAGGATGATGCGTTCACCGGCGGCGGCGAACATCACGTCATGTTCACCCACGATGTCGCCGCCGCGAATTGCGGAAAAGCCGATATGGCCTTTCTCGCGCTTGCCTGTGAGGCCATCGCGGCCGCGATCAGAGACCTCCTTGAGCGACACGCCCCGCCCCTGCGCCGCCGCCTCGCCCAGCATCAGCGCGGTGCCCGAGGGCGCATCGACCTTCTGGTTGTGATGGGCCTCGATCACCTCGATATCGTAATCCGCGTCCAGCGCCTCGGCCACCTTTTGGGTCAGCCGGGTGAGCAGGTTCACCCCGAGGCTCATGTTGCCGGCACGGATGATCACCGCGTGACGGGCGGCGGGTTCCAACGCGGCAATGTCGGCCTCGTTCATGCCGGTGGTGCCGATCACGTGCACGGCCCGCGCCTGCGCGGCCAGCGCGGCAAACTCGAGCGTGGCGGCGGGCGCGGTAAAGTCGATGATCGCCTGCGCGCGGGCGAAGGCGTCGAGTGGATCATCCTCGATGGTCACGCCCAGCGGGCCGATGCCGAGCGCCTCGCCCGCATCGCGACCGATCCAGTCGTGCCCCTTGCGTTCGATTGCACCCACAAGCCGCGCCTTGTCGGAAGCGGCCACCGTGCGCAGAAGCATCTGGCCCATACGCCCCGAGGCGCCGGTGATCACGATGCCGGGAAGGTCGGTGCGGGGCAGGTCGTTCATGGCGCGGGTCTCCTGTCTGGGTTTGTCTTGCATAGCCGAGCATCGCGTGCTTGGCAAAGGCCGGTGGAAGGCTTAGATGCTGCCCATGGCAAAGAACAGGTTTCAGGACGGGCCCGGCCCGTCGCAGCGACAATTGCGGGTCGGCGAGTTGATCCGCCGCACCCTTGCACAGGTTCTGGCGCGGGGCGATGTGCATGACCCCGAGCTGAACCGGATGTCGATCACGGTGGGCGAGGTGCGGGTGACGCCCGACCTCAAGATCGCCACTGCCTATGTCCTGCCGCTGGGCGGCGAGGGGCAGGAGGATGCGATCAAGGCCCTGGCGCGCAACAAGGGCGAGTTGCGGCGGATCATCGGCAAGGACCTGACCCTGAAATACGCGCCCGACCTGCGGTTCCGGCTGGATGAGACCTTTGACCGGCTGGACGAGACGCGACGCCTGTTCAACCAGGAGAACGTCCGGCGCGATCTGGAGGAGTGATGCGGGTCTGGGCCGCACTGGCGCTGCTGCTTGTGCCCGGGATCGCCGGGGCGGTCGAGTGTCGCGAGCTGCGCCATGACGGCAATGGCTATGCCATCTGCGAGGTGGACGCGCGGACCGCGGATATCCGGCTTTTTCTGGAAGATGACGCCGGGCAGGTGATCGGCACGTTCCCGGCGTTGGAGGCGCGGCTTTCCGAGCGGGGCGAGCGGCTGGCATTCGCGATGAATGCGGGCATGTATCACGGCGACCGCAGCCCGGTGGGGCTTTATCGCGAGGGCGGGCGGGAGGTGCAGGGCCTGATCACGCGGGCGGGGCCGGGGAATTTCGGGCTTTTGCCGAACGGGGTTTTCTGCATCCGGGACGGGCGGGCCGATGTGATCGAGACCATGCGGTTCGCGCGCGAGGAACCCGATTGCCGCGATGCCAGCCAGTCGGGTCCGATGCTGGTGATCGACGGGGAATTGCATCCCCGGTTCCTGCCCGACAGCACGAGCCGCTATGTTCGCAACGGGGTCGGCACATCGGAGGACGGGGCGCGGGTGGTGTTCGCGATTTCGAAGGGCGCGGTGACGTTTCATGAATTCGGGCGGTTGTTCCGCGATGCGCTGGATCTGCCGCAGGCGCTTTACTTCGATGGCAATATCTCGCGCCTGCACGCGCCCGCGCTGGGCCGGTCGGATGCCGGTTTGCCGATGGGGCCGATCGTGGGCGTGGTCGAGCGGGGCGATTGACCGACCGGGCCGCATGGGCTAGGCGACCGCTTTCGACAGCAGCGAGGGCAGGTGCATGGGACGCAAACGCAAGGGGCGGGACATTTCCGGGTGGCTGGTGGTGGACAAGCCTGCGGGGATGACCTCGACCGCGGTGGTCAACAAGGTGCGCTGGGCGTTTGACGCCAGGAAGGCGGGCCATGCCGGGACGCTCGATCCCGAGGCGACCGGGGTTCTGGCTGTGGCGCTGGGCGAGGCGACGAAAACCGTGCCCCATGTCACCGACGCGCTCAAGTGCTATCGCTTTACCGTGCGGCTGGGACAGGCGACCAACACCGACGATGCCGAGGGCGAGGTGATCGCCGCGTCCGACCTGCGCCCCGGCGACGACGAGATCAAGGCGGCGCTGGGTGGGTTCGTGGGCGATATCATGCAGGTGCCGCCGCAATTCTCGGCGGTCAAGATCGACGGGCAGCGCGCCTACAAGCTTGCCCGCGCGGGCGAGGATCTGGAGATAGAGGCGCGGCCCCTTTGGGTGGAGGAGCTGTTGCTCATTGACCGACCCGACGCGGACCGGGTGGTTCTGGAGATGACTTGCGGCAAGGGCGGGTATGTGCGCGCGATTGCCCGGGATCTCGGCGAGGCGCTGGGCTGTTACGGGCATGTGGAGCGATTGCGGCGGATCTGGTCGGGGCCGTTCGACGCCGAGGACGGGATCGACCTCGAGACGCTGGAGCGGCTGGCGCGGCAGCCGGAAGTCGATGACTGGCTGCGCCCGCTCGAAGAGGGGCTGGTGGATCTGCCCGAGGTCAGGGCCACGGACCAGGGCGCGGCGCGGTTGCGCAACGGCAACCCGGGCATGGTGATTGCCCATGACGTGGACTATGGCGAGGAATGCTGGGCCTCCTACCAGGGCCGGGCGCTGGCGGTCGGGCGCTACAAGTCAGGTGAATTGCACCCGGCGCGCGTCTTTAACCGGGACGCTTCTGCTTGAGGGCGGGCGCGACCGGAGAGCATTGTCTCAGTTTGAAATTCAGGGGAGTTGACCCGATGTTGGCTCGTTATGAGAGTGTTAGCCTCTTGAGAAGAGTATGGCCCAGAGCCATATATATGTGGTACATGCACCGTAAGGGCTGCCTAACGGCCCATGAAAGGGAGAGACATGCCAAAGGGACCGCAAGGCCAGAAGCGCCCGGCGGACGTGATCGGGAACGCTGTTCACATTGCGAAGATCGCAACGGGCGAGATCGAAGAGAACACACTTGAGCAGCCGGCCAAGCGCGAAAGCGGTTTGGCGGGCACGAAGGTGCGTCACGAGAGTACCATAGAGGTCCAGCGCGCTGGGATTGCGCGAAAAGCTGCAAATGCGAGGTGGAAGTGATGGTCGCAACGCAAGCACCCATTACAACAGCTACGACAGTGGCGGATGAAATCCTTAAAATTGCAAAGCGCCAAGGCAAGAGCCTGACGCCCATGCAACTAATGAAGCTTGTTTATATTGCGCATGGTTGGTCTCTTGCCATCCTGGATCGCGATTTGTTTTCGGACAGGATTGAGGCGTGGAAATATGGCCCCGTTATCCCCACACTTTATCAGGCAACCAAACGTTTTGGTCGCGATCCAATCCCGCACGATCTCATAGAAGATGATGAGCCGTCGCCTTTAGATCCGGAGGTCCAAGCGTTTCTTGAGGACGTGTTTTCAAAATATGGTGATTTGTCAGGGATTAGCCTGTCAAACTTGACCCACCGGCCAGGTTCGCCTTGGGATCAGAGATTTTGTGATGGGGTAATGAACATCGAGATTCCGGACGATCTGATTAAAGAACATTACTTGGGTAAGTTGAATGAGCTACAAGGCAGTTCCGCCTCCTGAAGATGACGACCTTCCGAAATGGTTTGGTGATCAAAAAGCCAGAAAAGAAGACCAAAATTGGGACAAGGAAGGCAAGCTTAAGGGGCAAGAAGAAACAAATCACTTATGGTGGTTGCGCGCATACGGTACCCTTATAATTTTGTTTCTGGTGGTTTTCGCACTGCTTTTCCTTGGCTCATTGGGCTCGTGGGCATTGCACTACTTGCTGCCAGAGCGCTGGCATTGGCTGACGCCAGACCAGCTTTCAAAGATTCAATCAGTTCTATTTAGTGGAGGGATGGGCGGCGTTGTGTCGCTAGTTGCGCGAAAGCAGCTTTCTAAGTGAACGTTTGCTTACTAAACAGCCTATTGCTTCCTATGTTGGATGCACGAACAAGCTACCCAAACATAAACGCGTCTTTAACCGGGACGCTTCTGCTTGAGGGCGGGCGCGACCGGAGAAGACAGATGACTTTTGCCGCGTAACTTGCTACCCAGCAGGAGAAATTTCGCTGTTCCGGCAATTTGTGAGAGATGACCTTGGAAATCGAGAAGACCGCCCTTGAAGGTGTGTTGATCCTGACTCCGGCACGTCATGGCGACAACCGCGGGTTCTTCAGCGAAAGCTGGAACCGCAAGCGGATGCAGGAGGCCGGCCTCGACATTGATTTCGTGCAGGACAATCACTCGCTTTCGGAACGGGCGGGCACGGTGCGGGGGCTGCATTACCAGGCGCCGCCCTTTGCACAGGCCAAGCTGGTGCGCTGCGGGCGCGGGCGGCTTTACGACGTGGCGGTCGATATCCGCAGGGGAAGCCCGACCTATGGTCACTGGGTCGGGGTCGAGCTGAGTTTCGACAATGGCCGACAGCTTTTGATCCCCGAGGGGTTTCTGCACGGGTTCGTCACGCGCGAGCCGATGACCGAGATCGTCTACAAATGCTCTGACTACTATTCGAAACCACATGATGGCGCTGTGCGGTTCGATGACCCGGATATCGGGATCGACTGGGGCGTGGACCCGGCCGGGGTCGTCCTGTCCGGCAAGGACGAAGCGGCCCCGCGCCTGGCCGAGTTCGACAGCCCGTTCACCTATGACGGGGCACGGGAATGAAGCTCCTGGTGACAGGCGGGGCCGGGTTCATCGGCTCGGCCGTTGTGCGGCAGGCCATGGACAGGGGCCACGAGGTCGTCAATCTCGATGCGCTGACCTATGCCGCCTGTCTCGAGAACGTGGCGGCGGTCGCGGATAGCCCGCGTTACCATTTCGAGCATGTGGATATTCGCGATGCCGCGGCGGTCGAGGACTGTATCGCGCGCCATGCGCCCGAGGCGATCATGCATCTGGCCGCCGAAAGCCATGTGGACCGGTCCATCGACGGGCCGGGCGTGTTCATGGAAACCAACGTGATGGGCACGTTTCACCTGTTGCAATCGGCCCGCGCATTGTGGGAGCGCAAGGGACGGCCCGAGGATTTCAGGTTTCACCATATCAGCACGGATGAGGTGTTCGGCTCGCTGCCCGATGATCCGGTGGTGAAATTCACCGAGGATACGCCCTATGATCCGCGCAGCCCCTATTCGGCCTCGAAGGCCAGCTCGGATCACCTTGTCCGGGCCTGGCACGAGACCTATGGCCTGCCGGCGGTGCTGAGCAATTGCTCGAACAATTACGGGCCCTATCATTTTCCCGAGAAACTGATCCCGGTGATCATTCTGGGTGCGCTGGCGGGCAGGCCGCTGCCGATCTATGGCGACGGGTCGAACGTGCGCGACTGGCTTTATGTCGAGGATCATGCCGATGCCCTTCTGACTGTGCTTGAGCGCGGCGGGGTGGGGCGGTCCTACAACATCGGGGGCGAGAACGAACGGACCAACCTTGAACTGGTCCGGAGCCTGTGTGGCATCCTTGACCGGCTCAGCCCGCGGGATGACGGCAAGCCCTATGCCGAGCAGATCACCTTTGTTGCTGACCGTCCGGGGCATGATGCGCGCTATGCGATCGATCCCACGCGCATTCGCGAGGAACTGGGCTGGCGGCCGTCGGTCACGGTCGAGGAGGGGCTCGAACGCACGGTGCGGTGGTATCTCGACAACGAGGACTGGTGGCGGCCCTTGCAGAACCGGCAGGGCGTGGGCCAGAGGCTGGGTACCGGGGGCGCGCGATGAAGGTTCTGGTGTTTGGCAGGTCCGGACAGGTGGCCACGGAATTGCAGCGCCGCGCGGCCGCGCATGAGGTGGTGGCACTGGGCCGGGAGGAGGCCGATTTCGAAAACCCCGACGCCTGTGCCGATATCGTGGCGCGCAGCGATGCGCAGGCGATCATCAACGCCGCCGCCTATACCGCCGTGGACAAGGCCGAGGAGGACGAGGCCCGCGCCCGGCGCATCAACGGTGAAACGCCCGGTGCGATTGCTTGTGCCGCCGCCGCGCGCGGGTTGCCCGTGGTGCATATTTCGACCGACTACGTGTTCGATGGTGCGGGCGCGGCGCCCTTTGCGACCGATCATCCGACCGCGCCATTGGGGGTTTACGGGCGCAGCAAGCTGATCGGGGAAGAGGCGGTGCGCAGTGCCGGAGGGGTGCATGCCATCCTGCGCACCTCGTGGGTCGTCTCGGCGCATGGCGGCAATTTCGTCAAGACGATGATTCGGCTCGGGGCCGAGCGTGAGAGGCTCACCATCGTTGCCGACCAGGTGGGCGGGCCGACCCCGGCCGCCGATATCGCCGATGCATGCCTGATCATTTCGGCGCAATTGCTCGATGATCCGGGCAAGAGCGGCACCTATCATTTCTCGGGTGCGCCCGATGTGAGCTGGGCCGATTTCGCGCGCGAGATATTTGCGCGAACCGGCCTGGCCTGCCCGGTCGAGGACATTGCGACCACCGCCTATCCCACCCCGGCGCAGCGGCCGCTGAACTCGCGGTTGAACAATGCTGCCACGGCGGCCGTTTTCGGTATCGCGAGGCCGGACTGGCGCGACGGGTTGAACGACATTCTTTCCGAACTTGGAGCACTCAAGGCATGACAGATCGCAAGGGTATCATCTTGGCTGGCGGGTCCGGCACGCGGCTCTATCCGATCACCCTCGGGGTGTCGAAACAGCTTTTGCCGATCTACGACAAGCCGATGATCTATTATCCGCTCAGCGCGCTGATGCTGGCCGATATTCGCGAGATCGCGGTGATCACGACGCCCCACGACCAGGCGCAGTTCAAGCGGGTGCTGGGCGATGGCAGCCAATGGGGGCTTGGCCTGAGATATATCGTGCAGGAAGAGCCCGAGGGCCTGGCCCAGGCCTATGTTCTGGCCGAGGAGTTCCTTGCCGGAGCGCCGAGCGCGATGGTCCTGGGCGACAACATCTTTTTCGGCCATGGCCTGCCCGAGCTCTTGATGGCGGCCGATGCGAACAGGCAAGGCGGCACCGTCTTTGGCTATCGCGTGGCCGATCCCGAGCGCTATGGCGTGGTGGATTTCGACGCGGACGGAGCGGTGCGCGCGATCATGGAAAAGCCCGAGGTGCCGCCGTCGAACTATGCGGTGACGGGGCTCTATTTCCTCGACGGGAGCGCACCCGATCGGGCCAGGAAGGTGCAGAAATCCGCGCGCGGGGAGTTCGAGATCACCACGCTTCTGGAAATGTACCTGGCCGATGGGCTGTTGAGCGTCAAACAGATGGGGCGCGGGTATGCGTGGCTCGATACCGGAACGCATGGCAGCCTGCTGGATGCGGGGAATTTCGTGCGCACGCTGGAACGGCGGCAAGGGCTGCAAACCGGCAGCCCGGACGAGATTGCCTATAACAAGGGCTGGATCGGGGTGGATGCGTTGCGAGAACGGGCCCGGGCCTTCGAGAAAAACGATTATGGCACCTACCTCTTGGGTCTGCTCAGGGAGTGAGCCGGCGGATCGGAGCGGCTGTGCCGGGCTTCGAAAAGGTGGGCGTGTGCCTTTGATGAATGAATGGAAACGGGGTTTTCTTTGCGCGTTTCCTGCGAAAGTATCGTTGCAGACCCAGCAGGAGTTTCGCCCGAATGTCCGCCGACCCCCGCCCCGACTGCCCCGATATCGCGCCGCTCGGCGTGGACGGGTTGCTCGTGCGGTTTTCCACCCGGCTTGACGATGCCGCCAATCGTGCGGTTCTGGGTTTTGCCCGCGGTCTGGAGTCGGACCCGCCACAGGGTGTGGTCGAGGTCGCCTCGGCGCTGAGTTCGGTCTATCTCCGCTTTGACCCTGCGGTCGTCAGCCGTGCCGAATTGACACGGGCCCTGCAGGACCGCGCGGCCACGCGCGACTGGTCCACGCCGATGGATGGCGTCGGGCGTCATTGGCATATCCCCACGGCCTTTGGCGGTGATTTCGGGCCGCAACTGGCCGAAACCGCCGCGCTTCTCGGCATGAGCGAGGAGCAGGCGGTGGCCGACCTCGTTGCCCATCCGGTGCGGGTGCTGGCCATCGGGTTTGCGCCCGGTCAGCCCTATCTGGGGATGTTGCCCGACCGCTGGGACATTCCCCGGTTGAAGGACATCACCCCTTCGATCCCCGCCTCGGCTCTGGTCGTGGCGGTACGGCAGTTGATCGTGTTTTCCGCCGACACGCCGACCGGCTGGCGCCATGTCGGGCAGACCGCGTTCAGACCCTTTCGCAGCGAGTCGGACGCGCCCTTTCCGCTCCGGCCCGGGGACGTGCTGCATTTCGAGGCGGTCTCGCATGACGAGTTCGACCGCATCCGCGCCAGTGACAGCGACGGGTCGGGTGGCGCCCGGCTCGAGGTGCAGGAATGAGCGGGCAGCTCACCATCCACAGCGCCGGGCCGATGGTCACGGTTCAGGACATGGGCCGCAGCGGCACGCTCAGCCTTGGCCTGTCGCGCGGTGGGGCCGCCGACCGGTTGGCGCTGATCGAGGCGGCGGCGCTCCTGGGCCTCTCGGCGCCTCTCGCCGCGATCGAGATGGCGGGCATGGGCGGGGTGTTCTCGACCGACACGCCCACCCGTATCGCGCTGACCGGTGCGCCGATGCGCGCCACGCTCGACGGTGTGCCGCTCGACTGGCATGGTTCGCACCTGCTGCCTGCCGGGGCGCGGCTTGAAATCGGGCCGGTGACCCGCGGCGCCTATGGCTATCTCGCGTTTGCGGGCGGGATAGAGACGCATCCGGTTCTGGGCAGCCGCGCCACCCATGTGAATAGCGGACTGGGCCACCGGCTGGCGGCGGGCGATACCCTGCCGCTTGGCCCTGACCCCGCGCCCGATGCCCCGGCCCTTGCCCTGCCCGTCGAGGACCGCTTTTCCGGCAGCGAGATACGCATCACCGAAGGCCCGCAAACCCGTCTCTATTCCGCCTCGAAGCGCGAAAGATTCATCGAAACCGCCTTTCGCCGCTCGACCCATGGCAACCGGCAGGGGGTGCGGCTCGATTTCGACGGCGAGCCCTTTACCGCGGAGGGTCAGCTTGGCATCGTCTCCGACGTGATCATCCCCGGCGATATCCAGATGACGGGTGACGGCATTCCCTTTGTCCTCGGCCCCGAATGCCAGACCATCGGCGGCTATCCCCGGATCGGTGCGGTGATCCCCGCCGACCTGCCCCGCGTGCTCCAGGCCGCCCCGCAGACGCCGCTCAGCTTCCGCTTTGTCACGCTGGAGGAGGCCGATGCCGCCTTTGCCGCCGAGACGGCCCTGCTCAATCGGCTGCGCACCGCGGCGCAGCCCCGCATCCGCGATCCGCGCGACATGGCGGACCTGCTGGGCTATCAACTCATCAGCGGGGCCACCGCGGGCGACGAACTGAAAGGAGACTGAACCATGGTCACGCAAGTCGATCTCAATTCCGACATGGGCGAAGGCTTTGGCCCGTGGACAATGGGCGATGACGCGGCGCTGCTCGACGTGATCACCTCGGCCAATATCGCCTGTGGGATGCATGCGGGCGACCTCGACGTGATGGCCCGAACGATGCAGATGGCGATCGACAAGGGGGTGGGCATCGGTGCGCATCCCGGGTTCGACGATCTGCGCGGCTTTGGCCGCCGCCGCCTGCTGCGCACGGCCGGGGAACTCACCAATCTCGTTACCTATCAACTGGGCGCGGCACAGGCGATGGCACGCGCCGCGGGCGGACATGTGCGGCATTTCAAACTGCATGGCGCGTTGGCCAACATGTGTTCCGAAGATCGCGACATGGCGCTGACCTGTTATCGGGCGGCGCTGGCGGTCGATCCCGATATCGTGGTGATGGTGCTGGCTGGAACCGAGCAACAGGCGGCGATGGAAGAGCTTGGCGGAAACTGGGCGGGCGAGATCTTTGCCGACCGCGCGTATAACGACGACGCGACGCTGGTCGATCGCACGCTGCCCGGTGCCGTCTTGCATGACGCCGCAACCGTCGCACCACGCATCCTCGCGATGCTCGAAGCGGACGCGATCATTGCCGAGTCGGGCAAGCGCATCCCGGCACGGATCGACACGATCTGCCTGCATTCCGACACGCCCGAGGCCGTGGCCATGGCCCGCGAGTTGCGTCGCCTTCTGACCGAGGCGGGCGTCACGTTGCAAAAGCTCTGACGACGCGTTCCGATTGCCGGAGAGATGCGCCCTTGCTAGCCTGCCGAGGTCAGATGACGGAGGGACATGACATGAGCAGACTCACCGGAAAGCGCGCATGGATCACCGGAGGCGGCAGTGGCATCGGCGAGGCCAGCGCCCACGCGCTCGCCGCATCGGGGGCCGAGGTGTTCGTGTCGGGCCGCCGCAAGGAACCGCTCGACGCGGTCTGCGCCGCGATCGAGGCAAATGGCGGCACCGCCCACGCCCTGCCGCTCGATACCACCGATAAGCAGGCGGTGCAGGACGTGGCGCAGGAGGTCGGCCGCGTCGATATCCTCGTTGCGTCCGCCGGGCTCAACATCCCCAACCGGTCGATGGCCGACATCACGCCCGAAGCCTGGGACCATGTGGTCGATGTCAACCTCAATGGCGTCTTCTATCCTTGCCTTGCCGTTCTGCCCGGGATGCGCGCGCAGGGAGACGGCCAACTCATCATCGTCTCGTCCTGGGCCGGGCGCTATGCCTCGCGGATGACCGGGGCGGCCTACAGCGCCACCAAGCGCGCGCTCATCTCGCTCAATGAATCGCTGAACGACGAAGAAGGCGCGCACGGCATCCGCTCGACCGTGATCATGCCGGGCGAGGTGGCCACGCCGATCATGAAGGCGCGGCCCAAACCGCCCTCCGAGGCTGATATGGCGCGGATGCTCCAGGCGGAAGACCTTGGGGAAACCGTTCGTTTCGTGGCCGAAATGCCCGCGCGCGCCTGCGTGAACGAAGTGCTGATCTCGCCCACCTGGAACCGTTTCTACCAGGGAATATCGGAAGTGGACTGAGCCCCCGCCAATTCACGACTCCTCATGTGAAAGGGGCGGCCCCGCTTGGGAGCCGCCCCTTCAATGTCTCACGCGCACCCCGGGTGGGGGGCGCTACCGGGTCAGGTCAGGGCGCCGGCGGCTTCGAAACCGAGGATGTTGTCGGATGTGAAGCCGGAGAGGTCGCCGATATCCTCGAAGGTGGCGT